>Ga0315312_1000118_pt1 | contig 131042 bp, 162 predicted proteins | sample TDP7_MG_FD_203629 | JGI IMG/M metagenome (GOLD analysis project Ga0315312, IMG submission 203629) | Freshwater sediment microbial communities from Lake Towuti, South Sulawesi, Indonesia - TDP7 | ecosystem: Environmental > Aquatic > Freshwater > Lake > Sediment | place: Indonesia: South...
TCCCTTCATGATTCAAAATTGTCGCATAAGTCCAATCCTTATGCACGTCTAAACCACAAACTAAGGCGCTCATAACATGGCATGAGCGCCGTCGACCTTTAACACTTCTCATACCATCATAAGTGTTGAATAATTTGGTTTTTAATGGTTTTTATTCCTGTTTTGGGATTTGGGGGCAGTTTTTGGGGTTTGCATGCTCCCCTTATCTTTTTGCAGTATCCGCCTTTTTCAAACCTGCAGAGGTGCCTCAGCCTGCTGAAGGGGAGGGATACAACCTCTGTGGATGGTTCTGATGCATGCATGCATGCAAGTTCTTAGCAGCGCGCAGGCCTGAGAGCTTCTTTTTTCGGAAATTTGTAGGAAAATCTATTCAAAATTGGAAAATTTTCGGAAAATTTTTCTTTCAGACATCGTGTTTAATCTTGATAAAAGTGAACAGAGAAATTTGGAAAAAGAGAAGAGAACACTTCAGCATAATAGCCAGCATTTTGGAATTCGCCAATGATGGAGCTTTGAAAACAAAAATAATGTACGATGCCAAGCTCAGTTACACCCAACTAGAAAATTACGTATCACTGCTCATCAAATTGAGATTGTTAGAAACAAGCACTCGTGGAAAGCTTATTGTTTACAAGACAACGGAAAAAGGGATAGATTTCATAAAGAGATATGCCGAACTGCACGATCTACTCAGCAAATAGCGATTGTTACTTATGGTCCCTTTTGGCTTTAAAAAAAATTGTAAGTTAACAGAATTGTGAAAGAGTTTAAAAATGCAAATCTTAATAATAGGATTTCCCCCAGAGGAGAGGTAAGCAGGGAAACTCTTTTTCCCTTCTCCTTTCTCCCCATGATCCCTACTTATCCTCTCCATTAAGACGGAGTTAGTTGCAAATTTTACTTTTATGACTTATGAAAAATTCTTCTATTATATTGCTCTAATCCGTGCTCAGGTTGAAATGTATACATTTGAAATACAAAACTTAAATCGACGTGCGCGCTAACCATCAAAAATTTGTTAGATTTCTTTTGCTGAAATGGCGACCAAGGTTTCTACGGCATACTCTTTGGCGAATCCTGTTTTCATAAAAGCCTCATAGCTGACTTTTCGTTTGGGGCTTCGAAGATCATCACTCCATCATATCTTCCAAAAGTGAAGAAGACATCCCGTATATTTATTCCCCCGGAGCGTTGATTTTCTTGAGATACTTGACCGCTTCTGAACCCTTACCCTTTGGACAAAGACAAGCCCATGTCCTTTAGGTGTTCTATCACCAAATTGCTGAGTAAACTTTTTATATTGGAGCATATCAATATGTTAGATTCAAGAAAGAGATGAAAGCCCATAACGGGTTCGGTGAACCCTGGGAATTTTTTGATCCTTCTCTCCTTTCTCCCCTCTGGTTCACCGGGCCCGTGGGCAAATTTCTTGCGCCAAATTTTATTCACCGACAACAAGCATTTAAACTTTCAGAAAAAATCTTCTATTACAATTTTCTATATCAATTTCGACAAATGCCTGTGGTCGAACAGTTTTGGATTACGTTTCCATTTTCTATTAAAATGCAGTTCTACACTCAGGTCTATCAGAAATAACGAGCATGCATGCATGCACATTAGCTTTGTCATTCTTTTTCTTTGTAGTAGCTCAGTCTTGCTATAGCGTCTGTTGCTATGGCGAATCATGATAGTTGCTGTTATGTTTCCTTGACTGACTATGTAAGCCAAGCTCATGAAAACTCTGCTTAGAACGACTCGATTGGATTGATGGGAGAGATTTCGATGGTGATGCGGATGGGTGTGTCATAAAAGTTTCCCTGCAAATCAACTGTATAGCCGGGTCCTAATTCATCCACTGCTTTCTCTACATAGGTCTTGAATATTTTTGCTATGCGTTCCCTCTCAGGCGTTATCAACTCTGACTTCTTCACAGTCTTTCCTCCTTAACTCTTTCAGCCTCTTTTTCGTTGTCTTTTTTCGTGTTCTTCTTTTTCCTGAAGCCATGCGTCGTATTTTTCCAATACTTCGTCAACTTGTTTGTGGACGAAGTCTGAGGCACTGTGGTAGGGTGTGCTCATCTCTTTTACAGCAGTTTCAAGCCTCCCATGCTTGTCTCTTGGAATTTCTACGTATTTGGATTCTTCTCTGAGAAACTTTAGTCTCCATCTTGCTGCGTCGCGTATGAACTCTTCTCTTGTTGTGAAGCCTAACCGCTTGTTTTCTTCTATGAAATTTTCAATTTCTGCAAGCAGTTCTGTGGGCAGTATAACTGAACGAGTGAGCATAGCTTCTATAGCGTCTTGGTATGTCTGCATCTTGCCCGTTTCCGCCATAAGAGTTCCAACAGTTGCCGTCAGTTTTCTGTGGATGTCGTCTGATATCCTGAGCGTCTTCATTTTTCTATCCAGCCTTCCTTACGTAGCGTCTTCCGACCTGACTTATAATAAGCTTACAAATTCTAATAAACCTTGCATAAAATGGGTGGAAAATCTATTTTGAAGGTTCTCTTTACTTTAACCCATCTCTCTCCACTAGGCGAAAGTGTCGTTTCACCATCTGACTTTTATAAAGTTAAAGACAAAGCACATTTTTTGCACGGAGGCAGTCCAGAATTGGTTAAGATTCAGCTGAGACTTTCTAGGAAACGGTATCTCAAATACAAATACGAGTATGAGCGCATATCCCTACCCATTCCACGAAAATTCCACAAAACAGTTAAGCCCTTCCTAAAACAAGACTTAGACATGGATTTAGCCACAAAAGGTAACTATCTAATCATCACTCTGACCACAGCAAAAACTACAAAAAGCAACATGGCAACAACCGAGACGTTTCGCTTATCAGGTTGGGATCAAATTGGCTGAACGAGTTTATCTAGACACAAATATCTACTGCAGACCACTAGATAATCAAAGTAACAGCCGTATCCAAGCAGAATCCGAAGCCTTCTTAAAAATAGTTGACATCGTTCTTGGAGAGTCAAGCGTAGCCACGATCATCGGCTCACCATACGTCCCACAATCAAAAGAATACTTTACAATAACAGAAAAAGGAATAGAAGACGTACAAAGGCAGAATAGTTAACGCATCGCCTTCAACCATGATTATTAAAAGTGCGTTCGCTTATAGCGAACATTTATATATTTCAGCGAACACCAATGCTGGTATGAGAAAGGTAAGCAACATTTTCGAGCCGAAAGCAACACGGGTTTTGAGGGCTTTGCTTACTAATCCACAGCGTAATTGGTCGATTAGAGGGTTAGCTGAAGAGGTAAGGATTTCTGCAGGCTACGCTCACGCTGTTGTCTCTACGCTTATAGACCTTGGGTACGTGGCTCATACTGAAACCTATAAAATTAAAGGGGTCAATCCCACGGTTCTGCTTAGAAGGTGGGCAGCTTATCATCAATATGATAACGTAAACACTTTTCTCGACTACTATACTTTTGAGCGTGAAATCGACCATTTCATCAATCAACTATCTGAAGTTAATAACGACTCGTATGCATTAACAGCTCTGGCAGGCGCATACCTCATAGCCCCCCATGTCAGACCAGTTGACGTTCACATGTATATTCACGACAAAAAAGAGGCAACAGCAATGGCTAAAGCCCTTAATCTTCAGCCAATCCCAAAAGGAGGCAACGTCAAGTTTGTCATACCATACGACGAAGGAGTCTTTTATGGACGACAAAAGGTTACCACCGGAGCCTCTGACCAGGTGGTAAGTGGAGTTAATGTAGTTTCTGATGTGCAGCTTTTCGTTGATTTATACAACTATCCTGCAAGGGGCTTGGAAGCCGCAGAGCACTTATATGAGCGGATAGTTGAGAAGATGGGCGCCATATTTCCTTACTAAAGACTATTTTAACCATTGCGGTTCAAAAGACATAGACCTGGTTCTCAGGCCTTCAATAATGGTGAGGTACGAAAGTATCAGAAAAACAGTAGAAAGGCTAGGGTATCAAGAAACGCCTAACCCCTTCAGATTTGAGAAGAAAGTTGTTTCACCTCTGGACAAGAAAGAATATCGCATAGGCGTCGATTTCCTAACAGAGCCTAAAGCCGCAAAGAAGGCGTTTCCACTTATAAAGGTTCAAGAAGACCTAACAGCATGTTTAATTGAGGGATCCAGCATAGTTTTCAAATTCTATTACGAAATGGAAATAGAAGGAACATTGCCAAACAACGGCAAAATCGTAACAGCATTCAACATAGCAGATATTGTTGGATCCCTAACAATGAAAGGTTTAGCTCTACCCCGCCTAATCGATAAAGACAGCTACGACATCTATGCCATAACAGGATTCTATGGCGGCAATCCTGCGAGAGCGGCAAAAAGCTATGTGCAGCGTGTCAGAAAAGCAAAACTCACAGCCAAAGAAAAGAGCATTATACAATTTAGCATGAGCAGAATAAATCAGGCCTTCAGGTCAATGGATTCATATGGCGTTTTTGCCGTTTCCCGATTCATCGGAACAAACATTAACCCCGACGTCTACTTAAGAGTAAGCACCTTTCTAAAAAACGTAAATTCTGCCGTTCGCTAACAACGAACATTAATATAAGTAAGCGAACAACCCATAGAAAGTAGAGGAGAGAACCATTGAGACAATTTGCTTATCAGGTTGGATACGGTTAAGAGTTATGAATTCAACCAATTACTTACAGGAAAAATGGAGAGTGAAAAAATGACAACCTCGCGGATAGCCACAGTCGAAGTGCCCTTTGAAGCCCTAGTAAAGGAGCTTGGAACAAAAAGAGCCATAGAATTCATCAGCGAAATCAGAAAAAGCTACGGCGACTCCGTTGTCGAACTGAGAAAAGCCACAGAAAAACTCACCATAGAACAGATCGAAGCCGAAATCAAAACCTTAAAAAAACAAGGAAAAATCTAAAACCAAACACCCTCCATAACATACACATCAAAACGACGACTAGCCAACCGATCTGCACCCCCGCAAAAACGTTTCCGCCCGCCGAATACACCCCACAAAAAACAGCCCCAAAAAGGCTTCAAACCCTCGAATTTTAACACAAAAATGCAAATCGTGCTTAAATATCTGCCAGCCGAAAAATTCTCCGCTAGAGGCGTTTCTGCCCGCCGAAACGTTTTGCCCAGGGCTTAGCCACACAAAAACATGTCTATTAATGTAAATAGGCTCTTCCACAAAAATTCTCGTTGCCGGGCCATGGTGATTGGCGTGTGGCGAAGGGCAAGAGGAACTGTGGAAGAATCTCAGTTTTCAAGGGGCGAGAGGCCAAACTCAATTTTGCCGTCTTCCAAGTCCTCGCCCTCAAAGGCCCGCTAACAATATACGAAATATCCAAAGAAGTTAAAGCTAAAAAAGGTCTGAAACACACAAAGTACACCAACGTAAACCGTAGAGTGAGAATGATCGAGGAAGACGGCTACATTGAGAAAGTCGGCGCCAGAAAAACTCAAGCTGGCTTTCAGGCTGCATTCTATCAACTAACTACGAGAGCACATCTTGCCATTCTACTCAACAAAGTCAACCTCGACAATTTCATCCAAAAAGCAATCGAAGAGAGCATTCTCGCAATGCTAGGAGCTTTGATACCCCACACAATAGGGTGAAATCTCCCGAAAGAACATGAACTGGTCTCTTTCTCGTTAATCCTTACACCTCTTGTAAGTCTCTTCATCGTCAAACCTGTGTATAACTCCGACAATGGTTACATATAGAACCAAAAATGTGAAGAATCTGGAATGGTTGAACTCTGCTAGACTATTTCCATTATGAGTTTGCTCTCAAGGTTCACAACGAAAGAGAAGAACTCAGCCATTACCTTCTGAATCTTAGGGTCTCCAGCCTTTTGCCACATGCTACAGAAAGCCTTCAAGTCCTCGTAGACAACTTCTTTCATAAATGTTGGCTTGCCAATCATCGTTTGATAGACATCGTAAGACTTGACCTCAGGTAGCTTCTCAAAGAAGGGCTTTGAGGTTTCAGCACACCATTTGACGAAGCTGCTCATCTTCTCAGCAGGCACATCGAAGCTAAACACGTGTTTTACTTCGTCACTCAACAGAGTCGCCTCCAAGTTGACGCCTGTTGCGTAGCTGATATTGGTAGTTCTGTATTTGTAGGCTTCAATCGTGACTTTGAAAGAGAGTATCGTATTAAATGCAGTTTATTTTATGCACATTTCTCTTGTTCTCCTTTGCCTTCCTCAGCTTTACTTCGAGAATGCCGTTCCTATATTTGGATTCAACAGAGTCCCTTTCGACGGATGCTGGAAGTTTTACTTCTTTATGGTATTTTTTCGCTGGAGTTTCGGCGCTAATCGTTACGGCATCGTCCTCTATCTTTAAGCTTACGTCTTTTTCTTCAACGCCGGGCAACTCTGCCATAATGTTTATGTGGTCTTCCTCCTCGAAGACGTCGACAATTGGCTCTTTTTCCTCTATTGAGGGAGCTGTTGGAGGTATCTGTGTACTTATGGATGGTGTCTTACTCTTAGGCTTACTTATCTTCAAGGGGCTCGATGACTTTGTCGTGTAGGCTCCTTTTATGGGATGCGAGCTTACACGGAAGTCGATTACTCCCTTTTTCCCGAGGTTAATTCTTTTTTGGTACGTCTGAGATTTTTCTGTGAGCTTGGCCAGATCATTGATTAGCCCAATCAGTCCTTTGCCTTCAGATTTTCCTCCCTGGATTTTGGTGCCGAATATGCTAAAACCAACGTCGAGCAATTCTGAAACGTCGTTAAATATTTTGGCTAGTTCTACTGCTTCGGCAGTTTTTTCTTCTCCCTGAATTTGTGTTCTCATTTCTTCTACTGTTTTCTTCAGTTGTTCTATTTCTTTTCCTTTTTGTTCAATCTCTTTCTTCAGTTGTTCTAAGCTTTTTTCTGCTTCAATTTTTTTCCCTTTTTCTTTTGTCGTCATTTTTTCACCTCCCTTGTTGGATAACTGTTGTCAGTTTTTCTAATTGAGTTAGATACGCTTGTGGGTTGGCAAAATATTCGGCTTCAAGTGGCGGGTGTTCTTCTAGTGCAAACTTTATTCCCTTAATTCCATATTTCTGTAAAACAGCCTTTGCAAGTGGATAGCCCAAGTAATATGAGACCCCTTTAATTATCTGGGAACCTCTAAGGGCTTCTTTAACTAGTTTCTCTTCATCCGTTGCTGGGGCTGCGCGTCTTTCAGAGTGCAGGCGCGTTTTGACCTTTCTTCCGCCCTTTTGACTTCTTTTCCCGGTATCTATTTCAAAGAGAAGGTTTATGCATTTTGAGTACCCTATCTGTAGGTCTTCGTCCATGGATGCTGCTTCTATTTCATAACCCATGTTACGCAAGGTTTGAAGCGCAATCGCCTCGCAGCAACCCTCTTTGAAAACTGTCAAAAAGACCGTATCTATGTATTCATCCAATAGTTCATAGAGCTTCTCTGCGTTGTTCGCTTTTTTGGCCTCAACGAGCATCTTAACTAGGGCTTGTTTAGGTGCTCCCGAGGATGACGAAAGGTATGTTGAGAGGAGTTTTTCTGAGAGCTCGTGGGCGCATACAGAGATTATTTTTTCTGGGTGGTTTACTATCATTTTTTCATTTACGCACAAAACTTCATCTTTTGGGTTGTAAAAGGCGAAATTTTCGAAAAATCCTGTCACTTGGCTTTTTGAAAGGATTTTGCAGATCTGTATCCACTGGATATCGGTGTATACTATGCCGTTTTCTTCGAGGCCGTTTCGCATGCGCTGGGTTAATTGTTTGAGTAGTTCTGGCTGTTTGATTATTCTGATGTCTCTGAAGTATGTGAAATCGATGCCGAATAATTCTACCATTTTTCTATGGATTTTCTTGAGCGTTTGGTTAATCCACTCTTGGACCGATTCGATGCCATTCTGGTCATTTACGTTTTTCACAGAGCATATTCCCCCGCTTTATTTTGGTTCCTTGCTTGCTCTTTGACTCTCTTAATGGCTTGTTCAAAATCTTCCATGGTTACCTCAAGTTTACGTAATCTTTCACTTGCTTCTTGTTCTTTACTTGTGTTTATGTATCTTCTAATAGCCAGCATTGTGGCCTCTCTGCAAATCGCTTCTATATCTGAACCCATGCAGCCCTCGGTTTCTGCAACGAGCTTTTGTAGGGAAACGTTTTTGGCGAGGGGATTTTTCTTAGTGTGGATTTTGAAGATTTCTAATCTTGCCTTTTCATCCGGTGGTGGGACGTAGAGGATCTGATCGAATCTTCCGGTCCTTAGCAGGGCGGGATCTATTAGGTCTATTCGGTTTGTTGCTGCTAGAACGACGACTCCATGGAGTTCCTCAAGGCCGTCCATTTCCGTGAGAAGCTGGCTTATAACTCGTTCAGAAACGTGGGAGTCTGCTATTCCGCTTCCCCGTCTTGGTGCTAAAGCATCAATCTCATCGAAAAATATGATGCAGGGTGCGGTTTGTTTTGCCCTCTTAAAGGTTTCTCTTACTCCCTTCTCCGATTCGCCTACGAACTTGCTCATGAGTTCTGGACCCTTGACGCTGATGAAGTTTACTCCGCTCTCGTTTGCGACGGCTTTGGCTAGGAGGGTTTTGCCTGACCCGGGGGGTCCGTGGAGCAATATGCCCTTTGGAGGCTTCGCCCCTACCTTTTCGAAGACATCGGGGTACTTTAAGGGCCATTCGATGGCTTCCCTTAGTTTCTGTTTCGCTTCTTCAAGTCCTCCGATGTCCTCCCATTTGACGCTGGGTGTTTGGACGAGTACTTCTCTCATGGCTGAGGGCTCTACAAATCTCAGAGCATCCAGAAAGTCGTTCATGGTTACTACGAGTTTGTTGAGCACTTCTATTGGTATGTAGTCTGCTTCAAAATCTATTTCGGGCAGGACTCTTCGTAGGGCTTTCATGGCTGCTTCTTTGCACAGTTCTGATACGTCGGCGCCAGTGAATCCGTGGGTTAGGTCGGCAAGTTTTTGCAGTTCTACATCCCCGGTCAGAGGCATTCCTCGGGTGTGGATTTGAAGGATTTCGAATCTTCCTGCCATGTTGGGTACCCCTATCTCTATTTCTCGGTCGAATCTTCCAGCTCTTCTGATGGCGGGGTCGAGGGCGTTGGGTCGGTTTGTGGCTCCGATGACTATTATCTGTCCCCTTGGTTCTAGGCCGTCCATTAGTGCCAAGAGCTGAGAGACCACTCTTTTCTCGACTTCCCCATGTACTTCTTCCCTTTTCGGGGCTATGGCATCGATTTCGTCGATGAAGATGATGCATGGCTTGTTTTGCTCGGCTTCGTTAAAGATTTCTCTTACTCTTGCCTCGGACTCTCCGTAATATTTGCCGTGAATCTCCGCTCCGCTTAGGCTTATGAATGTGGCGAAGGTCTCGTTTGCCACGGCTTTGGCTATTAGGGTTTTTCCGGTTCCTGTAGGTCCATGTAGCAATACGCCTTTTGGGGGCTCTATGCCTAGTCTGTCGAAGACCTCTGGGTGTCGTAGTGGAAGTTCTATCATCTCTCTTATTCTTTGGATTTGTTCGTCGAGTCCGCCGATGTCTTCATACGTAACACCTATTTTTCGTCGGGTTTCTATTGCCTTTTTCTGAATGGTTATTTCGGTTGTAGGATAAACTATTACGGCATTGGTCTTTGGTTCCAGTTGGGTTACAACGAAGGAGATGCTTGTTCCTAAGAGGTTAAGCCTCACTTGGTTTCCTTCAACGAGTGGCAGTCCTTCTAACAGTCTTCTGACATGTTTTCCGTACTCTTCTCCGAGCCATGGTTGTGTTTGCTCTATGGGAGCTAAGCCGATTTTTTCCGCCTTTTTGGCTTCGATTTTCTCGATGTGGATGTTGTCGTCTATTCCTGTGAATGCGTTGTTTCTTATTATTCCGTCAATTTGTATGAGGCCTTTTCCTCGGTTTTCTGGGTAAGCCGGCATGACCTTTGCGGCTGTTCTTTTCTTTCCTGTGATTTGGATAATGTCGCCTGTTTCTAGGCCTATTTTTTTCATGTCTTCGGGGTCTATTCTGGCTATTCCTCGTCCGAAGTCTCTTTGGGATGCTTCAGCGACTCGAAGGGTTAGGACCTTTATTTTCTGTATAGGCTCTGGCATGTGAGTAAGCTCCGGTTACTAACTTTTAGTTTATAACGAAAGGTATATAAACCTTTTGTTATTAGTGTATCTGTGAAGTGCACACCTATGAAGTCGATGGAAGGGGTTCTACAAATCATTGGAAACGAAACCAGGAGAAAAATACTCACCCTGCTCTCTAAGGAGCCTCACTACATCTCTCAAATAGCCAAAAAGCTTGACGTGACACAACCGGCCATTCTCAAGCACCTCAGCGTTCTCGAGGGGGCTGGTTTAATAGAGGGCTTCTGGAGAAAGAGCCCGCTAGGTGCGGCGAGAAAATATTATAGGATCTGTGATTCTGTTGGCTTAGAAATAGCCATTAATCCACAGAGTTTCAAAGTGGCAAGGCGCCCCCAAAGGATGAGTTGTCCAAGGTATTTGGAGATGGAAAGAGTGATTGGCCAGCTGATAGAGAAAATCAACAGTACCCAGGATGTTTCCTTGAAAGCGGTTAAGGCGCAGAAATTGTCGGAGATGGCGGACGCTCTTTTATCGTGTAAAGACTATGAAGAGGGAAATTGGAACTGTGAGAACTGTCGTAGAGTTGCCTCGCTGAGGAAAGATGCTTCACAAATTATATTACATGTGTCACGGGGGGATATTGAATCTGGGATTCGCAGGTTAACGGAGACTCTAAACCAGCTTATGTCGGGCTTATTGCCAAAGTAGCCTGTTGCAGGCGATTTTCTAGCAGTCTTTATAAAGGGCTTTAGCCGCGGAACAGTTGGAGATGTGTGATGTCTAAGAAAGTGGGTAAGTTTAGACGAGCAAGCAAGCCAAAGAGAGTGGGTAAGTTCACGCCTGTTAAGTAGCGGGTTGACAACCAGAAAGATGGTAGCTGGTCCTATCCCTAAGCTGATGGCATCTTAGAATTGTGCTCTCACATTAACACTGCCATACGACCGTGGGTGAGTGGATTTGAACATGCTTTTTAGATAAGTAACCCTGACACTCTCCTCGACTGAAGTCGGGAGATTCTCGCTTCTAACGTGTTCATTTGGTTGGTTGTTCATTCCGCTTTTACGGTTCCACTTCACTCCATTCCACCCTAGAAGCAAGGGGTATGCCATTACCCTGTTAATGCTCTCGCCTTGGCGAGAGCTTATGTTTAAGACGCCTACGGCGTCCCTGTGAGCTTCTAAGCCGCAACTTAAACATTTGAAGAGTCTGCCAGTGTTTACGGTGTTTTCTGAGTTGCATAGAAAACATCTTGTTGAGGTTTTGTATTCGTCTACTTCTTTAATTTCTATGCCATATTCTTCAGCCACATCCTTAAAGCGTTGAACCATATAGGTGAAGCTCCAGAAGTTGTGTATCATAGAGTTGGCTTTTGCACTGTTATGATTGTTGTCTCTGATGTGTTTCAAGTTTCCCATAATTATCTTTGCGACGCCTAAGTCGTAGAGGTCTTTAACGATGGTTCGAGTCATGGTGTTTACTGCGTGTCTGAATCTCTTCTTCCTCATTCTATAGAGTCTTCTAAGCCGTTTTGAAGAGTGTTTGCTGTTTACTTGTTTGAGTTTGCTTTGATGTTTCGCTATTTTTCCAGTCCAATACCACCAGTCCGATAAGAGCTGTCTTCCGCTGAAGGCTACGGGCTGCCTCCACCCATGCATCCATATTGTAGCCAGGTTTACGACGCCTAGGTCGATGTGGCACGTCTTGGAGCCTTTCGGCTTACTGGATGACTGTGTTTCAACAGTCTGGAAGACACGCCACTTCTGACTTAAACTATCATAAACTATTTCGGTTCTACACTGCTTACCGAACCATTTGAGCTTACCTTTAAACCGGATTGCCAACCCTTTAGGCAGGTTAAGTTTTCCGTCTTCAAGTTTGATGCTGTCGTTTCGCAAGATAATCACGAGTTTATAGTTGCCGTTTCTGTCTTTCCAGTATCTTGGAGGTTTAACTGATTTAATGTGTTCTGGAAGGTCACCGTTCTTTTGAAGCTTTTTCAAAGCATGGAAACTACGCCAAGCTTCGTTGTTCTTTCTGATGATTTGCTGGGCTGTAGCAGACCCTACATAGGGAGCATATTTTCGATATAAGCCTTTAGAATACCATTCGACTGGTTGATAGTTGAAGTATGCTTGTCTACGCTGATAGTTAACTTCGTTCCAAAGCTTAGCACAGTCTAAAGCAATCTTAAACAACGTCTTTTCCTGCTGATCTGTTGGAGCGAGAGTAAAAACGTTAGTTCTCTTCATGTTTCTCCTTCCAAAACTCGATTAAACGTTTAATTACATCCTCATAAGTTTCTCTGGGATGTATCTTAATGTCATCCAAGACATCCTTGGTTTCCTTTGAAAGCTGTATGCTGGTTCTAACCATAGACATCCATAGAAAACTATAGAAACACAAATATAAATCTAACGCAATTCATCTACATGACTAAAGTCGGTAGCTTTCTTGCTGATTCCTTCGTAAAAGCTAATATGAGTCCGATGAATATTGTTTTATTAACTTAGCCAACGGGATCATTATGTATGAGTTTGATACAATCATCGTTGAAGATGAGGGCGGTGGATACATGGCTTTCGTGCCAGCATTACCCGGCTGTCACACACAAGGGGACACGTTGCAAGAACTAATGGAGAACGTGAAAGAAGCTATAGAGCTTTACTTAGAGACTTTGACTGAGGAAGAGAGAAAAGATCTTCTGCGACAGAGAGTTGTTGGGATACAGAAAGTGAAGGCGACTGCCTAATTGCCTAAGATCAAACCGTTACCCCCTCAAAAGATCATTAAAATCCTCGAGAAAACTGGTTTCAGAATTGTTCGTCAAAAGGGTTCACACGTCATCATGATGAATGAAAGAGGAACACGGGTAGTAATCCCAGTCCATCCAGGGAAAAATGTTAAACAAGGTTTAATCAGAGCGATAGTGAGCTACCCATGACTAAAGTCATGGGCTTCCATGCAAGGCATGGTTAAGGGCTGGCTCACTTCAGCCACGCACAAAGGCATATAGCCTAAGTGCCTCTCAAATTTTTTAGCAATATTTATAGCTCCGTTCAAATCGGCGTTGTATTCTCCGCAATGTGGGCAGATGAATAGTCCTTGAGTCCGACGTTTTCCTTCACACCCGCATATGTGGCAAATCCTTGAGGTGTAGGCTTCGCTTGTTGTGATTACTGGAATGCCCTTTAGCATAGCCTTATACTCAATCATTTTTGTGAGGCGGTGGTAGGGCATATTGCTGACGATTCTGTTGAGACGTTTGCCTTTGCCGTTAACCCGCTCTCTTATTCCCGTGAGGTCTCCCAAGACAATGTAAGAGTCAGTTGCAAGGGCGAGGCTGACTATCCGTTTGCTGACTCGGTGAAGGATGGCGTTAACCGCCCTTCTTTCCTTACAACCAATTCTTTTTACAACTCGGGTTAGACTCCTCTCCTGAAGCCTTCTACGAAGCCAAGTGTAATGCCTTCTCACTCCTCTAATTTCCCTGCCGAGGAACTTAACTTTCATCACGCCTTGATGCCAGAGCACCGCAGTGGCGACAAAGCGTTCACCCAAATCCACAGCAAGGATAGAGGAACATTCACGCATGGGCGGGGCTTCAAACTCGAAGGTAAGCATGGCAATGTATCTACCGTTTCTTTTGACGATTTTGCTTTCGCAGAGCTTCCCGTCTGGAAAGTGTCTATGGGGCTTAACTGGAACTTTTATTCCGCCTCTAACACCATAGACGGGAATTTTCAAGAACCAAAATGCTTTAGCCTTTCTAAGGTTGATTAAGTCATTTCTTAGGCTTAGTGGATATTCCCTCTGTTTTATCTTCTTGTAGTATCTGAGGGATTGTTGCTTATTTGCCGAATATAATGGAACATTCTCATCGCCTCCGAGAAACTTCTGAAGGTCACAGTATTCCCTGTCAAGAATCTCCCTCTTCCTTCGAGTCAGTCCAACAATACCCGCTTGAACAGTCAGCCTCATGGCGAAATAGTCACATCGAAGAACTTTTAAGTTTTACGCCATTCATCCCACCCTTGAAAGGCGTGGGTTTTCTGGCTAAATTTCTTTGATAAAGGAGGCAGGGCTGAGGAGAGAAGATTTCTTTAAGCTTCTAAAAGAGGTATAGTCTTTGTATTCTAACTATTTCCAATCCGGTCTGCACGAAATCAAGTTTTGTTTGAAGTAGGCTATGCGTCTATACCGCAGAAAGACGGCTTAGAATTCACAAGCGTGAATAAAAGAAAAATTGTTACCGTTTTTCTGCTAGTGCCTCAACTTTTCGTTCAAGTACATTAGAATACTGCTTTGACAGACTTATGTCGATTGGCTTCCACCAATGGCTTAAAACATTTTAAAAGCTTCCGTTGGCTCAGAGCTTTTCTAGTCTTACTTGTAGAATGTTGTTTCTGTAGGTGTATTCGATTGTGTCTTTGTTGACGCGCGTTGGGAGTCTGACTATCTTTAAGTATTTTTTCTTTGCATTTTCCGCTGTTATCGTTATAGTGTTTTCGTTTGCTTTTATTTTGACGTCTTTCTCATCTATACCGGGTAGCTCTGCTAAAACTATTAGATGGTTTTCTTCTTCGAGGACATCGATTAGCGGTTCCCTTTCCTTCATCAAACTTGGTGTATGAGGAAATAGTTGAGTGTGTGGATGAGTGATCCTCGGTCTGTAGTATGATCTTGCAATATGGAAGGTACCCTTTTGTGTGGTTGTTCTTAAAAAGAATGTTTTCCTTGTTGTGTGCGTTTGAGGAGTGTAGGTTTGTTCAAAGCGGATGAAGTGTTTGCATCCTTGGCATCGGTTTAGGCTGATTCTGTCTTCTTTGATGCTTTTGATCATGGGACAAAAAACCCATTCAGCCCCCTCGATTCCTCTCACTAGGAGCTTGTTTTTCCCTTTTCCAAGGGCTGCCCGGCAGATTAACCACACAGAAGAGCCTTCTCCTTCATGCTTAACATTTTTGGGTTACACACATGATAACGAGTTTAGAGATGGTAAAGAGGTTGCATAGGCTTTATTTCTAGATTCGATATATGCTGCGAAGTGTAACGTGTTGTATATATCGGTTTTCGATACGAAGGTGGTTACATGCGGTTGAATATTGCTTAAATATTAAGATGCCATAGGCACCCTCGATCAAGAAAATTTGGTAGGTGAAAAAATGGTAACCCAAAGTCCAGATGTATCAAGCTTGGCCGAGGTTCTTGACAGGATACTTGATAAGGGAATAGTCGTTGACGCTTGGGCAAGGGTTTCTCTGGTTGGCATCGAAATCCTAACCATCGAAGCAAGAGTGGTAGTCGCATCAGTGGACACCTTCCTGCACTATGCAGAAGAGATAACAAAGGTAGAACAAGCAGCCATCGGAGTGCCTGCACCAGCGGCTTAAACAACCTGATAAGACCCGGCTCTGTTTAGGGGAAGATGAAATGTCAGAAAAAGAAGAGGAAAAGGCTGTGAAGCCTGCACGGGCAGTGGCTAAGCCAGCGAAAAAAGTACCAGCAGCGATGACCATGCGAAGGGCCGCCATGCCAGTGAAACCAATGCCAAAAGAAGCAAGTCCCAGGACCGTTAAAGGCAAAATAGCAGCAATTCAAAAAGCTGCCGCCGGGATCTATTCAGGCGCTCGTTCCATACAGTCGGATGTCACAAAGCAGATGGAGGAAAACATGGAAGCTGTTGTCGCTATGCAGACAGATGTTAAAGGCAAAATAGAGGCAATCCAAGAGGCTACCGCCAAGATTCACTCAGGCGTCCGTGCCATACAGGCAGGCATTAGAGAACAAATGAAGGAGAACCAAGAAGCTGTCGCCGCTATGCAGTCAGGTATCAACGAGCAGACGAAAGAAAACCAGGCATATGTAAGGGATTTCTACGGATGAACAACTTTCATTCGCACATAAGGACAAGCCATAATTTCCTCCAAACCCCATCTTTTTTCATACAAGCTAGAAATTCAGTTTGACGCAAAACTGAGTTAAGGAGGTGAAAGGTTGCCTACCATAAGGCCGAGAACTGGTATGCGTGCGCGAGAGAGAGACAGGAAAATAGAGTGGCTAAGGGGACTTAGAGAAAGATTACAACACTTTTCGCTCGCTCTTCGCCCACAAATGATTCGCGCGATGTGGGTAAAAGATCTTGTTAAAAAAGAGGTACAACGGTCTGAAGTGTTATCTGTCTAGGTTCTTCAGACCCTAGCTGCGCTATCTTTCCTTGTTTAAACAGAAAAATTGGTTTAAATTGGTTGTTTCGGAAATTTTTGCTAGTTCAACATGGTTGTCAGTTTTTGACACGAATTTCGTATCGCCTTTTTGAATATTGTTTAAGTAAACAGGTCACAGAATCTCAAGAAAGAGAGTGATTCTGAAACATGAAGTATCAACCTACACATAAAAGGATAGTGAGAGGTAAGCGAATTCATGATACAATAGAAGAAAAAGTTTCAAGGCTGGAACAAGAGATGAACGTGGCAGAGTTGTCAATCGAACAGGTCGAAGCAGAGTTTCTGGTGCCGACCATTGAAAATTTTGTCGAGACAGAGCAGGTGAGAAGGCTAAAGGACAGAGTCAAACTCTGGATAAAAGCCGGATACCCGCCCCACATAGTAGGACCAACAGGTTGCGGGAAAACAACATTAGCTATGCAAGTGGGAAGAGAGTTGGGAAGACCCGCGGTGTGGATAAACGGTGACGAACAAATGACGACAACGGACCTGATCGGGGGATACTCAGAGATGGAAGCCGAGAGCGTGAGGGACAGATTCGTCCACAACGTCATGCTAGCAAAGGACAGGACAAAATACACGTGGGTGGATAACCCTCTGACACTCGCATGCAAATACGGCTACACACTAGTCTACAACGAATTCTCAAGAGCTAAGCCAGAGGCAAACAACGTCCTTCTCTCGGTCTTAGAGGAACACATTCTCGAGCTTCCAACTTTCTTCGGGGAAGAAAGATACGTCAAGGTTCATCCAGACTTCAACGTAATCTTCACAAGCAACTCCATAGAATACGCAGGAGTGCATAAACCTCAAGACGCCCTACTCGACAGAATGGTTGACATTTATATGGACTACTACGACTTCGACACCGAAGTAAAAATCGTTCAGGCACATACAGGCATACCACTCCATGAAGCGGAAAAAGTGGTGAAGGTCGTAAGAACACTCAGAGAAAAATTGCCCGAACCCCACAAACCCGGAACCAGAGCAGAAATAATGATTTCTCAAGGACTAAGAGCAATAGACAGCTTTTCAATGGAAGACCTTGAACAGATATACATGGATGTCCTCGCAACAAAAATTGGTAGCTCAAAAGAACTCCTCAAGAAAAGTGACCTAATACAACAAATACTCAACGAAATTTATGGAGATGCCTAAGTTGGAAAAAGTAAGTGCAACAATCCGGGACGCCGAGATCTACAAAATCTCGGATCTTTGGAGGAGGAAGCCAAAGGGACTCCAGTTCAATGACACAGACGCCCTTGTTATTACCCTGAGAACTCAGGATGGAAGCACAATAAAGGAAGCCTTCTATTTCTGCCTCAAGCCAGACGGAACCTTCAACGTAGACACTGTGAGCAAAGACGGCAGCCGTGTAAGGCGGCAAAGGCTCTCCAGCTTCCTCAAGTACTACAAAATAACTGACAACGTAAATGCATACAGCCTGAAAGAGGGAATTAAAAAGTGGAAAGGAATAGAAGTCGCCGTCATAAAAGTTGGCGATTCAGGCTTTATTTATGTTCCATAGGAGGGAAGAAAAATGACAGCAGAAAAGCCCAAGGTATTGGTAGAAAAGATCGCTGATCTGGCGTTTGCTATAGCGAAGAAGTACATACACAAAGAGCCAGAAACGGTAATAGGCATCGAAGAAAGAGAGGGAGAATGGAAAGTTACAGTTGAAGCACTAGAGAGAAAAGCGGTACCGGACACGCAAGACCTTCTTGGAAGATACGAGATCAGGCTCAATAAGAACGGCGAATTACTCGGCTGGAAACAGAAGATGGTCAGAAAGCGAGCTGACAGAATGGTGCCCCCAGAAGAAGAGTGGGTAACAACTGGCTGAGGAAAACATAATGGGAAAAAGAGACTGGTGGCAGAGAAGCCTAAATGGACGCTTTCGCTTGCTAGAGCAAAGGCGAAGAATAGAGGAGAAGAGAATAAAAGCTCAAAAGAAACGAACCTTGGAGCAGCAAGAAAAAGCCTTCGAAAGGGCACGCCAAGCGAGGGAAAGAAGCGAAGCGATAACCGGTATGGATACAATGGAGAGAAAAAAGATAGCCAAGGAACTAACGTGGAGGGGAAAATGGGACGCAAGAATGGCGAAATTCAACGCACGGGCAAGAAAATACAGTTAACCGTTGCAGAGATTAAGGTCAGTAATCCAGTTGAGAGGCTAAGAAGAAATGGATTCCCTCAGCTCACAGTTACGGCCTGACTTGAGTGTTAAAGGCATAAACCACATACTCCACCTACACACCTCAAAGGTAGACAAATACACGATTCAAAGAGCCTTTTTGATTCCTACCAGAAACGATGAAAGGGTGATTTACGTAACTGCAGACGAGCCCACATCCATTATTCATGAATTTAACTCCACAAATATTGAGTTAAAAATCATCAAACCAGAAGAGATCAAACACATCGAAAACGAAAAAAACTGTGAACTACGAATCATCATAGACGCCGGATCACTACCTAGCCAGAAAAATGCCGAAGTTGAAGAAAGAGAAAGTTACCTAAACGAACTAATCAAAAAACACTCCATAAACTGCCTGTGCACCTACGACGTTTCTAAGCTCAATCCCAATATAATTAAACAACTGGCAATGCACCACAACCAACTTCGCCTCACAACCAGCGATCTAACAATGCTGTCTGGGGATTTGGTTGACAGGTCCAAGTTATCAGCTGACTCCATTGAAAAAATGGTGAAAGACAATCTTGAAACCATAATTCTCGCCCTGCTACAAAAGAAACCTATGTGTGGAACTGAGATAATAGGAACCATACATCTGGAATTCGGTGTTTTACTCAGCCCGGGAACAATGTATCCTCTGCTCAATTCGTTAAGGGAAAAGGGATTTTTAACGTTAAAGGAGCATGGCAAGGCAAAGATATATGCCCCTGCTAAGAGCGCGGAACCGAAAATTAGAAGCATAATCGATGAGCACATTCAAGCGCGCAAGCTCTTGAACCACTACCTTCAGCAAGAACTAATAATTGAGAGGTAGGTTGAAAATGACCAGGAAAAAATACGAAGAACTTAGAAAAAAGAGATTGAAAGAGAGAGAAGAACGGTTTAGGAGAGAGAGGGAGAGAATCAGGGCTCTAACAGCGAGGGCTCGAGAAGTAAGACTGAGAAAATGGGCTGAATTAGCGATAAGGAAAATGAGAGTTGAAGAGCAACTTCTAGAAGAAGCAAGAAATGCAATAATCAATGTAAAAACCGCTTTAAAAGAGGTTGAGGAAAAGACAAATGTCTCCTTACACGTTCCAGAAGTGACGAAGAAAATAAACGAGATGCTCATAGACGCTGAGAAACGCTTTAACTTGGCAGAGTACGAGAAAACAATTAAGCTCTCATTCGAAATTAGAGAACTGTTGGAGAAAGCAAGATCAGAGGCCTTGAGAAAGGCTGAGGAAAGGAAAAGGCGAAGGGAAGAAGAGGGAAAATACTTATACTGTGTGATACCGTTCAGCAAAGAAAAAAGTTTTGGAAACATAGGCATGAATAACGATGAGCTCTACACAATTCCCTATGGAGAGATCTCAGCCGTAGTTAGCGATTCCCCCATGAAAGACTATGAAATGACCGAGGACAACATAAAGAGGCATGAATCAGTCTTAAGGCAGGTAATGGAAAAACACACGGTTGTACCAGCAGAATTCGGCACGACGGTAAAAAACGAAAGAATCCTAAACCGCTTACTGACAAAGGCCTACAACCCAGTAAGAGAAAGTTTGTGGCTCGTGGACAACATGGTTGAACTAGGAGTAAAAGCCGTTCTAAACGACGACAATGTGTTTGTCGACCACGAAAAAAGAAAAGAACTCGTCTCAGACATCCTAGGATCACTAAACACCAAGGCAAAGCAAGCTGTCACGGGCGACTTATTCAGCGACAGGCTGATTTTAAACGCATCCTTTCTAGTTAACAAAGAAGACATAAACGCGTTTTCAAACAAGGTGACGAGCCTGCAGGAAAAATACCCCATGCTAAAACTTCTGTATAGCGGACCATGGGCACCCTACAACTTTGTCTATATAAAAATCGGGACAGAAGGCATGGAGATCACCAAAAATAGGTGAAACAAATGCCCTTTTTCATAGACGATATTTTCCTGCGAATGCTCGGCTTATCTATACCCCCCTTTGACATGATCTGGCTAATGGAAACAATTAGAGACTACGTTGAAAATGTAAGACAAGAGGAGACTCAACAAAAGATTAACAACAAAATAAAGGAGAACAGGCTGCTGTACGAGCTAGGTGAAATAACAAAAGAGGAATACGAAAGGAGAAACGGAGAACTAAACCACAAACTGCGAATGAACAATCAAATAAACAGAACGAACCTCAACCAGAGGATAAACATACTGGGCTAGCGTCGGAAGGAAGTAGGTAGTTTGAACCGTAAATTCAAAAAAATGAAATCGATGAAACGAATTACTAAGTCTCGAAAAAGTGGCATACTAACCAGACCTCAATTCTGTAGACATCCCATTCAGAGGAGGAAGAAAATAAAGAAATTTCACCCTACAGCTCCACCCATAAAGGTTGATGCAACCGGAGAGGTCCTGCTCGGATCGGCTATAGCTGGACCTGTTGGGACTATGATCGGAGCAGGCTCAGCGACAGTACGGACGTCTAGCCATATGGGAATATCAGTGCTGAAAAAGATTCGAGAAAAAGCTGAAGAAACGAGGGAAGCTGAAAAGGAAAGCGCGAAAATTCAAGGAGGTTCTCACGGATGGTGAGATTAAGACCAGAAGAGACAGGATTGAAAGAACTGCTTGACAGAATTCTAGACAAAGGAGTTGCAGTCAATACAATTGCAAGAATCGACCTCGGCACCCTCGATCTCTTAAGAACCAAAGCTCACATTATCCTCGCTTCCTTCAAAACAGCTGACAAGATAGGTTTAGATTTTCCTGAAGGCACCGATTTTAACACGCCAGCATGGCAAGACCTGATGACAAAGCAATCATGCCCAGTTTGCGGCATGGAGTCCAGACGAGAGGAACTCAGAGAAGAAGGTTGTCCCTGGTGTGGATGGAACTACAGACCAAAGGAAAGGTGAAACGATGGAGAACACACCATTGATGCCTGAAAAAGACTCCTCCGGTTTGGCAGATGCCATCGATAGAATTCTAGACAAAGGATTGGTGATCAACGCAGACATCACCATCGACGTTGCCGGCGTTGAACTACTCGGAATCAAAATAAGAGCTGCTCTAGCTTCCTTCGAGACAGCGGCGAAATACGGGTTAGAGTTCCCATCCGGAACCAACCTAGAAACAACGGCATGGAAAGAAGCCATGATAGAAAAGGAGGAGTGCCCACAGTGCGGCAAACGAGTTGACAGAGAGGAGCTGCTAAACTTTGCGTGCCCGTGGTGTGGATGGGAGAGCGCAAAGGCAAAGAAAAGGAGAGCAATGAAAGTTGGCGCAAAAGTGGAGGTCGAATAATTGAACGCTTTAGCGGAGTTGAGGAAGATGAACTCGCTTTTGAAGGCGGTAGATGAGAAGAGTAGACAGATCATAGCATACCTTTTAAGAGAGCGGCATGCAGGAATCAGGGAGCTAGCAGATATAATTTGTGCCTCTTCAGACATGGAAGTGCTAATCAGAATCAGAGAAGTCATAAACCCAAAAGCACAAGAAATCATAGGAGAGCCCATTATCACGTTTGAACGCTCGAAGATCGATCCGATGACTGGCGAGAAAATCTTGTTCAGTTGGTGGCTGAAGGGAGAACTGATAGACAGCGTATACGATGAGGGATTGCTCGACATCTTTGACGAGAAGAACGTTTTAAGGGTTATAGCCTCCCTACCTACACAAGAGGAAAACATCGAAGTCGAAGTGAAAGATGATCTTCTCATAATATCCGGAAAGGAATACTACAGAGAAGTCCCCCTTTTTTGTCAAGTTGGAAAGAGGGTGAGAAAAACTTTCAACAACGGCGTTTTAGAAGTCAAACTCAACAAAATCGGATGAGAAAGTATGCCAATAGAAATCAATCAAGACAACTTGAAGTCTGGGCTCCTCGGACTAGTCGTAGCTCTGGTCGAGGTTATACAGGAGGTGCTTGAAAGAGAAGCAATACGAAGGATGGAATCTGGAAGACTGAAGGAGGAGGAGATCGAAAGGCTGGGAAAAGGGCTGATGGAACTCGACGCAGCGCTTAAGCACATAAAAGAGGAAAACGGCATCGAAGACCTAGTCAGATCCGTGCGATCCGATCTTGACAAACTTGTGGAAGAAACCATCGAAATTATAGCCGATCCAGAAAGATGGCAACAAGCCAAGGTGAGTTAAACATGGCCTCAGAGAGCGATAATGAACATGGAAGATATCTTTACTGCATAGTTAACAGCGGGCAAGAAACGGATTTTGGGCAAATGGGAATCGAAGATAACCCTGTCTACACCGTGCCCTTTAACGACATAAGCGCGGTCGTCCACCGATGCGAGGCGAAACCCTACAAAACGGAAGACAAAGAAAAAGCGGGAGAGTGGATTTTAACGCATCAGTATGTGATTGACTTGGCTACCAAGGAATTCGGCACAGTGATTCCTCTAACCTTCGACACAATTTTCAAGGGAGACGATGAAACAGTGAAGGAGTGGCTCAAGGAGGAGTACCCGCAGCTTAAAGCTCTGCTCGCAAAGCTTGAAGGAAGGGCGGAGTACGGGGTTCAGATTTTCCTCGAGAAAGATTTTGTCAACAAAATGGTAGAGGGGAGTGAAGAAATTCAGAGCCTCAAAAAGGAGCTGGAAAACAAAAGCAGCGGAGCGGCCTACTTGTTCAAAAAGAGATTGGAAGAAAGAATACACCTTGAAAAGGAGATGTTCGTAAACAAGTATGCAAAGGAACTGTGCGATCAGATCAAAACGCTTATCGACGACGTGAAGCTTGAGCCCACGAATAGGGAAGTTCCAGGAAAATGGCGAGACAAGCAGATGATCCTGAATCTCGCCTGCCTCGCGCATAAAGACAAGATTCAAAACTTAGGAAACATGCTGGGAGAGGTCAACAAGAGAGAGGGTTTTGCTGTTAGATTCACTGGACCTTGGCCCCTCTATTCGTTTGTGGGAGAAATCAGAAACTCCAAAAGGCGGTAGGTGAAAACTGAAGATGGGAAAGTACCTCTACGGGATAATAAAATCAGATGGTAGAGAAAGCTTCGAATACATCGGGATAGGCAACGGCGAAGTATATGCCATTCAATACAATGATGTGGGTGCCGCCGTAAGCGATATCCCTGAGGACTACGAGGTTGGGATAGAAGAAGTCAAGGTTCATGAGGAGACTTTACGAAAAATTATGGAGACCCATGCAATTATCCCCATAAGTTTTGGGATCATAGCCAAAGACGAGTCGGAGATAAAAAACATTCTAAAGCGAGGTCGAATGATGTTCACGAACACATTGGAGGGAATAGACAACAAGATACAGATCAACGTCAAGATCTCATGGGACAAGGCCATTCTAGCAGCCATCCTTAAGGAACACGAAGAAATACGAACATTGAGCAAAGAAGCCAAAGAAAAGGCTGACCCGTCACTCAGAATTGAGCTGGGAAGAAAAGTTAAGTCAGCTTTAGACGAGAGAAAAAGCGAATATATAAAGAACATACAAGGTGCTCTAGAAGGGTTATCAGAAAGGTTTGAAGAAGGCAAAATAATTGATCAAGACATCGTAATGAACGCCTCATTTTTGGTGAACAAAAAACGAGAACAGGAATTCTACGATAAACTAGAAGAACTGGAGAAAAAATACGAGAAAAAACTCAAGTTTCTCTGTGTAGGTCCTTTACCACCATACAATTTCACCAAGATCGAGGTAAATAGGATAGGTTTTAACATCATAGAAGAAGCGAGAAAGGCCTTGGGGCTGGGCCAAGAGATAAGCATATCCGAAATAAACTCGGCATACGACCTGCTCGTGCGAGAACACCACCCAGACCTTCATCCCTATAACCCCTTTGCTGAAGAGAAGTTCAAGAAGATAAAGAACGCACGCGACTTGTTGACCAAGTACTGCGAGCATTACCTCTGCTCCCTCGAGAAATCAAAGGTCGAAGAAACCGTTCTGATACAGGAAAGGGCTTAGCTAAAACAGCCTCTAAAAAGGGGATTGCAATGGGTCGAACAATAGGAATAGATCTTGGAACCACCAACTCCGCTGGCGCTGTGATGAAAGACGGAAAGATAAGGCTTGTTCCAGCCTCTGAGGGGCTAACCCCCTATGGAAAAATGTTCCCTTCTATCGTGGCGTTCAAAGAAGACGGCGAAATAGTTGTAGGAAAGAACGCAAAAGACTACGCCTACACACATCCTGACAGAACAGCGAGGTGGATTAAAAGGAAAATGGGCACAGATTATACTGTAGAGATCGACGGGCGCAAGTACACTCCCCAAGAGATTTCCGCCCTATTAATAAAGAAAATAAAAAAGGAGTCAGAAACTTACATAGGGGAGAAGATAGACAAAGCGGTAATTTCAGCGCCTGCATATTTCAACAACAACCAGAGAAATGCCACAAAAGAGGCAGGGGAAATGGCTGGGCTTGAAGTTTTAAGGATCGTTAATGAACCTACAGCCGCTTCGTTAGCTTATGGTTTAGACAAAGCCGGGAAGAACCTAAAGACTGCAGTGCTGGATTTGGGCGCTGGAACCTTTGACGTAACCATTTTGCAGATGAACCACGGCGTTTTCAAGGTGATATCCACTAGTGGAGACACTAACCTAGGCGGGAAAGACATGGATGACGCAATTCTTAACTATCTTGTTAACGAGGTTGAGGAAAAATATGGTGTTAACTTGAGAAATGACAGAAAAAATTTGAATCGGCTCAGAGACGCTGGGGAAATAGCGAAGATCCATCTCTCTAACATGCGTTCCTCAGTAACAAAAACCCAGCTTGATATAAATGGCTCCATGCTCAACCCACACATCATTCTAACTCGAGAAAAACTGGAAGAACTCATAAAACCACAACTTGACAGACTACGATACCCCTTGGAACAAGCCTTTAAAGATGCAGGGCTAGAACCTCGAGACGTAGACAAACTCGTCTTGGTGGGAGGACCGACTAGGATGCCGGTTATTAGAAGATACTTTAAAGATTTCTTCTCTGGATTGGAACCCGAAGAGGGCGTAGATCCGATGGGGGTAGTCGCCGTAGGCGCGTGTATTCAGGCTAGTGTCTTGAAAGGCGAGATAAGGGATATGCTCTTGTTGGACGTTACTCCTCTCTCGCTGGGCGTAGAAACTTCAGGCGGGGTATTTACAAGATTGATTAAGAGAAACACCACAATCCCATGTGAGGAAAGCATGGTGTTTGCAACTGCAGAGGATTATCAAACCTCAATGATGATCCATGTTCTGCAAGGAGAGAGGGAGATGACAAAGGATAACATATCCTTGGGTTTGTTCAAGCTCGACGGCATCCCACCCGCACCCAGATATGAGCAAGAGGTTGAGGTTACCTTCAAAATTGACGCCGATGGCATATTAACAGTCTCCGCCGAGATTTTAGAAACCGGGAAAAAAGAAGCAATCAAAGCGACTAAGCCAACGCAGCTGTCAAAAGAGGAAATCACAAGAATGATTATCGATGCAACCAAGTTTGACTATATAGACGAGCAGAGAAAGAAAATTGTTGAAACCCGTAATCGGGCAAAGGCTGCTGTCTATGGAACAGAAAAGTCAATGGATGAGATATGCAAAAAAATCTCTGAATGGGAAGAAAAGAAACTAAAAGAAACCTTGGAGAAACTAAAGGCAGCGTTGAACAATGATGATGCTCAGAAAATCAGAGAGTACACGGATGAGCTGCTGGAGCTGGTGAAAGGAGTGACCATGAAGGTGAAAAAGGTAACTCAAGCGAAGACATTGGTGTTAACGGTAGAGAAAAGACTGGGGGATGAGGTTTCCGGCGAAGAGAAGGGGAAGATTAGAGAAGCGGTTAGGAGGCTTGAAGAGGCAACATACAAAGACGTGGGAAAAGAGATGAATAAGCTCAAGGAAATGATAACCCTGCTAGAGGCGGGGCATGGGGAAAGATAGACTTGGAGCCTACAAGAAACGGCGCACTCGTAGACCTCGTTGATAGAATACTGGTCAAGGGGGTCATTCTTCATGCAGACCTCATCATCTCGGTTTCGGGGGTGCCCCTGATCGGGGTTAACTTAAAGGCTGCAATTGCTGGTATGACAACCATGCTGGATTACGGTATGATGGAAGCGTGGGACGAGAAAATTAGAAGGTATGCCTTGGAAAACAGCGAAGAAGAAGCCCCTTTAGAAGAGAGCGAAAAAATCGTCCTCAAGACATTTGCTTCACACCATTATCGTAATACGCCTTTTTCTGGCTTCTGGAGACCGGGATATCTCTACCTCACAAATAAAAGACTCTTCTTATTCCGGAAAAAACCAGCTAAGATTCTGTTTGAGGTACCCTTAGACAAAATAAAGGGTCTAACCATCGAAATAAAGAAGTATCTAAAGGAGAAAGAGGAAACCCTTCTTCTTTTAATTGAAGGTGATCGATCAGACAGGAATGTAGTGGTCCTTCGCACCGGAGAAATAAGGGAGTTAAAAAGGAAGATTGAAGAAAGAATGGAAGAGATCCATAGGACCGTAAGAGCCCTACCTTCTATCTATTAGATAGAAAACTTAGTTGGGGCGTCTAACATAAGCTAAGAAGAAACATTTCCACGAAGTTTTATGAAATTCGACATCCTTTGAATGGTCGCTCTATAAGCAGTAAAGGTGTTCGCGAACTTCTCCCTTCCCTTGGGTGTTGCTTGGTAGATTATCTTGCCTCCGAGAAAGCTAGATTCTATCAATTTGTGGTCCTCTAATGTATGGAGTAGGGGGTAAAGGGAACCTGGGCTAAGTAGAACGCCAAATTCTGTGTGAATAGCGGCGATAATCTTATAGCCGTGCATGGGTTCACCGTTCAACATAGCCAAGACTATTATGTCCAAAAATGCTTTAACATGCTTCTCCATAATCCGATCTTCAAGCATCTCCTCCTTCCCCAACTACGATTTTCGCTACCATTGATCTTTCACCCTTAATGTTTTCAATTCTTTTCAGCGGATTTTTCTATGTTCCCTAAACGTATCTCCGCTTTTCAGCTGCAAGCTATTCTACCCAATAGCTGTCACCTTCACGATATATAACGCAAGGATGATTACAGTGGGGACAACTGAAGCTTAGCGCCTCTGTAAGGAAGCCCTTTTTCCGTAAGAGATCTTCCTTCTCCTTTTCTAAAGTTTCAATTTTTCCTCGCAAACTCCTAATAGTTTGCATTAGTTCTGTAATGTCCCCCTTTGTCGTTTCTATCATTGCTTCCTCTACAATTGGCGTTGTCATTTTCATGATTCCTTCCGGGGTAAAGGCTCCTTCACGCATCATCGTGGCTTTTTCCTTAAGGGCCTCTGCAGCTTTTTCAAGGTCCTCCGGAGTTTCTAACTTTGGAACTTTGGGTGCAATCGCAGGCAACGCCTTCTCAGCTGCTTTGACCCGCATCTCGTTAACCCTTTCTTTGAGCTCCTCTTCACGCTTTTGAGTTATCTTTCGGATTTCAGACACCGTTAGTTTCCTCTCGAAAACTTCCTTTGCAGCCAGCACCGCTTCCTTTACGTTTCTCTCTATCACGCTTTCGAGCGCTACTATATGTGATACGCTGATTTGCCTTGCCCACGCTGCCTTTTGAATGTACTCAGGGAACCTGAATATGTTAAGATGCGCCAACACCCAGTGAAAGTCCACATTCAGCTGCTTGCTGATCTCTAAGGGTGTCATTCCTTCATCGGCAAGCTTCTTGAAATACCGCGCCTCCTCTTCAACCGAGTAGTTTTCACGAATCTTGTTCAACTTGTACACTAATAGCCTCGCCTTCGCGTCGTCCGCATCCACCACTTTAACTGGCACTTTTTTCCATCCCAGTTTTTCAAGTACTCTCCATCTTCTTTCGCCGTCTATTATCTCATAAAAATCGCCTTTCCTACGAACAACTAGATCGCTTAGGAGACCGTCCTTCTTTATCTCGGACTCTAAATCGTCAAGATTAAAAGTGTACCTAGGCTGATACGGACTTGGTTTTATCGCTTCCACATTCACTTCCGTTTTGTTTTCCCTCCTCCAGATTTATTTTCAGATTCCTGAGGTATCTTTGCTACGTCTAAGTCAGCCTCGACAAGGTCTCCATCTTTGATTCCGAGAACTTGGCATACCTCTTTAGGTATGGTAATACGATGACCTGCAACAACTTTGGCAATAAAGTGTTTTTTCAACCTCCCGCCTCCTTAGTTTTCCTTAAAAATCCTTTAACTGCACAGCTTGAATAATTTGTTAATATGTAGATATACTTCTACCTGTTAACAAAAGTGCTTTCACGTTATCGTTTTTGAAAAAAGCATTTAAACCCGTGAAGCTAACGGTCTGCACATAGTCTTAAACGATTAAGACATTATCCGAATCTGAACATTGACTACTCGAAGAACAGTTTACGGTATTACGTGGCGCGGGCTCGGTTTTCAATATTGAGAACTGCAAATCATTAACATTGTCAGTTTTTGATACAACCATTGTCAGTTTTTGATACAACCATTGTTACATCCTTTTGAATAATCGTTAAATGAAAAATGCATTTAAATAAGATAAAAACTCTGGAGAAAAGTATATAGATGAAAACTGGAAAGGTTTTTGTTAAAAAAAAGCGGGTATTCTGTGACTTCAAAGGTGAATGCAGCTTCAAGAAAATAGTCCTTGAGAAAAAATCGTCTCAACCCAGAACTGAATATGCAATCTGTGTTTGGAAAGGTCATTGTAATCAACAAATTGATAATCCGAAACAAGATTCAAAAATATCCGTTGCTCTTTTGTTATGTCACTAGAGCCCCGTTTAACGTTTTTGAATGACTATTGTTAAATTCAGATTCTGATTTAAACAAAAATTCTTTAGGTTCATGAAAAGATATAATAAGTTCGGGTGCGGATTTGGAAAGAGAAATTTTGAGCCAAATGTACGAGAGGTTATTAAAGAACTTCATGGATATCTTGATCCTTGCGGAACTGAAGAACAACGACCTAAGTGGTTACGACGTAATCCAACACGTCCATCACGAATTTGGTTTCTTAATCAGTTCTGGCACCATTTACTCTCTCTTATATTCTATGGAAAGAGACGGACTTATTGAAGGTAGATGGAATAGCAGAAAAAGGGTCTACACACTAACCGATAAAGGAAAAGAAACCATCAAAGTTATCCAAAACAGCAACAGGAGCGTTCAAAATTTCATGGCAGGACTTTTGCAAGTGAAATAAAATGGTTTAGGCCCGCGTAACCGTAACTTTCTCCACTTTTTTACACCAAGGAATCTTAGGCAAGCCCTTTAAAAGCTCATCAAATATCTCCCTCTCAATTTCTTCACTTGACTTTTCAACACTTTCCTCAACGAGAGAAATAACAATAATTGCCTTCTTGGGCATTTTAATCCTCCACTAACAATAACCGAGCTCGATCTAATTTAAGTTATGAAAGAAAATTATAGAAGATTATTTCAGTCAATTCGAATTCCGACATTAACATACTTTCTAAAATATCACTGTGATATAAATACAACCCAGTGAAAACGTGTGTCCAAGCGCGACTTATTATTCGATTCTTTAAAAATTGTATAGTGATTCTTGAAAAAGACTGACTTAGGGAACCTCTATGAGAGTAACCTCAACCATTGACAAAAAATTATTCAATGCGTAGATGAAGGCCTACAAGTATTTGGCAAGAGTGTAAAAGAAGTCATATACTTTTACCTAGAAAGAAATTTTCACTAAAGAAAACTGAAATTCCTGAAAAACCAGAAACTTTTTGCAAGGCAATAATCTCGCTCTTCGGAGAGGATGGAGTAAAAGGAGTTTGCGGGAGATATCTCCATTTCGGCGTCTGATACCATATAGGCTTATGGATACTTGATTTATGCAAAAATAAAAAGGGTGGTTGAGATACCCAAATGGAACTATAGATATGTCCATTTTTAGATACTGTACTTTACGAGCCCGTTCAAAGCACACAAACTCAACAATCCAAGACTCCTAAAAATCAGCTTCAGAACCTTCAGACACTGGAAAGGCACAATAGAATACCACCGCACAAAAGACATCTTATACGTCAAGAAAATCCTAGGCCACAAATCAATCCAAAACACCCTCAAATACATCGACTTAGACGCAAACCTATTCGGAAACACAGACGACCAATTCACTGTAAAAGTCGCCACAAATGTCCAAGAGTCCTGCAAACTCACAGAGACAGGCTTTGAATATGTCACAGGGAGTATACCGATGGTGGCAAAATCTTCCGCAAACGAAAATAGGTGTAGATAAATTGAAAACGACGGTCGATAAGTTTTTATTTGCGGTTAATTGTCTAAGGTAAATACCCAATAAATCTGTTGACTTGTTAAAGTCTTAGGAATAATGGCTATGGCTAGAAAAGCGCGAATACGTTTGACAAGTACAGACTACAAAAAACTGGAAGAAGTATGCGAGGAACTGAAGGCCATTGCCCAGAAAACCGGGGTCAAGCTAATGGGTCCGAAGCCATTGCCAACTAAAAGGCTGCTGGTTCCTGTCTTGAAGTCCCCTTGTGGCGAGGGGACCTCAACATGGGACAAGTGGGAGATGCGCATTCACAAACGCCTGATCGATATTGACGCTGAAGAGCGTGTCATGAGGCGCATTATGCGAATTCGTGTTCCGGAAGAAGTGCACGTAACCATAGAACTTCTCTGATTTATTTTAAGTGGCAATCTTCCCTTTCTGTCCTTTCCATTTGAATAACGGGCATTCCTCGCACTTTTCCAAGAATTCTAAGCCCTTCTTCGTCGTTTTAAAACGGCGATTCTTGTCGATTTCCAGCAGTCCTTTCTCTAACAATATGCCTAGATACTGTTTCGACTGCGTATATGAGAGACCAGCCTCCCTCATTAGTTCTGTCTTTTTCTTTCCGGGGATTGACTTCCTCAGTATTTCGAGGGCTATGTCGTGTCTGTCTCTGTTAACCATCAGCACCCTACTGGAGGTTGTCGTTTAGATTATCTAAGCTTTTCATTTCCTACAAACGTGCTTTACGTATTTACATGATAATCCAGTATGAGATGAGTGTGAGAACTAAGCTTGCCGTGAAAGCCAGCGCCCAAACTTTTCTGTTCCACAGAAACACCTTGAACCCGTCAAGCATTCCAAAAGGAATGAGGTTAAAAAGGGCTATCCAAGCGTTAAATGCAGCGCTGAGGATAAATATTAGAGCATATTGGGAAAGAAGCATCGAAACCGCCAAAAATATTGTTGACAAAACAATGTTTGTCGTTGGCCCTGCGATTGATATTTTTCCGACACTTTCTCTGTCTGCAAATCCAGCCACCATGACTGCGCCTGGGGATATGATCTTGAAAAACGGTGAGATTATAGAAAGCAGTGTCAAAATGGCGGCTGTGAGTGTTAGTCTGAACTCTGCCCACAGTCCCTTTCGTTGTGCGGCTGCTTTGTGGGCTATCTCATGTGCGAGGAAGGATGTTGTGAATATGGTTGTGAACAGGGCTAATGTTGCGTAATCAATGGCGTGACTGTTGTGGAAAATGCTGGGAAACCCTATGAAGGATAGTCCAACACCGATGACGAGTAGTGCGGCTACTGCCAGATGCCTGATCTCTTTGTTGCTGAAGTGTATCTTTCCTCTTTTTGGTTCGGTTGGTGCGTAAGTGATCGCGTATTCGTGGGGTTTTTGAGTGATTATTGTCTGTGTTTCCTCTCTTGGTGCTCGTGCGTGTTCCATTCGTGGACATTGGTGGTTTTCTGGTAGGCGGTGTTCTGAGCAGAAGTAGCCTCCACAGTATGGGCATCTGAAGGGTAGGAATGTTTCTTGCTGGCATTTTTGGCATTTCATGACTGTGAGCGCCTTTGATGCTTAGTGTGTTGTTGGTTTGGTGTTTATGTTTTTCTTTTTGCGTGTACGCGTGCAATTGTTCTAGGCCCGTCTATTTGAAGCCTAATAGGGTTAGGCTCTTAAGGTGGTGTGGATAAATTGTGGTTTCTTTTGGTGTTGGAGAGGGCTCGTTCCTTGAGTAGGTGGGAACGTGTACATTTAACCTGTTCTTCGGCATTTTTTCTTCGTTGCATACTCCACGCATTTCACATAGCTAAAGTGATGCTGTTTTTCGAGAGACTAGCGAAATTATTAATTGGCAATACATTTAATATGAGAACTGGTCTTGGCATCGGCGTTTGAGTGTTCGGTGGTTTGAGGCGTTAAATTGAAGTCTGTGGTGTTTGAGGTTCTGGCTTATGATGGTCGGAGGATTAGGTTAACGGAGGTTCAGTGGTTGCACATGGTTTTCTTTCATCCCGAGGTTGAAGGTGAGCAAGGGAGGATTAGAGAGGTTTTGGAGAACCCAGAATTTGTTGTTGAAGGTGCCGCGAAAGATACGAGAGTATGCTATAGGTTTTACGAGTCTACTCCTGTTGCTTCGAAGTATCTGGCGGTTGTGGTTAAGGTCTTGGATAAGGAAGGGTTTATAATAACGGGCTACTTTACTGAGAGGGTGAGAAGAGGTAGGGTTCTTTGGAGAAAGACAAGATCGTGATGAGCTACGACCGAGAGGCAGACACGGTCTATATTAGTTTTGGCAAGCCAAAGAAGGCTGTGTCTGATGAGATTGACCCTTATGTTGTAGTGAGGCGGGATCCCAGGACCGGAGAGGTAGTGGGTATAACCATAACGAACTTCACTAAATACTTCGAAACTAAGAAGAAACTCAGCATAGAAATACCTGTTTAATGAGAAACCATTCTTCAAAAGCATCAACTATTTTTTCGCAGTGTACGCAAGTGGTCATAAAGACAATGTTATTGTTCTTTGAGCAACCTTGTTTTTTGTTTTAGGTTTTGCATGTTTAGATATTGTTAGCGTATTGCTAGTTTGTGGGTTGGGGTTTTAAGCCGAACAATTTCACAAAGTCTGACTGGTTAAGAACTTTGACGTGTTCTCTTGCTTTTGAGTTTATGAAGTGGCGGTTGTATGTTACCATATAATCGACGTTGGCTGTTATGGCTGAGACTAGGTGGGGTAAATCCTTGTCTGGAACTACGCCTTTGTACCTAGTGATTAGCTTCTTCGCCTTGTCGCGTGGGATTATTTCGAGTGTGGGCAGGCTTATGAGGTAGTAGATTTCGTTTGTGGCGGTTTCTCGGTTGTATCTGCGTGTGAAATACTCTCTCAACTCTTCTACTGTCAGATAAGAAACCACTGGGACGATTTTTGCTTCCTCGGCCAAATCGAGGATGATGCGGGAGTTGGAGTTCTGGTCTTCTTTTCCAAAGATGAAAACGTTTGAGTCTAGGTAGACTCTCAGTTTGTTAGGGTGCAAAGTATTCTTTCTCCCTGCGCCACAGTTCTTCTCGTATTTTCCTTATTTCTTCTATCACTTTGTCTGGGCTGAGTGGAGGGGTCTTCGATGAGGCTAATGCTTCTTCTACGCGAAGCCTGTAATACCGGTGGGGTTCCAACAGAAGCCTTCTGGATTCGATTAATCGGCGAACGGCGTCTCTCATGGCCTCGCTTCGGCTTTCGTAGAGTCCCGCCTTAACCAAGTAATCGATTTCTTCGAGGAGTTTTTTTGGCAGACGTAGGGGCAGGGTGACTGTTTTCATTTGAATTCACAATTCTATAGTATACTAATTGGTAATATAAACGTATACATTAACTGTTATTCTTTAGTTATTTGTAGTTTTTCTAATATTAGTTTTATTTTTTCTGTTGTGATTGGGCGAGCAGAGCGAGTGAGCACGGCGGCTTTGGACCCTATCGACAAGAGTTCGAATCTCTCCCGGGCTACCAGAACTGCCAAATTTATTGCATTTTTCCATGTGAATTGTTAAATTTGCACTATCCGGAAACCAAAGGTTCCTCACGCAAATTATTTAGAACGGATGTGGGATAATATTTGGTGGTGTAGTATGAGTAGAAAACTAATCTTTGTTCTAAGCCTATTCGCTTTGTTGTCTTCCTTGCTATATGTTAGGTTCAATCAAGTTGAGGTGAAGTCTTCTGGGAGCTATTCAGTTCACAATCTGAATACGGGCTTGAACTATACAACGATTCAGGAGGCAATAGATGCTCCTGAAACCTTGGGTGAACACGCAATCTTTGTTGAACGAGGAACCTATTATGAGAACCTGGTTTTGCACAAGTCTGTATCACTGGTTGGAGAGAACAGAACCGATACTGTTATTGATGGAGAGTCTACGGGAAATGTGGTGGAGATAAGCGCTAGCAACGTTAGCATAATCAATTTTACAATAAGAAACGGTGGAAAAACATGGGGCGGTGGATTTCCGGACAGTTGCGTTCTTGCGGCTTTCATCATGCATGCCCGTATTGAAAACAACACTCTTACTGATGCAGCTGTTGGTATTTTAGGATGGGCATCAACCAACATCACGATACGTCACAACCTCGTACGTTATTGTGGATTAATGGGAATGCACCTAGATGGCGGTAGCAACCAATGCACAATTGCAGAGAACCCCATTGTTAATAATATTGAGGGTGTGGAATTAGAGAGATCTAGCGGAAATCTGATTGAAGGAAATTCAAACATCGTAAATAATAAAACCGTTTACTATTTTACCAATCATCAAGATCTAATAATCGACCCATCTGATTATCTAAACTTAGGCTATCTCGCAGTTGTAAATTGCACGAACATTATGGTGAAAGACTTTAATATCACTCGTAATGGAGACGGCGTACTCCTGGCATATTCAACAAACTGCACCTTGACAAACATGACCCTAAGTGGAAACCGTGGACCCTTAATGTATGGAGGGTTGACGTTTTATGAATCAAGTAACAACACCATAGTCAACAATAAAATTGACTAAAACAGTTATGCAGTATGCCTTTATTATTCAGATGGGAACGTCTTCTACCACAATTCCTTCAAACATAACGACTTTCAAGTAGTCGCTAATTTTCTCTCTCCTTTCGGCGGTTCAACGAGATTTTCGTTAGACACTTGGGATAATGGTTTTGAAGGAAACTATTGGAGCAACTACGCCCATGCGGATTTAGATCATGATGGAATAGGCGACACTCCATACGTTATAGACATCAACAACCAAGACAACGATCCTCTACTGGGAGAGTTTCACAGCTATCACATAACACACATTGAACCGGGATTTACACTAACATTAGTATCCAACTCTACGATTTCAAACTTTGATGTGGGAGTTTGGATCGCGAATCCCGAAAACAGAATTATACATTTTTACGCCACAGGCGAAACAGGCTGTGGTTTCTGCAGATTGCGCATTCCGAAGAACTTGATCGCACCCCCATATACTGTAATAATCGACAACGGAGAAACAACAGTCCTACACTACAATGAAACACTATATGACAACGGCACACACAGATGGATATACTTCGCCTACGAACACTCCGCACATGAAATAGAGATAATATCAGAGTTTCCTTTCCTGATTGTTCTGTTACTGGTCATGACGACAACACTACCGGCAGCCATATTCTACAGAAGAAAACAGTCGCCGTAACTGCCTTGCAACATCATAGACTCTATTTAAGGGTGGCCTAGCGAAAATCAGAAATTGTAAAAAGTTCCATATATTGAGTTTTCGCCGAGGTGATGTGTTGAATATTAAGACGGTTAATATAACATTCCATGTGTCGGATTTTCAAGAATCCGTTGCCTTTTATGAAAACGTCCTCAGTCTTCCAAAGAAGTCCCACTGGCCCACTTACGCTGTCTTTGACTTGTGCGGGATGATGTTAGGTTTAGAACCTGGAGGAGAAAGAGAAGCTAAGAAAGGTTTTCCAGACATCTACCTGCAGGTGGATAATGTAGATGATGAGTACAGAGAGCTGAAAGGTAAGGGTGTTAGGTTTTTAACCGAACCAAAGGATCAGAGCTGGGGCGCCCGAACAGCCAAGTTTGTAGATCCTGATGGAAACAGGTTAATTTTGGTGCAACTCACAAAATGAGACTTACGGAGGTGAAACTGGATGAAGAGTGAGAAAGTGGGAGAGGCAAGAAGGAATGAGGTAGGATACTGTGGTGAATACTGCCGAACTTGTCATTGGTATACCGATGCCTTGAGAAAGCCCGTCGCACAACTGTTAGAGCTGCTCAAAAGTCACTTCGAGGTTGCCGGTTGGATAAACTACAAGGGCGGAAGTTCTAAAGAAACAATCAAAGGACTTGAAATACTCTCGAAATGCGCATGCTCCTTTAACTGCAAGGGTGGCAGTGGCTGGGGCGGCTGTCCGGTCCGCAAATGCTGCATTGCAAAGGGCTTTGATTTCTGTTTTGAATGTCTAGAGTTTCCATGCGAAAGAAATTGGGGTGAAAAAAGCGAACACGCAAATGTGTTTACGGCTGATAAGATAAAGCGACTTGAAGAAATGAAAAAGATTGGACTAGAAGAATGGATCAGAAAACAGTGGGAGTAAGGTTAAAAAGACCATCAACAGGATTGTTTTTTGCACTCACTTCTAGATGCGCCTAAATTTCAAAACAAGCGAGAATTTCTGACTAGAGTAACCTCTAGCCACCGCGGCCACGCGCACACTAAAACTTTGATCTAATGTTTGAACCTTCTCCGGGGCTACCATAAAACCCGAGTTTTTGTATCCATGCCTCTTTACCTTAATTTGTGCTTGGAAATAGCTAAAAAGCGCTCATCAAACGCTAGAAAGAAATGTGTTGCTTGTATAGCCATGGTTTAGTTTTATATGTTTTGTTTTTCAATAAGAGATTGAGTGAAAATTGTGGAAACACCTTTGTCTCAGGGCCTAAGTTGGCTTGGTGATTCACAGAACGTTGACGGAGGCTGGGGGTTTAAGCGAGGCGAGCCCTCAAACCTTTTTATCACTTCACTTTTGGATTGGTCTCGTTTCGTTAAGGCAAATCTTTCGTCAAGGCTTAAGACCTACCCTCTTGCGGTGAGGTTTTTACTTTCTTACCAAAATCCAGATGGCGGGTGGCCGCGTAAACTTGGCGAGAAAAATTCGGTTCAGATGACTACATATGTGTTACCAATTCTGGTTCATTCACGCTTAACCATCCCTCCTACTATTATCAGGAAAGGTGTTGCCTTTCTAGAAAGGTCAGTTATGCAGGATGGAGGTTGGGGTGAACAGTGGGACTATGAGCTTAGAGCATACAATGGTGTGTACGTAAAACCTGGAAACTCTCAACCATGGATCACGGCATTGGTTGTCGCAGCTTTATCAGAAATAGCAGAAGCCGAAACCGAACTCATTATGAATGGAATGAAATACTTAACAAAAACGCGTTTGGCAGATGGAGGTTGGGGAATATCTAAAGATTCTGAAAAGAGTGAAACCGATTGCACCTCTTTTGCATTGTCTGCCTTCGTTAAAACAAATTCTGGACCCAAAGTCATCGATCAAGCGACTAAGCTGCTTTTGAATCTTCAGAATAGTGATGGCGGCTGGGGATGGCCAAATGTAGAAAAAAAGAAGCCTAGCAGCGTAGAATCAACGGAAAGAAAGATGCACGCGTTGTTAGACACAAACATGCCAATTGCATCTGACGCTCTAAATAGAGCCAAAAGATTTTTGTTATCAGCACAAAATGTTGACGGAAGCTGGGGTCTATATCCTGGGAAGGATGGTGTTACCTATGTCACAGCCGGTGTTTTGGCTGCACTGTCCAGAATGGGGTCAAAACCTTGAAATGGAAAGGCACCTCAGATGTAACCGCTCGTTTTGGAAACAGAAACATGCAGCTTGTTCTAGTTAGCGCGATTATTCGAAATTTTATTGCTTGTCGGTACTGCACTCTTTACTTACTATGTTCTCTTTGTTCTAAAGGCTGACCCCGTAGGACTGGGTATCACCTTCTTTGTGGGCTATTTCTCCTCTGCGATATGTTCGTTAATTGGCGGCTTTTTAGGAGACAGATTGGGAAGAAAAACAGTGGTTGTTTCAGGTTTCTTCATCTACGCTTTGGGGTGGTTAAGCTTTGCATGGGTCACCAATGTATGGGAGGTATTCATACTTTATGGAATCGTTATGGGAGCAGTAAGTGGCCTTTACCCTGCCTATTCAGCGCTAATTTCCGACATCGTCCGTGGCGAAAACGTTGGAGGCGCACTCGGTCTCGTCAACACTGTAACAAGCCTATTTGGAGCAATAGGTGTCCTGATTGCTGGTTATGTAGCGACGGCATTTGGCTATGGTATCCTCTTTGTCTTTATTTTTGTGATGACTTTGGTTTCTTTGGCACCATTGTTGATTCTGCATGTGGATGAAACTAGGGAAAAGCAGCATCCTCCAGCGCGCTCTAACCTTTTTAGATCTTCTTATGAATAATAGGAATTTATTACTCATCTGTTCTGCAGTATTTATCATCACTTTAGGAACATTTGCCTCTTTGTTTTATCCAGACTATGTTAAAGCAACATTTGTTGTGAAAGAATTTGAAGTAGCCATCTTCGATTCCGTCTACTCCATAATTTGGACAGCCTCGAATTATCCCGGAGGGCTTCTTTATGATAAGGTAGGGAAGAAGATAGTGTTACTGGGTTATTTATTAATGGGTGTTGCATGGCTTATGTTTCCTATCTTGAACCATCTAGTTCTAGTGTACGCGGTCTATGGTGTGTATTCGCTTGGAAATTCTCTGGGTTACTTCATGACAACCTTAGCTTTGAGCACGGCTTCGCCGAAGGAAAAAGGCATAGCTTTAGGAGCCATGAACACATTCATGTACATTGGTGTAGCGACGGCTGGATTAATTGGTGGTTTCTTATGGACTTTTCTTGGCACAGTATTTTCGTTCGTGCTTGCCTTTGTTTCATGCACAGTGTCATCGCTTTTAATATTGTTGATAAGGGCAAAGTAACCATCTTCGATGCGCAAACCTAGCCAAGACTTAAAATCGCTTATTTGAGGCTTTTTCGAGATATTTTCCCAAAACAGTGCAGAATTGTGTCGTAACTCTGATATTTTAAACCGATATTTGAACCGGCACCATTATTTTGCGGGGTCATGATTAAAGATTGTTTAATTAATGGCATTAGAACAGTAAATATATGAGACTCTTTTCTAATCATCTTGTTGGAGAGACTTGGACCTCAAAGCACTAAGACGCTGTCCGACCCGTCGTACAGCTGAGGGGTCTTAAGTCTCTCCACTTTGCTATTCTGCTCCGACCTTGTTGCGATGAGCCTTTGTTATCTTGTTTATCCTTTCTTAGCCTACCAGTTCGCATGCTGTTTAGAGTTGGTTTATATATGAAGTAGAACCTCACCCAAACTTCTTATTTTTTTAATGTTTCTTGAAGTTCTTTCTCTATCAATAAGCAACGGTTTTAACCCAGCTTTCATGGCACCTTCGTAATCTTTTTCTATGGAATCTCCCACGAAAATTGTTTCTTCTGGTTTCACGTGAAGCTTTTTGGCAGCCCATAGAAATATTTCCTTGTCAGGTTTTGCCTTGTTACAGGCGTCGATTCCTACTACGACATCAAAACAATCCTTTGCACCAAGTTTTTGCAATATTTGTTCATAATCTCTCTTTAGCCCATTAGTTACTATTCCTGTCTTGATGTTTCTGGCTTTTAGTTGATTCAGCGTATCCATTACATCTGGATAAAACTCTAGATCAGCGTAGTCCCACCATAATTCGTCAATTTTCTTGGCCAAGAAATCTGTGCTTGTCTTTACGCCAAGTCTTTCCAGAATTTTCAGATTCCATTTACTCCAAAAAGCGTTCCCTAGCTCAATTTGTCCAACTTCAACATTGAGTTCTTTCTCGTTGGTTTGGTGGGCTTCGAGAATTTGATTAGAAGACACTCTGACTCCATACGTTTCGAGAATTCTTTTGAAGATTTCAGGAATATTCGCTGTTTTTATGAGGGTGCCTCCGAGGTCGAAAAGCACAGCCTTAATCTGCATTCTGGATTCCCATACTCGGAGGGGCGCTAAACTTAAAAAGTTTCCGAATGCTGAGCAAAGAGGCTGTGGCTGTAATCTGCGTTATAAGAGCATAAAACATCGTTATAGTGAAGAGTGTTTTAAACTCCATTAATAAGCCATATGCTATGCCGCTGATGAGAAGGCCTATACCATAGGCCGTGTTGAAGATGCCGTAGGCTGTGCCCCTTGAAGAGATTGGGGTGAGTTGCGAAACTGCAGCTCGGTAAATAGACTCTTGCATTCCGAGCACCAATCCAAAAACTACGGCTGCGGCTATGAGTGTTGACAGTTCGACGCTGACCATTGTAAGCAACGACGGGAAAAGAGAGAGCACAAATGGCAAGACTAAAACTCCTATTCCAAACTTGTCGTAGGCATATCCTGCAATTAAGGCAACGGGCGCGTCTACCCCTTGAATAAGCAAGTATATTAGCGGCACAATCCACTCTTGTCCTGTTGGCTTAAGAATTTCTGAAGCTCTTAACAGTATTAGCGTGTAGGGTATAAGCCCAACAGTGTTTGAAAGAACAGCGAAAGTGTAAATGTAGAAGGGTTTTGCTAGTCTCTCCCCTTTCTCCGTCATCTCTTGTGGTTCCACGGTTGTTTTTGAGCTTATTCTCCTATAGGTGTAAACTAGAGCCATCAAAAGCATCAGAAAAGGTAAGAAAAGAAAGCTAAAAGTATAATGATAATTGTTGTTGCTGTAAAACATTAAAACAGCCACCATAAGCGGTCCTACAATGGCGCCTATCTGGTCCAAGAGTTCATGAATACCAAAGGCTTTGCCTGCCCCTACGTCCTTGCTTATAATGGATAATACCGTGTCTCTGGAAGGCGCCCTGAAAGCCTTCCCAAGCCTTTCAAGCAAGACAAGAGTTATGGCTATTCCCAAGCCTAGTTGAAATCCCAAAAGTGGGATTGAAACTATTAGGGCGTAGCCTAGGAATATGAAGAGCCAGTAGGCACGGGTTGTGTCCGCCAAAAATCCGCTGACGAGTCTTATGGTGTAGCCTAAAAAGTCGCCTAATCCGCCAACCAAACCTACGATTACTGCTGTGGCGCCTAAAAACTCAAGATAGCCAGGAACTATACCTCTGGAGCCTTCATAGACGAAGTCGCCCATCAAGCTTCAATTCCCAGAAGGAGTATACCCAAGTAGGCATTTTTGCGGCTGCTTAAACCTGTTTCTGAGCGCATTTTTAACCGCCGTTCTGGTTTACTTTATTGTTTCGCTATGTTTTCCTTTGTTTGGCGAGGCGTGCTATTGCCTTTTCATGTTTTTCTAAGGCTTTTCTGAAGGCTTCTGAGGCGTCTTTTTCAAGCCAGTTCAAATAGGCTAGGCTCACTACGATTATGTCTGCTATGTCCACTTCTATGTCTTTGCCGAGCCTTCCTTCCGCAACGTATTTTTCTGCCACTTGACCAACTTGTTCTGTTAGAAGGGTTATGAAGAAACTGGACGTGAAGACTTCTTTTTTATGAGACTCGTAGGAAATTTTCTTCACCGTTGCTTGAGCTTCTTTTAACATTTAATGAAACCTTCTTGTTCCCTGCTAATCTTAAACTATTTTGGTATATAAAAATTCGAATAAGAGAGTTGCCGGAAATTATTGGCTTTGGATTTTGGCTTTATCCCATGATTGAGTTATTTCTTTGACGAGTTGTGGTTGAAGTATAAAAATGTCTCTCGGGTCTTCAACGTATACGTAAAACGTGTAATGCCTAGCAAAGCTCGTTAACCTTGTGGATTGATATTCTGGTTTTCTGGGCAGTTTTTCTGCGTAACGCTCAATAACGCTGTCTAGCATCTCTTCGAGTTTTTCCGTGGGTAAGCGATGGTCAAATGTCAACTCGAATCCGTAACAAAAAAGATTTGATTCCCCTCCCATAAAGCGGAAGTTTGTTATGTCTCTGTCTAAAATCCTTTGAGTGCTTATTGAAACCATGGTGTTTGATGGGGTTAAAATCTTCGCATAGTTTAAGGTTACTTCTTGCACTACTCCCTCAACACCGTCTATGCGAACATAATCACCTACGCGGAATGGTCGCGTAATCAAAAGAAACAGTCCAGCTACAAAGTTTCCGATGGTGCGTGTGGAAGCAAAACCAACAGCGGCACCACTCAAAGCTGAAAAACTGACTAAAAGAGTTGCGGGGATTCCGCCCACATGTAGGAGTGCAACAATCGCTCCAACTAGTATTATGAGCCTGCCAGTTAATATTATCCCGTTTCTAACTTCTGGCGGCATTTCTGTTCGTTTTATGGCCTTTCCTAACCATCTTGTGACTACTCGTTCCAAGACTATTGCGACAGCTGCTATAACAATTATCCATATTATAGTTGTTAAATATGGGTTCTCGGCAAATACCCCCTCGAAATACATCAACATATACTCCTTTTTTCTCCGTTATGAAACGGGTAAACAATTAAATCATTAAAATTAAGCTTATTTGATTTGCTACATCAACGTGTATAAAGTTAAGAACGAGTTTGCGGGCGAAAGCTTTTATTAAGGTCCAAAACTTACTTTGGCAATACCTCAAAAGTTGATGCGCTATGGCTTTGCAGAAAGGCGACTTCATACTAATAGATTACACCGCTAAGGTGAAAGAAACGGGCGAAGTCTTCGACACAACCAGTGAAGAAACCGCAAAAAAAGAGCACCTATACAAGGAAGGCGAAATATACGAACCTAAACTCGTAGTGGTAGGAGAGGGATGGGTTCTTAAAGCGTTGGACGAAAGCCTAACAACAATAGAAAGCGCCAAGACCACTTCTGTTGAAATACCGCCTGAAAAGGCCTTCGGAGAAAGAGACTCTGAAAAGGTCAAACGTGTTTCACTAAGACATTTAACAGCCAAGGGAGTAACCCCAAACCTTGGAATGCGGGTCGAACACGATGGGAAGATGGCTACCGTGCGGGCTTTAGGCGCCGGGCGAGTCCTATTGGATTTCAACCCTCCGTTAGCCGGAAAGACTCTGGTTTACGATGTAACGGTTCAGAGAAAACTCGAAACGGTAAAAGAAAAGATTGCGGCACTTATCCACCGCAGAATACCAGCCGTAGAAGAAACCAAATTCAAATCTACGGTTAAAGAGAAAGTCGTCAACATTGAAATGCCCGAAGAAGCCTTTTACCTGGAAGGAATCCAAGTGGCGAAAAGAGGCATAGCCATGGACATACAAAGATTTTTCCCCAAAATAACCAATGTTAAATTCGCTGAAACCTTTAAAGCTGAACCCAAAACCAAAACGAAAACGTAATTTTATATAACCTCTGTTGTTTTCGCAAGCCTCTCGCAAGCGTCATGGCTTAAATTGAGCTTGCTAATGATTGTGTATCTCTCGGGCCTTATGGTTGCAGCCATTCCTAAAGCCTTCAACACATCTTCCTCTTCCAACCCAAGCTCGCGGGCGTTTGTAGGCGCGCCCAACTTCTTCAACGTTTCTCTTATTCGTCTCCAGTCCGCCCTATGAAGATAAGCCATCATTATCGTTCCGACACCACACTGTTCACCATGCGTGGCATGAATGGGTTTAATCAAATCAAGGGCGTGGCTAAACAAATGTTCAGAACCACTACAAGGGCGACTGCTTCCGGCGATGCTCATGGACACGCCACAGCTTATCAAGGCCTCTAAAAGCACCCGTAAACCCTCTTCACTCTCTGGCTTAATCAGTTCAGCATTCTGCGTTACAAGTTTGGCGCTCATCAAAGCCAGACTCGCAGCGTATACCCCATAATATTCATCTCTCTCTTCGTGTGCCAGTTTCCAGTCTTTCAAGGCTGTGAATTTTGCGATTACGTCTCCGCAACCGCTTACGGCGAAACGCCAAGGTGCCTCCATTATCACGTTTGTGTCTGCTATGACGGCTATGGGCGCCTGAGCCATAACGGAATAGGGTTTTTCAAAGCCCTTGACAGAGGACAAGGGGCTTGCAATTCCGTCGTGAGAGGCTGTTGTTGGAATGCTTATGAATGGGATTTCTTGGCGTGCGGAGCTCAGCTTTGCGATGTCTATCTTTGTTCCGCCACCCACCCCAAAAACAACTTCAGGTTTCAAAATTCTTATTCTTTCTTCAACGACCTCCACCTCTTTAACCGTGGACGATTCGACAAGAAAAGTGTTGACTTCCAAACCTTCCGCTTCAAGAAGAGCCTTAACTGTTTTTCCGGCGACATCATAGGTCTTTGAACCCGTAACTATGAGTGCAGACCTTGTGAATCCCAATCTCTGTGAGACTTCGGCGACACGCTCTATAGTGCCATTTCCAACTATGACTTCCCGGGGAAGCTGCATTCGATGATGTTTTAGGGGCAAATCAACCACTGTTCTAACTTCATAGCCATGTATGCTTAAGCCTTTTTAAATTCAGCGACTCCCAATTAAAACTGTTGTTGTGTTTTGCCGTTTCAAACCGCAATATTAATAAATCTCATGGTTATGATTACATGATGCTGCTTCCTAGCGAAGTAAACTCGTGATGCATTTAGGTTTTAGGAGAAAAATAAAATGGCAAATAATAACGATGTAGTAAATCAGTTAGTACTGAGGGGAACAACAACCATAGGCGTCGTGTGCAAGGACGGCGTGATATTAGCTTCAGACACCCGTGTAACCATGGGTTTCTATGTAGCCCACAAACACGGGAAAAAAGTATACAAAATAGACGACCACTTAGCTATGACCATTTCCGGAACGCTTGCCGACGCACAAAGAACAGTGGACATACTGACAGCGAACGCTCAGCTTTACAAATTCAACACGGGTAGGCCTATGCCCACAAGTTCGGCGGCAAGACTTATCGCAAACCTTTTGTTTTCAGCTAGATACGCGCCGCTACTTACGCAAGTTCTAATAGGTGGTGTGGACGACACTGGACCACATGTATACTCGTTAGACCCGTTTGGTAGTTTAACGGAGGAAAAATGTGTCGCCACAGGTTCTGGTTCACCGATAGCCTACGGTATCCTAGAAGACAGATACAAGGAAGACTTGTCTCTTGAGGAATTTTTACCCATAATCGTTAAGGCTGTCAACTCCGCCATGAAACGGGACGCGGCGAGTGGTGACAGTTTTAACGTCGCAGTAATAGACAAGAAGGGTTATCAAGAGTTAACCGATGAGAAGAAGAAAAAACTTCTAAGGGATTGAAGGAAGCTGAAGTCGTGGCGCCGAACCTTGAAAGGGATAAGATAGAAATAAGCCAGTACATCCTAGAGCACGTTCCCAAGGAAGCCGAAGTGACGAGAATAGAATATGAAGGGTCGACGCTCGCCGTTTATACAAAAAGACCAGAGATATTGGTTGAACAAAGCAGCTTAATCGCTGACATAGTTAATATCATAAGAAAGAGGATAGTTATACGCTCTGACCCTTCGGTGAGGCTTCCAGAGAGAGAGGCTGAAAGAATTGCCCGTGAAATAATCTCGCCTGAAGCGGAAGTGACTGAGATAAACTTCGACCCAAGCCTCGGCGAAATAATAGTTGAAGCCAAAAAACCCGGTGTAGTCATTGGAAAAAATGGGATGGTTCTACAAGAAATCATAAGGCAGACTAAATGGCGTCCCCATGTTTTGAGGAGCCCCCCGCTACGCTCCAAGATAGTAATGCACATGCGCCACTACCTCCATTCTGAAAGCAAGGAAAGAGAGAGAATACTGCGCACAATAGGCGAAAGAATTTTCAGACCTAAAATCTACGAGGTTGGAGACGTCCGGCTCACAACTCTTGGAGGGGTTCAAGAGGTTGGAAGGTCGGCTTTCCTTCTTCAAACGAGGGAGAGCAGCGTACTGTTAGACTGTGGCATCAACCCGGGTTCTTCAAAATCCCTCGAGGCTTTTCCAAGGCTTGATAATCCAGGGTTTGAGCTTGACTCTTTAGATGCTGTGGTTCTGAGCCATGCTCACCTCGACCATTGTGGTTTAGTGCCCTTCCTCTATAAGTATGGATATGATGGTCCAGTTTATTGCTCAGCTCCAACCTCGAATCTCATGACGCTGCTTCAGCTTGATTATTTGGATGTCGCAAGCAAGCAGGGCTTAATGGCGCCTTATGATCAGAAGGATGTTCGTGAGTGCGTCTTACACACGGTTCCTCTGCGGCATGGCGTTGTTACAGACATAGCTCCGGACATTCGCTTAACTCTTCACAATGCTGGTCACATTCTGGGCTCCTCGATGATTCACTTACACATAGGCGAAGGTTTGCATAACATCGTCTATACAGGCGATTACAAATACGCAAGAACAATGCTGCTGGAAGCAGCAGCAACCGAGTTTCCAAGAGTTGAAACAGTAATAACCGAGAGCACTTATGGAGGCGCAGACGATGTCATGCCTTCACGAATGGAAGCCGAAGAACGTTTAACAACTGTCATAAACGAAACTTTGGAACGTAAAGGCAAAGTTTTGATTCCGGTGCCGGCGGTCGGTAGGGCTCAAGAAATAATGCTCGTCCTTGACGGTTATATGCGGCGGGGACTATTGAAGGAAGCACCAGTGTTTATTGAAGGCATGATCTCAGAGGCGACTGCGATTCACACGGCTTTTCCAGAATATTTGGGCAGGGAAGTTCGCTACAGCATACTACACGACGGAGTTAATCCCTTCCAATCAGACTACTTCACGATTGTTGAACATCCAAACGTCAGACAAGAAATAATAGACGGTGAACCGTGCATTATTATGGCGACTTCTGGGATGCTTGAAGGCGGACCCGTAATAGAATACTTCAAAAGCTTGGCAGAAAACGAAAAGAACACCGTGATTTTTGTGAGCTATCAGATCGAAGGCACCTTAGGGAGGAGGGTGCAGAAGGGCTTAACCGAGGTTACCATGATGAACAGCGAGGGCAAACTGGACATCGTAAAAGTTAGGTTGCGTGTGGAGTCGATTGAAGGTTTTTCTGGGCACTCAGACAGGCGGCAGATTATCAACTACATAACAAACTTGAAGCCAAAGCCCGAAAGAGTTATCATAAGTCACGGCGAAAGGGCAAAATGCCTAAGCATAGCAAACTTCATTCAGAAAAGAATCGGGGTTCAAACACTTGTGCCAACGGTGATGGAAACCCTTAGGCTACTGTAGGAATAGGCTCGTCGAATAGAGTTTTTCAGCTACTCATTCCCAAAAATCGTAATTCGACACATCAAGCGTGGGGCTTTGCTGTGAATGATGGCTTACTGACAGACCCGCACATTTTCAGCGTCCATAAGTTTAGGCGTTATAACCCGAATGTTTTCCCGGTGCCCACCGGAATTATTGTGCAGTCTTATCTGCCCGTAGCCTTGAGCGTAAAGCCACTTGCTTGCCACAAGCACTATGTGCTTGGAGATTTTTCCGAAAGCTCGCCCCAGAAACTCCAGACTCACGCATCTCCTCAACGGTTTCAGTATACCCTTAGAAGCGTCAAGCCAAGTTACTTCTACAAGGTCGCCTAACTGCAACTCGCCCAGCTGCCTAAGCACCTTCTTGTTCAAGCCGTTTCACTCAAAATACGAAGTCTAAAAAGCTTTTTAAAAGCAGATTTGAACCACGAAACTAACAGGTTAATTGAAACTTCTCTTCAGGCTCTAAAATTCTCCATAGGGTTCGCGAGTTCAAATCCCACCCCCGCACAGAACGCGATGATTAGAGTCTAGATTCTAGGTTTGTTCTAATCTTCTACTATTGTTTTTGGTACACCGCAAGTACAGCATTTGAGAAGACACCATGATCGTAAACGGTTGAAACAGCTTTTTGTTGTATTCTCCTTACATGCTGTTTTGACATCAATTCTTGAATTTGGTCGAAATCAAGCTGACTTTCTGGATCAAGTACGAGGAGCTTGCCATTTGGCTTAAGAACTCGTATGCACTCTGAAAGCAAAGGTTCACGATTTTCCATTTTAATATCATGAAGTATCCAGCTTAAGACTACATAGTCAAATGTGGAAGTGCTGAATGACAAGGTGTTGGATTCAGCCTTTTGAAAAGTGCATCGTTTTTCGACATCTAGCATTTTAGATAGGCGTCTGGCAACTCTAAGGTTGTCCTCTTCAATATCAATGCCGTAAACTCGACAATTTTTCTTCACCAAAAGACACGCAAGAAGCCCTAAACCGCATCCTATATCCAAAACGGTAGACCTCGATTTTATCTCCTTCGCAAGAATCTCATGACGCTTGACAAGAAAGTCTAGGCTTTGCTCATATCTATCTATTGGCAGTTTACTTCTTAACAAAGCTCTTAGTAAGGAGTATTCGCTTAGAAACCAAGAATAATTTTTCATTAAAGCGTCAAGTTTATGCGAATTATAACCTTGTTCTTCAAGCTCTTCCTTCAATGCAAGGAAAACGAACTTGTAAATATCGGGCTTCATACACCTCCTATTTATAAGAACTCTAAAATATATAGAATTCCGAGAATTTGAACCGATGTTTAAACCTAATCCCCCGCACTACGGCCAGATTTCGATTTTGACACTCTTTTGACCATATTTTAGGGTGACTTAGGTTCAGAGAAAGAATTCGGGGTGTTTGTTGTTAGCGTGATCGAAAGTAAGCTTTACGTGTGGCCCACCTTTCGCTCTTGTAACAAAAATATCCCATGGGGCTCCTGTTCTTGGATTGGAAATTCTAAAATTGGGGTTCATTGCATAGGTAATGTACTTTCCGTCAGGAGACCAGTCTGCAAAATAGACCGAACCGTTTGGCAGAGGTGCTTGAGCAATGGCGCGAATAGAAAGTTTGTCATTGGATAGGGGGTTGAACTGGGTTACGCCTATCTGAATGTCATTTGGGTTCCAACAAATGTGTTTGCCGTTCCATGACACATCGGGTCGGCACCCATCAATGCTGCTTTTCTTAAGAGAATAGATTTGCTTATTACGTAAATCCAAGGCGATAATGGCGTGTTCGAACTCATCGTATTGATGGACAGTCGCAACAATCCAATCGCCTGCTAGTGACCAGCAAGGAACGTATGCGTGATAGAGCTTGCCATCTGTTAACTCCTCAGTTTGCCTTGTATGTGTATCGTACACGAAGAGACCAGTGTTATGGAAATCCTTGGTCTTTTCCAAGCTAAGACGCTTCACAAAGGCAATGCGGTTTCCAGTTGGATCCCAGCATGGATCAGTTGCGTCGGTCGCAACTAACGTGCGCTTTGACCTATTCAGGTTCATCCAGAATACATCGAAGCGAGGGACAGTGCGCCCCTCAGAGTGTTTTTCAATGCGAACAACAGTGAAGCAAACACGCTTACCGTCTCTTGAGATGTGTGGATAGATTTCATCTTCAGAAGCTGTCCTTGTAATGTTGACTGCATTGGAGCCGTCGGCGTCCATCATATACAGTTCACTATTGCCATCTCGACGCGACTGATAACATATCTTTAAGCCAGATCTTTTGAGTTCATCACGTAGCCTAGTTTGAGCCGGAGAATCCTCAGTGGGGGAGTTGGCACCAATAGTGGGCTTGACACTGGCATAGATTTGGTTGTCAGTATCAAGGTTCTGCTCCTCCTCTTCTCCATCTATCCATCTGATCTGAAAATTTTCGCTTTTCATGGCACTTCCACAATCCAACAATGTATGATGAAAAGATTGTCTTAAATTTTACGTGAAAAAGCATTTAACCTTCTTTATTCAGCCTTTATTCAAAAACCGAGAATTTAAACCGAGATTTAAACCCCTATGGCAACCGTCCTCCTAGCCTAACGAATCTGCGACCACTCTCTGACCCATGCTTCAGTCATCTAGCCAACAGCCATGATGATATGCTCTGGGCATTGTCCCTAGGTGTTTATGCAGCAAGAGGACCTCTCAAAAAAGAATGCCGGAATAACTTATTCTCCGCGTATTTCTTAGATAAAGGGGCTGTCTACTTACATCCTCTTTTGACTCTTCATGCGGGTCTCAAGACTACGTTGTTCATCAATTAATGGTGTATCCCTTAAAAATTCGTGGAGAATGTCAATGTATCTTTCATGGTTATACACCCATTTTCCTTTCTTGAAGCATTGGTACGGAATCGTTGCCCTTGATGAACTCGTAAGATCCTGAATCACATATTGATAGTCTTTCAAAAAACCGTTTCTGACAAGTTTAGATAAAACCTCTAGAAACCTCCTGAATTCAGATTTTGGGAGATATAAATATCCATATAGCTCATTCCTTCCCAGAATTTTGCCCAAACCCTTCGCGAAAGGTTTATCCAGTAGCGAAGATGCAAACCTTGCTAGCTTTTCCCATTCGTCAAAGCTTAATATAAAGAAGGAGAATTCTGAGTCCTTTCCAAAATGAAAAACTGATACTTCAAAGCTTTCTAAAAGTCCTCTACCTACGATATGATTATAAAAATGGTAGCTCACCAATTGAGGAGAAATGCCCAATTTTTCCGCCAAGCTTCTGAAACTGATCGTGGCATCCTTTTCAAGCTCTTTTAAGATAAGCACATCGATTTCATCCCCCTTCGCAGGGAAAGCCTCAGGGTCAACTAAAGTATAGGGCAAGCTCGTGTCTTCGTTTTCGACTTCCTGAACCCATCTATCCCAATCAAAATCCCACGTTTTCGCTTCTGGATTAAACCATTCACATCTTGAATGGACCGAATGGAAACATGTTGACCAAAAGATCTGGACTTTCCTAGTTAAACCAGTTCTTTCCAGTTCGCTGATAAAATGCTCGAACAGACCGCAGCTTTCATTAGGAACAGTGAATATTCCAACGCAGCCTTCAAACATGCCATAACATCTGCTCAAAAATATCCAGAAATCGTTAATCTTCAATGCCTCAGAAAGGACACTTTCGTATCCAGGAATGGCTTCAGCGAATACCACAGCCTTCCTAAGCCCGAGATTTGTGTGGTAAACGTTTATGTTAAACCTCAAAAAAGTTTGGGAGTTGAGGCGTTTAAGCCTTTTACGCAAAGTTTCAGCAGGTATGTGTAATTTTCTTGACACTTCATTTATGTTTCTGGGACCATAGACCGCTAAAGCTTCAACCATTTTTAAGTCAACTAAGTCAAACGGCTTATACATTGTTAACCTACCATTCTACTGCAACAACACTAGTTCTCTCTTTCTCGCTTTTAAAATTAATCTAGCATGGGGCTATCGGGTTGTCAACTGGGTCTCCGCCAGTCGGCTGAATGATGCCAAGACTAGCAGTTAACAATGTTGTGTTAATCCCGATCGAAGGTGCAGCAGCATTAAATATGACTGTGATCACGGATGATGTTGAGGCGAAGGTCAAAAGGAACAACAATAGCAGAACTTTCAACCTCATTTTCATCTTGTCTCTCACCTCCTCCTTTTTTCTTTTTCATCCAGAAAACTAAATATTTGGGATGGAAAGCAAAAAGCTTATATGAAATTAACTTACAGAATTTAGTTACAGAACCTAATTCTACCCTTGAAAGAGGCCAAACCCGTGGACGAAGCCTGCGAAGTTGATGAGAAAATACTTGAATGCGTTGATACAGCCTTTAAAAAGCTTGGAGAAAGTGTCCGCAAGTCCATTTATTACTACCTTAAAAAGGATTTCAACTTAGAAAGGTTTGAAATACCCAAAAAACCCGAAGCCCTTGAAAAAGCGTTAACCTCGATCTTCGGAGAAAGAGGAGCCAAAGTAATAAAGAAACTGATCTTAGTTGAGGTTAGAAACATTTTCCAACTAAAAAAGGGTTCAAGTTTAACTTTCAAGCAAGCAGTTGCCACGATCAAGAATTCTAGTAACCACCCTGACAGGCGCGCGATCCTTAATTATATTTCTAATGACCTTCTAAGAACTCGTCATTCCAACGCTTGCAGATTGTCCACATGAGCCTTGGCCGGTTTAAACCATCTGGCGGTCGCTTCGGAATAAGCTGCCTTACAGGAACATACTTCTACTTAACAACAAACGAGGTTAAATCAAAATCCTGCTTAGCCTCAAGCCTCTGCTCAATAGCAACCAACCCCAAAGTAAGAAGCACACAGGAATCTCTGATAAAAGACGCAACACGCTTGTAGGCTTTTCCTTAGCTATTTGAAGGAACTTGGCGGACTTACTCTATCGTCTAAGCTAGGGGCATTTTTCAAAGAATTTTAGAATAAATCTTCAGAATGGTAGCTTTAAGCCCTTTTTTCTCTTTCAAGAATTTCCTTAATAAGAGGTTTTACCTCTAGTATTCTCTTCTTAATTGTTTCCCAAACAAGTTTATAGTCAACACCAAAATAAAAATGGATCAATCTGTCGCGCATTCCTGCCATTTCTTTCCAGGGAACCTTTGGATATTTCCTTCTTATTTCCTTTGGAATTCTCTTTGTCGCTTCACCGATAATCTCAAATTTTCTTATAACAGCGCTTGTGGTTTTATCGTCTGCTCTAAATTCTTCAAAGCCCATGTTCTCAATAAACTTTTCAATGCTCTGCATGGCGTTTAAGATGTCTTTTAGGTAGATTTTGTAGTTTCTTGTCATAGAGAGACAACTTCTTTTAGAACAGATGCTTTAATCTCTTTTCTTAAGGCTCTTTTTGGTACAACATCCACTTTCTGTTTTAGTCTCCTCTCTAAAAATAGGGAAAGCCCGACAAGGTCAAAAAGGTCCGCTCCTTCTTCAAAGTCAACAAGAACGTCGATATCGCTCTTTTTCTTCCTTTCTTCCCTAAGGGCAGAGCCAAAAACGCCTATCTCCTTTACTTTGAACTTTTCTCTCAATTCCCCCTTATGCACTGTTAAAATTTGTTTTATTTCTTCAGCGGTTTTCATATTTTGTTCCCATTTAAACTTTGAAGATTCTAGCTTTTAAACTCTATTTTCCACTTATTTAACCATAAATAATTTTAAGAGGCTTAGCAAAGTATGTTCAAAACTAGGTGGCTGGTTTGACGTCTCATTCGGTCCTGACGGTTTCGAACCTGACAAAGTATTATGGAAAATTTAGGGCCTTAGATTCTGCTTCGTTTACGGTGGATAAAGGCTGGGTGTACGGTTATCTCGGGCCGAATGGGGCTGGCAAGACAACCACTATAAGAATCTTGCTGGGTCTCCTCAGACCGGATCAAGGAGAAGTTCAAGTAGCTGGCATAAACCCAGCGAGGGACCCGGTTAACGCGCTTCAGTCTGTTGGGTACGCTCCGGAACTGCCAACGCTTCAAACTTTCTTCACTGGTGAGCAGCTGCTTGACCTTATGGGTAAGATGTTTGGGTTGTCTGCCCAGGCTAGGAAGGAAAAGATTTGGCAGCTTCTTGATCTTGTTGGTTTAAAGGAATGGGGGAAAAAGAAGATTGGAAACTACAGTAAGGGGATGGTTCAGAGGTTGTCTGTGGCTTTGGCACTTGTCAATGATCCAATGGTTCTGGTTATGGATGAACCCACGATAGGTATGGACCCGGAGGCCACAGCCCACTTCAGAAGTCTCTTCACGAACCTTTCAAAGGAGGGAAAAACCATCTTCATATCATCGCACCTCTTGGATGAGGTTCAAAGAATTTGCACTCATGTAGGGATGATAAATAAGGGAAAAATTGTTTTCACGGGTCCTATTGAACAGGTTTTGGAGGCGTTCACTCAGCAATGGGTTGTGGAAGTCGAGCTGGAAAGAGTAACCGAAACCATAGTGTCGAGCCTGAAAAAGCTTGATTTTGTGGACGATGTGAGGGTGGAGGGAAACAAACTAATGATAGCGCTTAAGGAGAAGAAGGACTTTAGAGGCGAAATTTCTTCGGAGATCTTTAAACAAAGAGGCGTGTTACTGAGCCTAAATCTCCACAAGATTACATTAGAAGACGCTTATTTACGCGCCCTAAAAGGAGGCCCATAAACATGAACGCTCTTCAGAGAACCGCCATAATCGTAGGTTACGAGTTGAGGAGGGCAATAGCCAAGAAGTGGATCCTCGCCCTACTAATTTTGGCCATAGTTTTTCAAACGCTACCCTTCATAGTCTTATCTCGATTAGCAGAATTTGATATAGTCAATGAGACCATGTGGGTTGTCGGTGTTTTGAGCGGACAAAGCCTCTTCGTCCACTTAATATCTATGATAGTCGCTGGAGGTTCTATGTCAGAGGAATACGAGCAGGGAACAGCTGATGTTTTACTCTCAAAGCCCATCACGAAAGTGGAGTATCTGACTGGGAAGTTTCTGGGTGGCTTACTCTTATTGAGTTTCGTGGAAGTCATTACCACAGTTACGGGAGTAGTTTTGGCTTATGGGTTCTTTGGTGCACAAAGGGACATTCACTTTGTTCCTGTTATATTTGTAGCAATAGTGTATTCGATGCTTCTCTTTTTCTCTTTAACTTTCATGTTCAGCGAAGTCTTAAGAAGGAGCACCCTTGCCATGTTGATGGGCTTCGGCGTATTTGTGGTTTCATCAATTGTAGGCGCCTACCTACTCTATCTTCACGCTATAACTCACGAACAATTTTACATGGATGTCAGCCAGTTGCTTCCAACATGGAGCGCCACATCGCTTCCAACGATTCTGGCGGCAGACTTGATGACACTGCCAAGCGGAGGTTTCATATCCACACCTAGCGGAGACGTTACTTTCGCGGCCATAATAGTTGCGATTTACACTGCCATCTTCGTTCTGTTAGCCTACTTTAGATTTATTAAGTCAGATGTCACAAAAAAAGCTGCCTAACGATGAGCTTTCGGCGGTTTAGATTAGATTTCAGCTTTAATCAGGAACTCTTCTGCGTTTTTGAGGGCTATTCTGTAGAATATAAAGGTTATGACGGCGGCTATGACTGCGCTTATGGAAATTGCGACGTAGAGGTCTATTTTTGGTAAGGGTACAGGAATGGGTATGTACCCCATCGTGACTGCGTGTAGGAGGAGTGGAGAGAATATTGCCAACGCTAAGACTAGACATAACAGCATGTTGATTAGAGCTGCCAATGGCTTGATCATTCTAGGTCTTGGAACTTCGGCGAAGTCAGCTGCTTTTATTCCTGCTCCGAGCGAAACCGCGCCTAAAGCGAAGATTAGCAAAACTGACTCTATCAACAATGCTATAACAATATCTAGCGAAGGACACGCTACTAGAATTCCAATGAGTCCGCACACCAGCGTCACTATGCATGAAAAGATGGTTACAAAAGCGTACTTACACTTGACTAGGCTACGGGCGGTGATGGGTGAAGAAAAGAAGAGCCATACAGACCCGCCTTCCTCACCAATTATCATGGTGCCCAGCATTACAGCCATTATGGCTCCTGGCATCAGAAATATCCAAGCGAAAAGAAACCGAGAAGGCTCCGGTGAAACAGGTCTGCCCAATATTCCTAAGTACTGCATCAACGGCATGAGTATGAAAACTATGGGCATTATGAAAACGTACATTAGTTCTCGCCGTCTAGTGAAAGCCTTGAAGTCTTTCCTCATCAAAGCAGCTTCTAATGAGGAAAATCCAAGTTTTCCCAAGAGGCCGACCTTTGGAACATAAACTCCTCTGGAGACGGTTATCGCTGGCGGCTCATACAACCCGAATCTGGCGTTCAATCTAACTGCCACGTAGAAGAGGACAAGAATGAAGAGAAGGGAAGCTAGCGAAAAAATAATGGTTTGCGCCACCATTCCACTAATAAAAGAAGCTAAGGCCAACCCTAACCAGACGTAGGGAATGAACCAAACCGCCTCTTGGGCACCGGCAACCATCTCAATGAGGGCGATGGAGCCAGCGCCAGACGTGAAGGCAAACCAAATCACGTAGAAGGCAATCAAAAAGAGTAGGGAGCCGAGGAATCTCACCCAAACCGCCGCCTTTCCAGAAGACTTGTAAACGGCTCCTATAAGCCGCACCTGCAAAACGCTGAAAACCTCCGTGGTTGTGCTAGCTAAGAAAGCGCTAGCCAATAAAGCTAAAATCGTGAAGGTGGCAAGAGGCAACTCTCCCAGAAAAATAGAGAAAACAGCTATTGCGGAACTAAACAAAATCATAGAAGCCAAGGGAAAACCGATAAGATGCGCCACGGTTGAGGCTAGGGTGTGCTCTCCCCACGTGATGGGCAGCCAGTAGGGAGGTTGAATAGAAGCCCTCACCCCGGTTCGTTGAATCTGGCCCATCATGGTGAAAACCAGGCTGTAAAGGAGGACTAGGGTGGGGAGGGATAGGAATAGGTAGCGAGCACTTTGAAAAAACAAGCTCTTCAGTTCAGAGTCAGACAACCCATTATAGAAGCTTCCGGCAGCTAATCCGATCGCCAATCCCAGAATGCAGGCTCCCCCGTACAACAAATACTCAAAAACCCTCCTTTCTCGAAACCTTCTTAGCCTTTGACCCCTAATCAGTCTTCCAGATTTTATGTCAACGCTTATAAGCCTAATAACGTTCTTCCAGTTCATTTCAGAAGCGCCTCAACGACCTCTCTTACGTCCTCTGTTCCTGTGAGTTTCAAGAAAATTTCTTCTAGGTCTGATTTAGGCAACCGCGCCTTCTGTCTTAGTTCTTCCATGTTACCTAAAGCTAGCAGTCTTCCCTCGTACATTATGGCTATGCGGTCGCACATGGCCTGCGCGATTTCTAGAATGTGGGTTGACATGATGGCTGTTACTCCTTGGTCTGCTAGTTTTCGTAGAAGATCCTTTACGATTCTGGCAGATTTTGGGTCTAAGCCGTTTAGGGGTTCGTCTAAGATGAGTAGTTTTGGTCTGTGAAGGAAAGCAGAGATTAGGGCGATTTTTTGTTTCATCCCTTGCGAGTAGCTGCTTATCATGTCGCCTTCTCTTCCTTCTAAGTCGAGGGCTTCTAAATATTCTTCAATCCGCGTCTTCTTCTGCGACGATTCAACTCCGTAAATGTCACCGACAAAGTCAAGGTATTCTAGTCCAGTCAAAAACTCGTAGAGACGCGGAGTCTCAGGAACGTATCCCACCTGCCTCTTCACCGCCACCGGATCCTTTTCAGCATTTACGCCCAGAACCTCCAGAGACCCCGAGTCTGACTTAACCAATCCCAAAATCATTTTCAGGGTGGTGGATTTCCCTGACGCGTTAGGTCCTAAGAGGCCAAGGATTTCTCCATATTTGACATCTAAGTCTATGTAGTCTACGGCTACTATGTCGGCGTAGCGTTTGGACACCTTCCTCAGCTCTACGGCGTATTCACTGGCTGAAACCATTGACAACTACCACATACTGAAAGAGTAAAAAGTAAACATTTAAGCTATTCCATGCGTTCACTCAAGCTTGTTTATATACGTCCGTGTCGCCTTTGAAACGCATACACGCAGGTGATTGGGGCATTTTTGCGAGCCAACCACAAATTCGATATGAGAAAAATTGCCATGGAGCCGAACCGTTTGGCGATACCGTATCATAGGCAGCTGTGTCAACAAATTAACATGCAACAATACGCTTATGGCAAAAGCGGGCACTTGCAGTTTAGCCACCAAGCGAGCACCCGCGATGACATCCTGTTGAGTCTTGCTTTAGGAGTCATGTTGGCAAGATGACCACCAGAAAAGAACCAGTTTTCCCGTTCGGATGAAAACACATAGATTGGACAAAAGATGTTGTGTTCTCTTAGCAAATAGAGCTCGTGTTTTCAGACCTCACCCCCCGCACCAAATTTAGAAATTGCAAAAGACTAAATTCTTTGAATGTACTTGAATGTCAACAGAGGGATGGGCAATGAATAAAGAAGCAGACGTTGTAAGTCAAAAGATTGGAGCCTGCGGTGTTTTTTGTGGTGCTTGCGAAGTTTTCAGGCATGCAGAATATAGATGCTATGGTTGCAATTGGGCTAACAGAATGCTAAGGATAAGCAGAGAAAGCAAGAAAGGCTGCATATTCTGGGAATGCACTCAAAACAAGAAAGTCAAATGCTGTTTTATGTGTGAAGAATTTCCTTGTCAGATACACTATGACTCAAGAGAAGCTGTCTACGCCAAGCAAGTTCTAGACAGCTGGAAAAAATTGAGAAAAAGTGGACTTACATTCTGGGGAAGAAGAAAGGAACTTGAATCTTTACTGGAAACCGAAAATAAGAAAATTGATAAGTGATTTTATGGAAGAGAGAGACCACAGTTTTCTTGGGTCAGATTCTTGGCTGAAGGCAAAGAAGGTGATGGGTTCAAATCCCGAGAATTTAAACCGAGATTTAAACCTAATCCCCGCACCATATTTAAGAGATTAGATACGCTCAAAATGAGCGAAATTTGAGCGTAGAATAGCAGAAAATTGACTTCAGAAAGCAGGTAACTTTTGATTTTACTCGAAGTTTTAAAACGTCAACATCACAAAACGGCTCCTCACTAACTTTTGGTGGCAACCTTGCTACCACACACTATTACTCTTGAAACTATATGCACTTCTGGGGTTTTCTTTATCTTTCTGGGATGTGTGATTAGGTTCTCCAAGTAGTCGGTGTATTTTTGAAACAGCTCATGAAATTCTTCTTTCTTCATGCCGCCCATCAAAGCGCACTTCTCGTTTCTCTTCTTGAGTTTCTTCCATAAATTGAGCCTGGCTTGCAAGTGTGTCCTCATTTCCCTTGCGCTTCGTCTAGTGTCGCATAGAAGAAAAGTTGAGAGATGCCCGTTCAAGGCGACATCAGTTAGTCCAGCCTTTAGAAAAAGCTGAGGAATTTTGAAATGGAAATTCTCTATGTAACTGGACATGTCGAACTTCCGACGCCATCCTTTGTCAATCGCTGTCCCAAACGCTGTGTGAAACTTGTTATACAGTTCATTCAGCCTTTCATCAGGGAAATACTGACCACCGCCCTTGGCAGAGTCAATTACTGCGACTTTTCCACCGATTTTGGCGACTCTTTTCATCTCTAGGATGGCATCGAATTGTCGAGGAATGTTAGACAAGACTACATGGCTGACAACAAGGTCTGCATAATTACTTTCTAATGGAATTTTCCAGACGTTTCCGATTTTGAAGCGAACGTTTGAAATATGCTTTCTTTTGCATATCTTCTCTGCTTCTTGGATTAACCTTCTGTCTGGGTCTATGCCTACAATCTTGCCATTTCCCTTCATGCAACCTGCGATAATCTTTGTAAAATAACCGCTTCCACAACCAACATCTACAACTACACTAGTGGGCTTAGGACTAGGACAAAGCCACATGCATATAAACGGAATGAACTCTGAAGCATACTCATATCTCCTGTTTATTTCCATCTCCTCCGCAGTCTGATATTCGCTCCATCCACTCAAGATTTTCTCACCCTGAAACTCAACAACTTGACAGTTTTAAACCACAGTATAAACCTCACCCCCCGCACTGGGAGAAATGCTTTCCAATCATAAGATTCATAGGCACAAGCATGTGGATAGTTACTCAGTCGATTTGATTTTCTGAAGGATTTCACTAATTTCGTTCAGCTTCTTAATGTTATAATCTCCGCAATTGCACTTAAAGCCTATTGTCATCAGACAAATCTTCTTTGCGCCTTTTAACTCGTCACAAGCGTCACTTATGATGAGCGCTTCTTTTGGCTTAACGTTAAATTTTTTCAAAACCGCCCTAAATGCCTTCTTGCTTGGTTTGTATGCCCCCAAATCGTGTGAGGTGAAGATTTCGTCAAATATTCGATGGTCTACTCCGACTATTTCCATTTTCTCAATCTTTTCCTCTTTATTATCGATTGTGTCACTTAAAACTACTAGGATATACTCTTTCTTTAACTTCCTTAATAATCTATTAATTCCCGGCGTTCTTCTAAATTTTTTCCATATTTCACTTTTGTCAACCTCTGCCCACTCATCTGCTAAATCTCTTGATAACCCGACACCTTCCAACCATCTCTCATGAGCTTCTCTAACGCTTATTTTTCCGATGGACACGAGTTTTTCGATTTTAGACCAAATCTCGTCACTTTTCTTGAGATCACATACACCATGTCTTTCGAGAAATTTCCTTACAACCTCATCTACTATTACCTCATTTCCTCTATAAAGAACGCCGCCTGCATCAAAAATTATGAGCTTTATCATCATGTTTAGTAATTGACACGAGATAATTATTTTTTGCCAAACCACTAGCGAGCGTGCGTCAAATAGGAAGCAGAGAATGGGAGTTTGCGAGTGATATCTCCGCTTGTGCAGGGTGCAATTCCCACCCCCTGGCTTGCAGAACGGGTATTCTGCATGCTACCGTTGCTTTCCAAGGACGAGGTGCATGCAAACTTTAATAATAAGTCTATGAACTTATGCCAGCTAAAAGTGGGGAATATGGTTTCAAAAGTTGCTTTGGTTGAGCTTGGTCAAGATGCCAAACAATCGTTTAAGCAGGCACTCAAGCTTATCGGAAATGTAGACGACCTAAACACAAAGGAACGATCTGTTGTCATCAAAGTTGGGGTCTTCGACCCTAGGACAAAACATCATACAACAGTGAACGTGGTTGACGCCATAATTGACGGTTTTGATAAGGCTCCGCAAATCTTCCTAGCGGAGTCAGACAACTATAAGGGGACTGGTTCAGAAAGACTTCAAATCTGGAAAACATTATTCACCAAACGAGTAATACCCTTCAACCTCTCAGAGGACACAGACACCAAACGAGTCAAGATCGCCGACGAAAATATAGGGCTGTCACACATACTCTTCAAACCCAACGTCTTAGTTAGCACGCACATCTTACGCACTTATGAAAAAGGAAGCATCCTGAAAAACCTCCTAGGCTTGATTCCGGACAGAAAGAAAGTGAGGTTCCACAAGAAGCTGGAAGCAACCCTTCTTGACTTGTATGAGGCAGTTGGCGGGATAGACTTCGCAGTCTTAGACGGCACTTACATGAGCTCAGGTGTAGCTCCCGGTTCTGGGAGAATAAGCTCAGACGTTATCATAGTTGGCAGAGACGCAGTCGCAGTTGAGGCGGTTGGAGCCACACTTGCTGGCTTACACCCAGGGAAAATGCCTATCATACAGGAAGCCATGAACAGAGGCCTCGGAGAAGGAAACCTGTCGAAAATCGAGGTCTTGGGAGCTTCCATCGGAAAAATGAAGGAAAAAATCGCCCTATTACTGGCGACTTCAAGGAAAAAAGGGAAAGCGTCGCCCGCTAAGAAAAAGCCTCCTGCCAAAAAAAGACGTCTAAGACCCTGAACGCTCATTACCTCTCATGTTCCCTTTTACACTGATAAACGGATAAACAATTGAACTTACAACTGTGAAAAAGAGGGGATAGTTATACCCAAAATCCTTGTTCTCTACTATAGTCGAACTGGAAACACCGAGAAGATGGCTAAAGCCATAGCAGAAGGAGCCAAAAAAGCTCATGGCGTTGAAGTTGAACTAAACTATTATGTGACGCCTGAAAGGCTAGGCGACTTTGACGCCGTAATTGCTGGAACTCCAACTTATCACCATGACATGCCACTTTCGGTGAAAAATCTCTTGGAAGAAGCAGCTGTGAAAAGCGTTAACTTAAAGGGTAGAATTGGAGCAGCTTTCGGGTCTTACGGGTGGAGCGGTGAGGCACCAAGGCTGGTTCTTGAAATCTTGAAAAACAAGTTTGAGATGCAAGTCATTGAACCGCCGCTTCTAATCAGATATTCTCCAGACCAGACTGGACTCGAAAGGTGCAGAGAGTTCGGAAGGGGAATTGCCGAAAGACTTATGCATGTAGCTTAGCATGTTCTAGTGGAAAAGGAAAATGCCATGAAATCGAGAGAGGAGTTGATAAATTTTCTTAAAGAACAAATCAACGTTGAAAACGAGATTGTGGACTCATTAAATAACGCTTTGGTGGAGATAAAAAATCCGCCGGTTAAGGGAGTTTTGAAGGGCATATCCCTAGACTCTGTCAAACACGCGGAAATGTACGCAGCGGCCGCCGAGCTGCTGACAGGCGTATCAAAAGCCCTCACACAAGAAGAACTCGACAAACAGAAGGCATTTGTGGAAAAACACATACGCATGGAGGCTGATGTTATCAAAAAAATGGGTAAAATATTACCAAAAGTTGAAAGCAAGAAGGTTAAGCTCCTCTTGAAAGCCATCTTGGCGGACGAGAAGAGGCACCATGAACTCTTAAAGATGGTGCTGGAAATTCTGGTTCGAGGGGAAACTATAACAGAAGAGGACTGGTGGGACCTCCTCTGGAAGAACGCTCCATTCCACGGCGCCCCTGGAGGATAAACTATGGTTAAGATAGTGATTAACTATGCTAAGTGTGCTGGAGATTCCGAGAAAATCTGCGTAGAAATATGCCCTGCTTCAGTTTTCCGTGATGAAAAGGCTAAAAAGCCAAAAATTGTGAACGAAGAAAACTGTATCATGTGCAGAACATGCCAAGTCAACTGCCCAAGCCAAGCCATAAAAATCCTAACCTAAACCCCAAAAATTCTTAACAATTCACCTTTGCTATTCCTGATCTCTACTCTCAAATTTTCGTTGGCTTGCCTCGTGGCGCATTTTATGCAGGGGTCATAAGCCCTTATCACCATCTCTATCCTGTTCAAAAGTCCCGGCTTAATGTCGCCGTGATGGATGAACCCCATTGCAGCATCTTTAACATTAAGGTTTATAGCCGCGTTGTTAACCTGAGTGGGTATTATCAGCTTCATACTTTTTAATCGTCCATTTCCAGATAAGACGTACTGGTGGGCAAGGGTCCCCCTAGGAGCCTCAACAACACCTGTTCCCCTTCCTCCCTTAGGCTTAACCTTAACCCTGGTGTCCGTTCGCGTTAAGCTCTCATCCTCCAAAAGCTCTTTAACCCTTTCACACGCATACAAGAGGTCTATGAGGCGGGCGTAATCAAAAAGCAGAGTAGCATACGCCGGGCTTCCAAATTTTCTCTTGAACTCTTCCAATTCCTTGTTAGCAAGTTCCGTCGCCGCTCTCCTATTCACATTCATTCTAGCTGTTGGCCCAACCTGAACTATTCCTTCCGGCAATCCTAAGGCTTTTAAGTAGGCAAATTTTGCATAGGTCCATTCAACGCGTTTTTCTTCAACATGTTCCATATACTCTTGCGCGTTAAATTCGGATAGAGTCTTGCCTTCAGAGTCTATTACACAGATTTTGCCGTCATAAAATTCCATGGCGCCATCCTTTGTTAAAGCCATGTAACAGGTTTTGTAATCTCCAGCTTTCCTAAAATCCGCCCAGTTTTTCTCAAAAAGTTCTTTTCCAAGGTCAAGGGCCTCTCTTATAATCGAGCAGGCGTTTTCTGCCGCTTTGAGCATTTCTTCCCTTTCTCTTTCCTTAAGCGGACCGATTAAGCCTCCAGGGATCACGGAAACAATGTGGACTTCACGCTTTCCAACAACATCTAAAATCTGGGTTCCGAAACTTCTCATTGCAATGGCTTTTTTGCCTATTTCAGGTTTTTCACGCATGATTTGGAAGATGTTTCGTTTTGAAGGGTCTTCTTCTGAGGAGAACCAGAAATCTGGAAGTGTTAGAAAAAAGAAGACCAGAGAATGGTTGCTGATTATCTGTCCCATGGATAAGAGCTCACGGAGTTTTCTAGCGGTTTCCGTTATTTCTGTTCCGTAAATGCGTTCTATGGCCTTAACAGAGGCAATCACGTGGGCGGTGGAGCACACCCCGCAAATTCTTGAAATTATGAAAGGAAGTCTGTCCGCCTCCATTCCCCTCAGAAAATAGTCGAAGCCGCGGATTTCGGTGGCATGGAAATAAGCGTCTGAAACATTCCCAAACTCGTCAAGCGTTATTGTGACCTTTCCATGTCCTTCGATTCTCGTTGTCGGAGAAATGGTGATCTCCCTATTGTGGCTCAAATGACCCTCTCCCTCGCTTTTGAACGTTCAAACTTTGAAAAAATGAATGTGTGGAAAACGAAAGGGTTGCGGTAGAGCTCCTCCCTGACTCTTTCCTCGGGAATACCGGTTCTTTTAGATATCACTTGGACAAGGAAGGCATACATGTCCCTTAATCGATACATCAGCGAGTCGGGTGGACCTCTGCATCCGAAACACGTAAAGCCCGCCCTCGGGCATGGTGCTCCGCAACCGTCGCGTGTTAAGGAACCCAAGCAGACAAACCCCTGGCTCACCAAGCATAGAACCGGATCTGCTTCTTTCTCGTATATTCCATAAAGGCGTTCAAGTTTGGCTGGAACTATTTTTCTGTGGCATTCGGTGCAGACCACGCTTTGGTGGCGGATGGGGGTTTTCCCGCTTACTATGCTTTTTAGAGTGTGAACGATTGGGAATGGCATAGGAGGGCAGCCCGGAATATAATAGTCAACATCAACAAAGTGGCATATCGGATACATCAAATCCTCCAATTCTGGAAGCCTGCTTGAATCGAGGATAAAATATTCTTTTTCCAAAAGCTTCTTAAGAGAAATCACATTGCCTAGGCTTGTTATTCCTCCGTGGGTTGCGCAAAGTCCTAAGGCAACAACAAGGCGTGACTTGGCGCGCACTTCCTTGATAAGATTCTCGTCCTCCCTTGTTCTAACCCCGCCCTCAACTATTGATAGGTCAACTTCAGGGACCTCCTTCAGATCGATGAACGTAGGCGAGTAAACCACTTTGAAATCTCCGGAAAGAATTTCAAGCAAAGCGTCACCAGCAGTAAGAAATGAGCTTACACATCCTGCGCAGCAAGTTAAAGAAACTATGCTAACCCTCAAAGACTCGTCACACTCATCTCGACAATACTTAAGATACTTAGTGAAATGAGTCTTCAACCTCCTTAAAGTTTTTCCATTTTCTCCTCGAAGAGAGTCAACTTCATTGATGAACCCTTGCCAATTCTGCAGAGCTTCTCTTAATCTGTGAAAACTGACAGCTACGCAAGTGATAAAGCCATTTCATTTATCATGCTGTACCGTTTTCAGGAAAGTGTGCGCGTCTTCTTCTATGGGTTATAGCTGCAAGCAGTGTTGCCATCATAAACACGGGCAGAATTAGGATTGATGGAATTTCTGGGATCACATTGCTTCCTATTATTTGTATGGTTTTGGTGCTGTGATTATAGGTGAAGTAGAGGTATGCGCAGCTTTCGTCAGCGATTAACGTATAGTTCAGTTGCAGGCCATTCACGTGCACTGTCCAATTACTTTCTGCCCACAACAAGCTCTTAGGAATAGTCACTCTGCAGAATCCCCCTATTTCGTCATCGCCGAAAACGTCGAGATAGATTGATGGTTGATCTGGATTTGCATCCAAATACAAGTTGGAAACGGTAGAGTTGCTCACTATGTCTACGTAATATGCTGTGTCGTTCCACGTACCTGTATAGAACGTGTTGAACGGAGCCATGAGGGGATAACTGTCTTTGCTGTCTGAATCAATGATTTGAGCGATATCGCCTATGCCATCACCATCTACGTCGACTCCTTTGTAGTCGCTCCAGTAGTTTCCGCCAGAAGGATAGCCATCATCCCATAAATTATCATGAGACGCAGACTCAACGGAAGCTTGAATATTGTTCTGGACAAAATTGTTGTGAAAAATCTTGTTGCTTGAAGACCATAAGAGTCGTATTCCATAACCGTTGCTTGTTAAACTGTTTCCAGCGATAGTATTGTTTTCAACGCCACCGCTCGATTCATAGCCGGTAGTGAGTGATACTCCTTCAGCAGTGTTTCCCGTTATGTTGTTTGCAACAATTCTATTGTAGTTTGAAGATGCAACCAGAACAATTCCACGGTAGTTGTTAACTACCCTGTTTCGAGTTATGACATTGTGCAGAGACCCTTGAAGCCACATGCCCAAAATGTTGTCTGCTATAAAGTTCTCAGATACGCAGTTATCGTTTGAATCAGGATAGAATTCGATACCGTTACGGCTATTGTTTGTTATGTTATTCCCTGTTATGTTATTTGAGCATGAAGACAGCAGCCAAATGCCATCCTGATCATTTGCCGTTATGTTATTCCCAGAAATGTTGTTCCTTGAACAGCTGTAGAGTAGAATGCCGTTAGAGTTGCCTGTTATGTTGTTCTCGAAAATACGGTTATCTGAAGAAAGGCTGAGCTCGATGCCACACCTGTCGTTTCCAGCAATGCTATTATTGTTCGATAAGGAATAGATGCCTATTGCAACACCTTCATTTCCGATTATCTCGGTGTTTGATGTTGACCACAGCTCCACACTAACAGTCATGTTGATTGATCGAAGATCTTTCACATATATGTTGCTGCAGTTCACCAATATCACTTGTCCTGCTTCATCGATTATCTTGTCTGATGCTCCTTCAAGGTAAATGAGCGGCTTGCCATTTACCAAATTCTCGTCTACCACATTTTCATAACATTCAGCAATGGACAACCCTTTGTTAACAAAATTGTTCTTGGAAATGTGATTGTTGTTTGAAGAGAAAGCGAGCAAGATACCATCACAGTTGTTCCCAGTTATATTATTACTCGAAGAACTACGAACCCATACGCCTAAGCCGTTGTTTAATATGTTATTTCCAATTATGCTGTTGTTTGAAGACGAATAGAGCTCAAGACCATAGAGCTCATTTCCAATAATATTGTTTCCGACTATGCTAACGTTTGAAGAATAAACGACAGTGATGCCATACTGATTGTTTATGATGCTGTTTCCTGATATGTTACAATTCTTAACTTGCCTAATATCTAAACCAAAATTGCGTGACTCAGCAGTGTGTCTTATAGTAAAGCCAGTTATAGTAACATTATCCGAAGTCACCTTCACAAGAAAACCTGATTCTCCACCACCATCAATAATGGTTGTTTCCTGGCTTTCTCCGACAAGCAAAACACTCTTGTTGATAGCCAATTCATTTTCATAGTATGTTCCATTATGCACGTATATTGTGTCTCCCACATTTGCTACGTTTATAGCTTCTTGTATTGTTGGATAATTATCGGGAACGGTGATTATCCCCGCTCTGACCGGGTGAACCCTAAATGCGGCGCTAAACACCCAGAAAAGAACGGTGATTGAAACTAATACAACTGTCACACTTCTGCCCATGTTACACCATCATACTATTTCTTTTTTCGCCTTATTTTAAATTATGGAAAAATTCGATCGAAACCCGAAGAACTCATGTTTGCCAAGGAAAGAACATCTTTCACTTTCCGGATTCTATATGATAGACTTCAAGCGTCGGCAATGGCTGAATCTCTCCGGCTCTGGAAACTTGGTTTGCTACGACTAGCAGCCCCGCCACCAAGTTGAGCACCCTTTCCAGTATCGTGGCTAATTGAAAACCTCTGACGGTTAACGAGTAGGACTTTGGCTTTTTCCTCACGAAGACCATTTTCTTTCCCTTAAGCCTTCTTAGATATTTGTACGTTCTTCTCAGCGAAATTTCAGTTTTTTCTGAAAGCTTCCGTGCGGAAATGCCTTCTACAGAAATATTTTCATAAACTCTCTTCTCAGTAGAGGAAATTTTTACTCGGTTCGAATCTCTTTTTGTTCTGAAATAAAAAACATAATCCTTCTCCTTAGTTGCATTTATCAGTCCAGCCTTCTGAAGTCTTTTTAAGACTCGCGCAACACTCTTTGTTGAAATGACGCCTTCCAAATCCTCATAGGTTTTCGGTTCGTTTAGCAGCGCGTTTAAAACCATTTCTTCGTAGCATTCGGAGTGTGGTGGTAAAATCTTTTCGACATCACGGAGATTCGTTATCAATTGGTTAAGCCGATAGCCGAATATTGTTGCGTGGTAGCGGTTCTGATCTTCATCGGCTAATCCGACTACTATCAAGGGAATGATATATTGTTGGGCCAATGTTTGTCGGCTGTGATAAAACCCTCGTTTTTTCATTTCCTGCTGGAGCCTAGCTGTGGAGTACTGTCCTGTTGAAATTATTTCTAATATTTGCAGGCGCCTCTTGTTCTTCAGAACGTTTAACAATTTTGTCATGAAACCTTTAGCGTTCAATTTTTCGTGTAGTTTTCTAAGTTCGTTCTTCAGCTTCCAAATTTTGCAATTCGTCATGCATATGGTCGGGGTTAGTGGGTGGCAGCTTTGGCAAGTTTCCTCCCATTCCTTTACTGCGTCGGCTAGATTTGTTTGCTCTACCGTCTCTTTTAACGCGGCTGGGTGATTTTCGGCTTTCATTGTGGTCCCCTTATGGATGACGTATGTCACGACTGTTCGAGGAGAAAGGAGAGGTTTTGTTGAAAAGTTGGTTTCTTTGCGCTGTCATGACATACGTCATAATAATATGACATACGTCATCCTTAAATACTTTTTGCCCAAAAGAATAAACGGTGAACGTCCTTGATAATACCCTGCGAAGTCGCCGTGAAATCCGTTATACCAGCAGTAAAAGCGTTGATAGCGAAAGAACTCGTGGAAAAACACGGTCTGAAACAAGAAGAAGTGGCTGAAATCCTTGGGATATCCCAATCCGCAGTAAGCAAATACACCCGAAAAGTGAGAGGCTACGTGATAAAGGTTGATGGAATAGAAGGGTTAGAACCCCTCACAGAGAAGATTATAGATTTGCTTATAAGTGGAAAATACCAGCGAGGAGAGTTTCTAAAATTCTTTTGTCAAACATGCGCAACCATTCGAAGAATGAGATTGATGTGTCAATTCTGTCAGAAAGCAGATCCCGAAATCAAAATAGAAGAGTGTGATTTCTGCCTAAGAGCAATTCACCTTAATAAATGAGAATTTAGAAAAAAGAAAACTGCTGCTATAACTTTAATAATTGAAACCCAAGTTAAAAGTTTTAGAGGTGAAAACTTGTCTTCGTTTGACGAGAAGACTGTCCTTGACATTCTAGAAAAGGTGAGCAAGAGTGTCGTTAACATAAGCACAATCAAGCTTGTTCATCACATGTTCTATCAGGCTGTTCCCGTAAAGGGGATGGGCTCCGGAACAATAGTCGACCCAAAAGGTTACATTCTAACCAACAATCACGTGGTTGGAGGAGCCGAGAAAATAGGCGTAACCTTATGGAACGGCGAAATCCTAGAAGGAACGCTCGTTGGTTCATGCAGCGCCCATGATACGGCGGTTGTGAGAGTCAACAGAAAGGATTTGTCCGCTGCGGAGCTTGGAGACTCGGACAAGTTAAGGGTGGGGCAAAGAGTTTATGCGATTGGAAATCCCTTCGGTTTGGCGGGAGGCCCAACGGTAACCTCAGGCGTGATAAGCGCTGTGAACAGGACGATAGAATCGGAAAGGGGGCTTATAGAAAATCTTGTTCAGACCGATGCAGCCATAAACCCTGGGAACAGTGGTGGCCCACTTGTGGATCTAGAGGGAAAAGTTGTTGCGATAAATACTGCAATTATTCCCTTTGCACAAGGAATCGGTTTTGCGATTCCGATAAACTCTGCTAAGGCATGCACCGGTGAAATGATCAGGACTGGAGTTTTTGCCAGGCCCTGGCTTGGGATAGTTGGTCTAAGCATTACGGACGAGTTGGCTCGATATTACGATCTGCCTGTTGACCGAGGAGTCCTCGTGACGAAAGTTGCAGGTGACAGCCCTGCAGAACGAGCCGGAATCGATGCTGGAGACATTTTCTTGAGGTTGGATGCCGGTGCAATTTATAGCATTGAGGATCTGCTCGGTGAGATTCACAACAGAAAAATCGGTGAAAGAGTGAGGATTACGGTTTTTCGAAGGGGTCGGGAACAAGCAGTAGAAGTCACACTAAGCAAAATCCCTTAAACAAAGATTAGCAGACGATATCTCCCACAATCTTCTTTCTTGATTAAAATCGAGAGGAGAGTACGCATTTTAGCAGTCTAAAACTTCCAAGATTCCTTTCACGATTGAAAGGTTGATTCAACCTATATATAAGGGGGATAGACTAGTCGCAGAGAACAGCTCTCGGGAAACATTACAAAGCCCCGTGTGATAAACAAGGTTTAAGTTGCTTTCAGACCACAACTAAAACTAAATGAGCACGTCGTGATAAATGGCTGTGAGAGAAGAGATCAGGGAGAAACCCAACCTTTCAATCTTGGCTATGGTGTCTTTCATAGCTTCCTTCATAATTGCCAGAGCCTTCACCACGCTAAACCCTGACACCGTCCTAATCAGCGGGAACTATCACATTCACCATTTCTGGTACGGCTTGGCCATGCTCGCCATAGGCGGCTGGTTAGGCATCAGCCTCCAGAGCGAACGCATAGACCGGCTGGCGGCGATTCTTTTCGGTGCAGGAGGCGGACTCATAGGAGACGAAGTCGGCCTATTACTCACCTTTGAAAGCTATTGGGCGGAGATCACTTACACATTCATTGTAACGTTCCTAACTTTTGCTTCAATGCTGATTCTGGTGAAGAGATATTACAGACTCATACGCACAGAGTTCACTCAATTCCTACGCAGCAACGCAAGCTTATACGTGGGCGTTTTTCTGGCAGCGGTTTCAATAGCATTCATTCTGGAAACAGACAACCCAACAATCATCACTGTTTCAAGCGTGCTAACAGTGGTGGCTTTTGCTGTGATTCTGGCATATTTTGTCCAAAAAATAAAGATTAGACTTTAAACGAATCTCTAAAAGATGGACATATTGTAGGCTAGTTTAGGAAAGCTTTTACTTTTCTAGCGCCAAAATACTTTGAGGTGATGCCATTTGAACGTCAAACTTCTTGTTGACGGCGAAGAAATAGTTCTTAACGAGTTTGTGGCAAAGATTTTAAGCGGAACAATCGTGGGGGCGGTGACTTCTCTAAGGGGAATAAAGAAGGACTGGAAGGAGATTGAGGTAAAAGTAACAAGGTAAATAAAAGCAGTAAAGCTAATATTTTCACTTTTTCACTAAAAATAGGTGAGATTGTCTTGCCCATAGACTCGGACTTCCAGAAGAATCGAAAAGTTGTGAGCCAGCATCAAGGTCATGACGTTTGGGGACCGATAGAGCCTCCTAAGAAACTTGGTATTCACGGGACAAATGTGGCGGTTGACTGGGACATTTGCACTGGAGACGGCGTCTGCATAGAAGTTTGTCCCGTAAACGTGTTTGAGTGGGCGGACTCCCTTGGGCATCCAACTTCTGAAAAGAAATCCGACCCAGCTAGAGAAAAAGACTGCATACAATGTCTTGCGTGCGAAGCTCAATGCCCAACCCAAGCCATAAAAATCACTCCTCCTTAAAAGGGTTGAAAACTACAACTTAGCATCTTATTCCTTTTCACTTCCTTGATGCCGCAGAGAAAAAGGTGAACGCTAAAGTTTTATGAACTTTGGCGCGTTTTTACTTCAATGCCTCTTCAAGCCTTTTATTCACTCCGTCCCAGTTGACAATGTTCCAGAAGGCGTCGACAAACTTGGCTCTTTCGTTCTTATAATCGATGTAGTAGGCATGCTCAAAGACATCCAGAACCATCAGAATTCTGAACATGGGATAGACATTTGTGTTGTGCTTTTCTATCTGCATTATTATTGGTCGATTAGTTTGTCTACAGAGAGTTAATGCTGCCCATCCGGAACCTTCCACACTGACAGCAGCTTGTGTAAATTCTTTTTTGAACCTGTCGAAGCTCCCAAACTCCTTCTCTACTGCATCGCCGAGAACCCCGCCAGGCTTTCCGCCGCCCTTGCCAGCCGGAGCCAAATTGCCCCAGAACAGCGAGTGTAGCAGATGACCGCCTATGTTGAAGGAAAGCTCCTTTAAAGTGGATTTAACGTCTACATCGGCACCTTCCTTTCGTGCCTTATCCAGCTTCTGAAGTATCGCATTGGCACCATTAACGTATGCTTGTTGATGCTTGCCGTGGTGTATCCTCAATTGCTCTTCAGACATGTAGGGAGATAAGTCCTTATAGTCATAAGGCAACTTCGGCAAGACATAAAACTTGGTCTCCTCCAAACTTCATCACCTCAAAATATTAGTTTCTTCAGCACACGCTGTTTTATATTTTGCCGTTTCCGCAAACGTGTGATTTATTTTTAAACACCATCCACATATAACAGATGGGGATTTGAAATTTGGAGAAGGCGGAAAAGCAGACAACTAGTTTGGATGCAGCTGTTCAGCCGAAAGAAGCCGCAGACAAAACTCAGCATGACTTAGCCTTATTGGAAGCCGCATTGTATGTTGCCGGTCGCCCTCTAGACATAAACGAGTTGTGTTCTGTTTTGAAGACTCGTTCAAAAAACAAGACAAGAAAGTTTACAAAGATGCTTATGAAAGAATACGCGAAAAGAAACACCGCCCTTGAAATCTTAGAGTTGAAAGATGAAAGATATGTTTTACAGCTGAAGGCTGAATTCACACCTTTCGTTAAGAAACTCGTCACCAGACCGCTGCTCTCCATGGGTCCGTTAAAGACGCTTTCCTACATAGCCTACAGACAGCCGATATCCATGAAAAGGGTTGTTGACGTGCGGGGGCACCACGCCTACGGTCACATCAAACTGCTCAAGGAAATGGGTTTACTCTCCAGCGAGAGAAGCGGGCGCTCAACGGTTCTTAGGACGACTGAGTATTTTGCAGACTACTTCGGTTTAAGCCACGACATCACAATCATGAAAAAAGAGTTGAAACACGTTTTTGAAGACTTTTCAAAACAACAAAAGCCTGAATAATAAATAGAATGGATAGGTTTATATTACAAAATGACGATGATAGTGAACACTCGGGTCAAAAATAAAGGGAAACGAGAAATGTCGGTTTGGCACGGCGACCTACACAAGAAAAAGCCATCAGGAGGCAGAAAAAGAGCCTGCAGAGTAAAACGGAAATTTGAGCAAGGCTCGTTTCCAGCAGAAACAATCTTGGGCGAACCCAAACGGAAAGCCTCCAGAGGAAGGGGCGGAAACGTGAAAATCAAGGTTTTAATCGATAAATACGCGTGTGTAACCAATCCTAAAAGCGGAAAAACAGAGAAGGTTGAGATTGTGCGGGTTGTTAAAAATCCCGCAAACATCGACTACGACCGCAGAGGCGTAATAACCAAAGGCGCATTAATAGAGACCTCTGTGGGTTTGGCTCGGGTTACATCTCGTCCGGGACAAGACGGAATAATAAACGCCGTTCTAACAAGCGAAGAAGAAAAGAGTTAGTTTCTATTTTGTTGTGGCTGTACTGCGAATCTCCAACAGTTGCTTTGCAATTCTTCTAATTACCTGGTCTTTTGGCTCGTTTTTCTTCACAAGAAGCATGCCTGTTTTAAGCCAAGGCTTCCTAGGGTAACCAGCATCCGCTACCAGTTCATCTTCTAAACCAATTTTTTCCACAGCGTCTTTTATCTCTAAAATCTTCGGAGAGGGCACAGCCAGACTTTTAGGGATGCGCCTTCCATCCTTCCTTGTTTTTGTTGAATCGAAGTAGGCTGGCCATATGATTATTTTATCTTGTTTGCGCATACTCTTCTCCCATCATCATTATCTGTGGGCGTAGTAAGCTGTCAATTTCACATTAACATTGTCGATTCTGACGAAGCCGAATCGCTCAAACTGTATTACGCTGTTTGGCTTTAAGCGTTTACAGGCGCTTTCGGCAATTCCTTCAGCCATTGTTGTTTCTGGTATGACGACTTGACATGGCATGTCCTCTCCAACGGGAATCCAATGAATCAATTGCGCCTTAGCCTTTCTTGCCTCCTCATACGATTCGCTTATGAAAGATGCTTCAGCAGAATATGCGTTTACGCTTTCGACTTTTATGTTGAATAATTCCATGAGGCGCATTGTGTCACCGACTTTGGAGGCGTCCACATCCTCTTTTGAAGCCCAGAAAGCTGCGGATTTACCGTCTTCTTCAGGTTTTATGACGTATTCTCTGAACCCTCTTTCGGGCTTGTCCGGGTGCAGATGAAGTCTTGCCGTGAACAGGTTTGGAATTTTCTTCACCGTTAACTCTATCGGGTCATGCACGAAAAAGTATCTGTCAGCCATAGGGTCCAAGATTTTGCGGTTGTAAGCGTAGAGGTTTTCCCAGCTTAAAATAACGTCTGAGGTTTTAGGTCCAACATCAATCATCATCTTCTTAATTGCTTCCGCCGTTATTCCACGCCTCTTCAAAGCCATAAAAGTTGCCAGACGGGGGTCATCCCAACCCCTATACAATCCTTCTCTTATCCCCTGAACAATCTTTGACTTACTCAGCGAGGCCCCTGTTATTTTAAGCCTGCCGTAATGTATGGCTTCAGGGTACTGCCAACCCAGGTGCCTATACATGTACTCTTGCCGAACCATGTTTGTCAGGTGCTCTTTTCCCCGGATTATGTGGGTTACGCCCATAAGGTGATCGTCTATACCGCACGCGAAATTGTATAGAGGCCAGACACGGTATTTGCTTCCGACTCGTGGATGTGGATACTTTTCGGTGTCTATAACGCGGAGTGCTGGCCAATCCCGGACCGCTGGATTTGGGTGGTTCAAGTCAGTTTTTACGCGGTAAACCGCCTCTCCTTCCTTGTATTCGCCATCAAGCATGTGTTGCCACCTTTCGAGGTGTTCTTCCATCGGCAAATTTCGGCATTCGCATGGTTGATTGGTCAATATCCTCTTTCGAAATAGCTCCGGCTGACACGTGCAGACGTAAGCGTTGCCATCCCTCAGCAACCTCTCGGCATGCTCATAATAGATGGAAATTCTGTCGCTCTGAATGTACTCTTCATCTGGATTGCATTCAAGCCAAGCTAAATCTTCCCTGATGCGGTCGTAAAACTCTAGAACCGGCCTCTTCAATTTGGGGTCTGTATCTTCGAAGCGAAGAATGAATTTGCCTTTATACATGCGAGCGTACTCGTAACAAAGGATTATGGCTCTCGCCGAGCCCATGTGGAGAACGCAGTCTGGATTTGGCGAAAAACGGGTAACAACCCGATTATACTTGTCCACGTTTGGCAAAGGCGGAAGGCGCTTCTCCTCTTCAATCCTTTCCTTTATCAGAGTTTCGGGCCATTCCTTCTTGACAATGCGCTGTTGTTCCCTCAACGGAAGACCGTTCACTTCTTTAACAACATCAGCCACGAGGGCGGACAATTCTCTAACCCTAGTTTTTAGCTCAGGTTTTTCACCCAAAACTTTTCCAATAACCGGACCTGCCTGCGCTTTGCCATCGTGTCTAATGGCGTTTAACAGAGCGATTTTTCGAATGATTTCCCTAAGTTCAACATCTTCCTTGAGCGCCAATGACTTTACACTCTGTTAGGGCTTAGATTGTCCTCTCAATTAAGAATTTTGCAAAGGCGTTTAATTTCTCCTTCGCATCAGAGGCTGGCAAAAGCTTTTCAGCTTCCTTCCAGCTTTCCTCAACCATTTCTCTTGCAAACCGTTTCACATAGTCTATGGAACCATACTTTTCCATGATGGCGATTGCTTCGTCTCTTAGTTTCTGGTCTGAAGTGTGCATGCGGAGAATTTCAATAAGTCTCCTTTTATCCTCAGCTTTTGCGACTGTCAACGTGTGAATAACTATTAAAGTCCGTTTCCCCTCTGTAATGTCTTGTCCACGTCCACCCTTCTTTTCCGCAAACTCTTCACCCGTCAGATCCAAGATGTCGTCCTGCATTTGGAAGGCAACGCCTACACTTTCAGCAAAATGCCCAAGTTTCTCCACCAATTCTTCCTTCGCACCCGCCAAGACAGCGGCGATTTTAGCAGCCATCCTTGCCAAAGTTCCCGTTTTGTAGGCGCACATCTGCAGATAGTCCTTTTCGTCTAACTCATCAGCATTTGCCAGGCTTCTATGCCAAGCAATGTCCATTGCCTGACCAAGGCTTAGGCTAGTCATCTCCTGCACGTAAATCTCGTAAACCTTGCAGAGTTTTTCCGGAGGAACCTTTTTTCTTTTTTCTATTAAAGGCAGAAGTGGTAGGTAGTACATGGCGTTTCCGGCGTTTATGGCGATGTCCAAACCGTAGATTTTGTATGTGCATGGTTTTCCTCTTCTGAATTCGGACGCATCCTCTATGTCATCAATCATTAATGTTCCGTTATGGATTACTTCAGGTATTGCGGCGAAATCAACAAAATCCCTCGGATTCTTGCCTATGGCTTCGCAGATTAACAAAAAAAGGGCTGGGCGCCATCTTTTCCCGCCTCTGTCAAGAAACTCCCAAACGGGCTCTGCAACCGCCTTGTTTATGGCTTCGAGGTTATATGCGTAACGCGGCGGATTAACCCTAAAGAGAAGCGTTTTCTCAGAAAAAATTCTAGGCACATACTTCTCAATAACCGCATCAATTAAAGCGGCTTTCTCTTCTAGAAACTTCTCAATATCCAAGGTTTAATTCTTCCCCCTGTTAGCGTAACTTTCTATGCTGAGCCCCCTTGTTTTCAGCCATTCGGCTGTTTTACCAGCTATGACAAGTGGTTTTCCCCGTATGGCTTGAACGGAATCCGCTCCCACAAGAAACATGCTGTTTCTAAGCTCTTCTAATAAAAGCGAAAGCACCTCTCTTGTTTCTTTAACACCCTTAACCGCTGCGTGAAGCACTGGCTGCGAAACGCTTGTTAAGCTTGCGCCCAAAGCCAAAGCCTTAGCTATGTCCACTCCGTCGCGAAGTCCTCCGGAAGCGATTACGGGAATGTTTACTGCTTGGGAAACCTCAACGACGCTAACGGCTGTTGGAATGCCCCAGTCCCAGAAGACATCGCCCAATCTGCGTTGGAAACTGTTTACTTTTCCTTTTGCACGGTAATACTCAACTGCCGCGAAGCTTGTGCCGCCTGCTCCGCTTACGTCTATACCCTTTACGCCAATGGCCTCGAGTTTTTTCGCTTCCTTAGCGGCTATGCCGGCGCCTGTTTCCTTTGCAATCACTGGTTTGTCCAGTTCTTTTGCAATTCCGCCTATTTTCTCAAGTATTCCTTTAAAGTTTGTTTGGCCTTCTGGTTGAACAGCTTCTTGTAGGGGGTTTAGGTGTATCGCTAAGGCGTCTGCTTCAATCATTTCTATTGCCTTTTTCGCTTCTTTTGGACCGTATCCGTGGGCGAGTTGCACTCCACCGATGTTTGCAATTAGGAAAGCGGTTGGAGCCTTTTTTCTGGCTATTGAAAAGGTTCTTTCAAATCGTTTATCTTCTATTGCAGCCCGTTGACTCCCAACACCCATCCCTAATCCTAACTCTTCTATAGCTTCTGCTATTGTTGCGTTGATTTTGGTTGCCTCAGATGTTCCGCCAGTTATAGCGCCTACAATTAACGGTGCAGCGAATCTGTGGTTAAAAACTGTTGTGGACAAGTCTATTTCTTGCTTGTCAATCTCTGGCAAAGCCTTGTGAACAAAATAGACATCTTCGAAGCCCGTTGTGACTTTTCTGGCTTGTACATTTCGACTTAAAGAGATTCTAATATGGTCTAATTTGCGTTTTCTCGTTTCTTTAGCCAATGCTACTCCTTCTCTATGAAGGTGCCCTCCACCTTCTCTCCTTTTAAAGCCTTGTAAATATAGTTTGGCTTTGTGGCATTTACAATTTTTATTGGAATTCCCCTTTCTATAGCCAGAAGAAGCTCGGTTATCTTGCCGAACATGCCGCCTGTAACGTCACAAGCCGTTGGCTTTTCCATTCTGCTTTGGAGTTTTTTCAGCTGTTCTAACGTCAAATGCTTGAACATCTTTGCAGTTCTTTCAACTTTAGGGTCGGCGTCGTACAATCCATCAACGTCAACCCCCATTATGATTCGTTCCGCATCAAACCTTGTGGCGATATACGAGACAAGCTGATCGCCAGACAGTATCGCAAACCCCAATTCCGTGTCCAAAACCGCATCGCCGTACATAACCGGCAAAAACCCCATCTTTAACGACATTCTTAATGGGGCTTCTTCGAAACACTGGATTCTGCCAGCCTTCGTCATTACGCACGAGGAAGGAGTGATGCTTACTGCGGGAACATCCTGCCATATTAAAGCATCCATGAATAAACCGTTGAGCACGGTCATGAGATGATGTGTTTCCGCAAAGCCTATTCTCTGGTTTTCTTCCTTAAATCCCTCGTTTATGGCATATTGTTGGGCAAGCGGATGTCCGAAGCTTCCGCCGCCATGGACAATTATCAGGTTTTGAACATGTGTCTTCTTTATCTCTTCTGCTAAGCGGCTTATGTCTTGTGTTCGTGCCGCAAGCTCTCCACTTTTGTCTGTAATTACTGAGCCACCAATCTTCAAAATTGTAGGTCTAGGCGTGCTCAATCTTGACACCTTCATCCGTTTTTCTAGCTATGAAGGGCCTGCCACCAACCCTTTGAATGGCTTCCAAAACCTGCAGAATTCTTTCGTTTTTAGCTAGCGCTATCATGCATCCGCCGCCGCCGGCACCAGTTAGTTTTGCACCTAAGGCTCCGGCCTTCCGTGCAGCGTTTATGAGCCACTCTAACGATTCATCCGAAGCACCTACACCATAAAGTAGGGCGTGGTTGATGTTCATCAACTCTCCAAGGGTTTCCAAATCGTTTTCCTTGAACGCTTCCGTGGCTCTTAAAACAATCTCACGTGCCGCCCACATTATGGGTTCCACAACTTGCGGATACCTTTCCTTTACATTCCGTACTTTTTCAACCTGGAGACGCGTAAACCTTTCTACACCTGTGTCTCCAATAACAAGCGGTATTTCCATGCTAACGTCTAGGGGTTTAAATCCGGTGTCCATTTGAAACAGTAGTGTCCCGCCAAAAGTTGAAATTGCGGGGTCTATTCCTGACGGAGTGCCATGCACAATCTTTTCAGACTCGTAAACGATACGGAAAACATCTTCCTTCAGCATTTTTACATCTAAAAGAGCGCTAACCGCAGCTGTTACAGCTGCCACAACGGCTGCTGAAGACCCTAAACCAGAAGCGACTGGAACTGTGGAGTTGATTTCAATGTTTAACCCGACATCTTCTCCGTGTTTCTCTAGAACTTTCTCCACAGCTAGCTTGACAGGTTCAAATTTCAACCTTGCTTCTTTTGCATCGCCGTGCTCAACTTTGAAGATTCCCTTTTCATAGTATCCAGCAAGGTTTAGATTTACCGAATGTAAACAGAGGCGCTTGTCGTTGCGGTTTTCCGCTTTCGCATAGGCTCTTTTGTCTATGGCCAAAACTATGGCTGGCTCGCCGTAGACTACGAAGTGTTCTCCAAAAAGTATCACCTTAGCGGGAGCTGAGGCAACGACCTCCATTATACACCACTATTTTGTGAAACAAACAGCGGCGTACCCAACCACACTTGAGTAGTCGCCAGTTATATCTCCACTGGTCTTATAACATAATAGTTTTGCTTCTTTCGCTCCCAAAATTTTTGCAGCCGTGATTAGGGCTGTTACTGGACCATACCCGCATGTGCTAATGCGATGAGCCTCAATTATTGAGTTGAATTTAGTCTCGTCCATGGCTTCCACAGCTTCGAGAGCCAGCTTGTCCTTTTTCGCTGCCCTTTCCTGCGGTTCATAATGCGTCATGTCCGAAGAAGCTATAATAACCGCTTTTTTCCCAGCTAAAACTTTGGCCACCGCTTGTCCAACTTCTCTGGCTGAGGACACATCTTGCATTAAGAAGCAAATAGGCACAATCTTGAATTCTGAACCATAAAGATACTGGAGAAACGGAAGCTGAACCTCAATCGAGTGTTCAAAACGGTGGGCAGAATCATCAACATCAACCACCCGTGATTCACGCACAATCTGGTTGGCTGTCTCGCTGTCTACCTCAACATCACCCAAGGGAGTGCGCCAAAAACCCTCGTTCATAACAGCCAAAGCGCTGCCATAACCCGTGTGATTTGGACCGAAAACAACCGCAATATCCGGTTTACCATCTAAAGCCAGCCTGTAATAGGCGTGAGCTGCCACCGGACCGGAAAACATGTAACCTGCGTGTGGACAAACCAAACCTATCACGTTTCTCGGACCAGCCTTCGCAACTTCTGGGATTTTTCTTGGTCCAAGCTCATGGAGAAAACAATCTTCTACCTGCCTCTTCAGCGATTCCACATCTCCTTCGTAGAAGGCTCCGGCTTGAGTCGGACGCCTAACCTTCACCATCCCTTTAGGTCTCCTCCTCTTCCCTTGCGACCTTAGCCTCAAAATCCTCAATCGTCAATGGTAGATCCTTGTCCGATGGTAATTCGCCTCTCTCTCTTAGTACTTGTCTCCCCAAAAGCCAGTAGATGACTGCTAAGGCTCTTCTACCCTTGTTGTTTGTGGGAATAACTAGATCCACTCCGGAAAATTCGTTGTCCGTGCTACACAGAGCCACCACGGGTATACCCACAGAGGATGCTTCTTTGACGGCTTGAAAATCAGCTCTTGGGTCGGATACTATTAGCACTTCTGGTTCGATGCGATTGGGGTACAATGGATTTGACAAGAGTCCCGGGATGAAGCGTCCAACCACCGGGTTTGCTCCCGTTACTTGGCAGAATTTATTAACTGGTTCTTGTGCGTAAAGTCTGGCTGCGGCTGCAGAAATTTTTGCTGGTTCGAACCTTGCTAGGAACTTGGCGGCGGCTCTTATGCGGTCATCCGTCTTCTTAACGTCCAAGACGAACAGACCGTCTGATCTAACGCGGTATATGAACTGTCCCATGTCTCCTGTCTTCATCCTTGTCCCTATGTGTATTCCCGCGGATAAGAGCGTATCCCGAGGCAGTAGAAGTTCTTCTTCTGTGACCACTGTCGCCGTTTTACTTTCCTCCCTGGATTTTTCCTCTTCTTTAGTTTCTTCAGTTTCTTCTTCTGGCAAACGTTTACCCTCCTTTAAGGACATGAGGGACGGCCATCTTAGCTCTATCTCCTAAAAACTCCTCTATCCTTATTAACTCGTTTATCTTCGCGATTCGTGCTCCTTCAACAACCCCTGTCTTTATTATTGGACACTTGAAAGCAACAGCCAAGTGGGCTATGTGCCTGTCACATGTGTCGCCTGAACGATGCGACATCACTGGTACGTATCCGTTTCTTTTTGCTATCTTTATTGTTTCCCAAGCATCCGAGAGTGTGCCAACCTGATTCACTTTAATTATCGCAGCGTTAGCTGCACGCATTTTTATTCCGCGGCTTAACCTTTCATTGTTGGTGGCGAAGAAGTCGTCGCCGCAAATCAAGCAGTTCCTAACTTTCTTGGTGAGTTCTGCAAAACTTTCATAATCTTCTTCGTGGAAGGGGTCTTCAACATAGACTAAATGATATTTTTTAATGAGTTCTAAAATGAATTCTATTTGTTCGCCCTTGTCCCGTTCTTTTCTCTCTCTATGGTAAATGTAAGAATCTTCTTTCTCATTCCACAAGGAGGATGCTGCTACGTCAACCCCAAAACCACATTCGAAACCTTCCTCGTCGCTCACTCCCCCGCAGACGTTAGCTAAAACCTCAAAAGCGTCTAAATTTCCAATGTTTGCAACCCAGGCTCCTTCATCACTTTTTCCACCGCTGAAAAGTTTATCCTTCTTTCTCAGGATGGTGCCGATTCTCCTATGAATCTGAGTATTAGCGGTAGCGGCTTCCAAGAAGGATTCAGCCCCATAAGGGAGAACCAAAAACTCCTGTATATCAGGAGACTTCCCCTGTGTGTGCTTTCCACCGCTTATAGTGTTTCCAAGGGGATATGGAAGTTCACGGGCGGTGCGTCCCCCTAAGAATTGAAAGGGAAGCAAACCATGAGAATTTGCGGCAGCCTCCGCGTTAGCCAGCGAAATGGCGAAGGCGGTGTTTCCGCCTATAGCTCTGAAATCCTTTGAGCCATCGATTTCATGCAGGACCCTATCGACTTCTTCCTGAGAATCAGAGTTTAATCCAACCATTTCTGGAGCTATAAGCTCTTCAACCTTCTTTATGGCTTGATCTACTCTGCCTTGAGGGTAATAGATTACCTCGGCTTTTCCACGGCTTTCTCCTGCAGGAGCTGAGGCTCTTCCAAAACCTGAGGTTGTTATGACGTCAACTTCTATTGTTTCTTCTCCCCGGCTGTTGAAAACTTTTCTCGCAATTACATCTTTGATAACTGTTGACATGCCATTCTCCGTTTCATTTTTCTAATAATAGTTTCTTGCCTCTTTTCGTTTTTCAGCCTCTTCGTAAAAGATTAGAACTTCGTCGATGATTTCTACGTGTGACAACAGCATGCGTCTACAACAGTATCGTTTAATTCCTAAGCTGTCCAAGACTTCGCCTGCTTTCTCTCCAGCTTTAACTCTTGTGGCGAATTCTTCCCATTTGTCTCCAATTAGTTTGCCACATGTGAAACATCTTACCGGTATAATCATTCGATTCAACACCCTTATCTGTAGCTTTTCTGGTCCCTAGCCCTCGCGCCTGGCCCGCCAAACTTTTTTGGTTCTTTTCTCCTCGCATCCCCGACAATCATTGTTCTGTCATATTCAGCAAAAACCGTGCGTAGATGTGCGCTTTTCGTCCACTTTAATAAGGCGTTTGCGATAGCCATTCTCGCTGCTTCTGCTTGCCCCATATAGCCTCCACCTGAAACTTTTATGTCGATGTCCAACTGTTTCCAAACGTCACCCCCAGCTTGTATCATTGGCTCCATGACTTTCTCTCGGGCGATTCCAGGCTCAAAAATTTCTATAGGGGTCCTGTTTATGCGTATCCTTCCAATTCCAGGCTTAACAACAGCCCGTGCTGTGGCTGTTTTCCTCTTTCCACTAATAACTAAAACTTTTTTCGCTGGCATAATTATTCACCTGGATTCCACCCTATTTCTTTCGCAAAATCGCCAAGCGTAAAGTATGGGCATGTTAACTTTCCAGCATGCGCTTCATTAAGAGTTTCCATTTTTTGGTCTTTAAGCTCTTCTGGTATCCCGATAAAGACCCTAAGCCGTTTGTATGCCTGTTTACCTTTTGGTTGTTTGTATGGGAGCATTCCTCTTACGGTTCTTCTTACTATCCTGTCTGGTCTTTTATAATGGAACGGCCCCTTCTCTGGGTATCCTACTTCTAAAAATTCTTTAGCTTCTATTACTTTGCTCTTCTTTTTTCCCGAAAGCACAGCCTTTTCAGCATTTATAATTACCATTTCATCGCCATTTAGCAATCGCTTAGCAATTATGCTTGCCATCCTACCTAAAATAAGTCCATCGGCGTTTATTATGGTGACCGGATTACTTGTCGTCTGCATTTTCTCACCCCATTATCTTGACATTCGCACCCTTCGGGTTCTTCTTAACCAAGTCGGAAAAGGATAGACATTTGCCCTTCGAAGCCTTTATTTTCTCCTTTGCCCTTTCCGAAAAAGCAAAGGCCGCGACCGTTATTGGATGATTTATTTCACCTGCGCCCAGCACCTTGCCTGGAACCGCCACTGTTTCGTTCTTTTGTGTGTATCTGTTTAGGCGGCTTAGGTTTACGGTTATGCGTTTTCTCTTAGGTGTAGCTACGCGTTCTGCTATGTCGCGCCAGATATCCGCCTTGTTTTCTCTACCTTGTTTCTTCAAGAGACGAATGAGCTCTAGAAGCTCTGGGTTTGTCGTTTTAGCTTTTTTCACGAGTTTCCACCTTGATTTGGCTTTCGAATTCGTTCAGCTGTTTATCCAACATTTTAACAGCCTCAATCATGATCTTTTCTGGTGGAAGCGCGCCGGTGGATTCAAGGCTGAATATAAATGCGTTTTCCTCCCAGCTTACTTCTATTGCCGGAGGATTCTGTGGGCAGGCGTCAACACAGTCTTGGCAGAGAGTGCAAGCCATCAAATCACGAACTCCCACCTTGTCACCAGTCTTGGCTAGAACATTTCTAGGACAGATTTCTACACATTTTCCACAAGCATCGCAACGTTTACTTGAAATTTCTATTTTTGGGAAATACTTGTATGTGCACATCGAAACCGGCTGCCATTTTGCGTGATTCTTTCCTTTTCCAAGTCTTGCGTAAGCCTCAAGTTTTAGTTTTTGTTCTTTTGCCAGTTTTATCATTGGGATTTTGTCGTTTACTGGCGTTATGTCCGGGTTTTCTGATTTTAGCTCTCCTGAATAAACTGTTCTTGTTGCTTCTTTTGCTTCCGCGTCTAAGGTGAGTATGACTCTGCAAAGGTTGCATCCGAACTCGCTTTTACATGGGCATTCTTCAGGCAAATTATAGGTGTTTAGGTCTGTTTTGAGAGGGATAAGTCCAAGCCTGTGGGCTATCATTTCGTCTTGGAGTATGGAAGAGTTCTCAATTATTACAACTTCATCTATAGCCATGCATGGAACCTCGGCAATAACTATCCTTCTTAAGGCGTTCATAAATGGAACGTCAACTCCCTGAATGAGCAAGCGCATGTTCTTGTCGTCTTTATCAAGCACTTCAATTTTCACTATTTTGACACTCCACAATAGCCTATGTTAAACCCCTGTGCCGTTCAATAGAATACTGGTGCATTATTTCAATTTTTCTATCAGCACAAGAACAACACGAATTTGCTAAACTCTTCTTCCCCTTCTGCCACCTGGTCTTCGTGTACCATCATGCGGGACAGGTGTGACCTCTTCGATGCGCCCTATACGGAAACCCCCTCTGGCTAACGCTCTGATGGCTGCTTGGGCACCAGGACCTGGGGTTCTCGGTCCCGATCCTCCGGGCGCTCTGACCTTTATATGTATTGCTGTTATTCCCTTGTCTTTAGCTACTTCTCCTGCTGCTGATGCTGCTCGCATAGCAGCGTATGGCGAAGATTCCATTCTATCCGCCTTAACAAACATTCCGCCAGAGGTTCTGGCTATGGTCTCTGCGCCCGAAATGTCTGTTATGTGAACCAACGTGTTGTTGTAAGAGCTGTAGATGTGGACGACCGCCCATTTCTCGGGTTTTTTGCTAGCGCTGCTCATTATTCTCCCTTCCTTTGCGTCTCTCTAGATTCAGCCGTGGTTACAACGGCTATTGTTTGGCGTACAGGGTGGCTTGGATTTGCAAAAGGGCTTTTGGGCTTGTAGGCTATCTGGTTTTCCTCGTTCCTTGTGACGATGTAGCTTGGCACGGTGACCCTTTGATTTCCTATTGTTATGTGTCCATGGGTGATTAGTTGACGAGCCTGGTGGATTGTTTTAGTTAAGCCTTTGCGGAAGACGATTGTCTGGAGCCTCCGCTCGAGGAGGTCTTCTATAGTCAAGTCTAAAACGTCATCCAAAACCGCGTTTTCACGGAGCATGCCGAGCTTTTTCAAGCGGGCTAGAAGTTCCCCTTCCATTTTTCTGCGTTCTTCGGGCGTTTTGCCTATAAGTGAACGGGCTATTCCCCTGAACTTTGACATCATTGTCTCATGGCGCCATAATTCTTGTTTGTTTCGCAAGCCATATTGGCCTAAAAGCTTGAGCTCTTCTTGCAGAACGTCGGTTCGCCATGGGAAGCGTGGAGCCGCGTATTTTTTTCTCTGTTTCCTAGGGTCACCCATGATTACCTACTTCCTGGTTTTATCAGTGCTTTCTTTTTGACCCCGACGGCTTTTCCTGTTCTTCCGGTGGTTTTTGTTCTTTGTCCTCGCACTTTTAATCCGTAGGAGTGGCGATATCCTCGCCATGATTTTATTTCTTTCATCTGCTCTATGTCTACTTTTGTTCTTAAAACTAGGTCCGCACTGATTAAGTGCGTGTCCTTTCCCGTTTCTAGGTCCTTTCTTCTGTTAAGAAGCCAGTTTGACAATCCAAATTTTGTTGGTTCTTCTATTATTTCCTCTATTTTCTCAACCTCAGCCTCCGTTAGAAAGCCGGCTCTAATGTCTGGATTGATTTCAGCCTTCTTTAGTATTGCGTTTGCGAGGTTTAGGCTTATTCCTCTGATTTTCTTTAGGGCGTAAGGTGCCTTTAAAGTGCCGTCTACATCTGTGTCTGTTATTCGGAGTATGTGGCGGAATTCCTCTGACATTTATTGTCATCCATACGTGGTTCGAAGCTAACTACGAAATAAACCATACTTTATTTAAACCTTCCTTTAAAGTTATATCGGGCTCATGACTAAGCTCTATTACAATCTGTGGTATCTGATGTGAGCGGTACTTTACTTGAGGACAGGGTTGCTGAAGCTTTTAAGAAGAAGGGCTATATCGTTTTCACACGCCAAAATCATTGTGACGTTTTGGCTGTTAAGGCTGACATGTCTCTGGCTTACCTGGTTGAGTGTAAAGACTATGCTTTGTCTCGTAAGCAGCAAGTTTTGGCCGTGAGGGAGATCAACCGCAACTATACGCACGCCTTGGAGCTTTTAATACAGAAGCACCTATGCCCAGAAAAAATTTTGAGGGGCTTGGTTGCCAAAGGCTTTGCATATCAAGCCAGAGGGATACTGCAGTACACGCCTGAAACCTTTATCAAACACGTTTCTTCTTAAACTTCGGCTGTATTTTCTTCTAGGAGGCGAGGTTCGCAGAGCAGAATAGCCCTTCACGCCGCAACCGTTGATATCCTATCAGACCCCAAAAGCACACAGAGATTCAAGTCTTGGTTCAATCTATATATAAGGGAGGGCTAGTCACGCAGAGCACAAAACAGAAACCCCGCGAGCATCATTGTTTTTTCAAAACTTCCAAGACGTTTGTCATGGAGTTTATCCATCTCAGATAGGCGTTTAACGCAGCCCGCAAAGCAACGGTGTCTCTGGCTTCCACTTTTAAAACCAAAAAGGCGCTGTCCCTCTCCAGACTCACCCTTGAACGCATGGTAGTGAGCTTCTTCGCTTCAGGCTCCAAAGCCCTAAAAACTATCCCCAAATGCCTCTCGGAAGGAAACTTCAAACGCACAACAGCCGTCGCCTTCACATGTCTTGTAGCCAATATCCGAATCACTCAAAAGCTATGGCATTACTCAATCTCTTCTTCAGCTTTTAACACTTCCTCAATGGACACGCCTTTGGCTACACGCCTCGCCACTACCCCCAGCTTAGTGGTCGGAGTGTACGCCCCACCAGTGAACGTGAACCCGCACTTTCCACACTTCCAAACGCCAACACTCACCCTTCTGACCCGTGGAAAACCGCACTGCGGACACGTATGCGGCTTCTTCATCTCCGTAACCACTTTGATGTAGCGTTTCCTAACGGTTGATCCGTAGCGAGGTCCCAGCCCCCTTGTCGGTCCCACCTTCTTTGTCCTCACCATCGCCATCTTCACCAGCCTAGTTTTTTGCGTAATTCTTCAGCCTTTTCTTTGGCTATTCCTGCGGCTTCTAACACTTGTTGTGGTGTGAAGTATCCGCTACCGCCTTTCTGTATTGCACATATATTGCCGTCATCATCAATTGCTATCGAAAGCCTACAATCCATTATTTGCTCTTCCTCCAGCCACGGGTCGACAGTAAGCTTGTCGTTTATCTTGGCAAAAGTAACCGTTACGGGATGTCTTTTTACAGGAAGCGGAGTATAACCCGGCTTAATTTTCACCTCGCCTTCTTCTATCTCATAGTTAGGCATCTTCGTGTTGATCAAAGCGGCTAAAGCAGCCAAAGCCGAAGCATCTATCAAGTTTCCATCGTGATTAAGCACGTAAACATCCACAAAGACAACAAACACCTTTTTCCCCGGTTCGATGCACAGCTTTTCTAAATCAATCGTCTTTGACTCCCTTATCCCCCTGTCCACGATTCTGGCAAGCTCTATGGAGTTCTCGTCGGGTGGTCCAGGCTCAAAGGTTGATGAAGCCAGAGGCACGAGTTCAGCGTTTACTGTCAAGACACCTTCGTTGGGCGTGTCCGTGAATGGTTCTCCAGTTTCGATTTTTGTCCCCACCATAACTTCTGTTTTTCCGAGAAGCACCCTCGCCGAGCCCTCTGCGCGTTCGATTATTCCTTGTTCAACTTTTATCTCCCGATAATCCGTTAGACCTCTGCCATCCAGACGTTTCCCTTTAGCAATCAACTGTGCGATCTGTTTCTGCTTTACGCGAGTAATCACTGATGACACTATTCTTCAACCTCCTTGACGTTTTTATACCTATCTTTTAACGTTTCCTTCTGCAATGCGCAGATCTTTCTACATCCATCGAGGGCCAGATTCACAGCCTTCTCAAACTCTTCAAGGGTTAATGTTCCGTCCATCTGTAACAGCGTTATGGCATTCAAATTCGGCATCAAAGCCAAGGGGACATCAGCACCATCTGCCTTGTCTTCAACATCGGTTAAATCTAGCACTATGGTGTCGTCAACTTTTCCAGCGGCGCATGCAACCACCAGATCCCGCATCGGGATACCTGCATCCGCCAAAGCCAAAGAAGCCGCTGTTATGCTTGCGCATCTTGTTCCTCCATCAGCTTGCAAAACTTCAATGAAAACATCTATACCTGTTCGCGGATAATACTCGAGGAAAATTGATGGTTCAAGGGCTTCTCTGATGACTTTTGAAAGCTCTATCTCCCTTCTGGAAGGCGCCGGCGACTTGCGCTCCTGAACGGAAAAGGGCGCCATGTGATAGCGGCATCTCAAAACCATTCGGTCTGGAAGCGCCAGGTGTTTTGGATGCAGCTCTTTTGGACCGAACACAGCAGCCAAAATCTTGTTCTTTCCCTGCTCAATGTAAGCCGAACCGTCGGCGTTTGACAAGACGCTTACCTCAATTTTTATCGGTTTTAACTCGTCCGGTTTTCTTCCATCTAATCTTAAACCTTTTTTATCAATCAGCTTTTCATGTTTTTGGCTCATTTTTAATTTCCCCCCGTTTTGCTTTTTCGTCCTTGAGCATCTGGGTTATGCGGTCCGTCAAACCGCTTGTGTGGGATTCCTCCTCAATCTTGTGAAGGGCCATCATTGCCAACTCTTCGTCTTCCAGGGTTTTCCCTGTGATTAATATAATTCCGTTGAGTCCCAGAATTACTTGGCAACCTGTCTCCTGCTTTATCATAGATATCATTGAACCCTTTTTGCCTATCACGCGTGGAATTTTTGTTGGAGTCATCTTTACCACTTGTCCACGGGTTATCTTCCCAAGTCCTGGTTCGCCAACTGTGAGTTGCGGGTCGTGGGTCCTGTCATAGGCGGTTATCTTTGCAACTATCAAGTCGCCTGCGTCAAGAACTTGGGATAACTCATCCTTTTGCGGTTTGAATGGTCTGCTCAAAACATCTGATGCTCTTAAAAGGGCTTGATAAGGTGCGTTTATGTCCACCGTCCACCCGCTAAATCCCACTTCAACAACTGTTCCTATAACAATGTCTCCAACCCTTGGAATGTAGAATGCCTTCAGGGCTACGACATTCACTCTTTTGTTCTCGTATTCCACAAGTCCAATCCGTGAAGCATAGATTTTATTGTTCTCTGTGTAAGTGTTCTCGCCAGCTACGTAATCACCTTCTGCAATCAAGTCTCCAGGTGTTACAAGCTGTCTTCTTTCAAAAAATGTTGGCATGATCTCACACCTTATAGTCCATAGTAAGTGTTTAAGAGATTATTTTTGCCTCTCCGCTTCCTCTGGTTATCTCTCCGAGTTTTTCTAGGAATGGAGCGTATAAGCCTGCTGGCATTTCCAATACTCCAAACCAAGACCCGTCTGTTCGCCATTCTTCTCGCTTTATTGTTCCAAACCCCTTGATTGTTCCATAAGCCCTTGCTGAATGCTCTGCTGGCACATGGACACCCACGGATACCTGCTCCATCTTTAATGGCAAGATCGGACGCAGCAATTTGACTACCTCCCTCGCTTGTTCTTCTACAGGCTTGAAAGGGTCTATTGGGTAGTGGATTTGCCCCATGGCGTTTTCTATGCGCAAGGGCGGATGGGGAAGGTTTGTTTTGGGGTCAACGCACTGTCTTGATATGAAGTCTATTATTTGCTTTCTTTTGTCCTCGGTCATTTTTCTTCGTTGCTCTGTGGTCAGTTGGAGTGTTCCCTTTTTTAATATTGTTTCCGCCACCTTCAAAGTCTCTGTTGTTCCAAAGGCTTTGCGCAGGTTTTCTTCTGAAACTCTTGTGCCTTTGTTTGCGTCCGAGAATATGGTTTCGGTGACAAGGACTTCGGTTATCGCCGCTATCTTTCCCATGCGATAGTCTAGTGCTTTTTGAGGTTTTACAAGAACCTCAAATTGTTCGTTGTCCTTTGTCATGCGTGCAACGGTGTATTTTTCACTCATCAGTGCTTCACTTGCCCACGCCTAACTCTTTCATGTAACCTTCAATCTTGTCGTCACTCAACATTTCCATTTTTTGGGTCTTAGAAGGAATAACTGCTATCTTTATTCTTGGGGGCAGTTGCCTTGCTTCTAGGGCTTTTGCTAGACATTTTACTGTGAGTTTTGCGGCTTCTTCAAGGCCCATTTCTTCGCGGTATTCTTCCTTTAATATAGAGAGGACCGTTTCCTTGCCGGCTCCCTGCGCCGTAGCCTTAAAACCTCTGTACGTTCCGCTGGGGTGAGTTCCGAAAAGGCGGTTTCCCGTTTTGTCTACTCCGCTGAAGATTATTGAGACTCCGAAGGGTCTCACGCCAGCGTGTTGGGTGTAAAGTTGCTGTATGTCGCATATTCTCTTGGTTATAACCTCCACGTCTATTGGCTCGTCATAGGTTAACCTGTTACTCTGAGCGTATATCCTCGCCTGGTCGATAAGGATGCGGGCATCTGAGCTTAAACCAACTATGGTGGCTCCTATGTGTTCATCAACCTTGAAGATTTTCCAAGAATATTCCGCTTCTTCAAGGGGTTCAACATTCTCTTCCGCTCCCAAAACCACTCCTTCGAAGCATCTTAGCCCCAAGATTGTTGCTCCACGGTTAACCAACTCCATTGCGTATTCAACTTGAAAAAGCCGACCGTCCGGTGAAAAAACGGTTATGGCACGGTCGTACGCTCCTGGTGCTGCAAACACAGACATACACATCTACCTCACAATATCTCTTAAACCTACTTGCAGACTTTCATATGACAACTAAACTAAAAACCTTTTCCTAAAGTTTCCTGCTTTTAATTCAAGTCCCTACTTTCGCTTTTAGCACATCCAGGTCGTCACTCTCGGTTTATTTTTCGTTGAACAAAGAAATTCGAGTTTTCTTACAACAGTTCTCACTCAATCAGTTATCGGCGCGAGAAGAATCACACAATCAAGCTTAATACTGTGTTATACATGATGGTGAGTATGCAAACAAATGGATTTGCATTAAACAGCGCAAGGAGTTGAGATGGCGAATGTCCAGAAGAGAGATGTATAAAGCAGTTTGTGCTGAATGCGGAAAAGAATGCGAAGTCCCGTTCAAACCTGATGGAAGCAGACCAGTATATTGCCAAGAATGTTATTCCAAACGAAGACCAGCGAGAAGATACTAACCTCGCAAGCAAGCATTCACCTATCATTCACAATCTTTCATTTCCCCATTTTCAGCACATATTCCTACCATTAACAATAATAGGCAGAAACACATTCTATGCATTTATTAAAGCGTAAAAGTAAGGGAAGATAATGCCTACTGATCCAGTTTGCGGTGTGATCCTTGATGAGAGGACGTCCAAATTTAAGATTACTTATGAAGGAGAAACGTATTATTTCTGCAGCTTGACCTGCAAGAAGAAGTTTAAGAGACATCCAATGAAATTCGTAAAGTAATATTGCGAAGAACGCTCACGAAGGAGAATGATAACAATCCGAAACAAAGTTTCACATGGCGAATATCTCGCCTTTCTTTCAGTAAAGTATGAGGTTGATCCCGACAAATTATTCTACGGGCTGATCTCAGCAGAGAAAGAGCGAAAATCAGCATGCGGAAATCTTTCGATTGAGTGCCGCGGCAATCAAGAAAGCAAGAGCATCTTCTTGCTAACGAATGGCCCAAAGGTCGTTGCACAATTCTCAATACCCAAAGAGTTTCTTCGGGAAAAAACGAATCCGATCAAGAACCTCAGAAAGACCGTAATGCTCCGCAGACATCTTGCCAAGGAAAACAGCAGGTCACGGTCTTTCCACATCAAAGATTTGCAAATTGGAATGAAACAGATCAACCTGAGAGCCAAGGTTCTAGAGATTGCAAAGCCTACACTTGTGTTTACGAGATTTGGAAACTACGCCAGTGTGACCAACGCTTTGATAGCAGATGAGACTGGAACTATCAAGCTATGCTTGTGGAACGAGCAGATAGACACAATATCTTTAGGAAACATGATACAGATTGAAAACGCGAATGTGTCCGCGTTTAGAGGCGAAAAGCAACTGAGAGTTGGAAAAAAAGGAAAGCTCATTAACGTGGAAGCCTTGAATCATGTGTGCCCACGGGTTCTTGACCTCTGATAAGTGCGACTAAGCAAGCGGACGCTTAAACTCCAGTTCTTCTATTGATGTTTTCGTTAAGGCTCTTATGTCGTCAAATTCAGCTTGTTCTCCATAGCTCACAAGCGTTATGGCTGTTCCATCGCGCCCCACACGAGCGGTTCGTCCAATCCTGTGGAAATAGACCAATGCGTCTAACGGAACATCATAATTTACTACGTGGGTTACCCCTTCAATGTCTAAGCCTCTTGCCGCAACATCAGTTGCAACAAGCAGCTTGAATCTTCCGCTTCTGAAGGAGTTGACAACGAAGTCCCTTTGCGCCTGAGTAAAACCTGCATGCAGCGGTTTCGCGGCGTATCCTCGCAACCTTAACCCGTTTGCGAGTTTGTCTGTACCTTCACGCGTTCTGCAAAATATTATGGCCTTATGCATTTGTTCTTCGCTCAATATATTGCATAGAATTTCAAATTTGTTTGCTGGGTTTATCACAATGTAATACTGTTTCATCTGCGTGAGGGCTATTTCGTCTTTGCTTACGAGTATTTTCTCAGGATTTCGCATATATCTTTTACACAAGTCCATCACTGTCCGGTCTATTGTTGCCGAAAACAAGCTTGTTTGCCTGTCTACGGGCACCTTTGAGAGAATATATTCCACATCCTCCACGAAGCCCATGTCAAGCATCCTGTCAGCCTCGTCGACGACAACAATCCTCACCGACGCAAGATTTAACGTTCGACGCTTTAAATGGTCTATTATGCGGCCTGGCGTGCCTACAACTATTTGGACACCGTTTCCCAGAGCATATATCTGGTTTTGGATGGATTCTCCACCGTAAACTGGCAGAACATTGAATGGCACGTACCTGCTGAGTTGGCTTATGTGCTGTGCGACCTGCATTGCGAGTTCCCGTGTAGGCTCCAAAATTAGTCCTTGAACATTTTTGATTTTTGGGTTTAGACGTTCAATCATAGGGATTCCGAAGGCAGCGGTCTTGCCTGTTCCCGTCTGGGCCTGCCCGATAACATCGTTGCCCCTAAGTAATGGCATTATTGCCTGAGCTTGGATCGGAAAAAGGCTTCTAAACCCAAGCTCTTCGATGCCTTTCATAACTTCCTCACTTAGAGGAAGATCTTCAAAGTATCGTATTTCCATGTGTTTCTTTTCTCCTGCCACAAAACTTCTGCGTGGATCCTCAAAAAATTCTCAGATTCAGCATCAATTAATGTGACAAACTCTGTAAACAGTAGCTCTCACATAAAAGGTTTATTGTGCTTCACTGAACTTATCTACAACAAGAAGAGAAAAAGATGGGATTTGCGGGAGACATCTCCATTTGTAAAGCTAAAAACCTTTTCCTAAACAATCTCTCTGGAGACTCTGCTTTACGGCTTTATTTCGTGGCTTAGTTTATTTCGATAATTTGGAACGCATTTTTCTTTTGTAAAACCATCTCTTTTGGCTGCCCACTTCAGCAGTGGGACAATTGCTTTTCTTAATTCTTCTCCGTCTTCCGTTAATGAGTATTCGACTCTCGGAGGGATTTCGCTGAACGCTTCTTTCTTTATCAACCTCTCTTTTTGTAGTATTTTTAACGTGTCAGAAAGTGTTTTCGGGCTGACTCCCTCCAATTGTTCCATTAATCCGTTAAACCGAAGTTTTCCGGAGTTTCCAAGCGCGTTTATTATCAGAAGAGTCCATTTCTTGCTGATTACGTCTATTACCCCTCTTAAGGGACAGAAGCACAGGTGCTCGGTTCCTTCCATTGGGCATTTACTTTCTTTTAACATAGCCACTATCTTGCTATAAACTTTATAGTTTAAATACTTTACTTTTAATAGTAAAAGGGCGGGTGAAAAAATGTGTAGAGAATGTGGCTGTGAAGAAGATTATCACATAGATGATTGCGGTTGCGGATGTGGAGCGCGTCATCATGGGCATAGGCGCCTTCATGTTCGGCGATTCCTAACAAAAGAAGAAAAGATAGAAAAGCTGGAAAGCTATGCCGAAGAGCTAAAAAAGGAGCTTTCTGGCGTACAAGAGCGTATTAGAGAGCTTAGGAGCAAGTAAAAACACCAAGGCTTTCAACAACAAACCCTTTCTTTATCTAATTCCATTCAACTCTTAAGGAGAGCAAATGCAAAATGAAGATTTTAGCCATAGATATCGGCGCTGGCACGGAGGACATCCTCTTATATGATGAAGAAAAGGAAAGTATTGAAAATTGCGTTAAGATGGTTTTGCCTTCACCATCCCTCATCTTTGCGGAAAGGGTGAAAAAAGCCACCCGACTTTGCAAGGACTTTTTTGTCAATGGTTCTGTTATTGGTGGAGGCGCATTCGCCCATGCTTTAAGAGATCATATTAAAAGTAGACTTAAGGTTTTAATGACTGAACAGGCTGCCTACACAATAAGAAACGACCTTGACGAGGTTAGAAGTCTAGGAATAGAAATAATCCATGGGGAAGACGAACTTGGAAATTTTGACGGAGAAATACTGACAATTGAAGAGCTTGACATTAGAAAGCTTGAAAGGTTTTTGGCTGAGTTTGGCGAGTCTCTGTCTGATGTGGATATCGTGGCTGTCGCGGTTCAAGATCACGGCGTTTTCCCGAAAGGAATGAGCAATAGACGCTTTCGCGTTCAAAAGATGAAGGAACTTTTAGAAGGTGATCCAAAGCCTGAAAACCTAGCCTTTGAAGAGGACGAGATTCCCCAGTGCTTTCTTAGGATGAAGTCCGCAGCCCAAGCCGTGAAGGATCAACTCCCAAACGCAAGAGCACTTGTCATGGACACATCTCCAGCCGCCATACTTGGATGTCTAGAAGATTCCATGGTTGAAAAGGCGAATTCTGTCCTTGCGGTTAATGTTGGAAACTGCCACACAATGGCTGCAATGATATCAGATGGCGAAATATCAGCGTTAATGGAGCATCACACTCGACGATCTACCTCGCTAAAGATTCGGCAACTTCTAACCGATTTCGCAGACAGAAAGCTTAGCGATGAACAAGTTTTCAAGGACGGCGGTCACGGCCTATTCTATCTAGCAGAGTCGCGAAACTTCTCAAAGGTTGAAGTTGTTGCAGCAACGGGTCCTAACAGAAGCATCTTGGGAAAAACGGGTCTTCGAGTTCATTTTGCAGCTCCAGCAGGAGATGTGATGATGACCGGTCCCGTGGGCTTAATTGAAGCTGCAAAAAGGAAATTTGCATAACACTCACGAGAGAGGACTATGAAAAAGGTCACTTTAATTGTTCGTCAGCAAGAGATAAGCAAGACGTTCCCTAATGGTTTAGGGCTTCTATTAGAAGATGGCGCCTCTACGCTGGATGTCATCAAGGCTGCTGATGAAGAGATAAAGAAAAAATGCGAAAAGTTCCCTGTAAAAGGATTCAAGAGTCTATTCAGCATGGTTTACCATCCTTTTGAAGACAGATTTTACAAGCAGGTCGCTATCCAAGCGTATGCAGAGTCGAAACCCTTCATGAACATAAGAGAAAGTCCCAAAATGCCGCTTCCAGATGACACCACCATAATTTTGATTCCCAAAGGCGGGTGCATTACCGACTGGGAAGAAACAGTAGACGATGTTTCTATCTCCTAAAAAGAAATCAGATTTTCTAGCATAGGGTATACGCTATAACGTCACGTTTTAATCTAACTATTCAAATCTTTTGAGGTCAACTGTTCTATCAAGTTTAACACCTTTTCCTTTATTGTATCCCTAACTTTTCTTGCATCCTCAAGGGACATTTTCGCCGGGTCTGGAATGTTCCACTCCTCAACGTGTCTAGCATACACTACGGGGCATTCGGCGCTTCCGCAGACTATTATGGCTACTTCTGCTTTTGTCTGAAGCTCTCTTGTCAAAGGCTGAGGCTTCTTATGGCTGATATCTATTCCTTCTTCACGCATAAGCAGTATAGCGTTTGAATGAACTTTTTCCGCAGGTCTTGAGCCGGCACTGACAGCCATCCAGCTTTTAGCGGCAAACTTGTTAAAATAAGCTTCAGCCATCTGACTTCTAAAACTGTTCTCCACACAAGCAAACAACACGGTTTTCAAAACGTTCCCTCATTCCTCCTTCATTTTTTCACATACTTGTTAGGGTTAGCCTTGAATTTTTCCATGCACGCTGCGTTACAGAAGTAGTAGGTTTTGCCCGCATGTTCTGCCTTAAACTTTGAGGTTTTCTCGTCCACTTTCATGCCGCAAACTGGGTCTTTAGTCATATTCACTTTTCACCTCCCCTTTAATTCATTTTTATAATTTTAGCAGTTTAAGAGTTGCCGAGTTGCTCACCACAAACAAAGAACTGAAGGCCATGGCTCCAGCGGCTATGATTGGACTCAATAAGCCAACCGCGGCGACCGGGATGGAGACCGTGTTGTATATGAACGCCCAAAAGAGGTTCTGCTTAATCTTCTTCATAGTTGCCTTACTAAGCACGATTCCACGCGCCACATCCCGTAAATCATCCTTTATGAGAATAATGCCTCCAGTCTCCTTGGCTATGTCTGTTCCGCTGCCTATGGCTATGCCAATTTGAGCTTGGGCGAGTGCTGGAGCGTCGTTGACACCGTCGCCAACCATGGCAACAACCTTGCCCTCGCTCTGCAGCCTCTTTATGATGTTGACTTTTTCCCAAGGCAAGACGTTGGCTATGACCGTGCCAATGCCCAATTGATTGGCGATTGCCTTAGCTGTTCGTTCGTTGTCGCCAGTGAGCATGACAACTTCGAGTCCCATGTCTTTGAGTTGTTTTATGGCTTCGGCCGCGTGGTCTTTGGGCGTGTCCATAACCGCGACGATTCCTACAATTTCGTCGTTTATAGCAAGAAGCATCGCGGTCTTGCCTTGCCCCTCAAGTTTTGCCAAATGAGACTCATTTGCTCTTTTTACGTTAATTTTGTTTTCTTGCATGAGTCTACGATTTCCGAGGAGCATAATCTGGTCTCTAAAAGTTGCTTTGACGCCATGTCCGGGTACAGCCTCAAAGGTTTCAGCGTCTGGAATTTTGATATCAGCTTTGTTTGCTGCTTTCAAAACGGCATCTGCCAACGGATGCTCTGAACCCTTCTCTGCAACCGCCGCGAGTCCTAGCACTTCTTTTTCTTTGTGATCCCCAAACGTTATGACGTCAGTAACAGATGGTTCGCCCTTCGTCAAAGTGCCGGTTTTGTCGAACACCACCGTGGTCAGTTTTCTAGCGTTTTCAACGTACTCGCCACCTCTAAGGAGAACTCCGTATTCGGCACCCTTGCCGACACCAGCCAAAATGGCGGTGGGCGTGGCTATACCCAAGGCACATGGGCAGGCAATGAGAAGTATGGCTAATAATACGAGAAAGGCAGAGGCGAAACCTGTTGTAAGTAGCCAGAAGGTGAAGGCTATTCCTGCAACAGTAAAGACGGCTGGAACAAAGTACCCGACAACGCGGTCTGCGAACTTTTGCACGGGCGCGCTGGACGCTTGGGCTTCTTCCACCAAGTGCACGATCTGCATGAGTGCTGTGTCTTCGCCGACTTTGGTTGCCCTGATCTTCAGCAAGCCAGTCTTGTTGATTGTGGCGCCTATGACTTTGCTGCCCACGTTCTTTTCAACTGGAATACTTTCTCCCGTGATTATTTTCTCGTCAACTGAAGAGTACCCAGCCACAACTGCACTGTCGGTGGGAATTTTTTCGCCTGGCTTCACGACAAGTATGTCGTCAACTTGAACATCATCAATTGGAACCTCAACTTCTTGCCCATTTTTCAAAACCCTCGCAATCGTTGGCTGGAGTTCAAGCAGTTTCCGAATGGCTGCAGCCGATTTTCTTCTTATGGTTTCTTCGATAAACTTGCCTAGCAGCACAAAGGCTAGAATTGCTATGGCTGTTTCCATGTAGCCGAATCCTTCAGACCCAAGCCGTGGAAAAAAGGTGGTAACCGCTCCGTATCCCCAGCCAGCCAAAACGCCTGTGGTTATGAGCACGTCCATGTTTATGGATCGGTTTTTGAGCGCCTTGTACGCCCCGTAGTGGATGCTCCATCCTGCTATCCAAACGATTGGCGTTGACAGAATGAAGAAGGCGAGGTCCCATGCGGATATTCCAATTATCCTAAATGTCATTATGGCTACTGCCAAGCCTAGCATAGCTACTACACGCAAGGCGGCAACACTCACCACACCGGCCAGTGCCAAAGCCACTCGGCGTTTCATGGCTTTCAACTCTTGTTCAGGTTGCTCGTATGTTCGGGCACATGCTTCGCCGCAGAAATAGTATGTTCGATCTCCGATCTTACGTTTAATAGAAGTTTCTTTGTCTACAATCATACCGCAAACGGGATCTCTTGGCATAATATCCTTCCGCAACCTTTATCAGTATGGTGTGTCAAATATAAATATATCGTTTATAGATACATCTGGTTGCGACTAGGTTGGCTGCAGAAATAGACGAAATCGTTTCAGACTTCTCACGCTTCTACATACTCATCATCCTTTATGAGGGTCCATGCCATGGCTACAGCATACTAAGCAAATTCAAGAAAAGAATAGGAAAAGAAATAAGCCCAAGCCTGGTTTACCCGTTTCTCAGGCAGCTTGAACAAAAAGGCCTCGTGAAACATACACTCAAACCTGTCGGAGCCAAGAAAAAGAAAGTGTTTGAACTAACGGGAAAGGGAAAGCAACTTTGCAAACAGTTGTTCAAGCGCTTTTCGTCTCTCGTCTCCGTTGCTATTGAACCAAGCCTTGAGATATGTGCCAACTGCGGCTGCAAAGTCTACGAAGGCGGATACAAAGAGGTAATTCACCGAAAAGAAATGACTTTTTGTTGCGTCCACTGTGCAGAATCTTACAAGCAAGAAGCGCTTGAAAAAAGCCGTAAATAAAAACTTAAGATGTGTCGATAACATGTTTCCCTTGCAATTTGGGTTTATAAAAAGAGGAAAATAAAAACTAAACTAACTAATCTTTCCAATCTAATAGTCTTTTTTCACCCTCGATTTTCTTTACGTCCGTTATATCCTGTGTCACTTCCATAGTTCCTAGGTATTTTCCATTTTTGTCTCTGACCGCGAAATATCTTATGGAGATTAGCCGTTCTTTCACCTGAATCCAAAATTCAGCTACATCCTTTTTGCCCGTCCTAAAGGAGTCAAGAATGCGGTTTACTATGTGAACGCTTTTCTGAGGATGGCACAGTTGCACTTTTCTTCCAATGACGGCTTTTGTTCGGACGAAAACTCTTTTCTCGGCTTTGTTGAAGTATTTTACAGAGTCTTCTTTATCAACGAAAGTTATGTCTACCGGAAGTGTGTCTAGAACAGCTTCCAGTTCTTCCTTTGTCAGGGTTCCAGTTTCAAACTGTAATACTCCTTCTTTTGTAGCTGCCACCTTTTCTTCCTTTTTAACTTCTTTCTTCTGAGGTGTTCCTGTCAAATGTGGGGGTGTGAAGCAGCAGTATCCGATTTCATCGAATTCTTCTCTGGCTTTTCTCCATTCATCATTCGTGATAACTCGCAGCGCTGTTGGGAAAAGTATGTTATTCTCTTTGAAAATGTGACTTGAAAGAGTGTCGTTTAAGGATTTAGCGTTTTCACCCAGATGTTTCTTGAAGTCTTGAAAGCCTATGGCATTGTATTTTTCGACTAGGTTGTGAAGTTGTTTCTTTTTCTCTCTTAGCTGGTTGTGTTCCGTCCACATGATTGCAGGAGGCTCTGTTATTCCGTGTTTTTCTAGAGCGGGGAAAAGCACGTTTTCTTCTCGTAAGTAATGTTTTTCAGCATCTAAGAGGTCTTTCGCTATGTGTTTCAGTTGCGTTATGTCCTTGCCCACATAACTTACAATGGTTGCTTGTTGAACCTTATTTGCGATAGTGCTAAGTTTTTCTGAGAGTTGCAGAAGGATTTTGTGTTCTTCCGTAAGGATGCTGATTGGATGTTCAATAGGCATATCCAGCTTTTGTTTTTCTAGCTGTTCTCTGAAAACTGCCAGATGCACATCGCATAACTTCTGGATTTCCTCTCTGGGCATTCCTTCCTTTATAAGTTCCTGCTCAATCTTAGCAATTTCTAAGGGGCTCACGCCTTCTAAAACATGTCGAAATCTCTCTTTGACTTCCTGAGGCGAGGCACCCGCGTGTAACTGTTTTATCACTTCCTTAAGCGCCATTTTCTCATCTTCAATTATTTTGCTCATTCTCATGTCTCCTTAATTTTCTTGGCAAGAGCCTTACCCAATTCCGTTATTTGCCTAATGTCATTTTCTGTTGGTGGACCATTTATTTCTATTGCTCCGACAACTTCAATTTTTGTGGGTCCTAACGTTTCTTGGATGTGTTTTATTGCGCCTCCGCCCCATCCGTAGGAACTTAACACAACTGCGAATTTCAGTGGTGGGCGTAGGGCTTTAACGAGGTAAGTAGCATACAGAGCAAGAGGATGTACGCCGCCTAGCACTGTAGGCGCTCCTAAGACTATTGCTCTTGAGTCAACTAGGTCCTTTGCTATGTCGCCTATGTCTGCTGAAGTCAGATTGTGCAAGGCGATTTCGATGCCTTCTGAGGTCAAGGTGTCCGCCACTGGCTGAATCATCCTTTCTGTGCTATTCCACATAGTCGCATAAACTATGGTGGCTTTTCGTTCAGTTTCCCCGTTCGCCCATTTTTTATAGGCGTTTAAGATGCGGTCAGTGTTTCTGTGTATTGGTCCGTGGCTCGGAGCTATCATTTCAATCTTCAAATCCTTTATTTTTTCCAGCGCTTTTTGAGCCATAACCCTGAAGGGCATCATTATCTCGCCGAAGTATCTCTGAGCGTGAACAATCAAGTCTTCCACCTCGTCATCATACAGCCTACTAGCGATGTGTGAACCGAAGAAATCACACGGAAACAGGATCTTGTTCTCTGGAATGTAGGTGAACATTGTTTCCGGCCAGTGAAGCATCGGGGCTTCAATAAAATGGAGAGTTTTGCCGCCGAGATCAATGTTTTCTCCTTCATTGACTGCCTTGATTCGTTCCTCTGGCACTCTGTAAAATGTTTGTGCCATTTTGGCGCCCTTGCTTGAGGTTACCAGCTTGGCTTTACTGTTGATTGACAGTATGTATGGAATAGCACCTGCATGGTCGGGTTCGGCGTGGTTCATTATCACATAATCAATGTCACCAGAATCTACAACCTTACTGATTTTTTCCCCCAACTCCTCTTCAAAACCTGGATTTACGGTGTCAATCAAAGCCTTTTTACCTCCGCCAACTACCAAGTATGCGTTGTAGGTTGTTCCTTTTGGAAGCGGGATTAAAGCATCAAACAGTCTACGGTTCCAGTCTCTGACACCTACCCAGTAAACGCCTTTAGAAATTTCGGCAATGTTTCTCCAATTCATTATGGACATCCTCAATTATTGTCAGATATTACAATTGTAATAAAGTATATTTATTCCTTTCGACAAGTTATAAACGAGGCATCCATTCATGCTGGTTCCGTGCGAAGTGGCGATAAAATGCATCTTACCCGTAGTTAGAGCCATGATAGCCAAAGAACTTATGACAAAATATGAGTTAAAACAAGTGGAAGCAGCCAAGGTTCTCGGAGTTAGTCAACCAGCCATAAGTCTCTATTATAGAAGGATGCGAGGGAGGGCTATTGACTTGAAAAATGATGTTAACGTTAAAAGTTTGACAGAAAGCTTGGCAGCGTCATTAGCTAAAGGCAAATTGTCTCATAGAGAATTTATTCCGATGCTTTGCGAAATTTGCAGAACAATAAGAGCGAAAGGCTTGATGTGCGAATTACATAAAACGTTTGACCCAACAATTGACATCGAAAAATGCGAACTTTGCTCAGTCATAGCGACTAAGTGTATAGAGTAAAGACTGCTGAAACCCACACAGGGAAAGGGAAACTACGTTGCGATTGTGGAACATGAAAGTGAGAAAACTTTTATGGCCATGCACCTAAGCGATGAACGACAAAAAGCATGGGCAAAAGTGGAACCCTTACTAGAAGATTCCTCTAAACCGCACTTTTACGAGGTAATAATTAGCTCAGAAAGAAAGAAAAAAATAAACTAATAACCAAAAACTCTGTTATCGCCATGAACAAGAGGCTAAGCCAGCTCTTCTCCTTTTTCCACCAGTTTCGGTTAGTGGCAAGCCCAGAATAAACATGAACTCTCCTAAAATGGCTAACATCAGCACCGACCATAGGAAAGAACCAGTCAAGTCTCTTATGTATCCCACCATGGTTGGCATGAAAAACGAACCGAGATTTCCGACAGACGATATTAGTCCAACAGCGCTTCCTACACGGGTGGTTGTTTGCGGCAACTCAACCGGCATCGTGAGGACTATGGTTAATACGCCTATTGTGCAGAAACCGATGAGGAACGTGAAAAGCCACAAGGCTGGTCCCCGAAGCACTCCAGTGGCATAGATGACGGGTCCGCTGAGTAATCCTAAAAATATTATGAAAGGCCTCCTTAACCCAACCTTGTCAGACAGTGCACCTACGGCAAAGGATGCGACAAGAAACCCAAGCGGCAACGTTGATGTTATTAATCCAGCAGTGCCTGATGGAATACCTTCAGCCTCTAGTATGTAAGGCAGCCATATAAGGGTTGTATCATAACATGCTCCGGCGGAAAGATATAACCCCGCCAGCAACCAAACTTGCTTAATTTTCAATAATGCTACAAAATCCTTCTTCAAGGAAGAAACTGAAGGCATTCTACAGCTTTTTTGCGTTTCATAGGTTTGATGGGTTTCCTTTGCAAGAATCCACCAAATAACTGTTAGAATCAGCGCCCAAGTGCCATAAGTGTAGAAAACGCTTCTCCAGCTACCAAACAATGTCAACAAATAAGGGGTGCCATTAAGAGCAATTACGTCGCCTACGGCGTACCCTGAAATTGAGACACCTATTGCAAAACCAGCTTTTTCAGGCGGAAACCAAGCGGCTACCAGCTTAGGCAAGCAAGGCATGACCGCGGCGATTCCCACTCCTAGGAAAAGCTGGAAGAGCAGGAGTGTTTCGTAGTTGATGGCGAGGCCCCTAAGGAGACCGAAGACCCCTAAAAGCGTTAATGTCAAACCAGCGCCCATCCTAACACCCAAATGATCAATTGCTATACCCCAAGGAATACGTAGTATTATGAGGGCGACGATGCTCATAGAGAAGATAAAACCTGCTTCGGTATGTGTTAAACGCATTTCGAGGATTATAGATTCTTTCAACTGCGAGTAAGAGAATAGAAGAAGATGCATAGTTAGTGACGTTAGAAAGGCTAGAGTCAGCATAAGCCACTGGAGACGAGCAGACCGCACCCAAAGCGCCCCTGTGTATTTACCTTTTATAATGATAACCCTTTATAATATCCGGCGCTAACTCAGAGGATGGTGAACCGTGGGCTATGGGTTATTTGGCTGCGTGGAAGGTTCTAGAGGAAATGATTGCTGATTTCCGAAAAAGAGGCGTAACTGTCCCAGCAGAAATTATGAGCGATTTAAGGTCCGCAAAAACCCTGATCAACGTTCTAAAGGCTGACCCGAGCCGTGTAGATACAAGCCAAAAGATTGACGAATATCTCCTTAAGGTGGAGTCCTACCTCGTTTCTGAAGGACAGAAAACGTTTGGCACCCGTTATGTTGAAGAATGGCTCAAACGGTTGGACGAAGCGAGCAGGAAAATCTTAGAAGAAGAGGAAGAAGAGAAAAAGTTTATTCCCGGTCTTCCCAGGGAGCAGAAGTGGATTCGTATTAAGCCTTCAGCCGAACTGTCCATAGAAAAATTAAAGATGTTGACTGATGAGTCACATCTTTCGTGCAAGGTTCAAAATGACGGCTGCTTGCTCGTTTATGGCGAAGACAAGCGCCTAAAGGATTTTGTCAAGAAAATGGCTAGAGAATACGGGTTAGAGGCTGAAAAATAGCCTTAAAAAGTACATAACTGTTAAAACTTGAAGATATAATACTTTTATAGAGAAATCTTATAGAATTGTCTGTAATAAGACAGAATCTATGCGCGAAAAAGGGTGAGGGCGCAGACTGAATGCCCTACATCAAAAAAATCGAGCTTAAAGGCTTCAAATCATTTGGACCTGAAACCGTTAAAGTAGCCCTAGATAAAGGCTTCACAGCCATAACGGGACCAAACGGAAGCGGCAAAACAAACATTGTAGACGCAGTTTTATTCGCCTTAGGCGAATTAAGCACCAGAAGGCTTCGGGCGGAGAACGCAGCTAAACTAATTTTCCACGGTTCTGAGAAGGCCGGATTCGAAAGGGCGAAAATCGCTAAAGTAATAATACAGTTTGACAACACGGATGGCCGCATGCCAGTGGACACAACCACCGTTACAATCTCACGGGAAGTCTACAGAAACGGCCAAAGCGTGTACAGACTTAATGGAAGAAGAATCTCAAGGACGCACATCCTAGAAATTCTCTCCATGGCTGGAATAAGCTCCACAAGCCAAAACATAATTCTGCAGGGAACCATAACCCGCCTAACAGAAATTTCTCTAATGGAACGCAGAAAAATCATAGAGGACTTGGTCGGAATAGCCCAGTACGACGCGGAGAAGGCTGAGGCTGAAGAAAAACTGCGGGCAGCAGACATCTCCATTCGCACCGCTATGGGTAGAATAGACGAAGTACAGAAGAGAGTGGATGACCTAGAAAGAGAACGCAACGAATTGCTAAGATACAATTTCATCCAAAACGAGGTTAAAAAGTTTGAAGCCGTTAAACTCTCTCATGATATAGCACAGGTACAAAAGAAAGTAGCCGAGGCTTCCTTACAAGCTGATAAGGTTAGAAGCAGGGTTGAAAAACTAAGACAGCTACGCGAAGGGCGAAGGACAAAAAGAAGAGAGATCGAAGGCAAGTGGCGAAAACTAAGCTCAGAAATCGTTGAAGAAGGCGGCTCACAAGTATTGAAGGTTCAAATAAGAATAGGCGAGTTAAAATCAAAACTAACAGAATTAACAACAAAAATAACCTCTGGAAAAACAAGCCTTGAAGGCTTAAAAAGAATCAGAGAAAACAATCTCCAGCAATACCAAACCATTCGAAATGAAATCCGCGAAAACCGCCTCAAAATCAGACACTTAAGAAGTGAATATGAAGAAATTCACAACCAGATAACTGCAAGACAGGCTGAACACGATGCCCTCGTAAATGAAACAGCTCAGCTCTGGGAGAATCTTGGAGAAAACAGCAAGAAAATCCGTGAGATTGAGCAGCAACTAGACAGCTATTATAAGAGGCTTACATACCTAAGGTCCGAGCATGTGAAAAGCCAGACAGCCATTAAAATCCGAGCAAGAAGGCTTAGCGACCTAAAGGACCGCAGAGAAAAATTTGCGGCAACGCTAAGTGAACTTGAGAAATCGCTGTCCGAGCTTGAGAAAGTGCAGAAGGAACAGAAAACACAGCTTAAAAGCCTCGAACGCATGCTTGAACGAAGAATCGCGCAAAAAGAAGCCATAGAAAGGGAAATAGCCGAAGCCGGAAAAATAGCCGACTCAGCCCGAGGCGCAGTCATAGAGTTTATGACACAGAGGGAACTTGCAGAAACCGTGGCTGCGGAAGAGAAAGCCCTGAGGAGCATAGAAGAACTGGGCGAAATAGGTGTCATCCTAGGCGTGCATGGCAGACTTCGCAACCTGATCAAAATTGACAAGATCTATCAACAGGCAATAGAAGCTGCAGCGGCGGGCTGGCTTGACGCAATAGTTGTGAAAGATTTTGATGCGGCGTTTACTTGCACAGAAACTCTAAGAAGAATGAAGCTGGGAAGAATGAAGATAATTTCGCTTCAGGGGCCGTCAAACATTAATCCCTTAAAAGTGCCCGAAAAAGAGGGCATCAGCGGTACAGCTTCATTCTTCATAAAATGCGAAAAGCGGTATGAACCAGCAATTAACTTCGTTTTCGGCGACACGTTAGTCGTTTCGGATGACAAGATAGCCTTCGCCCTATCCAGTGAGGGTTACCGCTCAGTAACGGTTAACGGAGACGTTTATGAGGCAGGCGGCGCCTTTGAAACTGGCTACTACCGTGCTCCAATAGATTTTTCTACCATTATACCAAGCGAAGCAGCCATCAAAAGCCTAGACGAAGCTGTCAGAGCCCTTCAACAGCACCTTTCACGGCGAGGCAGCGACATAACCTCTTTTGAGGAGGAAATCAATAGAACTCGTGTTGAAATTGCACATCTGTCAGAAGCTATACTTACGCTCGACAGGGAAATAGCCAGAGTTAAAAGAAGCGCTAAAAGGACAAAGGCTAACATTAGACGAGTAGGTCACCATGTTGCGCGGCTTGAAAAGGAAATCGAAAACGAAAGAACACAGATGTGGGTTCACAGGGCTGAAAGAAGCTCCATCCAGAAGGAAATGCGGAAACTTCAGAATGAGTTGGTCTCTTTAAGACAGAAAACCGACCCTTCGCACATTCAGGAGATGGAGGTAAAAAGGGAGAAACTTGCCGAAGAAATCATCATTTTAAGGCAGAAATTAGGCACAATTCAAATCGAAATCTCGACGCTTCAATCACAATTCGATAACGTTTTGAGAGTTGGATACAAAAACGCCAAAATCCAACTTGCAAAAGTTGAACAACAGCTAAGAAAAGTTGAAAAGGAAGTAGAAGGTGCGCTACAGGAACGGGAATCGTTAAAGCATGAGCTGACTGAACTTGAAAAGAGCCGCGTTGACCTTTCGAAAACCGTTTTGTCAGCGAGAGAAGAATCCAAACAATTCACCGCTCAAATAGACGAAATAGACAAAGAACTGCGTAAGCTTGACTCAGAATATGAGCAAGCCGACCGTCTGTTTAACCAGCTTCAGCTCAACATTCAAACCTCTCTTCTTCAGCTGGAACAGTATCGAAACCAGCTTAGACAGTTTGGTTATGTACAACCATTAGAGGTGACGCCGAAACAGGTTGAAGAGGCTGAAACATCAATTAGGATGATGCAGTTTGAACTTGAAAGGATAGGCGCCGTAAACCAGCTTGCCCTATCCCATTACGCTGAACAAATTTCGCGTTATAGAGAGCTGTCATTACGATTAAACGAGCTTGAAAGAGAAAAACAAGCCATAGTGCAGTTTATGGATGAAATTGAACGTAAGAAACGCAAGGTCTTCACGGATGCCTTCGAAAAGGTCAACCTCAACTTGGAAAAATACTTTTCAAGGCTCACTGGTGGCGGAAGTGCAGCTTTGAAGCTTGAAAACCTTGATGAACCTTTCACGGGCGGCATTGACATGACTGTTCAGTTTCTGCATAAGCCCTCAATAGTTGTGAGTGGAGCCAGCGGTGGCGAACGCTCAGTTGCAGCCGTTGCCTTCATATTCGCCTTAAGGGAGTTTACCCCTGCATCTTTCTACGTCCTTGACGAGATAGACGCCCATTTGGACGCCTTCCACGTGTCAAAACTCGCAGACCTTCTGTTGGAAGAATCGGAGAAAACCCAGTTTACGGTTATCACTTTAAAGCCTGAGATGCTGAACAAAGCGCAGAAAGTTTATGGGGTTTATGAACGAAACGGAGTCTCAAACGTCGTTTCTGCAAAATTCCTGGAGGTGCCGAGTTAACGGTGTCTGCGTTTGTAAAAAAGCCTTTTTATCTTCGTCCTCCATGGAACATCCTCTTCGAGTTTCACAAACTTGAAAAGCTTACGCCTTGGAACATCAATATCGCGTATTTGCTCACAACATTTCTTGAGGAAATGGAAAGAACCGGGCAAATAGATTTTAGGGCGTCGGGAGTAGCTCTTGATTCTTCAGCCCTCGTCTACTTGATGAAGTCGAAGCTTCTGCTTAAGCTTGAGGAACCACCGCCGCCACCAAAAGTTTCACAAGAGTCTCTTCCTCCACCCTTGTTTCTGCCTCTTAGGCATGAGTTAACTTCAACAACCATACAGCATTTACTGGAAGTTTTGGACGACGTCTTAAAGGGTGAGAAATTAGTTCGCTTTGAAAAAATGGTTACAGAACCTATTCTCCCCACGCCTTCAGAGATTCTGCCGCAACTCGACGTGTACCTTATGGAAATTGAGCTTCAAATGGAAAGACTTTTCGTTTCCCTTTCGGAAAGGGTTAAGGGCACAGGAATAATAGAGTTTTCAAGTGTCATAAAGGATATGGGACGCTTGGAAGCCATCCGCACATTCATTCTATTGTTATTTTTAACACAGAATGGAAAAGTAAACCTGTGGCAGGATGAAGAATCTGAGGAGATATACATAACCATTAACCTCATCTCTGGTGGTGGATAGTTGGAAAAGTGGGAGTGCACGGTTTGCGGTTACATATATGATCCTGAGATAGGAGACCCTGAGCAAGGCGTAAAACCCGGAACACCCTTTGAGGCGTTACCTGAAAACTGGGTTTGCCCCGTTTGCAGCGCACCAAAAGAGCAGTTTGTTAAAAAGGAATAAATGGTCAGCCCTGAGTTGAGTGGTAAAGGAATGTCGCTTGGCTGACAATCAAAATTTCAAACCCTTTATATTGTAATTCATTCAATTTTGAAATGATTATCCATGGCCATCGCGAAAATAAGGAAGAGAGACGGAAGAGTCGTCGATTTCGATTCCAGCAGAATCAGAAACGCCATTCACAAGGCTTTCATAGCCGTTGAACTTGAGAATGGAGAGAAGGCTGAAAGGATAACTGGAGAGGTTGTTAAGCTTTTAGAGGAAAGGTTCAAGGAGAGAACCCCATCCGTTGAGGACGCACAAGACACCGTTATAGCAGTTCTTAAGAAAGAGGGTTACGAAAAAGTTGCGCAGGAATATCAAGACTATAGGAAAAAGAAAGAGGAGATAAGGGAGCTAAAAGAGAAGCTTGGCATACTAGAACCGAAACTGACGGTTAACGCTCTTGAAGTGTTAAACAGAAGATATCTTCTGAAGGATGAAACGGAAAGAATTGTGGAGAATCCCGCCCAGATGTTTCTTAGAGTTGCCAAAGCCGTAGCGAAAGTCGACCGAAACTACGGCGAAGACCCAAGGGAAAGCGAAAAAATTTTCTACAGAATGATGACGAGGCTGGAATTCATTCCGAACTCCCCAACCATTTTCAATGCTGGAACAGAACTCGGTCAACTCTCGGCGTGTTTCGTCTTGCCCGTTGAAGATTCCTTAGAAAGCATTTTCGGTGCAGTAACAAACATGGCTTTGATCGAAAAAAGCGGTGGTGGAGTGGGCTTTGACTTCTCTAGGCTAAGGCCAAAAGGAGACATTGTCATGTCAACAAAGGGAGTTGCTTCAGGTCCCGTGAGTTTTATGCGCGTTTTCGACACGGCTACAGAAGTCATAAAGGCTGGAGGAAAAAGAAGGGGTGCCATGATGGGGGTCTTGAGAGTTGATCACCCGGACATTATTGAGTTCATAACCTCTAAGCAGACATCGGAACTTCTTTCAAACTTCAATATTTCAGTCGCCATAACTGATGAGTTTATGAAAACTCTTGAAGAAGATGGAGAATATCGGCTGATCAACCCCCGAAATAAAGAAAGAGTGAGAGAGCTTAAAGCCAAAGATGTTTGGAATCTGATGGCAAAGTCCGCATGGGCCAGCGGAGACCCAGGAGCAATCTTTATCGATGAAGTTAACAGGGACAATCCAACTCCGGAGATTGGAAGAATTGAGTCGACGAACCCCTGCGGCGAGCAGCCCCTGCTTCCCTATGAATCTTGCAACCTGGGTTCAATAAATCTTTCAAGAATGGTTGAAGACGGAAAGATAAACTGGGAAAAACTCAGAGAGACTGTAAGAGAGGCTGTTCACTTTCTCGACAACGTGATAGATGCAAACAATTATCCCTTAAAGAAGATAGAGGCGATAACAAAGGCCAACCGAAAAATAGGCTTGGGCGTTATGGGGTTCGCAGACATGCTCCTAAAGCTTGGAATCCGCTACGCCTCTGAAGAAGCTTTGCGCCTTGCTGAAAAGCTTATGAGATTTATTGAAGAAGAATCTCACAAGATGTCTGTGGAGACTGGTGAAGAGAGAGGTTCTTTTCCAAACTTTGAAAAAAGTATTTGGAAAGACAAGCACAGTGCTATGAGAAACGCCACGGTAACAACGATTGCGCCAACGGGAAGCATAAGCATAATAGCCGGGTGCTCTTCCGGGATTGAACCCATATTCGCGATTTCCTTCATAAGAAATGTTTTAGGCGGAACGAGGCTTTTTGAAACCAATCCCTTGTTCGAGATGATGGCGAAGGAGAGGGGGTTTTACGGTGCCCAACTCTTGGAAGATATAGCAAGAACGGGTTCGGTTCAGAGAATTAAGGGAGTGCCAGATGACGTTAAGAAGGTTTTTGTTACAGCTTTGGATATAGAGCCTGAGTGGCACGTTAGAATGCAAGCGGCGTTTCAAAAGTATACAGACAATGCCGTATCAAAAACGGTCAACTTGCCATCCGAGGCGAGCGTTGAAGACGTAAGAAGAGTTTTTGAGCTTGCTTGGAAGCTGAAGTGTAAGGGAGTTACCGTTTTTAGGTACGGAAGCAAGCCGGAGCAGGTTCTATACGTAGGAGAGATAAGAACTAAAGAGACAAAATTTGTTGCTGCGGAATCAGAGTATGCAGGTGGCTGCCCAACTAAAACATGTCCATTCCCGGGTTAGTTTTCCAGACTCCTCTTTGATAGTCCGTGCTTCCTTCCACAACGTTTCATGCTTTCTCAGTTCTTATGTTGTAATTTATCTTACTGTAATGTCGAAGTTTGCCTCGGCTATTGTTCCTGTCTCGTCCGATTTGACTGCTTCCAATCTGACCTCTAAATCTTTTAACGTGATCCTCATTTTCTTTGCAGTCAAAGCGAAAATCGTCGCAAAGCAACCAGCGTAACTCATCACACAAAGCTCAAGGGCAGTAGGCCCCATATTGGTTCCGAGCTCAGGCGGAAGATCAAGGCATACTCCATGGGCTCTACCGTCATCAACGTCTACCCTCAAGTCTTTAACCAGCTTCGCGTTTGCATGAAGTTTTTGCGCCAAATCTTTCACCTACCGGCAAATAATAAGAGTGAGGTGTTATAGATGTTTCTTTTTGCACATGAAACCCTTAAAACTGCTTGAAACAGTCCATGAACGGAAGAGAATTAACAAGGTTAATATCGTAGAGAATAGGAACTACGGAAGGGGTAAATGAGATTTGCCCAGCGATAATTTTAGAAAATTAAATGAGTAATTAGGTTAAGGAGAGCGATATGAATGGGTTTGATACCAGAAGAACATAAGGAACATCTGAGAAGTGAGCTTAACGAGAAACTTGAAAATCCGGTAAAAATCATAATGTTCACTCAAGAGGTTGAGTGTCAGTTCTGTGCACAGACCAGACAGTTAATTAATGAGTTAGCGGCTTTAAATGACAAAATCAGAGTTGAGATTTATGATTTTCTTGCTGATGCTGACAAGGCTAAGGAACACGGTGTAGACAAGGTCCCCGCAACAATCATCATGGGCGAAAAGGATTACGGGATAAGGTTTTATGGACTGCCGTTCGGCTATGAGCTTAAGACCCTGTTGGAAGGTGTAATGAACGTTTCAAGGAGAAGAACAGACATTTCAGAGGAGACTAAGAAGAAGCTTAGAGAGATTAAAACGCCAATTCACATCCAAGTTTTTGTAACTTTGACATGTCCATACTGCCCTGTAGTTGCAAGCCTTGCCCATAAATTCGCAATAGAAAGTGACTTGATAAAGGCTGACGTTATCGATGTAAGCGAATTCCCTCACTTAGGCTTCAAATACGGTATCATGGGCGTCCCCAAAACGGTTATCAACGAGAAAGTAGAATTTGTCGGGGCGCTTCCTGAAGACCTCTTTTTGGAACATTTGTTGCTTGCCGCACATTAAAAACTCGCATTTACGTTGGCGTGTTAAGCTTGAAACCGGCAAGTAGCGAAAAAATATTGACCTTAGTTTTCATCTACAGCGGAGAATTTGCAGAGCGAGTGATAAGAAATCTGATAAATGATCCGAGTTTCTGCAAGTCCTGCGGCCTCTATTGCGACTCTTGCAAATACAACGTGTACAGTTTCGTACGTAACATCCGAGGGGCAATACAGCTGCCAAACCCGTCAGAGTTTCCGGCTTTTATCGACAACCCGGAAGAATACATGCCTAAGAAGATTCCGAAAGCCGATTTGTGCATAGCCTCGGGGCTGCACAAAGACTTGCTGCTGGAACTGCCACATCACCTACAAGAAGTAGGATTGAAGGGGTTGATTGTACCGATAGAAGACTTCAACGAAGTTCCATCTGGCCTAAGGAAGCAGGTTGAAAGAGTATGCCAAGAACTAAGGTTAGAGAACGCGTTTCCCAAGCCTTTCTGCTCGCTGGAGCCATCAGAGGACAAGCCGACAATCTCAAGATTTTTGAATGAGCTTAAAGTGGGAAGACCTCGCTTAGAGATCTCGACCGCGAAAAGGGGTAAACACGAAGTTATAGATTCTGCAATTGTTACACGAAGCGCACCTTGCGGCTCAACGTGGTACATAGCAAGAAAACTCATCGGAGTTGAAACGAGAAAGGAAGTTCTATACGACGCTATAGCAAAAGCCCACCATAGCTATCCGTGCACAGCAACAATGAGCGTAGACCCAGAAGTGAAAGAGCCATTACTTCATATTGGAGGCTACACAATACGAGAAGCAGTGGAGAAGGCGCTAAAACAGTCTACCAATCCTTAGTTTTCAGATATTTTTAAATTGAGCCTTAGCAAAGGCTTCTCCATGCATGAATGGGCTTTAGCCGAAGCAATAATCACCGCAGCTTCTCAAGTTGCTGAAAGAGAAGGCGTGAAAGAAATAATAGAAGTGAAAATAAAGGTTGGTGAGTTACAGCAAGTCGCGCTTGACATACTAGAATTTGCCCTTTCACAGCTTAAAACTGCCAAACTCAAAAAAGCAACGTTTGACATAGAAACTGCAAAAGCAAGGCTGAAATGCAGAGTTTGCGGACACCAATGGTTTTTCAGCAGAGAAAAGTTGGATGAGAAAACTGCAGAAGCTATACATTTTGTCCCAGAAATCGCCCACACATACATAAAATGTCCAAAATGTAGAAGCCCAGACTTCGAAATAGTGGAGGGGCGTGGAGTGTGGCTTGAAAGTATTAAAGGAGTGACGTAGGCTAATGGTTGACCCACGAATAAGCATAATAACTGAAAGGCTTAAAGGAATTCGCAACATGATCGCTGTTTCAAGCGGCAAGGGCGGAGTTGGCAAAAGTCTCGTAGCATCGGTGCTTGCATTGGAACTAGCTAAAAAAGGCCAACACGGTGGCCTTTTCGACTTAGATTTTACGAGTCCATCTACACATATCATATTAGGCATCAAGAATGTACAGCCAAAAGAAGAGAAAGGCATAGTTCCGCCACTAGTTCACGGTTTAAAGTACATGTCAATAGTTTATTACTCAGGCGAATATGCATCGCCATTAAGAGGAGTGGATGTCTCAAACGCCCTGATTGAACTGCTTTCAATTACAAGGTGGGGCAAGTTGGATTATCTTATTATAGACATGCCGCCGGGTATAGGAGACGCATTATTAGACTTAATACGCCTAATAAAAAATATAAGATTCTTAATCGTATCCACATCCTCGCTTTTAGCATTTGAGACTGTTAAAAAACTGATAAGCCTTCTAAAAGGACTAAGAGTTCCCATAATAGGTGTTGTTGAGAACATGAAAATGAACGACTCTAAGGCTATACAGCAACAAGTCCAAAGCTTGAGCGCAGCTTTTTTGGGAGAAATTCCCTTCGACATCAAAATTGAAGAATCTATAGGAAATACAAGCAAGCTTTTAAAAACAATATTTGCAGAAAAAGTGGAAGAAATAGTTTCAAAAATCTAGGATTTTACCTTCTTCTTCTTTTTGGATGCATTTTTTGCGGACTTGCTTTGCATCATAACCTCTTCTAAATAGCTTGCCTTACGAAGCTCCTGCATATACCAACTCCTATCTCGAGAATAATTTATGCCAGAGGCTATTCCAAAAACTATCAAAGAAAGACCACTAAATATAAGCGACAAACCCAATACAGCGCCAACGTGCGCCTTCGTGTAATACGGTATAAATAGGAACCACTCCGGACCTTCAACCAAAATTACTTTAGCCAAGCTTAGGGTCTCCAGTATGCCACCCACAAAAAACACCGCTCCAGCCAGAAACATAAGATATGCTACGGATTCGTTGTGCCTTGACTCCTCTGCCTTCTCATGCAAATAATCCCTGAAGGACATTGAAGTTCAATGTGTTAAGATATCGAACGCGTACGTAAATCTTATTATGTAAAAATAAACATTGCAAAAACGAATTAGTGATAAATAAAGTGAAGAGGTTGCACCTTGCCACCAGTCAAAACGGTGATTTTTGACTTCATCGGCACGCTAGCAAACGTTAAAAACTACAGTTTAGAAGCCTCAAGAATAAAGTTGTATAAGGCTATTGTAGAAGCCGGCTTCAGCGTTGACGTTAAAAGTTTTTTGAGGGCATACAGCCAAGCCCATGAGAAATACCGCGTCATACGCTACCAGAAACTAATTGAGGTAACAAACGCCGTTTGGATTTCAGAAGCACTAAACAACTTAGGATTTAAAGCAAACCCAGAAGATACACGCATAAAATCGGCTGTTAACGCCTTCTTTGAAGACTATTTAAACTCATTCCAGCTTAGACCCTGCGCAAAAAAGATGTTAAACAATGTTTCGATGGATTACAAGTTAGGCTTGGTTTCAAACTTCACATACTCTCCAGTAATTTACGCCGGCCTCAGAAGATTAAGAATAAGCCGTTTCTTCAACGCTGTTTTGGTTTCGGAGGAGGTTGGCTGGCGAAAGCCCCACCCAAAAATCTTCGAAGAAGCCCTAAAAAGACTGGAAACAACCGCCGAGGAAACAGTTTACATCGGAGACAGCCCGCAAGAAGACATAAAAGGCGCGAAAGCCTTAGGCATGAAAACAATCTTCGTTCCATCACAATTTTATTCCCTTCAAGACCTACAAGAAAGCCAAGAAAAACCAGACATAACCGTCAAAAACATCTGCGAACTCAACAAAAAATTCCAACACTAGTCCCTAATTCACCCTAAGCCCCAAACTGAAAATTCAATCTATAAGGAGGGCTAGTCACCGCAGAGAGGAAAGTCAAAAGCCATATTAGTTTTAGTGCGGCCGCCGGGATTCGAACCCGGGATCGCAGGCTTGGAAGGGGTCTTCTTTAAGCAGTTTTCGATAAATTGGCTTGATTTGAGGGCTGATTTTCTGAAATGGCTTAAAAGCAAGGATTATAGTCGGCCCCATGAGCGGGGGATAGTGAATTATTTGGATAAGTATGTTAGGGTTTTGAGGGGCCCTATGGATGTTGCGGAGGTTTTCACGGGGTTAACTTCTGGACAGCGGCATCAGTTGAATAGGGGTGTTAGGGCTTTGTTCAACTTTTGTGAGCTTATGGGTGTGGATAAGGTTTGCTTGGATGCTTTGAGGAAGGCTATTCCGAAGGATGAGGTTGGGTATGACCTGAAGATTCCGACAGAACAGCAGATTATTGATTCTTTAAGGCTTGCGGCTGATGCTCCTCAGCCGAGGCACTTTGCAGCTTTTAACCTTGCATTGGACAGCGGGTTAAGGATAACTGAAATCGCCAAGTTCATGAAGAGTTTTAATGCGACATCAATAGAGACTTTTAATGGCTTTCATGTGGCTGCTCTCGGGTACTTCAGAACTTCAAAGCTTGCGTATTTTGCCTTCTTTACGGGCTACACGTTTAACCTGATGCAGGGCTTAACGGAAAAGGATATGGAAACGTTAAATGACAGAAACATTGGCAACTACTTCCGTAATGTGGAGGGTTTCGAGCAGGTTCTGCGGTTTAAATACCTTCGTAAGTTTGCTAATGACACTATGACAAATGAGGAGCTTAACATACCAGAAAGCGTAGCCGACTTCATTCAGGGACGCACGCCAAAAAGCATAGGCGCCAGACATTACATGAAGCTTAAGCGCAAGGCTATACAGTTCTACCCAAGATACGCAGAATACATTAGACAGCTAAGGCGAAAGGCTGGATTAGCAGCCTAAACTTCCCCTTTTTCTTTTGTTTCAGAATCGGTAAACTTCCGTTGAAGCCAATGTTCTCGTATGTACCTTTTAGGCTCGTTATCTGTCATAGGAATAGAATTTTCTTCTATATATTTAGTTCAGAAAATTTCAAATAAAAATTCGACATAATTCAAAGCTTAAGAATCTGCCTCTGCACAGCATCTTAGAATTGAGGTGTCAAAAGTATGGTTAAGAAATGTGTGATTGAGGTTTTGCTGGTCGAGGAAAGTGCTGAAAGGATGAATAAAGAGATTAAAGATGAAATTACTCAGGAACTTTCAAGGAATCTCCATGCAATTCCATGGGCTGCGAAATTAGAGAAAGTGACGGTTAAAGACCTTTAGAGTAGGCTTTTTACTTCCTGAATAATGATTGAATAAAGAGATGAATTGTGTCAAGGTTGCTTAGAAAATATTTGATTTCTTGTTCTCCCTTTTTTGTTAGTCTGTAAACTCTTTTTTCTTTGGTTATAATGCCTTCAACAAGTCCTTTTCTTTCCATGGCGTACAGAATGGAGTATACAGACCCTGGTGAAAGAAGCACATGAAACTTTCTATGAAGCAGAGTGATGACGTCGTAGCCGCTTATGTTTGTATTTTTTCTAATTTCTTTCAGTATTATTAGGTCAATGAAGTTTCTGATTATACGCTCACGAATTTCACCTGAGATTTTTGAGTTCATAGTGACTCTTCCTTCGATTTTGCAGGAAATTTAATATTTGTTGTAAATTTGAAGATAAGCTTTTCCCAATAAGGAACATAAAAGATTTTATGGAAAACGTGCTTAATACGTTCTACTAATTTTCTTCAGTTTCTCGATTTTCTCTTCTGAGTTATATGTCCATTTTCCATTTTCAAAATATTCATATGAAATTGTTTGACGTTTATAGGAAGTTGGGTCTAAAGTTACATAGAAGAAGTTTTTAATCAGGCCTTCCACATATAGACGATTCAACGATCTAACAAGATTTGGAAATTCTGTTTTCAATATGTATACATTTACGATGAGGGAATTCTTCCCAATAGTTTTGGCGTAACTTATAATGAACGGCTTTTTTTCACATGCATTAGCGAATTTGGCAACAGATTTTTCATTCCCAAAACTAATAATAAAGATGTACAGGTCTGAAATCTGAATGGGAAATGGATAGATATCGACGGCATAATCAACTATTAGGTTTCGCTCAAGAATATGTTTGTAGTAACGGAAACCAACACTTTGCGGAGCAATCCCGACTATCTTTGCCAATTTTTTAGATTCTATAGATTCGTCTTTTTGAAGCTCTTTTATTATTAGCAGGTCTTTTTTATCAACCATTATTGGGTAGTCATGCGGTTCTTTTATTATGTCTGTTAATTTGTCTGAGGCTATCAAGACACCGTTTACCCATTCTTCCCATTGAAACTTCCATTCCTTCCTTTCAAAATCATACCAAGAGAAGTTACGAGGAATCACACGTGAGTTTGTAATCCAAAAAAATAGGGACGGTGAGAAAGCGCGTAAATGCTTAGCTTTATGCATATAGTCCTCAAGCTCTTTCATTTTGTCCGCGGGAAACGCGAAATATCCACAGTAGCCGTCGAACTTCCCATAACACCTTATTATGTAGGTCCAATAGTCCGTGTTCTTTATAGTTTCTAACGCCTGATCTTGACGTCCAAGGGGAGCGTTAGCTATCAGGAAAGCTTTAGCTAAACCTAACCTGTGTAAGTTTGGGTTAATTGCAACCAGGACTTGTCCGTCTTTCATCATTTTTTTTAACCGAAATCTAACAGTAGTGTTCGGTAAATTTGTAGACTTGGCTAAGAGTGAAACATTCCTGACGCCAAGATCTCCAAGAGCTTCAAGTACCTTTGCGTTTGTCTCGTCCATGAACTTGAAATAGTTGAAGAGCCTGCTCAAGTACTTGTTCAAATCTCTGGCTCAGCTCCCAATATGCTTTACGTGGTACGTTTTTAAAGCTATATTTTGCTATTTACTAACCAGTTTTGTTAAACGGTAACGCAGGGCCACCTTCATCACCACAGAACCTTACAAAGGGTATCTGATTGCCACCCTCATCTCCGGACGGTCGGACCGTTTTTGTCGCGGTGCCTGTGATATAAGAGATTGCTTGCGGAACGGCTTCGATTATGCCTCCCACATAAGCGGCGAAGAATACGGCTAAACATAGTAGTCCTGCAATAATGTTTTTCTTCATGAAGCTTCACCTCCTTCCAGTTGATGCGAAAGAGGTTTGTTTGTATGTAGTTTATCTTACTATTTTCAAAAAATTCAATGAAAATTGCAAAAAACAAGGCTTTCGATAGCCAAAATGGATACCCATATGAGAAAGAACTAAGTTAAAAATCAGTTGAACACTTCTAAGCATAGACTGCTTAATGAACAAAAAGTATTATAATGTTTGGTCCAGTCTGACGGTCTCAATTTATCTTCATGCGTTAAGTGAATTCTATTATTCTTATCCTTTCAGGATTGAAAAGGTATGGACCAAAATAAGTACACTTTCGTTTGCATTAAAAAGCTGCAGACTTTGATTAAGCGTGCGAGCCTTTCAAGGTTGGCTTTCCTTATTTCTTCAGTGTAGGCTTGCTTTTTTCCGAATAGTTGATGGGGAAAGAAGTATTTCATGAACCGTGCATGGCTGTTTTTTATGAATGCTTCTCTGATTGTTTGTGTTTTTATCTCGCTTAGGCTTTGCAGCTTGTTTAAAACGTATTTTTCGCTGCTGAGCAGTTGAATGTTAAAGCCAAGTTGCTGCACGATTTCTGCGATTTTCAAGGCTTCTTTTGGCGGAGGCTGCTCAGTGATTTTGCGCATCCCAGCCTTCTCTCCAAATGGATTATACTTGGCCATGACGGCGGGCATTTCCACATAGGGAGTGCCAGCTAAGGCTAATGTTTCACGCACAAGCTTAACGCCCAAGCCTATGGTGCGATATTTGGGATGCACAACAACTCGGCTGATTATGCTCAGTTTCTCGTTTAGCTCTTTCACGCTCATCTTTGGTAAGACGAGCCTTCGACCGAAGCATGTGGGTGGCGGATAGCAGTAAACTATAACTGCACATAGTTCTTCTCCACGTTTTAGACTGAAGATTTTTCGAGGTCCAGCTATTTTGTGGCTTCTGTAGTGGAAGCCTGCAAGATTACGCCAATCCTGGACCGTGCCTTCCTCTATACGCATTTCTTTGACGAGGCTGCATTCTTTAGCTGGCTCATTTGTATAGTACACTACACAGATCTCCTTTCCAAATCGCTTATGAATATGAACTGAAGGGTTCAAATCCCCGAAGAGATCTGTGTGTGTTGTGGCTGCCAAGACCGCTTTTCCTTGCTGTCTGGTGAGTTTCTGAAGGTTGTAGGCCACGATTTTTGCTGTATCCCGGTCGAGTGTAGCTGCAAACTCATCCATAACCCAGAACTGAGCCTTGCTCTCCATCATTTTTGCGATTTTGTAGCGGTATTTCTGTCCATCGCTAAGCTGCTCGTAGGTTCGCAGAAACAAGAAAGCATCATTTAGACCCACTTTGCTTAGAAGCTCCAGCCCTTCTTCTAATGTTTTGCCGACTGTTTCGATTAAGGGCTTGCCAGGTTCTGGCCGGATATCCGCAATGTTAATTGTGCTTAACTCCATGTCTTGTTTGATGTCTTTCTCCAAAGCCTTTAAAAGAACGGATTTCCCGCTACCGCTATCACCGGTAATATAAACGATATCTGTGGGACCTATCTTAAACTCAGCATTATCGTAAACAACAAACTTTTCCCATTGGTCTAAGCCTAAACCGAAGGCTTCAGCAACGCCTACAACACGGTCTGTAGGCTCAGGAGCTGCAGTTTCATAACCTATGTCAATTATGAATTTGCCTTCTTTGGCATCGTATCTGCGGATGTATTGGCGTATGCGGAAAAACTCTCGCCTTTTCATCTTCCGACGCCTTGAAATTTACGTTTCAAAAGTTTATCTCTTAACCGCTGCAACTTATTAGCCCTACGAGGAATCACAGAGAGGAAAGGCTCCGGCTGCATCTCAACAGTCGCATAAACCGCCAGCGCAGTAGCCCACCATAGGTCGTCATGTTGGTTTTCAGAATGAGAAAACCGATAGGTTCCGTCCTTGCGAAGTTCAAACCGTTCTACATTCAGCTCCGCTTGATAGTTCAGTTTCTTGGTTGGGGAGATCTGAATCTCTGCAAACGGAAAAGCATATTCGCCATTGAGCATCCGCTGCTTTAACAAAGAGGCCATTTCCTGTTTACGTTGCGCTGTGAATGTGACCCCTTCAACGTTTTCGACTCCACCGTTCTGCATGTCCTCCACAACATAATTGCCGGCTCCTGAAATGTCAACTCGAATTTTCTCAAAGCTTTGCCAACGGTCCGCAAGCGTTTTAATGTAGCCTATCACGGTTGCATATTTAGTTTGTAACGGCCACAGTTTTACATGGCGGAGGAGACATTTATCCTCAACTTTTTCCACAACCACGAATGCTGAGTGATCCTGTTCTTTCCCAAGATCTAAACCCCCAAAAAATCTTCCGCGATGAATGCTGTCCTCACTCCACAGTTCCAGTCTACTGTCAATACATTTTGTTATTAGGCTTAGAGGAAGCCAGACGCTTTCATCCTCGGCCCATTCTGCTTCAAGCTCCCGTTTCCAGCGCCAAGGATCACCTTCATACTCTTTTCTTTTGTCTTCGAGCCACTTCCGCTTCATAGGTCCGTTGGGCTGAAGAGCCCTTTCGTAAGTTATATGGTGCTTGGCGAATCTGCTGAAGGCTGGTCTGTTAAATATCTTCCAGAAAAGGCTGTCTGTGGATCCTGGTGTGCTGCTGCAAATGAATTTTCCGCCAGTTGTGGCAAGCGTAAAGAGAATTGCGTCGTAAAGCTCCTCGTCATGGGCTATCCAATTTGCCTCATCCATATAGACGATGTCAAGCGTAAAACCTCGCACGGTTTCGGGATTGCAAGGCAAGGCCTGAATCATGGACCCGTTTTTGAGGCGAACCATAGTCTGCTGAAGCTTGTAAAAATACCCCTTCGGAATCCTTGTTAAGAAACCGTTCATTTTGCCGATTGGAATTTTTGTCTGCCTCCAGCTTGGACCCACAATGACGATTTGTGAGTTATCATGCGTGAGAGCGTAGTGCAGAAGCCAGGCTGAAAGCGAGTGCGTCTTGCCGCTTTGGCGGCTCCATCTTAAAGCCACAGAATCATTTTTATCGAGAAGCTCGGCTGCTTCCCGCTGATAATCAGTAAGCCTTAGCCCGAGCATGCGCTCGCAAAACTCATTGAAGTCTTCAGGAATCTTTTTCGCTTCAGCTTCCAGGTGATCCTGAAGCTGTTGCTTGAGTTCCTTTATCTTTTCCTTTTGCCATTGCTTCATTAATCATTTTCTCCAGTTCTTCAAGGTCTCGGGTAACTGTGGCTTCATCGAAGGTTTTGCTGAGACTATTCATGACTTGTGCAATGTAAGCCATAATTCGAAGCCAGATTTGACGCTGCTTGTCCTTCGTCTTTCCATTAGTCGCGTGTGCCTTAGCCATGTCAAACATGCTTTCTAAATCTTGTAATAACTTTAACCGTGTTCTCTGCATGTTAACTGTAACATTTTTTCTTGCGCGTCTGACAAGACCCATTAGCCTTACGTAATACCTCAAGACCTACCCCCCTCCCCCTACGTTTTTTGTCCAACAAAAATTCCCATAAGCGTTCCAGAGAGCCATGTTATCGCGGCGAAAATCTCGCTGTTCCAGGATCCCAGAAAAGCCATATGAGCAACTTCTAAACCAGATAAACACAGAGTCATGGCTATTGCGAATTTCACGCCTAAAACAAGTTTTTCGTTTGGCGGAATCACTATTATTTGCTGTTTGCCTCCGGGTCCCTTGCGAGCTATCTTTTTTGTTAAGGCTCTTCTAATCCAGCTTTTCATGGTTGTTAGCCATCATTTGGAAAATTCTTCTTCTGCGTCTGCGTGTTCCTGCGCCTGTCAGTACGTTTTTGAGGATTAGATTCGCCTCTTCGCCTGTCAGAAAAGCCTTTTTAAGAATTTGAATTTCTTTGAACCATGGAAACGGGATGGCTGTATAATCCACATCGTGCAATTCAGGGTTATATGAAAAATCATTTTGGCAGAGAATTGCATGTTTTGGCTTTCCAGCGCAGCCCACGTATATGCCTACACTTTTAACAGGAACGGGAATCCCTGCCGTGGTGAAGCTTGATCCTATACTTGCATCGTTCCAAAATATGCACACGAGGTCGCCTGGTTGCAGAGTATTAAGTTGTTTCAAAATGTTGCTCATTGTAAACCCTCCAGAAGTTTAAGTCCCTTTTCAGTGATGATATATGGAGCGCGGTGTTTCTGTTCGCTTTTTTGTACGTAGCCGTTCTGGACAAGGTAGTGGAACATGCCTTCAAAAGTGGCGTGGGTCCCAATCTTTTTGACAGTTCTTTTTTCAAGCTCTGTTCTACATAGAGACTGTCTGCTAAGTTCGTGTAACACGGTTTTTACAAGACGCAATCTTTCATGCAGGTTTCTCATCTGCGAGTACCTTCTGCTGCGTTCCAAGCGATGCCAAGCTTAATGATTTTCTTTCTACTGGGCGGAGCCATAATGTCCATTAGGGCACTGTGAATCGCCTTATACGCTTCCGCATATTGACCATACGCTACTTCGCCCATTCTTTCACTCTCACCATGACCTTAGACAAACAAAAACGGGAAGTTAGCAGCTGAATGGAAAATGCCATTCTAAGCTGTTGGCTTTGGACTGGCCATCCAATCACTATACTCTTTTGCTACTCCTCCTACAGTGGAAGCACCAAACATCAGTCCCGCAAGTAGTAACGGGTCGATTACTAAGAAGCCTAAAGCGGCAACGGCTAATGCAAGAACGTAAATTGAAGTACCGAAGATTAATCCTATCGTTGTACCGTAAAGAAACCCCTTGATTACGCTGAACATCACAGTTGCGGGTTTTTCTCCGCTAAGCCACTCTCCATATTCTTTGGCAACGCCACCAGTTACACAAGCTCCAAATATTAGTCCTGCAAAGGTTATTGGCGCAATTGGTAAAAACCCCAACCCTGCAACGGCTGTTGCTAACAAATAAACCGCCGTCGCAAACATGAGGCCTATGACCAGACCATAAAGAAAGCCCTTTGACACATGATATATTGGACTACTCACCATTTTTTGGTTCACCTCCTATCTGCCTTTCGGAATGATATGGCATGACCATGAAGGCGAAGGATATACGTAGTACCGCCGCATTCCAGAAGGCATGGCGACGGCGATGTATATGGTTCGCCGTCGCAGGAGAAAGGAGAGAAAATCAACTTTTAGCCTCCTGGGAAGCATTGGACTGTGAAGGCGTAGCCTGCCACAATTCCCATCCAAACTTAACCGCATTCTTACGAAACTCTTCTGGACGGATTAAACCCAACTCGGCAGCATGAATCAGATCAGCTACAATAACCTCTGGAGTTTCAGGGCTACCCCAGTTAAGACGAACTCCACCAGCATCCTCCGGGTCAAAACCAGCCTGCTTTAACACGGGAACAAAAATATCCCTTTCAACTTGCCGCTTAATATAACGTTGAATAGGCTTAATCAACATATTCTGGAGTTCAAGCGCTGCATTCGCCGAAGCCTCTGTAAAGCCTGGAGTACTAAAAAGACGTGGCAAGGGAGTTTCGCAGCCTAAATAAAATTGATTCACAATATGGTCGATGTAGTATTCGAAGCGGGCTCTGGGGTCAATAGTCACAGGATCCAGCTTTGCGTCCTTTCCAGTGTAAAAGAGCCACGCGCCCTCTTCACTGCGGTTTTTAATGGCATTCTCAAACTTTTTAATCGTGTCATCTTTTGCATTCGGCAAAGACGCTAAAACATCTGGACCAGCATATTTCTCGAAAATCTTCGGCATAATCTTCTCTATCTTTGACTTCATCCAAGCATAGGCTGGTCTCTTATCAGAATTAATTGTCAACGTATGCAAAAGAACCTGAAGAATACCTATTCCAAATCCGGAAGAGCATACGCAGTTAATTCGCCAATGAATAATAGCTTCGGGCTTAAGACTTTCACCGCCATAGGTTGATCTGAGCTTAAAGCCTTCAACCTTGTCAGGAATCTTTAAACTGCCATCTTGTATGTAGCTCTGCTCGACTTTTTCCACTGCATCAATTGGAAGCCTATGCACATTAGCCAACTTTTCAGGCGTAAGCTTCAGCCAAAAATCATTTCCACATGCAATGAGAACCCGAGCCATATCATTAAGCAAGCCATCAAGGTTAACGCCTTCGTTGAAGTTATCGACCGCTTCTTTTGCCTCTTTAGCATTCTCATATTTTTCGTTGGCAGTAGTATAGAAGCCCATGCCCACACTTGAAGCAGCCAACAAGTCAACACTTGCCTTGCATGTGGGATCCCGCTCATAAAGCCTCATCACATCAGCAAGCGGAATAACTGCAGTTTCAGAAAACGTCTTGGCACTGGGATAAGCATAGCCAGACGATTGATAAGTTAAGGCTTCACGAATCCGCCTAAAAATAGCTGACAAGCTCAGATGCCCCCCAAAAACCGTTTGCCCCTTTCCGTGATACGGTATGGGGCATGATGTTTTTCGGTTGTTTTCTCTATGTATCCACTTTCAACTAAATACTGAAAAATGCTTTCAAAAGTGCTGTGAGTCCCACATTTAATTATTATGCGTTTCTCGAGCTGCAACCGAGAAACAGGGCCTCGGCTAAGCTCACTTAAAACGATTTTTGCCAGCGCCAATCTTTCCTTCAATTTTTTCAGTTTAACTCAACCTCAACAGGTTTTTGCGTGCTATAAAAGGGGGAATTATCCGTGTGTGCAGCAGTGTTGTTGCAGACCATCAAAATCTGCAGGTCGCGTTTGCCGTCCATGCCGTAAGTTTTAGGCGCCAAGTCAGGGGTGTAAGGCGTCATATGTGCACCGCATAATGGGCAATATTCCCAGCAATCACAGACAACAATGTCGCCTTTACGATCTGAATAGTGAACTTTTCTGCAGTTGGAACATTTTCCTTCAAATTTTGGCAAGCTACTCTAACCTGGATGGCTTACAGTGTTGTTTTTATCCCGGTCATTTTTGCGACGCCTTTGGACCGCAAGACGCCTAAGCCGAAGCGTGTAGTAGCCCTCACACCGAACTTGCCAGTTTTAGGATCTTCCCAGTCTTCAACTGTTACGTCTCTGCGCAACAGCATCACAGATGCTACGCGCGTGTCTATCGCATAAGCGGTTCCGTTAGTCACAAGAGTGCTGGCTTGAACTTGCATGCCTAAAACGCTTGTTACAATGCCTCTTTCGATGTCTGTCTGTGCAGAGGGCAAGTATTGCGCATGAATAAACTTGTCGTCGCTCAACAGCTGATGCAACTGGGTTTCATGAACCACAAGTACTGTGGGACGCCAGTTCTCGCCACGCACAGCGTTATGAAGTTTAAGCAAACCAGCCCAATCCATAGCCGCGTTGCCCTGAGCTATTGGTGCCCCACCGGCCAAGTCTGCGTCTGCAATGGCTCCGTAAAGCGAGAGTATCTTGCTTGTTTCGTTTTCGCCTAAGATCCTACCGACTTTTCCAACCATGTTGTCCATGACATTCCATGTCGCGTCTTCAGCGAACTCGCGAGTCCACTCCTCAGAGGCTTCTGCAAGCTGGTTTGTTTGAATGTCAACGGTGCTGTGCTTTTTACCGCTAAGCCTCGTAGTAGCGCCTTCCGCATATGAATATGCAACAGCCTTCTCGTCAAGCGGAAAACGCTCTAAAGTCTCGGTTGTTGGGCGGACATTTATGATGTTTCTGCCGATGAGCTCGGGGTAGGCAGCCTCAACAAGTGTGTCGTGCATACGCCCTAAGGCGCCTACGATGTCGCTGAATAAACCTTCTTTAACGCCCACTTCGCAATAGCGCCTGACAAACGGATGCGTAGCTGCTTTCTCTTTCAATTTTTCGTAGAGCTGCTTGTGCTCGCTGTCCTTCGCCATTAGACTTTCAAAAAGTTTGGGTTTCATGGCTTATCACTTGTCCACGTAAATGAAGATCAAGTCGTCTGCCCCCACCGTCGTCGATTCCAGGGCTGTTCCAATCTTGCGGTTATAGAAAATCGTGTATGTCGCTGAGCCACCCTCATTAACAGCCTGATCTGATAGCATCAGTATTCTTCTCGACGAATCCCCACCGTAAACAGCCTTGCCTCTCGTTACAGCACCGCCGACCTTCACTTTGACTCTTCCACGCATCAGAACCGGGCAAATGGCTCCTAACGCAACAGTTTTCACAGCGATGCCAATGCAGTCCTGCGCAGAAGTTGCAGGGCTAACCGTGTCATCCGCAGAGAGATAGACAGGGTCTCCCTTCGTTATGGGGGCTCCAGCCAGAAAACTTTCAATGATGGCGTTCGGATCATCTGTCTCGCCTATGGCCATCCAAGCTTTTCCAGATACGTCAGCCATGGCAATCACTCCTCATTTTCTTTTTCTTTGGTTTCAGCGAGTTCAGCCTCGCTTACTTCCCAGGTCACGTTTGAGTGACAATGAAGCCTCAAGCTTGCGGAGGCGGTCGTCTAAATGACGAAGCCATATTGCCAGCTCATCGTTATCTAAGACCCGTGTCTTGCTTTCCTCGTAAAAGTTAGATTCCTCAGGCATTCTTCATCCTCTCCCTAAGCTGGAATAGGTATCCACGCATCTCTTGGCAGTGCCTTTGAAAACCTAAACCGCCGCTGCGCTCAACAACTATGCTTGGCATACGTTTTTCGATTTCCTCTATAACTTCTCTTATGGGAATCATTGGTTCAGTCGGCTTTTTCAAAAGACTCTCAGCTATGCCTTGATCTTCACTTTGAGGTTTTTGGGTTTGCGCATGCTCAAGCTTCTCAACCCGAGACGTTAAAGCGTCTATTGAATTGTTGATTTGGGCTATAGCGTCCTCCATTTTAGGCTTTTCAACAGGCTCAAAAGCTTGTTGCTCGCGAGCCTGCAGCTTCTCCAAAATTTGAACGTTTGTTTCAGGTATGCCTGGAACAGCCACAAGGCTTAGTTCAGCATTATGCAAGCCATGGGGAGCTTTTCCGTCCAAAACGTCTATGGTTTCGTAGTTGGCTCCAACGCTGACGTGCTGGATTAAGCCTTTGCGGATTTTCTCTGCTATTTCGTCATCATAGACTTCTGCTTCGTACCAGAGGTTTTGTCCATCCCATTCTGTCTTGGTGACTTTTCCAACAGCGTTTGGCACGGCAATATGTTCGATGTAAATGGGTGCAGAAACAAGTTTGTTGGCAAAGGCTTGCAGCTCTTCAGATGTGTAAATGTTAAAGTTGCGGCTCATGCCAGCCGTCATGGCTACGCCGCGAATTCGTAAAGGCTTGTCAACGATTTTCTCCAAAACCTCGAAGGGTAGAATAGCCGAAACATGCTCTTTCAGCTTTACGTTTTCCTTGTCTTTATGCTGTTCAAACCAAGTCTTAGCCTTGTCAAGCGTCCAACCTTTGTCTATGTCAAAAAGATAGCTCTGCACCTCAGTCGTGTCTTTGCCCTTCGGCTTGCCGATTATTGCTTTGATTCCTTCCTCTTCAGAAAGCGTGATAGTCCGTAAGCTGTCCGGTTCAAAATCTTCTGGGCTGCGATGTCCAGAACGAATATACTGGTCGGTTGTTTCCCAAGGCAGAGCCTTAACCAGCCTTTCTCGTGCTCTGCCCTATAGAAATATATGTTTCAAAACATAAATTGAATTGTGCAATAGTGTGGTCAAAGAGTGCCAAAAAGAGATATTGTAAGGGTTGTTTTAAGCAGACAGCAAAGGGAAATACTTAGGCAGATAGCGGAGAAGCTGGGGCAGTCGGAGAGTGAAGTCTTACGTATGGCTTTTCTGCAGTATGCTGAAAAATTGAGTCTGGTAACAGAGAAAGTCCACAGGTAACACCATCAACCTTGTTAAGCCAGAAAAACAAAAGAAATTCTGAAACACAGCTTTAGTTAAAGTTTGCTTTAAGGAAGTCGCCGAGAAAAAGATGGATGTTTGAGTTTATGTTTTGAGTTTTCTTGTAAGTCTTTTCTTTGTGAAGACGATGGCAAGTACTGTGAGGGACATAAACAGTGGTAGAATTATGAATGATGGGAACTCTGGTATTATTGTTAGTTGGTGTTCTGAGTGGGTGTAGTTTACGTATATGTACGTGTTTGTTGCGTCTGTCCAGTTTCTGAAAGGCCATGGCTCACCGTTTAAGAGGACTATGTAGTTGCCTTGCCACAACTCTTGAACAATAACGTTTGGAACAGTTACTCTGGAAATGCCTATGCCAGCCTTACCAGCTACGTTAAAACTTATCGTTCCCTGGGCTCTGTTGAGCTCAAAGTTTGAAACGGTAGAATTGCTAACCACATTAACCTCAAGTGATACTCCATTCCAAGTGCCAGCATCAAACGTGATGAACTGAGCCATAAGCGGATATCTGTCTGTGTTGTTTGCATCAATGGTGTATGGCGTGTCGCCTATGCCATCGCTTTCGGGCAGGTCTTGATCGGGACCGCTATGGTTGTCAACCCCTGTGTAGTCGCTCCAGTAGTTGCCGCCTCTTGGATAGCCGTCGTCCCAAACATTGGCATAGCCAGACGTAGCGATGAGCACTTGTTGGGTGTTGTCTATGAAGTCGTTATGATAAAACTTGTTGTTAGAAGAATAATATAGATAGACACCATAGTCGTTGTTTGTTATGTTATTTCCGCTTACGCTGTTGTAAAAAGAATAATAGAGCCAGACGCCATACTCGTTGTTTGTCATGCTATTTGCGCTTATGCTGTTGTTAGAAGAATCCCAGAGATAGACTCCATGCACGTTGTTTACCATGTTGTTTCCGCTGATAGTGTTGTTGTTGGAAGAATAATAGAGCCTGACGCCAGTCCCGTTATTTGCTGTTATGCTATTTCCAACAATGCTGTTATAAGAGGAACCAGAAAGATAGATGCCATCCCCGTTGTTTGTTACGTTGTTTCCGCTTACGATGTTGTTGTTAGAAGAAGAATATAGATAGACGCCATGCCCGTTGTTTGCTGTTATGTTGTTTCCGCTTATGGTGTTGTTGTTAGAAGAAGAATCGAGCCCGATGCCATCCCCGTTGTTTGTTACGTTGTTTCCGCTTACGATGTTGTTGTTAGAAGAAAAATTGAGATAGACGCCATAGTGGTTGTTTGCTATGTTGTTTCCGCTTACGATGTTGTTAGAAGAAGAATAATCGAGATAGACCCCAGGGCCGTTGTTTGTTATGTTGTTTCCGCTTACGATGTTGTTAAAAGAAGAATTGAGCCAGACGCAATGCCCGTTGTTTGTCATGTTGTTTCCGCTTACGATGTTGTTGTTAGAAGAATAATCGAGTCTGATACCATGCCCGTTGTTTGCTACGTTGTTTCCGCTTACGCTGTTGTTAGAAGAAGAATAGAGATAGACGCCCTCATTGTTGTTTGCTGTTATGTTGTTTCCGCTGATAGTGTTGTTTGAAGAACTTTCGAGTGCGATACCAATCTCGTTGTTTGTTATGTTGTTTCCGCTTACGCTGTTGTTAGAAGAAGAACCGAGATAGACGCCGCTTTGGTTGCTGTTTGCTGTTATGTTGTTTCCGCTTATGGTGTTGTTAAAGGAATAATCGAGCCCGATGCCATACTTGTTGTTTGTTATGTTGTTTCCGCTTACGCTGTTGTAGTTGGAAGAAGAACCGAGATGGATGCCATGCCAGTTGTTGTTTGTTATGTTGTTTCCGCTTATGCTGCTGTAAGAAGAATTAGAGAGCGTGATGCCAGTGTGGAATGCCGTGATTTTCATGTTTTTGATCGTTACGTTGCTTCTTCCATTCAATTCTATTCCTTTAGAGACTAAAGCCTTTGTTCCTTGTAGCGTGTAGCCTACTCCGTCCAGCACGATGTTGTTTCTCTCTATGATGATTGCGCTCGAGTATTCTGGGATGGCTCCCACAATGTTGTCTGTTAACGTGTAAGTCACATTGTCGACTGTTGAAACGGGTGCTCCCAGAGGCCATATGCTTCCGTCAGCCCGAATGTAAATCGTTCGGGTCCAAACATAATCGGACTTGGCTGGTTGAATATTAAATGCAAATACTAATACGCCAGCTAAAAGCAGTGCCAGCATCATTCCAGAAACAGTTTTCCTTAACAATTCTATCCTTACTCCTGACTGTAAATAATTCATTCTGGAAATAAAGCTTGTGAAAAAATCCTCCGTCGTCATCGTATAGTTTGTGTGTGCACGATTTCCGCTTTTAGTAGTCTGTTTCTTTAAGAATCATGTTTTCTCTAAAAATTCGTCATTCCAACGCTTACAGATTACCCACATAAGCCTCACGAGGTTCAAACCGTCAGGCGGTCTTTTCGGAATAGGCTGCCGCACAAGAGCATACTCCTCTCGGACAACGAACGATTTCCCATCAAAATCTTGCTTCTCGCCAAACCTCTGCTCAATCGTTATCAGTCCCAACGTTAGAAGCGGCTTGCGAATCTGACGGTAAAAACTTGTCCGCCTATACCTAAAGCTGAACTAGCTACCAACATGTGTCCCTCTATAAGTAAGATTGGATTGAAAGAGGAGGATTGGACAGAGGGATGGTGTTGGATCCGGTTTTGCGGAGGAGACGCTGGATTATTTGTAGAAGGCTTGAGG
>Ga0315312_1000119_pt1 | contig 130363 bp, 110 predicted proteins | sample TDP7_MG_FD_203629 | JGI IMG/M metagenome (GOLD analysis project Ga0315312, IMG submission 203629) | Freshwater sediment microbial communities from Lake Towuti, South Sulawesi, Indonesia - TDP7 | ecosystem: Environmental > Aquatic > Freshwater > Lake > Sediment | place: Indonesia: South...
AGACTCTCTATGAAAACTTTAGGCAGGTTGTTCCGCAAGTAGTTCAGGTCAGTTTTGACAAAGTCCATTCCCAGTTCCTTCTCATAGAGGTTTGCAAGACCCAGACCGGACGGGGTTAGGAGCAATCCCTTAGGGTCTTCCAGGAAGACCTTTCCATGGGAAACATCCTCTACAGGCGGTATGACCAGAGCACTTTCGGATGGGACAAAGACGCTGCTACTCTTGAACTCCTTGAGGTACCTAGGTGGAAGGTATATGCCCTTCCCTGCATAGTTTAGGTCGGTTATCACTTGGTTGATGGCGAGAAGGTTCGATACGGCGGAAGAATCCAAGAGCGTGGCCTTCACATATCTAACAGGCCTTATATACAGAAGAAGAACCCCCCAAAAGGTCAAGCCTAAGCCTATGAAGGCCAAGATGGACGATGAGAACGAGACGGATAAGACCAGGGCCGTCACGCCGGAAACTAGAAGCCCATATCCAATTACCCCTGAAGGCTTGCGTTTAAGCCTCCATAGTTCAAGCCTCAAAGCGTCTCTTTCTCTTTCCAGCTGCTGCAGCCTCTCCACTACTCTTTTCTGGCCTTGTACGCTCTCTTCTGATTGAGCTAGAGATAATTTCTCCGCCTTGTCTAGATCTAGCACGGTTTTGCATCGCCTTGTCTGAAGCTCTCGGATCTACTTTGACAAAGGCAAGGATACTAACCTAAAACCTTCTCCTTCGAGGCCCCACGTTCAATATGCGTCAAGGGAAGGAAAATGTTTCTTTGTTCTATCAGCACTTTACTCGAAGGCGCTTCGCTGCCAGACCTGCCATTGCGCCGAATGACGCCACCATCACCATTAAGGTTCCTAGTTCGGGGATGACAAAGATTCCAGCAATAACATCCGAGTTGTCGACTTTTTCGCCGGGGTCGCCTATCCCGTTGTTATTCTCGTCCACAACGATGTCGTACTCGCCCGGTGCCAGATCGTGCGACCAGATCAAGAATGGACCATGGACAGTTGGGCCGTCGCCACTGAGAGATATCTCTTCGACCCCTCCGGTGAAATCTGACATAGGTGTGCCCTCTTTCCACGCTTCATTTTCCACAAGATATATGTGCACGGTCATAGAGCCCGTCCCAGTTGTTTTGATGACTACATAAACATCATCGCTATGCAAGAAGACATCCTTTTCTACCCCTTCGGAATCACATGACTTAACAAAGGCAATCTGAAGTCCGTTCGAGTTTGAACTGATTCCAGGTTCTGGATTACCTGGTTGACGATTGTTCTGGTGCATTTGTGCGACTACTGGCACTCCGATCGCAATGGCGGCTATTAACGCCAAGGCGACGAATATCGTGACCATGATAGCCTTTCTCAACTTTTCTCACTTTGACTGGCTCAAAACTAATGTATCTTACGAAGTATTTAAACACGTATGGAAAAACGGATTGGGATTTCCATAACAAGGTTCTAAGTTCTTGGAAGGGATATCTGGCTTTTCCAAGCGAACACTGGTTCGTCTTCGCAGCTGACTATTTGCTTTCTCACTAGGCCAGTCTGCTCAGCTTCGCAGAGCCTCCTAAAGAGCAGTTCTGATTCGATGCGTTTTCCTGAAATCTTCTCATAGTGCAGGGCTATAGCGTCGACAGTGGGCTGCTTTTTCTCAGCAGCTTTGTGAACAGCTTGCAGAATCACCTTTTCCTCTTCTAGGGCGAGTTTCTGATAGAGCTTGGAGCTTGATTTCTTCTCACTTTGTCTTTGGATGATCCGTTGGAACGAGGCGATGGCCAATGGCACTGCTGTCATGGTCATAAGCATGGGTCCGTGCTGAGCTATGGTGAGAGCGATCTGGGACCAAGCTTTTATGGGTTGCCAGTAGTTGGCTATAGCCTTTCCGAAAGGTAAAAGCCGATCCTCAATCTGGGGTATCTCTTCCGGGGTCCTAGCAAAAGCGATGAGGCTTATCTTCACATTTTCTTGTTCAAGGCCAGAGCCGGTGTTAAAGTAGGCATTTTCGTACCAATACAAGACAACCTGCAGTACAGCAGATTCCAAGTCTTGGAAGGCGAAGTAACGGGCGGTTATAGGCGGGTTCTGGAGGAGCTGGACATCCCTTAGGCTCAATTGGGCCACTCTTGGCTGGTATCCCTTGGCTAGGCGCCAAGTGATGAGACAGACTTCCCAGCGGTGCAGAGAGGAACGGGTCTTGGCTACCTCTATGGCTATCCATACGGTCGCCCTTGATGTCTCAGTCTCGGTCGCGGCGGGTACATACACATAGGCTAGGGAGGCGTCCTGTCCTGCAATCTCTTCGAACCTTCGGTCTCGGTAACCGAACTTGATCGTGTAACCAGGAATTTCAGGCAGGATTTTGGTGACGGCCTCTCCGCCGCCCAAAGTTTGGATCGTGACCTGTGCTGGGCCTTCAGTCAGTGCGAACACTGGCACTTGGAGATTCAGGATTAGGACAGAGGAAAAGATGATAAGGACCACTTTCGCCCAATCTGGCTTTGATAACCTGATGGTCATGGGATTGAGAATTCTTCCACAGACGTAACATGATTGTTGTTTGCTTTCGACGCTCTTGCTACAATCGTTGCAGATGGTTCTGTTCGGGACAGGAGAGAAGAGCCGCACCTTGAAGACCCTTTCAGTGAGGATCAGGAGGACGAGGGTTCCAACAAAGATGAGGGTCCAGCCTCCGAAGAGGTGGAAAGCCTGCACGGCAGTTTCCATGCCGTACTGGGCACCCAGAAGGACGATGATGACTATCCGGGTGATGTTGAGGGCATAGATTAGCGGGAAGCCTACGAGACATATGGCTGCTTTCTTCCACATGGATTCTCTAGTGATATATGCGACGAATAGGGCGAAGACAGCAAACCCTGTGAGCGAGTAAAGGCCCGCACAAGCTATGTCGACTGAGAAGACTAGAGGGTTGCTGCCTGACTTCGTCAAGGTTATGAGCGGGGTTCCGTACTGCGTGGTCAAAGTCACGGGCAAGCCCGCTGCTTTCAGGACTGCGTAAGCGGCTTGTGAGCTTATTATGGACAGGTTTGTGCCCAAGGCGTAAACAATTTCTAGGGGTGGCGGCACTAGAAAGAGGAGGAAGACCAAGGGAAAGGCTAGAACCCTCAACGTTTCCGCATTAAATACGATTAGGAGGAGTCCAGCAACGAAAAGCGGTAGAGAGCCCAAGTGATATTCCAAAGGATGGAAACTGTAGGACCCATGCCAGTACATCAGGAAGGCCAAGAGGCACAAGACAGCACCGACGCCTTCGCGGCTAATAATCTCTTTGGCTGTGGGCGCGGAAGACTCGAATGAGAGGACCGCCCTGAGCATCTTCCTTTTCCGATAGATGAAATAGGCGACCAGAAATGGCATAGCCAGTATGTGGCTCGCTAGCTCACTCTGGAGGGCTTCTTTGCCCACTATGATCAGGTCCTGCCAGTAAAGGGCCAGAGTCCCGAACAGGATTGCCCCTGTCCTGACACTCAGGTGCGCGACGGAGTTATAGTTTTCCAGTCGCATTTGGGGTGTCAGCTTGGGAAACGAATCTCTGAGTCTCTGAGGTAGCCTCTCGAGAGTGATCTGCTGCCGTTTTGAGGAGATTTTTTCTACTGCCAAATGTCGGCACCTAAGATTGGGACAACAGACGAAGCTTCCAAGGCGATCGACGGGATTCTGTTACTCAGCAACGGGAGATCAAACGCCGTAGTAAGAATCATGAAATGCCGATCTCCGGAACCTGCAGAAGTTCGGATCTCGCTCCTTTCTCGTTATTTTGGACAGCGATTTTTACTCGATATATTCCCTTCATAACTGTTTTTTCTTACTTGCTTTTCTCGTTCTGGTTGTAGTCTGCGGCTCATCCGAAGACTTTACTGGTTGGTGGGAATAGGGCGGAGGATTGCAGGGAATTGCTGCTGATCGGTACGACTGGCGGGCACAGGAAAGATACTCTATACTCGATTGGATATGAAACGAGTACCAGGGCTTTCAGGTTCCGAAAGAGAGTTGTGGCGGAGATTGGAAACGTGGCGAAGGGAGGCCTTAGAAGCTATTGAAGAGGAAATCAGCACACTCTCTTGCCTTCGCCTCTCTTCTTTTCATCGTTTCCTCAGGAATCTGGCCGATTCTGAGTACACAATCGCAGATTCCGAACGCACAAAGTTCTCAGAGCATATCATCTTACGGGACGATTGGTGAGTCGTCCTTGGTGGGTAAGGGTGTGAATTACCTTTCGCTCTATCATATGTACTCAGGTGATCATACTACTGACAGTATCCTGCGTAGAGATTTCTCTCGTTTCCGGCAAGATGGAATAACCGTTATTAGCCTTAGTCTCTACTGGTACAGGTTGGAAGGACATGAAAGGGGAAGCTATGACGGGATCCACGCTGACCGTAGCCCCTATGGCAATAGGTTTTTGGACGATGTAAAACGGGTCATCAACATCGCGCACGAATATGACATCAAGGTTCTTGTAACGATCCACACACTTTGGGGCAGTAGTGATAGCCCTTGGTGCACACCTGACTACGTCATTGATCCCGTTACTGGTGAGAACATTGGTCTAGCCATAGTGAGGAGTGAGGAGATGAAGCGAGCTTTCATAAACATGTTCAACCATACCGTACGATACCTTGCCGGGACACCCGGCATCTGGGCGTGGGCAATCCTTAATGAACCTTGGTACTGGCCTTATAAACTCCCCGCTCCATATGATGACATAAATCAGAAAGAGAACTTTGTCGATTTGATTCAGAAGCTCTCACGCATAGTAAGAACTGTAGATGGACGACCACTAACGATCAGGTTTTCAAACACACATACATGGGTATCTGGCGGAGTAGCGAAAATAAAGAACATCTTTGTCAATGATTGGCGGTGGGACCAACGAATCTTTGATGCATTAGACTTCGTCAGCTTTACCGCTTACATTCCGGAATATCCTGAACTTGAAAGTACTTGGCGGAGCATGACGACAACGAATGTGGTTGGAAGCATTCAACGTAACAAGAAAGTGTGGATCACGGAGTTCGGATTCAACTCTGATAATGACGATACCCAAGTAAGCTACTACAGGAAGATGATGGATTTTTTCAAGACGCTCCCAGTTGATGGCGTAGCAGCTTGGTTCTGGCGAAGCGACGCAGCGCCCTCAGGGTGGAGTGAGAATCCAGGAAAAATGGGGAAAGGCGCCAACATCTGTGCTTCGGGAGAAGGTGAACCAAGACCAGCCTATTTTGAAATGCTTTAAGAGCCTTCGCCAACTATCGAAACTCAGCAGAAAGCGACGGAAAAGCGAATCGACTCTCATACGGAACTGCTCTAGAACATCCCCTAGCTTTCGCTAACTATTGTCGTGATTCGAGGTAAACCTCAAAGCTCGGATTTGAGTAGATCAAGTCGTAGTGTACCGATTCGCTGAGGTTTTTGGTTGTCTCAACTATGAACTCAGGTTCTCCTCGCAAGAAATTGTAGTACTCTCTTACCCCGTAGGATATGCATATGAAATGGGGCCAGTCCACATGTTCAGATCTGATCGGTCCCAAGGATAATGTGTTGTTCTTCCACTCTGTGCTGGCGAACGGGACGTATTTGTATGATGCGCGATATTTCGAGTCACGGTACGGTCCAACGACGTATCCTCGTGTTGTCTCTTTATGGAAGAACTCAATCCCCCTAATTTCACTAGGAGGAACGTAGTCCATCACTTCGTTGCCGTAGTGGGCGATCATATGTAGTGGCGGAGCGAAAGCTATCAGGAATATTGCGAAGAGGCAGAAGAATATTTTCTCATTTGAGCCCTTTGAGATGAAGTAAGATAAGGCGACCAAACTGAAGAGAAAGACTCTCATAAACAGTTCGCCGCCATATGCGGAAAAGCCTGCAAGTGAGGCTACTCCTATCAAGAGGAAAAGCATTCTCTTTTCTGAATCTCCTATTCTTCCCCGCTTCCACGTTAATAGGAATCCGAGAAAAGCAAACCCGATGAACAACGCAGAGAAAATCAGCCGGACTTGCGTCACGATCATGTGTGCTGTGCTCCCTGCTATTCGGGCTTCTAGATTGCGCAGATAAATCAACTCAAAGTTGAGCACCTCGGCTACTAGGCGAGGTAGATTCCATTCTACATATGTTGCAGCACCATAGATGGTCCAAGAGCCGAAGATCGAAGCGAAAAGAGTGACGAGGACAGTTCTTTGGAGATGTTTTGATACGAAAAATACAAAGAATATAGCAAGTATCACGAGTGAAGATAACATGTGACTAGTGACTGTGAGAGAGAAAAGCAGGACTAACACGACGGACCATTGACGTATACTCACTTGCGAATCCATCAGCTTGAATAATATGAAGAATATCAGTAGAGAAGTGAGAAATCCTAGGCTCTGCATACTGAAGTAGTCTTGACCGACCCAACTGGCAATGTATAGGCACCAGATTGCAATCCATCTTGACTTCTCGTCATCAAGTAGTGACTGGAATAGCATGGAAAGTGGGAAAAAAAGTGCGATATTAAAGAACGTAGGATACATCATCAGGAGAATCTGATCTGGAAGTGTAGTGATCTGCATCAGGGCGCTGTATGCTATGCTAAAACTCGGCCAATTATGGCGCCATTGCCCAGCCGGATCGATATGCTTGTTCTCCGAAACACAATCGACTGCTCGATAATTGGTGTACGTTGTCGTGAATCTCGCCGTGTTCTCGACTAGTGCGGGAGTCAGATTCAAAATGAGGATCAATATTATTGTCTGAAAAAAAAGTAATATCCGATCTTGCTCGTCAGATTTCAAAGCAACAAAAAAAGAAAAGACAAGTAATGAAGCGGAGAAAGTAATGGGCAAAACTGAGGTTAGCCCAAAGCTTCCTATACCTCGGCTAATTGTTAGTTTGGCTTGCCAAATGGAGAAAAGCCATAGAACGAATGCACTAATCGCCAACATGTTACCAATTGTGCGAGCACGCATCATACCAGATTCCTTATCTTCCTGCGTCATTTTCCGCTAACAGGAAAAACTTTTGTTGGGAGCCAGATTCTGATATCTGCACTACGTCCAGACTTATTCCGTTCTGATTGGAAGTTGTTCAGACGAAAGGTAGTAGCACCCATAACAGAATCTGACGCTGAGTCAACTTAGCACATTAATATGTCTGTGTTCATGTCCTATGGGACTTTCAGCGACGGTGGTAAAAGGCTGCGTGAGAATTCTGAGTCAGTTCATAATCACTGCAGATATCTGAAGAGCATGAAGATGAGGGTAACGTTCATTTACTATCTTGCACGCGAGCCCCCAGACAGGAGCTGTAGATATCCAAGATCTTTTCAGTCACAATGTCAGAAGCGCAACTGTTAACAATCGTCTCCCGTCCTCTTTTCTGCATCAAAAGACACGCACCAGGTTGTGTGATTACCTTTTCAAGTACCTTCCCCAGAAGTGCAACGTTGCGCGGTTCGATTATGAAACCATTTTCTCCGTCCCTGATCGCTTCTTCTACGCCTCCTACATCTGTAGCGACGACTATCTTCTCCGACAACATTGCTTCCAGTATGGTCCGCGGCGTGCTGATAACATGACCCAGATCGTAAGCCGGAAAAACCAGAACATCAACAGCATTGAACAGCTCTTCGACTGCAACTTGACATCCCAGCAATAGGACGTTGTCTTTCAAGCCCCTTCGCTGCACATATTCTTTTATCTGGGAGAAATACGAAGATTCATTAATTCCCGAAGAAGCTAAGACAAGCCTTGACCTGATCTTGAGAACCGGTTTCTCGGAAATCAAAAGGTCATAAGCCCGCAATAACGTATCGACCCCCCTTCCTTTAGTGAAGTGTCCTGCATACAGAATCAATATCTTGCCGTCTGGTAGATCCAGCTTTTCGCGATATTCTCTTTTTCTATGTTTCGAGCAAGGAGAGAACTTGTTTATATCTAAAGGCATTGGAACGCGTACGGTTTTTCCTGAGAATTTGCAGCTTGCAAGCGTTTCTTCACAGAACTTGTCTATACATATTACGCGTGCAAGAACTCCTAGAACGAACTTTCTAGGGATGATACTAGTGTTCAAAGCTGCTGGCGTGTACATTGTCCATATGAGAGGTATATTCTTGGCTCTTGACACAAAGGCAAACCAAACATAGAAAGGGTTCAGCCCCAAATGAAAATGAACGATGTCAACCTTGTATCTGCTAATCAGCAGGGGCAAATAGAGGGAAAGAGCAACGAAAAAGAAAAGGTAATTGATTTTGTACTTTAGAGTGCGCTCTTGCGCTGTGAAAGGTACAAAAAGCTCTATGTTCACCATGTTATGCATGTCTTCTACTCTTGGCATTTCCTTTATCTTGTTTGTTATGAGAACGATGGACACATTTCTATTCCTTAGACTTCTGCATAATTCTTTAATATTGTTTGCGACTCCTTCCGCCCAAGGGGTGTGGATATTTAACCCGACGATTCCGACAGTGAGTTCGTTCAAGTTGATACCTCTAGCAAGTAGTTCCATGAAAACAGTTGTTGATGGCCAATCTTATTTCTCTCACTATCCTTGTACTTGCTCATGCTCACACAATAAACGTGCCTGATCGTCTACACGGTGGCTCTTCTTCCGAGGCGCAGGTGTACACTAGACCTCGCTTTTCAGAACTCCACAGACATAACCGATGAGCACTGCCCCGACCACTGAAAGAACCATTATAACTTGCCCAATAGTTGACATCATGCTCTTTCCTTCAAAAATCTTCTTGATCTGATCAGGTAGGAATCTTGTGAAAACGTTCATTAAGTATTCCTTTTCAGTTGACAAGACTTGTTTCTTGTGCAACTTTGCAACGTATGCCTTGGATAGTCCCTCACCAAAAGCTCTTCTAAAGGCATATTTTAATGACAGACGATATGGGTAGATTCGGTGATATACGATGGCTTCAGGATCGTAGATAATCCGGGAGTCACGGAAGGTTTGCAGCACTCTAATACTGAATTCTGTATCGTCTGCTGTAAATTGTTTATCATCAATTCTCCCAATTGCGGAAGTAAAGCGAACTCTATCAAAAACTTCGCTCCTGAACGAGATGTTGCTGCCAAAGTTGTTTCTAATGTCGCGCTTTTTTTCTGAAGAGCCTTTGTACGTACATCCGATTATCCAGTGAATTTCTTCTGAGATCCAGTGCGGACAACTACCGACCCACAGCGGTCTAATGGATCCACCCACTCCTACAACATTCGTCTCCCTATAGTTGCGCACTAGGGTCAGCAACCAGTTCTTATCGGCGACAGCATCATCATCCATAAAAGCGATGATATCTCCACTTGTGTACTGAATAGCCGCGTTTCGAACGCGGGAAAGACCTGGACCTTCGCTGAGGACCAGGCGTACCTGTGAAGGAAGAGAAGCTCTGAGTCTCGAATACAATTCTTCATTCCGATCGACTATGACGACTACTTCCTTGTTTCCATACGTCTGACCAAGCAAGGAATTAACAGCTTCAAGAGTGTCCGCAAATCGCTCAAGGTCATAAGTAGGTACGACAACGGTCACCTTCATACTTACCCAAACCACACAGCTCAGTTTTGACAAACTTTGGCGATAATCCGAAAGGCCGAATGATTTCCCTATAGGTTAATGATCAGTTTCCTCTCACGGGTCCATTAGCAAGTTCTTCAATTATCGTTCTTAGGATACGAAATCCATCCCAGAAAGTGCGTAGATTTGACTTTCCGTGTCTCCTTCGAAACTCTACACTTGGAACTTCTACGACCTTCAACCCCATTTTTTTCGCCTTAACGAAAAGTTCCGTCTCGATCTCAAAATTCGTTGACTTCAGATATGGGCACAGTTTCGCAATTGCATCTTTTCTAAATGCTGCAAATCCGTAACACAAGTCCGTATAGTGGGCAGACCAGAACCAGTTAACCAACAAAAGGAAGAATTGATTCCCAATTGTGCGGATCAAGTTCATATCTTCTGAGTATCCGCCAGGCAGGAAACGGGAACCCTTCACCAAGTCTGCACCCGAATACAAAGTCTCAACAAGTAGCGAAATCTCCTTAGGATTCATAGATCCATCAGCATCAATCATGACAACCACGTTGCCATCAAGATCAGAATGGTTAAACGCTTGACGTAAAGCTGCTCCCTTCCCCCTTCCATTCTGAACAATAACATTGGTTCCATACTCCTTGGCGATATCAGCCGTTCTGTCCCAAGAATTACCATCCACAACCAGTATGCTATCGTAACCCATTTGATTTAATTGGCGTATCACTTCTCCAATGCTTTCCTCCTCATTCAGAGTAGGAATAATAACAGTGATGTTTGAGTTGTGTTTCGCCATCAGACCTCAACCCATGAAAACGAGAGAAGCAGAGACATATTCAGATAGAAGCATACGAGTTAGAAACTGGACGTGGAAAACCGATCGTCCTCAAGCAGTCATGTTAAGCCATATCCCGACATAGCGGTCATGGAAACGGAAGACTTTAGACTCAGGGCTGTAAATCCATAGCTCAAAGAAGAGCTGAAAGAAGAAGCCTTTGCCCTCGGAGTCCCAAAAGCCCTCCTTATCAACATGAAAAGTCAGGCTATCTATCGTCAAACTCGTCAAAGCACAACTGTTACTCGAGTAATGAGGACCGCCAAAAGAGAAATCAAGGGGAGCTTGCCAAACTTCGCCATCATGAAGCAATACACGGTACTCGTAAAGAGCGGGCAGATTGCTCGGCATATTAGCTGTAGAGTTGGGCAGACTCTCTCGTTGGTTCCTAAGCTTCACGTAAAGAGCATAATAAGATGAGGAACCCATGTGATTCCCAATGCCGAGGATAATGCTGTAAGTGTCATTACCTTTCACATCGAAGGGGTAGACAGGATCCATGCCATTGGTCCCCAAAACATAGAGTTCAGAGAACTTCTCGCCAGTCCGGGAAGCAAAGACAGAGGACAGAATTGGCGATGCTATGAGGAGAGACCCAGCAAGGCTGACCAACAGGAACAAGGATTCAAAATCCCTAAGTTTCAGCATATGAAACAACCTCGGGCCTGAGCCTCAAACTCTTCTGAAGGTAAGCACGCTTGAACCTGCGCCAAAGGATTAACATGAGGAACAGGAAAGCTGAAACCCCGACTATGGAGCTTATGAAGGATAACTCAAGGAAAGATTCACGGTGCGAGGAAGCAAAAGCTCCAAGGATCGAGGCTTCATCTTCAACGTTATGAGCCAACTCAACTATATGATCTGCCAGGGCGGCGGCTTCAACGTAGTCATCGGTTCTGAACAAGTTCTTGGCCTCTGCTAAGAGATTTGCAGACTTGTTCAACCTCAGAACTAGCGTGGAAACATTAGCTCCGGCGTCCTCAGCAATGAGGACAGCCTCAAAAGCCGAAGAAACAGCCTCGTCAGCAACTTGAATCGACATGAAAGCATCGTCTCGAACCTCTGCTGAGACAATCTCAGGAATCCCGAAGCCAAGAATGACAGAAAGCATTGAAAACACGATGAGATCCCGCCGTCCACGAAAGCCTAATCCCCTTACCATAAGGCATCATTCCAAAGGCTTACCTTGTCACTGAGCAGCCCAAGCTATCTGATGATATCCTCTTGTTTTGGACTGCCGTTCAGACTGGTTAAGACATCAACATCCTTTTCAGGTATTCTTTCTCGTCTTTCAGATCTTTGAGGTTTTTCTCTAGATCTTTACAATTCCTCTCGTAAGATTCATACAATTCTAGGAACATCCTGCCCTTCTCGGTGACCGTGTAGGATTCTTCGTCATGTTCTAGGAGGCCGGCATTCATGATCACTCTTAGGTAACTAGTTAGTAGCCTATAGCTCAAGTTAGCCCGATACATTATGTGGGTCTTCTTGGATCGGTTCCCAGAACATACAACTAGAAGGGCGTCTCGTATGATCTGTAACTCATCTCTATGTTTGTTCAAGAAAATACGCCTCACCATTCTGCGATGAGAAGACAAGATAAGTTCTGACGCCGAGCTGAGCCCAAGAATGGACAGAAAAAGCCGATCTAGACTAGACAAACCTTTCCGATATGTGATGCATCCATCCCCTTCCGCCATGCTTCTGTTGCTGAATCTTGGGTTTGGGCCTTGGAGGACCGTCTCTTCGCGGATTTCCTCTGCTTCGGGCGACTTCTCTTATGAATTTGCCAGCTCCTCCGTTTACTGGATTAGGGTTAACTTGATCCGCAATCGCGTCGGGCATATACTTCTTCAGGATTTCATGAAAATTGGGCGGCCTGTAATCTTTCGTGGCCACGATTATGGTACCCTTTTCCACGAAGAGCTTTGGGAACTCACCGCTTGCGATTCCTTCAGCCCTCACTTTGTCATCTATTCTGGTCCGCCAGAGATGCTTCCAGTGCCCTTTCAACTCCTTGACAACGTTCTTCCACGCCAGACTGTCATCTATGCGATCCCTCCCTGAGGGGAGCGGATGGGAATCTCCAGCCTCCGTGGTTGTCTGTTCTAAGGCAGTGTCACCTCTTTGATTTTCTAGAACACTCACCATTATTGTCTAGAAAATCGTCGGCATAGCTGCATGAAACCTATATCATATATATATACATTGTGGAAATGAATTCTGAAGGTTTATTAAGTATGACTACGACTTTATCGAGACAGTTGATTGACGAACGGCTTGCGAAAACAGTAAGTGGCAAGTCTTAATGTCAAGAGATAACTTTTCAGTTTCACAAAGGTTGATTTGAGAATAAGCCTTTCTTCTTCAATGCGTGAAGGATCGCTGCAAAAAGGCAGGCCGATATGGTCATTAGGGTCAGCAAAGGTGATAGCTCGGCTATTATCATTGCGGCTAACAAGCAAATATTTGCATTGTCTGTGTAATCTTGCTCAGCGTTGATCAATGCCCATCTGTAAAGCTGCTCGGCAAGGAGCTTGTAGGGTTGAAACAGGGGGTTGACTCTGCGGATTGATCTCTCAGCTTCCATTATGAGATCTGAATATGTGTACAAATCTATCAGGGGGAATCCCCAGCGTCTCAATTTCGGTGCAACCGTTGTGTTGGCGGCGAGGCTCAGATAATATGCGAGCTCACTATTGTCTTCGACGTAAACTCCGCCTAGCAGATCAAAGAATTGAGCGTAATACTTTATCCCTCCGTAGCGTTCTCCCAGTCTGGTTACAACAAAGTACGCCGCTGCATAAAGAGTCCCCCAGTCTACAGGTTGATAAGAGGGCGTCCACCGCAGAAGGAAACCTAGGTTCCCTCCATCGCCCAGCTGTGAGACTCCGTTTTCGAGTTCCCGCTTCATCATAGAAGCGCCTTCGTATCCCATATCTATTGCTAGTTCAATGCTTATGTACTGAGCTATAGCCTCATGGAACCATAGAAGATCTTGCGGCGACACCCCGGCCCTCCACGAAAAGTGGTGGATGAGTTCATGTAATGCTATGGTCTCGATGTATCCTTTCACATAGCGTGTGTAAAAGACGTTCACATGTATGTTTCCCATCTCTTCGCCAGTAAATGGGACGTATCCCCCGATCGATAACAGGTACTCGAAATCTGGAAGAAAGAATTCCACATTAACGTCTTCAAGCGTTGTATTGAAAATATCGACGAGGTCATCATAAGTCCTGTTGAATAGGCTCAATATGTCCCGAGCGTAATTCTCATATCTATGAACAGTCTCGAAAGTGAAGACTCCGTCTTCTATCCGCAATAGGTCAGGTTGACCATCGCGGACGTCGAACTCGATCTGCAACCTAAGCGCGTTAGATGGCAAATCGTCAAAGCGCACATAGTTAGAGTTTGTGAAGGTAGGAAGATATCTAGGTCCAGCGACAGCGCTTTTAGTTTGGAAATTTGACGGAAAGATAACCTCTGCGCTTCCTACGCTGTCAGATTTGAAGCCGATCTGGGGCGAGAAGAAGACGCCATTCGGTTCTATCATCATGGCCGCCGAAGTGAAGTTAAACTGTAGGGTCATCTCGAAGTGGCCGTCAGACTGGAACGAAAAATCTAATACTCTGTAAAAGTAGTAATCGATGTCCACTCTTCCCCTCGTTGAACTGTAGGTGAAGTTGAGAATCCTGCCATTCCGAGTATGATTAGTTAGCTGTAGGAACTTGGGTACAATCACCCAGGAAGATCCGAGTCTTTTTTCACTGGTGTAGTTGATTCTGACTAGTGCTGATCCATCTTTATCCACGAGAAACCCGTAGTGGTAAGAGTCAGGTTGCTGAGGAGAACCAAAGTTTTCAAGGACGGCAGGATCGACCGAGAGACAGACCAGAAGCATGATGAGCAGACCCATACTAGCTGCCTTGCGAGAAGAAAGCGAAATCTGCATCCTCGAAGTCTCCATTTGCTTATAATGCTAATGTTTCTTAATACTCTTTATGACTGCGCGGAAGCTACAAGAATACGATAGAGCCCTCTATATTGTGCAAGAATCGACCTTGGTTTCGATGCAGAAATGCGGATCCATGCTGATCACATGTGTTAGAGTCTGAAGCGAAGGACCAAGCGGACTACAGCTTAACGATGTTGCCTGTCTTGAGAGAATTGATGATTGCTAGAGCGACCTTCAGAGAGTTTACTCCGTCTTCGCCTGTTACCAAAGGCTCCTTGTCAAGGATGATACATTCTATAAAGTGGTTCAGCTCCTCTTTCAAGTCGCCGATCAAACGATTGTGAACTATGGGCCAATGGATCGTGTCTGGGCATACGTGACCTCTTTCAGAGAAGACGTTCAACCCTTGGTCGTACACGTCCACGTATACAGCGCCTCTCGTTCCTGAAACATGAAGCCGGGATTCTAGAGAGTACTGCCAGGAAATTGGACGAGACCAATTGACCTCAAGGGAGGCTACTACGCCGTTTTTGTGCTTCATCAATGCCGAGATGATATCGGGCATCCCCTTATCCTTGAAAATCTTCATGACAGCCTCTGCGTAGACCCTTTCAACCTCGGCTTTCACGTACCAGTTTATCAAGTCTATGTCGTGTACAGACATGTAGAAAAGAGGATGACTCCAATCCGCAACCCTTTGAGGAACCACAACCTTGGTCGCCCTTCTAGCCCAGACAGAAAGGACCTCGCCAATAGAACCTTCATCAATCTGCCTCTTTCCTTCAGCGTATCTCGCGTCGAAACGGAGGATGTATCCGACCATGAGTTTCGTCTTGTTCTTCCGCGCCGAATTTACGATCGCGGTCGCATCCTCCATCGTGTGCGCTATAGGTTTCTCTACGAAGACATGTTTCCTTGCCTCCGCTGCGGCTAGGACAGGTTCCTTGTGACTAAATTCAGGCGTGGCTACTGAAACCGCGTCGACATCTTCCTTCTCGAGCATCTCATGAACAGATGTGTACCATGATCTTGCGCCGTATCTTTCTGCAACCTCTTTCGCTCTCTTTGAATCAACATCAACGACAGCCGTTAACTCGGCCAGTAGGTTTTCCGAGTAGACTCTAGCATGGTTTTCGCCGAAATAGCCTGCTCCCACGACACCGACCTTGACCTTTTCCATTCAGACACCCTTAGGTCAGACCTTTGTTAAGCTTCTATATTTCAGTACTTTAAGATTTTGAAGACCGGAAAACGGAGATATCATTGTAGGAGTAAAGAGAAGGCTTTGATGAATGCTCACTCGGCCTTATCCGAACTCTTCGATGATTTTTATCTGAGAAACGTGAATATTTGCTGAAAGGGGGCGCAAGTTTGGAAGACCTGCTCGAGCTCTCTGTCAATTATGCGCGTGGCCTCGGTGCGGATTACTCCGAGGCAAGGTTCCAATCGGACATCAGCGAATCGATCATACTCAAAAACCACGTTCCAGAGGCTTCTCTTTATCAAGAGAAGAGGGGAATCAGCATAAGAGTGGTCCTCAAGGGCTCTTTGGGCTTCGCATCAACCAACAGAATCAGTAGGAAAGAAGTCAGAAATGCTGTCAGAAGGGCTTTCAAGATCGCGAAGGCTGCGACAAGAGTTCTCGGGAAAGGCGTAATGATGGGAGGGGGAGAGGCTGAAAAAGGGGATGTTACGATAAAACCGCGAGTGAAATTCAGCCACGTAGATCTCGATTCGAGGATTGAACTGCTGAAAGAGGCTGATGGACGGGCTGAAGAAGCCGCCAAAGAGACAGGGGCTAAGCTTCCAGCCAGATTTCTTACGCTTGACACGCGTAATACAGAGAAGATCGTTACTACGAGCGACGGCGCCAAAGTCTACAGCAGCATACCGAGAGCCGCCCTTTTCGCGTTCTTGACTGCTTACGATTCTCAGAGAGGAACCGCTCAGAGATATCTCAATCTCGGCGAAGCCGCCGGTTGGGAAGCTGTGGAAAGATGGAACCTGAGCAGGCTCCTGTGGGATGAAGCCTACTCTCTCGCCAAGACCCTGAAGGAGGCCGGGATCCCACCCAAAGGCGAGACGGACATCGTGCTGGGGCCTGAAGTTGTCGGCATAGTGAGCCATGAGTCCAGCGGTCATCCGGGGGAAGCCGACAGAATACTTGGGAGGGAAGCCGCACAGGCCGGTGAAACCTATCTGAAAATGGATTCGATAGGTATGCGGATCGGTTCACCTCTTGTGAACGTAGTTGACGATCCGACGGTTAAGGGTTCCTTCGGCTTCTACCTTTACGACGATGAAGGGGTCAGGGCTAGGAAGAGAACTCTCATAAAAGAGGGCATCATCAACGAGTTTCTTCAGAACCGCGAAACGGCGAGCGTCTTCGGCGTTCGAAGCAATGGAGCATCGCGTGCAGTCTCATACGACAGGGAACCGATCGTCAGGATGGCGAACACCTTCCTTGAACCCGGAGACCACGCTCTTGACGAGCTAATAGAAGGCGCGAAAGACGGAGTCTACATCAAGAACTTTATGGAATGGAATATCGATGACCGCCGTTTCAACCAGCGTTATGTCGGACTTGAAGCCTACAAGATCGACAAAGGCGAACTGAAAGAGAGGGTTAGGAATCCCGTACTTGAGGTAACAACCGTTGGGTTATGGTCAGCAGTCGACGCAGTGGGAAAAGACTTGGAATTCCAAGCAGCCTACTGTGGAAAAGGCGATCCCATGCAGGCGATTCCGGTCTGGACTGGCGGACCAGCCGCGCGTTTGAGAAGGATCAAACTTGGAGGTGGGTAAGATGATGATGGAAGAGATTCCGCGCTATGTTGTCAAGTTCGGACTGGAACAAGGTGCAACTGACATAGTGGCGGATCTAGTTGAATACGAGAAGACGATGATCCGATTCTCGAACAACGAGATAACGGTATCTAAAAACTACCGAGAAGCCTCAGTCAACATCTTCCTAATGATAGAGAAGCAGCGGTCCGGCTTAACAATCCCTCTTGGACCAAGAAAGGCACTAGAGTCTAGAGTCAAAAGGCTCATGAGCATGGCTAAGATTGCCCCGGCAGCGGACGTGTACGCGCCACTTCCACAAGGCCCGTTCAGATACGACCCAGCGCTCCTCAAACCAACGGCAGTTCGAGTCGGCCCGAACCGACTGGTAAGCTTTGTCGAGGAAGCAATAGATGAAGCCCGCCGAATGGGAGCCCAAAAAGTTGCGGGTTCCCTTACGGCTACAAAGGCCGAGATGAACTTGGCGACTTCGGGCAGAGCTGAAGCGGTTCAAGAAGAGACGAGCCTCGAAATCTCGGTGAGAGCCTTCGCATCCGATGTCGCTTCAGGCCACTTCGTATCCATAGCCGAAAACGAGAGCGATTTCAGGCCCGGTGAGGCTGGAAGAATAGCGGGAGAGATAGCGAAGGCTTCTCTAGATCCAAAACCTGGAGAACCCGGCACCTACACTGCTCTCTTGGGTCCACTCGTCTTCGCAGATCTAGTCAATCAGGTTGGCATTTTGTCCTCGGCGTTTTTGGTAGATGCAGGGCAATCGTTTCTCATTGACAAGATCGGTTCGGAGGTTGCTTCTGAGAAGTTTACCTTGGTCGATGATCCCGCTCTCAAAGGAACTTATGGTTCAAGAGGGTTCGATGACGAAGGTGTCCCAGCAAGAAAGAACGTAATCGTTGAGAAGGGAGTCTTGAAGACCTATCTTCACAACAGCACAACAGCCAAGAAATTCAAGGCTGACACAACCGGCAACGCTGGGCTGATCGAGCCGCTTCCTTGGAACCTCGTTGTTGAACCTGGCGTCAAAACGTTTGAAGAGATGTTGGCGGAAATCGATGACGGAATCTACATCACGAACGATTGGTACCTCAGATATCAGAACTATCAGACCGGTGACTTCTCCACGATCCCGCGAGACGGCATGTTCAGGATCAAGCATGGAAGGATAGAAGATCCCATAAGGGAATTGAGGATAAGCGACAACATGCTTAGGATCTTCAGAAATATAACAGAGCTGAGCCAAACGCGCTTCTGGGTCAAGTGGTGGGAGGTCGAGGTTCCGACGCTTACACCCTACGCGATTGTTAAAGGTCTAAACCTCACAAAGTCGACAATGTAAACATCGAAGATCTATTACATGCACCTAGCATTCCCATCTCCATCCACAAGAGCTGCTATGTCGCCAGTCTTATAGTAAAATTTTTATTTTCAAACTAATTACCCTCGTGATGAAAAGGAATTGAAGAAGAAAAAATGGTTCTGGGTTCTTCTGTTCGCTTCAATATTTCTTTCACAGACCCTCATCCTAAACTTGTCATATACTCCAGCTGGGACAAGTATACAATCAGCATTGGACCCATCACCTCTCACTACTGGCGTGTCTTCTATCTGTGCGGTGGGGGTGCCTGGGCCATTATGGGTACTGGACTCAACACCACTACCTGTTGTGGCAGGAGATGAAGACACTACGCCAGTTCCTTCCGTGGTAGCCATAGCATCCAGGATAGGAAACGGCCACGTTGTAGCCTTAGGGCACGAAGGTTTCTTGACAAATGAAGCACTGGATCTCTTCGATAATAAACGGTTCGGCAATAATATAGTCGACTGGCTGGATAAGTCAGGTAAACGAAAGATCTTGGTTACGACTGGGCATCGTGAATGGTATGGCGGAGGCAACTTTGATGATTTCAAGAAAGACTTGGAGAACCGTGGGTATACTGTTACTAGATTTTCGGGGACGCTTACTGCGTCTGGTCTTTCCGACATAAGCGCTATATTAGTTGGCAATGCTTGGGGAAACTTCTCTAATTCGGAAATCGATGCTCTAAGGGATTTTGCCGATAGCGGCGGCGGACTCTTATTGATGGGATTAGGATGGTCTTGGGAGCCCTATAACCCAGGGTCAACTCTCGACGATTATCCAATGAACAAGCTTGGGAAGATTTTCGGCATTCGTTGGATAAATGGGTATATTAGTGACCCCACCAACAATTACAACGGACAGCCTATCTTTCACACTTTCTATCCTAACATTGGGTCACAGACGATCTATCAGGCTTTTTCCCATATTGACACGACGACTGATGCTTATCCAAGCGACCTTCCTTCCCTCCTGCAAAATAATGCTTCTGTACGTAGCGAATACACTAGTGCGCATCTACTGCTCGCGACGGCAACTATCGAGTTAAGTCAATCAAGTATACAGCGCCAAGAGATCTACAACTTCTATAAGAACCTGATTGGTTCCCATCCACAATATTTCCAAAAGAATATCGTCTACAACAAGGTTACCGAAAGCACAATGGCCTGGTTACGTGAACGAATCTATCGAAGTTTCATTGATGCATTACCTTTGACTGCTGATAGAAAAAATGAGGTATCTTCAGTCATCGGGCTTACGGATCGATATTTAGATATTTGGGATGAGTTCTCCGTATTGCTATTAGATAATACAGGTCTGAATGAAATACAGAAAGACTTCATCTATGCTTTCCTGAGTCTAGTTCCCAAGGACCTCCATAATCTCCGCGCAATTTCAGTTGCAGACTATCTTGGTGTGCTTCCTCCTTCCACGCCGCAGATTTCGCTTTGGGGAAGAGATGGTGGCGTGAATATTTTTGGGATCGATATAGGAGTGCTTCCAGAGAACGGATTCCCAGAGGATGTTCCTCCCAAGTACTCTGATGTATTTTGCCTTGTAGTGGCTCATGAAGTAAACCATGTTGTCGATGCCTTTTACATTTCTCGCGATCAAAACCTCGGGAACAGAAAAGATGAGCTCATAAGACGAGCTGGGGATAATCACATGAACTATCTTCGAAGCATGCTTCCTGACGGTTTCTTTACTTCGGCGCCGCAAGAGTTCTTTGCCTCTATATCGAACCAATGGTTCGCAGATTCCGCCCTAACACTAAAATTAGCCCTCACTCGATTTGACAAGGGTTACAACGAGCCACTGAATCAGTTCCTATTCTTTGCAGAGGTATACTCTGGAAAAGGCTACTCGACCCTGTTCTATACCCTTGACACTCAGGCGAATATAACGAGAAGAGAGTTGCCCATCTTCAGAGACAAAAACGGCCGCATCAATGCGATAGTAGACAGCGAGATCATGTATTTCTTCACATTGGATGAAGATGGAAATGCTATTTCCTATTTGACAGCTAAAGCTCCTTCCCTAAGAGACTTTGATATGCTCTTAGCCACTAACAATGTGAGAATGATATATCCATCAGATAGCCCCGATAAGCCTCTTGAGCGCAGTCCGGCGATGGTCAGCGACTGGCTTGCGTCCGCGTTCGTCTATACAAAGCTGGAGAACGTCACCGAAGGACTAGACACGGACAGCAACTTCGTTAACCAGACGACGGGTAATCCTGTAGGAGTTTCAGGCATTGGAATCATCAGTTTCGGAGGACCAGTTGTGAATGTGCCTGTTTACTATTACGAGGTCAACAAGATAGCTCGAGTCGTATATTGTGGAGTTCCAGGGGCAGCTGGTCTAGGTGAGCCTTGGAGCCAGTGGTGTCTGGCGAACGGCAGTGCAATCCCCGAAGCAGCCATCGGCACAACCGACGGTCTAGACCTCTTCCTCATTGAGATGTTCCCAGACCCTGAAGGAAGATGCGTCTTCATCGCTTACGGCATAGGATGGAAGGGGACTTACGCCGCTGGCAAGTACTTCCACAGGATTATCTACCCTAACTTAGATTCCTACAATGTTAGTTGGGTCATAGTAAAATGGATGGATACTAATGGCGACGGCTTCGTAAACGCGCCAGACGATGGCGACACCTACACTATACTCGCATCAAGTTCCTAACTTCTTTTTCGCTATAGAAACTTTTTCAAAGGAGCACACACAATCGGCAATCTGGACCTTAGAGACCATAAGAAGGCTTAGAACTGCTCTCATACTAATATTCTACATTGCTCGTTCTGCATTGGCAGTTCTAAAAATTGCAATTCACGTGGCCCTTTCCGCTTCAGCCGCATTCGATTATTTTCTTAACCGTCTCAAAAAAAAGTTTCCTTGTCTATTTTGCTCACCCTGATGATGTGATATGGCTGAGAAAACGCCTCCGTCACTATGCAACCTTTTCCGGGGTAAGTTTCTTCTACCTTAACAATCACTAGATTCCCCTTATCGATGACCTCTTCGATCTCTATCCCGTATCCTCCTGTAGGGAACTCTCCCATGAAGACTGCTAGAACTGTGCTATTTGAAAAGTCCACTTCAGGAGGCGAAGGTCGGGGATCGCGAATACTCATATGCTGGTTCCATACCTTCGCCCATTCCTCGTCGTCTTGTATGACGTAGTGTGCTGGTTTCCTATGTCCAGAATAGTATCCTTTCGAAATGCTTTGGAAATCCATTTGACTTCCAGCTGGAAGATTACTCCCTTTCTTAAGGATTTCAACACTAGCTATTTTTACGTTTCTTAAAGGTTCAGCCCTCACGACAGCTCCCGGCTCAACCTCATCGTAGATGTCCTTGTCAACCATGTAGGCGATTGTCGTCCCACTTTTGAAGTCGTTGACTGAGTCGTCGGTGATCAGCCATAAGGATACAGTATACCACTCGACAGGCCTTCCGTCTCCGTCCATCCCTATCCCTAATTTCTTATGATCCACTATTCCAATGATATTTCTAGGCGTAGCCATTAGATAGACATTTAGCCCGACAGAAATGGCAAGAGCGACAGCGAGGACAAGGGAGACTATTCCTTTCAGGTGGTCACCCCATTGAAAACTTTCCTTCAATCAAGAGAGACGAATGACAGTTATTTAATACTACAGTTTAGAACACATTCCCTCTAAACTTATCCAGTGTTAGCGCCCGCTATTGGTCTGCCGAAGTCTTGAGTGCAACAGCGTCCTGCGACGCCGTGATGACCAATTCCATTGGCCAAAACCATAGGTGGAGGGGGTAGGGTCCGAGCCTATACCCATAGGCTAATAGTTCTTGCAGAACGCCTGCACAAAGGTTTCTGCGAAATTAGAACTGCAAAATCTGGGAAGCTAGAACTATCCTCCACTGCACATTATTTGCCTTCTACAACAGGTCCTGTGCGTCCTTGAAGGATGAAGGTTAATCTGTACTTCTTTTCTTTGCATTTTCATTTCTGAAAAAATCATTCTGCACGCACTAGGTCAAGAAATATATTCCTGCAACGACCATAACGGATGATGCGATAACCCTCCACGTGACTTTCTCCTTCAAAAAGACGCTAGACATCAAGGATGCCCAGACAGGCGAAGATGAACTAAGTGGAGTCGCCCTTGAAACACCTATGAGTTGAATACTGGTCAAAGACATTATTCCACCAATCGTCATTCCTAAGGCTCCCTATGCAGCCAGAAACGCTACATTTCATTTGCCTATGCTTGACCTTTTTCTCCAAGATCGGGAAATCAGAAGCAGAAAACCAACCGGACGGGATAACGTACAGTATAGGCCAAAATGGCGCTCGTTTCTTTCAATCCCAAGTTGATTAAGAGTACACCAATCGACCAAAGGATAGCTGTGACAAACGCGGCTGACAGCCCTTCGGAGTTTACTTTCGCATCCTTACTGCTTCCGCCGCCAAAAGAACTAAGACCGCTGAAAATATCATGAGCGCGCCAAGTAGATACCTCCGGAGGAACGGTTCTCCGAAGAAGAATGTTGCAAAGACGATCGTGAATAATGGATAGGTATACGCAATCGTGTAGGACCTTGAAACACCTATAAGAGTTATGCTTCTGAAGAGGCGCGTATCGCCTAACCCGTATCCGATTATTGCTGAAAGGACCGCAAGAGTCGCCCAGTAGGGATTTAATCGACTCAGGTCTTGCATCCAACCTGTCACAAAGGCAATCGGCAGCATCGAGATGACAGAGAACAACGTCTTCAATGCGTTTGAACTGAATGGATCGATATCCTTCAAAGCCTGCGCTCAAAGGAATGTAGAAGTGGACCATAGGAGAGCCGTCGCAATCCAGAGAGCTTCACCCAGCATTTTGATCATAAGTGAAAGGCTCTAATCTTCGTAGAGTAATCTCTATACTGGTATGGAAACAAAGGAGGTACGGGCTGATAAATGAAGCTTTTTGACTGCAACGCAAGTCTCGGTGCGGCAATGGTTCGACCCATCCGATTTGCTGAAGACGCTGAAGGACTCTTGGAAGAAATGGATTACTACGGCATCACTGAAGCTCTGGTTTACCACTCTAGACAATATGACGATTCGCCAGTAGTAGGTAACGAGATATTGCTAGACGAGATCGATGGTTTCGATAGGTTACACGGAACATTCGCTATCCTTCCACTACAAACCGGAGAGCTCGGGTCTCTGGAAGCGATCCTAGAGAAAATGAAGGCGAAGAGCATACGCGCCTTTTGGGCTTTTCCTGCTGAACATAAATACTTGATGACGAGGACTGCTCTCGCTTCGCTGTACGATCTAATGGTTGAGGGGAATATACCCCTCTTTATCTCTGTTAATGAATCTTGCGGCGGCATCTCTGGATGGTACCTAGTTGAGAAAATACTGTCTGACGCTCCAGACCTTACACTTGTGGTCACCGAACACGGCTCTTGGGGTCATGATCGCTTTTTCAGACCGTTGATTGAGAAGTATGAGAACCTATACATAGATACTTCGAGGTACGAGTTGGACGGTGGCATCAGCGACTTCTGCGCAAAATACAGTGCAGAGAGGCTACTCTTCGGGACAGGTTTTCCAAGGTGGAACCCCGGCGGTCCAATTTTGACTCTAGTTCAAGCTGACATAACAGCTCATGAGCGTGAGATGATAGCTTCCGGCAATCTTGAGCGGATACTTGGGAGGGTGAGACTTTGAACTTGTCTCCGCTAGTCAAGGAGTTCATGGAGAAAGGACGAAGCGAATCTTGCCCTGTGATTGACATGCACGCGCATCTTGGACCTTTTCAAGGCATATACTTCCCAAATCCCTGGCCTGAAGATATGATACGTACAATGGATCGTTGCGGAGTAAGGATGGCGGTCTCGAGTTCTCATGCGGCTCTCATAGATACAAGGGAGAACATCAAGATGGCTGATATCGTGAGGAAATATCCCGAGAGGTTTAGAGCCTACTGGGTCATCAACCCAAACTATCCAGAAAGGACGCAAACAGAGATAGCCCAATTCAGCAAAACCGAGGGTTTTGTGGGATTCAAGTTTCTATCCGATTATCACAAGTATCCCCTGGACGATCCGCGATATGAGCCTGCGCTCAAGTACGCTGAAGAGCATAAATCGCTAATCCTTATGCATACTTGGGGAAAAAGCCCATATGATCCGCCGGCTCTGGTTGAAAAACTGGCTGTCCAATACCCTAGTACCGTATTTCTCATGGGCCATTCGGGTTATGGAGAGTGGGAGAAGGCTATCCAGGTCGCACGTGATCACCCCAATGTCTATCTGGAACTAACGGCTGCTTACGCAGTAAACGCCGTTATAGATTGGATGGTAAAAGAGGCGGGCTCCCACAAGATCGTTTTCGGGACCGATCTACCGTGGTTCGACCCACATTACGGGATAGGCTGCGTCTTATTCTCAAGGATAACCGACAAAGATCGACACATGATCCTGCATAGAAACGCTGAGAGACTGATGAGCCTTACTATTAGTCGAACAGCCTTCCAATAAACCGTAGTCAGGATCGAGTGAAAGTTTTATCTTCCAGAAAGCTAGTCAGGTAGCTTATCTCTGATACATCTAGGTTTGGTGAAACATGATGTCTGTCGCAGTGATAGGAGTTGGAATGATCGGAGGCGCCCTAGTGAAGAGCCTATTGAAGAGCCGATATGAAGGGAAGATAATAGCTGCGGATTTGCGCATCGAAAGATTAACAGAATTGGAGAAACTCGGCGTGACGACAACAAGCGATAACAGGGCAGCCGCCGAAGGAGCAGATATAGCGATCATATGTGTAAAGCCTAAAGATGTGAGGAAGGCCTTGACACAAATAAAAGACGAAGTCAAAGGAAAGATAGTGATCTCATTCGCCGCTGCCGTAAATTTGATCACGTTGAAGAAGATTGCTCCAGAAGCCCATCTTGTCAGAGCGATGCCTAACATAGCGATCATGGTTCAAGAATCCTTAACCGCCTACTGCACAGACCCAGACACAACAGTGGAAGACAAAGTAAAGGCACAGGAGATCCTGAGCAGATTAGGAAGAGTCGCAGAGGTCGAAGAAGAATACATGGACGCGATCACGGGATTAAGCGGATGCGCGCCGGCCTACCTCTCAATCATACTTGAAGCCTTAACCTACGCAGGCTTAGAGGTTGGACTGCCCAGAGAGTTAGCGCTCCTCTCGGCGGCTCAATCCATGGTTGGAACGGGAAAACTCGTCTTAGAGGCAGAAAAGCATCCCGCGGAAATACGAGACATGGTCGCGACACCCGGGGGCGTCACCATTGAAGGCTTACGAGAACTGGAGAAGGTTCCGATCAGGCACGCTTTCATGAGAGCCATCAAAGTGGCAACAGCCAAATCGAGAAGGATATCTCAAGCCTTGATGAGAGGACAAGCTAAACCTTAGAGAGCATCATCGAACGGTTCAATCTAAATTATGACCGTTTTGGAGCTCTACTTACGAGTTTCGCCCCATAGGTATGTGTCTGTCTTAGTCATGATTGTCTAATCTAAATAGTAGTGCAAACTTGCCAGTCATAGCGGTGATTGAAATATCGTAGTGGTTACAAGGAAGTATCAAATCACCATTCCCCAAATGGTCCGCGAGGAGCTGGACATGAAGGTTTGAGACGATGTGGTCTTTGTGAGGGAGGATGATGGCGGGTATCGTCTAGTAAAGGTTCGCGACTTTTCTAAAGAGTTTTGCGAAGCGTATAGAGACATAGAGAGGACAATTGAAAAGAGCCGTACCAATATTGAAAAGGCGATCCCTGCATCGACTATATGGAGCTGGTCTATCATCACCTAAAGAGGCGGCGAACAGAAGACTGCGTAGATGCTTTTCTAGATCTCCATGGAAATGGGATGATTGCACTTGACCCGGAAGTTGCGAAGACCTCAGCACGTTGCGAGATGGGAAGGTAGGACTTCCGAGAAAAAGCTAGAGACTATACGATAGGGGCCACAGCGATAGTGTGTGAAGCAAAGCTTGTAGCATATAAAGAAGGGATTTTGAATATCTACTCAAAGATATGGTAGTTTCGCCGAGGAACTCATGGGGCTTGAAAACTAAGAAATCACACATGCATCTATATTTTCATTGAATGCGCCCTCGTACCGGTGTGTAAACTTAGGGCGCCAGATCCACTGCCCGAAATGCGCGCTGGGCTTCGCGGCTTGGAAGGCTGGGATGGACTTTGAGAAGGAGACTTTTTCACTGCTTGGGTGATCCTAAGTGGTCTCGATCAGCCACTCTCTCAGCAAGTCTTCTGGAAAATCGTCAACCATCCTCTTCATGGATTCCTCCGTTAACCTCCCAACCTCTTTGTTGCAGAAGAGGCAGTAGAATTTTCCGTCTACACCTTCCTCAGTCAAGAGGGGGGTCTCACAGTACGGACAGATCAGTTCTCCGTCCCGATATATCGGTGGCTTTGGTTTCTTTAATGTGGCTCGCCCCTCTTCATCTTACGTTCAACGGATTCTTTATAGTGGCTTAGGAGGCTTGTAAGGTTTTCTTCCTCAGCCCTTCTGCCCAAGTAGCTCCAGTCTAAAACGTTGAATTGAGTGCTCAAGGTAGATATGATATCTTCAAAGTCATGGGTGCTAGGCCTTCTGGATTTAAGCTTCATTATGATGTAATCTTCAGGAGAAGGAATCGGCACCTCCTCTCCGTTCAAAGCCACGATCCTTACCCGTTCTTCAGATTCGCTGTCGAAGTCGAAGCCTACTTCACTTGGACGGAGAATTATGTCAACCAACGATCGCGTTTCCATGTCTCTCACTTTGATGATCTTCAAATCCAAGAGGTCCATGGGAGAACTTATCGTATGCTCATATTCCAACGGATAAACCAACGCGTACTTGCCACTCTTCAAGAATTTGAAAAGGTTCTCTGCCCCTTTCTCGTCTATAGACACCACGATGTCAACATCTCTGGAGTACCTTTCCCTGCCGTAGAACTGAACTGGAAATGCTCCCGCCAGTACATACTTTATCCCGCACTTTCTAAATTCTCGAACAAAATCTATCGCCGTTTTCCTAGCTGAAGCAGGAATCAGTTCTCCTTTATAACTGACGATCCCCTTGGGTTCAGCCCTTGGTCCAGTTTTACGGCTTCTCTTCCCCTTAAGATTGCACTTTGGGCTTGAAAGGCCTCCTCTTTCAGCATACACTGGATTTCGCTGCTTCCTATAGCTCATTTTCCCTCAAGAACAAATAATTGGAGGGAGAGAATTTTAAGGTTTCTCGCTTTCTTCGAAGCCTAGTTTTCCGAGTTTTCTTTTCCCAGTCCAACGGACAGCTTCTCGCCTGTAAGGGTTCAATGGGAATTGATAGGTGACATACGTATTAGAGACTTTTCTGACTTCAGTTCTTGAGACTGCAGAAACTAAAAAACGCACCGAATCGAACGATGATGTTCATCGTTAAGCTAAAACCTTGTCCGACTTTGCCAGTTCTTGGAGCCTCTTTACGCCGTCTATCCCCCTTACAAATTCGACTACACTCTTCGGAATCAGATCCTCCCAATTCTCGTCACGCAGCATCCGTCTTCTTATCTCAGTTGCTGAGCAGACATCCCTGCTGAAGAAGGGAATCGACACAACCGTGAAACCGCTCTCGATGAATAACCGCTTAGTCAGGGGCTCATTTGTGTAGACAACATCAAATGACGGCACAAAAGAGACGACATGAGAAACCCAGATCCCGTGTATATCCAAGTCTGTAACTGGAATGATGAAATAGCTAGAGGGGTCTATCTCAGCCTCGTCAAGAGCTAAGCGGACCATCATTGCTCGCTCGCCAGCCGTGAACGGATTCTCCAACGTGTGGCTGTGCTGTGCGCTTCCAATGACTATTATCACCTCTGGGGAGTTTCTGAGTATGTACTTGACGGCTTCAAGATGACCTAGATGGAACGGCTGGAAACGCCCAACATACAGAGCCCTCGAAACCTTCTCACGGCTTAGGTATCTGCCGTTCACCTCTATGCCACCGCAGGGTTGATGAATGACTCGAAAAGAACTACAAGAATTGGATTTATTACTCTTTCCCTTAACGATTTTGTTTATGTGTTGTGAAATCCAGAAATGGTTGGATTCATGACTGAATGATAAGGAGCGATAGGACGTTGGAAGAAGAAAAACAGTTGTATATACCCATAATATTGGGAACCGCACGAGAGGGACGTGAATCCGAAAAAGTAGCAAACTTCATGATGAAGGAAACCGTTAAGGCTGGTTTAGAAACGGAGATTCTTGACGTACGGGACTTTCTAATAGGTGCAACAGATAACACTGAGAAGTCACCTCAGGCCGAAAAACTGTCTGAAAAAATTGGTAAGGCAGACGGTTTTATCATCGTCTTGCCGGAGTATAACCATGGCTATCCTGGAGAACTCAAGATAATGCTGGATATACTCTACGATCAATATGCCAGAAAGCCCGTAGGTTTCTGCGGCGTCTCAGCGGGAAGGTTCGGCGGAGCTCGAGCCGTGGAACAAGTCCGGCTAGTAAGCATAGAGTTTCACATGGTTCCAATCCGAGAGGCTCTACACTTTCCATTTGTTCAGGATCTTTTTGATGAGAAAGGTAACATCAAGAACAGATCATACCATGACTTGGTCGAAACGTTCCTAGACGAAATGATCTGGTATGCCATAGCCTTAAAATCTGCCAGAGAACAGAGCTATAACGAGGAATAATCGATAGGGCTGAGCATCTCTTCGAAAGTGATATCTGATGGAGAAAGAAAAGATCAAAACAAAGGACGAGGTCATCCGTCTCCTAAGCGGTAAGACACCGTTCGAAAGAGAGGTCCTGGTTGCCACGTTCCAAATTCCTAAGGGAAAAGTAAGCACCTACAAGAGGATAGCCGAAAAGATTGCTAGACCGCATGCTTACAGGGCTGTCGGGAATGCCTTGCATAGGAATCCGCTTGCGCCCATAGTTCCATGCCACCGTGTTGTTAGATCTGACGGCAGATTCGGTGGAGGCATAGAAGGCGCCGAATCTAGAAGGAGGCTCTTAGAGGCAGAAGGGATACCCATCAAGAACGGCAAGGTTAAGCTAAGCAAGGAGATCCTATTCTAGTGATATTCGCCAAATTCTTTTATGGCTTCACAAGCAGTCCATATTTTTTCTGGTGGTACGTCTCTCTCTATGACATGGTTTGGCGCAGCGATATATCCGGGCGCAAGCGTCTTGATGCATCTCTCAACCCATTCCCTGATTTCAGCAGGCGTATAATGGATCAGAACTAGTTGCGTGTCTATGCCTCCCCAGAATGTTACTACGTTGCCAAAGTCTTTTTTGAGTCGTTCGGGCTCCATCTTGTAGGCGAATCCTATCTGCTGACCTATGATGTCGAGACCGATCTTGGCTAAGTCTTCAACATAAAGGTGAAGGGACCCACACATGTGGGCGCAGATCTTTGCTTTCGTGTACTTCCTCATCAATCTAAAACTTCTGATTTGGTATGGTAGGCAGAACTCCCTAAAATCTTCTATGGAAAGCATGGGTCCAGTCTGTGTTCCCATATCGCCGGGTCCGGCGTTGACTCTATCCACGTAGTCGCCGACAGCGTTGAGGTATATCTCCGCCCTGTCCACACCATGCTGCAGCATTCTGCTGGCAAAGGCATGGTAGAGCTCCGGATTCCTCTTCATATCGGTGAACGATCGGGTGAAACCGCGAGTAAAACGGTGTCTTTCGGAAGAGTACGGCGATGTCCCGGCGAAGGCTACCGCGTAATCTGTTTCTTCATGGAGTCTCTTTGCGAGTTTACGGGTTTTCTCAGCATCTTTCTCCATTTCCTGTCTCGCCTTTGTGCTCTCGGTGTCTGGCCAATACGGGTAATCTTCCACATCCCTCAATGTCTTCAGTTTACCTGCTGGCTGTTCGTTATCAGGAGCTAACATAAGGCGCGGTGTGCCCCGTCTGCTCGTACCGTGGCCCTTTCTCCAAAGCGTGCCGTATTCTGAACGAAAATATCCGTTAGGCAGCTCCTCGAGATGAGGCAGCTCCCTTGGTACATACCTAAAGTCGCAGGAAAACTTTTCCAGTATCCCTTCGTCAACGTTTACAACATTTCCCCAAATGGGGTCTGAGATAGGTCGGTCGTAATCACTGATGCCGAGATATTCGCATAGAGCGCTATATCCGTATGGCGGCTGATCTACAATCGATACGGTTTGCATACCTCCAACAAATTCGTTGCAAACCCGATCTGTCCACTTCCTCTCAGCAGCCCGGAGAAACCTCTCCCTAGGGGTCAGGCTCACTTGACCACGACTCCTCCTGACGATATTATGAGTGAATTATTTATTACTTTTTCACTTGCTTTAATTGATAGGTAGACGAAAGAAGATGAGGCTTCAGACTTGAACTCGGCGCAGAGGCTTCCAGAATTTCTGATGACTTCTGAACATGGATCTTTTGCCCAAGAGACGATATTATGCAGAAAACCACGCATCATAGAGAACGTGATCACCGAAAATAGGTACCCCTCACGCGTCGTGGAAAGACTAGCTTGTTTCAAGGAAGAGATCGTAGCTGGTGCCGTTAAACCCTTAACTGAGAATGCTCCGGACATAGAGGAATGGAATACAACATGGCTGCAGTTTAGGGGCAGAACATGGCTGAATCTTCCGTGGTACTTTGCGGAGGCCTATTTCTACCGCCGACTCCTAGAAGCCGTGGAATATTTTCAACCCGGGCCGCTGGAAGGCCTTGACCCCTTCTCAACATCCAAAAGAGAGCAACTGAGAGAGAGCGTAATTCCCTTAAGTCTGGTGGTTGACGCAATGGGCAAGATCAAGGATCCTCAACTGTGCTTTGAGAACCTGCTGCATGCGTGTCTATGGGGCAATCGTGTCGATCTGAGCAACTTAACCGTTACCGAGGAGGTTAGACGCCGACAAGGGATAATAGAAAGAGAGAACCTTCTGATCGACGATTTTTCCAAGGTCATTAAAGTCTTCCTAGGATGTCCGCCTCCGCAGATCGCTTTTATCAACGACAATGTCGGAATCGAGCTGGGATTTGACCTTTTTTTAGCCGACTTCCTCTTAAGAAACAATTGGGTGGAGAAGATAACATTCTATCTAAAGCCCTATCCCTTCTTCGTCTCAGACGCTATGCCTAAAGATCTGCTGGAAACTGTACAAGCCTTGGCTGGAGCCTCAGCTTCGAGCCTTCGCCTTCTAGGAGTGCGATTGAGGGACGCTCTAGCTAGTGGAAGTCTATCCCTGTCAGCGGACTGGTTCTGGACGTCCCCTTATCACTTCTGCGAGATGCCCAATTCACTCCTTGAGGAGATTTCCCGCTTCGACTTGATGGTGTCAAAAGGAGATGTTAATTACCGAAGACTTCTGAGTGACCGTCACTGGCCTTACACGACACCGATTGAAGAAATTCTGAATTACTTCCCAACATCGCTGCTCATCCTGCGAACCCTAAAGGGGGAGATCATAGTCGGTCTTAATCCGGGTCAAGCTGAAAAGATAGAAGCAGAGGATCCGGACTGGTTGATAAATGGCAAGCGTGGACTCATACAGTACATCGAACGTAAATTACCTTGACACTAAAGTTATCACGTACGAAAGCTGGACGATAGGAGTTCTCTATTCTCGCAGAATATATACGTCTGCTCAGGAAAAGGCGGATGGCGAATCTCACTGGCCTATATGCAGCCTCCTCTTGGTATTGCTGAGACGATTAGATAGAAACTGCGTACCAAACATACCTAAAGAACCTCGACGCTGCACTCATGTTCAATATCGCCTCCAGCAATCTGATTAGGAAAAAGACGAGTCTTGGACGCATTAAGTGTGCCAGAGCAACTTTTAATAACCTCTCATGGGAATATGACATGGAGATACGGGTGAAATATCTTGAGTGACCAGAACCAGTATCTTTTCATTCCAGGAGCAACCACAGTCGGCACAGTCTTCTCAGACGGCGTCATCCTAGCCTCCGAGAAGAGGGTCTCTTACGGCACCCTTGTGGTGAGCCGAGTGGGGAAGAAGGTTTTTAGGGTAACGGAGCGCATCGGTGCGGCTTGCGCAGGCTTAGTCTCTGACATGCAGATCCTTGTTCGCGAGGTTGAAGCCTATGCCAACCTCTTTAAACTTGACTCTGGCAGGCCGATCTCCGTTAAGTCGGCTGCTAAGGTCATGTCGAATCTTCTGTTCAGTCGGCGTTACTTCCCTCTTATAACTCAGACGATTGTTGGAGGAATAGATGAGGAAGGTCCGTCTCTTTACGTTCTGGACATCTTGGGTTCCGTCATACCTGACAGATACGCGGCTGTCGGTTCAGGGGCTGAGATAGCGATCGGCGTTTTGGAGGAAGGCTACAAAGACGGAGCGTCTATGGAAGAGTCAAAGAACCTCACAGTTCGGGCGATAAAGTCAGCTGTAAGTAGAGACATTATGAGCGGCGACGGAATAGACTTTCTCATCGTAACAAAAGACGGAATGGGCGAGGAGTCCATAAAGTTCTAGCAATCTTGAGGACCCACTTCCGTCAACTTTGAGGTGCTCGTTCTATGTTTGATTTGACCGAAGAAGAAGGAAGGTTTCTCGTCAAGCTCGCCAGGACGGCAGTCGAGGAGAACCTAAAGGATGGAAGAATAATCGGTCCTCCGAAGGATACTCCGACCAAACTTATGGAAAGATGCGGGGTCTTCGTAACATTGAACACAGTCGAGGGTGGAGCAAAAGAGCTCAGAGGCTGCATAGGTTTCCCCTACCCGACTCACCCCCTGGTTCGGGCAACAATTGAGGCAGCCATCGAATCAGCAACAAGAGATCCCAGATTCCACCCGGTCTCCCGGAAAGAGCTGGAACACATAGTCTTCGAGGTAAGTGTCCTAACGCCGCCAGAGCTTATCAGTGTGGCATCCCCACAGGACTATCCATTAAAGATCAAAATTGGGGAAGATGGACTGATAGTGGAGAGAGGTTACAGCAAGGGGCTTCTGTTGCCGCAGGTGCCGGTTGAGTGGGGCTGGAACGAGGAGGATTTTCTGTGCCAATGCTGCCTGAAAGCGGGTTCATCCCCAGATTCTTGGTTGCTAAATGGAACAAAGATATACAAGTTCCAGGCAATCATATACGAAGAAACTAGTCCAACTGGGTTGGTCACAAAGAAAAGACTAACCGGAGAATGAAACTTCTGAGTGCACCGATGCCTTGTCACCACTAAAACCTGTCCCGTGACCGATATCTCGTTCTACTCGTTTTTCGATGACGCAGTAGTCTTCTCAAACCTGCTTGTGGCGCAAGAAAGTGACAAAATCCGTTGCAATTAGCCGCTCAGTTATTGAAAGCATTCTAAGCTACGCGAGGGCTGTCCATCCGAGAGAAGGAATCCTCCTCCTAAGAGGTACAGTAGAGAAGGATAAGATTCTGATCGATGAGGTTGAAGTGCCCCCGCTTGCTGTCCACGGCCGCAGTTTCTCAAATTTCCCGCTTCATATGCTCCCGATCGATTTCTCGATTGTCGGTACAGCTCACTCTCACCCATCAGGTGTCCTCAGCCCATCCATTGGAGATCTGAACAACTTTTACGGAAGGGTGATGATCATAACAGCATATCCCTACAGTTCGGAACAGCAAATAGCCGCATTCGATGCGAACGGAAAAGCTGTAAAGTACCAGATGGGAACTTCGAAGAGGACAGACAGGTGAAAAGTCAACAGGAAACAGAGAGAAAAAAATGGAGAAGTTAGGTTTAAATCAAATCGCGAAGCACAACTTTTACTGACGTGTTGTGGTGAGTCTGGGTCATTAGTCGATCTAGAAAGAACAGCATGAATCTACTGCTAACTTTACTTCGAGTCAGAGTTGTGGGGCTAGTTTCTCTAATGTTTTCAGTCCCCATTCCTCAGCGCTCCTTGCCTTCCTTAGACATTCTGTGGCTTGTTTGCACCGAATAGCATCCTTGATTTCGTTACCTTTCGGTGGAAATGGAAATAGCTCAGACACTCTTTTCAGATTTTGTGCGACCACTCTATAATGTTCTTTGGCTTCGTCAAAGAATGAACGGCATCTGCCATCTATGCGCTCATTCGCTTCCTCTAAGAATTCCACAGCGAAGTTTCGGCACTCAGTCCAGACAGCAGAATTGTAAGCCATCCCAAACCCATCGGCTCTACCTGCTTCCAACGCTTCTATCCAGTTGTCGAAACCCACTAGACCTGCTTTATACCTAGGGTATATCCACTTTGCAGGGCTCTTAGAGTGCTCCAATGCGAATCCAAAAGCCTCCTTGACCGTTCTGATATCGTCCACAGCCTGCCCAGGCTTTATGATGTACGTTTCCAATACTCCGATGTCGGTGTCACCAAGATCCTTCCAAGGTTTGGGTCCTCTGCCTGAACCACACCCCGGGCCTGAGAAATAGTATCCCTTATCGTCATAGCCGTAGACAACATAGTATTCAGGGATGTCTAACTCCCAGCCGTAGCAGGCCGAAAATTCCATCAACAATGTAGCCCACGTTTCTCCCCAACCTGAAAAGCATCTCCGTATTCCATGCTGTCGGTCCGCTTGGGCAGACAACCTCATGCATATCGATGATGAATGCGTGTCCTGTAGCACCGAACAACCATGCGTCGGAAACGTCTAGGTTTAGATACCGAAGGCAACCTTTAACACAACCGAGATGTGAAACCCACATTGGCTTCCATCTTAGATTTTGAAGATTCCTCTCCATTTTTCATTCCCCGGCACTCGTGCAGTATTGCCCTTTTCCGATATCTTTTTCGACGTTCCACGTTAGCTATTTTGTTTCTATCTCTTCAGCTGCTCCTTGTTTGATCAGTATTCGAGCATTTTCTGGGGGGAGCGCCGCTACATCTTCAGGCTTGAATGGACCATACGTCTTCATATCAGCCCCGATTATGGCAGGTATCTCTTGGAGAATCCGAACCAGTATAATCTTCGGCTTAGGCTTTTCCTCTGCCTTTGGCAATTGCCCCTGCAAGATACTCTTGAGAAGGCTGAGATACGACTCAGCTGAGGGTGAAACCTTCTCATGTAAACTGGTTTCCTCCTCAGTTAGAGAAGTAACGGGCACAATCTCACTGCCTGATATTCTACGTAGTATCTTATCATATCTGGTTCGAATCAGCTCCTCAGTAAGCCGTCTGACGTTCTCCCTCTCATTTTGCAGAAGCCTGCCTCTTAGCGTCTTTTCGTCCAGCATCCTGCTCTCTTCCCTAAGTTTCATTATATACTCAGCTAGATTGGCGTAGAAATTCCTTGGAAGAGGTTGGATTTCCATATTCTCTTTCTCTTTCCTCCAGGCTTCAAAAAGCTTGTCATACAATTCTACTCAGCCACCTGCGCTAAGTCTTTACAGAGCAAGAAGACGGCCGGCGCTGTAGGCAACTCGACTTTCTGCTTCTTGAAAGGTCCGAACGTCTCTTCTCCCAGTCTAAATTGGGGAGCCTCATCAACAGTTACTGTTGCTCTGCCCTCTTTGAATGCTATGGCCTGCTTAAACGGATCAAAGTCTTCGATGGATTTTACTGGAAATACCACCTTCATCAGACCGGTCTTTCCATTCAACGTGTTGGCTAGACGGATCAAACGGTGGATATCCGTCGTGACCACAGTGTCAATCTTGACAGACGTGATTTCCACACCCTGTTGTGTGATGACTTTCCAGCCTTCAGGACCGACGCCTCTTATTAGGTTCCAAGGTCCGCTCGATTGCCAGCTTCTCAAAATAGCATCATTGTTTGCAATCACAGCGTTTACAACGTTCCTCTTCAAGCCCAGACGCTGGAGATCATCTCTCGAAGATTCTTTAAGAAATTCGTAGGTTCCTTTGGCTATGCGTCCGCGCCATCCAGAATCATTCAGACGGGGGCCAGCCATCGTTCGCAAGCCTCTGCGTCCGATTTTTTCTACTCCGTGAAATGTTGCTTGAAGACCTGTCCCAGTGATATAGTCGGCTATTTCCTTTCTGGCCATTGAGTCTAGTTCTCGAATTTCGTTGTTCTCTACGTGAACATGATATCCGCGGTGACCGCTGAATGATACTACGATCTCATCGGTCGAGAACCCAAAATCCTGCGTCAGCATATCTACCAGTTTGACAGTCTCTTGCTTAGCCGATTCTAGACATACTTCACAAGGCCAAGTTTTCTCATCAAAGGATTGACCGCCACACATGGGGCATTTTTCAGGGGTGATTCCCTTTCCATCAAAACCGCAGCCGCTGCAGGTCCATCTGTCATGAATCTTAGCGCAGCGAGTAGGGATATGGTCGGCGTCTATGTCAAAATGCATATCCGCTCCGAGCCACCCCTTCTTTTCCATATCCTCCTCTGGCATCTCATAATAGGCTGTTGAGTAGTAGACATGCAATGGAACACTCTTCTTAAGAAAGGATCTGAGTTCCTCTAGGTTGCTGAAGCCCTTATGTCTGATCATGACATCGCCCTCGAAAAGGAGGAAACCGAACTCTCGCTGCTCAATTGAGGTTGGAGCCGCAATTCTCGGAGACTCGTTCTCGTAGAACTCCGCAAACCTATCTTGAACAAATCTGCTAGTTTCTTCATTCATCTCTGGTCAGCAAGAGCCTTGGATTTGAGTGTTCTGAGCTTCCTTCGATAATAGGCCAGAGGATGGCGAACGACCCTGCACACATCATCCATGCCTGGGCATATACCATGCGTGCGCAATGTGTCACATTTCGGCGGCATATAGCTCGTTCTGGAACCTTTGGCACCAGCAATATGCTCGACTTGGTACCGAGTCATCCTCTCATTGAAGTCTGCGGAGAAACGGAACAGATCGATAACCTCGCCGGGGTGGACACCTATGCGTAGGAGAAAGGAGGTCAACGCAAACCGTCCAACATGAGAAAGGTGTCGCCCAGCAGCAGCACTATCATATAACTGCCTTATGCAGGGGGGAAAAGCCTCGTTGACCGCACTTCGCGGCAGCTCTTCAAATTGAACTTTTGCAGTCCTACGTGAGTAAGTCTGCGTTAACCTATCTACGCGCTCAATCACGTTCTCCGGCAGCATAGACCTCACGTCTGCTTGGAGCTTCCTTTCCACATGTTTACGGACCTCTTCCTGAAGAAGTCTAGTAACCTCCTGTTTTCCCAGATAGACCCATCCGTTCCACAAGACTCTGTTTATGAGCTTCCACTCCTTCTCATGAAAGCTCTTAGCGTTCTTCAAGAAATCTGTGAAGTAAAGTGCGAACCTGCAATTTCCCGGGGCGGCTATTCCTTCTGTTGCCTTGATCCTCCATTTGAACGAGTCGGCAACTTCGAGGACGGTCTTCTCATCCTCAGATTTGAGCAGATTATAAACCCGTGTTGCCTCTGCTAGTGCGTACCTCCTCTTGATGAAGTCGTTGTTCGTCGCCGCGGCCATCATGACGGCTACTGGAAATGAGGCTATCTCAATGTCATCATCGAGTGTTTGATAGCTTACTTCTGGAGGGTTCTTTCTAAGGGCCTCTTCGATTCTCTCCTCTGCTCTGGCAACAATACGTTCGAATTCGGGATTCGCCAGATCGTCTATCTTCAAGTCCAATGGGTTTATGTATTCAGCCGCCTCGGGTGTAAACGGATACCTTGCTAGATCGCTCTTCGGGAAGACAAGCCTCGCCTCCAATGGTCTGAACGAGTTGCTCACTCGACTTCTATGCGGGGAGCCAGATAGTACACCAGTTTGCCCTCATACTGCTGCTTGAAATCGAGTCTGATCGGCATATCCGTAGAGAACTCGACTATAACCACGTCTGAAGTTGCTTCAGCCGCCTTAACAATCTCAGTTAGGTAGCTCAAGCTGAACGTAGACTTGGACGCTTCTTTCACATCCAAAGATAGGAGTGATTCGCTTCCTTTCTGCATCTCAATATTTGCGCCCATAAGGTCTCCTTTCGCATTCATCAAGAGTCTTTCTCCGTCGGTTTCGATGCGAACATGGTCGCTTACGAGCGCGACGTCGTCAAGGGCTTGACGCAGCCCCTCGGTTGTAAGTGTGACCTTTGCGTTGAAGGCGATATTCGGCGTGGGGACCTCTTCCTCAGTGGCCTCAAGAGTCGGCATGTTGAATGACCGTGTATATCGTCCCTTTACAATCACCTTGAGCTGGGCCGTCTTCTCATCGAAGGATAACTCAACCGATTCGTCTCTTCCAGCTCTCCTAAGGAGTTTCAGTAGCTCGCTCAAGTTTAAGGAGATCTTCATGCTCTCTGTGGCGTTGTACTCGTCGAAGGCGGTCTTTGGCATGACGAAGTCCACCATGGCAACACGTGAGGGATCCATGGTTCTGAGGCTGATCCCATTCGGGGTTACGTCGAATGTCGCCTCGTCGACAAGCGTCGAGATCGCTGTGAAGACGTTCTTGGAAAGAGTCGAATCGGCAACTTTACACGCGAACAACAGTCTAACCTCCCAATTCTGCTATGAACATGCTTTAAAGTTCCCTTTATATCTTTAGACAAACCAGAATTTAAGAATGCTTCTCCTAGTGAAGAGCAGCTAACTTTGTGGTGACTTTACTATAGAGCTCGACAAGTACAGTGGAGCAACACTGGAAACCATTTTTGGGAGTAATCACTACTCAACTGTTAATTACTCCAATCTAGTTGCCATGCGAATGTGCCTTCACATTACGGTTATGGTGAGTAGGCTGCCGACCGTTTCGTATCTAACTTGGATCTATTGTTCGAAATCTTGGGCTTTGACTGCGGGCTCACCTTTCGTTGCAGTGGCTTTGATCTCAACTTGACAATCTTGGGCACGACCGTCACTACGCGTGAGGATATCCACCTTGTGGGTGGTGCTGACACATCTGTGGAATTGGCACAAAGATAATTGGCGGAAGGGGGTGCCGAGTTGCTGGCGCCGGTTGGCGCACAAATTGTCAAAGATTAACGGTGCAATCAACTGAAGACTAGAAACACGCATTGACATAATCGACAGCAATGCGAAATGCCGATTAAACCATAGCCTTAAGCAAAACCTAAAAAGTCCAAAAGACCCTACTGATAGTGAACTTACCATGCAGCATAATAATTCGAAGAAGCGGATAATAGCGGATCTCCATATCCATAGCAAGTTCAGCCGTGCAACAAGCGAAAGAATGAACATAGAAGAGATCACCCGCTTCGCGCAAGTAAAAGGCTTGAACCTGATCGGCACAGGAGACTTCACCCACCCAAAATGGTTCAAAGAACTGGGAGAGAAACTGACCGCAGCCCCGGAAGAAGGCCTCTATGGGCCAGGGCAAAACCCAGACTCTCCTGTTCGATACATGATCACTGGAGAGGTCTCAACGATCTTCAATGTGAATGGAAGCCCTAAAAAGATACACCACGTGATCTTGACACCTAGCCTAGAAACAGCGGCGCAGATAAGCGATCGTCTGGCTCAATACGGCAATCTTTCATCTGATGGGAGACCAATTCTGAATATGAGTGCGCCTCAACTCATCGAAGAAGTCATGGAGGTCTCACCCCGCAACCTCGTGATACCGGCTCATGCCTGGACGCCTTGGTTCAGCCTCTTTGGAGCTTTCAGCGGATTCGACAGGATCGAGGACTGCTACCAAGACATGACCAAACATGTAACAGCTATAGAGACGGGGCTCTCTTCAGATCCACCTATGAACTGGCGCCTCAGCGCTCTTGACCGTTTCGCCTTGGTCTCTAACAGCGATTCACACTCCTTCTGGCCGTGGAGAATAGGTAGAGAAGCCATTGTGTTCGAACTTAAGAAACTAGACTATCGTGAAGTCTTGGATGCCATCTGCAAAAAAGACCGAGAACGCCTGAAATTCACTATCGAGACGGATCCTGCGTACGGAAAATACCACTGGACCGGTCATAGAGGTTGTGGGATTTCTCTTCCCTCTGATGAGGCGAGAGAGCTGAGAAACCGTTGTCCAGCCTGTGGCAGAAGCCTTACGAAGGGGGTCGAGCAACGAGTAGAAGAGCTGGCAGACCGACCCAGCGGCTATAAACCTGAGGGTGTTCCTGGCTACTTGCATTTACTACCTCTCTCAGAGATCATCGGTACTGTGCTGGGACTTGCACAACCTGGTATGCAGAAGGTTTGGGGCATATACAACGCGCTTGTTTCCAAGTTCGGCGATGAATATACAGTTCTCATGGACGCTTCTCTGGAGGAGATGTCAAGTTGCGTGAATCTTGAGATCGCTGACGCTGTCGTCCGCGTCAGAAAAGGAAGAGTAAAGGTGATTCCTGGATACGACGGGGTCTATGGTAGGCTCGTCCTCTTTGAAGATCATATGAAAGAAGAAGAGACGAGGAAGAGAGAAAGAGCTGGACAGAGGGGGCTGTCCGAGTATATTTGAGACGCATCGAAGAAAGTTTATCTCATATTCTTTCAATAGTCTAATTTAGCGTGGTGCAGTTCCTTGGAGTTTAGGGATTTCGGTTGGAACAGCTTCTTGCTTAAGATTTCACAAGACTCGCGGCTAGTCAGTGAAGGGGGGAATGCAAGATCTGGATACATGAGAATCGAGGCTGAGAACTACTTCCTTGAGGTTAAATGGGAAGAGACCCAGCCCAAGAAGGTGAAACCCATGTCGGAAATTGTGGAAGCATTTGTTAAGAAGTTGGAAAAGGACACTAAACAGAAGGTCCCGATTCATGGGAAGAGGTCAACCAGAGTTTTCGAGCATGAGGCCTTGGTCCTCAGCCTAAAGTCGGTTACTGAGGAACGCATCTATTTCTGGTACTGTGAAGATAGCCTTAGGATTGTAATACTTCGCTTCGTTTTCAAGTTGATGGATACCACTTCTCAGACGATCATCAGGCAGGTGCTTGGCTCGTTCAAATGTCATGGTGAGGAAATGAGTGTGTGGACTCCACCCGAGTCTACTTTTAGGGCGCCTCCTTCTTTTCAGCTGACTGACAGGAAGATGCTGATCGGCAGAACGTACCTTTTGCTTCTCGAGCTTAAATTGGCTCCTTTCGCCGAAAGGAAAAGGGAGATCCTTTTCGAATACAATTCGATGGCCAACATACGGTTCGAAGACGAGTATAAAGACCTCAGCAAGTGGATGGAGAAAAGGTATCTCAAGGATTTGAAAAAGAGGTATCGCGGCATCAAGTTTCAATCCTCCGTTGAGGAAAAAATCGATGGTCATCTTGCAGTTGTCAAGAAGGGCGCTGGAAGATCGGGTTTTACCACCCGGAGGTCATCTCTGTATGCTAATGCAACTTGGTACTGTGAAGATCTGAACAGAATCTACACGGTTACAACTTCTGAACATATTGCAAGGCGGTGGCCGCTAAGACGTAGAATAGACGAGAGAGCATTTGAAGACTTCTCTAAAGAGTTCATCTCAACCGTTAGGTGCCATTAAGCAATTTTTCTGAGTAGTTCGTCACATCTATACTTGAGTGTTTTGCAGACTCTCTCACGAAGAGTTTCTCCAGTCAGATTCGCTTTCCTCAGCAGGTTCAGTCTCTTGGCTAGTTCGATATCTCCTAGGAAGTGAACCCACAATTCGAAGTCTCCACGTCCTGTGTGGAACTCAACAGATTCTATGTCAACTGTTTTGATTTCGTCGCAGAAGTCGACCAGGTTGTCGGAGTATACCTCCAAAGGTTGACCGATCGCAGTATAGAAGTGGAAAGCCCTATTCGGCGAAGTCTTGGTCAAGATTCTTCTAGCCATGTTTTCGTCAACTTTTGGGAATCCGAGGATCTCCCTACCTAGCTCTGTTATAGTATAACGGCCACCTTGAAGTACTGAGACGTACCCAGCCCTTCTCAGTCCGAGCAAATGCATATTGGCTGATCGATTTTCCAAGCCGGTTTTTTCTGATACCTCCCTCAGATTGACTGGGTTCTCAATCTCCCATAACAGTCTCAGTATGTTTCCTTTCATCTGGCTTAGGCTTCTCATCCCATAACATAACTCCATAATTTAAATAGCAATGATAACAAATAAGGGTTATCGATCCGTTAACAGTATGTTTCTGTGGGAGTTCAGCTATGCCGATTGATGAAATGCGCAAAGACTACATCCTAGATCGTTGGGTCGTGATTGCTTCGCAGAGAAGACGAAGACCCACAGATTTCATAAAAGCTAGGGAGTCAGGAAAACCGTCAATCTGCCCTTTCTGTCCGGGGAATGAGCCTATGACCCCTCCGGCGGTCCTTGTGTATCGCCAGGCGGATGGCAAGATTGTTAAGGATGAGGATAGCGACGGATTTCGCCACAAAGATTGGTTGGTCAGATGCTTCCCAAACCTCTACCCCGCTTTTAAACCTCCAAAGGATGGGGAAGCCATAATCAGGCAAACAGAACATTTCGAATCTATGGAAGCCTTAGGCCACCATGAAGTGATCGTGGAGTCGCCTGAGCATGATGAGCATCCGGGCGCAGCTGGTATTTCTCAGATGATTCTTGTTATCAATGCCTATAAGGACCGACTGAGCTACCTGACTTCACGTAGATACGTCAAGTATGTTTCGATATTTAGAAATCACGGGCTAGATGCCGGTGCTTCTCTTTCACACGCTCACACACAAGTAATCGCCACACCCGTTCTTCCTAGTGTCGTGATGGAGGAGCTGAACAAAAGCAAAAGTTTTTGGGATGATGAGGAGCGATGCATATTTTGTGACGTTGTCGAAAAGGAAAGATCCAGTCCACGTTTAATCTGGGAGAACGACAAATTTGCGGTATTGGCTCCTTGGGCTGGGGTTCATCCCTTCGAATTTTGGATTTTTCCAAAGAGACATCAGCCAACGCTTCTAGACGTAACATCCGGCGAGATAGAAGAGCTCGCGGCGACTCTGAGGTTCTGCTTCGGTGGATTGAGATCCCTCCTAGGGGATCCCTCCTATAATTTTGGTTTTCACATGGTGCCCGCTGAACATTATCATTGGCACATCGAAGTCTGCCCTAGACTATCCATATGGGCAGGTTTCGAGAAGAGCACCGGGATGTTTATAAACGTTGTACCACCTGAAGAAGCATCCTCAAGTCTGAGGGGAGCAATCCAAAGAGAGCAGGACGAGCTAAAATCCTAGCATGAAGGTTCAGCTGTACATACTCAATACTTTTCTGATGCCGTCAGCAGTCACGTGGTATCTTTCAACTCCGCTACTGAAATCCACCTCGACGTAGTTGGTTGAGATCAGCTTCTGTATGTTTGATCTCGCTTTCTCAGGTTCTAAGACTGACCATCGGGATATCTCCTCCAGTGTCAAAGATTTATCCGGGCTGGTTGCGCCTATATTGTGTAATATGCAGAGGAAGTAGAGCTCATCCGGCATCGAAAATCCTCTTAACCCCATATCACATCACTGGCTACAAGCCTCTTCGTAAACTTTAGCTGTCTTTCTTGCGACCGCGTCCCAGCTGTAAATCTCTTGGACCTTCCTTTTAGCATTTTGGGTTAACCACCGTGAATATCCAGAATCTGACAGAACTCTGTTTACCCCGGAAGATATTGATTCGGCGCTTCTGGGATAAACAAGGACTCCGGTTCGGTCATGCTCAATTATCTCAGATAAGCCTCCCACATTTCCGGCGACAACCGGTACGCCCGCCGCCATCCCTTCAAGAGCCACTATCCCGAATGGCTCATAGATCGAGGGAACTACCAAGACATCAGCGCTCATGGTTAACTCCACAAGGTCCGAATCTGAGATGAAGCCTACGAATCGTATTTTTTCTCCATGTCCCGTTGATGTCGCTAGGCTCTCAAGATGATTCTTAGACCAACCGTCTCCAGTGATAATGAACCTAGCTTCTGGGCGGCTTTGGACAATGCTAGGTATAGCCCATATTAAGTACTCTAGACCCTTCTGTGGGACCAGTCGACCTATGAAAAGTATTAGTTTCTCATAAGGCCCGACTCCGTAACGTCTCTTAACTTGCTCTCGGTCGACATCTTTCTGATACCTCATTATGTCAACGGCATTCGGAATAACGTCAATCTTCTCTTGTGGCAAGCGGAAGTGGTTCTGAAGCTCCCATTTCACGGAGTCACTGACTACGATGACTCTTTTTGCTTCATAGGTCATCCACCATTCGAGGCCGTCAATCATATATGAGTCTGGGCTGCGAAGCCCTTGCACACGACCCGCTTCAGTACTGTGAACTGTTAAAACCAGAGGTTTGTCCAGATAATATTTGGAGGCTATACCAGACGGCGCAGTAAGCCAGTCGTGAATGTGAATAATGTCAAACCCGATATCTCGGCTTAGACTCGCAACTTTCTTCTCAATGAAATGATTGAACAAGAAAGCCCACACACTGAAGCTCGGATGACCGATCTCTATTCTTATGCGGTGAACTTTCACGCCTTCAATATCTTCGTAAAGCGGGGCCCCAGGAAAGTCCAAAGTGACGACATGGACGTCGCAGTTCTCTCTCACTAATGCTTTTGATAGACCTAGGCAATGTCGAGCGATTCCGCCTACGATTCTAGGCGGGAACTCCCAAGTTAACATGCAAATCTTCATGCCAGTGCGCCTGGACCTTTTATGCCGCCTGTGTTCCTCTTCTTTTCAGGTGAAATATGCAAATATACTAATGAACTTTGACTATGGCTGAACACTTCTTGGCGAACGAAGTACCTCGTGAATCGGTTTGAAGCGGATACTATATTCTTCACTGAGGAACTTCTCAAACTCCTCAAAGACGATACTCTTTGTCCTGTTCATTTTTAAGCAAATGGGTTCACCCTCGTAGACCGGGCTTACATCGTAGATGGCAACTTTACTTGAGAGATCTGGGTCTTCCAGGAGGACATGCAGTATCTTTTCGGCAATGCACTCAGGCGAAATCCAAGCCGTGTAAGAGACATTGACCATCCTGTACGATATTCCCTCCCTGATTGCAACGCAAGATTTCTTGACAACCTTTCTAAAGGTATTCGGATAGATGTGCTGCGTCCATATTAGGTGGTGGCATTCGCCTCTAACATCAACTACATCTTCGTTTTCTGGAACTTTCCAGCCCTTTCTGCTACATTGAGCCTTAAACGTTTCAATAAGTTCCCAGACTTCTGGAAAAATGGGCATGCTTTTCCACAATCATATGTCATTTTCCGTGGATATTTATACGTTTTTCTTTTCACAATTTCGGTCTCACTTTGTTTTTTCAGAATTTTCAATGCGTTTGGGGGCGATTGCCTCTTTCAAATCTTGGTTGCTGTTGGGAGCAAAAGTTCTCCCAAGTCCTTCGTAACGTCGTCCACGCGACCATCAACTAGGTGCGTGTAAAGTTCTTTGTGAACGTCGGCTCTCCTATCCCAATCCCATGTCTTCTCGGTTGATTCCCTACAGTTTTGGGCGATCTCCTCAATTCTTCGTCCTTTGTACCCGCCCTTGTGTAGTTGGGCTATCTTCTCGGCCGTTTCCCGAATGTTGTCTGGGTTGATCCATATACCGTTGAAACCGTCTACGACCTTCTCGCGTAATCCTCCCAGTCCCACAGCTGGAACAACTCCGCAAGCCATGGCTTCTAGGTCTACTTGTCCTTGTGGTTCATATCTCGAGGGTACGAGCATGAGGTTCCAAGAGTTGATGACCTTGACTTTTTCTTCCCCATTATAGAAGGTGTTATCGATATGTACTACTTCCTCGAGTTTCATACTACGAATCTTCTCAACCAATTCTATGTACAGTGGATTCTGGGTCTCTGTCTTTGTGACCACGTGAAACTTGATCTCCGGAATTTGCTTGACGAGAAGCGAGGCGAGTTCAGGCACGATGTCGATGCCCTTAACAGGGGTGCATCTCCCAATGAATCCTATCTTGAATCCTTTCTTTTCAACGTTTGTCATAGGTCTATATTCTTTTGTGTCAACTCCGTGGTATATCGCGAAAATCCTATCTTCAACCTGCCCAAACCTCATTCCGTGCGCCCTTAACCCGAACAAGTATTCTTTTCTGTGAATCCTGCTTACAGTAAAGAGAGCTAAATTTGGATGTCTGGTCAAGATTTTGAATGTCAAGGGAAACTCAAGGTCTCTAATTAGTCTAAGCCCGTGGTAGAACGAGCTTGAAAATTCTCCTGTAACCCTGAACTCAAATTCGTTCATGTCCAATTTTTCTGAAGTTCCATTAAGGTTTTTGTGCCAGATTCCGCCTTGCCTTCCGGGTTCTGTAGAGTGAATGAAGATGGCTTGGACCAGGTCGGGATGCATCCAGGCAAAGAGGGCGCTCCTTAAGATGGACATCCAGTCGTGTGGAGAGAAGATATCGGCCTCAGATATTCTGTACGGGGAGGGTACGACAGCGAAGTTTGTGAAGTACCTCGGAACTACATATATCTCGTATGGTTCAGATAGGTACCCAACATCAATCCCATACTGATGTAGAATATCGTAAGTCCACGCGTAAGCGACATCGAGGTCAACGTCCGAAGACGGCCTCCTTATAATGACCCCTTTGAAGTTTTCTCTGATGGGAAGATCGGGTCTGAAATGCATCGAGAAAGTCTTGACATCAAAGCCTCTGCTGACAAGTCTAGGATATAGGTTGTTGTGAAAGGTGGCTAAACCTCCCACCGCGCCGACCCCCGCCTCATAGGAGTCCACTCTCAACTGAACGGTCATAGCCAATCCCCTTAATTCTCGGAGAAGCGCTCCTAGCAACTCTTAAAGCTTTGCCTAGAACTACTACCGACAAGTATTTAGATTTTATGAAACTATTTACCATAAAGCACAGTTGGCTTTTCAAAGCGGCTTTTCAGTCGGCACTTATGAGGATTTCGCTCTTCAACAGTCAGAGTCTTTTCGCTTTTTTAATCAGCACATCTCCTCAATCTTCTCTAGTTCTAGATAGCATGCGTACATTTTCGTACTGAAAAGGTTTAGGAAGACTTTGTAGGGTTGTTCGGAAGCGTCTAAGTCAACTGAAAGCGTCCGTAGTGACGAAGAAGTAATCTGATAACATGGGCTCAAAGAGTCGACTCTATCTCTTTCCTGCTTTTTGTGTCCAGTTTGCTGAGGTCTTCTATCTCGTACACGTTGTCATTTATGTCTGTGATTATGACCCTGTTACCTATGGGTATGATGCTCATTCTTCCTCTCGTTCGGATCTTTGTCGGCCCTTTGTCCGTCAAAATTTCCCATTCAAATTCGTCGCCACTCGTTTCGATCTTCTCAACTCCCAGTATCAATGGGATAGAGTACGCCTTGTCCAGAAAGACAAGCAGGTTTTTCGTGGATTCCGTGTCCAACTCGCCGTAATATTGATGATGCAGATGTCAACTCCGTAACTATCGTTAAAGATTATGAAGTAGGGATACGTTATTGGGAAGGGCTTCGCACGCGTCAAACCGGCACCGAGGATGGAATCTAATCCGTCGGGTGGAAATACCGGGTCGGGCACAGGACCAGGTATCGGCCTAACATCGCCCATATTTCCGACGATTAGCGCGCGTGAAAAATAGCCGGGAGTTTGCCTTCGTCCTGAACCATTCCTCGAAGGAAAGACAGCTGAAGGTTCCTGTTGCCGGGAAAGAACTTCTGACGGGTCGCAAGGTATCCAGATCATTAGCAATAGAACCTTACGGTGTCCAAATCATCACGAGAGAACGAGACAGCTGAGAAGTTAACTCTTCACAATCTGTTCGGCCTGTGGATTCGTTTGCCCCCAGTTTCATCAACATAAGATTACGCATCATGTCTTTTGCTGGCGCGTTCATGCGTAGAGATGGCAGGCTACTTTGTGGTTTTCTTCAAGATCCAGCAAGGGGGGCCTCTTCTCCCTGCAGACGGCCATAGCTTCTGGGCATCTGTTGCAGAACTTGCATCCGACGATCGTTTCAAGCCGTGCTGTTTCGACCTCCTGTAGCTTTACTCTTCCCTCCCACCTAGATCTGGGATTAGGTATAGGGATGGAACTGACCAGCATCTTCACATAGGGGTGTTTCGAATTCTTTATTACGGCTCCAAAGTTCCCTTGCTCCATAACAGACCCGAGGTAGAGGATGATTATCTCGTTACTGATACAGAATGCGTTGGAAAGGTCGTGAGTTATGTAGAGGCAGGACATGTCATGTTTCGCCTCGAGGTTCTGGATGATCTTTAGTATGTCGGCCCTTAGGGAGACATCCAGCATAGATACTGGTTCGTCGGCCACTAGAATTTTGGGTCTTGTGAGGAAGACTCTGGCGAGCATAACCCTTTGCCTTTGGCCTCCGCTCAGTTGGTGCGGGTATTTGCTGAACACCTCTTCGGGATTCAGATCAACCTCCAACAGTGCTTCACTTGCCAGTTTATAAGCTTCGCTCTCCGACTTCGACAACTTGAACTTCTTTATGGGTCCCATCATCACGTGGCTCATCTTGTAGAACGGGTTTAAGGACTCGTATGGATCTTGGAAGACTGCCTGCAACTCTCTTCTGTATCTCTTCCATTCTGCCCCCTTCAGCTTCCATACGTCCTTCCCGCGGTACAGAATCCTCCCAGAAGTCGGCTTTATGAAACCCAGCAAAAGATTGGCGATTGTGGATTTCCCGCTTCCGCTCTCTCCCGCCAGGGTGATGATTACCTGCCTGTCCTCCGGTATCTCGAGGGAAAAATCTTCTACCGCAGTGACAGAGTTCTTGCTGATTAGCCCGCCGAGGGAAAAAATCTTCCCGAGGTTACTGACTTCTAAGAGATTTCCCATGGATTATCACCTCAGGAGTTCATGTGGCAAGCTACGAATTTCCCAGGCTCTACCTCCTTGAATTCTGGATCTTCCCTTCTGCAGATTTCTGAAGCATTAGGACAACGAGGGTAGAATCTGCAACCAAGCGGAGGCTGCCTTAAGTCAGGAGGTAAGCCAGGTATGCTCCTCGGGATTCCTCCTTTCTCCAACGACGGAACTGAGGATATGAGTCCCTGCGTATATGGGTGAAGAGGTTCGTCGAAAATGTCGTACACATCTTGGATCTCCACCATCTTGCCCGCGTACATGATTGCCAGCCTATCCACGACCTCGGAAAGGATTGCTATGTCATGGGATATCAGCAACAGTGAAGAGCCGGCTTTCTCCCTTAGGTCAACCAACAGTTCCAAAACCCCTCTTTGCACAACCACATCCAACGCACTGGTGGGCTCGTCAGCTACAATCAGTTCAGGCTTCAGAGCCATGGCCATGCTTATGATTGCCCTCTGCCTCATTCCTCCGCTGAGCTCACATGCATGAGCGCCGGAAACACGCGATGACAAGGCGACACTCTTCAGCAATGTTAGGACATAATTCTTAGGGTCTGCTCCCGGATTCTTGCCATCATGAGCTTCCATAGCGTCTTTTATCTGATCGTAAACCTTCATGACCGGGTTTAGAGCGTTCATAGCCGACTGTGGCAAGAGGGCTATGTGCTTCCATCTGATTCTTCTAAGCTCTTCGTCGTTCATGGCGAACAGGTCTTTCCCTCGATAAAAGACCTTGCCTCCTGCTATATACGAGGGGGGGCTGACGAGCTTCAAGAGGCCCACTGCCAATGTGGACTTCCCGCATCCGGACTCCCCTGCAAGCCCCAATATTTCCTTTTCCCTAACCGCAAAGCTCACACCGTCAACTGCTCTGACAGGCACAGTGCGGGTTTCGTAGTAAACCTTGAGGTTCTCTATTTCTAGTAAAGGAGGCCCCATTTTCTCATCCTTTTACCTTGAGCCTTGGGTTCCCGATCTCGTCGAGTCCCATGCTGACGATAAAGAGACTCAGAAACACATAGATTAGCACGATGACGGGTGGAATCCACCAATTGACCAAGCCCCTAGTAAAAGCTGCATGGACCATGGCCCAGTTGAGCATTATGCCCAGGGTTATTGTGTATTGCGGTCCGAGGCCTATGAGTTCTAGGCCTGCCTCCGCTATCATGGCCCAGCTTACGACGATTGCGAAGTAAGCTCCTAAGAAGGGAAGCATGTTAGGCATGATCTCCCTTATCACGATCTCTATTCCGCGGTATCCCGATAGCTTTGCAAGCTTGATGAAGCCCCTTTCCTTGAGGCTCAGGATTTGGGCTCTCATAACTTTGCACGGCCATGCCCAGCTGAAAACTGCTAATATCAGAGACATCAATGGTATTGTGACTCGCCCTACCACTGCTGCCACAAGTATGAGGATGGCGAGGGAGGGAATCGTGATGAAGACTTCTGTTACCACGTTAAGGATGCTGTCCAGCGTTCCGCCATAGTAGCCCCCGATTAATGCTATAAGCACGGCTATTATAAAGGCGATCATTCCGGCTGTAAACCCTATGCTGATTGATAAGGTGGTCCCGTAAAATAGTTGCGTAAGTAAGTCTCTACCCATTGGATCAGTGCCTAGAGGGTGTTCCCAAGACGGTGGCAACCCCAAAGGTACATCTCCCATCTTCTTTGGGTCGTAAGGCAATAGACGGTAACCTATCTCAGCCGTTAGGATGAGGCCCACAAGCATGCATAAACCTGCCATGATTTTCCTGTTTTCTACAACTACCCTCAAGCCCTTTAGTCTGGCCGTCAACCTCTCTCTTTTCCAAGGAAGCCCGGATGAACGCATCATTTCTCACCTACCCTGGGATCTAGAAAGGGGTAGATCAGATCGATAAGTAGCGCCGACGTTGTGACCCCAAAAATTATGATCAGCGTTATCCCTTGTATCAGAGGATAATCGAGCGATTGGACAGCATTAAATAGAAGGCTGCCGATCCCCGGGTAGGTGAAGACTATTTCTGTTATTATCGAACCCGACGTTACGGCTCCTAAAGAGAGAGCCAAGTCTGTTATCGTAGGTAAGAGCGTGTTCTTCAGTGCGTATTGCCGGAATACATACCTTTCCCTCAAACCTTTCGCCTTCGCCAAGAAAAGATAGTCTTCACCCAGGACGCTGACCATCAAGCCTCTCGCTTCGACAGCCCAGGCGCCTAGCGACACCAATACGATTGAAAGCGCCGGCAATGTCGCATGATATAGGATGCTGACCACATAGTCGATGGTTCCAGGCGAGACTGTTATGTCCACGCCTCCACCATACGGAAAGAGAGGCAACAAGTAAGTCAGCAGATAAACGAACATCATTCCAAGCAGGTAGTAGGGCATTTGGCTTAGGAACAAGGACGCTCCGAAAACTATACTTGTTAGCCTAGATCTTTTTCCTTCCCTCTTGGTCCAGCCCATAAAGGCTCCCAGCAGGAGGCCCCCGAGAAAGCTGACAACGACGGCGGCGCCGAGTAACCCCAAGGTCCATGGAAGCCTTGTTATTATGAGACCCTGAACAGTCGCCGGGAAGAATGAGATTGAGAAGCCTAGATTCCCCTGAGACAGCATGGTGATGTAGTTGATGAATTGTATATGCATCGGCTGATCTAGAGAGAACAGTCTCGAGTATTTTTCGACGAATTCCTCTCCGCCTAAACGTATCCCAAGCCGGTATAGCTGCATCAGTTTGGTCTGCACCGGGTTGCCGGGTATAAGTCTAGGAACAACAAAGTTGATGGTTATCGCCATAGACAACGCCAGTGCATACATAGAAATCCTTTTCATAAGGTACTTTCTCGTATACATCTCGGCGCCCCGATTCACGCTCTTAATGTATTAACTCGTATATAAGCGTACTATGGACGCTTAGAAGTTGGCAGAATCCCATCAGTTTGTTGAACAGTTTAAAACTTGTCATCAAACTCGACTTCTAGATTGCCCTAGTTTATGCTTACGCGCTTCAAAAAATGAGGGAATTGTGGTTTTTGGGCTTCAAGACGGTGCTTTCCTACGTGTTATGGCTAAGATGGCGGCCAGAACTATTATCGCGATGCCTTCCACAGCAGCTACGGCTGCAAACGTGCCAATCTGACCTCTTAGAGCTTCCATTTCTCCTCTCAGTGCATCCATACCCTGTGACATCGCAGCAGTGCTGGTGCTCAGAGCACTGACGCTTTCTAGGAGAGATTCTACCCCACGCGCTATGACAGGGATCTCAGCTGGCACCTCGGCTGGCGGAGGCGAGTAGGAGGCATAGCCCTTCATTATCCAGAACTCGGCGTCGTCTGTCGGCAGCCTAGTGGCATCACCGCGCTTGAACGGACCATACCAAATCAGGTCTATTCCCCTGAACTTCGGGGTATCCTTAGTGAAGTACACCACGGTTTCAGAGATCTCGGCGGGTTTAATGTTTAGCGTTATGAATAGGCCTTGAGCACACCAATGCAAAGCCCAAATATAGTTGTTCTCCGCCGTAGGCCAATTCGTCCAGTACCTAAAGTTATAAGGAACAACGTAGGCGTCGGTTACCGTAGATATGACTGGCATCTCTTGGAAGAGTGTGTCCAAGGCTCTGTTGAAGAGGTTAATATACTGCGGGTCGTCGGGGCTCATCAGCCCCATCTGGTCAACAATGTTGTCGTAAGTTGAGTTGCTCCATCGAACGTTGTTACTGGGCGATAACTCCCCAATAGGCACCACCCATTTGCTGTGTAGCCATATAAGTGTGTCATAAGGTTCGTCCATGCCGCCACACATCCAGAGTGTAGCGCCGTCCCATTCGCCCGTGTCCCATGCGTCCCACAATGGGGACCCGGTAAGAAGCTTTGCTGAAGCGTCTATTCCAACAGCTCTCAACTGATCAACCATCTGCTCGCCTTCCTTCCTCAAGTACAGCCAAGGGGTCGTTATTAGCATCTCGAATGTCACACGTGTCCCGTTGTCTGTAACCCATATGCCATCAGCACCCTTAGTCCATCCGAGGCTAGTGAAGATCTGCTCGGTCTTGACTGGGTCGTAGCTTAACAGATTGTACTCTTGTGACTTAGCCAAAACGGCATCCTTAAACCTCGGTTCCATGTAGGGAGAGAATATGCTGTAGGGATACGGAGGCGCGATCCCCTCCTGACTAATCTTGTCAAGTGCGTCTCGATCGAGGGCATAGGATAGAGCTACCCTAGCTTCGCGGATGTTCCATGGATAACGCATGGTGTTGACAGGGAGGTATAAGGGACAAGGATCCGCTAACGCATAGGGTTCACCTGCATGCCAACCTCTGACGTACGGATTTTTACCCATCACCGATAGGAATGAACCCGTTGTCATGATATTTGATATGTCCAAGTTGTCTGAAGCCAACTGAAGCGCCGTTGCCTCCTCGGTTTCATACGCTACGTAAATCCAGTACCTCGCAGCTGGACGAATGCCAAACAGTTTTGTGCCCCACCAATCGTCTCGGCGCTCCCAGACGAATCGGTCACCAGTCTCCGATAGGTCGACGAGTTTGTAGGGACCAGTGAAGACAGGCGGCTCGTTGTTGAACTGGGTAGGGTTGACATCCTTCCATGTATGCTCGGGAACCGTAACTACAGCTCCCCATATCATGACGCTGAATAGACTTGATCTAACTATCCGTGGATTCGGTGCCTTTAGATTGAACTTGACGGTGTAGCGATCTACAATCTCAACGCTATCTATCTGTGCCTGCGCTAACTCCTCGTAACTGAGGGGCGGCGTATGAATTTGCAGGAGCATATTGTAGGTAAAAGCCACATCTGTAGCGTCGAACTCGACTCCATCGCTCCATGTTACTCCCGGCCTCAGGTATATCCATAGCGTCTTGAAGTCGGGGCTCATCCTGTATCCCGTCGCCAGCCAAGGCATGAGCGTACCGTTCTCGGGGTTGTAGTAGAAAAGATATTCTATGGATATTTCGTTCGGGCCAGCAGATGAAATCCAGCCTGGTAAGTACGGGTTGAATTGGTGAGGCGCATCCCTTCTGCCTCCATCCATGTAGGCGTACACAGTCTCATCTCGGGGGTATGCTTTCTGCGCCTCAACAGGTACCATAAGGACGACAGACAGTAAAGGCAATGGGAGCATAGGAATCAGTATGGCTATGGTAGTGGTATTTCGAGAGAACTTCATTTCAAATTACCTCGTCATTCTTTTGGCGGGACTCAATTTATAAGCTTTTTGCTGGTGTGGCATCCCATAAGTAGTTGTTATGCAGATTAAAAAAAGATTGTGATACAGGCTGTAGCCATTTCAGGAAACGGATTCTTCAGGATGCCTAAATGATAGAACTATCTATCATTTAGCTTCTCATTGAGCATAGACCAACGGATATTTCAAGGTATTGTATTGTTAACTAGAACTTATCAGGAAACGATTTCAGACGCGCTTGAAGCATGCTTTTCTTCTGAAGGCTTTAACTTAGACGATTATGTGGTTGAACGGACGCTGACGGGAGAAACTAGCTATGCGGACGCCTTGAAGACTTCGATACTGGGTTTCACATTTGTGTTAGGATTTAGACCAGCGGGTATTTTCCCACTCTGCGCCAGGCTCTTATCATGTGCTCTATGTTTCTCCAAGGCGTATGCTTGTCAAGCGAGTCTATCGCAGAGAGAATAAAGCCGCCACTAGGTCCGAGAATCCGAATAGCTTCCGTAGTTGCTCTCTCTATCTGTCTTCTTTTTCCGGTTCCAAGTGTAACGTAAGAGTTAACGCCTCCCCAAAAACAGATTCTATCCCCAAATCCCTTTTTGAGGCGCGATAAGTCCTTGTTGCCCTGAACCGGATCGGGACCCCAAAAGATATCGACGCCCATCTCTTTGAAGTAGTTAAATAGGTCATCCGAAGGTGTCCTTGGACCATAGCAAAGCTTTGCCCCTGATTTGTGTGTCATTTCGATCAGCTTCTTCACTCTTGGGGCCATAAAGATCTTATAAGGTCCAGGTGGGAAGAACGATTCAGACCAGCCCTCATAATTGACTATATCCACGATGCCTGTGTCTAGGATCTGGCCGAGATATTTCATGTTCCATTCTAGGAGTATGTCGAGGAGATCGTGGATAAGGCTCGGGTTTCTATAAGATTTCAGAATCATATTCTCGATGCCCATGAAGTATGCGACCGCATCACCCATTCGGAGCGTTTTGTTTTCTACAACGACGGCACGTTTATGAGCAAAACGTCTGATACCTTCAGCCTCTTGAAGAAATGCCTCATCTTCTTTCTCTGTTGGCTCGTTGAAAAGCTGAGAGAAGGTTTTTACATCCTCCATATTCGTGATCAAGTACTTTATTGAACGAGAACGAGGAATCATGTAGTCACTCCATAACGGAACATACTCATCATGAGGCCAATCCGGTGTCTCGCGGACAACCTGACTTAAAACACCGAACTTCGTGCAATATTCCTTAAACAGCAGCGGATAACTTTCTCCAGGCACGATCTCCCTCCAAATCTTGACCTTTACATCTGGGCTCAGTTTCCACGCTGGAGAGTATGCCAAATCTAAGATAGGGTCGAGACCAAGCCTAAGTTCCCAGTCAGCGCGTTCAAACTGGTCACGCCAAGCTCTGTCGTTCAGAAAGGTTCGCATTATCCATTTGAAGGATAGTGGAACATGATCGGGCTCCTCATGGTTTATAGCCATCAGAAGCCGATCTCTTGAAGACAGCATAGTCCCACAATCCCATAATGCCAGATTTAAGACTTTTCATCCGCTTGTATGACCCCTGGCTGGACCATTAAAGACTAGATACACGTTGTCCTTCGTATTCCGAGACTAAAATCTCTATTATTCGGAGACTTCTCTGAATTCACTCACAAGAAAAAGAATGCGGAGAGAATGGAATGTGGAAGTGGATTAAGCCTTGCCATCGGCTCAATCCGCTCTTCCTTGGTTCCAACTCATGCAGAGGCTAACGGATATTTTCCTACCTTGCGCCAGACCTTGATCATGTGTTCTATATTTCTCCAGGGGGTATGCTTATCAAGGGAGTCAATAGCGGAAAGGATGAAGCCTCCATCAGGTCCAAGAATCCGGACGGCTTGAGCCGTCTCGGCCTCTATCTTTTGTTTCGTTCCTGTTGTGAGCGTAACGTAAGAGTTTACGCCTCCCCAGAAACATATGTCGTCGCCGCCCTCATTTTTGATCCGTTGGAGATCAACGCCTCCGAGTTTGTCTTCAACTGGATCAACGCCGTAAAGGACATCTATATCCAACTCCTTTAGGAAGCCCATAAGAGGTATTATACCTATAGAGATCACATAGCAGAACTTCACTCCCAGCCTATGAGCCACCTCGACCAACTTCTTCACCCTAGGAAAAAGGAAAGTCTTGTACACTCTAGGAGGCCAGAACGAAACGTTCTCATACCAAGCTCGATAAGATACCATGTCTGCCACGCCCGGCTCCGTGATCTTCTCAAGATACGTTATGTTCCATTCGAGAAGCATATCGAGAAACCGATGAATTAGTTCCGGATTTTTGAAGCATTGTGAGATCATGTTCTCAACGCCGCAAGTCCAAGCCACAACGTCCCCCATCTGTAGGGTCCACATATTTTCCACTAGAACGCTATGTTTATCCGCAAACTTCTTAACGGTCTCAGCCTCTTCAAGGAATTGTTTCTGCTCCTTTTCTTTCGGTTCGTTAAAGAGAGACCCAAACGCTTCAACATCTCTCATGTTCTCAATCAGGTATTTCTTTGTGCGCGAACGCGGAATCATGTGATCGCTCCATATGGGAACGAAGTCGCCATGAGGCCAGTCAGGCGTCTGACGAACAACCTGTTTCAAGACGCCCTTCTCAGTGTGGTACTCCTTAGTCAGCAGCGGATACTGTTCACCAGCAACCGATGGATCTCTCCAAAGCGTGACATTAACATCCGGATTGAGCTTCCATCCTGGCGCGTATGCAAGCTGTAGCATCGGGTCTAGCCCTAGGTCTAGCTCCATCTCAGCCCGTTCGAACTGGTCGCGCCAAGTCCTATCCTTTCCGAATTGCCGGATTATCCACCTATATGTAAGTGGAACATGATCCGGCTCCTTATGGTCCATGGATAATAAAAGGCGATCTTTCGAAAGCATTTTCATCACACCTCACTTACGTCATCTAAGCCTCTTCAAGATCTTTTCTTCTCTGAACCATATGCCGAATCGATTTAACTTGGTTTATGATATTCCTGTTAAAAAACTTACGGTCTGACTTTTCGATGAATCGCACAAAAACCGTACCGGTGTGGAAACCGCATGAGATGTTCTACTGCCTGTTAGTCAGTTTCCGCTTTCTGTAGACCATTGAAAAGCGTCGAGAAAAGATGCATTGAAAACTTGCGCAATCTCTTTTACGCATGACCTTCACGCTTCAGAAAACGGCACTGGGGACCCTTAGACTAGACTTCTTTCTTCCTGCCTGACTGCACGAACAGCCAACTGACAGATGACAGAAATCGAAAAAGAAGGAGAAAGGCCTATGTCCTTTACTTTCATTGTATAGATTTCAATCTGTCCTGGTTTTCGGCGACCTTGTGGAATGCCTCTGAGTATTGGTCTAACAATTCCGTAACGGGAGTTATGAATGAGTTTGCTGGCAGGACTATCGATTTCTTGGCCAGTTCATCAGTGCGAGGGAGATCGCCAGGCCTATATTTCCTATCCGTCGTCCTTCGACCGTAGAAATACTCGTCTTGGAATAATGGCTCAAGGTACCAGACTCTGTATCCGTCCCCCAGTGGTACACCCTCGGCCCGCATAGCCTTTAGGAACACATCTCTTGGCACACCGTTCGCAGCCGCCTGATCGTAGAAGACTGGCGTGCCATAAAATCCAAGCTCAATGTAGTTCGGGATTTTAGGCCAAAGTATGAATTCTATGTCCTCGATCTTCTTCTTGAGGTATTCTCGGTTTTCCCGTCTGTTGCGGTTCCACTCGTCCAGATGTTTGAGTTGAGTTCGGGCTATGGCTATACCTAACGGTGACGCCCTGTATTTCCAGTACAAGCCGCAACCAGCGTAACGCTTGGTCTCCTCCAGCGTCAGCTCTTGCTGCAATCTAACATCGTGATGGCCGGGCAGCATCGCTCTCTCGTAGAAGAGTCTGTCATCAGTGACCATGACTCCGCCTTCTCCGGCTATTATGGACTTGCTTGCTTGAAGACTGAAGCAACCCATATGGCCTATGCTCCCAACCTTCTTGCCTTTGTATGTCCCGCCGTGGGCATGAGAGCAGTCCTCTACCACAATTAGGTTCTTTTGTTCCGCAACTTCTAGGATCTCGTCCATCTCAGCCGGTACGCCCCAAAGATGGGTAACGATCACGGCTTTGCTTCTTGGGCTAGCTTTCCGCTTAATCTCCTCCGGATCTATTGAGAAGCCGTCGGGAACCACATCGCAAAAAACGGGTATTCCATTGGCGTGTATGATGGCGGTTATCGCCGAAGCCCAGGTGTTGGAGGTTTGAAGAACCTCATCCCCGGGCTGAACTCCAGCTGCAAAGAGTGCCGAATGTATGCTCGCAGTTCCATCCGAAAATGATAGGGCGTACTTGCGACCCTGATAGGTAGCGAAATCATCCTCGAACCCAGCTATTACGTCACTTCGATCGACAACGGATAGCGGCCCCGTAAGCATCTGCTTCACCGCCACGGCAATCTCCTCTTCGGCGATGCGTGGCCATTTAGGCATGGGCAGGGTTACGGCTTTCTCTCCTCCAAATAAGGCAAGATCCTTTGAATTCAACCTTCATCACCCATGTATTGGGGAAGTCTCTCCGAATATAAGTCTATCGAAAGAACTCGGCGGTCTTTTGGTGCCGTCGTTCTAATCCATGTGTTTGGTCGATAGTTCTTCAGTGAACTTCAAAACAACTCCAGCGATCATGTCCAGAAGATCATAGATTTCGCAGATGTTCTTCTTGAAGCTTCTTCCCTTTGCCACGTACTTGGTTAGCAAACAGGCCCAAGACATGCTTCTGGGATCTTCGCAAAAACTCGTTTCCGACATCTCACGTGAGCTTTGCTTATAGGGTTCGAATGGCGAGAATAGTAAGATCCTCAGCTCGTCCGGCTTCGTTACTTTCACCATCCTCATTACCGCTTCATCCGCGTTTAGAACCATTGCAAGTTCGGGATTTGGGTGTAGTTCCAGTACGGATTGCAGGACTTGGGTGCTCTTAAACTTGGCTTCTCTCCTTAAGATTCCTCCCATATAAAGTTCGCATTCATACCCTTTTAGAACTTGATAGAGATTTTTTTCCTTCTCCGTCGTCTTGCCTTGCAAAACTATCTCGATTATGCTGAGGAAGACGTGTGCGACCTCGAAACCTCCTATCCCCCTACTGGAGACTACCAATCTGTCAAAGCTCTTTTTCTTGGGATAGACCAGTAATCCATATTTCGTTTTCTCCCATTGTTGGATTCGGTCTTCTAGGCATCTGATCTCCAAAGGTTTTTGGATGTCTTTAAGTTTCTCTCGAAGAGACATATTTGGAATTCGCCTAATATGGTAGGATCCATCTTGCTCTGAGCAGCATCGCAATCCCAGCTGAAACAGTGATCATAGCACCTTCTCCCAATAGTAGACCTGCAACGACAGTTGGCCGGGTCTGACCCCACTTTTCTCTTCCAAGTTTTCTCTCTATCGCCTTCCCTGCGATTGCGCTTGTCAGGATTGCCATGTTGACCGGAAGCGCTGAGGAAGCGCCCGCTGCAATACCTAAGAGGGAGAATGGCATTCTAAGGCCGACAACTCCCAAAAGCTCGAAGCCAAAGTATAAACCTGAACCGACAATGAATGCTCCGAGGATGTACTCTAGCTTGAAAATACTAAATGAACGAGTTATCCAGAGGTTTTGCAGGATCGCATTAACCGGCCATTGAATTATTGTAAACGGGTAAGCTGATGACGGAACGGGAGCTATCGACCAGAACATGTTGAGATAGATTAGGCTCATTACGAGACCGATGAAGGTGCCAATAATATTCGCCTTGACGTACGAAGTAGGTTTCGTCTTAGTCAGTTCAGCCATTTTGTAGAAGGCAACGAACCATTCGGCGTTATTTACGCTTCCTATTGGTGAATACCATACATCAACATTGGGGTATCCACTACCAATCAAGATCGATTCTCTAACGTAAGGTATGGTGATCGGTTGGCCAGCCACACCTATACCTCTCGCGCTGACTAGCGCTAGGAGGAATGTCCACGCCGTCAGCAAGATGCTCCACCATATTGGGAAAGACGGCACGAGAAAGTAAGTCATAATGATGATAGCTGTTGCTGACGTAAGGTACACGATGAGTACAAGCCAAAGTGGAGGGATACCTGCTCTTCCATTCTTCGATAACTTTGTTGCGCTTCTTATGGCTCCTGTGACGTATCTAGGGTTCTTGATTAGGGGCATCAACCCCGCAGCTATAGCCAAACCAACGATGACCCCTGCCCACACGTGGAGTGTAGACCGTTGGAAGGCAAGTGCAACACTCATTCCCGGTCTCCACTCCTCAAAGATTCCCCAGCTCGTTAAGAGATGGTTACCGACGAAGTACAGGGAAAAGGACCCAGCAAACATGAAGATAGTAAGTGATAAGGGAAGCATCAAGCCTATTGCATACAATGTGAGGTCGGTGGCTATTCCTAACGAAGCTCCTGGAAGATATTTTTCTAATTCTAGGTTAAAGTCGAACCAAGGTATCGGTATGGGCATTACATTAAATCCCGAGATAAGTGGAACAGCGTACAGGAATAAAGTATATATCATAGATATCAAGCCACACAAGGTGAGAATTCTGATTCTGGCAGGTTCTCTTTCGCTGAGGGTCATTACGGCCTCAACTTGTGCAACTTGTAGGGGAAAGGGCAGGTTCTCTTCCTTATAGATTTCGTAGAGAATAAAACCCTCAGAAAAGGCACAAAGTGTGGTTGGGAGGAAATATACACCGAGGAAGAAAACCGCAATTGGAAGGATCATATCAGGATAGAATAATGTTCTTAGTTGCCTTACGGGAGAGTTTAGAGGCGGAGAGAACCAGTCTGGGATCAAGAAGGGTAGCGGCGTACTACTGCCTGGAGCTGTAAACATCCAGGATATTGGAGAGCTCCTATACCATATGTTATAAAGTAGCGTCAACATATATATTTCGCATGGCACTGTGGATGCCGCCCACATGATGTATAGTTCTTGTTTTCGAATGGGCTTACCAAAGAAGTATGAAAGTTCGGAGAATAGCAATATGACGGTTGTTGGAACTATGAGTGCTGTGTTTACATATCCTACAGCTAACGCCAGATACCACACAAATGGCTGTAGCACAATGCCTGAATAGACAATAGCCAAGAATGATCTCCAAGTCAGTCCTTCTTGGACTTCTAGAGACTCCTCCCTTAGACTTTCACCCCTCATATGATCAAATCCTTCAAGCGAACACTAGATTCTTTGTCCAATATATCGTTCTCTTTCCTCGGATCTGAGCCCTCTCCAAAGTAGCATTTGTTCTCTTATCCTGCTTAGGAAGGACTTATTTGATTCCCGCCACGGCGTCGTCATCCCAGTCAGCTTTTGCAGTCTTACTGCGAGGTCCCACCGGTCTTCTGCTTGGATGGCGGAAATCCAAACTTTTTGGGAGATTTCTTTATCGTAAGGAGGAAGGCTTAAGGTTATTTCAAGTATCTTTCTCTGAGACTCCTCCCTATAGGATAAATCGTGAATTCGGAATGGAATGCTAACGCTCGTTTCAGAAGCGTAGTGCTGGAGATACTCTTTGAGAAAGGCTAGCACGCCCTTGGACTCTTTTGCGTCCTTCACAAAAAATGGCATTGGAATTTCCCATATGTCTCCAATGGGTTTTGTCGGTATCTTCCATTTCCTTTCAAGGGAAGGTGTGACGATCTTTGCTGCTTTTACGAAAGGGTATATTGAGGATACTATCGTCGCTGAGACGCATATCAAGACTGAAAGCATCACGGAGATGCTGGTGAAGTTGGGCGTAAGACCTTCCAGCATCAAACCTGCGCTAAATATGATCTTGGAGAAAGCCATCCCTACAAAGTAACCTATGACGCCTGCAAGCATAGCGTGAGTCACCGCTTCTGCTAGGAAAACTCCTGAAACATGCAGCGGAGAGAGGCCCACTGAGGAGAATATTGATATCTCCCCGACTCTAGCGTATATGGAGCCGAGCATGAGGTTTAGTACAGACAAACAGCCTATAATGAGGGGAACTATCACGAATTGCCATCCTGTAACAGACATTGCTCCGATGTGCCAGAATTCAGCAATATTTCTGTTCAATCCAGCAGAGATCCTGAATTTTGGTAAGACTTGAGATAGATGTTGGCCAATATCGTTTGTTCTATCCAAGTCATATGGTTTAACGCTGATCGAGTATGTCTCACCACCGATATCCAGTGCCAGCTTGTAAGGAATGATCATAACCATATCGCTTGGGAGCCGTATCTTAACTTTTTCGGCGGTAGGCCGAAAATCCGTGGGTGTAATGCGCAGGGTATCCATGTCTGTTAAGGAATTGACCTTGGAAGAGTCATAGATGCCTATAACCGTAAGCTTCACTCCGATAAACGTTACACTTTCGCCTATTGTGACGCCCAACTTCTGAGCGGCTTTTTCGGGGATGATACAAGAGAAGTAATCGCTAGCTAGGAACCATCTTCCTCCTGGCTCAAGGATGATTTTGTCCAATCCAGTTACTTCGCTCTCTTCTGGTTCAAGGCCCATCAAGGCGAAAATCATGTACTCTTCTCCACGAGGGCCTATGATACGTTCTCCCCACGAGGGATCCCTCACGGACATCGAAAACCAAGCAGCTCTGGCTGAAACAAGTGATTCGTTTACGTAGGCGGTTTTTATGAACTGCACATCATCATCGGAAAGGAAATCCGTAACTGCACGGGTTCTCACATATACGCCGTCATAGTAGGTTGGGACTTCCGTTGTTGGAACCGATATTGCGACGCTAAAGCTTGTCGACGTTAAGGCCACCAGCGCAGTTGTTATCAAGATTAGGGTAAATAGTGTGAGAGCGGTCCGAAGGGGTCTTTTCCTCATCTGCCTCACGCCGAGGGATAATGCTATCGAGATTGCTCCAAACCTGCTTATGCTGATGGCGTGGCGACCAATCATCTCCTCCCTGATCTGCTTGGCAACCGACATCGATCTCGCGATCAAAATCGTCACTGTGGGTATCGAGAGAACGGTCACCATAATGCTTACTACGACCATGAGCGAGTTGGCGCTTACAGCAAAGCCGGGGTGGAGAAAGTTGAATAGTGCCATGAAAACGATGAGACATAGGAAGATGAGGATTAATCTGTTGCCGCCTTTCACTACTTGGAAGAAAAGCCTTTCAGCCAAGAATACGAAAGGAAGGAGGGCTATCAGTATTAGGATAGTACTGTTCATTACATCATCGAGCAAAAGCCTTAAGTCAGAGTAGGTCTTCCTCTCAAAAGACCATGTTTTTAAGACGTTTGCGTGAAATGCGTCGTACTCGAGACTATCTAAGTCCGACTTCGCCCTGTTGAGATAAGTTTGTGCCTTCGAGTAAAATTCTTGCGACCTCTCACTAGCGATACCGTAACTCAGACTTGTGTTGATTCTATGCCCATTAAGATAGTTTAAATCCTCCGCCACTTTAAGCGGGGTGTTAAATAAGTATACTAGATCTCCGACTCCCTTCACTGCATAGCCGACTCCTTCAGGTTCAGCTATAGAGGCATTTATAAGAACAGCCATAGGATACTTCGGGTCGGAGGCGTCGTGTAAAAGTATTTCAACAAGCGTATTAGGTTGAACAAACGCTATAGCTTCTCTTCCATTATGAACAAAGCCGAACGAGATAGGTTCACTATGAGAAATTTTCTCCTTAATTTCAAGATGATATAATACTCCTCGGGATGTGGCTGCTTCAGCTCCTGCGTAGGATGGCTTAATCGTCTCTGGATCCATTAGATTGAAGAGCGCGATGCTTCCACACGGGAAGACTACAATTGGTCGAGGGTTCTCCAACGACCCTATGTTTACTGTCGAGAAAATTATGTTATGGGAGTATGTTGCCTCCCCATAGATCCCGAAATCCGTCGCGTAGAGAATGCCGCCCGTCGAGTTCACAACGTAAGCCTCAGCCGTCCATGTTGGTTTAAAGGTGAATTCGGCTCTTCCTCCAATGATTCCCGGAACGTCGAAGACGCCGTTCTCGTCCGCGGCCACGATTATGCGGTTCCTGAAGGGGCCGATTGTTCGCCTAGGTAATGAAGCCTCTGCAGCGCTTGGTACCCAAACGCTCGAGAACGATAGGTAGACAAGAGCGTTAGGAACCGGTTTGTACCACCCTGATCTATAGTCATATTCAACGACCTGACCGATTAGTCTCAGAAAACTGAATGCCTTTCTTTCAGGAGACTGGCCGGACCTTACTGGCACACCTCCAGCCCGTAAAGCGTCCGCCTCCCAATCGAATAACTTAACGCTGATATTGTTGAGAAGGCTATATATAGATGCAAATGTAAACTCCACTTGGGGTCTGAGGTTTTCGAAGTTGAGACGATCCGCCGTGTCGAATGGCGTACCATAAGTGAGATCCAACGTGTGGCTAGTAACGTATCCGATTCCGGGGCCGTTAAGAGCATAGATAGGATCCGTATCAAGCGAATACTTGGCGGGAGAAATTCTATACTGTCCCTCCGTCACTATATAGAAGCCTGCAACTTCGTACGACCTTTTGTATAACCGATCCCAAGCCTCATTCATCTTAGGCAGGAAGTCATTCAATACGTGACTACCAAGAGCTCTGAAGAAGTTTCCCCAGCCGCCAGGCATACCATACGTCCAACCCGCTATGGGGATTCCGAGAGTATCACTTTCAGTGGAGAAGTCTAGGCTGATCGCTAGTTTCACCATTTTTCCCATAGTCCACCAGCTTTCGCCGTAGAAATACTCCTCTGCAAACCAGCGCGCCCCCTCCACAAATTGGTTGTGGCCAGATAGAGCCACGAACATGACGCTTCTTTTAGTAGGATGCTTTGATAGAAACCTAGCGAGATCGAGAAGGACAGATATGCCGAGAGCTTCTTTAGCGCCCGGCGCCAGACTTGGGACAACAGAATATGAGTCGTAATATGCCAGTACAGCAATGGCTTCAGCTCGGTAGTCAGGATCCGTTCCATAGACGAAACCTATAACGTTTTTAGCTTTTCTCCGCTCATATTGCATGTTCGACTTGATGTTCACTATTACTTCACGGTTATCGAGCAGAGAAAGCAGATATTCTCCATCATCCCGCGGAACATAGAGACGTGGAAAGTAGAGGGGAATCTCCAGATACTTCTTCTCCGCGTTATATGAACCCACGGGAACGCTCGGTTCCAAGAAAACGACTGCTTTGGCTCCTAACAGGGCCAAGTTGACCCACCTGTCTCGACTATTGAAGTCCATCAGGGCTATGCTTCCTTCAACTCTCTTTCCATTGAGGCTTGACATGTCTCCATCTGCAGCGTAGATAAGCCTTCCAGTAATGCCATTGATGACTGGAGAAGTCTGCACAAGGTTCGGCCAGAGGGGATAGACTTTAATCGTCTTATTCTCCGGGGACAAAACTGTTAATGTCGCCCCATAATCAATGGGGCTCGTATTGTTGTAAACCTGAACGTGAACGTCTGAGAGATTGTATTCCAGAAACTTGTTGTAGATATATTCCGTAGCCTTGTCGCAGCCAGCATATCCCGTAACCCTTGAACCCAAACCTGTCAAGAAACGGACATGCTCCTCAATAGTAGCCATATTCACTTCTTTGATAGTATCGCCGATGGAAAGTTCTTCGACCGCTGTAACCTCAATTGGTGATGCTTTGAGAAATAAAGGTGGATTGCTGATGAGGAGAGCCGTCATAAGAAGGAAAAACAACGTTAGCCTCGTGGAAAAATTCGATACAGCCATATCGAAATTCACTTTCTAGTCCTTACATAAATATTTTCCGCCGCCTCTTTAAACTCTATCGCTGCTATTGGGTAAGCGTGTATTGTGGATCGTCTACTAGTAATTTTTTGCTTCTTTAACGTTCTCTTTGATCTTCGAAATTGCCGCGATGATGTCGTCTATGTCCTCTTTTTCGCCGAGGAGCATGTTTTGAGGTATCCAAACGGACTCTTTTTTTGAGAGTTGCTCAGCGTTTGGACATCTAACCTTGTTGTAGTCTATAGTCTTACCGTAGAAGTGCTTATCGATTGGGTATCCCTTAACGAGGCCCACATCAGGGTTTGTCAACATGGGCTCCTCGTATAATAGTCTTCCATCATCGCCAACACCTAATGGTACACCCTCAGCCCTCATACATTCAATGAATCGGTTGCGGGACAGTCCATCAAAACCGAGATAGCGGAATCTATAGTAATAGTAAGACCTCCTTGTGATGTTTGGGTCTTTCGGGGGCGTTTTCACGCCCTCCACCTTTGAAAGTTCCTCATCCAAGTACTCCCCGTTATCGGCACGCCGTTCCGTCTGCTGTTCAAGCTTACTCAGCTGCGACAAGGCCAAGGCGGCTTGGAGCTCGGTCACGCGACAGTTCCAAGAAAGACGCCTGAATCCTTCCTTCAAGAACGTCTGAGCAGCCCACGGAAAAGCAGGCCCAACCCATGGATCATGCAGTTCACACGCTCTTCTCCACAGGTCCAGATCGTTCGTCAGAACGATACCGCCCTCGCCGCAGGTAAGGGGCTTACCCAATTCGAGGCTGACGGCGCCCATGTGGCCCATCGTTCCCAGCCCTCTATTCTTGTATTTAGCTCCACTACCATGCGCTGCGTCTTCAATGACGAAGAGATTGTGCCGTTCGGCAATATCCTTTATCTTATCCATTTCACATGGTCGACCGCCTCCATGTACAGGCACAATAGCTTTCGTGTGGTCCGTAATTGCGTCCTCGATTAGATTTGGGTCTATGTTACCCGTATCTATATTGACATCAACGAAGATCGGGATGCCTCCATTCATAAGAATAGATGTGATGTCTGCTACCCAGCCCAGAGGTGGCAGTATCACCTCATCACCTGTACCGACGCCTACGGCTCGGAGCGAAAGCTCTAGGGCTGCCGTTCCGCCGCCATTTACCATGAGAGCGTACTTAGCGCCTTGATACTCAGCATACTTATGCTCAAATTCTGACGACTTACTCTTTTTTCCCTCCATTTCGGACATTAGACGTTCCAGTCGCCCACTGAGGACGACTTTTGCCACAGCATCTGCATCTTCCTCGTCCACAACGGGCCAAGACGGCCAAGGTTTTTTCCTGACTGGTTCTCCGCCCTTTATGGCTAACTTTGCCATCTTTCTCTCCTTTTCCACAGAGGTAAAGGTGAGTATAAAAGCCTTTTTCTTTAACTCTATTCATAGCCGATTATCTGAAACGGGTAGAGAAACAGGGCGTATTGATTCGTAAAAAAAAGGGAATTGGCAGAGCGTCTAGCGTAGTCCTTGCCCAATCCAGAAGGCTGTCACGTACACCCCGGTGACTATTGAAAGGAGGCAGTATCCAGTCGCCAAGCCTGAGAACAGGGGCAATGTGCGCTGATACAGCTTTGTGCCGCCGATCTTGAGCACTGTGTATTTTATGATCCACGCTAGGAAGAATGAGAACCACATAAATCCCCCGCCGATGTCGTACATGAGCCCCTGAGCCAAGGCAAATGGGTTGATCCAGAACCATGGAAACCTCATGTAAAGCACATATATGATCCCTTGTATAATCGCGCCAGCTATCATGCGAGTCATCAATTCACTCATATGTGGGATGTTGAAAGCTCCAGCTGCTGCAGGACCAGTGGCATAGAAGTCGTGTATGCCGCTTCCGTACCATCCCTTTACGCCAACAGCCCAGCTCTCCCACAACCATAAGGGTCCAGTCAGGGCCATACTGACCGCCAAGCCGATCCCGCAGGCAATCGCTATGTCCTTCGGCCGTGTGTTCAAGTTTAAGCCCAGCTTAAATGAGTACATTACTGATGCGCTGGTAGAGGCGGTTATACACGGAGCATCATCTGTCATAACAAACCCAAAGCTGTACGCCGTAGCAGCATCCCTATTATTGTAATTTTCCCAGTATGGGATTGTGAACCAAGACGCTCCTTGCAGACCAGACCATGCGAGGGCCCAAGAGCCCGAGTACCCCCTCATCAGGATGTAGCTCCAGAAATAGAACCCTGCAAATACCAGCCCTGGGATGATCAGCCACGCTGGGGCGCCGTACGATGCGAGGAGGGCTATTATTATTATGCCGCATATTCCTAGGCCTATCCATGCAGATCGCACAGAGATGTCGCCAGGCTCTGATTTGATTGGTTTCATTATCTGTCTTAGGAAGCCAAGGAGCTGTCTCCAGTGATAAAGGATATAGATAAAGCCGAGCCCGAGGAAGCCTCCCCAAGTGAATGTTAGCATCCAACGTGGCCCATAATCGCATCCAGCAGCACGGTACACGGGATTTTCGCCTAGTTTCGAGACGTCTGGAATTATACCCATAGAAACCATTATGGGCGGAGCTATAACGTAAAGGAGGAACATGCCTCCCCAAATGGTCTGTAGAACATCCAAGGGGAAGAAGTACCACAGAGATACTGCTTGCGGGTTCCAGTTGAGGAATAGATAGGCGTCCGGAAGGTAAGCACTAGTGTATGGGATCAGGTTAACGCTTCCTCCATAAGGATATCCCACCCATGCCGCAGAACCCGGAAGTTCAGGTGCAACCGTTAGTAGCCCCGGCCGAACCTCGTTTATCAAGAGGGGCAACCACATGAGAAAGGAGATCAATGTAGATGCCCAGAAAAGTTTCTGTTTGAAGATCACTGGCCGCGATTCTTCGCTCTGACCCCATTTTATTAGATCTGCAACAGGATCGGCCCAGCAAAAGTTGATTTTCTCTACTTCAATCACTTGCTTGCGCCAGATTATGCACCAGAACAAGACTGCAAACGTAAGTGCGCCGAATAAGAGCTCCCAGAGGATCGTTGGAACTGTAAGAATGTTCCATGGAACCGGGAAGCCGCCAGTCATGGCTTGGTTTGCAGCTGTTTCGTCCCATGGCCACCAAAGGGGCGAGTATAGTATTTTCTCTTCCAGCGGCACGTTCAGTGGGAAATAGGCGAAGTTTGGCCATATATCCCAACCAAAGAACGTTGAGAACACGGAGACCCAGAGCATCGCAAGGGCCACCGCCCACTCCTGCGGTCTAAGACGCGTTCGAGCTGGAAGCAAGGCGTTGATAGGTACCAATATAACGGTGACACCCAACGCAAAGTTTACGTCCCAAAGGAAGAAGAACGGATCTCTCAGAGATGTAAAATGAGACACGACTGTCGTGAAGATGCAAAGGATTATCCCAAGTATCACCGATCTCGCCGTGAGACCAGAAGGTCTAATTTCAACTTTCTCTCCCATAATTATCTCCACCATTACGTTATTTTCATGCTCATTTAAATTTTTCCCCACCTCCCTACTGTGAAACAGTATTTGAGGAGATCGCATCTTGAATTCAAGGACATGGCCTCTCGCTCATGCTCGAACTCAGCTATTGTATCACTTCGATTGACCACCGACAGCGCCCCCTAAGCATCTGCTTCACCGGCACCGCGATCTCCTCCTCAGCAATGCGTGGCCATTTGGGCGTGTCTAGAAGAAAACATTGACAAGAGCCCATAAGAGAAAACTCAATGGTCAGTCTACGAAAACCATATACTGTTATTCGCTCGTTATTTGCTCGAACTGTTCAAGTGGAGTTACAATATGAAACGTTCTTTCATATTCGAGGATATCGCCCATTTTTCCTTACGTTTTCGATGAAGGAATTGATGTTCTCTGGAGGGGTTCCAGGGGCTATCGGACTTCCGTTGGCGGCAATATAACATCCTCCAGGAGCAGCTTTGAGTTGATGTTTGATCGCTTTCAAGATCATCTCTTTTGATCCCCTCCAAAGCACGCCAACCGTATCCAGGTTTCCGAAGACGCAAACTTTACCTTCTAACTTTTCCTTGATCTTGAGAATGTCGATGATGAAGTTCTTGCGGCTCTCCTCGACCATTAAGCCCTCTATATCTAGTTGCCTGACATATTCAAGTATGGGCATGACGTCTCCGCAATAGTAAGATATGGCTGTCATGCCCATCTTCCGGATCTCCTTGTAGTATCTTTTCTGGGCTTCCAAGAAGAAATCTTCGTACATCTTCGGTGGTATGATGTCGGCTCCCACTCGATCCTCAGATGCAATGAAGGCGTGGCAGCCCGCTGAAGCGTAAGCTCGAGCAGCCTCAAGGTGGGTCTCATGAGCCCTCTTGATTAGATATTGCATTGTGTCGGGCTTTCTGAACAGCCCCACCAACCCCTGTGTAAATCCCTCAGTGTATATTGCACCAGTCGGCCCGCCCACATTCACAGCTATCAGCACTCTATCGCCATATTTTTTAGCTATTTTTCGGACATGGTCGGTGTAACCGTTTTCGATCAGATCTTCACATTTCGTGCGATTCTGCACCATGAGTCGATCTACATCATCCCTTGTCTCAAGCCTCAGTGGCTTGCCCTTCTCATCTTCGATAGGACCCAAATTCTGATCGGGTAAAATCTCACGTTTAGCTCCGGTCCGTTTCTCAACCAGGAAAAGCCGTCCGTTCTTCTCTTCAACTCGGTAATTCTTTCCGCTTCTATGAACTCCGCCATCTAGATGAAACCAATCAGGCTTGAAGTGCTCGTAGAAATTCATATCAATCTTAGCCAGTTTTCCACCATCAAGTGCATGCCAAGCCCACCGAGGATCCCGACCGTAAAACTCAAACTTGTAGACTCCCCACCAGTGAGGAGCCGTTGGGACGACATCAGGTTCCTCACAATTCAATGCCGCCAACATGCGCTCTTTAGAGTTCATTTAGGAACCCCATCGTCATCTAATTTCACGTAGTTCTATTTTAGGAATATTCGGAACCTAAAAGCTTGGATACTCGTATTGTTGTCTTGGTCATGCCAAAGTCAAAAAATATTGGTCGGCAGAATAACCTAGCTAGAATAGAGTTGCTGTTCTTCCGCTCTTCTCTGAAAGATTCTCGCCTCTGGTTTAGATCTCCGATAAGTTTTTGGGCTGGGCTCGGATAATTGAGGTTCTCCAAGAGGGAATCTCGAAAAGACCAACCTGATCTGGCGCCCAATAACTCGAAGCAGCAAATCTTATGTAACTTGGTTGACGATTGGAGTACGGACGATTCCTGTAAAAAAAGGGTTCAGGGAGTTAAGCTGATGGTTTCCTGCGTGTCAGGACTAAGACAGCCGCGAGCACTATTATGGCGATGCCTTCCACGGCTGCTGCGGCCGCGAACATGCTGATTTGGCCTCTTAGGGCTCCCATTTCCTGCCTGAGAGCTTCGATGCTCCCTGACATAGCAGCTATGTTCGTGCCAAGTCCGCTCACGCTTTCTAGCAGCGATTCTACCCCGCGGGCTATGACCGGAATCTCCGGAGGCACCTCACTCGGTGGAGGTGAATAGGATGCGTAGCCCTTCTCTATCCAGAATTCGGCGTCGTCTGTGGGCAATCTAATGGCGTCACCGCGCTTGAATGAACCATACCACGTCAGGTCTATGCCCCTGAACTTGGGCGTATCCTTGGTGAAGTAGACTACGGTGGTAGGTATCTCGGCCGGCTTGATGTTCAGCATTTGGAAGAGGAATGTTGCGCATTGGTAGTAGGGTTGTATGTAGGCGTTCTCGGCTGTGGGCCAGTTTGTCCAATACTTGTAGTTGTTATCTAGAAGTGCAGGCTGGTTTATCGTGTTTGCGACCGGCATCTCTTGGTAGTATATGTCTAAGGCTTGGTTAAAGAGATCGACATATTCAGGGTCGTCGGGGCTCATTGACTTCATCTGGTCAACTATGCTATCGTAGGCTGAGTTGCTCCATCGAACATTGTTGTTAGGGGCTATCTCTCCGATGGGCATCACCCATTTGCTATGCAGCCAATCTAGTGTGTAGTACGGTTCGTCAACACCCGCACACATCCACATTGCGTTGCCGTCCCATTCACCCCTGATCCATGCCTCATCCCACGCTGATCCAGTGAGAAGCTTTGCGCTTGCATCTATTCCGACTTCTCTCAACTGATCAACCATCTGCTCGCCGTATTTCCTTATGAACAGCCATGCTGTGTGTGTTAGCATCTCGAATGTCACGCGCGTCCCATTATCTGTTACCCATATGCCGTCTGCACCTTTGGTCCAACCTAAGCCAGTGAAGATTTCCTCAGTCTTGGTTGGGTCGTAAGTTAGAGCCTCATACTCTTCCGCCTTGGCGTAGAGTGCTTCCATAAATCTCTTCTCCATATAGGGCGAAAATATGCCTGGAAACGGAGGTGCCGTTCCCTCTTGGCCAATGATGTTGAGCGCATCGCGGTCAAGAGCGTATGATAGAGCTACCCTAGCTTTAGGAATGTTCCATGGGTAACGCATAGCGTTTACGGGAAGATACAGCGGACAAACCTCAGCCCAAGCGTACGGTTTTGTTGAGTACCAAGCCTTAATGTTCGGATTGCGAGCTATGAGCGATTCATGAGTACCTGGCGTTACGTATCCTGCTACATCCAGATTGTCTGCGGCCAGCGAAAGTGCTAATGCCTCCTCGGTGGCGAAGCCCGCATTGATATAGTATTTCGCGGCAGGACGGATTCCCAGTACGGTCGTGCCCCACCAGTCGTCTCGGCGCTCCCAAACGAATCTGTCGCCTGTCTCTAATCTGTCGATCAGTTTGTAGGGACCAGTAAACACCGGCGGGTCATTGTTGAACTTTGTGGGGTCAACGTCCTTCCATATGTGTTCAGGAACTGTGACTACGGCTCCCCATATCATAACGCTGAACAAATCTGATCGAACTATCCGCGGGTTCGGCGCCTTTAGAGTGAACTTTACCGTGTACCGGTCTACGATCTCCACACTTGCAATGGCATCCTGAACCATGCTCTCATAACCAAGAGGAGGCGTATGAGGTTGCAGCAGCATGTTATAGGTAAATGCAATATCATCTGCATCGAACTCAGCTCCGTCGTTCCAAGTTACCCCGGGTCTCAAGCGTATCCACAATGTCTTGAAGTCAGGGCTCATCTCATAGCCAGTCGCTAGCCAAGGCATAAGCGTCCCATTTTCATAGTTATAGTAGAAAAGGTATTCGATACAGAGCTGGTTCTCACCTGCGGAACCAAGCCAACCGGGTAGATATGGGTTTGCTTGGTGAGGCGTTTCAACTCTGCCTCCGTCAATCATGGCGTACACCACTTCGTCGCGGGGATACGTTGCGGCATTCGCCGGGACAATGAGGCCTAACGGTAATGGAAGCATCAAGACTAACGCTGTCAAAATCAGATACTTTGGAATTCTTGACATAGAATTTCCTCCGTTATTATGTGACCTGGTCGATTTATAAGCTTTTTCCCGAACGGATGATGCGCCCGTCTTGTCGTATGTGATTTCGTGTATGGGAATCACCACCGTTTAAGAGGAGAAATATGCTATTCTTTCCAGATCTTCGTCAGCTGATTGGCGCAGAATTTCCGACGATAAGCACTTCCTAGTAGGTGTCAGATTTCTTCTCCTTATCTACTAACTATTTCTTGGCGTACGTGCCATATTTCATGATTGCCTTGTACATGGTGACAGCGTTGATGAGAGGCGTTCCTGGGTTAAGGTTTCCGCTGGAGCCCGGGCAGAAGCCCGATCCCGGGGCGGCGACGCAGACACACTCCTCTGTTGCCTTTTCTATATCTGCTGGTGTTCCATGTTGCAGTAAATAGGCGTTATCGATGCCACCTGTTAAGACCAGCTTATCTCCAAACCTCTCCTTGATCTTCGCTAAATCCATTGAGAAGGGTTCAAGGGGGTTTATACCGCGAATTCCAATGTCGATTAGATCGTCTAGGATATCTTCAGTGTTTCCTTCACTGTGATGTATGACGAACACGCCAGCCTTCTGGGCCGGTCGAATTATCTTCTTTACCCTTGGAATCCACTCTTCTCCGAGGAACAATAGCGAATGCATAAGCCCATGTTTATGTGCAATGTCATCAGCGTATAGGAAGGCCGGTCCAGCTTCAGCTTCTACATAAGCCTTTACTTTGGCTCTGGCACTGACCAGGAACATGTCCATAAGTTTCCTCACCAAATCTTTCGCTTGATAAACAGCACGGGCGAAAAGAGTCCACCCGAGCATCTGGCCGGCTAAGCCTTGGAGGATACCTCCGCTGACCCCCACCGGCACGACACCATGCTTCTCGTAGGCTTTCTTTATCTCGCGATAATCAAACGTGTCTCTCTCAATAATCTCATCTTCTGACCTGAGCAGTTCGATCTTCGTGTCTAGTAGATCTCCAAGCGTTTTGAACGGGCGATCAACTACCCAATCGGTTGGATGCTTGGCTGTCCACTTCATGGTGAAAGGCTTCTCAAAGACGAAGTTGTCATAAGTCACAGTCTTCCATTCCATCTCTAAAAGGTGTTTGTCCCCCCAACTCTCGCTTCCTTTGACAAAGTCTCCTCTCACTCTGCTTCCGCCCCAGAAGCCCTGAAAGGAAATGTCCATGCCAAGCCTGTGAAAGGCTCTCGGTACAACCTCCTTGGGCAGACCTTCTCCACCAACCTGGCGAAGGATTTCATCATTATCTATAGAGTCAAAAATGGGGGTGCGGTCAGGCTCCTCAAATTCTAATACCCTAATGAATCTCTCGTGTGAGTCCATGTTTATCGTCTACAGATTCTTACTAGGCTTTCTTCTAATCACCAAAGTCAAAGTTCCATTATCAGGCACCGGATCTCGAAAGGATCAACTTTCACTGTAACCTTCCCGTATCGGATTGGCAGTGCCCCCTCTAGGAGGCCCTCCACATGGGAGAAGTAGTTCACCTCAACGTGTTCAGCAGCGGGTTCCGGCGTCATGTTAAACAGGAACCATGCTTGGCTGTCTTCCCAGATTCGCCTTCGGCGGCGAAGCTTGCCGCACAGCTCCGGCTTGACGCCAACGGAATCTAATGTGGCTAAGAGGAAGGATTGTGTCGCCGCGTCCCTGAAAGCCGCGTAAGCGTGTCCCAGAAAGGTTCCAACTAGATAGGCTCTCCCACGGCCAAATTTGTTAAGAACACCTGTTACTTCGCCTTCGCAGAGTAAGATGGGCACGGAACCTTTCGCTGAGTAGGTCTCTATATAGAAGCTTGGCAAGATACTATGCCCAGCGAATATGCCCGTGCCCTCGAAGCGAGCGGCCCGTCTAATCTCTCCGTAGCTACGTTCCAAGGGGGTCCATCGTGGCGTCTGCTCAGGTTCATGGCACAGCTGCACCAGACGGTGTTCTACTCCGAAGACTTCCTCAGCACCTGCGACTAGTTCGCTTGGACGTGTGAAACCGAAACGGTCATATCGACCTGGACATGCCTCTGAAATCAATACGCCTCCTGAGGCCACGTAGTTCCTCAATAATTCGAAGGTTTCATCGCTTGCGGCAAGCGGGAAAGGTAGGATTACAGCTCTGTACCCGCCGAGGTCTTCAGGGGTCGTTTCACTGGTCTCAATGAAATCGACCCAGACACCGGCTTCCCACAACATCTTATAGATGCCTCGCACGGTGAAAGCCAAATGAGAAGCAGCATCATTCCTAGTGGCCTGAGCGAAGTGCCAAAGATCTTCGTTAATGAAGATCGCGACATCAGCTTGAGGAACACGACCCTCATGAAAAAGTTCGGGATGCCCATTTATTGCTTCAGCCAGACGGCCGACTGCCTCTGCTCGCGGCGAGGTATCCCCGCGAGCATCGAGCAAACCAAAGCCGTAAGCCTCCGACCAGAAGATTTCTACCCTGTGATTCCAGAATGACAGCCCTTGTATCCCTGATAATAGGGCTGTAAGCACCCAACGCTGGATATCCTCAGGAGATGGGAGACGCCCCTTATGCAATGAAGTTGAGACGGGGCCGCCTTGAAACTCGGCTGCCCAGCACTGGCGACTGAGTCCAGCAGCCCCCCGCACATAGTCGTAACCCATGGCGATTGACTCCACCTCCTGCAAAAGACTCAATTCGCGAGGTACTGGTTGACCGCGAGTCGGAGCTCCAGCGTCCCATTCATGGAATGGATGCCACGTCGGGTAGCACGAACTCCCAAAGACCTCGCCCTCCTTTGCCCATCGCCATTCAGCACCGCTACCGATCGAAGGATAGGCAACATGGCTGAAGATTGGACGGTGTTTTGGGTCGTTAGCTCTGAAAGCCTCGGCTTTCCAGCGAAGCGCCCGTGCGAGGTAGACGTCGTCCATGAAGTAGCGCCAGTCAATGCATGACGGCACAAGCGGATATATCCGCGGCGGCTCCACCTCTTCCCAGTCTCCATAGCCCGTACGCCAGGCTCGATTCAGATTATCGAGATCGCCGTATTTCTCGCGCAACCACTCTCTAAATCTGGTCAGAGTATAGGAGCAGAAGCAGAACTCAAGTGAACCGGGGATTGTGCGCGCGGGCCAGAACCCTATCTCCTGCCATATATTCCAGACTAGGATATTGTCGTGACGACCGAGCCTGCGGGCTAATTCCGCTATGAAGCGAGTACCAGATTCTCGCGCTCCCGGATGGTCCCAGCAAGGTCCAGGCTTGCCATCGCTTGGCAAGAGATACTGCGTCGGGTCCTCGTGTTTTTCTCCGGTGCTGTATGCTAGGCGGCAGTCTGGATATTTTCTCCATAGCCAGCCGGGAGCTTGCTCCATGGTTACGCCGAAATAGATTCGAAGCCCAAGCTTTTCAGCCTCTTCAATCAGTGTCTCAACCTTGTCGAGGTTGATCTCGCCTTCTGTCTTCTCATCTATGCACCAAGATTCTTGGAGTTTTAGCATGTTAAACCCTAACCGGTTGACAACTTGCATGTCATGGAGGAGTTCTTCGAGCGGTCTGGACGGTTCACGGTAGAGATGGGTTCCGAAGGGGAATATTTTCTCGGGCTTGACCTCTGTAGCAGGTCTATCCTTGGACAACGAGTCCACCTCTAGAATAGTCAGGGTTTGTCAGATAAATCTATTCCATTGCTGGCGTCGTGTGAGTCTATGATGTAAAATCATTGTGTGCGCAATTTTTATGGGCCCCTCTATTTGGAGCTAAATAGGAGAGAGATGTTTTTTGAGTTTAGTATGGTTGGATTCTGTTTAGGTCTTGGAGTCTTGCTTTTAGTTTTATGTGAAGGCTTCATCGTGCGTCATTATTTTCTTTAGGCTGAGGTTTTCTGCTGTAGCCAAGATTGTGGCGTCCCGCCCCTATCCCGTCATGAGAGGACCTGGCTAGGACTTCCGCCGCCTTTGGTGTCAGCGCGTAGTCAAGGTCTACGGCCGTGAAGGGGAAGCCGAGGAATACTTTGAGCTTATCCCATCCAATCAGGGGGCACAGATTCTTAACTAGGGAGTGGGTCGCTTCTATCACAATAACTGTGTTGAGGACTGTCTTCCCTGAGCTGAGTGCCTCTCCAATCTTGTCTATGACGAGGGGATGTAGAGCCCTTCACAAAAATGATTTTAGTCTTTGATATCTGGAATGAAGGCCGAGGCTTCGGCTTTACGTAATTGTTTGGTTTCTTCCAGTCCTAGTTCTAATGGGCAAAGCAAGGTACATTATGACCTTTCGGTATCATTGGAGGGATGCGTTTGAGGAAATTATTGAGAAAGTACCTATTCTGCGAGAATACTAACATTATTCTTTCGCTACATGTGGCGAAGCAGAGGGTTCTGCAGGCTTTACCGATCATTGGTAAGATTTTGTGTCAAAGCCTTATTGAAAGCCTGCGAAAGGCTAGGGACTTATTTTTTCTGGGGTTTGAGAGCCGTGTATGAGGGGAAGAAGAAAAGGGTTCAAATTACGTTCCGTTTGACTGAATTGGCTTGGGAAAAGCTTCAACAAGTTGCTGAGCTTTTTAATATGGAGCCGAGCCAGTATGTTAAGGCTATGCTTTACAGGGACTTAGGGTTATTCCAAGAGCCAATAGATCAACGTCGCCGAAGATGGAGAAAGAGACAACGAGAAATCTATGGAGAAGAAAAGGATGTCTGAAGATCTAGCGACTCTACGAAAAATGGAACCTAGAGTGGAAAAGCGCTATCCCGTTTAGCCTTAAAAAATCTACTAAGACAACACGATCTATGTTTACCAACTGAAATCAGGGAGTCACTGAAAACCGGCCTCAAGCCTTCGCAAAAATGACTGTGATACCTAGAGTAACATTTGGCTAAAGTCAAGGCTGTTTGTTATTGGGTCATAGTAAATGTGGTCGAATCGTTTTCCAAAGGCTTTTCTGCACTCTTGCAGGAACCGTATTTCTAGAGTAGGCTTAGGATTTTGCATAACATCTTGAAATCGCGGATATCCCGCCTGACGGACTGTTGTTAGAAAATCGGCATAACGACTTTCCCAATTTTTCGTGCCATCCCAGAAATATATTTTGGTTAATTCACTTATTGGTACGAACCTACAGAAGCTTCCCCAAAGTTTGACCCAAGAGAGGTACGTAACTGAACATACCTCGAACAAGTTCTCTTTCCAACCCTTATAACAATCGGTGTAACGTTGATACATCAAGTGTCCAGCGAGAAATTCGGTTAAACCTTCATTGAAAAGTAGTAACTTCTTTCTGAGATCCGGTCTTACGCCAAGGAATGAGACGCTATGAAGTGTTTCATGTATTAATGTCTCTCTACACCATCGATTCCTACAGAGAAATATTTTGCCGCATTCATAATCGTAAAGTCCTCTTAGTGTTCCCGGCTTATGGAATGGATAATTGGCTAAAATGTCAACTTCTGGAAGCTCGACTATTCTAGATTCTGGAGGTAGAAATGTTTTTGATGGCGTCCCACCGTAAATAGTCTTGATCCATCTTTCTGTTGAGGGTACAGCCGATTGAGTATGTGGAAAAATCACCTTTTTAATATCTTGGAGCCCAACCTCTAGTTGCCTCTCTAGCTGTTGTCGAGTCCCCGAAAGGTCAAGAAATATCAAGCGTTGCTCGCAGATTTGAAAACAGGTTGCCTCCTGATTAAAAATTCATAAATATTTGTACCTAGCTTTATATACATTAATTGTATAGTATACTATACAGGTGTGACGTATGTCAGACGTTATCATCGAAAAGCATGCTCATCTGCTGACGGCAGAGGATGTTATGCGGCTTTTCAAACATCTCGAAGATACGCTTGGGAGTAGAGTTAAAGCGGCTGATATTTGCAAGATTGAAAGAAAAACCATTTATGATTGGGAGAAAACTGGGGAAGTGAAGCTGAAAACAAAGAGAAAAGTATTAAGAGCTTTGTTGGAAAAAATGCCTGAGGATACTCTTGACTTTATGACCAAAAGAAGTGTCGAGTCATCTGTCGATACTCTTAGAATTTATCTTTCCGCCATTTACGAAACTGCTGTAGATGATAGAACCAGCATCAATGATTTTCGACGTTTGTCCTCAAAATTTGAGGAAATCAGGACAAAGTATTCAGGATTAATCGTTGACCATTTAGATGTCGAAGTTGGGGACATGCTGCGGTTCCTTGACGAGAAAGCATCAGATTTAGGGCTAACGTTGCCTAGAAGCCCAATAGACCTTGCTAGTCTTTCTAAGCTTTCAGAGATTTTGCCAGCTACGATTAAAGCACTATCCTTTAAGCCTTTAATCACTGATTTCGAAATCGCCAGAGACTTTGGATTCACTCCAGAATTTGTGCAATCTCTTTCAATGGCGTTACAAGAGAGCTTTCTTGCCATAAGACCGCCGACTCCTCAAATCGAAAGGGTTTACCCCGGGTCTGAGCTGCTCACAGCAGGAACAATATCTGTGAGAGAGCCTCTACGTTTGACCACAGATTGGGAGACTCGACAACCAATACCTACAGTATCCTAGAGGTGATAATTATGGCACCAAATGGAATATCAGTTCCGGAAAGAAAATTTAAAGACGTAAGAATAAGACTTAGTGTTCGCCTTAATCAAATAATTTTCCCAATAGATGGCTTTGAGCTCATCGATGCTTTCAGAAGGGGTGGGTATATTCTTCTAACTTCTCCCCCACCACTTCGACCTCTAGCACGTGGTGCAATGTTGGAATTTAGAGGACCAATTGCTCAAAAAGGCGAAAACATTATTGATGGCAACTCTGATCGCGGCTTTCTTGGAGTGGAAGGGCCTTCTTATGAATCGGCAATTCGTGGCTTCAACGAACTAAAGGAACTCATTAAGGGAAATTTTGGAATTGATTTTGACGAGGGGGCTCGCTTCTATGAAATAATAGCGAAATTTGATGTTGATACAGTTAAGAACCCGCTTGAGGCGGTTAGTCGAGTCTTTGGTGATAACGGTTTAATGGCAACGATTGACAATATTTTAGAGCAAGAAACATCAATTTTCTCTCTTAGATTTACACCGAAGGGCAGGATTCCGAATCAAGAGGAATGGTTCGACATTACGATAGAGCCGGATTTGATTAAACCGACGACCACATACGCTATCTTACTTATTTATAGAGGCGCTGATAGGTCAAAGGTTGAGAAATTTGGTGAGGGGTTAGAGTCAAAAATTCTGAGACTTATCGATGAAATCGAAAGGATATCTTAGTGTTGCCGCTCAAGATGTTTCTAAACTAGGCGCCTATCCAGCTTCTCAACGAATCTGCTATGCGTGGGTATAATTCTTTTCGCAGAAAATCTTCTGTTTCCGAGATGTTTATGTCTGGTTCGAGGGTTTTCAGAACCTTTAGGTCGAGAGCTACTCTCCCTTCTTGTATTGTTTGTTCTGTGAATTGTTCTGGCAATCTTCTCCATTCCGCGTCCGCAAACTCGTTGAAAAGGGTTCCTAACTGCGCTAACTTTTCCCGAGAAAGAGATGATACATCGAGTACTGGAAGATGCTTCCAGTGACCCATTTTGAGACGCATCCAAGCGCCCTCTGTTTCTTCTCTGCTGGCTAGGATGGTTAGTAGCCCCCCAGGTAGTGTTAAGCCAAAGGCAAAGGGCCTTGGCTCTATTTTCAGATGTTCTCTTGAGCTTAACGGAATAGAAAATGTTGGAAAGAACGGGCTCAAATATGAAAATCGACGTTACATGTGCAGTATTGAGCCTTACTCTATCAGGGATTAGAAGTGTACTCGAATATTCTTTGAAAAGAGTTTGCGCTTTTCGCTTTTTGGCAAAATGCGGGCATTCGGCGAATTGAGAATTTAAACCCGAATTTAAACCCGAATTTCCCGGCAATTTTTAGATCTCTAAGTAGCGTTTATATGTTTACGAAGGGACTATCCGGGTTTAAGTTGCTACAAGGCACGGCTGTGATCGTGAGACACATCACGCCCGCTGGTGGATGCACTGTTGAAGAGGCTATCAAGATACTTTGGAAGATCATTGACGAAGCGGAAAAAGAAGGAAACTCTCTATAGCGAAACCGCAGAACTCAGTATTTCCCATATTTCTCTGCAGTTTTAACCATAATCTTCAGGTTTTCAGTCTTTGCGTTCGCAGGGACCTCATCAGCTGTGACGAGAACGTAGCCTCCTCCTTCCATACCCTCTTCTAGGCATCGAAGTGCCTCTTGTTCAGCATCCTTCGAGCTTCCAAAGGCAAGAACAACAGGGTCAAAGTTGCCCATGACGCATATCTTCTTTCCGTATAGATGCTTTGCTTCTTTCAGAGTTATGTTGCTCTGCAGTTCGAATGGTTCGATATAATGCGGTTTTGCCTCCAATGCGATAGGAAGGAGATGTTTGATTTTCCCAACCATGTAAAAGCCCACATATTTGTCCGCTCTTCTTACGATCTCAACCGTTTTGACGAGGTCTGGACGTATCCAGTTCCTGAAGTGACTGGGACTCATCTCGTAGGCTCCCCAAACATCGTAGTAGAGCACTTCTGACGGAGACTCCAGGAAAGTTTCAACTTCCTTCACCTTCACTTCTTGGAGAAGGTCTAGGACTTCTCTGACTACCTTCGGCCTTCTGTACAGATCGACGAGGAGGTTCTCCGGTCCACGTACACCACACAGATGGCTGAAGGCACAGCCAACACCTACACTGGGCACTCCATCATTGCCAATAGTGTTGTAGGCCTCCACCGCTTCTTTTATGTTCGGCTCAGCCCGATCGACGAACTCTTCAAGATAAGCCCTGTAAATCACGTAGTCCCTATCAGTCTTAACAAAGTATTCCACTGTCCTATGAAGATCTGGGTCGGATGGAACCATGCCATACATAATCTTAGACATAAGTTTGCCGATCGGCGTTTGGATGATGTCCTCTCTAGTCTTTCCTAGGCCCGTCTGCTCTGACAATTGAGAGCTGATTCTCCAACCGCTCCGCCAGTCAGCATCAAAGCCGATCCCAAGAGGGCCCCTAAACCAGATAGACCCAACCATCTTATGAGCTTCGAAGACGGCTTTCCACCCTCTACGTCCGAAATGTTTGAAGGCGAACCGGTCATGGATGAGAGGAGCCACAGGAACCACATCGGGAACTTCGCCTCGAACCGCAGTGAGAAACCTCTCTTTATTATTCATGGCGACTCGTCCTCGTGAAACAATTGACTCTACCGTCTCTCACCAAAATATATAATTGTTTTTGCAGCAGGTGCGCTGACGCCGATGTCAATAGGTCAATGAGCTGTCCTTAACAACTTATATACATCAACTGATTAGGAATCTCACGGGTGGTCAAAATTGACTGAAGAGAAGTTAGCGGTTGAAGGAGGAAAGCCCGTAAGAGATACACCTTTTCCGAGCAGGAAGACCTTCGGGCTGGAAGAAGCGCACGAGGTGCTTGATGCACTCAACTCACAGAATCTATTCTTTGCAACAGCAAAAAAAGTATACAGGTTTCAAGAAGAGTTCGCGAAACTTTACAACGTAAGACATGCTATTGCATCCACATCAGGCACTTCCGCGATACACGTAGCCCTAGGAGCATTAGATCTAGAACCAGGCAGCGAGATAGTAACGACATCCATCAGTGATATGGGAACAGTTGCGCCAATCGTCCAGCAGAACTGTATACCAGTCTTCGCCGACATAGATCTGGGTACATTCAATCTGGATCCCGATGATGCGGAACGTAAGATCTCGGAGAAAACTAGGGCTATGATTATCGTCCATTGCTGGGGTCAGCCAGCAGACATGGATCGTTTCACATCGATCGCTAGAAAGCATAGTCTCTACCTTATTGAGGATTGTGCCCAAGCACACTTAACCCATTACAAAGGCAGACTCGTCGGAGCGATCGGCGATCTAGGAGCCTTCAGCCTGCAACAATCGAAACACATGACATGTGGTGATGGTGGAGTAACGATAACGAACGATGATGAGCTTGCCAAGCGGGCGTCTCTCTTCGCGGATAAAGGTTGCGACTGGACGGAAGATCGCAGGTATCGCCTGAGATACTCCTTCTTCGCACCATGCTATCGGATGACTGAGCTTCAAGGTGCCGTCCTCTTGGCTCAACTCAAGAAGCTGGAGTGGGTTGTCACCAGGCGTCAAAAGCTGGGCGATATGCTAACTCGTCTTCTAAGCGACATCCCCGGAGTCTACCCGCCCAAACGCCTAAAGGATGTTGAGCATAGCTATTGGTCATTTCCGATACGGGTAGATCAAGAGGTTTTGAAGGTCGCAAGAGATGAGTTTCTGAAAGCTTTGAACGCCGAAGGGATTCCAGCTGGGGGTCCTTGGCCTGGTAAGCCCTTATACCTATTTCAGTCACTCAGTCAGAAGATAGCCTTCGGCACATCTCGGATTCCATGGGAGCTCACTGAGCGTGGAAGGAAAATGGAATATAAAGAAGGGCTGTGTCCAAACGCGGAACTGGCTGAAAAGCAACTTGTCACCATCAGCATGAACGAGTTCTATGAGGAGGACGACATCGAAGACATCTCGAAAGCCGTCCACAAGGTAGCTACCCACTATCTGAGACGATGACTGAGGACCGAACCCATGAAAAACAAGGAACGTTTCTTAACTGCAGTTCAAGGAAAGACTCCTGATGTCGTGCCTGTCTCACCTTTGATTCACGATAGATTCGCCTATCGAACCCTTGGAAAGACGGGGTGGAAGCCCGTTTTCGAGTTACATCAGAGTATCGGTTCTATACATTTCCGTGGACCCCTAGGTGTTGACGTCATCGCAGAACTGCCTGAGGAGTGGAGCCTCCAAGAAAAGGTCATAGAGCGAAAAGGTCCAAAAGAGGTCTCCGAACATGTTATGCAAACCCCTGAAGGTTTATTGAGAGGTAAGTGGGTTCGCGGGTTCAATCCATCCGATCCTACGATAGGCGTTTGTATAGAGCCTTTGATAAAACAGGCTGGAGATTGGCACGTTTACGACGCCTACTGGAGAGAGTGGCTATCCTGCGAGAAGAGGTATAACCTGAAGGATGTGACCGAAGCATCTCATACCATGGGAGGTGATGGCGTACCGAGTGTTGGATTGGGCTGTGTATTCGCTCATCTGGGAGGTGTGCGAACGATGCAGCGGCTTCTAATTGATCTCTATCGATGTCCAGATGTTATTCGTGATGTGAGCCGAACATTCACTTCCGTTATCGAGGAATACGTAAGAGCTTTTCTAGAATCTCCTTCAGAAGTTCTGTTCTATGATATATGCTGGGCAACAGGGGCAGACCTCAGCCGGCAACTCTTCAAAGAATTCGTTGAACCGGACCTCCGGCGGGCAGTGGAGATGATTAAAGGTCGTGCGAACAAGTATGTAGGTTTTTACACTCTTGGGAGAATCCGGCGTCACTTGCCTCTACTCGTTAATACCGGGGTAGACTTCATCGAGACTTTTGAACCAAATCAGGGAGACATATCTCTCAGAGAGGCGAAGGAGACTTACGGTGACAAGGTTTGTCTTATGGGAAACTTCAACTCTCTTATACTATCCTTTGGCAACGTTGAGAGTGTTGCGAGGGAAACCCAGCGATGTTTGAGCGAAGGCATGGGGAGCGGCGGCTACGTCCTCGTAACAGGCGATGAAGTCCCAGCTGATGCCAAGATAGAAAACTTGAAGATGATGGTGAGAACAGTCGGGAAATATGGAAAATATTAGGCTTCACGGGCTGAACTCATAATCTCGCAGTTTGTACCCTTAGTATCTACCGTGCTTTTCAACAGTTTTGACAAATGTTCTCAGATTTCCGATTTTCGCGTTCGCAGGAACCTCGTCACCAGTGACCAGGACGTAGCCTCCTCCTTCCATGCCCTCTTCCCGGCAACGCATCGTCTCTCGCACGCTCAGGATTCCTTCCATTGCTATTCGAAGGCTAAGCAGGAGGCAGTGGGTACGGCCTGACGAGGATGCCTCCTTGCTCGTGTGATTCCATCGCCGCCCATGTGTATTCTAAGGCTGCGAGGGCATCTCTACCTGACGCTCTCAGGTTTTCTCGGGGAACATTGTTAGCAACGTCTTCGAGGAAGGCGTGGATCCTTCTCGGGAACGTCTGGTTGAAATCGGTGATTCCGGAGGAAGACACAGCAAGTGCTGCTGGAGATGCCTCAGGTGGTTTCGGAGCCGACCAGAACGTTATCTTCTCGATGCAGTTTTCGATGCAAAAACTGCCCAGTGTTCCGCCTACTTCGATGCTCCACCATCCGCCCAGCCCCAGGACCGTGTCGCCTCTCGTGCTGAGAAGGTATCCGACGCAGTCGTTCACGAACTTCACATGTATGCTGTTGACTGACAGCATCACATCGCTGGCTTTCTTCCTGCAGCTAGGTCGGCTCAGAAAAGCTTGGACATGAGTTATGTCTCCGCAGAAATAGCGCATGACGCTGAAGGGATGAGTGAGGAAAGCCTTGACGTGGAAGTAGGGAAATCCCTTGATCCTCGGCGAAGGCGAGGGTCCAGAATATGTCCTTTCGCCTCCCTGAAACCCCATCTTATGCAAGCAGTAGATCAGTTCGCCTATCTCTCCATCGTCCATGTACTTCCTTGCTTTTTCAGCTGGAGGCGTGAAGTAATGGTTCAGGTTACACCCAAGGTAAAGGTTCTTCTGCCTTGCTTTAGACACCATCTCCCTCGCTTCCCCGATCTCATTTGAGAGAGGCTTCTCAACCAAGACGTGTTTCCCATCCTGCAAAGCCCGCATAGTAGGTTCATAGTGTAAGCTGCCGTTCTCATTGCCTCCTGTGCAGACATCCACTATATCCAGGTCTGGTTCTTTTTCGAGCATATCTGATACGGTGTAATAGGCTCTTACACCAAACTTCTTCGCGGCATTATCGGCCCTTTCTTTGGCAATATCGCAGACAGCGACGAGCTGAGCTAACGGATCATTCATATAGCACGAAGCGTGGATCATCCCGATCCCCTGAGGGAACGGAACTCCGACGACACCCACCTTTAAGGCCACGTTTCTCTCACCTTGATTGTATGCTATCTCAGCTCCTGAAGGCACCTATTAAGGTACCCTCTTGCCTCAGCGGCTATGCCCATCTGCCTTGATAAAGGATACGTAAAGGCTCCTATCACCTCGAGATCCAACACCTTGTCGTATCCTACTTCCTTAAGAGACTTCAAGGTCTCTGGGATATTGATCTTGCCTCGGCCTGGTATCTGCTGCTCAGGGAGCCCTGGATGCGGCTCTCTGTGGGGGCAGTCTCGAATATGGCAATGGACTATTCTCTGGCCAATCTTCAGAGCGGACTCTGACAGGTCGTCCCCGGCTCTGTAAAGGTGGCTCGGGTCGAAGTTGATCCCGACAATGGGCGAATCGACCTCATCCAGCATCCTAAGCGCAGTTTCAGTATTGTAGACTGAAGCGCCAACATGTGGCTTAACCGCTAGCGTAATCCTCCAACTTTCAGCCTGCTCAGCAACTTTCTGAATATACTTGATCGTCCTATTGGTCATTTCGGCGTCTCCGGTCTTGCCCCCTCCCCCTATCGCCACGAGTGGAATCCCAAGTTTATTAGCCACTTCGAACAGTTTGATCATCGTTCTCATCTTTTCTTCATCTTTTTCAGCCCCAACCGTAGCCTCAATGGCAAGCAATTCGAGCTTATGCTTCCTTGCCGTCGTCTTGATATCGTCTATGTATGTTTGGTCTATATTCAATTCGATGTGCTGAGCCATACTGCCCAAGTAAGCCAGTTCAGCCCCCTCGTAGCCAGCCCAGGCTATGTGCTGTAAAGCCCCGTAAAGATCGAGTTGATTGAAGAGCACAGTATTGCATCCCAACCTCATTTCAGTACTCCTCCATTGTCAATAGTATCCAAGCGCGTAGGCTCGGGCTCGTACGTATTCCTTCGCTTTTCTCTCTTGGTCAACGGCCTGGAGGTCGCGTGCCGCTTTTATGGAACCAATCTTCAGGTTGAGCCCCAGCTCGTATCCCATTATGGGATCAGGTTTGCCGGTCTCGGACGTGCGTTTCTCAACCCAAGAGGCCATTCTATTCTTGAGCATATCAGCTACTTCGGGCTCATCGTCCGCTAAGTTGTGATTTTCTTTCGGGTCGTCGAGGAGGTTGTAAAGCTCAAGCGGAGGCTTCTTATGGAAGTCTGGTTCCAGGGCTTGTATCAGCTTCCACTCGGCGGTTCTCCATCCTCGCTTCCGCATCCATGTGCACTCAGTGATGTAGAATTCAGAGTAGTTCGTGGTTCTTTCTCCATCTGTCAGAGCGAGGACGCTTTTTCCGTCCATTTTAAGTTCCTTTGCGATGTGTCCGTATCCCAAGAGTTCGAGAACAGTAGGCGCCAGGTCTTGTTGAAGGACGAAGCCTCTGACCCGTTCTCCTTCTGGGAGCCTATCTGGACATCTGTAGATCAACGGGACATGAATTGTCGGTTCATATAGCCCGTGATGATCGAAATAACATTCGTGCTCTGTCAGAGTCTCTCCATGATCAGACGTGACTATGACGACAGTTCTTTCCATAAGGTCGAGCTCCTCAAGCCGCGTCAGAATATGGCGAATACAAACATCCATGTAGGCAAGTGAAGCATCATAAAGGGCGACAATGTACTCAGCGTCAGCGACTCCAGGAGGCATCCAAGACCTGAAGAAATCGGCAAAGGGTTCAAAGGCGAATATAGGCTCCATACTGTGCTTTGATGGATCATTCCGGTCACCCTCATAGAACATCCGTGGAAATGGAGGAGGCGGAAGATAAGGAGCATGAGGATCCATATGGCGTAAGAGAAGAAAGAAAGGCTTTTCAGCCAACGAGTCTAAGAGCGTCAAAGCCTTCTCATTTAGGGCTTCAGCCTTATGGCCTGGGGCTTCTTCCCACGACATCCACGCTGGATAGTTCTCGTATTTGTCAAAGCCTCGATAGAATTCTCCATCAAATCCGATGCTGGCCGAGACGTATCCTTTCTCGTGCAGGATTTCAGGCAACAGAGAGACATTGGGGTCAAGGGGTCCTTTTGGACGCAAGCTGACTATTTGATGGCTGATAACGTCCATGCCACTTAGCATAGTGGTGTATCCGGGCGTGGTTGGAATGTAAGGACTGTAAGCGTTTTCGAATAGGACACCTTCACCAGCAACTTTATCGATATGGGGAGTTGTAAGCCTGTGATAACCATAGCAACTCATATGGTCAGCTCGCAGACTGTCAACCCCGAAGATAATCAAGTTCATCTTCTCCTTCATCGCATTCACCTTTCTGTATCGGCTATCTCCTTGCTTCAAGTTCTTACTTAAGTTTTTTGGGTTCCACATCCGATGCATCTACGAAGCCACCGTAACACTTTTGATATCTTTCCAGCTGGATTACTATGATGAGCGGAACAGAGCACAAACCTTAGAACAAGACTATGGTTGATCCCAGAGAATAGTTGGAACCACCACATCATGATCGGATCTCGACAGCAAATCACGTAAACCCCCCTTTTCTAGTTAATCAATTTTCCTAAAGAAGTTTCAAGGGAAAAAAGTGATGTCGGACCCAAACCGACTTGCCAAGGCGTAAATTGCATCGTCATACTTAGTCTTCTAGTTGGAAATCCGTGACGTCGAATGTTCCAAACCAGCCTCTATCCTGCGCGGCGAAAGGAAAAAGTGGAAGGGTTACGTTAGTGGTGCTTAACAACCTAGGATTACTCCATCAACTGCTCAAGATAATTCTTGATTGTTCGGCATGTAACAAGAATCTCAATTCTGGTCATAAATTGCTTAGGAAAAAATGCCCGCTAGGCACGATCGCGCGAGATTTGAGGCAGATATGGAGTCTGTTTCACCAGACTTCGACCCATGCTTGCCGCACGTACACTTTTTTTCTTGTCCAGAACTTCATATGCACAGTATCGTCGGTTGTCATGTTGGCTGGCCAGTTTGGAGATGCGACGTCGCCTCGTTACAAAATTTTTCTGTCTTAAGTTTGTGCAAGAATATAGCAACGCACATCTGATAGGAATCGGAAGATATATGCAAAATATAGGCGATATTTATGCAGACATTATGCGTATATTGGTGCCCCGTAAGCATTGCATTCATCCCATTGGAATCCGAGGCGACCAGTTGACCGCTGGTTGCAGCGGCACGGTTTCGGCGAGTCGCCAGAACAGTTGATGAAGATTGCCAGTTGCTTGGGGTAGGTTTCTAATATATCTGTGATGTGGAAGATGTTAAACTATTCATTAGGAGAAAGCAACCTTCTCTAAGGATACCGTTATAGTGTGCAGAGAATTGGCCTACAGTAGCCACGTTAAGGGGATGTCTTGGTAGGTCACGCCGTCTGGGAGCGTTCTCCGGATTGTTATTGGGAGAACACCTCTCTTAAGCTCTTCAATAGCTATGTCAATAGGGTTTGAGAGCTCTTTTGAGGGCTCTATGAGTACGGGGGCTCCCATAGATATCTGAAGAGCTCTAGCTCCCGCTATCCTGGCCCTCTCGAAACGAGTAAGCTTAGGAGGACCAACCCAGATTTTTCTCTCTATCTTCGTCTCTGGCTGTGTTTCCCTAGAAATCCCCCCATACTCTATCTAGGCCAATCCTTAAGTGGTTGGTTACGTCGTCGCCTTGCCAGATGCTATCGCATTTCTGATCTTCGACATCATGAAGACTGCTTCGGTGGCCAATTTTACCGTCTTCTTTCCTTCTGTCCGGCTCCATTCCTCATGCCACGGGAAAATTGAGATATCAAAACGATTTCTCGTTAATGACAACAAGGAGTCCCCCAAATTTAATGCAACAGTAAAAACAGCATATAGAATATAAATTTTTCTGTAGAATAAAGGCTAGAACACGTTGAAATTGTCTAAAGTAATGATGCAGACATGAACTATGCAAATGAGCGTTAGACTCTCCTTGTCTAGTTATAAAAGTTTATATGTTTCCTTTCTCCGACAAGTTAGGAGCAGTCTTGATTAACAAAGACCTAAGATTAAAGGACATACTAATTCTCTTTGACGGCAACTCCGGGTTTTCTATATTCCAGAATCTTAAGGGCTATAACGACCCGATCGATGATGCCGAGTGGATCCTTGAGAGGAACCCAAAAACAAAGGGTTTCATATTGAGACTGGTAAGTTATGGCGACAAGGAAGGATTATGGATCGGCGAGTACGGTTACAACAGTAACACGATAGTAAGATATGAGGTCCTGCAGGATAAGGCTGCTCTTCAAGTAGGAAGGTCGATCACGGAGTACGGTCAACGGAAGATCACTGAAAGAGAGGCCATGGATAAGCTGAGCCTGAACTCACTGAAAGAGAAACTGAGAAGCGAGATCGTACGAAGCTTCAAGTATTTCGAATGCCCCCTCGAACACTTTTACTACACATGCGGCGAAGTCAAAAGGGTATACGAGCTTCTAAGAAACATGTATGATGGCAAAATGGTTTCTTACTCAAAAGTCGCGGATGATACTTCAGCTATAACCAGATGCTCAGAGGCTGTCATCTGCCCCCTAAGAGTCCCAAACGCTTTTGAGAGAATTTACAACCTAGACAGAGCTGTAAAAAGCCGTGGACTCGGAGAAATTAAGTTGATCAGCCCGGGGATCATGCAGCTAACCTAGAATCTTTAGGATGAGGATGCCTTAGACTTTCTTAGGGTCTCTTTCGCTTGGCTTAGTGTTTGATCTATCCTCTTCCAGTGCGATCCCTGCCAGTAGATCTTGCCACAGTTCTGGCATTCCCAGAATTCATTGTAGAACTTAGACGTTGACTCCGGGATCCTTTCCATGACCTCTTCTTTCCGGACGGACTTTATTCTTGAATTGCACTTGGGGCAGCGTGAAGTAGATACATCTATCTCGAGTTCAAAATCGTATCTCCTCGCCAATTCAGCCAGTCTCTCATGCTCTGTTCTACCTTCAACAAGATGGGCTCTTACGCCTTCTGTAGCGGCCTTCTGGTATAGCCTAAGATCCCTCGTAAGCAGAATCGTATTTTCTGATTTTGCCACCTTGATCAACTCCTCATCTTCCAGCAGGTTGAAGTATTCAACGTCATGGCCAAGCATCCGGAGCCAACGGGTCAGCTTGCCAAGCATGCCATCTGCGATGAATCTCATCCTGACCACCTGATTATTCGTCCGCTGCCGGGCTTCGCTAGGATTTCGCCTTCATCCATGACCAGATGGCCGTTCACAAAAGTTTTGATCGGTTTTCCTCTGGCTTTCCAACCGTCGAAAGGTGAAAACTTTGCTTTTGAGTAGAATCTTGACGAATCGATCTTGTACTCTCTTTTCATGTCAACCACGACAAGATCCGCGTAGTTTCCTTCCTTCAAGTCGCCTCTGCCTCTCAACCCAAATATTTCGGAGGGGTTTCTAGACATCATCCCAGTCAATGTTTGGAGATCTATACGTCCATCATTCACCTGAGTAAGTAGAAGAGGAAGCATAGTTTCCAACCCCGGTATGCCCGTCTTGACATGCCAGATTGACCCCTCCTTCTTCTCTTCAATTGTGTGAGGAGCATGATCCGAGGCTAAGATATCCACTGTACCTGTAAAGAGAGATGCCCAAAGTTCATCGATGTGCGGCTGTGATCTTGCTGGAGGATCAGCCATTGCGATGCTGCCCGCCCGTTCCAAGTACTCTGATGACATGAGGAGGTGATGTGGTGTAACCTCGCAAGTTACGGGTAGTCCAGCCTTCTTTGCGGCTGAGATTAGTTCTGCTCCTTCGGCTGAACTGATGTGGCAGAAATGGATTTTGGCACCGGTTGTTCTCATGAGTTGAAGAACATACTTTACGGATTCTGCCTCCACCTCGGGAGAATGAACTCTCAAGTAATCTCGCAGGTCTTCGCTCTCACCGCATTCCATTCTCTTATTTGTTAAGAGTCTGCTGTCCTCAGCGTGAACCGCAACTGGAACTCGAACTCTCGCTGTTTCTTTCAGTGCACTTGTAAGTGCCGGTTCCTCCTCCGGGTTGATACCACCTATTTGTTGCGACATGAACAGTTTGAAGGCTATGGCTCCACCGTCTCTTACTATCTGATGTATCTCTTCAATCTCGTGTGAAAATGCCGAGTAGAACGCAACGTTGACGATCGATTTTCCTTGGGCAATTTTCATGCGTTCTTTCAGGGATGTCACACTCATTGTGACCGGCTTGTTATTCGGCATATCGATCGCCAACGTTACTCCTCCGTTTGCTGCCGCAGCCGTCGCTGAGAAGAAATCCTCTTTGTATGCCAATTCCTGATCTCGAAGATGAACGTGGACATCAATCAAGCCTGGGAGAACTAGGCGACCCTTCAGATCCATCTTTTCCGAGGCAGAGGGAAGGTTCACATCTTTCGCCATCTTGACGATCTTCTCATCATTGATGGCAAGACCGGCCTCAACAAGACTGCCAAAGACACATATCTTGGCATTTTTAAGAGCCAGATCGATCGTCAACCGCGACTCGCCTCTAGGATTTAAGTTATAGCCAAAGTTCCAGATATTTCATTTCACAGACGTTCTTTCTGTCTTTATTTGGTAGCACCTATGATGAGGAACCATGGAATGCGATCGTGTTCGTTGCCAAATTCTCTGTAATGTTCTGCTATGGTCTTGTTTGCCGGAACTGGCTCCTCAAAGTCTGTGACGGTGAACCCGTTCTTTGTAAGAGTCATCATATAGTCTGAGAGAGGCCTATGGAAACTGTAAACGGGTGGAAAATCGAAGTACGTCCATTCCTCTATACTCCGATCAAAGTAACGGTCAACCATCCAATATAACCGATCTTCTTTTCTCTGGCTGTCAACAGGTTTTCTAACCCATCCGTGAACTGGCGGGCTTGAGAAACAAGGATGCAATATAGAGAAAACGAGCTTACCCTCTGGCTTCAAGACCCTGTAAAGTTCTCTTATAGCTTTATCAATGTCCTGAAGATCGTCGAGAACGATGTTGGAGACAATCAGATCGAATGCATCATCTTCAAACATCCGCAGGTCGCATATGCTTCCAATTTGATACTGTATATTCATCGGTTCCTTCTTTTCAATCTCCTCTGCGATTTCAATGGACCTTTTTGATACATCAACCCCAACAATCTCGGCACCCTTTTTCGACAATAGCCTGCAGAGGTATCCATTTCCGCAACCAGCATCCAGAATTCGTTTCCCTTTGACTTGGCCGAGTATCTTGAAAATCGTTGGGTCGATTATATACTCTCTATTTACATCGCCAAATTCACCATAACGACTGAACCACCGGTCGGCAACTCTATTCCAAGCTTCCCCAATCATTTGATCGCTTATGATACTATCTTCGGAAAGGAAAATACGGACCACGGCTTCCTTGTTTTCAGTTTCAGCACTTAAGCCCATGTTCTTTCTCGACATTTCTGGATGAGATTGCCAAGGATGTTCTCCTTGATATTCTAATCTATCCAAAGCTGCATGCCATTGATTGCAGTATGGACATTTGATGGCATAGTATGTATTCCAATTCCAGAATTTTCCCTTCAAGAGCCTATGTTCCCGTGCGCCAACTTTGTCACATTTTATGCATACGAATTTCTTCGCCCTTTCGCACCAAGTGACTCCATTGAAGTGGCAAGGTTGTCCACAAATGTCGCATACGTATCTCCAGTGCCAATCACATCTTGGAAAGTCGCTGCTCAAGTCTCTGGTTGCCTCTCGCAAGGGATAAGTTTCATCCTTAGAATGAATCAACTCACAATACTTACAGATCATAGGGAAGCCTCTAAGAGAGAAGGCAAGATTCGTTTATAAAGATAACAGGAGTTAGATTTCTCTTTTCCCAACGTTTGCTCAGGCTGTCTCATGCTGTTGACTAGGTAATGAGAAGTTCAACTAATGATTGATGGAGACCTACATCTGTAGGCAGCCATCACTATTTAGCAGGGTTGGTTTTTCCTGAAACGGAGTTAGTCCTTGACACTAAGGGTTAAGTGGCTAGGCTGCTTAAGATTATTGAGTCTCACAACGATTCCTAACAGCTTAAGTGTGTGCAGTCGATGGGCAAAGATAAGAGACCTACAACCCTTGAAGAGTTGAGCATAAAGCTAGACTTGATTATGAAGAGACTTGATGCTCTAGAGGATATCATCTTGGGAAATCCTGACTATTCGGACTTGGCTTCTTCTCTTCGCCTAGTAAGGGCAAGTGTGGGTCTGTACGGCGAACCCCTGAAAATGTTGGCACGTCTGAAGGCTGCTGAACGTTACGTGAAGCACAAGGTTGTTATCCATGACGAAATCTCTCGGTGTATTGTTCAAGCTCTCGCCATGAGGGGACGGCTGAATATTTCCGCCCTCACCCATCAAGTGCATGCCATGAGGGGCAGAGCTTCACGGCGGATTATTAGGGAACGTCTGAAGCGGCTAGAGAAAGAGAATATAGTGCATAAGGTTGAAGGTTTAGGAAACACTTACGACCTTGTTGAAGCAAGTGACCAGTGAAGTGGCCACTTTTCACCAGAATATTAAACTAAGGTGTCCAGTCCTACTGATTACTGGAGGTGAAAAAGGAATGAACGAAGAGAAGAAGGATGTTGAAGAGCTGAAGGAAGTCCTAGGTGTGGTTTCAAAGGAAGTTCCAGCCTTGATAAAGGGGATAATTGGAAGCCTGTTTTCGGAAGAGTCTGGAAGGGACATCGGCAAGGCAGCGGCCGCTTTTTACAAGGAGTTGAAAGAAGCGGGCATACCTGAGGAGACAGCCGTTAGGATGACTGAGAACTACGTATCGGCTTTCACGAGTCTCGGAGACCTAATGAAGAAGGCTGTAAGCGGCGAAAGAAGAATGCACGGTGAAGATATCGGCGACGAAATCTCCAGAAAAATCAAGGAAAAAATGGGCGAGAGAAGCCAAGAGAGAAAAGAAGGCTGACATGCCTTGCTTTGGGGACTCAAGTGAAAGGGACATGAAAATCCGCATGATCTTCAGTTTGACTCTTTCTTTTGCCCGCATCCTACTCAGTTTCATCGCTTTGCGGCTCACATTGAGCTGGAATGCACGGAAGGCAAGAAGAACCTTCGAAAAACAGTTGATCCGCCAAGGCATGGCCAAAGAGGATGCCAAAAGACTAGGTTCCAAGTACGTTGCGTTAAAAAACAACATTGAAAACGCGTTCAAAGAATCCATAAGAAGACAGAGATGAGTAACAGGGAGAAAACCGGGCTAATCTTGCTCGTGGAAGCTAACCCCAAGATTGCCTTTTTCAAGTTGTCTTGGGTTCCTTTTGGAGACACTGATAACAGTTCATTCAATCAACGTTTTTCTCTGCCTTATGAACTCTAGAGCCTCTTCCAATCTTGGCAATCCTTTCCTAGTTCCGACATTCATCACTTTTAGTGCCGCCACGGCGCTCCCAAGCTCGACCGCTTTATCTAGTGGCCATTTCTTCAACAATCCCGTCAAAAAGCCAGCGTCGAAGCCGTCTCCGGCACCAGATGTATCCAAAGCCTCAACTTCAAAGATGGGAACTTTAAAGTATGAGTCCGAGGTGGCCACACGGTAATGATCCTTGCTCCGTATCAGCATGATGGACGGTCCCCAACTAGTCACTTTCTCTATTGTTTTCTCTACAAGTTTCGTGCCCGTTACCAGCGCCAATTCATCGATTGTTGAAAGGAAAATGTCAGCAAAACTCAAGGCTCTTCTCTGTATATCGTTGAACTCCTTCTTGTTGACCCACAGGGCTGACCTAACATTCGGGTCATATGAAATCATTAGTCCATGTCGTCTTCCTACTCTAAGGGCTTTGAAGACGGCATCGCGGCTGGACTTGCTTCTGAGCAACGCTTCAGAGAAATGGATAGCCCTAGAATGCGCGATATATTCTGGGTCTATGTCTCTGGGTTTCAGCCTACTCTCGGGATCTGAGTATCTTGGAAAGCGGTAGAATATGTAATGCCTTTCGCCGGTGCTATCCACGGAGTAGAAGGCCAAGCTTGTTGCGACCCCTCTCACCTGTTTCGTGTGAGAGACATCCACGCCTTCTTTTTCGAAGTCGCGCAGTATGAACCTGCCGAATTCGTCGTCGCCCACACAGCCGACAAACCCTGTACTCAAGCCAAGCCTCGAAGCTGCTACGAGAAGATTTGCTACGGCTCCACCTCCGGATGGGATGAACCCCTCAACCTCACTCAAAGGCACCCCCGGGTTGACGGGAGCGAAATCCACAATGGCTGATCCCAAACCGATCAGATCCAAGTCAGCCAAAACTTTCTCTGTCCTCACGTTCTTTTGCCGAAATCTAAGCTTGTTTCAAAGCCAGATGTGACGGGAAACCGGTTACTTCTCATAGGATTTTGGTTCTGTTAGTGGAGGATTGCAGAATAGAGTTCCAGTATATTATCGCCTCGGCACGAAACGGTTCTGCCGTCCGTCCTGGTTACACCCTTTCTCTGAGATACGTTTTGGGCTCTTTCGCTATCGTGGTATTCCACTTTGAGCTCGATTGGGGTCTTAGGTTTGTAAGGAGAAAACTCATCAGCTCTGTTAACGGCCTTCTTAGCTGCGTCAAATACCAGCTTCCGAGTCACCCGAGGATGAAGACACTTGGCGGCAAACCGGCTCGTCGCCTCCTTAACGGCTACCGTCTCAATCTTTCCCAGAAGCGCCTCAGCCTCTCTAACTGCCGCTGAATCGCCGGTCACCAGAGCCAGAGGCACATCATAATGGCCGCCTAGAGCAGCCCATAGGCCTATCTCCCCCACGAGTTGCCCGTTCAGCCATATGTTATTAATCCCAGTGTGCGATAGTGTGTGGGTTAGGACTCCGTTTGGCGTGCCGGCCATCGAGTGAGCTCCAATAGCAAACATTAAATCAAAGGAGCTGTCCAAACCCTCAAGCTCGAGGAGCCTCCTGCCCTTTATCAATTGAGCCCTCGGATCAAGGTCTTCAAGTATTATGCTGAAGGCGGCGCCGTGTCCGTCTAAGACGACTATATCCTTAGCTCCGCTTTCGATAGCACCGTCGACAGCAGCGTTCACGTCCTCCGTTAGGAACCGCTTTGCAGATCCGTGTTCTCCGACCCCCGGGTTGAAATCACTCCATGTCCCAGCTACACCGGTCGCTCCCTCCAAATCAGTCATGATGAAAATTTTCATCTCTCCTCAGCTTCCTTAGGTTTATTATGGTGTGAATAGACTTTAGAGTATACGGAGATTCATAAAAAGCTTTATTCATAAATTCTTACAGTTCAGTAAAAATACATTTTTTAGCGTGATGGTATGAGAAGATACTTAGTGTGGGATAATAAATGAAGCGCGTCGGAGTAGGTGTTGTAGGCTTAGGTATGGGCATAAATCATGCACGGGCTTTCCACGATTATGAGAAGGCGAAGCTTGTGGCTGTCTGTGACATTAGGTCAGACATTTTGAAGCGAGTCTGCGACGAGTTCAACGTGAAGGGATATCTGAGTTATTATGACATGCTCCAGGATCCAGAAGTAGAGGCTGTATCTATTGCCACGCCCAGCTACGAACATGCACCAATGGGCATCTACGCTGCGTTGTATGGAAAACATGTTCTGATCGAGAAGCCTATAGCTACCGATCTAACAGCAGGTGATCGGCTCGTCCAGATTTGCGAAGAAAAAGGTGTTAAGTTGGCCGGCGTCTTTCAGAGTCGATTGGATCCACTGAACATCAGAATGAAGAAAACTCTGGATGAAGGTAAGCTTGGTAAGATATTCTTGATAGAAGGGATTGTGAAGTGGTGGCGCGACGACCAGGAGTATTACCATGCTAACAAGGAAGTGGAGATGTGGAAGGGAACATGGTTCGGGGAAGGAGGAGGATCCCTGGCCAACCAAGGGATACATACGGTTGATCAGCTTTATTGGATGGTGGGCGACGCTGAGACGGTTTACGGTCAGTACGATACTGTGGGACATGCAATACAAGCCGAAGACTTCTGCACAGCTCTTATCCGATTTAAGAACGGCGCAGTAGGCTACATAATATGCACGACTTGCATGCTGAGGGAAATGCAAGAGACCCGTATATCAATCTACGGAACTATAGGCGTTATGTCACGTCTCGGCGACCAACTTACAGTGAAGATCGAAGGAGAGCCACAAGAAACCATCACTGGGGAGACCTTGAAAAGGGATACTTTAACAACTCCTCCTGGCGGGCCTCATGCTTGGCAGTGCAGAGATTTCATCGATTCCATAATAGAGGATCGTGACCCTGTTGTCACGGGGGAAAGCGCTCTTAAACCCGTTGAAATAGTTACAGCGGTTTACCAATCGGCCCTTCAAGGAAAACCAGTTAAACTTCCGCTACCACGATATTGAAGGTTTCAGCGAAGCTTTACTTCAGTTTATATAGATGCTCAGCGTTGCGGATCAATAGGTCTACAGCAAGATCTTTTGCCAGATCCTCTGTGCAGTATCCCTCTTCTACCATTTCAGCAAGTACCTTTGCTAGTTGTAGTCGCACCATACTGGCCTTAGCGTAGGTCCACTCTACCACATAGGCGTCGCTGAAGAAGCCCCCTATCTTGTTTCGGGGCAACATCTCTAGTCTCTCTAGGAGAAACTCCCTAATTATCGCTGGATAGAACGTGTACCACCAATAGCCGGAAACATGGACGTTCGGATAGTTCTTGGCAATAACCGCAAGTTCGTGACACTGAACCTTATTAGCTAGAAAAATGTCAAAATTAACATTGCGAAATCTATGAAAAAGGGGACATAGGGAGACGAGCGACTTCGTCTCAAAGCCAGCTATAGCGTAGTCGGGAGGAGACGCTCCGACAACAGGTCTCCTCACACCCACCATAAATTGGAAGGGAAGACCGTATTCTTCAGCTAGACTAAGCACGCAGCTCATGGCGAAAGAGCTGACATTCCGCATTTCAGACGCATTCAAATCTAGGCCGGAAAGTCTCTTCTTAAAAGTTTCCTCCGCCTCTGCCTTACTGGCCTCCACGAAGGTCTCTTCTGGAAGGACGCTCGCAGTAACCGCTACACACGTGGAGAACTTCTTGAAGAGCAACGATAAAGCATCTTCAAAGTCATCAATAGACTCTACGGAAGCATTCACCGCCCCCTCCAATCCTTTAATGTCAGCTTGATTGAGTCTGTTGATTAAAGGCTCAATTCTCAAGGTGCCGACATAGAAATCTGGATCATACTTCGGAATCTCCTCGTCATAGCGGAATGTCAGAAAACCTTTTCTGAGCTTGGTCTTCTCAGTCAAGACTGCTTTATACCAGTCTCTCTCTTTTGCCTGTGAGATGATTGCATCTCTTAGATCTTTCCAGTTCTTCTCGTTTATCTCGTCTCCTTCAAAGCCGTAGAGGTCCCTAAGCATCTTCATCAAGCACCAATGGGTTGAGGTGTTCCTTATCAGCTTGAAATAAGGGAGCGTTCGTCTCATAACCTGTTCAAAAGAAAAATCTGAAGAGAAGGCTTCAAGAGGCACCCCTGCTGACGTAAGCTCCGTAATGATATAATGATAGAACACGATCTCCTTTGGGTCTCCAGCGGCCGGACGCTCTCCATTAATGTGGCAGTGAACATCCACCAGCTGAACAGAATCTATCCAAGTCTTCAACCTTGAAAATAAGCTCCTATCTTCTTTCAATGACTCTCTCCTGGTCTAAACTTTTAAGACCAAGTCATTTAGATATTTCACTCCTCCACTTACTTCTTTCTCAAGGGTTTCGAAGTCTATTAATGTGTGCTTGACGTATCTAGGTGAACATATCTCGTAGGACAGGAATCCATTATAGTTAATTTGCTTTAAGGCTTTGATGAAAGGCTCAGCGATCCTTCCGAAGGTTCCTTCTCCAAGAACAGTCCTCTCGATCCTCTCAGATCTAAGCCTCGATCCACCGCCTCCAGGGACCCATATAATCTTTCCAGGTCTTTCGATGGAGTCTCCTACATGGATGTATACGAGTAGGTTCTTACATTCGTTGTATATCTCTAGGAGCCTGTTATGCAGATTCTCAGAGTAGGGATCAATATCTCCGCTCCATAATAGAAGCTCTGGGTCTATACAAGCCTTAAGAGAGTCATTACCTACCTCTTCTATCATTTCAATTGTGTCTCTGAAGGACTCAATTATGGGAGGATGATTCTGTAGAGCCAAGGTGACGTCGTAATCCTCAGCCCACTCAGCGGCTTCACATAATCCTTCACGGCATAGCTCCCACTGTTTCCAGTAGGGAAGGGTTTGATCCACATCTCCCATGCCACCCGCGAAGACCCTTACTGTTCGAACATCTAAATCTCTAGCTAACTTTAGGACTTCGTGAATATAGAGTAGGTTTAGTTCTCTCTTGAAGATATCTGGACCGCTAAAATCGTTGTATGCAGCTAGATTAGCCAACTCAACCCCAAAGGAATCAGCCAACTCTCGCAGTTCTTTCCTAGCTTTTTCATCTAAATCCATCGGATCAGCATGCGGTCTTTTTGCCATCAATTCAACACCATCATAACCAAAGTTGGAAAGCTTAACTATTATATCCCTGATAGACAGTGGATCACCCCTATAGAAAAAGCCAGCGTAGCTGACTGAATGTAAAGATATTTTCATAATCCACGCTCACCTCCTTTTATATTACCCCCTCCTCATCTTTAAATAAATATCACTTTTAAGAGGTTAACTGTTTTTTGGAACACCACTAATGGTGTCTTCCTCACCCTAATATGAAGACTTCATTAAAGATTCAACTAAAGGAGTAAAGGAAGATTCAATCGAACTTACAAGATGTTCGGACATTTCTCTTTCTTATTGTAATCAAATAGAAAAGGAACGTATCTACATTTCGACATGAAGAAGTCTCCATTTCCAACATTTGGACATTTTCCTTGTCAGAAAAAATCCGCAATTCTTTCAGCCGACAAATCGTGGTTGGCATTGATTATTCCAGGGTTGATGTTTGGATTGGTTTCGCTTTGCCTATTGCGGATGTGGTAGAAAGTTTTTCTAAACCACTCTACAACTGCTTCTCCAATTATTAAACGTCCAAATCTTCCTTCATCTACCGCGCCTTTAACCTTCCTGAAGTTTGGGTCAATTTGGATTGGAGGTTAACGCCCAACTTTACGCTTGTGTTCTTTACCTCTCTTATCATCTCGTCAGCTTCTTCCAGTTTTATGGCCATGGGCTTATCAACCAAGGTATGCTTTTTCATTTGTATCGCTTCGATGGCCATGGGGTAATGAAGATGGTGAGGAGTACTGACTATAGTTTGTAGTTGTTAACACGTCACGTGCTAAAGCGAGTTACCGTGTTGAGGGAGCCGCAAAGAGGACATTTGACAAGGTCCCCGCGGAATGTCTTTCGACAGTTGCTGCAGTATGCAACCTTTGTCTTGTACTTAAAGAATCCGATCGAATGCACGTTTACGATCTCCTTTGTAGTGGACAGGATCCCTTCGATGTCACCTTCAGATTGCCCAAGCGGTATCGTGGCGAGATGACCGCCAGGTGTCAGCTTATGGAATCTGCCTTCCAGACCTAGGTATTCTCTCAAAGGCACTTCCCCAGCGTGCGGCGCAATGGTCGAGTAGCTGTAGAAAGGTCGATTCCTGTCTCCTTGGGCTTTCACCTTCGCCCAGCCATATTTCTCAACATCTAACGCGGCTAACCTCTCCGAAGCCTCGAGGCTCGATACCGAGCATAAAGCATAACGACCACTATGTTTATCCGCATAATCTTCGATAATCTTTGAGAGGTGTCTAAGAATCTCTTCAGCAAAGCTCAAGGCCTCCTTACTTTCGCCTATCCCGTTTCCAATGAATGATCTGACGGCTTCATTCAGCCCTACGAAACTGACCAGCCTGGTAGCGCCCTCAACCCTGTAGTAAGGATCTTCATCCTTTCTCCGTGTGAGGAAAGGCAGCAGCCCCTCTCTTGCACGTTGTCTAATCGTGAGATACTTTATCTCTAGTGCACGCATGGCCATCTCTGAGCGGTCGAACAAATTCTCAAACAGCCGGTCTTTATCGTCTCCGCTGTCATAGAGGATTCTCGGGATGTTTAAGCTTATGGTGTCTATATTTCCAGTCCGAACCGTATCAAGCTCCCAGTCTCCTTTCCAATCGTCCGAGAACCTCAATCCCGTCGCAGTATACGACGCAAACATTTGATTCTTGGGAGACAAGTTGGCGAAGTAAACCGTTCCTTTCTCGGCTGCTAGTCTGTGCAAATCATATATGAGTCCATTACATTGGCCTTCCTTGAAGGCTTCCGGCCGGATCTTGACCACAAGATTCGGATTGATGATCGGTTTCGCCTCTTCCAGCATTACTTCAACGAGTGATGATGCGAGTAGACGACTCTCTTCCGTGAAGTCTGAGTAGTTCCCCATGACTTCATCAGCTGCGTATGCTCTTTGTCCTGCTAACAAATCGGGCATAGCAATCTCTATGCCTAGGCAGAAATTCTTTGGCAGAGCGTGGTTCACTTCGATTAAGAACAAACGGAGTTGCTCCTTAACATCCTCGGCATTGAGACCTTTCAGGAACGGTGCCAGAAATGTGTTGAAGAAGTCAATCGTCTGCCCTCCCGAAATCTCCGAACCAGCAAGCCTCATGACATTGACGACCATTGAAAGCGCAGACTTAAGGTTTTTCGGAGGTGGGCTCGAAAGCAACATGGAACCCGGTTCTTCAAAGTTCAATCCGTTTCTGTTGAAGAAACGTAAGTCGTGCATGAATTCGTTGGGTTTTAGGATCCAAGATCCGAGATTGCTTAGGTGGAGTGCGCCCGAGAGGTGCGCGTCGGCAACATCTCTAGGCAGTATATTCAAAAGGGTGTACTCGCCAATAACAGCGTTCCCAGCGGCTACGTGGATCGCTTCAACATCCAAACCGGCTGTGCTCATCTTTCTTACCAGGTTGGTAACATCGTGAACCGGGAGCCCTAAACGGGTTAGCTTGTGACGGTATTCCTCTAGACCTCTTTCTACCAGCACAGCGTTTACGAACTCCCTGATGAGAGGAGCTGTGAGGTACTTGATGCCGACCTCCTGTAACCTCTTCTCAGTTTCGCGTGCGATCTTCTGCGCTAGGTCTATCGGAACATCGGCTTCTCTGATAAGCGACTCCGCTATCTTGTTCCTATTAAAATCCTCAATTGCCAACCGGGATGTTCGAACAAGCATCCTCCTCCTCTCATAGGCGGCTTCTTCAAGTTCGTCAGCGAAGTCGATTATCCTCTTTCCTGCATCTGTGAGGCGGTACTTTCTGGTTTCAACATCCGGCTCAATCAGGTCCATCTTCAGGAGTTGTTTTAGATGATACGCGAACCTTCCCGCATCTCTTACAGGGCTGAGATGTAACAGGTTGATGATCTCCGTATATGATAGTGGTCCTCTCTCGAGTAGAAAGTTTAGAATCCTAAGCCTTAGGGGTGATGAAACCGCTTTCAGGATCCTCGGACCGATATTTTTCCTCTGGGGCAAAATGGGACACCTCAACTACGTCATCAACCGCTAATAGGTTATTCTGGAATTTGAAAGATAAATACTTGAACATTATCTGTATCGTACTGTGAAGTCCTTAAACTCGCCAGTCGGCTTCTCCAAGTAAGTTCTAAGATCCTTAACGACGGCTCCAGGAGGACCTCTTCGACAAAATGAGACCACTTCTTCTACATCGGTCTTCTCGCCTTCAAAGATGGCTTCAACACGGCCGTCTGGCAAGTTCCTAACCCACCCGGTTACACGTCTCTGACGAGCTCTCTTCATGGTTTCAAAGCGGAAGAAGACGCCTTGAACGAAACCACTTACAAAAACATGGACCCTAATCTTCATTTCTAGGTGTTCCCGCCTAGAGTCTTAGAAAGGCTGCTTTGGCCTTACCTATGTGATTTTCTTGAAAGCTATGGTCTTGTTGGATAACTCGACATCATATACCTGATTTACATTGAAGCCTATTCCGAGCTCCTCATATTCCTGCTCTGTCAAGAAGAGGATAATCTTGGGAATGTTAATTTGAGGTTGCATGGCAAACACTGGAAGCTGCTGCTGAAGGACGCGGACGACCTCTTGAACCATCCTAGCTTCTTCAGTAGGCGGTCGTATGGCAAACTTGGGCACGATACTTTCTTCCACGAGCTCTATGCGTTTACCCAAGTTTCCTTCAGGGTCTTTTATCGACTCGATCCTTTGAACCCTAACTCTCATTGCTTATCACCTCGTACCAATTGAAAGTCTAATTGTCGCCTCCAATAAAAGGCTACTCCATTTCGATGGTTGCCGGCGGCTTAGGCGTCACATCGTAGCAGATGCTTGAAACATTCGGACAAGCCTCAGCAATCTCTCGTGCGGCCTTGTTAAGAGTCGACCATGGTATCTCGGCTACCTTGGCGGTCATAAAGTCTTGAGTCTTCACAGCCCTCACCGCGATTACGTACGGCTTATTTTCCACCTCCTGAGATATGGCGTACAAAACCCTTGCAATGGACGGATTATTCGAAATGACAAGATTCTGTAGATCAACCAGGTCTTCAAGCGGAGGCTGATAGAGATCGCCCCTGGATTTTCGGCATCTCAAAACTAGAATTTCTCCATATTGACGAGTTTTTCCTCGCACGCCAGTTGCTCTATCTTCGAGGATTCTAGCTGAGACATACTTTAGCTCTATTCCTAAAGACTTTGCGGCAACATCCTTAACACTGCTGATCACTTGGGGTTCATCTAGCTCACGGTTATCTATGATCGCCGCAAAATATTGACTAGGTTGATGTTTGCTGAATTCTTCCTCGGCTATCGCTGTTGCCCTTTTCAGCGTCGTTAGCTTGTCGGCTGTGACCTCTCCGACAACTCGCACTAGGAGCCCTGGTCCTGGAAATGGTTGCCTCTCCGAGATCTCTGGCGGAATCTTCAAGTACCTCGCCACTTTTCTGACATCGTGTTTGTATAGGCTTACTAGCGGCTCAACTACCTTGAAGCCATACCGCTCAGATGTATCGATTCCCATCTGTTCAAGAACGTTGTGTTGGGTCTTTATCCCTCCCTTTGTCTCCAGGATGTCCGCAAGTATGGTTCCTTGAACCAGATATCGTGTTTTTGCGTTTTTGGCCTCAACACTTAAAGTTTTGTAAAATGCATCTCGAAAGGCTTTCCGCTTATCTTCTGCGTCTCTTAACCCTTTCAGCGCATCCAGAAAAGCCTTTTCAACCCTCAAAATCTTAACTGGCAAGTCCAATGGATGGCTCGAAAGCAGTCGCGCGACTCTTTCGGGTTCTCCTTCCCTCCTGAATCCATCATCTAGAGTTACACATGACAGGCTGTCTCCAATAGCCATATGCGTCAAGACGGCGCAGGTTGTGCTGTCAACACCGCCTGAGACAGCGACCAAGGCCCTTTCATCACCAATTACTTTCCTTATCTCTTCAATCTGCCTTTCAATAAAGGTCTCGGGGTAAAAATCCTTCATACTGTGACCTTCTGCCACGATCTTTCCCAGAATAACGTGCAGCTCTTGGTATTTATCTTTTGGTAAATTGTTTTAAGCATAAACATCATTACTACAAGATATTATGATATGGAGAGATATGGTGGTAGTGTTTTATGAAGCTTGTAACGGTTTTACTTCCTGAGGCTTATCTAGAGGGCTTAGATGAACTCGTAAGAGAGAACATGTACCCAAGCCGAAGCTCAGCGATTCGTGCAGCTGTTAGGGACTTGCTAAAGAGGGAACTCTGGACCAGGTAGCCCAGCAGCAACTTTTTATTCTTATGTAGACATTACCGAAGATGGTCTGCCAATGAAGAAGCCCGTTGCTTAGGAATCATAATGACTACAGGACGGACAGCTGAGGCTGACCTTACACGTTTAGTAATTTTCTCGAAGCCTCTCTGAAGGCCTTCACAGCCTTATCAGGCTCAGGCGCATGAGTTATAGATCTGCCTACGATCAGGTAACGGGCGCCGGACTTGATTGCAGTTGCGATGTCTCCGCCTTGGGCGCCTATGCCCGGCGAGTAGATGGGAACAATGTCTCCCAGAACCTCATGTACCTCACTTATTTTCTCAGGATATGTTGCCCCCACAATCGCTCCATCAGCTTTCCACAACAAGGCTTTCTCGGCAAAGATAGCGTATTGGGGTCTGGCTTGCTTTTTGGTTAGATCATATACAAATTGGCCGTATCCCTCCCATGCTCCTTTGTGGCTCATGTAGACCAGGATGATCACTCCTCGGTTCATCTTTCTGGAAATTTCGAACACTGGCTGAAGACCGTCCTCCCACCCAACAAGGGGGCTCGCGATGACCGCGTCGAACCCCGCTTCGAAATATTGTCTAGCGATTGCAAGGTTTGTGTAACCCACATCGTTTATCTTGGCGTCCATTATAGTGGGCAGCTCTAGGTCGCGCGCCCGTTCCAATATTCTCTTTACACCATGCCACAGGCCCAGAGGCAAGACGAGTTGGCGATTTACCTTCACGGCGCAAACATACTCTTGGGTCATCTCTATGATTTTCATTGCATTCGCCAGCAGTGTTCTACGGTTTTCATGGAAAAGATCAACGGCTAGAACTATGTTTGAACCAGACTTCTCCGCTGATGCTTCCATCTTAGACTTGAATGACAATGACGTATTCCCACCTCACATTGATCTTGCGGTTCCGCCGCAAAACCTCGCTACGAAATCGATGGCAACGCTCATGGCTGACTTCAATCTATCTTCGCTAATTCCCGGAACACCGCAGACGAGTATCAGGACGTTCTTGGTATCTTCAGTGACCTTTGAAACATCAGCATCTCTGTATGGATATATGGCGACGATCTTCTCATCATCAGAGATGACCACCTCGGTGCCTGTGAGGCTCATAGGCTCTTTCATTCCGATCCCCAGAAACTTCTCGCCGTCCGAAGCGAAACGCATTAGCAAGTTGCCAACCAACTTGTCAATGTCAAAGGCGGCGAGGGCAATCTCACTCTTGATCGATGCTAGATTGTATGCGTCGACGAAGGTGTTTATTTGCGGGAGCGGCTTACCTCCGACGACTCTTCTTATCAGGGCTTCAGATGCCGGACGGATTTTGGTGGGATCTACTTTAATCTTCCAGAAGAAATCTCGGTAGGCTCTGAAGATCGGATTATCCTTTATTGATTCTAGGCTGTAGTTACTGTTTGTCTCCTCGGCGATCTCGCTCTTAAGGACTTCTAGCTCCGTGGTTGATGTTCTAACCGTGACGTTCTCGATCACCCCGCCTAGAACCTTAAGATAAGGAAAATGATTACTTAATGATGGCTCTATCCTCAAAGACATCGTCACGTCCTCCTCGCAACTCTCTCAAATCCTAGTCTAGTCTATCTTGTAGGTTTTATTTGTATCTGTCCTCATGTTTAGATATGTGATGCTTAAATGGGGAGACATTAGATAGTTGTGAACGCACGGCAATCCTGCAGCGATCTTGTATCGCCTAGATAGTTGTCAACATCGAATGTTTGCGGAGTCGGTCTTTACACTTACTTCAATTGTGGAGCTACCCTGTCCATAAATGTGTGTAGAGCCTTAAGATCTTGCGCAAATGCGAAATGGGGTATGAAGTATGTCACACCAAGATCGATGTATTCTCGAATCTTTTCAACGCATTGCTCAGGCGTGCCAGCGATAATTCTGCTTAGAAAATCACCAAAACTCAGATTCCGTATCTCAGTGATGCTGGAGTTCTCCTTGAACTCAAGAGCTTTCCGTTTAGCTTCTTCTCTGTCTGCAATTATAGCAATTCCGTGCCAAGTTTTTCCTATATCTTCAAAACTTCTTCCTATCGTCTGGCAATGGCGCTTCAAAACAAGGAGACATTTCTTGAACTCTCCAACCGAGCATTGTGCAAAATTGGCGTGACTAGCATATTGAGCGACTATTCTTAGCAGCCTATAGCCCTTGCCGCCTATCCAGATAGGCGGATGCGGCTTCTGAAGAGGCTTGGGGTAGGAAACAAGATCTATTATTTTGTAGTACTTCCCCCGAAAGTCGGCTTTCTCACAAGTCCATGTCCTCCTGATGATCTCGACAGACTCCGCCAGTTGTTCGATCCGGGTCTTTGCATCTGGAAAGGGTATTCCATAAGCCAGATACTCGTCCGTATACCGCCCTGCTCCTATGCCAAACTCCAGCCTTCCTCCGCTCATCACATCCACTGAAGCGGCGATCTTTGCCAAGACTGGAGGAAACCTGTAGGAGTTGCACGTCATCAATACGCCGAGCCTAAGCCGAGTCGTCTCAGCAGCCAAAGAGGGAAGAACAGTCCAAGGCTCGAGAATATATCTGCTGGTTTGACTGGACATGGGGTAGAAGTGATCGTACAGCCAAGCTGAGTCGTAACCCAAATCCTCAACTTCGCACCAAGCTTTCTTCAATCCATCAAAATCAAACTCCTCCTGCCAAAGCTGAACCCCAAATTTGACCAATGCAGACCACCATCGCTATGCGTTTGCATCTCCATATTAGTTAAGTTCTAATGCGGCTCAGGTTCTTTCCAGATGACCATATTTCCCCACGTTGATTCTCCATTCACCCCGATATGAGGTTACGAAACCGTTTCTAATTCTCAAGTTATCTCCTATCTTCACGCCTCGGATGACCTTATCATCCCAGAGAACTAGAGCTATCGAACCTGTTTCATCCTTTACTGTAAGTTCCAGTATGTCACGTTTGACGCCATCGCTCATAGTAACTTTCTTCGGCTCTGAGAAGTCGACAACATCAACCCTGATATCTACTTGGTTCATTCCCGGCTTGAGATCCTGTACTTTCAACTGTGTGCTCCCCGATCCTTTCCTAGAAGTTGCTGGATAAAATCCTACATGTAGTCATAGACTATGGGCACTTTATAGACATCTGGTCCGAATATCTTGTAGAGGACGAGATCTTCGTTTCCCATGTTGACTATCCTATGGAGCTGTGTGGCAGCTTCTGCTGATACAAAGAGCTCATCCATGTTCGGATCGCTTCCTTGCATCTTGAGCTCCCCTACTTTGCCCCGCCCTTTCCACACGAAAACAGCGTAAGCGCCCTGTTCGACGGTCTCAATTGCCCGATGTGGGAATACTCTGACCTCCTTACCGCAGAACTTACGTGACCTGTTCGGGTTGTAAATCCAGTGTTCAACGCCCTTGCCCTCGTTTCCTGAGTTGTCTATCTTTGTGGGGATAGTATGGTACTTCTTATAGAAAAGAGGGTCCCTGGACCTTTCCCAGTCGATGAGCTTTACAACGGCCTCCTCTGTGGGCAGGCCGCGCAGCATATCGTCCCTCGGTATCTGTCTTCCATCACATACGGCTTGAAGTAAATTGAACACATCGGATTCTTCTTGAGCTTCTAGAGTCAGGGCCGTTCCAGGCGCGTGTGGAACACCTGGAAAGATGTGGAACCCTTCGCCAATATTCAGCCTGTAAGCTGGTGACAGATCTAATACTTTGTTATCGTTCCATCTTTTCAGGATCGGTATAAGGTCATCTTCTGTAACATAAGTGTGAACAGCGATATGAGAATACGGAAATGGCCCTCTGTCTTCAGTATCTAGAAAATAGTATGCCTCTTCCTTGCCGTTCATGTTCCAGTATCTCTTTGCGTCGTTCTCTCTTGCGTGGATGTGCCATGGGATCGGTGCTCCTATGTCCAGAACTTTGGTTAATACCCCGAACCTATTCTGGTGCTCTCTGGCGTACTTATCTCCAAGCATCATCCCCGGGCATAACTGAAACGCATCTCTCAGGGAAAGTTGGCCTCTAACTTTGGTGAAAGATACAAAGCTCAGGCCTTCATCTTTAACCCTGACGGGATTAACAGCCTCAACAGAAGACGCTAGCCATCTTTCACATATCCAGCCTCTTTCAGGACTCACGTAGTGATCTTTTAATCCCAGTCTACCCATTCCCGGGTAGGACGTCCTAGGCACAAAGCAGGGCATTAATCTTAGGATTCCTTTTGTTGCGTCAAGTTCTTTTTCGAGCAATATCTCTTGTTCAGTCACAGGAGTCTTCCCCCTATCCGTATATCTCCATGCCATAAATGTTTAGGATTTGGGCACTATTTAAGATTAAATATGCTCAACATAGTTGGATAACGATGCTGAGAAACCTTCTATATCCAATCCCACCAGTTCCAGATCCATCCATAACTTGAGTCGTATCCAGCTTCTTTCGCCTTTTGCTCGCCTCTGTTTAAGCGGTCACGCCAGTGCGGATTGGACCACGCTTCAAAGCGTTCAGCCCATATAAGGTCCGCCATTATTCCAAGCGTAAGGATGCTTCTTTCCTTTATGTAATCTAAATAGGTGTTCCTAGTAGCTTCAATGGAGGCTAGTTTCTTGGTGCAGTCACCAGAAGATACAATCACTTGGATGTGAGGCAGAATCTTGGATGCTAGTGCGGGTAGTCTAGCAAAGGCCCAATCTAAGTGTTTTCGATAAGGATAGTACTTCCTGTTGATAATGAATCCGATGAGGAGCAAATCCTCCAAAAGGCTACCGAGAATGATTTGAGTTTCGATCATTTTACTTCTTGCCACTTCTGTCTTGAAATCTTGGATATCGCCTTCAAGTTTATTCAGTTTTGATATCAATAGCTTCTTCCAAAGCCAATCAGGGAAACGCTCAGGTGCAGTTGCCTCCTTAAGCCTATGAAAAACGTTATGTGGGTCGGTGATAATCAGGCTCTCCTGGAGTTCGTAGAATTCATCAACTGCATCTGCCGACCATGAGTCTTCCATAACGGGTCATCCAACCAAATAATAGCTTCCAGGTCTGAAAACTGATCGGTAACGCCCAATGCGTAGGAGCCTCGAACTTGAACAATCATCTCAGATGCCACTTTCGGATATTCTTTCGCGATTAGCGGTAATATCGTTTGTTCAATGTAATTTTTGACATCCTTCTGCATCAGTACACACCCTAGAAGGCTTAACGTAATCCCCCTGTTGATAAAGATTATCACCTAACTTGCTTACCGCTAGATTCTTGGGGCTCTGACGCTCTTCATCCTCTAAAAATGGGCAAGCCTTCAAGGTTTGTGAACAATACGATCCCGACCCAGACACCTCCGGTGTAAGCTTGATTGCATCTAAGTTCTTGAGAACGCAAGATTGGTCCATCTTCCACCAAGCTTTATATGTTCTCAGTAACGAAAAAGATTGGTGATGCATGAAAACAGAGAAACAAAAGTTTCTGTCGTAATCCCCACTTATCAGGAAGGGAGATATCTAGAGACCACATTGTCAAACTTGTCCAAGGGAGAGAACTCGATTGAGATCGTTGTGGTTGATGGAGGAAGCAGAGATGAAACTGCAAAGATCGCGGAACGATTCACCAAGAAAGTTTACCAGATCAACGAGCGCGGAATATCGAAAGCCAGAAATTATGGGGCTAGGAAATCCATCGGTGAGATTCTCGTATTCCTGGACGCCGACGTGACTCCTCGGCCTGACTTTGTCGCGAAGGTCATTGAAACCTTCAACGACGGCGAGATTGTGGGTGCAACATGCAATATTATGCCTGCGCACCCAAGGTTGGCAGAGTTGGTTTTCTTCCTTTTTTACAACAGACTTATAAGACTCTGCTCAAGATTTAAACCGCATTCTAGGGGAGAATTTATGGCTGTCAGGCGCAAGGAATTCGTATCCGTGAACGGGTTTAATGAAAAATTGCCTTGTTTGGAAGATCATGATCTCGCATTTCGAATATCGAGATTAGGAAAGTTCGTTTTCATCTCAGATCTCACAGTGTATGAAACATTGAGGCGGTTTCGAAGAATTGGACTTCTAAAGGTTGTCACGACTTGGTTCATCGATTACGTTTCGCTTACGTTGAGGGGGAAACCCGTATCGAGGGTATGGCATTCAGTACGCTAGCGCATCAGGGATGAAGGACGGATGGCTGTTGCACTTCTGACAGGTGCATAGAAGAGGCAAAACTCATGCATCAAAGACATCCACATAGCGGTGTTTGAGATCATGATTGATTACTCGAAAATCATGGGCCTCGTAAAGCGGTCGCTAAAGTTTCGAGCGGCATATCATGCTCAGTGGATGCTGACGAGGCGATGTAATTTCAAATGTAGAAGCTGTGGTGTCTGGACTAATCAAGAGGGGGGAGAGCTATCCACGGATCAGATCAAGCGTGGGCTCGATATTCTCCGTGACCTAGGCGTCTTGGAAATCGTCTTCTCCGGGGGAAATCCTCTCATCAGAGACGACATAGAGGAGATCCTTGACTACGCGTCAAACAGTTTCATAACGACAGTTTACGACAACGGCAGCATGGCAGCGGAGAAGATAGACTCTTTACGCAGTGCCGACTTCGTAGCCATATCGGTAGACACGTTAGATGAGAAGAAGAATGACTATATTAAGGGTATCCCAGGAGCGTGGAGAGAAGCCATGCATTCCGTAGAAACCCTGAAAAGCGAAGGCGTCCATGTAGGGGTATCCCCGACGATCTCGCAGCTGAATTTATACGAGATAATCGACTTCACGAAGTATTTCAGCAACCGCGATGTACCTGTATGGTACTGCCTTTACTCGCAGGACTACCCTTTCGAGCATAGTATGTTCTCGATAGGAAAGGAAAGTGATGGGTATGAAATAACGGACAAGAAAACGTTGGCCGACATCTGTACAGCTCTCATGGAGATGAAGAAAGAGAGCAAGAACATATACATCACCGATAAGGCTTTGGAGGCTGTGAGAGAGCTCGCACTCACTGGGGAGAGGACGTGGATTTGCAAGGCACTGAGCAATTTCTTGGTGATAGACAATAAGGGCAGGGTTGCAGGTTGTCATAGCAGAGAACCTCTAGCTTCGATATTCGAATTGCCCGAAGTATGGAACAGTTTGAGGTTCAGGAGCCTCCGAAGAGAATACGAACAGTGCGTAAACTGCGCCTATCTGTGCTATGTAGTTTATTCGATCCACAACGGCATCCTAGGCAATATTGAGATACTTAGGGATCGGTGGGAAAGTGCCAAGCCCTTCGTAAAGGAGATTAAAGCCAAATCATCGTAAACTCTGCATCCGCCATTCATTCTTTCCGAGGGCGAGGATGCCTTCACTCACACTTTATCCATGATGGCGGAAAATACAAGGAGCTCTCCCGATAGAAGGACAGCATTAATCTCCATTAAGGATGAAAGCCTCGCGGGTTATGGGAAGAAAAGACCCAAAACTGTTGAAGAAATTAGCAATGATGATGTTGTCTTGTTAGACGGAAGTTACGGAGACTACCTTAATTTGGGTAGAGACGACTCGGCAAGCCTGACTTTTTTCTGAGCTTTTCGGAGTAAACTTCATAAGGCAAAAAAGAACAACTAGGCAGGTAAAGAGGCGGATCTGTGATGGAACCGAAGAGAAGAAAAGTTCGGTATGAGGAAATGCTACCCCACGAATTGGATGAGGCTGTAGCTAGGTTCCCTGTAGCCTATTGCGCCTTTGGCTCTCTGGAATGGCACGGGCGGCATCTGCCGTTGGGAAACGACACGCTCAAAGCCTACCACATTCTTGAAATGACCGCTGAGAGGTTTGGAGGTGTGGTCGTACCGCCGACCTACTGGGGTTTTCTGGGGAAATGGCATCCGTGGACGATGATCGACTTCGGAGAACCCCTCGTTGAGGAACTTTATGAGAAGATCTTTCTTGGGCTTGTCGACGTAGGTTTTCGAGTGATTATCGGCGTGACAGGGCATGATGTCGAATCCCAGAAGGCTGCGATACAGAGGGGTGTTGATAGAATCAAGGAGACGGGGAAGGCAACAGGGTTTGCAATGATGGAGGGCGACCTATATGACTTAACCGACGACCAGATGGACCATGCAGCCCACTGGGAGACCTCGCTCATGATGTATCTGAGACCAGAACTCGTAGACATAGGGCGGATTAGAGACGAGGATTTGGACACTGAGGGGGGTCGCCGAGAGGCGGGCATCTGGGGGCGCGATCCCAGAATATATGCTTCTCGGGAATTGGGTGAAAAGATTGCGAACCGGATTGTTGAACGTGTGGGACAGAAAGCCCTAGGTCTGTTAGCCGCTCTCGGGTAATGATGAGATTAGAGGATTTCTAGCCGCCTGGCCTCAGTGATGATCTACTTGCGGAAGGATCTTTCTCTCCTTAAACTCTTTGGCGAACCTTATCAGGTTCTCTACCGCGGCGTTCAGAAGTTTCTCTCCTTTTTCTGCTGTTGCGACTGTCGGGTCTCCTAAGATTCCAGTTTCTGACATTTTGCTCCAGCGTTCACTGAAGTATACGGGGCTTTTTCTCGTGAGGTCGAACCAGATGAATTCTGACTTCGGGAAGCCGATCTCCTTTACGGCCTTGTCCATGTAGACAGCTTCGGGTTTCAGATGTAACCACATGGAAGTTTCCAATTCTCCTGAGTGAGCCATTCCCCCGGGGAACTCGGACTCTCTCAGCCTTGTAGCCTCCTCGACAGCTAGGTTCCACCAAGGGACCATTGCGCAGATAGACGATGTTTCATTTGATAGGCGTCTAATAACGACGTCTAGGAAAGATGTGTTGCCGCCGTGCCCGTTCACAATGATGATTCTCTTGAAACCGTGGATAGCGAGACCTTTGCAGACATCGTAAACATAATCTATGAAGTGACCTCCGTCGGCGGATATAGTTCCGGGAAAGTCCATATGGTGCTCACTGCAACCGTAACATATCGGAGGCATAACCAGTAGGTCCTCGGTTGCTTTCTCGGCGGCTTTGACACATACCGAATACGCTAGAAACGTGTCCGTGATTAGTGGTAGATGAGGGCCATGCTGTTCGGTGCTGCCTACGGGCAACAGAGGAATCTTCCCACGTTCAACAGCCTCCTTGACCTCAGGCCAAGTTAATTCGAAATAGAAGATCTTCCTGCTGATCATATCTACACCTGCGCTACTAATTTGGGCGGATAGCTATTTAATGGTTGCAATGCTTCAAACACGGTACTTGAACGTAAGCAGTTCGGAAAACCCTCGCTGAAACAGGCAAAGATATATTCGGCGGAGATAGAAAAGTTTACATTCAGAAAAGCGAGAGAAGAAGCCATGTCAAGCAAAGAACTTTTCGTATACATAGATGGCGAATACCACCCTAAGTCGAATGCGAAAATCTCTGTCTATGATCACGGTTTTCTATATGGGGATGGCGTCTTTGAGGGCATCCGTGCTTACAGCGGAGTCGTCTTCAAGCTTGAGGAGCACATAGATAGACTCTACAGATCCGCGAACGCAATCATGTTAAGAATTCCGCTCTCAAAAGACGAGATGATGAGAGCGGTATTGGAAACCCTTAGAAAGAACAACTTGAAGGACGCATATATTCGTCTGGTGGTTACCAGAGGCCTAGGTGATCTTGGATTAGACCCTAGAAAATGCCCCCAACCTTCAGTCATCATCATTACAGAGCCGTTGTTGCAGCTGTACGATTTGGAAAAAAGGGAAAAGGGCATAAGCCTGATAATCTCTTGGGTAAGAAGGGACTCAGTAGACGGCACAACCCACGAGATAAAATCCTTAAACTACCTAAACAGCATACTTTCGAAGATCGAAGCCAACAATGCCGGAGCTGACGAAGCCTTGATCCTAGACAGCCGGGGTTTCATCTGCGAGGCGACGGCTGAGAACATCTTCATCATAAAGGACGGCAACATAATAACGCCACCCCCAACCTCAGGAGCCTTGTCCGGCGTCACAGCCGGTGTTATCAAGAGACTGGCTCAGAAGCTTGGCTACAAGGTTATCGAGAGAGACGTAACGCCGACTGAGCTGTACGGATCGGATGAAGCGTTCCTATCGGGCACGGGGGCCCAGATTATGCCTATTCGCGAGGTGAACAAGAGGACGATAGGTAGCGGCAAGCTCGGTCCTATCACAAGGAGGCTTATTGACGAGTTTAACCAGATCGCTTCAGACTCCAGCGAAGGGATACCGATCTGGTAGACTTCTACAAATCTCTTAACGGTCAACGTGAACGCGAGTGACGCAAGGACTTTTGCACTCATATAAGGTGTGAACAAAAAAAGGTGGTGTTGCAGCGCTACGCTGGGAAGAAGAACCTCAATACCCCGCCCATCATCGCCATTAGTGGAACGGCTAAGACATATCCCGCTACTATTCCGGCTGCGACCGGCGTCCCGTACTGGGTGTAAGCTTTTCCGCCTCCGATTCTTATGATTAAGAACTTAACAAGCCATGCTCCGAGTGCAGAAATTTGAAAGCCTCCAACTCCCCAGATCGTCCAGTGGACAGTTGAAAGTACTAAACCGGCCGGCTCCAAGGGCAACCAGGGCGCGCGTATGCGAGCAAGATATAAAAGGCCTGTTACAATGAAGCCGAGAAGCGCATGGGGCCACCAAGGTTCACTTGCTGGCCAAGCGTTCCATTGTTCAGGGTCCGAGACGCCCATTATGCACCAGTCTGACTCGTGGGGGAAGGGGAATTTCATAATACCATAGGTGTTGCTCCACCAAATGAATGTCGCGAAACCCACAAGAGGCGCTATCAACGTGGTTACAAGCATTGTAGTAAAGAGGTTTCTAGAACGCGCTTTGGCGATATGCCCAAATCTGTAAACGTCCATAGACTCGCTCTGAGGCGCAATAACTCCGTCATAGGCGAGCCACCATCCGCTTAGAGTGCCAAGCATTACTTGGCTTTGCGTTCTGGTTTCCATAGTTATGCTCGGGTAACGCCACTTGAACCATCCTTGCATATAGAAAGGCGATTGAGCTGGAAGGCCTAGGTATCCATGTATCCTGGCGTTTGCGGCCATTGATATACCAAAGGCAATTATCCAACTAACGGCGTCGGTGAGATCCAGCCCCACGAAGCTGTATATGACGCAGAGCCCAATGAAAGCTGCCGCTAGAAGAAGATAAACATGCCTGTATGGCAGAGGTTCATCAGCCTCGAGTGATCTCTCAGCTTCGGTCCCCCTGCCTAGAGCTAGTCTTATAGTTGACATCACATAAGTTCTGTTCATCACAAGCCACCAAATGATTATGCCTGGCAGAACACCTAACATTCCGAAGGCTCCAAGCTTAAGCGGTTCATCCATCGTGATCCTACTGCCTCTGGTCCACGGGTCATCGTTTTCCATACCCGTGTAGTAACCCATTGCGGAAAATATCTGAACCAGTATTATATCTATGATCAGCCAGAAGAACCAGAAGCTAAAAAGAGTATCTAAGGGTGCAAAGAAGAGCAAAGCGTATACCGCAGGATTAAGGTTTGCATATGCCAATCCAACGATGGTTCTTGTCAAGCCTGGATAGACTCCCCCTATCCAGAGAGATCCAGGCGTCCATGTACTATAGGGCGGACGCGTCCATCCATAGATATCTGGAAGGAATGGAAACATGTTCGCTAGTACGAACGGCGTGAAGAAGAGAAAGCTTATGATGGTTCCAATACTGAAGAACCTTTTTTGAATCTTCTGGTTCACAATCGGCCCAGTCATTGTTTGGGCCATGGTCAACGCTGCTGACGCGTAGGGGAAGGGTAATTCCTCTCTAACAATCCAAGCATTCCTGAGAATTGTTGTGATGGAGACAAGGAAGAGCCAGACAAAGAATGGGTAGAGCCACCAGAATAGAACTGTCGGAGCCCAAGCTCCCCAGTCGATAGGTTGGCCGCCCATGAAAATCTTAGAGACAACCTCCTTTGGAGGAACCCAGAAATTAGGCAGATATGGGTCATGCAGCGGGTTTTCACGGCTATGCATACTACCTGTAAACGTGCATCCAGGATGATTGTAATGGTTGTACGTCAACGCGGTTATTGTTGCTGCATATATGTAAGCAAGGAACTTCGTGTCAACCTTCTTTTTCAGTAGTATGGCCAAGAGAGCGGCTAACAATGGTATCAGAAAAGAGCCCGCGGGCCATGATAGTGAAGTCTCAGAAGAGCCCCAAGTAAAGTTTGGAGCCCAAGCTCCTGTTTGAAGCGTCCAGACAAAAGTATGGACTATTGGTACAAGAAAAGCTATTAGCAACACCCAATGCCATGGAATCTTTTCTTCTTTGACTTCAACTTTGTTCATGAATAACCCCGCTCATATGTCAATATAAGTCTATTTATAATTTGCTGTTGCGCTGGAGTTTCTGAAAAATCCCTTTATCTCCGCGATAGGGCTGGCAGGGATCATTATGATTCCGTTTCCATGTTTAGGGCTCAGCCTTAGCGTCGAAGACGTATGAGTACCTTATCAAAACGTCGAGTCAGTAAGCTAAGTTTTCCTTAAACAGGAAAAATGGGAAAATGCCTAAAAATATAAACTAAGCATGTAGAGCAAATCTTAAATAAAGCTTGAGTGAAGACTTTCATACGCATCTGAATAGCGGAGATCGCAGTATCGGGCGCGATATTGCTTGAGTTTGGATTTGGTGTCGGGGCTTTGAACGGACGTGAACGCTTCCGCCGAATCATGGAGTTTGAGAAACCGGACCGCTTTCCGCTCTATGAGTGGCTTGGTTATTGGAGGGATACCTTAGGCCGTTGGCACGGCGAGGGCCTTCCGCCCGGGATGAGCGTCCACGACTACTTCAGCTTCGACAGGATAGACGGCTTTTCCTTGGACTTCGGACCGATTCCTAGGTTTGTTCCGAGGATTTTGGAGGAAGACGATCGCTACGTAGTTGCCGTAGCCGAAGACGGTATTATCACCAAGTGCCTTAAGAGCTCGACTTCCATGCCAAGCTTCTTAGCCTTTCCTGTCAAATCCGCGGACGACTACCTGAAGATAAAGGCGCGTTTTAACGCGAGAGACGCAAGACGCTACCCGATGACTTGGAGCGATGAGTTGATCGAGTACTACCGAACGACAGACTGTCCTGTGAGATTTCGGTTCCCTGGGTTCTTCTGGCAAGCTAGGGACCTGATGGGCTTGCCCTACCTATTGAAAGCATTCTATAAGGAGCCACGGATGCTGCACGACTTCTTCGATTTTTGGGGGAGCTTCCTGATTGAAACGAGCGAGGAGGCCCTTTCAGCCGTCAAGCCTGACTACGTAGACTTTGCTGAGGACATGTCTTACAAGAACGGGCCGCACGTATCGCCAAGGCTCTTCGAGGAATTCATCCAACCCTCATACCGCAAGGTAACAGCCTTTCTTCGAAGTAAGGGGGTGAAAGTTATCGCCGTGGACACGGATGGGGATCCTACTCTTCTGCTCCCGCTACTGATTGAGGCAGGAGTAAATTGCCTCATTCCCCTCGAGGTGGCAGCCGGCATGGACGCCCAAAGGCTTAGGAAGACATATGGAAAGAGACTTCTTCACATAGGCGGCGTGGATAAGCGTGCCCTTGCAGCCGGAGGCGAGACTCTAGAGGCCGAGGTCAGGCGGAGATTCGAATTGGCGAGGCTAGGAGGCTACATCCCTTGCGTCGACCACAACGTTTCGTCCGATATCTCCTTCCAAAACTACTGCCACTACGTGGATCTGAGAAGAGATCTTATATGCCAAGTCTGACCATCGGAAATAGGTCATAGAGTCCGAATGCAAAAGGATGCGACGCGGCCTTATTTCCTCTTTTCATACTCAGGTTCTGCAGCCTCTAAATGCAATATCCAAGATGGACTATCTGCTAGGTAAGACAGGATGATAAAATATTGTCCTAATATAGGAAGAGACGGCTGAGCCTAAAAATCCAAGGTGGAAAGATTGGACAAACTTAGAGTGCATCGCCTTCGGTGGCTCACAATCTCTGCGTAGCCATAACAGGTCGATGCACGGTTGAATATTTCCATTAAGCTACGTCTAAATGTTCAAATGTAACATTGAAAACCCTCAAAAACGGTGGCGACTGTGGTCTGTTTTCAGCCTCTTCATGAATATTTCCCTTTGGTCGCTCTTGGACGAGAGCCACTTAATGCGAGAACTGAGGAGAGAAACAAGCGAGATTTTAGCGATCATGAGGAATTGGGGACAAGCTGTGGCTTGTCTTCTCCTTTCAGACTCAAGTCTTTTGTACAGGTCAAGATAGGTTATCATCTCCATATCTTTCTCTTCTACATAATTGAGAATTGAAGGTCTCAAGAATCAATCCAAACGGAGATAACGTAAAGATCTTAGCACTTAGGTAGCGGGTCTACAAAAAAGAGGGGGTTGTTGTGGTGCTACGCTGGGAAGAAGAACCTTAATACTCCTCCAAGGCCTGCTAGCAATGGAACGGCTATGATGTATCCGCCTATGAACCCTGCGGCAAAGGGCATGCCGTAGTTCCTGTAAGCGGCAGCTCCTCCAACTCTGATCAGGATTGTTTTCACGATCCATGCGCCGAGAGCCGCAGATCCGATGCCTAGAAGCCCCCATGTTTCCCAGTGGGCTGTGGCCATTACGAGCCCATACGGGTCAAGGGGTAGCCACGGGATTCGGATACGTAGGAACATCAATATCCCTGCAACGACAAACCCTAAGAGGGCGTGGGGCCACCAGGGATCCGCCGCGGGCCAAACATTCCAGTTTTCAGGATCGCCGACGCTCATCATGCACCAATCTGACTCGTGGGGGAAGGGCAGCTTCATGACGCCGTAGTAGTGGCTCCATGCTACGAAGGTGACGAACCCGACCAGGGGAGCTATCAGGCTGGAGACGAACATCGCTTTATATATGCTTCTCGAATCGACCCTGGCGTCTTCCGAGAACCTCATACCGTCCATTGTTTGGTCGGCCGCGCCGTGATTACTTCTATACTCAACTGTATACCATCCGCTTATGGCGCCTAGCATAACTTGGCTCTGGTCTCTGGTCTCCGTAGTCACGTATGGATAACGCCACTTGCCTAGACCTTGCGCCCAGAATGGGCCGTGAGCCTGAGGACCCAGATACCCGTGGATTCTAGCTAGGGCGATGTGAGTTACTCCGATACCGATTAGGTACACTATAACAGCTTCAGGTGTTATTCCAGTGGCCACATAGACTGCTAATAAACCTATAAACCCGATTATCAGCAGTATATAATTGTGCGCGTAGGAAAGCTCTCCGGCCTCCCAAGACTTTTCGTCAGGGGTTCCCTGCCCTATCGCCAGCCTGATCGTTGCAGCGAAGTACTTTCTGTTCATAATTATCCACCAGATGAGTATCCCCGGCAGAACTCCAAGCATAGTGAAGGTGCCCAGTCTTAGCGGATCGCCCATCGTGATCCGGCTGCCTCTATCCCACGTGCCCTGGGTCTCCATACCTGAGAAGTAACCCATCACGTAGAGCACTTGAACCAGGATTATGTCTATGACCACCCAGAAGAACCATGTGCTAAATAGCACGTTCAGCGGTGCAAAGAACAAGAGAGCGTAAACCAAGGGGTTTAGGCTGACCATGCCGAAGCCTACGATGGATGCAAGCGCTGGATATACACCCAGAAGGTCGATAGAGCCCGGCGTCCATGTGCTGTAGGGCGGACGCGTCCATCCGTATATGTCTGGAAGGAATGGAAACAGGTTGGCCAATGCAAACGGCACAAAGAAGATAAACCCCACGACGAATCCGTAAGTGAAAAACCTCTTCTGAGTCGACAACTCCTTTTCTCTAGTTGTCGCCAGCTGGACCATTGTGAGCGCGGACAGACCGTATGGGTAGGGCAGAGCCTCGTTAACAATCCATGCGCGTCTGAATATCAATACGCCAGAAGAGAAGTATAGCCAGTAGAAGAAGGGCATTAGCCACCAAAATAGAATATTAGGAGCCCACGCTGCCCAGTCAACGGATTGGCCACCCATGAACATCAGCGACACGACTTCCTTCGGAGGAACCCAGAACGTTGGTAGATAGGGGTCATGCAGCGGATTCTCGCGGCTATGCATGTAACCGGTAAACTGGCATCCTGGGTGGGTATAACTATTTGCAGACACTGCCATCAGGGATACTACATAGGCGAAAGTCAACGTTCTAAGGCTTATCGGCTTCTTTAGGAACCAGGAGAAGCCGATCAAAACTAGGGGGACTACGAAAGCTCCCTGAGCAAAGTTGAAGCTGGTCTGCGAAGGACCTAAAGTGAAGTTTGGTGCCCACGCGCCTGTCTCCAATGACCACCAGAAGGTCGATATGATGGGAAGAAGAATAGATATTAGGAATACCAGAAGCCATGGAATCTTCGGTTTTACTTCTTCACGTGTAGAACTCAACGGATTTTTCCTCCTTTCAAATATATATTTTGCGTACGAGAATATGTGTAAGATGTATAAAATACTTTCGCCCTTACTCCAGCAGGAAAGAATGCCTAGTATGGTAGGAGCCACATAGATTTACCGAGGAGAATCAGGCAACTCCTTAATAGCTCGATGAATCCGATCCCTATCGTGAAGCCTAACACGAGGTTCCCCCTTAACGAGTTGAACTCTTCCACTCCTATCTTCGGAGCGATCAGCTTTGCGCCGATCAGCGAACCAACAAACTGAGCCGTGGCGTTTGGGAGGGCCCGACCGGCTAACCAAGCTGCCGCGGCTCCAGCAAAGAGCCCTCCACCCCCTCCTACGCCTAAACCTCCAGCTCCAGTTACGAATGCTATGAGAAAGTAAGGCATCTTCGCAAAATCCGTTATGATGTACATGATTGTTCCTGCAATGAACGAGTATAATATTAAATCGTATCTGAAGAGAAAACCCCTCCATATCCATTCCCGGGTTCTAATCCAGTCCAGCGTCGAGACGGGCCAGACGGCAATAGTAGCTGGGTAAGCTCCTGAGGGGATTGGAGAAATACTCCAGAATAGCGAAATAAATAGGAAGCTGCTGATCAACCCTAGGACCGTCACAATAACATAAGCCTTCACAAAATCAGTTTTCTTCGCTCCACAACCGTCAGCTTGTAGGAAAGATTGAGCTATGCCGGCGCCTCCGTTATACAATACAAATGGCGTAAACCATACCTGCCATCCTCGATGACCCAGCGAATAGATGAAAAACTCCGTCTGATATGGTGGTGCGAATCCAGCGGCGGCTGCTCCCGCGCTTCCGAATCCACTTGCGGTTACACCTGCAGCGCCAGATGAGAGAAATGATAGGAAGAAGGAGCCGCCAACGACAAAAAGGAGGAGGGACAAAATAAGACTGGGGTCCGGAATTAGGAAGTATATAAGGGCTACGTTCGCCAAACATGCTCCAAAGAATAGAGTGAGAAGCAGTGTATATGGGGGCAACCTTTCGCTGAGTCCGGAGTTAACTGGTTCTTTCTCCCCCTTTCTCGCTAAGGCGCTGAATGCTCTTATGACCGCTCTTGGACGCCGTGCCAATGGAACAAGGGTCGCTGCGAGAGCCAAACCCATGATCACACTTATGAAGAAGTAGAGCTGAGCCCTGTAGGCGATCTGGTCTAGAGGCCAAGAGGTGCTGTACGGACTTTCCGACGGCCAAAGGTCGAAGCGCGTGATAAGATGGGTTCCGACAAAATACAGAGAGAATGCCCCGACAAGTTGTGCCAGGGTGACTGCGGGCGGCAGGAGAAAACCTATCACGTACTGAGAGAGGTCGAATGTAAAAGCTAGTCCCGCCCCAGGAAGCATAGGAGCCAGATAAGGAGTGTAATCGAGGTACAACAGTGGGCTCCAGAAGATTTGCGCAGCTCCTATGTAATACCAACTAGAGCTCAGGAATGGTCCTAAAAGGAAAGGGAGAAAAGAGATGGCGAAGTTAACGACCACGCCTGCTAGTGCAGACAACATAAGTACTCTCATCGGTTTCTTCCTTCTCTCTGCTAGAGTAACCACGACCTCGGCTTGGGCTGTTGCGAGCGGGAAGCCTAACTTCTGCTCCCTTACGAACAGAGAGTAGCAGATATACCCCATTGAAACGTCAGTGATAACCCAAAAAGCTGCCACGCTTGTCATTATGAACAAAGGTTTAATCCAGATCGGGTTCAGAAATATCCATCTCGTATTCATCAGCTGGGAAGCTACGTCTGGCGGTGGGGCGTACCAGTCTGGTACGTCCTGCGCCATGCCAAAAGCGAAACTTGCCGGCGTGCTCCCCATATACATCCCATAGATCGGATTCAGATACCATAAAGCGAATATGGAAGCCATCCCTTGAAAGGACAAGAGAATGTAGACTTCTTGCTTCGTTAAAGGTGAGCCTAAGAGCCTTGACAGCTCGGCCCATAGTATGATGAGTATCCATGGGGCCAGGGGTAGCGGAACCCCGGACAGCAAAGTGTAATAGATTATCGCTGGTTGAATGACGAAGATCCCAAAGAGCAGAGCAACCATAGATCTCCAAGTGATAGCACGTGAGTACCTCCCGATCTCCGCATTCATAGTCATGATCTCGAGCTCTCTCCTGCAAATCTCTCAACGTATCTGTTCTTGTCTTCGGCTGGCAGTACACGCCATAAGAGCAGTTGTTTACGAACTCTGTCTACAAATGATCTGTTACCTGAAAGCCAAGCTTCTCGGATGCCAGACAACCTAGTTAAGTGCATTCTGAAGCTGTATCTGCCGGAACCGATTGGGTAAGGCTGTAAGATAAAACGTTGCATGAGCCCTAGGTCAAAAGGAGCTAGCAGAACTTCTGCTTCCAAGAGGGGCATTTCCTCACCTTTCTCAATCTGCGTTCCAACTCTCAAGTTTCTAGCGGCGAAAACGCCGACCCGATCAGTCGTGTATGCACCCAAATACTCTTCTAAGAATTCAAGGATGCCAGATGCCTCGTCCTTTGTCGCTACAAATGGAAAAGTAACTTCCCATTCGTCCCCTGTTGGCAAGGACATCCTCCATCTTCTCTCAAGTGAGGGAGTAACAAGCTTGGATGCTTTGTAAGAGGGATAGAAGGAGGAAAGGATCGCTATCCCCTGAGCCATTAGAAGAGCAAGAATCACAAAGAACGAGGCGTAATTCGGATAGAAATCGGGCGGGTAAAGATTCATACTAGTGAATATGTATGACGTACATATGCCCAAGATGTAGCCTAGTACGCTGCTAGTAACCGTGTACGCTACGGTTTCTGCAAGAAAAAGCGTTGTAACATGTAACGGTGAGAGACCGACGGACATATAGACTCTTATCTCTCTTATCCGTTCGAAGACGTTTCCTAGCATCATGTTCAGCATAATCAATCCGCAGACGATCAACGGAACAGCTAGATCTGACAATCCTATGGTGGTTATCCACTGGCGATACGTAATAACCTGAACTTTACTGAAGTTAGGGGTGGCGTAGACTACATCGGTCGCTATTCGAAGAGCCATGTCCGCCGCTATTTCGGGAATCATCTCTGGATCATGCGGCTTAATAGATATACTCACTGGCCAATTGCTTTCCTTAATGGTCAATGCTAGCCTGTAGGGAGCAATAATAATATTGTTTCCCAGTAGATGAGGGGGTTTGGCTAGGGCTTGGGCACCCGTAGCCATCAGCGGAACCATTGGCGTAATGGCCTCGCCATCAAGGTCGATGACGCCCGCCTTCCCATCCCACAGGAGGGAATCATCGTATAGCCCTACGACCGTCAAGTTTAGCCCAAGAAACGGAATGTTGGAGCCTACTCCTATTTCTCTTCCAAGCTCTTGTGTGAGGTTTTGAGATACACTCTTGCTGACTAGACAGGCATACATGTCTTGAGGGGTAAACCATCTACCCTCCGCAATTGTGATTTTGTCGACAGAGGTTATATTAGTCTCTTGTGGGCTAAGGAATAGAACTCCGCTTATCGAGGTTATCATTTTCGGAGTGATATACCATCGGCCAACTCCACCAAGTCCGGGCGGTGTAGGCGGGAATAGCCAGGTTCTCGGCGCAACTATTGCCTTATCTCGATATTGAGCATCAAACTGCAGATACAACTCTTCAGGAATGGCGAGCCACGGGTACTTTCGAACAAGTATGCCGTTGTAGGCTGGCGAGACATCCCAAGTTTGAGACCTCCGGATTGGGAAATTTGCCAGCGAAGTAAACGAAATCAGCGAAAACGTTAGCAATATCATTGACACCATCATTAAGCCACTACGAAAAGGTCGCTTTTTCATGTTCTCTAAACATACCGAGATTGAATGCGTAACAGCCCCAGTCCTGCTGATGCTCGCTTCATGCACACCCATAATCCTCTCCCGCATCTCCGCGGCAGCAGTAGCTGTTTCACCTAGTACAAAGCCGATTAACGGCACAGTAATAGCTATGATACAGACGGCAAGGATCGCCACTGAAACGTTAGATGCTAAGTAGAAACCGGGATGGAAGAGTCCCAAGAGAATCAGCAAAGACACGAAGACCAAGATAATCTGGATAAAACGTTTCATACCAAAGCTTGGCGAGATGAGCTTCTGAATTATTAGGGCGGCTGGTATAAGGAAGACGAAGAAGATCGCTGCTGTCGCAATTATCTGGATGATTAGGTCCATCATCGCGGCATAAGACCTTTGTTCGTAACTCCATGAAGCGAACGATAGGGAGTATAGAAGGTCAAACTTGCTGGTTTTGGCCGCTTCTTCCGCTAGAGATAGATAGTTTCTTGCTTTGTCATGGTATGTTACAACGCTCGGGTTTACAGCGGAAAACTTTAGCGCGGTCTCAACCCGTTGGTCGTTGATGAAGAATATGTTTCTCGCCATCTCGCGGGGAGTCAATTCGAGACGCAGAGTCTGGCCTTGTCTAACTTTGTAGCCTGAACCCTGGGGATCTTCAGCCGTGGCATTAGTCAATGCTGAGATAGGCCTCCCACCGCCTGCTACTCCAGTGGTTCCACCACCCACGAATACCAGTAGCTCTGTAGGAGTTTCGGGTTCTACGAAAGCTATGACGTCCGTGTATCCGCTGGACATAGAGCTCTGGTGGATCATTGGGCCATGATTGACCCTGTAGTTAATCGTCGTGTATGTAGTTGCAAGCAGCGTATTCGGATCGAGGATAGAGAACAAAGCGATTGATCCAGAAGGAAAGATTGAGATTAACCTCGTATACGGGTTGCTGGTAACAGTTGTCTGCATCCCGAAGGGAGGCGCTGCATAAACTCCGAAATCAGGAGCCCACAAGATTCTACCATCGGTCTTGTTCACTGCGAATGCCAATACAAAACCCTGGACATATGGTTTTACACCTTTTATCACAGCCTCGCCTTTGGAATTGGGTAAAACAATCATATCGATTAGGCCTGTTGAACCTATCGCAGGTCCTCCAAGACCTGATGTGGCAACGAGCTGCCCAGCTCTAGCTTGGAAAACGGCCGCTACAGGCACAGTTCCATAGCCTACTACGACGCTTTTCAAGAGTTCCGGATGCTTCTCAGCATCAAACGGATCCCAGTAAGCAGTTTTCAGGTTGTATTCGCTCACTTGTACGATGAGTTTGGAGAAACCCCAGTCAGCCGCTCCGAAGCGACGAGGAGTCTGAGTTAATGCCGTATTAGGTTCATTGGCAAAACCCCAAGTACTAAGTATTACAAAAATGGCTTGAGGCCAAAGATTTCTGAGGTTCAGTTTTTCAAAAGTATCTGAAGGCGTCCTTTGGTATAGACGCATAGCGTTCGTAGTGTGATACGCGAAACCTCCTCCATAGCAAGCCAAGACATAGGGTTCTGAATCGAAACTGAACGTACCTACGAAGTCAGTTGGCGGAGCCTGATGGATTCCGGATGGATGAGTGTAAAAGATGTGATCTATGAAGCTCACCCCGAAACTGTCACCGTAAAGACTTCGCATAGCTGGCAGATACTTCACAAATAAGGTGTCAACAAGCCAACTGTACCTAGAGTTAAGACTGCCTACGTTGAAGAAGGCGTAAGTGCTTCCGATGTTATATATTGCCAGTTGATCGGTATCAGTCGCTAGGTTGAGGCTGGCGAATAGCTTGATTTTGTTTCCGAGGGAGTTGAAGTGCCGGTCTACATACTCTCGGGCACCCCAGAGAGTCTGCCAATGGCCTGACAAAGCCAGAAGGATTATTGAACGCTGGGGTGGATTTTCGCCTAATACTCTTGCAGCTTCAAGAAGAACCGAGATGCCTAAGGCGTCGGTTGCCCCTGGAGACAATGCAGGGACAATGGACCAGGAGTCGTAAAAGGCTGACAAAACTATGGCTTCATCCTTCTGCGGACCTACACCTTGGATAAAGCCAACTATGTTTGGCACTCGTATGCTCTGCCACTCGGTCGTGCCGTTAACCCAGATTCTAATCTCCTCTTCAGCCCTGCAAAGCGAACGTAGTTTCTCTCCGACATCTTCCTTGACGTATATCCTGGGAAAATACACTGGAATGTCGTAAAGCTTCTGCAAAGCTTCTATGCGGGACGTCTCGTCTCTACCGATATAGATTACGCCCTTCGCACCGAGAGCCATGGCTATGCGGAAATACCATCTGGAATTGAAGTCCATCAGCACCCATTTTCCGCCTACATCTTTGTTGTACTCTTTGAATTCTCCGTATCCAACGTCGATCAACAAATCGCCTTCAGGTGGACTGCTATACGGCGAGGGATTAACATAGTTTGGCCACACGCAGTACGCGTCATAGACCTCTCCAGTGCGTAGTCTGACAGAGGCGCCTAGATCTACTGGGACGGTGATATTATAGAACTCATAATATTCTTCATCCATCCCATAGGGCGTTACGTTATACTCCCTAAATCTCGAAACAACGTATTCTGCTGCCTCGAAGAAACCCGGATAACCACTTACCCTAGATTGTAGGCTTGAAAAGAATTTAATATGTTGAGTTATTTCTTCATTACTGATCTTTTCAGCAACAACTTTAAAATCGATATCAGATTCGGAAACTTGACCTTGAACCTTGATTGTAAGGGGGAGCGAGTTGATTGTTAACAAGAAGATTGTAAGCGCACAGACCAGAAACCGATGATTCATCATTTTCGGCCATCTTTTCAGAGATTTATCAGGGAACATACTCCTCCGATTGCATGTTAATCGTATGTCTATATTCATTGCCCGCTCTAGTCAATACAATGACAATTCCATATTGTGTCACTGGAAAACTATTCGGTTCCCCTCCCTGCGACTCTATCCACTCTAGATCCCAGTTCCCCTCCATTGTAGCTATGCCTCCTCCAGTTGCGGCTTCACCCGTTAAGGTCTCAAGAATCACATTGCCACCTGGGGAGGGATAAGTTATCCTAACCTCTGAGCCCGGAGGCACAATTATATCGTCAGCAAACGTATAGTTTATGCTCATTGGAAAGTCGATAATCTTGTATATGTAGGCTGGCTGCGTACCCGTGCATTTCAACTCTATTGTAATCTTCTGCGGGTTTGACCCGTGACCCACGACCAACCTTACGTCTACCCCTTCAGATGGACGCGTAAATTGGTAGATAAGTCCGCTGCCCGCGATAACCACTGCAACAACGATTATAATAATTGTACGCGCACTTAACTTGCGGCCAATCATCAAGCCACCCAATATCCCAATATAAGCCAGTCCTAATAAAGTTTTGGAGACACTCTCAAAGACATCCTTCAATTCATCAGATGATCCTTAGGAGGGTACATACTCCTCCGATTGATATGCAACCGTATGCCTGTACTCATTGCCAGCCCTACTGATGAAGACCGAGATCGCATACCCTGTTACTGGGACTGTTCCTCCCCACTCAGGTGGAAATTCCCCTTCCATTATAGCTGTGCCTCCGCCGCTTGCAGGTTCACCCGACAATGTCTCAATAGTCACATCCCCACCTGACACAGCGAAGGTCATTCGAATCGAAGAGCCGGGAGGTGCTTTGTTGCATTAATATTTTGTGATGTTTCTGTTCCGTGTTTATCCTTTGCTTTTCATCCTTTTCCTAGGCTGTTTTTGTCGTTCCGATAATTAGGTTGTATAGCGA
>Ga0315312_1000120_pt1 | contig 130324 bp, 131 predicted proteins | sample TDP7_MG_FD_203629 | JGI IMG/M metagenome (GOLD analysis project Ga0315312, IMG submission 203629) | Freshwater sediment microbial communities from Lake Towuti, South Sulawesi, Indonesia - TDP7 | ecosystem: Environmental > Aquatic > Freshwater > Lake > Sediment | place: Indonesia: South...
TCCCGATTCTTAGCTGTAGTTCGCCTCTGTAATTAGCTGCTTCGCCGTTTTCGATCTCAATTACGTCGTCCTTAGAAACCATGCTGACCTGCTCATTCCATAGGCTCATTCTTATTGTTCCAGTTTCGTCCCCTACAAGTACGTTTGCCACGCGAGCTTCTATCCGGGACCTTGTGTAGACCACATTCGGCTCTGGAATCTCAAGCACCTTAACCCTCAGGTTAACCTTCTTCATTCCAACTCTCAAATCCCGGATCTTGGGCTTCGCAACCTCTTCGATCGACGGAGCTCTCGCGGCAAGGGTTTTCACGTAAGGATCAAGCTGACTCTTATCTCCTTGTAAGATAAGAGTCGGTATGGGAAATTGGGCTATAGTGTTGTGAGCGGCGATGAACAAAAAGATCGCTGAGTCTCTTGTCCTCTCTCGGCACCTAACCGTTAGCTGTTTGCATTGTGACTCATCTTCCTTCCAAGCTTCCACAATACTGTCAAAAAACTCGTTTGCATCAATACTGTTACTTACAGCTAGTATGGCAAGGTATTCGAGAACCCTGACATGTTTGTACGGGTTTCGCCTACCACGAATTCTTCCCCTACCTACCCAATACGGTTTGCGCATTTCGCGTGCTCCCCGACTGTCTTCTCAATACTGCTTTCCCCACCAAGTCTCGCCCAGTCGGATTATAGAAACTGAGAACGACCAAACGTTTTATAGCGTCCGACCTTTCATTTGCCAAATCCTGACTGCCAATGCTACAGTGAACGACCACGCATATTAACGTAGCTAACAAACGATTTTTGGCATGAAATTTCCAGTGGTCGGCGTTATAGGAACATAATGCTAGAATACGCGCCAACTTGCCATCAACGACGCATTAATCTCATCGAAACAAGGCTATGAGTAAATCACCAGTTCTCTTATCTATAGTATTTTTAGTAGCCTGTGAAGTGTTTGGAATACTACACAATAGGATGATATGGAGCTGAGATCGTTGTGTGATGAGAATCAGAATTGAGGATGGTTCAGGGGAGACAATACCTCTCACTGTTTGTCCAGATTGTTTCAAGAAGCATATGCGTCAACTGGCACAAGAGAAGAAAGTAACCTAGAAGAATGGCATCAATTTAAAGTCAACCTGCCAACATTTTTTCTTTTCGTTAACTATTTCACACTTCCCATTGTCGACAAATCTTTGACTTTCTTCGATAATATGAAGGAAGATGAAAGATAGATACCAAGACATGATTGTGTGAATGTGAAGACGGACCAGATTGATAGTGAGCTTCTTGCACATCTTACGAGGATGAGCTGGTTGCCTACGAGTTATGTTCCTTCTCGTGAGTTGAGGTGGTTGAAGAGCCTGTTAAGACATAGGGCTTTCAGCAAGAAGATGAGTACTGCAGTGAAGGGATGGACTCCTGAGAACCGACATCGATGTGTAGAAACAGTTAAAAGTTTTTATTTCACTATTTCAGCATTTGCGGCTCTACGGCCTATCCTCGTGATCCTTATTTTCACATGGTCTCTAGGCTTCGCGTTGGCAACGAATATTACGAAGCCTTGGATTCTGGCTATGCCTTCTCCTTGGCGGCTCGTTTCAGTTATGTCCACTTCGTATTCCTTTCCCATCTCAACGGGGCAAGGCTTAAAACCCCCACCATAACCATATCTTCTCCCATAACTCACAGGGCATCTTCCTCCTTTCACATTTGTGATAATAATGCCCACTTCAAGACTTTAAGTGTTCCTTATTTTATACTAGTTCTTTGGTTGCTTCAGGTGTATGCCATTTTCCAGTCTTTGGGGGAGTAAGATTGATTCTAGTTCTCGTAATTCTCTTTCGACCGTCTTCATAGTAAAATTCTTCATTTCTTTCGAATCTCGTCAAACCATATCTATTCTGTATTGGACTGTATTCTTTAAAGGTCAAAAAAAGGACTTAAAGAGAGGGTTCTTTCAGCAGTTCATGTTGAGGGCTCTACCCTCTTCCACTTCTTCTCCGAAGCCTCTTCTGCTTCTGCTTCCTCTGCTTACTCCTATTCCTCTTCTCCTTCCTCTTCAACCTCTTCCTCTTCCCACTCTTCTTCCTCTTCTCCTTCTTCTTCCTCAGGTTCCTCAGTCTTCTTTACTGGTTGTTTTCCTCTTGACATGTCTATCACCGTGAGCATCATTGTATTATGAGAATCAGATAAAGATTCCTCATAAAAATGAAAGCGTAATTCTTCTGAGCAAGCACTATACTCATAGCATTTTTAACTTCAGCCTTGCGAACTACAACGTAATCGTTTATTGATCAGCTGGCATTTTTACGTAAGAACCTATCGATTCGCATAACGCTTGGATCCTGGTCTTCAGAGTACGCTGGTCAGGCGATCGCTGGCGTCTTTTTCTTTCCGAGAATCTCTATCACGTCTCCGGATGAAACCCCTAACTTTTGCATTGTTCTCTGGTCTATTCTAGCGATTCCTCTTGCCACATCTCTCTGTCTAGAATCCAGAACTCTCAGCTGAACTTCGCTCAATCTTCAACGCTCCACTAAATATTTTCTTGATAGAAGCACCAAATCCTTTCTCCCAACATCATTAGAACATCACCAACGGTTACGTAAATCCAATGTAATGCCTGTTCTTTTATTTTCTGTGATTATCCGCCTATCTTTTTTGTTGGATACATTTTCAAGAAGCTCATTTACTTTTATGGGATAACTTGAAAAGAAAGAGGATCTGGTATTATTTTCTTCGGTTAACTCTTCTCCTCTCTCTTCTCAGTCTTTTCTTACTTTTCTTGCGTTTCATTCGCTTCCTGACCTATGTATCTTGATGTGGGGCAACGCTTATTTTTCCGTGTTTTCCGATTCTCAACTGGCGTTCACCTCTAAACCAAGCGACATGTGCGTTCTCGATTTGGATGGTGGCATGAACAGAAACCTCTTTTATCTGAGCCCCCAATAGACTTAGCTTGATAGTTCCTGTTTCGTCGGCAATTAGTGCGTTTGCCACGTTAGTGTAGAAGCCAGATCTGGTTGTGATTTGTATTGGTTGTGATACTTCGAGAACTCGCGCATTTATGTTAAGGTGTTTCATTCCAGTTATTAAATCTCTAATCTTACGGCTTTTAGATTTAGCCTCTTGTGCTAGGGTTCTCATAGTCGACAGTCTACAAGTAAATTCTTTGAGCGCATTTGTTTTTTCTTTAAGGAGGTATTCAGGCATGCGAAATTGCCCGACAACTTCCCAATCTCTGGTCATAAGAAAGATTGCGCAGTCCTGTTCTCTCGTGCGGCGTTCAATCAATAGTTTTCCACACTTAGATTTTCGGTCTTGATAAGCCTTAAGAAAACTATTAAAAAATTTGTTTGAATCAACCCCATATTTCATTGAAACTTTAGCAAGATACTCCATAAGCTGAATATCTGCTTGTGAACGATACCTTCCGTTTGGTCGCCCTCGTCTACTCTCTGATTTATATCGCATTTGACCATTTTCCCGTCATTGTCGTGTCAAGGTGATTTCGATCGTTGATATGTTTCTGTTTCTGCTTTCGCCTTCTCTTGGCGGCATCTCTTCCGTTCCTATGCTGATTTTGCTCACACTGAGTTCTTTCATGAATCTATGTCTGGTTATTTCAGCTGCGTCAACGGCGGTGTTTATTGCTTGCCCTCTCGCCTTCAACGTAACTTCTTTAACATTTGATCCACTGAAACCCGTAATGATCCCCAAAACATAACGCATCGGCGGTTTTCTACCAACGAATATAATTTCCGGCTCACTAGACATAACTAACTTCCTCATTGGTCATATTAGTAATATAGTGGGTACCCTCGCTTTTAAATACTAAAAATTCATAGATTATAAAATCCCTCTAACAATTTGATTTCGATGCGAAGGTACTGAAACTCTATGAAGTCATTAGCCTTAAACTCCGTCTCCATGAGTATTCCTATTCCAAACCTTAAAATGCAGCATAACACTAATTAATGCAAGATCCCCGTTAATCAAATTAGAAGACAGTGGATAACTATGGCATACTTAACACAAACTCAAGCTGGGCAACCTGTAGTTATTTTGCGGGAAGGAACATCGCGAAGTAGAGGAAAGGAGGCACAAAGAAATAATATCATGGCAGCCAAAGTAATCGCTGAAGCTGTCAGAACAACACTTGGACCACGTGGCATGGACAAAATGCTAGTAGACAGCCTGGGCGATATAACCATAACAAACGACGGCGCAGCAATCCTTGGCGAGATTGATGTTCAACACCCAGCGGCAAAGATGATTGTTGAAGTAGCCAAAACTCAAGACGACATGGTTGGTGATGGAACCACAACCGCGGTTGTTCTAGCGGGAGAACTCCTGAAAAAAGCTGAAGAACTGTTGGATCAAAATATTCATCCAACAGTGATCGTCAACGGGTACAGAAAAGCAGCCCAGAGAGCTGTGGAAGTCCTAGATAAGATAGGTATAACCGTGGATTTAGACGACGGAGAGACGATGAAGAAGGTTGCGATAACATCGATGGGAAGCAAAGCTGTGGGCGCCGCGAAGGAACACTTTGCTGATATCGCTGTGGACGCTGTGAAGCAAATATCTGAAAAACGTGGAGATCAGATGGTGGCTGACATTGATAACATTCAGATTGTAAAGAAGGAGGGTAAAAGCCTTCGTGACACCGAGCTTGTAAGTGGCATAGTATTAGACAAGGAAGTCATTCACTCAAGTATGCCTAAACGTGTGGAAAAGGCTCAAATTGCCCTTGTAAATGTAGCGTTGGAAGTTGAAAAAACTGAGGTTAGTGCCGAGATCAGAATACGAGACCCATCTCAAATGAAGGCGTTCCTAGACCAAGAAACCAACATGCTCAAGGGGATGGTTGAGAAGATTAAGAAGGCTGGTGCTAACGTTGTGGTCTGTCAGAAGGGCATAGACGACATGGCTCAACACTTCTTAGCGAAGGAAGGCATCTTGGCTGTTCGGCGTGCAAAGGAATCCGACATGGAGAAGCTTTCAAGGGCTACTGGTGGAAGAATCGTAACAAACCTTGACGATTTAAGGCTGGAAGACCTAGGCTATGCTGAGCTTGTTGAAGAAAAGAAGATCGGCGACGACAGAATGGTCTTCATTCAAGGATGCAAGGATCCGAAGTCTGTTTCAATCCTGATCCGTGCAGGTCTGGAGAGGATGGTGAATGAAGCTGAACGTTCTATGCACGATGCTTTGTCGGTTGTAGCTGATGTGATCGAGAAGAACAAGGTCGTTGCGGGAGGCGGAGCCCCAGAAGCTGAGGCGGCTAAGGAACTCCGCAACTACGCAGTTAAGGTTGGCGGGAGAGAACAACTGGCAGTCGAGGCCTATGCGGAATCCTTGGAGACAATTCCCAAGACACTAGCTGAGAATGCTGGTTTAGAACAAATCGACATCACAGTTGCTTTAAGAACAGCCCACGAGAAACCTAAAGGACACTTGATGGGTGTTGACGTTTTCACAGGTAAAGTTGCTGATATGTATGAAAAGGGCGTTTTGGAACCTTTAAGCGTTAAGGAACAGGCGATAAAATCCGCCACAGAATCTGCATCCATGATTCTGAGGATCGACGACGTTATCGCTGCTTCTAAACCCAGAGAGGGGAAGGCTGGCGGCCAAGAGAAGGAGGAAGAAGAGAGCGAGTACTAAAAAAATCATTAACCAACTAAGCACCCCAAGCAGTACGAAGAGAACTGATGTATCAACAACCTAAAAACTACCATATCTTATTGCAAAAAAAGGTTAAACTTATAGTTCATTCGAGATTTACCAATCGTTTTTTCTGGCTGTGACTAAGCGATTTGATTACCTGCTCTCTTTTAATAGCCTTGCTGCGGCTATCGAACTCCTCTATGTAAACAATCTTTTCAGGCTTATGCATCCTTGTGTATCTGGCGCCTCGACCCTTCTTATGCTGTTCAAACCGATATTTTACATCCGTGCCGTATCCAGTGTAATAGCTGCCATCTTCACAGAGAAGGATGTAAACATAGTAAGGCATCTATCAAAGCACCTCTTTTGATAAGGGGCAGGAGTGTTTGCTACGGCTTATGTGAAGCAGTTAAAAAGAATTGTTATTGTTATGCTGGTGCCATAATTACTGCAGAAGACGGCACATCATTTTCAAAGCTGTTGGTGGAAAGGGATCAAAAAAGGATAAGTTTAGGATGATAGCTTATGGTGATGCTCCGGGACTACTATTTGGCTGACACCTTATTTTGCTGCGATATCAGCCTCTGGGGGCAGGGGTCATTCAGCTTCTCATTTGGCCTGTAGTGTTACATAATATATCGTGGGAAAAGCCATCATTTATTGCCATACTGGTAGGTCTAGGAAATATTGAAATGGCATTGTCTTGACTTGTCGAAAAGATTTTTATCTCAAACGAGTATTTTCAATTCTTTTATGAGCGATCTATTTGTAATGAAAAAACTCACCTTAAGAATTGAATTATTAAAGCAGCCAGAAGAATCCTTTATTTGCCCTGTCAAATGAAAGATTCTAATGCTCATTGGATAAAAAATAAATAATCTAACATCATTTGACAACACATGCCAAGACTGACGTCCATTTCTGAGCATGCCAACATGTGTGATTTCACATTTCAAACCCCTCTTCATCGTAAATTAATGAGGCAGAAATCGACCTACTTTACAAATTTCCTAGGATTCCTTTTGAACCTCTTCTTGCATTTCACGCTGCAGAAACAATATGTTTCTCCTTCATACTTAATCTTGAATCTAGATGCCTTTTCGTCCAGAACCATGCCGCACACAGGATCTCTAGGCATTACCTCACTCTTCACCCTACATAATTATGAACGCACACAAGTAAGCTGTATGCCTATTATGATTAATGGTTCTAGAACAATTGGTGTTCACGTCTAAATGTTACAACACACACGTTCTCAACTCGTATAGTGACAGGAAAAAAGAAAGAATTCGTTTGTTCGTTGTATCTATCTGCTTAAAACTTTTCTTACGGCCATTTCCAAATCTTCTGCGTAACGATACACAATAAGAGCGTACAAGAATACAGAAGATTAATACTGCTACCAAGCGTCAGTTAAAAGGAAAAAGGATGAATGCCCTTGGGTAATGTACGTTCAGAAAAAGTGAAGAGGGCCGCCCGTGAACTCTTGAGGAGGTATCCCGACAAGTTTACGACGGACTTTGAAGAGAACAAGAAGGTGATCGCGTCTTTGGCGAAGATTCCTTCAACGAAACTTAGGAACAATGTCGTAGGCTACATAACACGCTTAGTGGTTCGCTCTCAATCTCAATCGGAAAAAACATCGCAAAAATAGAGTAGTTAAAACGCATGTTTTATGACTTTGTTCTCTTTTTTCAATTTCAATAATATAGGCGGGCCTAGGAAAACCTTGGAGACGCATACGCCATGGTGATAATGGACGATTACCGTAAAGGTTGGGGTCTGCGTTATATTGGGGAAGCCAAAGACGAGCTGAAAACATCAAATATGCCTTCTATCGTAACCTCTTATCACCTGAGCAGGCAAAATACCTAAACTGGCAGACTTACATGGGAGATGTGGATAAGCTTCTTTAAGAAGATAAAGCGAATGTTGATCTAACACGTTAAATTAAAGAACTGGTTCACGTCATGACCGAGGATTATAGAGGAACCTGGCATTAAATCAGTATCTTGCGTTGTGCATCAACCCTAATCCCAAACCCAATACATGATGCTCAAGCTCCCTCGAAGACTCTTTACAAAAGGAATCCTAAAGTTCAGGAAAGAAGAAATCGTCGAAACCTTTCTAAGGGAAATTCAAGACTTTCCACAAGAGAGTCCTTTTGGAGGAAGCATACGAAATACGTCAAAAGTTGTACTCCATGAGGACTAACCATGCTTTCCTCAAAAGTTTCGTCGAGAAAGCGTTGATGTTTGCACAATCATTAAGAGATTACACAAAGAGCAGTTGAATTCATACATTCCAAGTCAAGAAAAGCTGGAATCTCAGATATACTCTTTGGAGCTCTTGAGCACGCGCACATATGCAGTCTCTGCAAAGGTTTTTCGATCGAACTCTTTCATCTCGAAAGTCCCTCTCCTTATAAACTTCACTTCCGTTGGTACTTTCTTTAAATATGCTTTTTCAATTTACAGTAAACTCTTTTAAACTCAAGTTTTATACGTAATAAATAAAATATCATATATATTGGGGTGCGGTGAAACTGAAGCTCGTAACGGTTCTGCTTCCTGAAGCTTACCTTGAAGGGCTCGACGACCTCATTAGGACGAACATGTATCCCAGCCGAAGCGCAGCCATCCGAGCAGCGGTTCACGACTTATTAAGAAGAGAACTCTGGATCAGATAGAACGACACCCTATTATCTTGAATCTTTAATCTTAGGTTCTAGAGCAGCTGACCTACGAGACTATCATGTGTAGGCAAGAACCTATGGGGTCATATTGAAAAATATGGGTTTCAACACAAACTATTCTACGCAATAGTTCTAGCTAGACCTGAAGCAAAAGACGATGAACCGCGCTTTTACAAAATCTTTCTTTATTTCATTGGTGGGTGGTTCAACCCGCAATCCCATATAACGCCACGCTTGCTCGCTTAATAAAATGACAAATAGTTCCAAAAGCTGATAAAGGTCCAAGAGAGATATGTTAAAACACCTGCTCAGGTTTTTCGGTCTCGTCCGATGTTGAACTCAATTACAAACTTCCCTTCATGCTAGATGATCCACTTATTAGATTGTTTGAATGAACTTTTAGCCAGTGAGGATTTGGATCTTTCCAGATCACCAAACCTTAAATTTGAACGTATTGATAATTATCTATTGATGACGAATAATGAGTATTCAGGCGATTGTTAAGAGGAAAAGAAAATCAAGAAGAGGAAAAGGTTTCAGCCGAGAGGAATTGAAAGAAAAAGGTTTAAGCTTTATACAAGCATTGAAGATGGGAATACCGATCGACGTCAGAAGATCAACCAAACACGACGAAAATGTAGAAACTCTCAAAATATATCTAAGCATTGACACGACGAAAACCTTTCCAGAAGGTAGAAAGCAAAAAGCTGAAGCCACAGCCCCTGAGGCCACTTTGGACCTTGCTAAGGTGAAAGGTATCGGTCAAAAGCTGTCAGAGAAGCTAATGAAAGCAGGCATTAAGGACGTTAATGAACTAGCGGCTTCTAGTCCTGAGAGAATAGCAAAAACAATTGGTGTTTCAGAAGAGAGAGCTTCTATTTTCATTGAAAACGCGCGTTCTCTCTTAAAAGGACAATAGGTGAAATCTCATAGCCTTTGTTTCTTTACTATTGTGCTTTAAAAAAGTAACATTCCCCTTTGTTTGGTTTATTTCTTTATGTGCTCACGAAACTTCTAACCACGGTGTTCGTACATCTTGACATGGACTTTAGGGTTTAAATCCCATTCCTTTATAGGAGTTTTTACCTCTTTTCTACATTCTGGACATTTCATTTGAATTAGACCTCTATAAACCTGCACTATTGTGCAGTATCTGCCTTTATGTTTTTGCATATATCATGCATGGCAATGGCTCTGATATTCGCTTTACATACTGATATGGACAGGCTATTGAAACTCTGGTCAGTGAAAAGACTTTAATATTTGCGAATTTTCTCAGAAACGAGAAAGAAACATGGATACCAAGAATTCGGTTCCATAACTGATAACGCGCACTACGCTTCTCTGAAGATAAAATTCAGAGTCTTCGCAATCTCTTAAATATAGTATCGTCCGTCTTTTGTCTTTTTTATGGTTGAAAGAAAGCCAGCTAGATATTGTAGCCATCCGATCTCCTGTGAGTTTAGATTAGCCGCCTCAGGTGTTACAGCTTTGTCTCTAGAGACAGCTCCTACCTTTCTAAGTTTTTCAACGATTCTTAGACCCATTATAGCGTCTAGCCCAGACAACAAATCAGAGACTATCCCATAACAATTATGCGCACTGTCGCTTATAACTAAGACCTTTAGAATTTTTCTTCCCCAAGTTTCTAAGAGATGAAGGTGAAGAACCTTGACCACTTGTGGGCAAAAGACAGACCATTGAAACCTTGATTAACAAGGAAGCTTTGTTGCTTGCGAAGTTTCTGAGACACGAGCGCGAAACATGGACGCCCAGAATTGCGTTCTAAAACTGATCGTCGCTAGAAAGACATTTATCCCGCTTCCTGAACCAAAGAACTCCTTAATTTTTAGACCAAATAATAGTTCTCTGCTTTGCAGCAGCTGCGGATAGGCAAGTTTAATAGGGAGGCGGTCTCAGCTTTCTTTTCAGCGAGAATCAAGAGCTTTTCAAAACTAAGCTTTGTTCTTGCCGTTAAAAAGTAAGGAGAGTGAAAGTTAGTATGGCGTCGCGCGAAATGTTCAAGGCAGTTTGCGCCGATTGCGGCCAGGAATGCGAAGTTCCTTTCAAACCTGACCCGAGTAGGCCAGTATACTGCCGAGAATGTTGGGCAAAGAGAAGACCACCAAGATCAGACTTTGGTGATAGAAGATCGTATAGAAGGTACTAAAAAATAGCTCGCAATTATCAAACCAGAAGCTCTTTTTCCTCATTTTCTGTTTGATTTTAAACCCTTCTATCTGCCACATCCCTTATGCTATTTTGTAATTCACGAATATCTCAGCTCTCGGGTTTCCAATTTTTCTAGGACACGTCGCTTTTGTTTTAGGATAGAGCCTTCCAGCTGGTCAGGTTGGAGTTTCCAGTTGAAGATAAACCAGCCTGTTTCTTTGTCGCGGGACTACCTGAGAGCCACGAGGGAGTGGTCGCACAGTCTGTGGAGCGCCTTACGAACCATGTTGAGACGTATCTGGATTTTATCCGCTATCTCATCAACCCCTTTGAGGGCCTTGACACACTGGTTAAGAGGACCCTTTACCCCTCCAGAAGCGCGCCCATCAGATTCGCCGTCCGAGATCTACAAAGAAGGGAGCTCTGGCGACTGCATCGTCGCGTCGATGATACAGAACAGCTCAATCTCTGACCGACTCAGATATGAAACCATAGGCCTATGTGGACAGACAACAAGACACGCATGGGTCATGCAAAGTACATTGAACTAGCTCTTCCAGTTCCTAGGGGGCATGCTCTTCCCGGTAGAGCTTCTACGCGAGCTGTCCCCAACCCTTTATCAAGTCTGCAGTTGTTGCCCTGAAGGTTACAAGAAATCCTCTAATAGTACCAGGTACCACATTCCAGTCGCTAGAATACTCCTATCTGACTCTCAATGCTGAATCGATACTGTTCTTCTTGGGTGGCTACTAAATCGTGATTTGCTGCGAGATGAGTAGAAAAAACCAATTCGTGAAGGAGTATAATTATCTCTATCTAGAATTTCTGTCTTACTCTTGGTAGTGGGCTTAGTTGTTAGAAGTCTGGAAGGATATTCCGGAGAATACGTTACTTACCAGCCTAGTAGAGTCAGTTATGAAAACCAGATTGCCGTCTGAGATAATCAAAAGACTATTTCAGAAATGAGCTACTGGAAATAGTTCTGAGCGCGCTAGCTAGCAGCTCGTCTATGGTGGCGAGATGCCTTCTAATGATTCGTCTATCTTCTGAATGAAGAACTGCTGTGTTTTAGCTTTGTCATCTGACCACAATATGCACAACGGACTGATATGTTAGACATAACTATCTCCTACTACTACCACCGCAAGTTCTTACATGTCTGCGGTATAGTCTTTTTTTCTTTCTCATATGACATTTAGGGCATACATGCTTCATTAAACTCACTCCTCAAATCATAACAGTTATCTCTATATATCCTTGATAGTGAAAACTAAAGTTATCCGTATAGGTTAATTTCTGCTGCTTTTTGCCCGTGTTCGCGTCGACGACGTAGACCGCGTTTATTTGTGTCCCAAGCTGAATCCGATATTACTGGCGCGCAAATCCGTTTATCCTTTTCTTAATCTCCGTGGTCTGACCTAGATCGTTTTCGATGTCAAGTATCTCGGTCGTTAGCCTTGAAATCTCTCCCATCTTTTGTAATAAAAGCAGCCTCTCTTTCTCAGTTAGCCCCATAATGCCTAGTAAGAGAGCTTCTTGTTAAATAAATGAGCGTGATCATTCTGATAGGCGCAGCTATAGGAAGAGTGGCTAGTTAGCGTTGAATTCAAGAGGGAAAGCAGATTGTGAAGGAAAAAGTTAGAACGACTGCAAAAGCATTAAAGCAATAGAAAAAATATTATGCTTTCCGCGCTAAAAGGTGGCCTTCTCTTATTTGGAAGGTATCTTGTTGTTGGGTGTTGCTGTTTTCTGGAGTTTTAGGTGTAGAACACCGCTGACGTACGACTTGTCTTGCAGTCTTGTGCCTTTTGGCATTTGTACCCTTTGCAGAAAGTTTCCTCCTCCCTTTATTTCTAACATATCGCCGACAATTTTTGCTTTTACCTCTCTGGCTGGACCAGGTACTTTCGCTACAAAGGTTATGTTTTCTTCTTCCTCGATGAGGTCATAGAACCACTCGTGTTCCTCTGAAGCAGGGGCTTTTTGCTCCTTAAAGATTTTCTTTGTCTCCAGCAACCAGTAGATCAATGCTGCAACCGCAATGGTTCCGAGAACCATGCCCAAGATTCCTCCCTTGAGTTTAAAGAGTACGATTAAGAGTAAAGCTACAACGGCTATGCTTACTATCGATAGCACGTTTCTTAGAAGCTCATCTGACTTCCCTTCTTTCCGTCTCATGAGTTATGCCTCCTAAGCAAGCTCAACTATTATGTAATGGAGTTCAAGAACGTCCTCAACGCGTACTAGGATTCCAATGTTCACCTTTCCCTCCGTCCTCCACATGAAAACCCTTGAGGCCTGGTAAGAATCGCATAATTCCAAGAACTCGTTAAGAATCGGCTGGACGTTGATCCAATCCTCCTCAGAGACGTATCTAACGCTTCCCTCAAGGAATGAAACGTCTGGGCTGATAGCCGTAGGCGTGAGCACGGTCAGACCTGCTTCCTCAAGCACCTCAACCAGTCTAGCGATCCTCTCCTCTTCACTTAGTTCAGGCGCTGGCGGAGGAACTTCGACCCCGGCGATCTTGGCTAGGAACGCTCGGAAGCTCTCTTCAACCGTGGAGCCTAAACCCACATAATATTCGCCCGCGAAGTCAGCCCCCACAGTTGCGATGGTTCCGAGCTGAGTGACAACACCGCCTCCAGGCGCCGTGTAGACCGGTATGAAGAACACATCGTAGTCGCCAATCCTGTAGAAGATTTGATTCCCTACGCGGGGACTCCGCAGAAGAGTCTTCAATGTGGCGAAGTCTGGGTTCCTATCTAATGCTTCATTTATGGCGGTCGGACCCAAAAGCTTGTTCTCTGTCTCTAGAGGCACCTTGTAAAAAACCATCTCGCCATTGTGAGGGTAATCGTTTCTAACCACCATGTACCCGCCAAGGTTTTCTCCCAGTGCTCCCCGTAGCTCAAGCGATAAGAGCCCTATAAACTCTAGTTCCTCGAAGCCGTGAGGCTGGGCTATGATGTAATAGATGTCGAGACCCTCAGGCACAATATAGAATTCCTTGGCTGCGATGAAGGTTGCAGGATCGGTGACATGGAAAAAGTTGTACATGGCAATCCTCCACTCAAAGAGCTCTTCAGGATATCTCAGTTGAGGCTTCAGCCATTCCGGTACTTCCGTGGAAACGTATTCATCGTAAACCTTCTTGAATAGTTGGCTGAAATAGTCGTCTCCTAGGATGATCAACTGGATATCCCCATGGTAAACATCTATCAAAGCGTAGCCAACGAGCCTCCCTAAAGGATCCCCATCACTCCACGGCACGTTTCTGGCGTCTAGAAACACGATGAGGGGCATCGCCCAGAAGGTTTGTTTACCGTCTGTCACTGGCCACATGTCCACATGTGCTTCACCAAACTCATATGTGAAGTAGGGGAAGAGCAGCCGCATGCGGTCGTAGATGTCTCTGTACCTGAGAACACGCATTGTCGTGGTGGGATAAGAAAGGAGAAAGTTAGGTTCGAAAATCCAGCTTAGGGGTGGAGAGATATCTACTCCGCCCTTGCCATCGTAGAAGTATCCTCCAACTTCACTGCTAACAGTTCTTCCGACAGGATACGCAACCCAAGTCTCTTGGAAGAGCCCTCCTTCACCATAGTAGATTCTCCTCTGCGGAAAGAACTTAGCTGCATCAACGATTCTTCCCTTGTGAGCGTCAAGCATGAGGAAGCCCGTCGGAACATGTGTGTACACGAAGTGGGTGGCATACCATCGATCCTCCGGTCGAACGGTTTGAGGCAGAATGAGATCCATCGAAGCACTCCAGTAGAGGGTACCGTTAAAACGCAGGATATCCGCTTCCGCGAAATCTACATAGGGTATCAAACCTATCTCCGGCCGAAGCTTATCAAATGAGCCCTGCTGATCCCACAAGCGCACCTTTTCTAGGATCTCCTTGTGTTGCGTAACGTAGCCGTCGATCTGACCAGGAGGAATAGATGTTAAACCGAACTCGTACGGGGCTTCCTCTACCTTGTCGAGCTCGGCGAGGTATCTGTTCACAGAAATGAGTTGAGAGTTATACGGACCAAGCATCTCCAGCTTCCTCACGTCTGCGATGCTGTTGTTGAGCACCACCACGGAACCGATGGCTAAGCCTATCATGACTAGAACGCCTAGGCGGAGGTACACTTGGCGGCGTCGGAAACCTAGATGCACTCCTACTCCGCCTTTCTTCCTATCTAGGAGAGCAAAGACTGTTAAAGCAACACTGGCAGTAGCAAGCCCCAAAATCGGGTACTTGGTGTTGTAATCAATGAAGGAGGTGAAGAAGCTGTTGAACATAAACCATGAGAGGAAGACCGCAGCTAATGCTTGTATAGTCGGCGTAAACCTTCTTAGGCCTGGCATCTCTAAACCCCAGAGATGAGCTGCGACGAAAGGCATGACTATGCGGATAATCTGGGTTACTGCGACCAGAAGTACAAGGCGTATCCACAAGAAGCGGAGCAACGGCGGAATCAAGAGAGTTAAGACTGGGATTAGAGGAAAGACGTTTGCTTCTGCGTAAGCCACATCCGCGGGAGGAGTCACGAAGGGAAGGCTAAAGATCCTGGGCAACATCTCGATCCCCGGCTTCCAACCCAGTATAACCGCGTCCACGGCCATGCCGAACATCACGTTAGTGAAGAAGACCATCCCAGCCAAGACCTTGGTAACTTGCCAAACGACAAACTTCAAGGGATGCAGCTTGAAACTTTCGAAGTCAATCCATACCGGGGAGACTTTTTCTGCGATTCCTCTTGAACGGATCATCTTGATTACAAGATTGATGGCCCACCATGTTATGGATCTCCTGTTTTTGAAGTCCACCCTGAACAGGGCAAAGGTTGCGAGGACGAGTCCACCTAGCAGGCCGAAGTATATGGGTCTGATGAAGAGATCCCCGAATTCTGAGAGGTTAAGCCAGAAAACCACGATTTCACGGCTAAGAAAAACAACGAAAATAACAGCAACTGCTAGGATTAGGAGCATCCAGTAGACGGGACGCATCTTAAAGCTTTTTTCAGCCTCACTCATCGCCGTGCAATCCGAATCCTCATTTCAGCAACAATAAACGTTCTAGTAATATTGAACACCACGCTATTAAATAATGTTTCTTGTATCGCTTTGTGGAGCAATTAACTTTTTTCTGTCTCTTCCTTATTATTTCGGCGCGTCGATATATTTCCCACAGACTCGCTTCTTAATTCAAAAGTGTCGATTTGTCCGATAATTGGCGTTAAGATGTATCCGAATGGGATCACAAGTACGCCATAAGATAGACCGGAAACGATGGGGGTTGTTGGCATGGATAAGGTTAGGTGAAGGATGTGCCTCGCTCCGAAGTATATTGACGATATGGTGCTCGCCGTAGTGAAAGACCTTTTCTCTAGAAGGGTGTTGAAAGCGTATCCTCTATAGAGGAGCTCCTCTCCTAATGGCGCCCACACGGCCATGAAAAGCATCAACCATGTAAACCAAACCTCTACACCGAACTTCTGTGTCATGTACTCAAACCATCTATCGTTGGCCGCCCAATAGTCGTACTGGATATTTCCCCTCAAGCCAAGGCTTCCCAGTACTAAAGGATAAACCGTAAGAGTCACTACGTGCGTAGCAAGAGCGATGACAAAGCCAAAAACAACGATTTTCACTCCCTTGAGTGGCTTCAATCCCGGTTCTTCCCTACTCCTATATTTAAGAGGAATCAATATAGCGAGAAATGCGAATATCACCATCAACGGCGACCAAGGCACTAACCAAAGGTTCTCAAAGAATGCAAGAACAGTTAGTGCCGTTAGAACTGCAAAAACCTCTTTTTCGCGATCCACCTCTTTGTTCACCTCAAAACCGGTGACAACGTACTTATAAGTATGAAGGCATCATGGGGGCAAAATGAGGCCTATCAAATTATTCAGTCCGTGAGCTACTCCAGTCGTGAAAATGCTCTTGGTTTTATGAAATGCGTATCCCCAGATCAGCGCAGTTATGAAAGTTCTAAATACTTGTGAAACTCCCCACACTATGTGACTCACGCCAAACAAAGCCGAAGTTATGATGATTCCAAGAGGTGCAGATGTCGCTTGGGTCAGTTTCACCTGGATAAATCCCCTGAAGAAAGTTTCTTCTGCTATAGGAGCTGATATTAAACCAGCGAAGACTATTAGGATGGATGTTGGGATATCTGGCGGTGGGAAATGCTTCGGGATAAGGCCTAGGTGGGCGGCAACCATTGAGTATAGCCTACTAATCCCAGTGTTGACCAAGAACACAAGGAAACCTGCGAGTAGGTTCCTCTTCCATTCGTGCCTTGTCCAACCCAGCACCGACAAATCCTCTTTCCAAACTTTGCGCGTCCAAACTATGGAGACGCCCAGGAAATACCCATTATGAAGAATCGCGGTCAAGATTATTGCTTGAAGGGTCTCCAGATATCCTAGGTATGTTATCGGAAACCAAGGGATGCCAAAAATCACGTAAAGCGCTAACGCTTCAAAAGCTCGCTTGCGGTTATGCTCTTTCGGAATCTTTGACAACATCAGTCTATTCCTCCCTCCACTTGGTCAAGATAGAAGCTACAACTATAAGAATGACTGCTATTGCCAAGATGATGAGGGAGTTGTTTAAGGCGCTCGCGGGGTTGCCGTAGATCATAGCGTCTCTCAAGCCGTTGCTGAGGTATGTTAGAGGCAACACGTTTGCTATTGACCGCAGAAAGTCAGGCATAATCTCTATTGGTAAGAAGTATTGAAAGAGTTCAGAGTAGAACCTAGCCTAAGGGCTTGAAAACGGATGCTGCCAAATTGAAAGAAAACCAGAAAATGGCTCGTGCACACCCTTTGTCGCAAGCTTTACCTTCCAATTCGTATTCCGATATCCTCAATTAACAGAAGCGCGCTCGCAGCAGATTCGTCGGCATTCCATTAACATATCTTAACGGAAGAACTTGAACATCCATTTTCCATGACATAAGTACCTTATCGTCGGGTTTTAGCAACGTGGGGCAAAGGAAAGTCTGCATGGCTAGACTGTTTGGGTGCTATTAGCCGTAGAGGACTTATAATGGCTGGATGCTCAACAGCAGTCTCAATCATAGGGACTCTTGATCTTTGGAGAGGAACAACAATTATTGATGAAGCTGATTTTCCAAGCACTGAAGAGTTTGGTTTCATAACAAAAGTTTTAACTTTTGGCTATGATAAATAACCTATTGGAGCGAAAAATGCTTTGAAAGAGAGAGTTCTAGGCAGAACAGGTCTCAAAGTTAAACCGCTTGGATTTGGAGGTATTCCCATTACGGGGGTTCCTGAAGATGAGGCCATTAAAGTTATTCGTCGATGTTATGATCTAGGCGTCGATTTTTATGATACTTCTAGGGATTATGGGGTCAGTGAGGAGAGAATCGGAAAAGCCTTGAAGGATGTGAGAAATAGTGTGATCCTCACGACAAGGACTCAACCTTTCTCCTTGACGAAGGAGGCTGCCCTGGCAGACCTCGAAACAAGTCTGAAGAATCTTAGAACGGATCACGTAAGTATTTACCAGCTCCATCTTGTCACGCCAGAAGGATGGGAAAGGATAAAGGCGCCAGAGGGGGCTTTGGAGGCTATGTATGTTGCTCTGGACTCAGGTAAGGCGGACCACATTGGGATAACAAGCCACAATATTCTCTTCCTAGAGAAAATAGTTAAAGAAAATATCTTCGAGACTGTGATGATCCAGTACAACTATCTTTCTCGACAACCAGCCGAGGAGTTTTTACGCTTATGTCGGGAGAAAAACATTGGCACGATTATCATGAAACCATTTGGGGGAGGAACGCTCAGCAACGCGAGGTTAGCTCTGAAATTCGTCCTATCTAATGAGAACAGAACCAGAAGGGTTCTCAGCATATCTGGCAATAGTGTCAAATCCTATGAGAAAGAAGATTCTTGGAGTTCTCGATAACTTCCCTTCCCTGCCTTACCTGAAGTTGATGTCTGAATGTTCAAAATCAGCTCAACCTTGATGGCTATGTTTAACATAATGCCGAAACAAGGCGACTTAATCTTTGGAGGACAAAACCCTAGAAACTACGGAAGAATCTTCAGAAAGTATCGCTTGAGGATGGCTTTCAAACTTCAGAATCCAAGGCTTAAAAGAATATCTTTCCATACGTTCAGACACTGGAAAGCAACAATGGAGTATCACCGCACAAAGGACATACTTCATGTCATGAAGGTGCTTGGACACAGAGACATTAAGACGACGTTGATTTACACGCAGCTTGTCCAGTTTGAAGGCGACGAGTACCATTCAGCAACGGCCAAAACCATAGAGGAAGCGAGTAAAATGATAGAGGCTGGCTTTGAATATGTATGTACCTACGAAGATGTTATGCTGTTCAGAAAACGGAAGTAAGGTCCCCTAAATTCCCCTAGGGACCCGTAAAGCCGCATTTTGGGCATTTGTATGGTCGACTGAACTCTCGGCATTTTAAGCATCGCCAGATTGTGATCTCTCCGCAGTTTGGACATGGGAACTTAGATGCCTCTGTTCTCGGAGAAATTATCCTGTTGCATGATGTGCACATTGGCATGACGACATTCCTAGTTTCGCTCAACACCGCAACCTCAGATTAGACTCCATAATATCCCGAATCTTCCTTATATATGCCTTTCTTCAGCAGCTATAGCTGCTTTCTGAACATGGCGAAGGCGCCCGTTTTAGTGAAACCCGCCTTACCATAAATCCTCTGGGCAGGGAAGTTGGCGTTGCCGGTCGTGAGGTCAACAATTTTTACGCCGTCTTTCTTCAGCTTATTGATGGCAGAAAACAATAACAATGTTCCTATGCCTTTACATCGTTTGTCGGGACTAGTCAGTATTCCCCAGACCTCACCGTTCTCGCCAATCTTGTCTACCCTGACAAACCCGATTGTTCTTTCGCCTTCTTTGGCTAAGAAAACATTCGTCATGTCCAACCTTCCGGACTCGATGTCCTTGACCATAGGTTCATACCACCAGACAGCTTGCTCCCTTAGAAGTTCGAGCATCCCCTGAACATCCTGCTTCTCGATGGACATAACCAAAACGCCTAAATTCTCAACCCTCTTTCGGAGTTGTTTGATCTCTTCCTCCTTTTCGAATTCTGAAAGCGAAAGTCTCATAACTATCTCTACCTCTTCCTCAAAGCCCATCTCATGGAAAAAGTTCAGGATACCTTGCTTGTCGACATCTATGCCGATGAAGAGAGGGATGGGGTTGTCGAAACCTGTGCGTATCTCACGTTTACCCCGAATTCTGGCGTATTCAACAGCCTCTGAGATCAGCATAGACGCAATCCCTCGTCTACGGTAAGAAGGATGAACCATTATCGCAGAGATGAAAGCCGGAAACTCTTCGAGACTTCGTGCCCTGAAAGGTTCTCTCCTGATAGTCACGAGGCAAAATCCTACCAGAGTCTCTCCGGAATAAGCCAGAAAGGCGCCATCCGGGTCAAAGTTAGGGTTATCTATGACTTCGCTCTTGAACGCCTCGACGGTGAGATTGCAGATGTCCTTTTCGCTTTCAGCAACCTTGTTCCAGAGTCTAACTATATCATCTTCATCGCCTAATGTGAAGACCTCAATTCTAACATCATCCGGCGGAAAACTCATCTTCTTGGCGTTCATGTTTATCGTCACGCTGCTGGCTACTTTTATTCCATAAATTGGATTAATGCTTTTCCAAGCTGCCAAAAGAACGTCTGAGTTAAGGCTCTAGGGTAATATCTGAAACAGGAGGAGGCTGACGTAAATCCAAACCTTATTTAGCTAGTCCCAAGAGTTGATAGGGGGACCTAGTGATAATTAAAGTCAGGCTTGGAACAAGGGACGACATTGACGCTCTAGTAGAGGTCAACTGCTCTGCTGTGGAGACCTGGCACCATTTCTCTATCAAGGGTCGTGGTGATACAGCCTCATACAATGAATTGAGCCCTTGGGAGCGAACTATGCACGGAGGACCTTGGATGGACCATTCAGCGCTTGCCCGGTATTGGGACGACATCGACCAACTGGGCATAGTTCCTCTTGTCGCTGAGTTTGACAGGAGGGTTGTTGGACATTTAGATTTAATTTTCAGCGACGAACAGCCATTAGGCGATTTTCTCTATCTCGATGTCCTGATGATTCACAAGGCCTACCGGAGAAAAGGAGCTGCCACAGCCCTAGTAAAGGAAGCGGAGAAATTAGCTGAGAATAGGAAAGTGGGGTTGATGTTGGTTCGTCCTGAGCAGTACGAAGGCCCATCTGGGCTTACCTATAGAAGCTGCGGTTTTGAGAAAGCCTTTGATGTCTATGAGATGGAGACGACGATCAGCCGGGCTGAGATTGAATCGAAGGTTCAGACCATGTCGATCCCTAGAACTCAGAAAGCTCCTATCAAGACCCATATTATGATATGCGGATGGATCAGCATCAGCAGAAAAACATGGTATTACACCGTCAACCCAAATCTAGATGATCTTTACCGCTTCTCTGCTAGTGACCTTACTCTTTCTGCCAAGATTGCCACTAGAACATATTTCCTTCGCGTACAACAAAATTTTTTCAACCATACAAAAGGTGCGCTCTTTCTCTGGGCCCCACTGCCCTTAGACGGAAAGGAGTTAAGGGCTACGTTTCGGGCATCCAAATCTGCTGCTCGGTGGTTAGGGATTAGGACACTGACAACGAGAACGATCGAAAGATATGTTTCAATGTTAGAGAAGCAAGGTTTCAGAAAAGGGTCAAAAACAGACACATACCTCGCCAAGAAGCTGAGTCACGGAGATCCTAAGCCTTCCTTTAACCGAAGGGAGACAAAGCCCTTAAGAATGACGGCAGAATTCGAAGAATCTCCTTTCTACTAAGCATTTTTAACAGGACACCGCTTTGGAAATCTATGTCTCCCTCTGCAGACAACAAGCCTTGAAGGTTCTCGTCGATGACAACCTTGAAGATCCTATCGATCGCCCTGTCTGAGAGACTGTTCATGATCTTCCGTGCCATCAGACCTGTTTTGAACTCTTTGCCTAGCCTTTCTTTCCAACGACTCTCATACCTCTGTAGAAACCCTATAGTAAAATCTTCTTGTCTAATAGCTTCAGCCGCAACCTCGCCCGCGATCGAAGCGCAGACGCCTCCCAATATGACGCCTCCTCCTGTAGTGGGTTTGGTCTGCCCAGCAGCGTCTCCCACAACTAAGAGACTATTATTGTAAGTCTTCTCGATAGGTCCACACGTTACTATCCGACCTGAACGTATTGAAGCCCATTCTGGATTGCTCTTATCTTCGAAACGGTCCCTGACGAATCTTTCAAGGCGTTCTCTAGTGTCTGCTTCTTTGCAAGCTAAGCCGACTCTGGCTGAATCTTCGCTTAATGGGATTACCCACGCGAAAAAACCCGGCGCTATCCTTTCACCAGTATGAATCTCAACATAATCTGGGTCCACTTCCACACCCTTTAGGTCAGATTGAAACCCCGGTAACAGTCCCGATTGGTCTAACGGCTTCAACCCTAGGGCCTTTACTACCGATGAGGATACTCCCTCGGCGTCTACGACGATTTTAGTTTCAGTTGATTCTTTATCCCCATAGACAATTACACTTGCGTTAATGTGTTCTATGGCTTGGACTCTCGAGTTCAACCTTATCTGGGCACCAGCTTCTATTGCTTGCTGCCCCAAGAATAGGTCAAAAGATCTGCGATCGACGGCACAGGCCACGACTTTATCCCTTTCAACCGTGAACGACAGCCCCGAAGGCGAGAAGAAGCGTGCGCCTTTAACCTTGTTCTGGACAAAAGACCTGTGACCAGTGACACCTATACTTTCCAGCCCTTTCAGGCTCAATAGCCCGGCGCAATGGCAAGGACGCCCAATTTCTGTGTGCTCCTCCCAAACTGTTACCATAGCTCCTTTTCGAGATGCTTCACGCGCTGTGATGAGTCCAGCCGGCCCAGCCCCGATAACCAGGATATCTGTCTCTTCGGTAATCATAGCTTAATGACACTTTACCTATAATGTTAAACTCAGGCATTTCTGATTGGAGGCCTCTGCGCAGTAAAGTTTGCCTGCATGTGGTTTAAATCTTGTGATGATCAGGTTGTTTCAACTCTCGAACAGGTCTTGAATGAACTGTTCTAAACCGTAGTAATATCTTCTACAATACTAAACTAATATTCAAGCTGACATGGGCAAAGAGGATGCATATTGAGCACAAAGACCATATACCTCATTCTCTCTGCGATCATCGTGTTGGGCGTCTTAGGCGCGTGGTACTCATACATATATCTCAGCCCTTTAAAGGTGAATGAAGACTTTGAGGGTGGCCTCAGCGACTGGGTTGCAGACGCCGATGTCCCTATAGACCCCAATAACCCCAGCCACTCCGTTGAATGGAATATATCGCGCGTAACTAGTGCCGCCAAATCTGGCCAGTACTCTATAAGACTGTTCATCGATGGAAGCCAAGACGATGGAACAATATGGATAGAGAGAAAGATCGGCGCCAAGAGGGATTCGCAAGTTCAAGTCAAGGTCTCTTTCCAGTTTTATAGTGAACAAGAGAGCTTCAACACCATCGCTGCAGTAGTTGCTTATGCCGGAGTCCGTAGCCCTGAGAGCGAGGAAGATTTCACGGTTGTTGGGTCCGCCAACGAAGTTGCAGGCTGGAAGGAATACAGTCATGAGACGATTGTTAACACGGGTTCGAGCGAGGAACTGTGGGTTGCTGTGGGAGACCGAGATGGTCTATTTCATAGACGATGTTCAGTTAGAGATTCGATGATTTACATAGACCGATAGATTGACAATCTAGGATTGTGTCAAAGCATAACTCTAAAATAGGTGAAGAATTCCTTTAAAGCCACTAAAGGAGGGCTACTGTTGGCCAGGGTCCTAGTTTCGTTAAAGATTTTTCCTTCAGACATTGATGTCAACCGTGAAGTGCTGAAGAGGCAGATCGAGAAAAGCCTTCCGCTATATGCTTCTGTCTACCAGTTCGAGGAAGAACCAATAGCCTTCGGGCTTATAGCCATCATCGCACACATATTAATTCCGGAGGACAAAGCAGGCGGAATAGATGAGGTTGAGTCCAGCCTTAGAAAAATAGAAGAAATCAGTGATTTTCAAACCCTAATGGTCAGAAGGGTCTAAGGTTCACTATGTTTATATAGGAATTGCTAGCTCTGTTCTATAAGGCATGTATTTATCGGGTGATGGTGACTAGGGTGAAAGAGGCTCAGCTTAGGGTGGGCGATGCAAAGCAAAGAGATGTTGCCCGCGGAATCGCAAGGATCGACCAGTCAACCATGGAGAAGCTTCAGGTCTCAGCAGGTGATGTTATTGAGATTGTTGGCAAGAGAAAGACATCTGCTATTGCTTGGCCAGCCTACTCTGAAGATCAGAATCGAGGAGTCATAAGGATAGACGGGTTCACCCGCAAGAATGCAGGCGTCTCGATAAACGAATACATAATCGTCAGACGAGCCGATGTTAAAGACGCCGCAGGCATTGTCCTTGCGCCTATTGACATGCGCCTGAATGTAGATGACGACTTCACAAACTTCGTGAAGAACAGGCTTATGGAAAGAACCTTCATTGAAGGCGACACCACGCTTGTAATGATGCTGGGCCACCCTGTCCAGTTCACAGTGACCAAGTCACGTCCACACGGGATTGTAAGATTGACTTACGACACAAAGCTGCAAATCCTTGCTGAGCCTGCTCCTGAAGCTAAAGGCTTACCGCGCACAACGTATGAAGACATAGGCGGTCTTAGGGAGGAAATTCAACGGCTAAGAGAGATGGTTGAGCTACCAATGCGGCACCCCGAGATCTTCCAGAGGCTTGGGATAGATCCCCCGAAAGGTGTTTTGCTGCACGGTCCACCCGGATGTGGGAAGACGTTGCTTGCACGAGCCGTGGCTAACGAGTCGGAGGCGAACTTCTTCTCAATAAATGGTCCAGAGATTATGAGCAAGTTCTATGGGGAGTCAGAGGCTAGGCTTCGAGAGATCTTCCAGCAAGCTGAAAAGAGCGCTCCGGCCATCATCTTCATAGATGAACTTGATGCCATAGCCCCAAAAAGAGAAGAAGTCACAGGCGAAGTGGAGAGAAGAGTAGTCGCCCAATTGCTGGCGCTGCTTGACGGTCTGACTGGCAGGGGCAACGTCATCGTCATCGGCGCAACTAACAGGCCAAACGCTCTCGACCCGGCTCTAAGAAGGCCGGGCAGATTCGACCGCGAGATAGAAATCGGTATCCCTGACAGGCAAGGAAGACACGAGGTTGTTCAGATTCACACTAGAGGAATGCCTCTAGCCCAGAATGTTGACCTCAAGAGGCTGGCCGACATGACCCACGGATATACCCCCGCTGACATAGCAGCCTTAAGCCGCGAAACAGCTATGAAGGCTCTGCGCCGTTACCTGCCTGAGATTGATCTTGAAGAGGAGAGGATCCCGCCAACTGTTTTGGAAAAGATGGAGGTCACTATGGAAGACTTCATGAACGCCTTCAAGGAGATCACACCAACCGCTATGAGGGAGGTTGCCATCGAAGTTCCCACGGTTCACTGGGACGAGGTTGGCGACCTAGAAGATGTGAAGCAGAACCTAAGGGAATCAGTTGAGTGGCCTATAAAGAACACTGAAGTCTTTGCCAGAATGGGCATTAAGCCTCCGAAGGGAATTCTCCTGTTCGGTCCACCCGGTTGCGGTAAGACACTACTTGCACGGGCAGTGGCGACGGAGAGTGAAGCCAACTTTATATCGATCAAGGGTCCCGAAGTCTTCTCAAAATGGGTGGGGGAATCTGAGAAGGCGATCAGGGAAGTCTTCAGAAAGGCGAGGATGTCATCCCCGGCCATCGTGTTCTTCGACGAGATAGACTCCCTCGTGCCCAGAAGAGGTTTGGGATACGGCGACAGCGGGGTAACCGACCGAGTCATCAGCCAATTACTGACCGAGATTGACGGGATCGCTGACCTTCAAGATGTGGTTGTCCTTGCTGCTTCGAACAGGCCGGACATCGTCGACACAGCTGTTCTGAGACCGGGAAGGTTTGACCGGCTGATCTATGTTCCAGAACCCAACGAAGAAGGCAGGCAGCAGATTTTCAAGATACACACGAAGGATATGCCTCTTGCGAAGGATGTTAACCTCGTAGAACTGGCGCGCATGACTAAGGGTTACTCTGGTGCCGACGTACAGTCCGTGTGCAGAGAAGCGGCCATGATAGCCCTCCGCAGAGACATCAACTCCAAAGAAGTGGCTTTGGAGGATTTCCAAGAGGCTTTTAAGAAAGTCGGACCGAGCATATCGCCGGACATGGAGAACTGGTACAAAAACTTCATGGGACAGATTAGAAGGGTACAGAAGCCAACACCGCTTGTTGCCTGAAAACGTATGAAGGAAAGAAGACGAAATGCCTGGAAACACATGGAAGGTTCATCCCATCTACACAACTATCATCGAAATTCTGCAGGAGAAGGGGTCCCTTACTGACGTGGAACTCTTTGATGCCTTGAAAGCCTTCTATAGGGAGATAGGACTCTCCGAATTTAATAGAACCCTGATGAAGATGGAGGTCACTAGCTTGATCTCCGTCTCCTCGTTAACCAAGGACAAACGACTAATCCAGTTAACGAAAAAAAGGCAATAGAAATCCGTATCAGGGCTTTCTCAGGTACACTTCAACCTTTACCTTGTTTCCATCTTTTAGTTTTAGGCGGCTACGCAGATACGTTGGTGCGATAAGCTCGATCACTGACCTATCATAGTGAGTTCTAAGAGCCATAACGAGGGCTCCCTCTTCCCTGTTGTTTATCATGGCGCGGAAGCATTTTACAGATCCATAAGTCCTGTGCTCATTCTTGAACCCATCGATCTCTATACCGGGGTATGTCTCCAGTTCCTCCCGCATTTCGGCGTCATATTCACTGCTTATCTTCAGGTTCAGGGTTCCGGGATAGGGATCAAAGCCTAGCCTCTCTATGAACTGTTTCCTATAAGGCTCACGGGTCACGTAATAGCGACCTTCTCCAAGCCCGCTGAAGACAGTGCCCTCAATAGTTATGGAAAGTGGCTGTTTCTCCTCAAATATGCCGCTTAAACGAGAATGCACCTTCCTCAACTGAGCATCTCCCTGACCGGAGATCTTGACGAGGCTACCATCTCTCGTGGCGGTCCGCTGAATCCAGCCCTTCAGCTCAAGATCAATGAGCCGACGTGAGACAGTCTGTTGGGAAAGCCCCAATTTTTCGGCAAGGAACTTTGTTGAAATCTTTATGGTTCTGCTGCGCGCACCAAGCTCCGCCAACTTGAAGAGGGTAAAGAAGAATGCTTCGAGGTCTCTGTCTGGGGGTTTCAAATTCGGGTTTCACACCGACATGAAAGACGAGCCACATCTATAAAAGCCTTAAAGAAAAGACATCATGCAATTAGCCCTTTCTCCGACCTAGCAGTTTCCTCCTTAGAGACTTCAGTGTCCCGGAAACCAGTAGCACATGGACGGTTGCCTTTCCGTTTCCTATCTCTGTCACGGCAACTGTCGAGGCCTTTACCAAGTCTAGTGCCTTGTGGGAACATCGCAGTATGGCTTGGCTCTTCTTCGGATTGAACTCCACAAGGCCGAACTCAGTCTGGCTTGCACCATATTCACCAAACAATCTTAGGATGCTCGCCCAGATGGCGTCGTAGAAATCTCTCTCCTCAACCATTTGGTCGCTTTCGACCCTGACTGCGATGTAACGCTGTCTCATACGTCGGGGCAGTCTTTTCCCCTCCTGACCAGGTAGACGCCTGGGGCAATGTAGCTTGAGTTCAATCTTTTCCTGTTCCGATTGACTATCGATTGAGGGTTCTCTGAAAACCCTCGCATTGCATCGGGAAAGTCGAGACCGAAAAGGTAGGAGAGATATGCATACTCCTCTGGCGTCCTCAGTAGGTTTGCGTTGTCGGCTCCGCTTGAAAGGATTATTGGCACATCGTATTTACTGGCTACGCGGGTCTCCTTTCTAAGGTAGGAAAGAAGGCGGATTCTTTGGGAGCCCTGCAAGCAAAGTAAAGGCGCTATGTCGATCTCGACTGAAGCCGTCCCCCTTGAAGCGAGCTCAGCCTCAGCTGAATCGAAGAAACGCTTTCTGGTATCGGTTGAGGGAAAAGAAAGAATGTCAACCCTCCTGTCCTTAGCGGCTTGCCTGGCAACTGCCTTCGAGGAGCATACCACGGCTATGACCTCGAATTTCCTACGCAGATTACTCAAATTCTTAAGCAGACCAACAGTATTTATGGGCGTAAGGTTAGCTCTTGTGACAAGATCGACATCAAAGGTGTTACAGGCGTCTCTTAGTTCCTGGACCTCTCTCTGCATAACTCGCAGATCAAAAGATATTCCCATCGCGTTATACCCAAGTTCAGAGGACTTTTCAATCAACTTTTTTGCTTGATCTATTCTCCCAATGCGAGGGCAGAGATGCAGGTCCGTCAAGAACTTCATGGCAACATCCCGATCATCCGGCATGTTTCTTCAATGTCTTCAATTCTCGAGGTCCTAAACCTTATGCGTAAGTGTATCGGGTCGGCCCTACCAAGCTTGTGTTTGCCCATGAAGGCGGCTTGCTTATCAATCCTAAGGTACAAGGTCCCCTTCTTTGTACGCATTCTGAGCTCTTGAAGCAGAGTCTCCCTGTCCAACATCGTTAGGTTTGAAGAGATGTTTCTTAGGAGTGCCTCCGCCAGCTCAGGATTTTTTATTTGAGTCTTGTAGAACGTTATGGGGTTTCCGTACTCGCCCTTAAGAGTATTCTTGCTAAAAAATATCTGATCCAAGCAGTCGGTTGGGAAAAGGTTCCGGGCTGCTTTCAGAACTTTGTCCGAGTCCTCTGTTGCATGCGCTAGAAAGCTCAGCTCTAAATAGGCTATTAGGTTCCTTGCCAAGTGAGTCACACATCTTCTATGGGACAGCCAGTTTCTCCCAATATCTTCTCTGTTCAAGATTTAAGCATGATTGGTCACTGAGCCTTCTCTGAGCCTTGTTTGATGTATTCTATCAGAACCTTTACGTTTTGATCGTGCTTGCTTCGCCTTCTCATGTCAATTGGGATTCCACGCTTTAATGCATCCCTGAAACTCAAGCCTGCCTGTCTGAGCTCACCTTTGCTGAAGCCCTTTCCTCTCCCTTTTTTACTTTTTCGCTTTACAAATGGCTGAAGGCTCATATAGTTCCTCGCCCCAAAGATGACTATTAAACGATCAGAGATATAGTTATCGAAAGCCACCGTAAGACTAATATTCTGAAATGCCTTAGGAGACGAACGATCAAACAACTGTGGTGAGCAACTTGATACCGAAGGCTTTCTTTGTAACTGGCGGTAAAGCGGTCAGCAAAGCTTCGAGGCTTAACACTTTCGATCTCGCCTTGAGGAACGCTGGAATAGCCCAGTGCAACCTAGTCAAGGTTAGCTCGATCATCCCGCCAAACTGCAAGGAGACAAAGATAAAGCCTATACCCGCAGGAACCATTACATACGCCGTCATATCAAAGGCAGAAGGAACCGGGGAGACCATAAGCACCGGTCTGGCATGGGCCGTCGAGAAGAAAGGCAGTTACGGCGTTGTGGCTGAGGCATATGGAATAATGAACCAGGCGACAACGAAAAAAAAGCTGAAGAACAGGATCAACGAAATGGCGAAGATTCGAGGAATTGAGCTTGGCGAAGTAAAATTTAGAATTGAAACTTTAGACGTGCCAGAAGACAGCTACGGATGCGTTGTGGCAGCTCTCATCTACCTTCCATAATCTTTTAACAACTTCTTAGAGCAGAAACCATGCATACAGGTCGATCTACATTCCCAAGAATCTATGGACCGTATTGGGACCCAATTGCTACTCAGGAAAGAAAAGAGCTAAGAAACCAAGCCCCGCACTTTTCTTCCGGCGCTAGTTAGGCCTCTGAAGACCCGCCCTCTGCCCTTCCCAAGGTTCAGTTCAGGCAGGAGGGTTCTGTCTACAAGTATGACCTCGAACCACTTGTGCCGTCCGTCCTGCCAGACCCAGTAGGAGTTGAGGACTTCGAGGTTTGGAAACCTTCTTGCAGCCCGTTCTTCAGCGATCAGCCTTATGCTTTTCGCGGGCTTATACTTGGCAACTCCCATACGCTTCTGTCTTCTACCAGCCCTTGGTCGCTGTTTCCTGAGACCGCCTGTCCTCACACGGACACGGACAACAACATACCCAGGCTTGCCCTTGTACCCTAGCCTGCGGGCTCTATCCAACCGTGTAGGCTTATCAACCCTGAATGTTACAGGCTGCTTCCGCCATAGAATAACCCTTTCCTGCATCAAGTCATGGACATAGGAGGATTCAGGTTTCCTCCAAGCCCTCGCCAAATATTTGTATGCCACTTTGACACGGCACCCTAAAGCTAAGCCAATGCTACGAACAGGCAGAATTTATACCTTCTGGTGTGTCTTTCCCATTCCGCCTAATGGTTTTACAAGTCGATTTTTCAATATGGATGGAAACCATATCTTGTCAATCCCTTGTTTTCCTTAACATATTCACACCAGCGGGTAAGCATGTCGTCTAACTACATATTATCTTTGCAGCCAAGATATGAGCCCCTGGAACACGACGCTCAGACCAAGTCTTTGATCGACGATGTTTCCTTTGTTTTTCTGAAAACACGCTCATTCATACTTAAAAAAAGTGTCCTTTGTGAAGCCTCAACCATTTAGAAACTGCCATTAGAAGACCACATTTCTCTTTACGGAAAGGGTTATTTTCTAGTGAGCCAAACTTGAGATGAGGATGTGTGAAAAATGAGGACTCCAATCCGAGTCACGGTCTGGAACGAGTACCTACATGAAACCAGAAACCCGAAGATCGCTGAGATATACCCAAACGGAATCCATGGCGCAATAGCCAAGTATCTACGAGGCCGACCAGGCTTTGAGGTTCGAACTGCAACTCTGGAAGAGCCTGAGCACGGTCTAACCGACAAGACCCTTAACAACACTGATGTGCTTGTCTGGTGGGGGCATATGGCTCATGACAAGGTGAGTGACACTGTCGTCGACAAAGTTTATCACAGAATAATGGGCGGAGGCATGGGGCTGATTGTTCTCCATTCTGCGCATTACTCAAAAATCTTCAGACGACTTATGGGCACAAATTGCAGCCTCAGGTGGCGGGAAGCAGGCGAGAAAGAGCGTTTGTGGGTTGTTGCGCCCGGGCATCCGATCGCTGAGGGCATAGGTGACCATTTCGAGATTGAACACACTGAAATGTATGGAGAGTATTTTGACATCCCAGCTCCGGACGAGATCATCTTCATTAGTTGGTTTCCTGGAGGCGAAGTCTTCCGTAGCGGCTGCTGCTTCTACAGGGGCATGGGAAAAATATTCTACTTCCGACCTGGGCATGAGACCTTCCCCATCTACCACGATCCAAACGTTCTCAAAGTAATCGAGAACGCAGTTCGATGGGCAGCACCAGTCGATAGACCTAAACCTTTGACTATACCATCAGCTATCAACGTGAAACCGCTTGAAAAAATGCCCTAATCTCTTTTTCTTTATATGCGGTTACATCGGTTCTCCCCCACCCACGATGCCCCAAGTCATATCGAAAATGCCTTGGCAAGTTGATATCTTTATAGGACCGAGGCTTAATACTATCTAGCAACTTAGGTCGGTCTCCTTGCTCAGCAGTTCGATCTTCAGAGATAGAAACAGGCTCTCCCCATACTATATTCCCAGCAGGCTTCCCCATAGAGACCAGCAGATGAGCCTTCTTTACTCTATCTATAGCAACATGATTAAAGAAGTCAGGAAAGCTTATCCTCGGTTCACGCAGGTCATCGGAGACACGGGAAGTGGGAAAACATGCACAACAATAAGATTTGGCGAAAGGATAACAGAGTATGCGGAGAAGGAAGGAATCAGCCTGAGACATGCCTACGTCAACTGCAAGGTGGATGGGACTGCTCGTTACGTTCTTTACGGGAACCTCGTCAGAAAGGTGGCTCCTGAGATAGCGACGAGGAGCCTAAGCCCTGAGGAGATGATCAGACAGCTTGTTGAATACCTAGGAAACGAGGAACTATACCTCATAGTCTCATTTGACGAGATAGACTACTTCATCCAAACAAACCCAAAAGAACACATCATCTACGACCTTACCCGTGTTACAGAGATGCATCCTGGCGAACCGTCTCCAATCATCGGCGAAATATTTATTGCGAGGTCTCTTAAATGGCATGAGCGTCTTGAACCTGGAGAACGATCCACCCTCGGAATGGGTATAATAGAATTCCCAAGATATACGAGCACACAGGTCAGAGACATATTAGAAGACCGTGTGCAAGAAGCCTTCCTCCCAGGCGTGGTCGAAGAAGACACCCTGAACCTTGTGAGCGACATAACAGCCAGTCCACCAGTCAACGGCGACATACGAGTCGGACTAGACCTTCTATATTATTCGGGCAATCTAGCTGAGAACCAAGGGTACAATAGAATTCTGCCAGACCATGTCAGGAAAGTCTATAGCGAAACAAACCCAACTATAACCTCGGAGGACATAATGAACCTCGACGAGAACGGCAGGATGGTCCTCTTGGCGTTTGTACGTAGCCTTAGAGCCAGCAGGTCGGCCTATGTTGGACTCCGAGACGTCCGGAAGAGCTACGAGGTCGTCTGCGAGGAGTTCAACGTCAAGCCTGTGGAAAAGTTTGAGGAGTGTGTGCAAGATCTAGTTCACAGAGCAATAATCGACATGAAGTCGCTAACCGAACTAGGAATCTCTGGAGCGTCTCTCGTAGACTTAGAGAAATTCCTTGGCAAACTTATGGAAAGGCTGGGCAGGATTTGAATGAAGGTTAGGGAATGGAGCATTTGGGGAGAACTTGAGCGGGGGCTCGGTGGAGGAAGCAAATTCAGAGTTCTGCTCCATCTGGCTTTAAACCCTCAAGAAACGTTCACAAAGTACGCTCTTGTGAAAGCTACTGGGTTGCGAACACCCTCAGTCGAAGGCCATCTTGAAGTCCTCCTTGAGTTGGGTTGGGTGAAAGAGTATTCTTACACACCCAAGACCTACCAGATAAACCTTGAGAATGAAGTTGTCAAGAGCCTACTCGAATTCTTCCAAAGATTAAGGCGCGTCAAAACAAGGTCCGGAAAAACCTCACCAACAAAATAGCTGAGCGTAGAGTATCCTCCCCCTCCCTTTGTCTTCACTGATATCTTAAATATTATTGGGCAGAGCTCTAAGCGGACGAGAGAGGAAGATCGATGAGGAAGAAGAGCAGGCTCACACTAGAGGCTGATGAGTCAGAGCTAAACTTGACTGACCTACTCGTGTTGAAGAAGGAGACCTGTCTAAACCCTTGGAACGGAAAATGCGGAAACACTGACATAGCCCTCTATATCATGTACAGGGGGAGACGCCTCCCAATATGCCGGGATTGTTGGGAGGCCATCTCGTCCAAAGACATTGAATGGACGTATGATTAGATGTTGGATGATCTTGAGTCAATAGATGGAGTCGGCTCAACCACAGCGTCAAAGCTAAGATCCGCAGGCTACACAACAGTTGAAGCAGTGGCCGTTACACCTCCACGCGAGATCATGGAGAAGACAAACTTGGGCTTCAATACAATCCTCAAGATCCAAGAAGCTGCCAGGCAAATGGTTACGTCTGAGTTTAGGACGGCTCAAGAATTTTATGAGAAAAGGAAATCGATGAAGAGGTGCACGACGGGCAGCAGGAAACTCGACGAGATTTTAGGCGGCGGCATCGAAACCCAAGCCCTAACTGAACTCATAGGAGAATACGGTTCAGGGAAAACCCAACTCTGCCTGATGCTATCTGTTACCGTACAGCTTCCCCTTGAGCAAGGCGGACTAGGAGGAAATGTAGCATTCATCGACACCGAGGGTACCTTCATGCCTGAACGGGTCTACCAAATCGCTTCTGCAAAGGGGTTAGACCCTCAAGCCGTTGCCAACAATGTGCTCGTCGCAAGAGCCTACAACAGCAGCCACCAATGCCTCCTAATAGATAGGCTCTTTACACTCTGCCCAGAAAACAACATCAAGCTCGTTGTCATCGACAGCATGATCAGCCATTTCAGAGGCGAATACCTTGGACGCGAAAACCTTTCGGAACGGCAGCAGAGACTAAACCAGTACCTCCATAAGATTGTCAGGCTTTCCGAGGCCTACAACCTCGCCGTAGTCGTAACGAACCAAGTTCAAGCTGATCCTGCAGCCTTCTTCGGCGACCCAAACAGGCCTGCTGGGGGAAACATTATGGCTCACGCTTGCACGCATAGGGTTTTCTTCCGGAAAGGAAGCAAAGGTGTCAGAGTCGCTAGGGTGATTGACAGCCCATATCTACCCGAGGTTCCCACCCGTTTCCGGATTACAGATAAAGGCATAGAGGACACTGAGGAAGAAGGGGAAGACCTGGAATAACCTGCCCTAGCTAGTATGCTTTGACTATATTATAGCCAGACGCTTTCCTGAGCCTATTCATTATGGCGAGACCTAGGCCTCTTGTGGGTACGCCCTCGGCAACGATTATGTCAACTCTCTCCTCATCGAATTCCCGAAGCAACCTAAAGAGATTGCTTGCTGCTGTAGCCAAATTGTCTCTGTCCCCAAGAGACTTGACCACATCCGACTTGTAGCGGGATGCCGTCTGGTCCGTGGCTAAGATACCCACCTTTTCCCCCTCCTTCATATGATAATCCGCTAATTCTTGCACCTTTACGATGGTGGCGGCCAATTTTCCTTCAACTAGAACAACTCTCGCGTTCGGCGCATAATGCCTATGCTTCATACCTGGAGAACGGGCTTGAGCAAGCGGGATCTCAACTTCAGCTACCGCAACAGGATGCAACGCAACCAGACCGAGCATATCTTTCAGCTCCTCATATGGCACTCCGCCAGGTCTTAAGACTTGAGGCGGATCTGTGGTCAAGTCCAGGACTGTGGACTCCACACCTACCCTCGTCGGGCCAGCGTCCAGTATCAGGTCAATCCTGCCCTCTAGGTCCTGTCTCACATGTTCAGCTGAGGTCGGGCTAGGCCGTCCTGCCAAGTTGGCACTCGGCGCGGCAATCGGTACTCCAGACTCTCTGATCAGAGCCAACGCAACCTTAAAGTCTGGCATTCTTACAGCCACGGTGTCCAATCCTCCTGTCGTAGCCTTCGGCACGATCCTTGAAGCCTTCAAAACCAAGGTCAAGGGACCAGGCCAGAAAGCGTCTATTAGTCTCTCGGCATCCTTTGGAACCTCTTCAGCTATTCTGTACAGTTCGTCTCTACTAGCCACATGCACTATGATTGGGTTGTCTAAGGGCCTCTTCTTGGCAGAATAGATTCGCGCAACCGCTTCCGGGTTTAAGGCATCCGCGCCCAAGCCGTAGACCGTCTCGGTTGGGAAGGCTACGAGGCCGCCGCTACGGATTATGTCAGCGGCCACTCGTACCTTATCAATCTCGGGCTCGTCGCGGTTCACTCTCAGTATAATCGTCCGCCTCAATCCATGTCACTCTCTGGCAGCCCTTGGGGGATATTCGCCAAAAGGCTTGGGAAACCACACTTTCTGCTACTGCTTCTTATAGACACTCGCCTATGAAAAAGCTTATCCCAACACGAGACGCAAAGCTTTCTTGTCAGAGGCTGTCTTTCATGTCTCCTAAGACCCGTCGCACAGAAATGAAAGAATCTCCCATTATCTCTAAGTATCAAAGCATAGTAGAAATATTGGCTGACCACGAGTTAGCCAGCTTGGGCGACGCTTACGTCAATTTCATCTATTCCTTAGCTCTGTCTAGGAAGATGGGAAAGCCTATAGGCAAAAGGATGAATAGCTCGACACTTGCCTCAGCCCTCAGAAAAGCTAACCTGCGTAAGCTTCTGCCTTCTAGAACAGACCGCCACAAACAGGCCGATGCTGCTGAGTCTCTAATCGTATACGCTTGGCTTGCTGGAGCTATGTCTTTGGACGAGACGCTTTCCATTATTGAAGAGGAGAATAAGGAGGACGATTTGTTCGCTCTTCTTCTGCGAACCATTTTAGTTAAGCTGAATGTGACCCATGATAAGGTTTAATAGAATCATGGTAGACCTCATTGCGCAGACGCTGCTTGATCAGAGGTTGAGGGGGTGAATCTGTGAGTGAGGTCTTGACCCCGATCGCTTACCAGTTAGGCGTTGGTGGAATCTTAGGCTTCGTCGTCGGCTATGCGTTCAAGAAACTGGCAAAGATCGTGGCTGTCTTTGCTGGGGTGTTGGCGTTTGTACTCATCTATCTGGGGTACGAAGGCGTCATCAGCATAAACTACAACGAACTGGCAGAGATGATCGGGAGACTGATGGGAATTGCGGGTCAAGCATCAGGCATCATAACAGCAGTGATAGCTAGTCTCCCCTTCGTCGGAAGCTTCATAGCAGGGGCCGCCGTAGGGCTAAAACTGGGTTAAGCCTAGGCATATCTGTAGATAACTTTCTCAGTGCCTATCCTTGCCATTCTTTCAGGGCTTTGTCGAACCCCTCGCTAAGTTCTTTACCTCTTTGAAGGATCTTTTCGACAGCCCCCTTCAACGCTTCTTCAGGTTTCTTTCCCTTCTTCGTACGGACTGAGACCACCGGCTTAGAGATCAATGGGTGGGTTATGTCATAGCTGGCAAACTCGACATCCTCGTCTTCCAAGAGAACTGATTCCAGAAGGTTACAAAATATGTGCCCTTCGCCCTCAACCTCTATCTTCATTTCTTCAGGTGTTCTTTTAAGGACTTTTAGCCGCAAACCATCTTTCCCCTCATAATGTTCCTGTGCCGTAATCCGATGCTGTCTTCCGCCTCTCAATATTGCCACATGTCCCACACTCTAGTTCTCTGCCCTTGCTTGACAAGAGGCTTCCACATCGCGAACAGAAAGCGTAGACGACGCCGAGGTTTTCTTCTTTGGTTGAAAGGTGATATGTCTTGTTTCTGTCGCTTATGACCTTGGCGCGAACGATGTCTCCGACTTTCATGGCATCGAATATGTTTTCCGTGTACCTGAAGCTGACATCTGAAACGTGAACCATCCCTGAAAAGAACCCTGAGATGAACTTCTTCCCCACTTTCTTCATCCTAATGACTGCCAGCGAACTATGCACGTTTATGGCGTTTCCTACAACCGTGCTACCAATCGTAGGAACGTTCAGGTTGCGTGCGGCAGGATAGACTGAGACCTTCTTGCTGGCCAAGTCCATCAAGACGTATCCAACGCTTTTGGAGTGTATGGCTCCATCGTCCACATACGTTCCCGAGTCTGGAATGAACTCTTCGATAACGCCTAATTTCTCTCCGGGAACTACAAACTGGCCGCTTCTTCTATCCTTACTCATAAACGACACATCTGTCTCTGCCCAGCCTGAAGCCAAACCGTAAAGAAACGAACAGAAGCTCCCATATTAGCTTTGCTGTCAAGAAAAAAACAAAGTCAAATCATTGAGGATCATGAACCTGTTCTTTTATGCTTTCCTAGAACTTATTAGTCCTAAGAACTCTGTAAAGATCTGCCTTAACTGGGTATATCCTCTTCTTGTGGAATTTGAAGGTTCGGCGGATGAGGATCTCTATCTCGTAGACTTGGTCTATTCTCCCCTTAAGCTCTGGTATTCTCTGCCTCAGGAAATCACGTACTGATTCGCTTCTCTTATGCAGAGAATAAACAACATCCGAGATTGCCAACGCTTTCTTCAGGAACTGTACATCTGCTCCTTGCTTCCAGGTTCCAAAGGGCGGGTTCATCAAAATTGTGTCGAAACGTCCTCTAATGCATTCTATGTCTCCAGTAACTAGGTCGACATTGGCGCCAATCTTCTCAACATTCGCTCTAGCGGTTTTTACAGCCGCGCTATCGATATCGACGCCGACCACCGAGCTAGCCCCCAACAGCGAAGCTGCGATGGCTAGAATTCCTGACCCGCAACCAAGGTCGACAACCCTCTTTCCCCGGACATTGTTATTTGTCACCCCAGCCACATACGCCATTCGTGCTGCGCTCTTGGCATCCAAAGTATATCCTTCCCACTTCAGTCTCGGCTTAGGGCTTGGAGCGATTTGCGAAAGGACGATCTCGAGCTGCTTCTTCCTCATCAAAGCCAATCCAGACCGTGAAGATGCTTGCTTGAGTCTTGTTTTAGATAATCCCCTCTCTTAGGAGGTCTTCCCATCTCATCTTACCAATCATCACATAAGCCTCCTTCACTGTGAGCACAGGTTTAGTGAAGACCAAAGGCTCGTCTAGGGCTACTCTTGGGCAAGCCGTGTTCACATATGCTTCCAAAGTTGGGAACTGCGAAAGCGTCGTAGGAGTTATTTCTCGCATAGCCAGCAGTACAGCTTTCTTCCAGTTTTTTTCCAGATCTTCCTTAATTCTTACTGCGACTTCAAGATTTCTTTGGCCCGGCTTCAACCCGATTAACACGCCGAAGTTTCCAGCTTCCTTCGCTCGGCTGATTTCTGCCCACCGCCTTTTCAGAATCTTCTGCACATCTGTCTCTATAGAGTATGCTGTCTTCTCAAAGGGGTCGGCAACTATGGTGGGCTTCATCGTTGCGAGTGACAGCCCTAAGGCGTGGAATCTTCCGCCTCCAACAAAAAGAAAAGCCTCAACCTTCCCGGCGATCAATTTTGCGTTGCTGTAGTCGCAGCCCAAGACTTGTCCTGGATATTTTGTGTTCCCTGCGTCGCCTATGTACACAGTTTTCCCAGCGCCTTCGAGAATCTTCTTTACCTTATTAAGCGCATGTATGTGTTGGACAGTTGACAATAATCCGATTTTGTTCCATAATTGTAGACGGTCGACAGCTTTCTCTACTGCGGCCTTAACATTGACCTTAGATCTTGCTTCCATGTAAATAACAGATAGCGGAGTCTCTATGTCTCTCATCATCCGAGTATGCCCGTAATGGACTATGAGATCGACGGCGAGGGATTGGGTCTCGCAGATAGGTAGATCACAAGCGCCATAACATGGATCGCCTGAGACTATGGCTATAGCGCCGGCATCCTCTACGATGGTGGCTAGTCGGGGACCATCAGGTCTCAGTCCTTCAGGCAGCTGAACTAGAACCCTCTTGGCTCCGCGTTTCTGTATTTCTTCTTTGAGCCGTTTCTCCTCAAGTTCGAACAGATTTTTTTTCATTTTGAACACGCTGAAAAATGTGATCAGTTAGCCTTCCGTTTAAAAGCTGAGCCGCGGTTCCACTTAAAGATTTTTCAAGGTCTGCACAACGACTTCGCGATGCCTTTTCCCTAACTAGCTTGGCATGATAAAATACATTTGTTTGGTAACGCAGCGTGTTTACCGGACGCGTAGGCTCTAGGGATGGACCTGAAATCCATAACTGCTATATAGACTTAAACTTCACATTTAGTGTCGACAAGAGATGAGAAACCGTTCAAGACTTGAAATCTATCTGGATTTGATACGAGTGGTTTCAAAACAGTCAGACATTATCAACATAGGACGGAAAGCCAACCTGTCTTTGGGTGAGACGAAAAAGCATCTTGAATTCTTGGATTCACAAGGACTCGTAAAGGCTGTTGGACTTGATGGAAACAGACCCAAATATGAGCTAACGCAAAGGGGACTTGACATACTTGAGGCACTCCAAACACTAACAGAGCACGGACATCCTCTTCTCAAACATGCCTTGCACTGAGATAAACTAGGAAAACCAGTCGGAAAAGCTAGTCACTTATTTTAGCTCCTTAAGGACCTTGCCATACTTTCTACAGATGTGGCAGTAAGCGCGGCTTTTGACTTCTAGAGAGGTGACAGAAAGGATTTCGTGACCGCAATCCAGCAGGTAACGCCTATATAAGGACATAGGATGGTCCACTCCAATCTAGGGCTGTGGATAGAGGTTTAAAGGCTTTTCCCATTAGCCACTGAAGGACTGTGATTTCAATGAGCAGTAAATTAGAGAAAGCAAAAAAATTGATGTTGGTGCTTCGGTTGATACTTCACAAACGGCTGTTCAATCATCTTAACGGTCTTTGGCTCAGTTGTTAGGTTTCTTCGAGAGGGATATCGAGGTCTGGGTCGTCTCGCATCCCTTTGCCTGTTGTCTTGTCGAGGACAATCCGTTGTTCTACCGTGGCGACTAGTTTTCGGGTTGACGCGACTACATCTGGATTGACGGATATGCTGTCGATTCCGCTTCGAACAAGGAACTCTGTGAACTCTGGGTAAACACTCGGTGCTTGACCGCATATGCTCACCGTCTTTCCGTCACGGTGTGCAAGTCGTATGAGCAGCCTTATCGCACGTTTAACCGCGAGGTCTCGTTCGTCGAAAAGATGAGCGACGGTTTCGTTGTCTCGATCGCATCCAAGGATAGTCATAGTTAGGTCGTTACTTCCGATGCTATAGCCGTCTACATACTGGTTGAACTTGTCGGCGATGATGCAGTTGCTAGGTATCTCAGCCATGAGCCAAACCTTGAACTCTGGGCCTCTTTTTAGTCCTTCTTCCTCAAAGATCCTATTGATCCTCTCCATCTCTTCAACTCTTCTGCAGAAGGGAACCATCACCCAAAGGTTCTTGAGGCCGAACTCATCTCGAACCTTCTTCGCTGCTCGTACCTCAAGTCTGAACGCTTCGACGTACTTCGGGTCGTAGTACCTTGAAGCGCCCCTCCAACCCATCAGAGCCGAGGGTTCCATAGGTTCGTACTTTTCTCCGCCTTTGAGTTCTCTGTATTCGGATGACTTGAAGTCGCTGAAACGCATGACAACTGGTCTAGGATAGAAGGCTGCACAGATCTTCCGGAAGGCTTCAGCCAATCCATCAACAACCTTTTCAGGGTGCCCGGTCTCGATGAGGTAAAGTGGATGTTCACCAATCTCACTGGTCCACACAAACTCTTGCCGAAGCAGCCCTACACCATCAGCCGGTAAGGCTGCGACCCTTTCTGCGATCTCAGGTTCGCCAAGATTTACGTAGATCTTCGTGCCTGTCACCATATAAGACTCCGCCACTACCATTGCAGCAGCTGCCACTTCCTTCTTCTCGGCGGCCTCTTCCAATATTCCTTCGTAGACGACGCCCAGTTTCGCATCGACAGTCACCATAGTCTCGTCGGGGACAGATTCTGTTGCTGGCTTCCCTCGTGACGCCGTTCCGACAATGCATGGTATTCCGAGTTCTCGTGAGACTATGGCGGCGTGACAGGTCATGCCTCCCGAGTTTGTAATGATGGCTGCTGCCTTCCTCATGGCTGGAACCCAGTCTGGAGCCGTCATCTCTGTAACGAGTACTTCTCCTTTCTGGAACTCGTTGATCTTATCTACCGTCGGTATTATGTGAACCTTACCTATGGCAAGCCCTGGAGATGCTGGAAGCCCTTGTACAAGAACTTTTCTCTGGGTCGTGGTCAAAGGCTTCTCCGGTTTTACCTCCTCTTTCTTCATCGCCCAGACAGTTTCTGGTCGTGCTTGGAGTATGAAGAGCTGGTTTGTCCTTTCGTCTAGGGCCCATTCAAGGTCCATAGGTTTCTCGTAGTGGTCCTCTACGATTATGGCATATTTAGCTAGCTCCTTGATCTGCTCGTCTGTTAGTATCTGCTTGTCTTGAAGGTCACCCGGCACAGGCCTCCTTTCTGTTCCTCCTGAATGAAGTCTTACGAGCTGGATCGTCTTCTTCGGAACATTCTTCCTTACGATGGCGAGATCAGTCTTCCTCACATAATACTCATCAGGGGTAATCGTTCCTTGGACGATGAACTCACCGAGACCCCACCCAGCCTCTACTAGAACAACGGTTCGATCTCCGTTGGCAACATCCAAGGTGAAGATGACCCCGCTGGCCTTGCTGTAGACCATCAATTGGACAGCCGTGCTGAGAGCAACGGACATGTGATCGAAGCCCTTTTGAATCCTGTAGAATATTGCTCTGTCTGTGAAAAGACTGGAAAAACATTCCTTTACTTTATCAACAACCTGTTCATCGGTGTGAACATTCAGATATGTTTCCTGCTGGCCAGCAAAGCTCGCATCCGGCAGGTCCTCGGCTGTGGCTGAACTGCGGACCGCAACGAAGGGATCGTTTTCACCTATCTTCTTGGCAAGTAACCTGTAAGCCTTTACAATCTCCTTCCCAAGATCTGGAGGCATCTTTGCCGTAGCAACCATCTTTCTAATCCTTGCACCTACGCTCTGTAGCGTTCTGGTGTCGTTTGGATCTTTGATCTCCTTTAGAATCTCGCCCATCTTCTCATCGAGCTTGTTCGCCCTTAGGTAGTACCGGTAGGCTTCTGCGGTTGTCGCGAAGCCGTAGGGGACAGGAACCCCTGTTCTCTGTGTCATCTCTCCTAGGCTGGCGCTTTTTCCGCCAACTAGGGGCACATCTTTCACGCCGATCTCGTCAAACCACAATACATATTTTCCTTTTTGCGCTGGCAACAACTCTCACCGAGAGACTTGACTTGTCAATTCTTCGATGACTATTCTACATGGTGTCGGCAGTTTGGCTTCTCCACGCTTTAAGGCTTCTTTGGCTACTTCCACTCCGTCCTCGTTGACTTGGACCATTATCACAGGCTGGTTCGGCTCCACGCGAGCTGCTCTCCCAATGGGCTTGCCAAAAGCCTTTTGCATACCATCCTGCAGCCTGTCAGCGTGGGCTCCAAAGATCATCTTGTTCTCACGCAACACAACATGGGGAAGAAGAAGAACGCGCATGAAGAAGCTGTTTCCCAATTTTTCTTGAAGGTGACGGTTTACCGCGACTCGTGCCGCCTCTAGGGCATTATGGCGGACTTGGACTCTCTTCTCTGAAATGAGAGAGAGCTGATAGGCGTAGCTGCTTGAAGCCTCCCCCATTGTGAACTTCGTGATCTTTGATGGGGGAACTCCGTGTATGTACTTGTTTCTCGTGTAAGGCATGCCCTTGACTTCGCGGTAGTTTCGTGCCTTCATAGTTCCATTCCTCTCAGCATACAGAGAGCGCAAATATTTAAATCTTCGTTTTTCCCGCGCCTTTCAAAATTGCCTATTCTCTCAGGGGCTTGCTCTTGAACCAGATCCTCGCTAATTCCTCGTAGTTGCCAAAAACGCCTCTCAAGATCGGTAGGTATACTTGAATCTCTTCATCTGACATGTATTGAAACTGGTACTCGCCTGTGTAGGGGGACGGCTTGCCTATCCTCGTGATGAATTCTATGTGTAGCAGGGGGTCACCTCTCTTAATGGTTATCGGAGTCCTCGAGTTGCTTAGGTTGACCAGCTCCAGCGCAAGTCTACCGACGAAGCCGCTATGAACCTTGGCGGCATTCAGAAATGATAGACCCGCCCTGCCGTATCTGCTCTTGGCCGTCAAGTGGGCGACATAATCTGGAGGCGTGAAGACAACCTCTTTGGATATGAGGTTCCTATGTTCGAGGTACTGAAGCGTCATCTCATCCTTCACCGTCAAGACATAGCTGTCACCATCCAAGAGGCTCATGTCGAACGGATAGATGCACTTGTACCTTTCAATCAGGTCAAACAGTTTATCCCTGCCCAATATACACATGATTCTCACCGACAACAGCAAGGGGAAACTCAAAAGATAAACAACCGGACCCCTTAAAAATCTAGCTAATAACTCACCCAAATCTCCTCGCTGTGCACTAATGCTGCAATACATCTCTCTGTGATTGGCGGACCAGGGATTCGAAACTGGGAGATTTTAGGAAACTCAAGTTTTACTTCTCAATGGATGGAAATCCACTAATCCTTCTAGAACCTAATGTGAGGTTTGTTTATTTTTACACAATTCAAACACCAACGCTCCAAGAGTTCCCCTTAATGGCAATCTGGTTGCTACATGGTCTCCCACGTATGTCCATATCATCAGGTCCTTATGTGCCAAGTTCCTTAGTAATCTGGCTAGATCGTCTATGTCATGTTTGGTGTAGAATGGGTTGACTTCAACTATCTCCTTTCTTACGGGAAGGCGTATTTTGTTGAGGATGTGATCGTTAAATATGAAAGTGTATGCATCAATGTCTACCACATATGAGTTTTCCACGATCGCTACGGCGTTTCCAGACCTCAAAACCCTCCCTTTACTCCTCAGGTCATCAAATAAGTCTTCAGTTAGTTTCAGTGGATAGTAACCTAGATTCACGACGCCTCCTCTCTCCTCAAACCCCATAGTCCTAGCCAGTTTACTCCAACGAAACTCGTAGTCTACGCCTTTATCCTCGTTCAACATTCCAGCAGAAGAAGCCTGGATCTTGAAGTTGAGCCTTCTATACAAAACGTTGAAGCCCATGCTTTCGAAAAGTTTTCTGGCAGCTATGTTTTCTGGTTCTACAAAGGCATAAACTCTAGTGACGTCGAACCAGCCCAATGCCTTTTCCAATAGCTTCCTTCCTATACCTTTCCGCCTAAACTTCCTGTGAACAAGAAGACCTCCGAGCCATCCGCATCTGTGCATATACCGCATCGCATAGACGCAACCCACAGTTGCACCGTTCACCTTGGCTTCAAAGATTTCAGCAGACTCCAAGCCGCTAAAAACCTTAAAAAGCTGCGTGTCCGCCAAGTAAGCAAACCGTTCGTCGCAATGATTATCGAACAACTCTAATATGCGGCTTAAATCCCGACATTTGTATACTTCAACCTTTGCTTGACAATCCATAGATCCAGTGACACCGCAAAGTGATCCATGCGTGCTAATACAGATTTCTCGAGGTTTCCCCATATATCTCTTCAAGCTTCCTTCTTTTCTCCTCTTCCAATTGAGATTGGTGGTCTCGAATCTTTTCTCAGCATATCTCCTTTGTCTCCTCCCTCAAGTCCATTCTATTCGCGAAGTGGCGACCGTCGGGGAACCTCCCACCAAAAGACACAAAGGCTCCGCGACACGCTAGAAAACTGGGTCAAACGTTAGCGAAAGCGGTCAAAGAAAAGACATAGTCGGCAGTTTTAAGATCCACTTCGCCTTCTTTGTCTTCGTTTTTTCTGCGCAAAATCGCAAATGTCAATAATAGGGCATTCGACACATCTCGGATTTTGCGCTCTGCATGTATATTTAGCCAGAAGCCAGAATAAGCCGCCAACCCTTTCGCCTTTGCCCCAAGGTATAAAATTTTTCAAAGCCACCTGAATCTCCTCGTACTTCGCATCTGGCTTAACTAAGCCAAGTCTCTTAGCAATTCTGTCCATATGCGTATCAACAACGAAGACTTGACTATAGCCGTGGCGACTTGCAAGCAGCACGTCCGCGGTTTTGGGTCCGATTCCCGGCAGTTCCATAAACCTCTCTCTAGCCTCCTTCTTTGAAAGCGCAAGGATCGGAGCAAGGTCGCCTCCGAACTTTTCTAGAACAGCCTTCGACAACTCTTTGATTCTTTTCGCCTTGACATTGTAGAGTCCGCCGCTCCTAATAGCCTCCCTAATGTCCGCCTCCCTCGCGTGCGCCAGAACCTCCGGTTTGACCTCAAACTTGGTCGTTAATCCGTTGTAGGCTCGGATACAGTTGGCCTCACTGGTGTTCTGGGAAAGAACAGTCATGATGAGGTGTTTGAACTGGTCTTTAGAAGTTTCTTCGGGGTAATGCACAGGCCACCATTTAGGACCATACTTCTGCTCTAAAACGGGAACAAGCTTCGCGTCTAAAGTTTTCAAGCTTCCTCAACACCATAAAATAATTGCTGGATTGAGGTTATAAGTTCCCTCAAACAGAAAGATCATTAGGTGAGGTTTGTGAGTGTACAGATTGATGAACAATTTTCAATATGCATACAATTGAATGGCGGGCCCGCTGGGATTTGAACCCAGGATCTTCGGCTTTCCTTGGTAGGCTTCATACCATAGAGGGCCGACGCGTTGTCCTGGCTACGCTTCCCGAACGAGACCTCGCATAGGCCTCATTTCACGGGCCCTTCTCTCCCAGCTGAGCCAGTCTAGAATTATGGCTTGGTTGATTTAAACCTGATGTTTATAGCGGGAAGAATCTGTTTAGTTAAAGGTTCATATATCTGCTCATAGATTTGATTTGTGCCATCATCCAGTTGCAGCGGCGAAAAATAATGAAAGCCCCCGTGCGAGTCGGTCCTCTTGACAAAGAGAGTGAACAGAGGTTCTTCGATTTTCTAGACAGGGACAGAATCCTGCACATCTTCACAATCTACGACCTGAAGCACATGCAAGAGAAGACCGATGTCTGGGTGGCCTTCAGAGACAATGAGATCATCGGCTACGTCTTTGAATTTGATAGTAGAATAGTTCATACGCACGGTGATGTTGGCAGCATCACTGACCTTCTGCGGTTTATCAGTCTAGATGAACCAGTGTTCGTGATAGAACCCCATCACCTGGAAATAGTTGTGAGACTTTTCGAACCTGTTGAGCCCACAGATTCTTCGAGCAAGGGCAAGATCACGAAATACGTCGTTATGAAGATAGGCTCCAATGTACTTCAGTCAATCATAAGACATCAAGTTAAGAGACTAGGAAGCGAAGATACAGAAGAAGCCTCAAAGAGTCTCGGAGAAGAGTGGGGGAAAAGGGTTGAAGAGGCAATCAAAAGGGGGTTTGCCTTTGGCGGGTATCACAACGGCTCATTGGTATCTCTCGCAACGGTCCCAGAAATTATCGAAAATCTTGCATTCGTCAGAGGTGTCTACACTCTCCCTTCGTTAAGAGGCAGAGGTCTCGCAACCTCGACATGTTCAGCGTTAGTGACAGAAGTAACAAGGCTCGGCATGGATGCTGTCCTTTGGGTCGCAAATGACAATCTTCCAGCCAGAAAGGTCTATGAAAAGATCGGATTCAAGGAAACTGGACACGTTCTCTTGGGCTTCAAGGCAAGAAGGAGACCAGTCTAATTTTTGGTGTTTGAACTAGTCAATCATCACCTGCCGCCAGAATGTACGGTTTCAACTTGTAGGTTTACTGCGACGGCTCTGGCCACAAGGATACTCCAAGGCTCGTCCCTAATGTTCACGAGCCCGTAGTTGCTATTCTCTCCGTCAAACCTCCCTTCGGCAGGCTCATCAGCATGCTCGAACCAGTGGTAACCCACCACAAAGGACTTGCGGACTAAAGCATTAACAAATTCTTCGTAGTATTTCGCCCTTTCTGACTGAGTTTTGACTGGCACCCCAGCTCCTCTAGTGTTCGGTAAACCGGAGTCCATTGCCTTGAAAGAGAATTCGCTGGCCATAACGGGTAAACCCGTGACATTATGGATTCGCTCAAGATTCGCAAGAACTCTGTTGAGGTCGTCACTGTAGGGGTTTGTATAACAGCTCATAGAGACCACGTCTACGTAGCCTATGCACCCTATCAGGGCTTCGTCTGGAGGTTTAAAGGCGTACCTACATCCAAGGATCAGGTGATTCGGGTCGTATCTCCTGATTGCATCATAGCAGACTCTAAAATACTCTCTTGCGATCACTTCTAAAAAGCCAAGCCTATCAGCATAGGCTGCATTGTTCTTCGGTGCATCTTTTTCAGTCAAGACTTCCTCAAATGATGAAAAGCCAGTCTCCCATGCTTTGTTGAGCGATGATATGGTCTCGTATTTTTTGTTGAGGAATTCAACTAAGGCCTTCTTCCCTTCTGCCTCAGGAGGAAGAGCCATATAATCATCAAACAGCTCCTTTTGAGACCGCCAATCAGCTGTCCACCTTAACTCGTTATCGGTGAAGTAGCCTACCAAGTACCGATCATCTTTTCTTAGTGCACATGTCTTTTGAGCTACTTGATCTGCGACTTTCACAAAAGTTTCAGAGAAGTAGTCCGTAACATTTCCGCTAAGCCAGTTTGCGCCTGCCTCAATTGCAATGTTCAAGATCACAGTGTAAGGCATCTTTTTTGTGAAGGTTTCTTCGCTTGACCATGCGCCTATGGTGTTGAAACCCCAGCCCAAAAGCCTTTTCACAGTTTCTTCCGCCCAGGCATCTGCAGAACCATACTTCCCCGATACAGCTGTGTTGTATGGATTGTACCCTAAAGTAGGGGCGTAATCAGCCCAGTAGCTCACATGATTCACGCCTTTGGATATGAATAGGTTGCCTTCAGGATCAACTATCCAAAACTTTCCTTCTATCTTTTCTATGTGGAAGAATCCTGTTCTACGACCCTTCAAGAGAGCAAATCCTCCGTACTCATCATAGCTCGAATTCAGGATAAAAGCCTTCAAGGCATTGTAACTCTTCTCGAGCTCAGCAATCCCTGTAGATAAAGCAGATAGTTGGTCTCTAAGTTGAATAATAGAGTAAATCAGGAACGCGTCAAGGGAAATGACGAGGACCGTCACAAAGATGACGGTCTTTGTAATCCTTCCTTTCATTTATCCTCGCTTCCAAGTCAACCTTTAAATAGGCTAACTGGAGGGAGCACCACTATGATTGACCATTCAAGACCATTCCTCGGTTCCCCGCTGAAAAAGCTGCTCAAGCTAGAACAAACTCCAATATCCTCTCTTTCTCTTTCAACGAGTTGACAATCAGGTCTGGCCCTTCTTTTCTGAGTTCTTCAATCGAGTACGCTCCTGAAGGAACCGCTATACACCTCATATTCGCCCTTTTAGCAGCGACCACGCCAAATACCGAGTCTTCCACAACCACTGATCTTCTAGGCTGACATCTCAGACCTGTTGCACACCTTATAAAGATTTCCGGGTCGGGTTTGGGCCGCCGAACCTCATCCGCTGTTATGATGATATTGAAGTATCCGTCGATTCCCTTTTCTGTAAGCACTTTGTTCACAACCTTTCTGTTGCTCATTGTCGCCAAAGCAATCTTCACTTTGCCATGTAATGCGTCTACAAGATCCATTGCGCCCTCAAAAAGCTCTTTTCTTCTGGTCAGTCTCAACTGTGTCATAGTCTTCTTCTCTACAAGACCGTCTATCAATATCTCATCGAAGGGTACACCTGTGACTTTGAGAGCCTCCTTGAACATGTTTCTGGCACCGATCCCAATCATCTTCTCAAGAAATTCATCACTAACTCGGCAACCGACCTCCTTGAGCACCTTCTGGAAAGAATGTACAACAACGGTTTCTGTATCCGCCAGAGTCCCGTCCCAGTCAAAGATGACAGCATCAAACATCTCGGATGCTCACCATTTTTGTGCCAGTTCGCCAACATCGACCAACGAATCGTCTAGCCTAACTTAGCTAACAAAAACATTATGAATCTTACTGTTGATAGAGAGATAAAAGACCATCTTCTATTAAGAAGGTGCTAGATCATAGTCTGATGCTCTTAGGATGGAAACCGCGATGGAGCTAAGATGGGACCCAATATTGCGCGAATGGATCATAGTCTCAGGTAAGAGGGGAGAAAGACCTTTACTGCCCAAGGGTTTTTGTCCTTTCTGTCCTGGGACCGAGGAAGTTCCAAAGACTGGCTGGACCGTGTTAAGTCTCCCAAACAAGTTTCCAGCCTTGCGCCCTCACGCCCCGCTTCCTGATGCTGAATCCGATAGTCTGTATCGTAGCAGACCGGCTGAAGGAGTTTGTGAGATCATAGTATACACGCCTGAGCACGAGTCATCCTTAGCAGACCTAAGCGTGGAAAATATCAAGGCTGTAATAGACCTGTGGACGCAAAGGTTCAGGGAGCTGGGTGAAAGAGACTACATAAAATACGTCTTCATCTTCGAGAACAAGGGACGTATAATCGGTGTTACGCTTGATCACCCACATGGCCAGCTTTATGCCTTCCCCTTCATTCCGCCCTTGGTCAAGAGAGAGCTTGACTCAAGCAAAAAATACTGGAAACGGACTCGAACTTGCCTTTTCTGTACTGTGATCGAGAAGGAAAGGAAGGACGCCCTCAGAGTAGTATGCGAGAACGAAGACTTCATATGTTTTCTTCCCTTCTTTGCACATTGGCCTTTCGGCGTCCACATATATCCTAAAAGGCATGTAGAGGCCTTAACCGATCTGACAGAAAAGGAGAAGGGCAAGTTTGCCTCGATTCTGAAGAAAGTATTGAAGAAGTTCGACAACATGTTCAACATGAGTTTTCCATACATGATGGTGTTGCACCAGAGACCGACCGACGGCAACCCCTATCCCTATTACCATTTCCATGTAGAATTCTACCCACCATACAGAGAAAAAGATAAGATCAAGTACTTCGCAAGTGTCGAAACAGGAGCAGGAACGGTCACTTTCGATTATACTCCGGAGATTAAAGCCCAAGAATTAAGAGAAAGCCTAGATACATGAAACTCCATCTAGCAAAAGCTTCAAGACTATCATGATTAAAGCATAACAAGTAAGATTGGTAGAGAGGAAGTTACAGGATGAATGAAATGGTGATTGTTTCTTCTCCTGGAAGAGCTGATTTTCTTAATACGCACCAAGACTATAAAGGCTTACCTGTTGTGCCCGTCGCGATCAACCTCAGGATGCGTTTTTATGCAAGACCGTCAGGAAATAGGTCTTTCACAGTGAATTCTCCTGACCTTGAAAGATACAATGAGCCGTCGACTGACATCTTTGAGATTAGAGAGAACGAGATGCTGGGGGGAAAGTTTTTCGGAAACTACTTCCGCGGAGTCGTAAATGTGCTAGTCAAGAGAGGCTTGGCAAAGAAGCTAAGAGGCATGGATATCACTATAAGAAGCATGATACCTGTGGGTTCAGGGCTGTCCAGTAGCGCGGCGCTCGAAGTTGGTTTCGCCGAGCTCCTAAATCACGTCTGCAACCTCAACCTTTCCAAACAGGATTTGGCTGAGATAGCCTTCGCCGCGGAGAACCGTGAAATAGGAATCCCTTGCGGGAGGCTTGATCAGTACGGAGTTGCCTTCGGCGGTATTATAAAGCTCGAATGCCGGCCGCCTTACAGAGTCGAACCTCTTCCCTTCAAAGACCTGACCTTCGCCATCATTGACTCAGGCATTAGACATTCCACAGGCGACATTCATCCCAAAAGGCAGGATGACATAAACAGAGGGCTCAAAACTTTGATGGAGAGCCCCGACGTGCCAGAAGCGCTGAAAAGGAACCTGGGATACCGATTCGACGAGCCGATATGGGAGGAGATAGATGGCAATGCGATCCAGGATCTACTGTCAACTATGGACGACACAGCAAGACGCCGGATCCTCTTCACCTTGAGGATGCAGAGATCGACGGAGTTTGCCCTCAAAATCCTACGGCTCGAGAATGTTAGCCAAGGTGAGATAATCCGGAACCTCGGCGAAGAAAGGTGGAAAAGAATCTGGAAAACACCCATCAAGGAGCGCAGCCACCGAATTCTAGGCGAAGTGATGAATGATCAGCACGCTATGCTGAGAGACCTTTACGATCTCAGTCTGCCAGAACTTGAAGCAATCTGCTCAAGTGCTCTAGAAGCAGGAGCGTACGGAGCGAAGATTTCCGGCGCAGGGATGGGTGGAAGCATCATAGCCCTCGTCAGAAACGAGGAAGAAGGCAGAAAGGTGGTCAACGCCGGCCTACTCATCGGGGCAAAGAACGGATGGGTTTCAAGAGTAGGAGAAGGCGTGGGAGTCGAATCAACAGTTTCCTCGTAGGCGACATTTTAGTTTTTCTGGTTCACAAAGCTCATTCAAGACCTATTTTCCTGCTCAGCTTTTGGGGCGAGACCTTTAAAGCATTGTTTTCTATTATTTAGCCTGGGTTCGAATTATGGTTACTAATCTACCTGCTGAGGCGAAGGCCAAGTGGGTGGAGGTCGCATCTTGCCGATCGACGCCTCAAAAGATAAAATTGATGAGGGAGTTCATCTCGCTTGTCCCAAAGCATAAGGGAACAAGTAAGCTCTTAGGTAACGTTAGACGACGCATAGCTGTTCTTGAACGCGAACTTGAAAAGTCAAAGACAGTTAAGAAAGGCGGGGGCATTGGAAGCTTCTCAGTGCCTAAAGAGGGGGCTGGACAGATAATTATCTTAGGTCCAACAAAAGTTGGAAGAAGCAGTCTGTTGACCTCGGTGACGAACGCCAACGCGGAACCGTCTCCGATCCCGTATGCCACGCGTAGGCCCGTTGTGGGAATGCTCCAGTACTATGATATACAATTTCAGCTCGTTGAGGCGCCGGCCTTAGTTGAGGGCGCGGCTGAAGGGAGGATGGAAGGACCACAGATTCTAAGTCTTGCAAGGAACGCTGATGGCTTGATCCTTATGGTCGACTTGGCCGAGGAGCCGTTAAAACAGTTCTGGGTGCTCCGTTCTGAACTCGAGCGAGGCGGGATAGTTATCGAGAAGTCCGAAGGCGAGGTGGAGGTAATCCGGCGAAGCCTAGGAGCGGGTGTACAGATCATCGGGGGCGGGCTGTCAGTTGACTGCACCTTAGAAGATGTACGAAGGTTGCTGAATAGTTACCAGATCAACTCGGCGCTAGTGAGAATTCGCGGCAAGGTAAGTTTGGATGATATTGAGAACTCGCTCTTTATGAGCAACGTCTACAAGCCAACGATAGTTATCGCAAACAAGTCAGACATAGTCGGAGCTGAAGGCAAACTCATCCAATTGAAGGAAGCCCTAAAGGAAAAAGGCGTCTCCATTCTGGCTGTCTCCTGTAAGAGTCGTGAGGGACTCGATGAACTGGGTAAGCACATATTCCAGATGCTCGGCATAATGCGAGTCTACGCCAAGGAACCTCTGGAAAAGGAGCTCTCTAGAAAACCGATTGTGGTGGAAGAAGGGGCAACGGTTTTAGAAGTAGCCAAGAAGCTACACAGCAACCTGTATAGGAGATTCAAGTACGCACGAATATGGGGGCAAAGCGCAAAATACCCCGGCCAGAAAGTCGGATCCGACCATGCGATGAAAGACGAGGACATAATAGAGATCCACTGACCTCTCTTATGGTAAGGTAACCCAACGCCGAGAGATGCTGGTCACACAAACGCTGTTAGTCTACAGGTGCTTATCGCCTTGTTTAATAGTGGCTTGTTAGATCGACCGTCACTCATAATTAGCCAATTCTTATTAACCTGATCATCCCCTATATAACATAATTCACGTCCAGTGCCCTTGGGAGACGGTGACATGTCTGAGTTTGATGAACCTCGGATTCGCTGTCCTAGCTGCGGAAAAATGGCTCCGGCAATGAAATATTGTATATACTGTGGGGCAAAGCTACCGCAGCCGGCTCCACCAACCGTAGCTCCGCCCACTCCTACACCGTCCGCGCCTCTGGCAGTTCAGCCCCCAGCTCTTCCTGCGGTCGGTGTACGAGACGAGTTCGCCAACTTGATGTCGGGAGTTACCGCTCTTCATGAAAGGAAGGCGGCATTGCTCGAGCTTTTCCAGTCTGGTCAGGTTTCGGAAAGGGTCTTCCTTAAACTCTACAATGAGTATGCTACCAGGCTAAGCATTTCTTTAAGCACACGCGCTGATAAGATGAAAGAGATAACAAGCAAACTGGATGGACAGAATAAACGTCTCAGCGAGGTCGGGATGGAACTTGAGGAGCTTGATGTCCGCAAGAAACTAGGGGAGATAGACGCAAAAGAATACAGCCAGAAAGTGGACAGCCTAAAGAAAGAGGAACGGGAACTCGGCGACTCCATAAAGATGCTTAAAGAAAACATTGAGACCTTGAAGAATATACTCGCTGAGAAGAAGCCGAGCGAGATCCGAGACCTCGAAATGAACGTGAGAACATACCAGAGTCTGCTCGAGAGGCTCGTTGAGGAGGGGAAGATATCAGCGGAGACGTATGAAGCCATCAACCCTGACATTGAAGAGACGCTGGATTTCTTCGATTCTCTCACAAAAGAACGCAAAGATAGAGAAAAAACGCTCAGAGAGCAACTTGAGACTCTTCAGACTAGATATAAGCTAAGCGAGCTCTCAATAGAGGAATACGAGAAAAAGAAGCGCGAGCTACAGGCGGAGATTGACAAGATCTGGGCATAATTCTTGTTACATCTAAATCCCTAGAGTTCCTTCTCCAACCAGCTTTCATCAAAAAGAAGAAGTGAGACCTCTCAATCGCCATCATCAAATCCTGAGGCAGTAACAATGAGATTCCAAGAGTTAGCTGATCTCTGCGAAAGACTGGCGGCTACGACTAAGCGTACTATGATGACAAATATTGTTGCCAATTTCTTGACAAATCTAGATGATATAGAGGTTGAGTCGGCGGTATCTATGTTGCTTGGCCGTGCCTTCCCAAAATGGGATGAAAGAACCCTTGACATCAGTTGGGCAACCCTAAGTGGAATAATCAAGCGGCTAACCCAAACAAACTGGAAAGACTTCTCAGCCGTCTTCAGACAGACTGGCGACATCGGAGCAGCCACCGAGTCGGTATTTCTGAACAGTAGGGTTCAGAGGCAAGCGACACTTTTCGAAAACCCGCTAACAATACTCGAAGTAAGAGGAGTCTTAGAAGCCATAGCTGAATCCTTAGGTCAGGGATCCAGAGAGAGGAAGGAACGGCTTATAGAGTCGCTTTTCGGACGGGCTACACCTCTCGAAACCAAATATCTTGTCAAAATTATAATCGGGGAGATGAGAACAGGGTTTCACGAAGGCCTCATGGAAATCGCAGTCTCGAAAGCTTACTCTGTCCCACTTGCGACTATTCAAGAGGCAACGATGTTCACCGGAGACATAGGCGAAGTGGCGGCCATATGCAAAAGGGAAGGAGGAGAAGGCGTTGCGAAGCTGGGTTTCAAGGTGTTTAGACCCATAAAGCCCATGCTTGCCCAGACAGCTGAGGATCCAGAAGAAGCCTTGAAGGAACATGGTGGGAAAACTGCGTTCGAGTATAAGCTGGACGGGGCACGGATCCAAATTCACAAGTCGCTTGATAAAGTTAAGATCTTCAGCCGCCGACTTACCGACGTCACCGAAAGTCTACCTGAAGTCGTGCAGCTAGCCCGAGAGGAACTCAAGGCAAAAGAGGCCATTCTGGAAGGCGAGGTCATAGCTCTGGGAAAGGACGGAACCCCTTTGCCTTTTCAGCATCTTATGCGTCGCTTCAGAAGGATCTACGAGGTGGATAAGATGGTTGAGGAGATTCCGATCAGCCTCTATCTTTTTGAAGCGATATACGTTGACGGCCAAAATCTGATCAGCCTTCCGTATACCGGAAGAAGAAGGAAGCTGAAGGAGATAGCTGGAAGAATTCAATTGACAAAACAGATTGTTACAGAAGACCCCGAAGAGGCAGAGATATTTCTTAGAGAAGCTGTGGACAAGGGGCACGAAGGTTTGATGGCGAAGAGAACAGATAGTGCCTATACTCCCGGGGTACGTGGCAAACGCTGGTTCAAGGTAAAAAAGACCCTAGAGCCTCTGGACTTGGTGATCGTGGCTGCTGAATACGGCTACGGGAGGAGGCACAGCTGGCTGTCAGACTACTACCTCGCAGCAAAAGAAGAAGCGACTGGCGAATTCCTCATTGTGGGAAAGACGTTCAAAGGCCTGACCGATGAGGAAATGACGGATATGACTCGAAGACTCAGAGATATAACTATAGAAGAAGATGGGCACAGGGCAACTGTTTTGCCGAGAATAGTTGTTGAAGTTGTCTTCAACGAGATACAGAAAAGTCCCAAATACAAGTGCGGCATGGCACTGCGTTTCGCTCGTATAACACGAATCCGCTACGACAAATCTCCTGAAGATGCAGATACGATCAAGAAAGTGCGGAGGTTATATGAGGAACAGTTTGAGAAGAAGGCCAGATACGTCTGAAGAAAGATGGAAAGAGTACCGTCTGGAAGAAATGGGCTCAGAAATGCTCGTAAAAGCCTTAGAGTTGCTTGCTCCAAAAACGTGTTAAAAATTGATGTGTCAACTAACCCGGATGACATCACAGCCATACAATACTAGGAAAAAATGGATTTCATACAGTTTATTCAGGCGTAACTCTCACGCTCAACTTTGATCATATCTCCGAGAGGTAAACGGGGAGATCTTGTACCACCTGAACCGAGTGACGCGGTAGTATGGTAGAAGAGAACGAGGCTTATGGCAATTTGGGTTGGAACGAAGACAACTTTTTTAGTGAGCTACAAGCATACATGGTTTGAACGATGCGGTGAGTCGGCATGTCCGAGAAGGCATCCATTGTAGCGAAAGCGTTGATATGTTCCGGTGCTTTGAAATTTGGGAGCTTCAAGCTTAGGTCTGGGGTGACGAGCCCGTACTATATTGATCTATCCTGGCTTCTTTCTTCGCCTAAGGATTTTGATTGCATCGTAAGCGTTGTCGTTGATGAAATCAAGGCTCTTTTATCCTCAAAGCGTATAGATAAGCTCGCGTCAATCGAGTTGAAAGGTGCGCTGCTATTGCCCAGCATCGCCTGTAGGCTGAAGATGCCCTGCGTGATTGTGCGGAAAGAATCTAAAGCCTACGGCCTAACTGGAAGAATAACTGGAGGAGAAGTAAAGGAGGGAGAACGCTTAATATTCTTCGACGACGTGGTTACGAGTGGCCTATCCAAACTTGAAGGCATAAGACCGATTGAAGAAGAGGGGGGAAAGGTTGAGATCATCCTCGTAGTCGTGGACAGAGAGGAAGGTGGAAAAGAAAGCCTAGAGAAGCAGGGCTATCAAGTTAAGTCGGTGACAACCATATCAGGCCTCGTAACCAGTCTTATTTCTCTTGGAGCCTTGTCCCAAAGAAAAGCCCGTGAGATTCAAGAATACTTATCGAAGAGGCAAGTCTAGAATTACCGTTACCTAAATAACCAAAGATAAGTAGGAGGATTGCCAGCACAAAAAGGATTTCGATTGATTCTATCCGGATGCCTCTTTTCTAGGGTTCAATAATGAGCAGTCGGGCTAAAAGACCTAGCTCCACAGATACTTTCTGTGAAATCGTTTTGCCCAAATATTATTGGTTGTTGCGATGACTACACATACAGGTGGAAAGCCTTCTCTCTTCAAGAGCTTTACCTCGAAAGACTTATATCCAATACTACTTCAGTACTGAAGGTTTAAGACCGATGCTGGGGATGGAACCAATTGAGTGCAACCATCAAGCCCTTCTCCGCCATATTGGGCGGAGCGACTGGCATATCTCCTTACAAGACAAAGTTTGAACGCCGCCTCAGCGATCTAAGAGAGTTCTTCCTAGACCGAAGCTTCGTTGAACAGATGCTTACGGGGGGTGATGACCCGCTGATCTACGAGGTTTACGAAATTCCTCAGAAACCGGTTGAGGGGATGTTCAATGTGGGCTGCACAGTTATCTACCCTGGTGCAATCAGCGGTGAATACTATTTGACGATGGGACACTACCACCAAAAAGAAACAACGAGTGAGGTCTATGTTGGGATGGAGGGCAAAGGAGTAATATTAATGCAGGACCGTGAAGGAACGACAGACTCTCTCGCAATAAAGCCTAACGTCGTTGTATATATTCCGCCAAATATAGCTCATCGCACAGTAAATACTGGAAAGAGAAATCTTTCCTTCCTAGCCATCTACCCATCGGATGCGGGTCACGATTACAACACCATGAGAACCAAAGGCTTCGCGAAACTGATTGTCGAGAGGAATGGAAAGCCTACGATTGTAGATAATCCACGGTTCACGATGCAATAATAATATATGGAAACTAGTTCAGAAGCATTAATACTCTGCTGATGTGTGAAAAAGAAAACTGTCCATAGCCATTTGACTTTGATCCCATCTTACTTTCTTTTCATCCATTCGTTACATATGCGAACCCCTTCAACGGCGTCTCTTGCAGCCGCATCTGCGCCTATCTTTTTAGCATAATCTGGCGTTATAGGGGCACCGCCTATGATCACCTTAAGCTTGCCACGTAAGCCTGCTTTCTTAAGGCTGTTCATGACATTTTCCATTTCTATCATCGTTGTCGTGAGCAGTGCTGACATTGCGATGATATCTGGATTGTGTTTCTGCACAGCTTCAACAAATTGCTCAGCAGAAATGTCTACGCCGAGGTCAACAACATCAAAGTTTGCAGCTCTTAGAAGGGTGATAACAACGTTCTTACCTATGTCGTGCAAATCACCTCTAACCGTGCCTATAATGACTTTTCCAGCAGCTCTTATGTCTCCGGCTTTGAGATGTGGTTCGAGAACTGTCATCCCTTCCTTCATTGTCTCTCCTGCCATTATAAGCTCCGCTAAGAAGTATTCACCGTCTTCATACTTCTGGCCAACGATCTCCATCCCCTTCGCCATGCCCTCGATGACCGCCCTGTACGCTGGTATGCCTGCTTTTAGGACACCGTCAGATGCCTTCTTGACACCCTCTATGTCAAGGTTAACGACAGCGTCTCTTAGTTTCCCCAAAATCTTCTTTTCACTCGGCATATACATTCATCTTTTCATTTTTTCTCTAAAGTACCAGCAAACTTGCTTAATTGTCTTTCCGTTCATTGGCTCTGGTTTCAAGGGGTGATCGCAATCTTGATGCACTCTCCCCCTGCCATTTTCTGCAGGGCGTTTTCAACCTCTAGAAGAGGCATCAGATCGGTTATCAAAGGTTTCCCTTTAAAATCTCCGCTCGAAATAAGTTTATACGCCTTTTTAACAGACAAGGGCGTGTGATGAAATATCCCCTTTAAGGTCAAATCTTCGTAGTGAATCCTCTCCGTGTCCAATGATATCTGTGAACCTGAAGGGCAGCCTCCGAAAAAGAGGGTTGTTCCGGCTTTTCTCGTCATCTTGACGGCGAGTTCCCAAGTCTGTGGCAGACCAACTGCTTCAATTACCACGTCAGCTCCCAGACCTTCAGTCAGATACTTCACACGGCTTAGCTGATCCTCTTTTGAGGCGTCGATCACGACATCGGCTCCTAAAAAACTAGCAGTCTTCAGACGTTCTTCTCGAAGATCCGTGACAATGATCTTTGAGGCTCCTTTGAGTCTTGAAAGCTGGAGGTGTATCAAGCCTATCGGTCCACTGCCAATTATTGCGACTGTGTCACCTAAATTGATGTTAGCAGCCTCGTTTCCGTTGACTGCGCAGGCGAGAGGTTCAAGCAACGCGGCCTCTTCGAAAGAAATGCCGTCGCCAATTTTGTAAGCATTCTGTCTCACTATTAGAGCTGGTACGCGGATGTACTCCGCAAAGGCGCCATCAAGACTAAATCCGACAAGAGTCTCCGGCAGACGATCGCAAAGGTTAGGCTTCCCAACCTTACAGAAGAAACAAGCATTGCACGGCGCAGAGTTTGCTACGGCGACCTTGTCACCTACATTAAATTGGCTTGCTGCTTCTTGGCTGACTTCTGCTACTATCCCCGCAAACTCATGTCCGAGAGTTATTGGTGGCTTGACTTTGGGATGACCCCTTTTATACATCTTAACATCTGTGCCACAGGTTAACGCAGCCTTAACCCTTACTAGCATTTCTCCAGGACCAATCCGTGGTATGTCGATCTGCTCGAGTTTTAGCTTTCCCGGCGCGTAGAACCTTGCTACCCTCATCGTCCCTTCCACAGAATCACCTTCGCTATTCAATACATCCATGTTCTTAAAGATTAACGTGAAGAACCAAGGAAAGGAGATGCCGCGCATCAAGTGAAGGTTTTTGAATACTTTGCAGTTTATCGCCAGAAGTTCCATTCATTTCTTGAATACTTCTGGCTAAAGAGGTTTTGAGCTATCCGTCTTTCTTCAGAAGTAAGCCCACTCTTTTCCAGTATCACAGAAAAACTCTTTTCGAAACCTTGCTGAAGAGCTTCTTTGACTCTCTGGATCTGTAGTTGGCATCCGATTTCATCGGCAAGGTTCGTCACTGACTTCTTCTTGACGTCAACCTTTCTGGCCCTTTGACTTTCATCTGGAACGTTCAGTACCTTGGTCAGCAGATTGAGGTCAGTGCTGACGAGTAGAGTTCCGTGATGAAAGACTACCCCTTTCTTCCTAGACTGAGCGTTGCCAGAAACCTTCTTTGTGCCTACTAGCAGGTCGCTTGGGGGGTCGAAAGCGAGGGCTATTCCAAGACTCTTCAACCCCTCAATTATGCCAGAGCATAAGACGCTATATGAATCGATAATGTCAAGTCCCTTTAGAAGCGGATGGTCCGCCTCTACTGCTATGCTGCAGTTCAGGTTTCCAAGATCATGATAGACAGCCCCACCTCCGCTGAACCTCCGCAGAACTTGTATCCCCCTGTCTCTGCACACCTCAAGGTTGACTTCCGCCTCCACACTCTGCGAGTATCCAACAACCACTGCGCTTCTGTTCCTCCAGAACCGTACTGTGGGCGGGACTTTGGCCTCGATTCTGGTGATGAAAAATGCTTCTTCAATTGCTAGGTTCATAGCAGCTTGATTGGGAGTCTCAAGGTCTAGGAGTCTCCACTTTTCCATATTCTTTCCCTTGGACCAGTCTTGCCATTTTTGATGTGCAGGCTGTACTGCGGGGTCCAACCGTAATGGCTGAGAATCGTGCAAAGCTCATCAATTGACCAAGAGAGATACGCTGGTTGGGAATGCCTGTCATTGTTCACTGCATTCTAGGGATTCCGCCTAGCCCCAATATAGTACTTATTAGTTACCCTGCAGTAACCTCTATCCATCTTCTGTATGTGCGTTTTCAACCATTCATTCCTATTTCTCTTGAACCCATCGCACTCCTTCGCATGGTCTGGATGGCTCTCTAAGAACTCAGAGAAGTGTCCACAGGGGAACTTATTGCACTCAAAGCAGACTTCAACTCCTCTCTCCTTAGCACAGGGCTTGATCGGACATCCTGGAACTTGGCACCCTCCTTTGCACGGCTCAACGTTAAAACATCCACTCTCGACCTTAGTATAGTATATGAGTCCCTTCAGGAACTCGTCATAGTCAAAGTCAATGCCACCGTATCTTGGAACCCACTCGGGATGATGGTAAGCCTCCACCAGTTCCTTTAGCTCCCCTGCCAACATCCTAAAGTACTTTCCTCTGTATGTACCACATTCTCCACAATTAAGACCACAGTAGCCAACCAATCTCCATGCTTCATCAAGATGCAACGTCTGACACCCGTGATGAAACCATACAGGACTCAAGTATATAAAATGCTAATCGTTCTCTCCATCAATGAAGAAAACAATTACGATAATGGGTTTGGGTTCATCCTATCAGTGGTTAATGGAGAGGCTAGCTGTTATTGGCAATGAGCTTTTGAGAGGTCACGGTGGGTTATTGTTCGGGCCCTATGCCTGATCTAACAAATTTTATTTAATAATAGGTGAATCCATCATAACCGTGCAAGGCTGTCATGGATGGGTATTCGAGTTGAAAGCGATCGTTAAGACTAGACGTGGACCAGGAAACGTTGAATTAAAAGAGGTAGCCGTTCCCACAATCAAGCCTCACGAGGTTTTAATCGAGGTCAAGTTCACCGGGATCTGTGGAACCGATGTTCACATTTACCACGACTTAACATTCTATACTCCGCCAGTCATTCTGGGCCATGAATACTCAGGCATAATAGTTCAGAAGGGTTCCGAGGTGAAAGGTTTCGATATTGGAGACCGTGTAACCTCACCTGCAACCATGCCCTGCGGCGAGTGCCTAATGTGTAGAACCAACCACGCCAACCGATGTGTAGGAGAGACGAAACGAATCCTAGGCACGCATAAGGCCGATGGCACATTCGCAAAATATGTAGCCGTCCCAAGCCAGATATTACATAAGATACCTCAGCCTCTTTCTCTGGAGGAAGCTGCCGTTGCCGAACTCGCTGCATGTGTTGTACGAGCTGTTTACGAAAGAGTGCGTATTGAACCTGGAGACGTCGTGGCTGTTCTTGGCCCGGGCCCCACTGGTCTCCTGGCTCTTCAGGTCGCAAAAGCGGTTGGAGCCGAGAAGGTGATCGTTACAGGCGTAGGCGCTGATAAAGAACGTCTGAGAGTGGCCAAGAATCTTGGGGCAGATATCATAATTGACATAGAGAAAGATGATCCTGTGGAAACGGTTAGAAGACTGACTGACGGCTGGGGTGCAGATGTCGTTCTGGAAGCAAGTGGAGCATCCTCAGCCCGCAAACAAGCTTTCGACATGGTTAGACGCTGCGGAAAGGTGGGCCTGATCGGGCTTACAGGCAAGCCTACGGACATCAACCTAGACAAGATTGTCGAAGGCGAGCTTGACGTAAAAGGGTCTTGGGGCACTGTATGGACGAGCTGGCGGAGAACATTAGACCTTCTCAGTTCAGGACTAATCAAAGTCTCCCCATTAATCACTGCAAAATTGCGATTAGATGAATGGCAGAAAGGGTTCGAGATGATGGAAGGACGAAAAGCCCTAAAAGTGCTGTTTGTCCCATCATGATACATAAACGGTCATAGAGCTGCCTGGTTAAAGCAGATCCTCAAGGAGGAAATATCTGAGAACTTATAAACTTGGGCATACATGCCCGTAGAGTGTTGCAGGTGATTGGTGAATGGATGAGTCTTTCCGTTATGATGTGGCTGTTATCGGCGCGGGGATAGGTGGCTATGTATCAGCAATACGATCAGCCCAGCTCGAAAAGAAAGTAGTGCTGATTGAGAAGGATCGACTAGGGGGCATGTGCTTGAATTGGGGGTGCATACCTACAAAAACTCTGCTGGCAACAGCGGAACTTCTGTACAAGGTTAGACGGTCTGAAGAGCTCGGGTTCAGAATAGCAAACATGGCAATAGACTTTGAACAAGTTATGATCAGGAAGGACGACATTGTAAGCCGTCTCGTCGATGGAGTAAAGTTCCTATTGGGAAAGAACAAGGTCACACTCATGGAAGGAAAGGCAACGTTTCTTACCGAGAATCAGGTCCTCGTCCTAAAGTCTGATGGCGGCAAAGAGACCATCGAAGCTGAGAACATAATCATTGCAACGGGCTCAGACGAGCCCAAGCCATCCTACGTAGAGATCGATGAAGAAAGAATCCTGGCCAGCAAAGGTGCTTTGAAACTCAAACAGATTCCTGAAAGCTTGACCATTGTCGGAGGAGACGTTATTGGAATCGAATTCGCCGTAATCTTCAACTCCTTCGGAACATATGTGAAGATTCTGGAAGCCGCACCTAATCTTCTTCCAGAGCTTGACAAGGACATAGGTACAACCTACCAGAGAATCCTCAGGAAAAGAGGCATTGATGTGCATGTGAACTCCAGGGTGAACTCAGTCAAGGTGAAGCCGAATGACAGAATAGAGATAAAGGTCCTCTCAAGAGGCTCTCAGCTTGATATGGAAACAGAGAAAGTGTTGATCTCTGGTAAGAGAAGTCCTTTGACGAAAGACTTGGGGCTGGAGAAAATTGGTGTGCAGACAAAATATGGCTTCATAGTTGTCGACGAACATCAGAGAACAAGCGTCTCGAGCATATATGCCGTTGGAGACGTAACTGGTGGAAAGATGCTAGCTCATGTAGCCGAGGCTCAAGGGATAGTGGCGGCTGAAAACATCGCTGGGTTGGAATCAACGGTCGACTATAAGACTGTGCCAATTTGCATGTATTGTCAACCTGAAGTCGCAAGCGTCGGATTTTCTGAAGATGAAGCGAAGGAACGGGGATATGAGGTTGCGATCGGGAAGTTCCCACTTCAGGCAAGCGGGAGGGCACTGACTTTGGGTGAAACTGACGGCTTTGCGAAGATTGTCTGCGACGAGGAGACTGGCGAAATCGTAGGAGTCCACTTGATCGGTCCGCATGCGACGGATCTTATTGGCGAAGCTGCGCTTGCCATGAAGCTGGAATGCACGTCTGAGGAGATCGGGACATTGATCCACCCTCACCCAAACATAGGTGAAGCGCTCATGGAGGCTGCCAGAGCCGTTTCAAAGAAAGCTATTCACATATGAGCAATGAAGTTACGTGAATCTTGGCAGTTTTGACTTGAAAATTGTGTTCAGAACACGGTCTTTTGACCTTTTGCTGAACTTTTAGCGTTTAAGCCTCTAAACTGAACCCTCGGAAAGGCTTAAGAGCGAGAAGAATCTAGAAAAACTGGACAAGGAGATAAAAGGTGCCGAGGCTTAGCTATCCGGTAAGCCGCACTTCTGGACCTAGGCGATTAAGGATGGAAGGAAATGACAGCGATGAGAGCGCGCAGCACAGACGAAACGGCTACGGAGAGCACTGTCCATCTTGCTCGACCACTCGACAGGTTCATTGAAACTTTTAGACAGTCCTTCTTGGCGTTCTCGGTCGATCTCGGCGGCCTATTCGCAGGCTCACTCCTGGTTGCTTTTTCCGGGGTAATATCGTTTGTCCCGTGGGCTCTCATAATCTACCCAGCTATTCTGAGCATGAGAGGCGTCATTGGCGGGCTTTTCTGCGGTCGTCTAAGCACGGCTCTGCATCTAGGGACTATTAAGCCAAGCTTCACCCACAACACTAAGGAATTCTACTCCCTTTTCTACGCAACGCTCACGTTGACCTTTCAAAGCAGCCTCATGATAGGGGCGGTGGCATCCATGTTCACCATTTCCTTCTGGAAAGCCTCTCCCGCAGATGCAGTAAGTATCCTGACAGTGATGATAGCGACCATGAATCTGTCTTTTCTAATCGCATCGCCCATAACGCTAGCGGTCTCAGCCTTCTCGTTCAGACATGGACTAGACCCAGATATAATCGCGTATCCCGTCATGTCCACGGTTACCGACATCCTAGATACTCTATGCCTAGTCTGGACTCTCAAACTATTGCTCTCCCCGGAATATTTTGGTATACACATACTCGGGTTGCTTAACATCGGCTTTCTTTTTCTTATATTATTCCTCTTGACCAAGCACAGAAGGGAAAGCAGTTTCGCCAAGACAATAAAAGAGTTCTTCCTCACGCTCGCTGCTGTGACAATTATCGTGAATGTGACTGGCCATGTTCTTGGGAAAATCAGTGAAATTATTAGAAATGGTAGGCCAGAGATTTACATGGTCTACCCAGCGGTGATAGACACAATCGGCGATGTTGGCTCTGTAGTGGGCTCAATCGCTACGACCAGACTTGCATTAGGTATGCTCAGTTCCTCCTTCAAGTCTATTATGAAAAATACGCCTGAAATAGCGGGAGGATGGCTATCTTCGGCGGTATGGTTCATCCTCTTCTCGCTGATCTCTTCCTACTCCACACGTGGGGGAATCGTCTTGGGGGAATGGCTGGGGCTGTTATCAGTGCTTCTTACCCTGAATATTCTAGCCGCACCTATCATGGCAGTCATCTCTTATGGTGTTGCTGTGCTAACTTATAGGAAAGGGCTGAACCCGGACAACTTCGTGATTCCGATTGAAAGCTCTCTCTCAGATAGTATTACAACTATAAGCCTATTCGTTGCCTTGAGCTTGTTTGGAGGGGTCGGAAAGACCTCCTAGGAACTAAGCTTAAATCATCGTGCAATCGATTCGTAGGCAAAGGCTTGGTGCTCCAAGATGAATCTGCGTGAAAACTTTCTGCGGGCTGCGGAATTTAGAGGACCTGAATGGATTCCGTGTAGTGTTTCGATATCTCCTCCTCTTTGGCATAGGTTCCGCGAGAAAATAGAGGACCTTGTTGTAAGGCATCAAGCGATCTTCGGTGAGTATCAAAAGGGGAGTAGAGACTTTGACGACTTCGGCCTTCGATTCAAGGGCAACAGGGTCATCGACGAATGGGGATGCGAATGGCATTTCCTCACCGATGGGCTTCAAGGACAGGTGATAAAACATCCTTTGGAAGACTGGAAAACCTTAAACTCTTACAAGTCTCCAGACCCATTGCTGTTGAACAATGTCCCCGAAGAAGGAGCACCGCCGTCATTGGGCGGCTTTGACAAAGCTAGGGAGGCTGTTGAAGATGCCAAAAGGAAGGGCAAGCTTGCTTTAGGACACTGCCCTCATGGATTCATGTTTCAACGCTTATACTACCTGCGGGGCTTTAGTAACCTAATGAAAGACTTTGTCTCGGAGCCTCCTGAGCTGAGAAGGTTGATTGCTATAGTGTTTGACTACAACATGAAGATCATCCGTAGATGGCTGGATGTTGGAGTGGATCTCCTCAGCTTCGGAGACGACTTGGGTACACAGAACAGACTAACAATACGCCCCCAGACATTCAGAAAATACATGATTCCCGTCTATTCTGAGATGTTTACAGCTGCAAGGCAGAAGGATGTTCATGTCCGCCTTCACAGCGACGGCCACATAGCGGAAGTAGCAGAAGACCTGGTCAGGGCTGGAGTAAGTATAATCAACCCTCAAGACTTGGTTAACGGGATCGACGAACTAAGGAGAAGGCTAAAGGGCAAGGTCTGCATTGACTTGGACATAGACCGTCAGAGAATAGTGCCCTTCGGAACCCCGCAGGAAATTAAGAAGCATGTTCAGAAAGCAGTCTCGACCCTTAACTCGCCGGAAGGAGGATTTATGGTCACAGTGGACATATATCCCCCGACTCCATTGGAGAATATCGAAGCACTATGCCAAACACTTGAAGAATGCGGCGCAGGAGTGAAGTTTTGACAAACAGATGGACTAGTTGTTACCCCTAGTACATGTTCGGTGATCCAGAGAAGATGACGGAGTATTTTTATGTCGTAGACGAGGACGATAACATCGTTGGGAAAGCCACCAGGGAAGAATGCCACTCAAGCAAGAGGCTCATACACCGGTCAGTCTACATTTTTGTCTTGAACGAGAGGAACGAGCTTTTCATGCAGAAACGTTCCACATTAAAGGACCTTTATCCGGGCTTTTACACTGGTTCAGCTACGGGCCACGTTGATTATGGCGAAGACTACGACGAAGCTGCCAAAAGGGAACTGAAGGAAGAGCTTGGCTTAGACGCGTCATTGCAGAGACTAGCGAAGGTCAAGAGCTTCTCAGAGACTGAATGTGAGATCTCCGCGATCTACCTTTGCCGCCAAAATGGTCCGATTCCATATAACCGCAATGAGATAGAAGAAGGCTTCTTCATGAGCATAGAGGACATCAAGAAAAGCCTCAGAACAGACGAGAAACGGTTTGCCTACGGCTTCAAAGTAGCCTTCCAAGAACTCTTGAAACATGTATTGATACGCTGGGCTAAAATGTGAGAAAAGGAAAGAACATTATGAAGGCGAACACGACCTAGATTGATGTTGGAAGGATTTCTTTGGAGCCAGATGCGTTCTCTCTTCTTACAGAACAGGTCCGGTCTGCCCTAGCCAAGCTGGGTTTCTCTAAGCCAACGGAGCCACAGGCGAAGGCAATTCCGCACATCCTCAAAGGAGAGAACGTTCTCCTTGTGGCGCCGACAGCAAGTGGAAAGACAGAGGCAGCATTGCTACCGGTTTTCTCAGACTTCCTTGGATTCCCTGAAAAGAAGGGAGTCTCGATTCTTTACACTACTCCGCTCAGAGCCTTGAACAGAGACATGGTTAAGAGGCTTTCCACGTGGGCTAGAATTCTGGGGTTCTCGGTTGAGGTTAGGCATGGAGACACAGCAATCAAAATCCGCAGAAGACAAGCGCTTAAGCCACCAAACATGCTTGTAACCACCCCTGAAACCCTTCAGGCGATTTTGCCCGGAGGCTTGATGAGAAGCCATCTTGGTGGCGTTCGCTTCGTGATAGTCGATGAAGTACACGAAATGGCTGAAAGCAAACGAGGCGTCCAGCTTGCGATCGCCCTTGAAAGGCTTAGGGAGATAACGGGGAGAGACTTCCAAAGGATAGGCTTGTCTGCAACCGTGGGCAACCCAAATGAAGTAGCAGCCTTTATTGCCGGAACCAGTCGCCCCATAACAGTCATCCAGATTACCTTGCCTAAAGGATACCAGTACTCGGTTGAGTATCCAGTTCCTACAGAGAGTGATTATGACCTAGCTGAGGAACTGAAAACCGCTCCAGAAGCAGCAGCTAGGATAAGGCGGATTCTGGATTTGATAAACAGCCACTTCTCAACTCTGGTTTTCGTCAACAGCCGGACTAATGCCGAGATGCTGGGTCATAGACTCGGTTCACTTTCCTCAGAGATAGCAGTTCACCACGGATCTCTATCGAAGGAGGAGAGAACCATTATCGAAGACCAGTTTAAGGCGAGGACCCTTAAGGCGCTTGTCTGCACCAGCACTCTCGAACTGGGCATCGATATAGGTCATGTTGACCTTGCGGTCCAATATCTCTCACCTAGGCAGGTCTCTAATCTTATTCAAAGGGTTGGGAGAAGCGGGCACAGGCTCGACATGGTCTCAAAGGGAGTAATCATAACCGCGTTTCCGGATGATACCTTAGAGGCTGTCGCCGCTGTCAGACGGGCTACTAGAAATCTCTTGGAGCCTATCTACATTCACGAGAACGCGTTAGATGTCTTAGCCCATCAGATTGCTGGACTCCTCATGGACAAAAGACAGGTCACAGTTGACGAAGCTTTCAGTATCGTTCGAAGGGCGTATCCGTACCGGGATTTGTCAAAGGTTAAATTTCTCGGAGTTGTTAAGTTTCTCGGTGCCCTAAGAGAGCTTTGGTGGGAAGGAGACCTTCTGAGACAGACAAAGAGGACCAGACGATATTACTATGAAAACCTGTCCATGATTCCCGACGAGAGACGCTACCCCATAATAGACATAATCTCAGATCGGAAGATAGGAACCCTAGGCGAAGAGTTCATGGCATTGAGAGCCCGACTAGGCCTCAATTTCATCTGTAAGGGAAAAGTCTGGCGGATCGTCCAGATTGAAGATGAGACGGGAAAGGTCTACGTAGTACCTTCAGAGGACCAGTTGGGAGCCATACCGGGATGGGACGGCGAGATGATCCCTGTACCCATCAACCTCGCAGAAGAGTCTGGTAGAATTAGAGATGAGATTGCAGAGGAACTGAAACGCCTAGGGGAGCCTGGCAAGGTGATAGAGAAGTTCGCTGAGAAGTTGTCAATCGAGCCCCAAGTCCTACGCGAGGTCGTTAACGAGACCCATGAACATATCAAAAGGAAGCTGCCCGTCCCAACACATGACCTTATAATCATCGAAGGGTTCGACAATTATCTAATCATACACGCCTGTTTCGGAGAGATCGTTAATAGGACCCTGGGGTGCATATTCGACGCTGTCCTTTCGGACCATGAACTCATAGCGGGCTGGTGGAACGACGGCTACCGCATCTTAATCGAGGCACCCCGCGATGTCGAACCGCGTGACCTTGAAAGGCTTCCTTCTCTTCTATTCGACCTGAGCGACAATGATGTGGACAAGGCATTTCAAGACTATATTAAAGCTCGCTTCCCATTTGCTGAAAGGATGAAGTTCGTTGCTGAAAGGTTCGGAGCGCTCCCTAGGGGAAGGTTGATGGGACCTGAAAGGCTTGCACAGCTCCCGGAGCGATTCAAGGATACCCCTATATATGATGAGGCGCTGAGGGAGATTATGACCGAAAGGGTTGACTTAGGCTCAGTAAAAAAGATTATGGCGTCCATAAGGTCCGGAGAGGTTCGTTTTGAAACGCTCCTCTCTATGGATGCACCGTCACCCATCGCATATCACATCTTAGCTAAGCATGCCGATGTACCAGAGCTGATGGCGCCCAGGGAAGTCCTTCTCAGCAACATAGAAAGAATGAAGAAGTCAGTTGAGGCGCATAGAGTTCAGCTCTTCTGCCTCTTATGTGGCGATTGGGTTCTTGAGGCGAGAGTTCGAGAGCTTCCTGAAAGACCAGTCTGTGGTAAATGTGGTTCTGGGTTGTTAACGAGCCTGAGTAGACATCAAGATCCAACAAGGCTTAGAAGGATCCTGCATAGACGCTTAGAAGGAGCCGAACTGAGCGACGAAGAAATCGTAGAGTTGAGCCAATCCAGACGGGCAGCCGACCTGGTCCTAAGCTATGGTAGGCAAGCGATAGCTGCCTTGGAGGTTAAGGGCATTGGACCCGAGACTGCCTTCAGGATACTGGGTAAGATGCACTTGAACGAGGATGACTTTTACATGGAGCTCTTAAGGGCTAAGATCCAGTTTCTCAGGACACGACAGTACTGGGACCAGCAAGATTCAAGAAAATATTAGGCTCCGCCGATGTTTATTCTTCTTTTATAGCACCCAAGACAAGGGTGAGAAGAGCCATCCGGACTACGACGCCGTTCCGGACTTGATCAAAGTACTTTGCGAAGGGGGTCGAGTCCACCTCAACAGCTATCTCCTCAACCCTTGGGAGTGGATGCAGAATAATTAGGTCTTCCTTCGCGCCTCTCAGTACGTCAAGATTGACCACGTATGTGCCCCTAACTTTTTCGTATTCTGCCAGATCAGGGAATCTTTCTTTTTGAATTCGCGTTACATAGAGCACATCGATCTCTGGAAGTATTTCTTCGATTTCTGGGTATTCAGCCACTTCTATTCGGTTTTGAATATCTTCTAAGACTTCTCGGCGCATCCTCAGAAGACTCGGAGAAATCAAGTTGAGCTTCACGTCATAAAGTGAAAGCGCGTAGGCAAGAGAATGGACAGCCCTTCCATAGCGAAGGTCACCCATTATGGCTATATTCAAACCGTTTATCCTATTCTTCACCTTGAGAATCGTGTATAGATCCATCATCGCCTGAGTTGGGTGTTCTTCAGCGCCGGAACCTCCGTTTATCACTGGAACCCTAGCGTATTCTGCGGCGAACCTGGCTGAACCTTCGAGCGGATGGCGCATAACGATCACATCCGAGTACTTCTCGACAACCCTAACCGTGTCAGCTAAGGTCTCGCCCTTCACTACTGAAGAAACCTCGGGCTCGTCGAACCCGACAACGTTCCCGCCCATCTTGTACATGGCCGTCTGGAAACTAAGCCGAGTCCTAGTGCTCGGCTCAAAGAAAAGCGTAGCCATAATCCTTCCCCGAAGCATGTCCGAACCTCTCTCGGCTAAGGGCTCAACCGCCTCAGCGGTCTCTAGAATGTAGTTGATCTCTTCGCGTGTAAAATCCTTAATCGAGACTATGTCTCTATTAGCAAAACTGTAACCGCCCTTCATAATGTTATCACACCTTGGCAACAAATATTGCCCACTGGAAATTTAAGTGTTAAGTACTGGGATTACCCTCTTTGAGCCAGATACTATGAAGCGCATCTAAGGAGACATTGAGAAGTTTCTCAGCGGTCTCTCTCTTCTTTTCTTCATGATCCTTCTCCACCCTCAAGTCCCACCGATCTTCTCCCACATAGTCACCAGCATAGAACAAAGCGGCTACGTGTCTTCTGCGATATCTGGCAATAGAAAACAAGGCAGATGCCTCCATATCCACACAGATCGCTCCTTTCCTCGCGAACTCATCTCTCTTCTCCAATGTCTCTCGATACACCGCGTCAGTAGTCCAAACCACTCCCTCAACAAACCTCTTTCCATCTCTTTCCAGTACCTGACGGATGGAGCGTAGAAGTTTCGGGCTGGGGAAGGAGTAGATTGACGGTGTCTGGTAGTGGTATGATGTCCCCTCGTCTCTAATAGCCTGGGTAGGAACCAGAATAGTCCATCGAGCCAGCTCAGAATCAAGAACACCGACGCCGCCGACAAGGATAACGTATCTAACGCGAAGCGCAAATAACTCCTCCAACGTGGCACCCGCCCTCGGTGCACCCATCCCAGTCTGGGCAAAGACCACAGACATTCCCTGATGTTCAAAGAAGTACCAAGGCGTCTTCTCACCGGAGGCTTTGAGCTCTCTTGCTCCATAAGAGTCCAGAAGGTATGTTCCCACATCGATATAGGGGAAAGAGAGAACGCAGTACCTGGGCAATCTCGATATTTTGAGACGCCCAACCTTTCTAAGATGCGTTGTCCAGTTCTTAGCATCCGTGATGCTTCGGTCCGAGGGTTTCCCGTAAAGCAGGGGGATTTCACATCTTCTCATCCGACTCATTCTGCCACTACCGTCCTTTATGGCAGTTAAACTGTTCGACATATTCATGTCTTTCTTCTCTATCACCCTACTTGTAGCAGGTGCTTACCGGATGTCTAGAAGAAGAAAGGAAGAGCCAAAAGATTACTGAGCTAAGAGGCACAAGGATGTATAAACACCAAATCAATCATAACTTCGACTGTTACGCATCCTGGCATAACTCGTTTCTTGCTCTACGCATAATTCATGTGATTGAAGCGCTAGACCACACGTTTGAACCTGAAGCCGAAGAATTCTAAGTTCTCTGCTGTGTATTTTCTCTCCGGCACCTTTTCAAGGTATTTGGTTATCTCAAGCTGATTAAGTGTGTCGAAACCTTGACTTATGAAAAATTCTCCGTAGAGCCTATCCCGTACGCCAATGCGAACATTGTATTGGCCTTCTCCAGCATCACGTACGTCTTTCTCAACCTTCTCTAGAAGGGCTTCTCTAATCTTTGTGGTTAGAATCTTTTTCTGCACCCAAAGATAATCTAGGAAGAATGCTCCGCCATGAGTAACATAATAGCTCACGAATCCCACGAGCTTCTTCGTCGCAATATCTTCAGCCACATACACATAGGTTCCAGGAACCAACAGATCGGTGGCCACGGTGTGCCTCGCGTATTCTGGACCCATCTCCTCGCCGCCTAGCAACTCAACCCAATAGTAATGGTACATCTCTTTGACTAATCTGGCTACTTCATCAAAATCGGTGTCCTCATATCTTCTGATCCGTAAATTGCCTTCCAACTTTCCTGAACTCCCTTTATTCCTTTCCTTCAGGAGAAAAGAACATTCTCGTTCCAAAGTATCCAGTATTTTTGAGAGTTTGAAGCCGAACTGAGTAAGCCCGTATCGCTCCCCATCCTTTGCGATGATCCCTTTCTTCGTCAGCTCTGAGAGATGGTACCAGAACTGTCCACTGTCGAAGTTCGGGTCCATTCCAGACGCTTCCATCAGCTCAGAAAACCTAAGAGGCTCATGTTTGGAACCGAGGGTTGCGATCACAGATTTCCTAACAGGGTTTGCCAGGGTCTGCAGTATATCAACTGTTTCCGTTGTTTGCACGTCGATGGATTCTTCCATGCTCTTCTCCTATACAATGATGGACCCCATGATAATAATAGCGTTTTGCGAAGAGATTAGACAAGCAAAGCATGAGATTAATGCTCACAATAGGGTCGATATGGCATTTGAAGATAATTCTTTTATCCTATTCCTTCGATAGATAGGGTTTGGCGATCTAGCTATGTCTAGAAGAACTTTAAGGGTTTCGAAGATCAGGGATGGAACAGTTATCGACCACATCACGAGAGGACATGCCTTAGATGTTGTTAAGATTCTAGGCATAAATGGACGTTTAGGCGGAGTCGTAACAATCGCCATGAATGTCCCCAGCCAGAGACTGACGGTTAAAGATATGGTGAAGATTGAAGGACGTGAGCTCAACCCCGAAGAGGTAGACAAGATCGCTCTCATAGCCCCCCACGCCACAATCAACATCATACGCAACTACAGAGTTACTGGGAAACAGATGGTTAAACTGCCATCAATACTGCATGGGATAGTCAGATGTACAAAGCCTTCATGCATCTCAAACAACGAGAAGGAACCTGTCAAGCCAATCTTCTATGTTGAAAAAGCGGACCCTTTGAGGTTGAGATGCCACTACTGTAACAACATAATGGAAAAGGAAGACGTACTTCAACAGTTCTAATCAATTGTAGGTAATCGTCTTCTAGAAGGCCTAATCAACATGGTCAACTTGAAAACAGTTATTTTCTTGACTGGACGCCCAGGAGTCGGGAAGACAAGTGTCTTGCTTAAGGCCGTGGAGGAGCTGAGAAAGAAGGGATTCGACATCGGCGGTATGATAAGCCGGGAAGCCCGGGAAGGTGGTTCAAGAGTCGGCTTTAGACTCGTCGATCTTCATACAGGGAAAGAAGGTTGGCTGGCTCGCGTGGAGCAACGGACAGGTCCAAAGATTGGCAAATACAGAGTCTGTCTAGAGGACTTGGAATCCATCGGCGTCAAAGCTGTCCGTAATGCAACTAAGAAGGCCAACGTAACTGTCATCGATGAAGTCGGACCGATGGAACTCTTCTCGCAGGCCTTCAGAGAAGCAGTTACCGAGGCCCTTAACAGCTCGGAAACGGTCCTGGGAACAATCCATTATCGGGCCGAAGATCCCTTCGTCGTTGCAATCAAGAAAAGAAAAGACGTGAAGATTGTCGAGGTGACAGAGGCAAATCGAGACCAGCTTGCTGAACTCATAGTTCGACAGATTTGCGAACACCAAGGCAACAGGCAAAGCGAAGGCTGAGGAAAGGTTATTCTATTCCTTGCTCGTTTAATTTTTCCAGGCTTCAGATATGCTGATAGGTGGAGTCGACGACGCAGGGCGAGGTGCAGTTCTAGGGCCCTTAGTGATAGCCGGGGTCCTCGTCGATCAGAAAAACTTAGACAATCTCGTAGGCTTAGGTGTGAAAGACTCGAAACTTCTTTCCCCTAGAAGAAGGAGATGCCTCGCCACGGACATCCTTAAGATCGTCAAGAGCCATCACATAGTGAGACTGTCGCCAGCCGAGATTGATCAGGTTGTTGAATCCGGCGGGAAACTTCACCGTCTAAACAGGCTTGAAGCTCACGCCATGGCTGAGGTTATCCGAAACCTTAAACCCGACGTCGTTTATGTTGACGCTTCGGATGTTCTGCCTGACAGGTTCAGGCAACATATAGCTGAAGAAGTCCCCTTCAGGATCCAGATTATCTCTGAACATAAGGCTGACAAGACCTACCCCATAGTCTCGGCAGCGTCAATCATCGCCAAGGTTGAGCGTGATGAGGCAGTTGCTGAGCTTAGAAAGAGATATGGCGATCTAGGGTCAGGTTACATAGCGGATCCAAAGACCGTCAGCTTCTTAGAGAAATGGATGAAAGAATACGGGTCCTATCCTGAATTCGTTCGAAAGTCTTGGAAACCAGCCAAGAAGATAAAGTCAGACCAAGGCACGCTTCAGACAAGGCTTCTCTAAAATAACGCAGTGAGATCCTTCCTGTTGCCTATCCTGTCAAGTTCATCGGAGCTAAGAAAGGCAACATCCTCAGGCGTTGAGGTCTTCTGCTCCCCTACAAGTAATGGTTTAGCCTCAATTATTCTGCTTAGACTCACAATCTCTTCTATCCGGTCGCCGACCGATCGTTCCCTTTTACTGAAGACGCCCCCAAGTATCTTGAGCTGAACATCAGGGCAGTTGGCAGTGAAATCGAAGGGAGCCCTCGAAATAGGAGACACATCAAAGCCACAGTTGACCAACTTGCCCAAGATTGACCGAAGGAACCTGTTTCTGATCTTCATAAAGCTACTTAAAGATAGGGTTCGAATGGTTGCGCTTCTCGAGGGTGGTTCAAATATGTCTATTGTCTTTACGATGGGCACTCCCAATATTTTCTCAAGGTGATAGGCTGCAGTGACAGAAGCCCGAGCCATGTTTCTCTCATATCCATAAAGGCTTCTCCTTGAGACCCCTATCATCTCAGCTAGCTTCCCGATTGATAAGCCGACCTCGTGTCTTCGTTCTATAATTTTGCCTCCGTCTATCTTTACGCTGTAACCTCCGGGAGCTGCCTTTACCAAAGGAAGAGCGCCTCGAAGAACAATATCTTCAAGCGTTTTTGATGTAATGACGTAGACGCCGTACCTAGAGTATACAGTGTCATCCCTGAGCATCTCTTCATCCTTCATGTCTGAGATGAAAAGAGAGGCACATGAAAAACATCTCGACACCCTTTTAATCTCGGTCGCGTCGCTCCTAGAAACATCCCGGATGTCAAGAAAAGCCTTGATGAAGACTAGGCGTTCGTCCCTTCTAGCGGCAAAATCGAAGCAGCTATTCCTAGCGGTGCATTTTCGTGAGATTTGGAAGCCAGCTTGATGAAGCGCTGCTTCAGCAGTCTGAAGTGCCTCGGCGCGCTTCACTGTGTCCACCTCGATGGTAAGAGAAAGCGCCTCATATAAACACATATGATGTGAAAAAGTTGGGACGATTCATGATTTCTATGGCAACGACATAGAGTAACGTCAGGAACAATCTCATATCAGGTCTGACCCATACCATAGTGAGCTTGGTCGACCGAATTGGTAGCGCGGGAGAATGCCGTCAGCATCGGCTAACACCCGTTTGTACATTTTTTGGCACGTCTCAGGATTCTCTTCTGTAATATTGGTGTGCTGGTCAGGGTCTTCTTGAACGTTGTAAAGTCTGGCGTCGTCACCGTCGAGGTTTGCGATATAGGCATACTCTTCATCACGACACCAGACATAGTCGCCAAAGACCGACGTAATGTAATCTCTCCGGTCGGTCTCATCTTTAGTAACCCATTCCCATATGTTTCTTCCCTCCATCATGACAGGCAGCTTGATCCCGACCATAGCCAGCAAAGTCGGAGCCACATCATGAGTACTCACATAAGCATCGCAGCTGGTTCCCGCGTACCGTCTTTCTGGATGATAGACGATGTATACGAGATCCATAAGCTCTGGATAAAGGCATTGAGGCACCTTGTGCACTACGTCATGTTCCATTATTGGGTGACCATGGTCTGAAAGAAGCATGATAATAGTATTTTCCCATATGTCCAGCTCTCTAATCTTATCGAGGAGTCTTCCTACATACTTGTCGACAAGCGTCACTTCTCCAGCATACTGTGCCTTTGTATATTCAAGCTCGCCCTCTCGAAATGCGAACCGGCCGACATGGGTATTGATAATACGTCTTCCTCCATAACCTGCAGTGTCAAAGTATAAATCTAACATCGGTTTTGGGGCACACCACGGTTCATGCGGGTCAAATTCGTCAACAACTAGAAAGAATTTGCCCATGTCACGATTTCTTTCCAGCCAATTTATAGCAGCTCCGAAGGTCTGTGCGGGAAACCAGTCTTCCTCGGTTTTCCAATCTTGAATATTGGCTAGGCAGCTGGCGAGACCGTGACCGACGCAACCGTAGGCTAGTTCACATGGAAGGTTTTCCAGGTTTTCCACATCCCCTTTCAATGGCATTCTATGACGGTCATATTCTTGACCTCGAACCCACTCCCAATGTGTAAACCCGCGATGGAAGTTCATCGAAGGCTTAAACATATGGTACGTTGAGGAGAACAGCGCAGTCATATATCCTTCATGCCGGAAAAGCTCGGACATCGTCACTTGGTTTTCAGGTATGGGTTCCCATCCTGGAATCTTGACGTCGTCCCCTTTCCTAGGGACGTACCCCCTATTTGGAAATGTTCTCATTCCCGTATGCATAGCTCTCCTAACAGGGATTGTTGGAAGAGCCTCTGGGAAAGCCCTTGTGAAGACCACACTTTCTCTTGCCAACCTGTCAATGTTTGGTGTATGAATCCATTCGTTTCCGTAGCACCCTACATGATCCTTCCTAAGACTGTCAAGCAAAACGAGAATCACGTTCATCTTTTTCTCAGCCCAAATCAGCCTATACTTAGATCTTGTTACCAGACCAGAATAGGTTCGTCTCTGATTTATGCCTTGAGGGCAAGAGAAGCAAGGAGACCCTTTCTGTCTTCCCGCATTTTCCTTCTAAAAGGTTGCCACATCTCATTCTTCTTTGTGGGGGACGAGCTCTCCTTTCGGTTGCATATATTCTATTCTTGCCTTTATCTTTACAAGTTCTTCTTGATGGCCTCTGATTCTTCTCTCGATCGCCTGCTTCTCGTTTTCAAGATCTTTTCTACGCCGCGAGACGGGATACAACCTTAGTTCGAGCTGGCTGTACTCGTACGAGTCGCGGCATTGCCGAAGCTCTTGGTGAATCTTGTTCTCCTCATCCAGTGCTGAAGAGTATCTCTTTTCGACTTCTTTCCATTGATCTTCCAGCTCTTTGAGTGAATCTTCGATCTTCTTTTGGTCTTGCTTCAGTTTTTCGATGGCCGCCGTCATAGACATAATTCAACAAAAAATGAAGCCCATTTATAAGTGTGGTGCTCAACCATTTCAAAGTATCAGGGCTTCGAAACCTATTGTGCGAACAGGATGACCGACTTAGCGATGGTTTATTATGTAAATTCGCAAGTCTTAAGGTTTGATGAGAAGAATATTAAGATAAAAAATGGATGTACAATCCTATGACAAGGAGAAGGAAGAGTTGGGTTGAGAAACTGGCAGATAGTAAGGGTCTGCCGAGAGTGGAAAAAGCTACTGAGAAGATAAGTAAGAGGTGGGGTACAGGAACGTTTGTCATCCCAGCGCCGATAGAAGTGGACGAACTAATGAGAAAGATACCAGAGGGGAAACTAACCACCATTAACGAGATTCGCAAAGCTCTTGCCAAAAAGCATAAAACAGATTTTGCCTGCCCAATCACAACCGGTATCTTCGCCTGGATTGCTGCAAACGCCGCTGAGGAGCAGAAGCATCAAGGAAAAAAGGATATTACCCCATATTGGCGCACTCTCAAGGTCGGTGGGGTTCTTAACCCTAAATATCCAGGCGGAATTGAAGAACAGAAAAAACTTTTGGAGAAAGAAGGGCATGAGGTCATCCAGAGAGGAAAGGAATACATTGTCGTTGAATACGAAAAATTTCTATCAAAGCTTTGAAGAATTGGGTAATAGTCGGTTCGCGCAAAGGAAGGTACTTTCTAAGAATTCATTTATAGACAAGTCGACGTTTGCTGTCACAATACATTAAGGAATCCATGCCACTGGATTGGTTAGCCTGAAAGATATGGGATTGAGAGTATGATCTACGAAAAGATAGTAAGCCGTAGAACGGTCAGAAAGTACAAGCCGAAGAATGTCCCAAAGGAGGTTTTGGTGAAATGTGTGGATGCTGCGAGGCTTTCGCCCTCAGGGGCAAATCGCCAGCCATTGAAGTATGTCATCGTCAATGAAGTGAAAATCCTAAAGCGAGTGTTCAGCACGTTACGGTGGGCTGGTTATCTCCCGGATTACAAGCCCACTGAAGGAGAGATGCCGAGGGCATATATTGTCATGCTCTTGGATAGGAACATAAGCGAAGAACCCGGTCACGACGCAGGCATAGCCGCGATGAGTATTTCTATGGTCGCCTATGACGAAGGGCTGGGTTCATGCATCCTAGGCGCTATTGACAGAGATAGAATAAGAGAAGTCTTGAAGTTGCCGGATAACCTAGACATTGTTCTCGTGGTTTCGCTTGGGTATCCAGCTGAGGCTCCTGTGGCGGATAAGGTAAGAAATGGCGATATCAGATACTGGCTTGATGATCAAAGAGTGCTACACGTGCCGAAGAGAAGACTTGAAGACATCATTAGATGGAACGCTTATATGTAGCATAAGCCATCTATGCCAAACTGCCCGGAAACGCATACACTGCCGTCGCACTTCACCGTTGACCAATCTAAGCATCCGCTATTCGTGCCTCAGAGCCACAACAGGATCCAGTCTTGAGGCTCTCCAAGATGGGTATAGCCCTGAGATCATGCTTAGGACTAGGCAGAGAACCCATGTCGTGAAGAGATTCCAGGGGTCGAAGGCGGGGATAAGGTTCAGCGTAAATTGTCTTCTTCCTCCCGCGAATATTGATTCGACTCGTAGCGTTCTTCCGAGGAGCGCACTCATCCCATGCGACAAGCCCATGCCCAACAACACTCCTACGCTTCCGCCCAGTAAGCCTATTATCATGGCTTCACAGAGGAAGAGGCCGAGTACCAGACCATTAGTGAAACCCAACGCTTTAAGCAGCCCTATCTCTTTGATTCGTTCCATTACTGAAGTCTGTAGAGTCGTGATTATGCCTACGGATGCGACTAGAAGGGAGACCATGGCAACAATGTTGATGAAGAGGTATATGCCTCCGGTGATCTGCTGAATCATGTTCGATATCATCTGGGGTGATATGATGATGAGGTCTCTACCGTATCTATCCTGTAGCCTTTGTCGCACTTCTTCGTTCAGGTTTGGGTCTTGCGTGACGACGTAGAAACCGTCGAAGTTTCCGCCTCGACCGAAGAGGTTCTTGGCAGCCGATGTGGAAATGAACACCATCTGATCTGCCGGTACTACGCCACTTCCGATATAACTCAGAACTCCGCGAACTACGAAAGATCGTTCAAAAGGGACAGGTTTTTGACCCTCATAGGTCTGGTATCTAATCTTTACTGTTTGTCCCAAGCCTGCGAACGCTCCGGTCTCGTCAGATGGGCGAACCACTTCATTACCCAGTATGATGCCTATGCTGTCTGATTCTGAAACAAACGTTCCTACCTCAAAGCTTATCGTCGGAAACAGTAGAGGCAACTTAGATTGCTCAACCCCCACTGCAATAGATGTCTGCTCCTCTCCTTGCGACACAACTGTTGAGATTTGTTGAATATATGGGATCACGTCGTCGACCCCTTGCAACTTGGCAATCTCATCAGCCAGAGCGAAGTCCATCTCAATATTTTCACCTCTAGGGGTAAGTATCAGAACGTTCGCGCCGAGGGAACTGAACTGATCGTTGACGAAGTTGGTGAAACCGTTTCCCGTGCCATTCAAGGCTACAATCAGACTTGCCCCCATGACGACCATAAGGGTAGTCAATCCTGCCCGTAGGCGACGCTCTTTTATTGCCTCAAACGAAAGGCTAAAAAGCTGGAAAAGGTTCATTTTTGAACCTGCCCTGAGACTTTAAGGCTCATTCGTTGTCTTGAGAGATGTCTTCTATAGAGGAGCAGAACAGCAACAGACGCAACCAAGATCGTTAGCAGCACGAGTCCGGCTCCAGAAAACGGTCTAAGGAGATCCTCAGATACTTCTGAACTTGTCTGGCTTTCTGTGCCAGTCTCCACCACCAAGAAGACCGTCTTCCTTAAGATGCGATCTACATACTGGTCGTCTCGATAAGTTATGCTCAATGTTATGGGATATGTGCCGTTCTTGGCATTGGCATTCACTTGCATAGCTAATGTGAAGGGAGCTTGGGAGTTTTTGCCAAGCTCACCGACGTAGGCTACACTTTCCGAAGATAAATCTAAAATCGGGTTGGGCAAGACTGAAGCATTCACGTACATGGCAGCGACATTGCCTTTATTCAGAAGAGTTGTTGTTATGACCACCCTCGAACCGTTCTTTGCTGGTTGGGGTCTAAAGGTTTCACCGAAGACAACAAGTTCTACTCGTCCTGTTACTATGAGGCCTACGGGATAGGTGTCGGTGCGGCTTTCTCCATAATCATCACGGTAGTTCAATGTAAGCGATCCGCTGTAGGTTGCTCCAATAGAACTTTCAGGGGCAAAGATTTCCACAGCGATCAGGGTTGAGCTTCTTGGTCCTAGGTAACTTAAGGTCCAATGGTTCGTGCCATGGACTATCAGAGGGGAAGGAACGGATAGCGTAATGTCAACCGCTGATATGGGAACTTTGCCGTTGTTTGCGAGGGTCATGTTGAACTGGTTGTCCAATCCTCCCGTCAAGCGATTGTCAGATGTGGCAATGGAGAGAGAGACGGGCAACCTTACCTCAAATGAGGTTGAAACCCAATTTCCTTCATACTTTTCATCACCCGGCCAGCTGGCATTAACGCTCCAGAAACCATCTGTTTCAGGCATATACGACTCACTAAATTGTCCGTTCCCAATGGTTCTGACAGTGCTGTTAAACTTTGAGCCGTCCGGCTTCTTATAGGTCAGCGTGACAGTTGCGTTCTCCATGATAGGATCAATGGAACCCGAAACCTTGATGGCCTCGCCTTTTTCCACAGTCTGAGGAGAAACCGAGATTGTTAAGGTAGGACTGATCTTGGAGACAGTAAGCTCGACAACTAGCGTTTGCGGGGTTCCCTCGACAAACTCGCGCTCAACTTCCACAGAATACTGGACAGTCATGTTATATCGGTAGGAGCCTGGAACAGCATCTTCGTCTATGTCGAGAGTGAACGTAAGAGTGAGAAATCCCTTTGGCGCAATCTCGTCGGTCGGGTTTAGGAGTTCGCCAACCGAAGGTTTGCCTGTTGCCGTGGCGTTACTGTTTCCATAGACATCTGTGAAGGGGCCTCCCAAGATGAGAACTGCTGAGACACCCTTGATGGTCTGATCTGGGGATAGGTTCTGCACCTCTACAGTCAATGGAGTCTCAGTGTCTCCTGGGTAAGCCTTAATTGGACTATCTATATTTTCGCCCCAAACCGACCTTGTTACTTTAAGGGCGACAGTCGGCTGGCTGTGAATCGGCATACTAGGAATTGAGTTCACAACTAAGAAGAGTAGGATAAGACATACAAGGTATGGCTGGTTTCTTTTCATTTGGGCAAACCTCCCACTGTTTCTTCTTGAACTACTTTTCCGTCTTTCAGATAGAGTATTCTGTCAGCCCATTTGGCCACATCAGGGGCGTGGGTGACAACGATAACAGTGGTTCCTTTCTCCAAGTTAAGTTTCCTCAGGAAACCGATTATCATCTGTCCCGTTTTCGAATCAACGTTGCCTGTGGGTTCGTCGGTTAGAATGATCTCAGGATCATTAACTAACGCTCTGGCAATAGCGACGCGCTGCTGTTCTCCTCCACTCAGAGTTTTCGGTTTTCTTGAAACCTTATCGCTTAAACCAACTACTCCAAGGATTTCGCTTATCTTGTCCAAACGTTCGTCTCTAGGATAGCCTTTGACCAAGGCAGGCAGTTCCATGTTGCGGAGCACACTAGACCTTGCGATTAGGTTGTATGCTTGGAAGACAAAACCGATTTTCTCGTTTCGAAGCTTTGCTAGAGCTGTGTCATTAAGCATTGAAATGTCAACTCCGTCGATCAGAACCTTGCCTGAGGTGGACCTGTCTAACGCACCTATGAGATTCAACAGCGTCGACTTGCCACTTCCAGACGGCCCCATAATGGCCACGAACTCGCCCTTTCGAATCTTCATGTTGACGCCGTCGATTGCCGAGACGACATTAGAGCCTAGGATATATCTCTTAGTCACGTCAATAGTCTCAAGCGCATATTTGTTGATAGTGACTGACCCTCCTTCAGGATCTGACAAGAACGGATCAATAAGCCTCATACTTGCCATCTTTGGCTTTCTATGATCGATACTAAAGATACAGATGAGTATCAGAGAGCCGAGAGCTAGTGACGCAACTGCGAAGATTGGCAATGAAAGATTAAGATGCGATGGGCCATAAACCCCAATAAGCAAATAGCATCCAGAGACTATCTGGAGAATAGAATTTAGGAGAGCAGAATAAGCTCCCGTCACATTATCCCTCAGTAGGCCATAAGCGCCTAACAAACTAAAAACTAAGGACATAGAGCTCATGATTCTGTCTAATGGATACCTGAAAAATGATGTGACACTTGGTGACAAACCAAAGAATGATGCAACCTCAACCGTAGCTGAGGCCGTTAAAAGTATTATGGCAACTTGAGCTGGGAAACGACTTGCGGTATATTGATATGCATGCTTCGCTTCCATTTCAAGCCCCCAATCCTGACCGAGTGCGGTGATTATTAAGATTGCCCATCAGCGTTTTGTCCTCCTTCTCAGCCGAGTTTTCCTTCTTTTATGTTTCTATTTACTTTCTCAATCTCTTCGGTCGTTCTCTCTAATAGTTCTCCTACTCTAGCTAGAGCTTGTTCAGATGGGTTTTTGTCTACTGCCATCCTAAGGTTGAGAAGCGCCTTGATGAATCTTCTGGTGGGTTCTCTAAGTCTCCGTAGTTTTTCAGGGTGTGAGCTAAGCCAGAACCCGCTTAACAATTCTGGAACAAGATACTCTAACTTCTTCTCTAGTCTCTCTTTGAGGTTCGTTTGTTCTTGGAGGAATATCCCACCCTTCTCTGTGAGAGTGTACCGTTTCATCCCAGCTTCTTCACTCGGTATCTCTTTCGTGAAGCCGTTATCTTGAAGCCAGCCTAGAAGTGGGTACACTGAACCTGGGCTTGGTTTCCACCGACCATCTGTCTCATCCCTAATTTCTTCCATTATCTCAGACCCGGACATGGGTCTCTGTTTCAGCAATCTGAGGACATAATATCTTAGGAGACCCTTCGGGACGGTTGCGGTGTGTCTTATCCATCGTCTAAACGGGAGAGACGAATCAGGCATTATGTCACCAGCGATATCATATGCGATATCACATCTGACATATATATCTTACTCTTCTAGACTTCGTCAGGAACGCTCATGGCGACGGGCTCCAGCAAGGCAAAGGATTTTATCAAGGAAATAGAATTTGGAGTATATAGACATCCATGGTGAAAATGATGCCCTATTGCCCAAAATGTGGGAAAGAAGTCGTTGAAGGCACCAACTTCTGCCCCAACTGCGGTGCCGATGTGAGGCCCGAAAGACCCCCAACCAGACCAGCGCGAATAGAGAAACGCGAGAAAGAGGAGAAGGCGGAGAAGAAAGAGAAGGCCGAGAAAGAGGAGGTAAGTCCAGCTGCACCGCTGATAGGCGGCATTATTCTTATATTTGTTGGCATAACTTACTTTCTGAGCGCTGCAGGCCTGGTCACTCTTAGAGATCTATGGCCATTCCTTCTACTTCTCTTGGGCGTAGCCATAGTCCTAGCCGCCATATACGCCGGCGTAATAGCGTTGAAGAGGACCCCTCAACCTTAAAGAAACCACCCAAAAAGAAACCTATACATTCTATGTTCCAATGTGTGTAGAGTTCTGGCTCTGCCGAAGACTCGGAAGTAGTGTTTCCCCATGGCTTCGATCATGTCTCCAATGTCATATCTTGGAAACATACAGGAAGAAATTATCAGCTTTCCCCATTCGCCTCTTCTAAGTTCGTGAAGCATCTTCAATCCCCTGCTCGTCTCGACCTCGAAGAGATACTTATCGTAATTAGGCGTGATGTAAGGCAGATCATCTTTCTGCTGGGCGAAAACCCCTTCGGTTGCACTGTAAATCTCGACCACAGGTACTTCGCCGTAATATTTCCTCAGCTTAGGTGCGTACTTGTATTGGATTTTTCGTACGCTGGTGCAGAAAATTCCGTGAACCTTCCAGAGATCCTTAGGCAGTTTCCCGTATTTCCGCTTAACGAATCTGGCAAAGGAAAGGATAACTGGTGCAACCCCCATTGCAGCGGTCACATTCTCGTTCGCTGCTCTCGCATAGACTAGTTCAAACCGTCTTTCCCAGTCTTGCCAGTTAATTCCTGAACCCAAGGCATCAATCTCTTCCTGCAAAGGAACCAGCCCTGTGCCGCTGAGCGACGGAAAAATCCTTGCATATGTTCCTGAGCTGTACCCGTAGCTCGTCTCTCCGACTTTCGTATCCATGACATAGACCCGTGAGGGAAAATTCAGGTTCAATATCCTTCCAGCGAAAAGCCCAAAATCCTGTTTCATTTCACAGTAGTTAATAAGAACACGTGCTCCGCAGGCCATGATGTGCTGGAGGTGTGTTCTCGTGGCAGGTAAGACTTTGGCGGGTCCCGTCGATCCCCTTGTCATAACCCAACAAACAGGAGGCTCTGGAAGGATAGCCTCGTAATTGCCCGTCTTGACCTTGTCGAGGTATTTCGTGAGACCCGCATAGTTAATCTTGGGAAAGTTCCTTCTGTAATCTTCCATTTGATGGATTGTCGAGGCAGAGTTTTCCTTCCCATATTCAGTCTTTGCGTACATTTTAACGAACTCTGTGAGAACCCGCCTTTGAGCCTCTGCAGGATCATCAAGACTGCCGTACCAAGGCTCAAGTATTGAAGACAGAAGACTCCTACTCTCGATAGGGAGCTGCATATGTTAGATAGCAAACAATACTGACAGCTAAATAAAGCGTGCGCTTAGTAGTAAGACATAAATTAAAATTTGGTTTAATGATGCCGCTAGAAAGAAAACCAGGACCTCACACTTTCGCATTTTCTTTAGAATAGCAAGCTACGGGCTACGGCGCGTTAAGACCCTGTAGATTACGTAAAGCCCTAGGGCTATCAGGATGAATGGGAATATGTCAAGCTTGATAGCGAAGAGGACCTCTAGGAGCTGAGACACACCCCACAGAACGATTAGCAGACCCACGAAAAGCCAGAAGTATCTTACAGGTCGAAGTGGACCAAAACAAACATCAGCTTCAGTCTTCTCATGTTTCTCACTCTTCTCGCTTTTCTCACCTACAACTCTGGACGGACGTAAAATGGCTCCACACTGAACACAGTACCGAGCGTCTTCCTTGTTCTCCGTCCCGCATTTTGTACAACGAACCAATAGATTCACACTCCAATGCTCAATGTTTGAAGCGAGACTCTTAAAAGCTTTCTTCCCTCTTGATACGTAAACTTGCATCTTCGAGGCGCAGTAAATATATAGGTGAAAGCAATTATATGACCGCCACATGAGACATCGAGGAGAGTGTTAACCATCTCAGAAAAAAAGAACGAAGAGGTAGGAGACATCGATCGAGGCGCTCAGGCATCGTACTGCTCGCGGTGCGGAGAGAAAATAGACCCTGGAACAAAGTTCTGTCCCAAATGTGGCAAAGCTTTAGGCGTCGCAGTTGGGCCCACCGTTACAGGAAGAGTTGAAAGGCGACCCTCAGAAGTGCCTCATGTACTGGGCTTCATTTCTGCCGGCGTAATTCTCGTTCTATTAGCTTCAACATATATCCTATATCCTATAGAGGTCTCTGTGATAGCCGTATATTTTCAGACCATGGCTGACCAAAAAATCTTCATCAAGCCCCCGTCCGTTCTTATTGAAGCAGCCATCTTTTTCTTCAATGCTGCCGGCGCATGGGGCATAATCCTTTCCATACTGAGAGTTGTCCTTGAGAGACGCCCTAGGGAAGCCTTGGGAGACATGATCGGAGGCCTATTCTCTTTCTACGTTGCCTTTCTATTGAGCAATTATGCTACAGACATTCTCACAGCCAGGGTTACGTTGGCCTTCTTCATAGTGGGCATCGGTTTGCTGGTCGTCATAAACGCATTAGTCCACTTCGCCTTCCAAGAAAAGCGGTAACTATCCACAAACGAAAGACCCATTTCATGTCTGTTTCTTGGCTATCTCTCAAGTCGTGTCTCATTAAAGGGGTGGATGTTTGCGGGTCCTTTTTGTGGAACCCCCGAAAGACTTCTGGTTTGTTATGGGTGAGTATATTACTCCACCTTTAGGCATCTTGACCTTGGCTAGTTACCTTGAAACACATAACAAGAATGTCGACATCGAGGTCATAGATTGCCAAGCAGAGAAACTTGGTTGGGAGGGGTTGCAGAGACGTGTTGAGTCTTTTCGGCCAGACGTTGTGGCTCCCAGCGGGCTTGGTACATCCAATGCCTATGTAGTCGTCCGTACAACGGAGATAGCAAAGAATGTAGACCCGACGATTACAACTGTTGTTGGAGGCCAACATTTTACAGCTTTAGCTCACGAAAGCCTTGAATCCTATCCAAGTATCGACATCGTGGTCCGTGGAGAAGGTGAGGAGACCCTCGTTGAACTGTTAAGGACACTTGAAGAGAAGGAACCCCTATCAGAAATCAATGGCATCTCCTTCCGGCATCAGAAAAGGATCATCCATACCCCAGACCGCCCGTTGATCTACAACTTAGACTCCTTACCCTTCCCCGGTTACCATTATGTAGAAGCGCATATGCAGACTTACCACTTTACTCTTATGGCAGGAAGGGATACGTCTTTGGCCATTGTTGAAGGGTCACGCGGGTGTAATCACGATTGTAGCTACTGCTCCCAATGGCGGTTTTGGAGCCGAAGCTGCAGAGCCAAATCGGCCAAACGTATTGCTGATGAACTTGAACACCTACACATGGAGTATGGAGCCAGATTTTTTTGGCTTGCTGATGACAACTTCAGCCTCGGTGAAAGAGCAAATATTCTTAGCGGTGAGATCATCAGACGAGGAATAGCTGATGAGATAACTTGGTTTTGCCAGACAAGGTGTGACGACATTGTCCGACATAAGGACCTCCTTCCCAAGATGCGAGAGGCTGGAAACATCTGGCTGCTTACCGGGTTTGATAGTCCAAACCTAGAGACGTTGAAATCGTTCCGCAGGGAAGGGATCACTAAGTCAAACGCGAAAGAAGCCACAGACTTGTTAAGAAAGAACGATATTTTCTCTCAAGGCATGTTTATTATTGGCGAACGCAGGGATTCGCATGAATCCATAGAAGAGCTGAGAAGATATGCGGATTGGCTGGATCCGGACATAGCTATATTTGCGATATTGACGCCTCTTCCGGGAACAGAAATCTATGAACTTGCTAGAAGTAACGGCTGGATCGAGGATACGAACTGGAGTGATTATGACATGGTCCACGCAATCATGCCGACAGAACATCTAACTCGGAAAGAGGTACAAGCTGAGCTCTACGAATGCTACCGATCGTTCTATGGCAACTGGAGAAGACGGTGCCAAGGATTCTTCTCACACAATGTGATCAAGAGACGAACCTACCAGTTCCTGGCACGTGAAGCCATTCTAACAACCTTAAGGAGCCTATTCTGAACTGCAGAAGGAGGACTACTGGCTACTCAAGGTGGATAGACTATGGTCGGAAATCCTGTCAAACATGGATCAAATAAGCTGTCGCAACCCTATGACTTTCGGGTATTCTCTGCTACCGTGCGGGATGGGACTAATGTTTCAATCTTCCAGAATGGTTTTTCTTATCCCCTCGATTGTCTTCGCTTTTATGATCGTGTGGTTAAAGCTGTGGGAAGAACCAGATCTGCTGAACCGGTTCGGGGAGACTTATATGGGACTTATATAGAGTATAGGCGAACAACTCCTTTTCTAATTCCTCGTAACAAACCGTCAGTACTAGAATTTCTAAGCTCGATGCTCAAATTTCAACAAGACGCAGAGGTCAAAAGGCTGACCCGCTACAAATTAGTGTCCATCGCCTATCTCGTCGTCTCGTTACTCGGTTTATACCTTCTTGCAGTGTTAGTGTCTAGTACCCCTATATCTTCGTCAAACCTAACCTTCTGGACACAGCTAACTTTTTCATGCTTTGGAGCAATCTGCATCCTAGGTACAATAGCAGGAATTTATCCTTCAAAATGCTCTTCGGTAAGGCATTTCCGTAGCATAAAGAAGAGTGCTTCTCAGATTGACCGTGAAGACAGCGATAAAAAAGCCGTAGTCCTCAGCGGTCATCATCCCACTTGTGGAACCTTCTCTTCGCACGTCATCCTGTTCAGAGGCAAGACCTATTGCGCAGGCTGTACAGGACTGGTTGCGGGCGCGATCGCATCTCTTTTCGGAATTCTACTATACTTTCTCGTTGGCTTGAATATCACCGAATCAGGGAAGTTTATTTTTTACATGGGTTCTGTCGGGGTTGCTTGCGGTTTGCTCCAATACGAACTGCCCGTGAACAAGGGCTTCGTCCATTTTCTGCTGAACATCATGTTTGTCTTGGGAGCTTTTTTCCTGCTAATCTCAGTCAATGAAGCAAATAGTGTTGGCCTGGATCTTTACTTCTTGGCTTTGACTGTTTACTGGATAGTCACAAGGATAATGATGTCTCGACTCGAACACCTTAGGATGTGTGCTACTTGCGGTTTGATATCGTGCAGTTATTCCTATCGCTAAAACGGTGTGTTATCTGGGTTTGCGGCTAAGCCCATAGATCGCGCCTGCTACGATTAGGATTCCAATAATTATCACTGCGAAGGGCCAGACCATTTGCCAAACATCCTGCCCAAATAGTGTGGCAAACCCTATGATGACTATGAAGAGACCGAAGACTATGCCCGCAATTGCCTCGCCGTGTGGAAGCCCGAAGCACTCTTCTTTCTCGCGGCCTCGAGGTCCAAAACAATCGTTCCCTCTTTTCTCTTTCTGCTCTTTAGGATAGAGGTTGGCCCCGCAGTCAACACAGAACCTTGCGTCATCTGGGTTCTGCTTGCCACATTTGGGACAGAAAACCATCGTAAACACCTACCATGAGATAGTTGATTCATGTTCTTAAGACTTTGCCAGTTGGCTTTCAAGCCTTATAAGTCCGAGTGTTGAGTGGAGCTTCTCCGGCGCACTGAACAAATGCCTTCGCTGGTGAAGTAAAAGAAAAATCCCACTTAGCTATGCAAGTTCTTGGTTCAGGTCAGTTTATGCGGCGCACTAGATTCCTAGATATTCTAAGGAACCCACACCCTACTTGACGAATGGTTGCATGAGCCATCGGCTAGTCGAATTCGGACTCGGTTTCTTCTTCCCTCTTCGGACCCATGCCCTTTTCTTCTTTGGGTTTCGTGGCGGCAATCACATCGTCGATTCTTAGGATCATCGATGCAGCTTCAGTGGCTGATTTTATGGCCTGTTCCTTTACGCTTACAGGTTCGATAACGCCTTTCTCGGCCATATCGGCGATCTTTCCTGTGAAAACGTCGACGCCCATCGTTCGGCCCTTGACGTTCTCATGTGCAGACCGGAGTTCCACCATAATGTCAATTGGCTCTAGACCCGCATTTTCAGCCAACGTTTTGGGAATAGCCTCTAAAGCCTCCGCAAAGGCCTCAACTGCAAGTTGCTCTCTCCCACCGATCTTTGCTGCATACTCGCGTAGTTCCCTTGCCGCTTCTGCTTCTGCTGCTCCGCCACCGGCGACAACCTTGTTCTTTCGAACTACGTCGGCGACAACTGATAGAGCGTCGTGCATGCCGCGTTCAGCTTCATCAACCATTCTCTCCAAGCCTGCGCGGATCAGCACTGAGACGGATCTCGGGTCTTTGCATCTCTCAATGAAGACCATCTTGTCATCGCCGATTTTTCTCTCTTCGCAGAGCCCCGCGTACCCTAGGTCTCCTGGCTTCAAATCGTCAAGATTCGTGACAATCTTCCCACCAGTAGCCCTTGAGAGCTTGTCCATGTCAGACTCCTTGGCGCGTCGAACCGCGAGGATCCCCTTCTTCGCCAAGAAGTGCTGGGCCATGTCGTCTATTCCTTTCTGACAGATCAGTACGTTTGCACCTGTCGCAGCGACCTTCTCAACCATTTCTTTAAGCATGCTGGTTTCCTGATCCAAGAAGGCTTTCATCTGAGTCGGATCCTTTATCCTGATTTCAGCGCTGAACTCTGTCTTCTCGACCTCCAAAGCAGCATTCACAAGCGAAATCTTGGCTTTTTCTACACGCTTAGGCATCCCAGCATGGACGACTTCCTTGTCGAGTATTATGCCTCTCACAAGTTCCGTGTCACCCAAGCTCTTTCCTTCTTTCTTTATAATTTGTATGTTATCGATGTCAGCGGTCATCTGGTCTCCACGTTTCTCAGCTATCTGTTTCACTGCCTCGATAGCGATGTCGGCAAAGTGCTCTCTCGCTGCACCGACGGCCTTGCTTGCCATGGAAGTCACTGCGACCTTCTTTAACGTCTCTTCATCGTCTAAATCTACGCTCGTGCCTACTCTGTCTAGTGTTTCAACCACTTTCTGAGCCGCTTTCCTATATCCACTCACCAATATTGTCGGGTGAATGTTCTGTTCCAGAAGCTCCTCAGCTTTCTTCAGAAGCTCGCCGGATAAGACTACTGCTGTTGTGGTTCCGTCTCCTACCATGTCATCTTGGGTTTTGGCGACCTCAACCATCATTTTTGCCGCGGGATGTTCCACATCGATCTCGTCTAGGATCGCTGCACCATCATTGGTAATGGTTATATCGCCTAAATTGTCGATGAGCATCTTGTCCATACCGCGCGGTCCAAGCGTAGTCCTCACGGCTTCCGCTATCACCTTCGCAGCCATGATGTTGTTTCTTCTTGCCTCCTTTCCTCTGCTACGGGAGGTTCCTTCTTTTAGAATTAGTACGGGTTGTCCAGACTGTGTTTGAGTTAGATAGGCCATATCAACATCCTCTCATTCACTGTAAATTGCCAGTCTTCTGGTTCTTTAAATAGACAAAAATATTTAAGCTTTTCTGATTAGACAAATGATGAGCAAGAAAGACTTTGGATCGACTAATATTGAGCGGTCTTGTCTGCAGAAAAGACCCCAGTGCTCCTGCGGAGCCTTTGAAGTACGCATTGGCTTGGCAAAAGTTCGCCCCCCTTCTTCAGATACGTATCTCTTAGGATACTTGAGAAGGCGAACCGTTTGTTTCCCCTGGACTTCGATGCCAGCTCTCCAACCACACCTACACTGTGAAGTTGAAGATTCCCCGGTTCGAGTACATAGAAAAGACCATCGTCGAATCATTGTTGAGAGCCGCTGCAGAGGTATGTAAGTCCTCATAAATCTTAGAGCTGTCTCAGGGCTCATCTATTGTCTAGTCAACGAAGCCAGCAACTATGACTCGCTTAGCTTAAAAGACTCGCGAAGAGTTTTCCTCTTCTGGTTCGCAGTGAATCGTCACCTGTTCGATGTTGATGTCAATCGCCTTAATCTTCTCCTCCATCTGTGTCGCGATCCTATGAGCCTCCGCGAGACTCGTCGAACCGTCTACAGTGCAATGTAAGGTTATGCTATATCTCCCGTCTCGCGTGATAATCTGAGTCTCATGAGTGGATCTGACACTGGGAAACTCTTGCGCGATCCAAGCAATCTGGTTTCGAATCTTACTGAACTCCTGAGTGCCGTAAAAGGCTGATTCTAGGGTTTCGCTTGTGGGCTCAAGATGGCTTATGATGGTCGACACGTTCTTTAGAGTTGCTTTAATGCGGTCTTCGAGGTTGCTCGCGATGTCGTGGGCTGTTTTCACTGAAATCCCAGAGTCAAGTTCGATGTGGTAAGAGATTGAGAGTCTTCCTCCTACTGTTTTAACTACTATCCCATGCATGCCTTTGATCCCGCGAATCTGCGAAGCGATGGTTCTGATCACTGTTAGGGGATCCTCATATGTTCGAGGTTCAGTATGTATCACGACATCAGAATTGGGAAAGACCTTTACTATCTGTTCTTCTATCCTTGAGGCGATAGAATGCGCTTGACTAAGCGGCACATCTCCATCAATCTCTACATGAGCGTCAACAAAAAATTTTGAACCAGCCCGTCTAACCCTGATCCGATGGCATCCCTTAACACTCTCAACGCCGAGGATCTGCCGTCTCAACTGCTCAACAACCCCCCTAGGCGCCGCATCCATGAGTACCGATATGGAGTCCCTAACCATGCCCCAGCCAGAGTAGAGGATGAAGACGACGATCCCGAGTGCAGCAACAGAATCTGCGTACCAGATCCCTAATCTGTAAAGCACCAACCCGACTATTACAACAATAGCAATAAGTAGGTCATTTAGGAAATGTAAGGCACCTGCTTCTATAGCCTCACTTACATGAGTTTTGGAGGGCACCTTAAGGCTCATATAGGCGAATAGGTCCAGAAGGATTGAGACAAAGTTCGTTCCTAGCGCTATCCAGAAAAGCCCAATATACGTCTCGCCGGACGCCAATCTTAGAAACACGTTGTACGTGACCCAGAAACAGACGGCAAAAAGCAGAAATATCTCAACAACTGCCGCGGCAGACTCGACCTTCTCATGTCCGTACAAGTGGACCTCATCAGGCGGTTTACTGCTCTGCCTAATGGCGAGAAAGGCGATGACGGCTGCCACAAAATCCATCAAGGTATTGAATGCGCTCGAAACCAATCCGAGGCTACCGGAAATCAGTCCACCTGCAACCTCTATGACTGCAAGTAGAGCACCAGCAAACATCCCCCTCTTGGTTGCCGATTCGTCTGGACTGGATTTTTGGCTTGACATCTTCAACAGTGTGTGTTGAATCTGATTTGAATGGTGCTCTTAAGCATTTCGAGCAGGCATAGTCGGCTTACCGGGAAAGGCAAGGCTAGGCTTGCTTAGGGAAACTTGGAATTCCAGAATAGGAACGAGATGGTCTTAATAAATAGAACCCTAATGACGCTTGTCTAGCCGATGTCAGACTCATTGTCGACATAGTTGGACTGGAGAAAGGACCGCCCACAACCCTATAGGAACCTACATTGATTCAAGTTGCCAAGAGAGAATTGAGATTGAGAGATAGCAATCGTGACAATAACCCCAAAGAAGGGAGCGTCATAGGAGAATCTCCAGGCCTGAGACGAATAGAGCTCCCAGAATGACTGATATAACTACCTGCAGGTTGAATTTCCTGTGGGCTTCTGGAAGAAGCTCGCCAGCTCCTATGAAGACGAATTCTCCGGCTACCATGGCAACTATCTGACGGTAGACGGTGCTGGGAAAAATGCCTCCCAGAGCAGCCCCTGCTGGGTAGAGAACGGCTCCGACAAAAAGAGTCGCTAGAATCTTTTTAGTAGCATGTCCTTCATCTCTCATTACCAGAGTGATCGTCAAAGACTGGGGAATCTCGTGTACTATTACCGCGAGACCTACAAAAAGACCGAGAATGGGTTGAGTTAGGTAACTTGCTGCGATAGCTATCCCGTCGGTGAAGTTGTCTGCACTCATGCCAGCCAGAGTGAGCCAATTTAAGTTCTTTAGTTCGCATTCACCTTCTGCGCAAGAGTGAACCATGAGAACTCTTTCTAGGAGATAGAACAAGAAGAAACCAACGCCGAGGAAAGGCCAATTGTTCGGAACGTCAGCCTCTGGGATCATTTCAAACATTGCTGCAGCTACGACGACACCTGATGCAAAGGCCACCATATAACGGGTGCCTATAGACGATGCCTTAGGATGAAAGGCGGGAAGTCCGCTGAGAAATAGGGCAGTACCGACCAGCGATGCGTAGATCACAGGCAGAATGGACAATGAATATTGTCGCCCGATGGATTTTGGTTACCACACATCAAATGTCAAGTCTTTTCTTTTAAGCATTCGGATTCCTGACGGATTCTGTTTAACCTAAGTCCACAAAGTATCTTTAGAAGGCATATTAACCCGTTAAACATAATGAAATATCTTTGAAGTAGTCTTAATGACGAAAAAGAGTGAGAAAAATGTGCGAGCACACTAAAGGCGAGATAGAAGTAAGGTACGATATTCTAGAGAAGGATTTAGCAGACAAAGGAGTCAACATAAACCAAGTTAAAGAAAAAGTCTCAAAGTTTACCGTTGAGGTCCCTTCATGGATCTTCGGCCCTTTTGGGGGAGGACGTTTCAGCGGTTACACGTCTCCAGGAGCTGCTAGAAATGTTTTTGAAAAATTCGACGACGCAGCCACCATTCATAGATTGACAGGAGCTACGCCTAAAGTCAGCATCCACGTGGGCTGGGACGATCCGGACGAAGCTTCCTTTGATAAAATTCAATTCAGTTCCTTCGGAAAACTTAGAGAGTACGCGGAAAACTTAGGTCTAGCGATAGGCGCAGTAAACCCGACATGCTTCCTTGAAGGGACGCACTACGGCAGCCTATCAGCAAGCAACCCGGAGACTAGAAAACGTTTTATTAGCCACACCTTGGTCTCAGCTGAGGTAGCCGCAAAGTACGCGACTGGAGTCTTAGCCCTATGGGTTCCAGACGGGTCTATATACCCCGGCCAGGTTAACATGCGTGCCACGCAGAAGAACCTTAGAGATTCCTTGAAGGAGATCTATCACAAAATGCCAGAATCGGTGCTTATGTTGATTGAGTACAAGCTATTTGAGCCTGGAACCTATCATACGGTCATCTCAGATGTGTCGGTAGCTTCTTCTTTGGCTAAGAGTCTAGGCGACAGAGCAGGTGTAACCGTTGATCTGGGTCACCATCCGCACGGAGTCAATGTTGAATACATAGTCGCCAGTTTGATAGAGAATGAGATGCCAGCAGGCCTTCATTTCAACACTAGATATGCCGCCGACGACGACCACTCAGTTGAGCCAAACATACAAGTTTTCAGGATCTTCCATGAACTAGTGACAGGTAGAGTCATTGGCAATCCGGATCCTAGGAAAAACTGGTCGTACATTATTGATCAATGTTCGGCCTTGGAAAACCGTATGCATGCTGTGTTGCACTCAGTGGATTCATTGATGATCTCTTACGCCAAAGCTTTGATTGTTGATGAAGAGAGACTCGGGAAGTATCAGAACGAAAACGAGATTATAATGGCAAACAGAACCTTGATCGACGCTTTTTTGACAGATGTAAGACCAATTGTCCAGATGGCTAGACTTGAGAAAGAACTGCCAATTGACCCGATACGGGCTTATGTCAAGTCTGGCTATCAAGAGAGAATAGAGAAGAAGAGGCAGCAACCCAGCAACTGAACCTAAAGAACCTCATAACAATGTCCACGGTTTGAGTTAAGAATAGGTAAGATGGCAGGTAATATCAGACGGAAAATGCTAGAGTCTTTCCCCGATGACTCCCTAGATATCCATCTCAGTCGAATGCCAACGACTAGTGACGTTAGGTCTGTGCACTCGTCTGGTTTATATTTTTTTAGACCATTCAACAGCAAGCTGAGAGTGCAAGATGTGAAATTAGAAACTAGCTCTGGAAGTGACAGAACAATCGGGAAAGAACAGGCCCGCAACGCTTCATCGTTTCGTTGAGAAGGCTTTGGCAACTTCCCGAATCTTGTCAGTAAAATTTTATCCCGTTATTCGGGGACTGCAGATGGGGACAGATGACCCTACACGTGTGAAGTATGCGATTCTATCTGAATTTAACTCTGTGGACAGCTGTGTTTTTGCTTCTTATAGTACTCCTTTACATAATAGAAAGGGTCGTAAGTTCGCTTGAGATCAAGCTCGCCCATTCTTGTTGTGTTGGTTTCGCTTGAATACTCATATAGGAAAGTGGGTTTCCTTAGCCTCTTTAGAATCTCAAGGTTTTCAGCTATTACACCGCTGTTGTTTATCCATATGATTATTGCAGAGTCGCAGTCTTCAATCATTCCCCTCTCCCTTTCCTTCAAATTCTTTCCGTATTGTAAATCTTTCCAGTTGCCCGCGTTATACCTTAATCTGACAGCATGCCCAACAATCACATTTCTGTATCCTTTAGATTTTAAGTAGTCTTGATAAAGTCTACTCGCCCCATGAGCCTCACCAACAATTATTGTCATATTGGATGTTATGGCCTTGTCGATTCTTTCCTTTATCTCAACCGGTAATTCCTTAGCTTTAAAAGCACTACTTCCCATCAGAAGCAGCTTCCTTCCCTCTGACTTTGCTTCTTCCTTCATCCACATCACTCGAATCTTCCATCCATATAACGTGCTAACTGTCTTCTCAATATCGTTTAACAGTAGTTAGTGGTCATTCGCTAAGAGCGTCAATTTGTCTGCCCCTTAATATTTCTAGTACGGTTGTTAGATTGACAAAAGGTTTTGTGTCTAATATGTAGAACATTCTTCTTTCAACATACAAGTCGTAATGTACGGCGAGGGATTTGAACACTCGACCTCAGCGATGCCTCCTTTGAAGGTTTCATACTCGCACGGCTATGCAAAGAGCTAACATGTATCCTGTAAACTCTGAGAGGTCGAGCGTTCTTTTAGCCAAGTCTAGTCTAATCATGTAGGCTTCCATATCTAAAGCTCCAAAAACGAGAGGAGCTGGCAAATCATCAATCAGAAAGGCTCCAATAGCTATTTTCTTCCCACCGATTTCCATTGATAAGTCACAAAAGTGCTTACAGCTAACCTTATGCCCATCTGCTACCCTAAATTCCCTTTGGAATCGCAATTCTATTGGTGTTGAGATTTTTCTGGCAATTACGCTCTTAATAAATGATCCAGAAGCACCGCTATCAAATAAGACAGTTATCTTTTCTTCTCCCTTATCACCCTTAACCAGCAGATTCTCCCTAATTATGCCCAAGGCCTTTTTCCTCCCAGACATTCAGTTGCTAAACCACTATTTTAACTATACTTGAATCCTCAAGTATCAGCTGAAGGAAAAGCTGAGAAATCAATTGAGCTTGCAGCATGTCTAAACATATCTTTTATGTGGACGGGGAGGGATTTGGACCCTCGACCTCGGCGATGCCAACGCCGCGATCATTCCAAACTGATCTACCCGCCCTTCATAGAACTTCATTAGCCGGATTTTTAAGGGTTTTGCCGACCGATTCCTTTCAATCCTTAAAGGGACGAAAGCCTTTTTACAGTAGCCGATTGCTATTTGCTTTCTGAGGCTAGATCGAATGGAAAGGAAAAAGGTTGGTTTCATCGGGCTCGGTGTCATGGGTAAGCCTATGGCCTTGAACCTTTTGAAAGTTGGTTACCCGTTAACGGTTTGGAACAGAACTAGGTCGAAGGCTGATGAGCTATTAACCATGGGAGCTTCTTGGTCAGACTCGCCCAAGGAAGTGGCCGAAAAGTCCGATGTGATGATAACCATGGTTACCGACTCGCCTGATGTGGAAGAGGTTGTCCTCGGACCGCAGGGCGTTATCCAAGGAGCACATACTGGCTTAATCCTGATCGACATGAGCACCATCTCACCGACTGTGGCGCGTAGAGTGGCTGAAGAACTATCAAGGAAAGGCGTGAAGATGCTCGACGCTCCGGTGAGCGGAGGTGAACTTGGCGCTAAGGAGGCAGCCCTGTCCATCATGGTTGGGGGCCCGAAAGATATCTTTGAGGAATGCTTGCCTATCTTTAAAGCGCTGGGAAAAAGGATCACATACATGGGTCCCAATGGCATGGGTCAAACAGCAAAGCTTTGCAACCAAGTCATCTGTGCGCTTAACATTCAAGCCGTCTGTGAAGGGTTGATGCTTGGTGCGAGAGCTGGCTTAGACCTCAAGAAGCTCCTAGAAGTAGTAACAGCAGGGGCAGCCAGCTCATGGATGCTTTCGAACCTTGGGCCTAAAATGATGGGCCGTGACTTTAGGCCTGGCTTCAAAATAAGACACCAGCAGAAGGACTTGAGGCTTGTCCTCTCCTTCGCAGCTGAGTTAGGATTGCCCCTGCCTGGCACAGCGCTGGTCCAGCAGATGCTTAGAGCTGTCGAGGCGGAAGGATTGAGCGACAAGGGAACTCAAGCAGCCATAGTTGCAATGGAGAAACTTACTGGAAGCAAACTCACAGAATGACAAGAGTTTTGACCAGTGCGGATTACACCTAGAGACCCTAGGTTTTCAAACATGAAAGTATAGTTCTATCTATTTTATATGATCGAAGTGTGCAAAATGTTCGAGGTGCTCTTTGTGATGGACAATGTCAAGATCTCGGGCTTTGCGGTCCTCTTCATAGGGGTAGCAGTGCTCTTGTTCACGTTTGCCTGTGCTTATCAACTTCTAGTGGGCGTTCTTGAGATTGTTACTTCAGAAGATCTCATGAGGGCTTTTGGCGAAGCACTAGCACCACTGATAATGTACGCAATAAGGGCACTTTACCTAGGCGTGATGGGATGGATAGGCTCAATACTAACGAGAAGAGGCGTTCAAATCATAACTTCAATGCCAAGAGAGAGCAAAGAGGAAGCCGTCAAAGCCAAAGTGACCGAGAAAGCTGAAGACAAGAAGTGACCAGACCGGTCTGGTCTTACGAATTCTTTCACGGAAGGGATTGAAGAGAGGAAAAAGCTCATATGAGACAGAGCATTAGGGGACTCGGTTGGGCCGTAACGATATCAACGCTTCTTTTATTTGTATTTCTTATAACCGCTGTCTATTCTGTGTTCCAGACGCTTGCGTCGGGGCGAGGGATGGGCTTCGGCGAACTCCAGATTAGCTTCTCAGAAAATAGGCTAGTGTTGTCAATGCCTGTCACCGTCAACAACACAGGCTACTATGATGTGACCGACTTTGAGATAAAGACTGTGCTGAGAGATTCCGACGATAAAACTCTTGCCTCAAGCAGCAGCGTAATAGAGGAGATAAGGAAAGGATCAACTGAGTCAAGATCGCATAATCTTTCTCTAAGCCTAACCAGCATCCTCTCAAACGTGACGAATCTCCTTTTCAGAGACACTGAGTTTAGGATCGACCTCTCAGTAACGTTCAGATACGCGTATGCTCTGGGTTTCAATATAACCATGACGAATATGTCGGTGCCTTGGGGAGCCCCACTTTACGGTCTCGATCTCAAGGAAATTGGTCTACCCGAGTTCAACGGGACACATCTCACAATCAATATTGCCATAGAGGCGGAGAACCATTCCTTCTTCGATATGAATGGGAACCTCAACTTCAAAATTTACAACAAAGATGATGTGTACATAGGCTCGGGAAGAGGAGTGATCGATATTCCGCGACGTTCAAGACTAAGTGGACCAGTTGAAATAGTGATCCAGGTGGTCAATCCTTTAGACTTTACGGGTGAAGGATACTTGGAAGTCTATCTGGAGCTTCCCCTGCTTACTCAATCTATTGAAATGGGGAGGTTATACTATGGCTGACATTGAAGAGAAGGAGCGAACCATAAAAGACTGGGTTATGATCCTTCTGCCAAGAATCTTGAGGGCGGCGGTTTGGGGATTCATCATGGGCGGGGAGATGCTCATCTTGTTATACATTGCAGAGGCCGGTGGACCGTTTTTGAAGTTCATCCCTATTGAGCAGAAAGACCTCTCATATCTCCTGGTAGTCTTCGTAGGGTTTGAGGTTGCCATTCAGCTCCTACAGGGAACTGTCTTCCAATACGCATTGAGCATTACAAGAGCGTTGATCTCCATGATTGTTCTAGTGTTTATGACAAATGGTGGCGTCATGAGTATATCCATGCAACAGTTCCAGGAAATACCTATCCCGCCCGGAATGAACATTATATTTGCTATTGATTTTAAAGCCATCCTTGGCGCTTGGCTTCTACTATCCTCATTGAGCATAGTGAAGAACCTGCTCCAAGCAATAGAATTTCTTTCTGAAAAAGAAGAGGAGCCCGCAATCCCTCCTGAAATCCCTTAAAGAACATCCTGCTGTAGTTTGGTCAGGCTGTTATTACCGGTGACTATGAGTCAACATGAAGGCAATAACGGCAGCATCACCATAAAATGTTAATAAGGATCGCTTTGCTCTTTTGAGTAATCTCACACTAGTAGGGAAGAAAATGACGACGCGCAAGGAAAGACAGAAGCCTATGCCTAAGCGAAGGGTTGAGGAGAGGATTCGGTCTTTCGCCGAAGTAGCCCTCGGATACACTAGGGAAGATGCACTTGCTGAGGCTAAACGTTGCCTTCAATGCAAATCTCCTAAGTGCGTCGAAGGATGCCCAGTTGGGATAGACATACCAGCATTCATCAGTTACATGCGTGAAGGTAAAATCAATGAAGCCCTGGAGAAGATCCGTGAAAAGAATAGTCTGCCCGCCATCTGTGGAAGGGTCTGCCCGCAAGAAGACCAATGCATGGGCAAATGTGTTCTGGGGTTGAAAAGTGATCCGATTAACATAGGCGCCCTCGAGAGGTTTGTGGCAGACGAAGAAGGCGAGAGGGAACTAACAACTCTTGGCAATATTCAGTCAACAGGGAGGAAAGTGGCTGTTGTGGGTTCGGGACCTGCTGGACTAACAGCCGCCGCCGAACTTGCGAAGTTGGGCTACGAAGTGACGATTTTTGAGGCTCTTCACGCTCCAGGCGGGGTGCTCATGTATGGAATCCCAGAGTTTAGGCTACCGAAGAAGATTGTGAGAGACGAAGTCAGATATGTAGAGGGCCTGGGAGTTAAGATTGAGACCAACGTGATAGTCGGCAAAGTTATCAGATTAGATGAACTTTTCAAGGCGGGCTTCAACGCTGTATTCATAGGTTCGGGCGCTGGGCTACCCATGTTTCTAGGAATACCGGGAGAAAACCTGAATGGCATATACTCGGCAAACGAGTTTCTCATCCGCGTTAACCTGATGAAGGCTTATGAGTTTCCGGAAAGTGATACTCCTGTCAAGGTCGGTGAGAAGGTGGCGGTCATAGGCGGTGGAAACGTTGCCATGGACGCAGCTAGGTCTGCTCTCAGGCTTGGAGGCGAGGTCACAGTCATATATCGCAGAACAGAGGAGCTCATGCCCGCCAGACGCGACGAAGTCATCAATGCAAAAGAAGAGGGAATCAGATTCATCTTTCTTGCAGCTCCTGTGCGCTTCATCGGGGACGAGAAAGGATGGGTTAAGAAGGTTGAGTGCTTAAGAATGGGGCTTGGAGAACCTGACGACTCAGGGAGAAGAAGACCTATCCTCATAAAGGGGTCAGAGTTTACCGTAAATGCTGACACGGTGATCGTGGCTATAGGACAAAAACCCAATCCTCTGGCGGTACGGGGAGAAGATGAGGTAAAGGTTACGTCTCATGGAACTATCGCTGCCAACCTAGAAACTGGCGGAACGGACATGTCAGGTGTCTTTGCCGGAGGAGACATAGTTACAGATAATGCCACAGTGATATCTGCAATGGCGGGCGGAAAGAACGCTGCCTTGGCAATGCACAGATTCGTTTTGGAGAAGGGTTAGGAAAAGAAGATGGCATAATCGACTGCCTAGATTCTCAATGTGACATCGCCTACGTAGTTACGCATGACCTCGGCGAAGCGGCTTATTACCTCTGGAGGATAAGGTTTCACGTCTTTAAACCTTTTGTCCAATGTCTCTTCTGGAAGGAACTGTTGGAAGACGAAGCGTTTCGCGCCGGTTACCATCTCGCCCATCTTCGGAACATCTTCTTCGTTGACTATGCCTGGGACAACTGTGTTCCTTAACTCGTAATCGACTCTTCCTTGTTTAAGGAGCTCAATGCTCTGCAGAAAGCCGCTTGTACTCTCTGCGCCTAACAAGTTATACTTTTCCAGAGAGGTCTTGACATCCATGGCTACGTAATCGAGATGGGGCAAGCATTTCTCCAAAATTTTTGGGAAGAACCCGTTTGTGTCCAGTTTTACCGAGAACCCCCGGTCTTTAAGCCTTCTAACAAAGACTGGCAAATCCCTGTTCAAAGCAGGTTCCCCACCAGTTATGACGACAGCAGTCACGTATTCTTTTCTCGACTCCAGAATCTGCAATGCGTCTTCTTCCGAGAGAAAGGGAGGCTTAGGTCTTACGATCAACCGTCCGTTATAACAGTAGGGGCAACGCAGGTTGCATCCTATGGTGAAAAGTATGCTTGAAACCTCGCCTGGAAAATCTATCAGGCTTGTCTTCTGAAGGCCTCCGAACTTCATAGGGTTTAGTCCTTCGCTAGGCTGGTATCCGTACGATAATAGATTTGTCGAAGGTCTTCCTTATTCTGAACTCGGCTTGTTTTCCATCGTTCCACTGGTCAACTGGCCTTAGATAACCCACAATTCTAGAGTAAACCTCGCAGCCAACTCCACAATGTGGGCACGTCTTGTGCTCTCCACTGACATAACCGTGGGTTCTACAGATGCTAAACGTAGGTGTCAAAGTGTAGTAGGGTATATGAGAGACCCGGGCTACCTTATTTACTATCTCCGCCGCGGATTCCCAAGAATAGATTCTCTCGCCGAGGAATATGTGGAAGACCGTGCCACCCGTATAGAGGGGTTGAAGCTTGTCTTGATGCTCCAAAGCCTCAAAAAGGTCGCCAGTGTAGTCAACTGGGAGCTGACTTGAATTCGTGTAGAAAGGTTCAGCACCTTGTGAAAGATACTTCTCGTTCGCAACAATAATGTCTGGATATGTCCTCTTGTCTACACGGGCAAGATCATAAGAGGTCGACTCTGCAGGTGTCGCTTCCAGGTTGTACATATTCCCTGTCTCCTCCTGGAACTCTAGGAGCTTGTTACGCATGAATTCGAGAGTCCTAAGAGCGAACTTCGTTCCTTCATCCGTCGTTATTCCGTATCCGAAGATGTTGAGGATGGCTTCATTCATCCCGATCAGACCAATGGTTGAAAAGTGGTTCTTCCAGTAACTGTCATAGGTCTCCTTTACGAATCGCAAGTAATACCTAGAGTATGGATACAAGCCTTTATCAGTGAACCTTTCCAGAACCTTCCTTTTTATCTCTAAGCTATCTTTGGCGAGGTTCATTAACTCCTCGAGTCTTTCGTAGAAATTGTCCTCATTCTCTACGAGGTAACCAATTCTTGGGAGATTGATGGTGACCACGCCTATGGATCCAGTAAGCGGATTTGCCCCGAAGAAGCCTCCTCCCCGCTTGCGTAACATCCTATTATCTATCCTCAAGCGGCAACACATGCTGCGGACATCTTCAGGCTTCATGTCACTATTGAGGAAGTTTGAGAAGTAGGCGGCCCCGTACTTAGCTGTTACCTCGAATATCTTTTCGGACACTAGGGAGCCCCAGTCGAAATCGTTCGTAATGTTGTACGTAGGTATTGGAAACGTGAAGACTCTTCCTTTGGCATCTCCTTCATCCATGACTTCGGCGAAGGTGATGTTGAATTTGTCGATCTCCTCCTGCATGTCACCATACGTGTCGTCGAGTACATTTCCACCTTGGATCACGGGCTCATCCTTCATGAAGTCTGGAACGTTGAGGTCGATTGTTACGTTGGTGAAAGGAGTCTGAAACCCTACACGTGTCGGAATGTTAACATTGAAGAAGAACTCTTGGAGTGCCTGTTTAACTTCCCTCTCATCCAAGCCGTCATAACGTATGAAAGGTGCAAGGTAGGTGTCGAAGTTGCTGAAGGCTTGGGCACCGGCAGCTTCGCCTTGTAACGTATAAAAGAAATTAACCACCTGTCCCAACGCTGTTCTGAAGTGCCTCGGTGGTCTGCTCTCTATCTTGCCAGGTACCCCTCTGAAACCTGACAGGAGAAGGTCCTTCAAATCCCATCCTACGCAGTAAGGACCGAGAACCCCAGCGTTGTGAATATGCATGTCACCCGAGAAATGGGCGTCTCCAACATTCGGCGGATAGACTCTGTTTATCCAGTATTTCTCTATCACTTTTGAGGAGAGGTAATTGTTCAATCCTTGAAGCGAATAACTCATGTTAGCATTTTCTCGGACACGCCAATCGTCAAGATCCAGATACTGCTCCACAAGATCCGACGAACTCAAGAGGGCTGCGAGCTCCCTAAGGTCCTGATGTTGCTTCCTATACAGAATGTAAGCTTTAGCCGTTCGAGCATGCCCGTTCTCTATCAGAATCTTCTCAACTAAGTCTTGGATCTCTTCAACCGTGGGAACCCCGTCTTCCCCGAAACGCTTCAAAAGCTCCACAACTACTTGATCGCTCAGGCGTTTCGCAAGTTCCCTGTCTTTCCCGCCAACAGCTCTCGCAGCTTTCCATATCGCGTTAGCTATTCGCTCGCTGTCAAACTCTTCTAACCTTCCGTCTCGTTTCCGAACGTACTTCAATGATCTCACCGCTCCCTATGATAGACGTAGATGAGACGCGCTTGCTTATCTGTTAACTGAACAACCAACTAGTGAGTAGTAGGTGCGATATAGAAATTTAAATCTAATTATCTAAAAATTTAGACACTTAAATCTCCCTAATAGGAGGAAATAATCCAAAATAGGGATATTTTCTACCCTATCTTAAAAATCCTAAAAATACTTTTCTTTCTTGACTAAACTACTTCTCGGTGACAGAACAGCATTAGTGAAGCCGAAACAGACTTTGAATCAATTCTCTTCGTATCTGCCGGTTAGATCTTTTTTGGCATGTGCTTTTTTATGGCGTCAATGAATTCGTCTCTCTCTTCCATAACAAAACGTTCTCGACGACCATCCTTCAGCCTGACATGTATCTCGCTTGACAATCCAATATCCATTCTAACGACATCAGCTATATCCTCAAGGTTTATGATCACCCTCTCAGTTTGCACGCATGGCCTTCGTGGCAAGAACGCCAACTGGTCATGGGTTAAGAACAGATGACCGCTCTCCGTAAGCAGGCCTCTCCAATAGGTCGCTGGTTTCTGGAGTATGATTTCCTCCGCCAACAGGGATCCACCAAAACAACAATAGCTTTCAAGTAGATTTAAGATTTCTCAATTACATGAATAGCGTGACTGTCCATTAGTCGGCTGAGAAAGATTCAAGCTAATTACAGTAGCTTGCGGGATGCCTAGTCTGATCAGATTTCACCATATACGATTCGTCAGAGGTTTTCGTATATCTGGTTGGTCCTTACGTAATACTAGTATAGAAATATCGTGGTGAAAGTCAGAATTTCTCGACCCATTCTTTCAACTTTTTGACCATTTCGAGGTATTTTTTCTGGAACAGCTTTCTTTTGATATGCCAAAAGCCCAACCCTGAGTGTGGCGTCCCTTCAACCTTGTAGATTATCGGGAGCACCTTCAATAGCCTACAAAGAAGTCGCATGGAAAACCCCGACAAATACCCAAAATAGTATGCGAAATAGTTGTCCCAAATATACCTTGAGTTAGGTTAACAGCCATGCGCCAGCTACCCAGATGACGAACATAAGTGACGAAAGCCCAAGAATGAGTTCTCCATGTTTCTTGCAGATTTGATCTTTCCTCGTACTCAGATAGAGACCGATGACCATGCCAACGAGACCTCCCAAAATCGCAAAAACGTATCCCAACACTACGAGTATATTCATGGGAGGCTGAGACGGAATTGGCGGAAAAGATAATGTAACTTGCCGTTGAGAGACAGGCTGCTGATCAGGAGTTGGGGGTGCAGGTGGCAACTGCTGTGTTAAAGTTAGAGCCCCGCAATTACTGCAGAACTTGGCATCAGCCGCTATTTCTTTCCCACAATTCCTACAGAACGGCATCCTTTCACATTCCCTTCTTACAAATAGCCTACTAATAGCTAATTTGCAATTCTCTGATATAAAACTTTGTAGACAAGTCCGAGGCATATCTACTAAAAAACTGAACAAACTTCCATTTTTGTACCCACCAAACCTCTTTCTCAAAAAAAATTACTAATGGAGTAATCGGAGCGCTGAAATTGAATAAAAGGTAATAGCCATCGAGCTCACTAGGGGGTAGTTACACACGAACCTTTGAAAAAATCAACGTCAGAGTCCCAAAAAGCTTCGATGCTAGTTGAATTGAATATGGAAAGTTAAAGACTCCAACCAGTTTGGGAAACGAGGATTTTGAAAGTCTTAAGAAAATTTTATAGGAGCCCGGGAGAGATTCGAACTCTCGTCGGCGGGTCCAAAGCCTGCTATGCCTTTTCAAGTAATCTATCCTCACCTGCTATCATTAGAAAGGATTGCATCCCTGAAAGATGCACAAGAAATACGCAAGAGAATAAGACTATTGGAAGACTCTTTTGATGTGCGGTATAATATCGAAGTGAGTATCATTTGAGTAAATCTCGTCTGATCCAATCCGCTTCATCGAGGCAGCAATTAGGGCATCATCCCAATCTATCTGGAACGCGAGACTCTTCAATAGCGAAATGGCGAAGGTCACATCTTCAATGAAGTAAGGCTCTATTTTTAATGTGGAATAGGAGCGGATGCTATCAAAGACTTTGGGAATCTTTGCAGAGGCTTTTCTTCCCTCAAGGAAGACGAAAACTTCCTCAAGCACTAGAGTGGACGTAACTGCTTTCTCCCCCTTCTCAATTCTTCCTAAGATTGTTCTTGCCTTTTCGTGATGTTGAGGATCTTGGGTGAGCACGTAGATGAATATGTTGGAATCAATGAACCGTGTCATGGAGAAGCCTTCTTTGCCCTTTCCTTACGAATCTCTTCTTCTATCTCCTCCGGTGAAAGCGACTTCTCGGATCTGATGAGACCACTAAGGCTTTCAGTTGGATCGTCGACCAGCCATATTGGCTTTATTACTAACCGTCCGTTCTCAAGTTTTAGTTCAATCTCATCTCCTTCTTGGATTCCTAGAGCCTCCCGAAACTCCTTGGAGATGGCTATTCGATGCTTCTTTTGGACGATTTGTCGAACACTTTCCAAAACGGTCACCTATTGTACCAATTTTAAGTACTAGAATATCGGTACCCATATATCAAGCTATCGCTTATAGGTACAATAACAAGAGGCCCAAAACGATGAGTTGAGTGTCAGCGTGTTCTATTTCACAGCCCGTTTTGCTTCGAAAACCTCTAGTCGCTAAAATCTCACAACCAGAATAGGAAAACTCATGCTGGACGGAAAGTTCTTGGTAGCCCTAGAGAGATGACTACACACGTTTAAATTCCTCGTTTTTTGTGAGGACAATCGAAGGTGGACAACTTCACTAAAGGATACCTCAAAACAATTAAGAATGAAAGGAACCTGAACTTTCTCATATGCCCTGCACGCACTGTTCAAGGTTGCCTAGGTCTCGGCTCAGTCCAACGTTTTGCGCGTGGTAGACTAGATCTTGGTAAACGCCCTTTTTCCTCAGCCGCTTCCTGTGCCTATCTGCATCCTTTACCAGCGTGGTATGTTGGCTTTTAGACCTCTCGTATTCGATTGTATAAATGGTCGATTTACTTACGAACCTGCCCGAGTTCTCACAAGACGAAGTTGTAAAAGAAGCCATAAGAATGCAGCCGAGCTGGGAGTCATTCCTTTAGATATCGCATAAGTAGATGATCATTGGATCATCCAAACAAATGAACAGCTTAACATCCGAAGAACAATTTGTCTAGCAAAAAGATATACTGGAGGAGAGACCTTGTCTATAAGAAAAGATCTTTGGACTAGGCTTAAGTTAGGATATCATTATAGATTGCGGTTCGGGATATATAGGAAAGATTAGAATAGACTCTAGATATTTGAGAAAACTTATTAAAGATTCAGCTCGCTCATCATTTGGAGGTCAACATATTGTCTATTAAGGTCGGTGATTTAACGATGGTCGAGAAAGAGACTTTAGTTTATATGTACAGGAAACTTTTGGAGATTAGAAGATTCGAGGAGAAGGTTTGGGACCTGTTTGGCAGAAACCTTGTTCCCGGCACCTTGCACCTTTACCTAGGTCAAGAGGCGGTCGCAGTGGGGGTCTGCACGAACCTTAAGCCTGACGATTACATTACAAGTACACACCGGGGGCATGGGCACTGCATAGCTAAAGGCGCCGACCTAAACAAGACAATGGCGGAAATCTTAGGAAAAGAAACCGGCTACTGCAAGGGTAAAGGAGGCTCGATGCATGTTGCTGACGCTACGGTCGGAAATTTGGGCGCTACAGCCGTCGTCGGCTCAGCAATACCCATAGCCGTCGGGGCTGCCTTGTCCTGCCAGATGCGAAAGACCAAACAGGTGGTTGCTTGTTTCTTTGGGGACGGTGCCTCAAATAACGGAACCTTTCACGAGGCGCTTAACATGGCGGCGATATGGAGGCTTCCAGTCGTGTTCGTTTGCGAAAACAACCTATATGCCATGGGCACCCGGATAACCAATGTCACGGCAGTTGAGAACATTGCAGATAGAGCCGCTGCTTATTGTATGTTCGGCGTGGTTGTTGACGGGAACGACGTGTTAGCTGTTTACGCCGCCTCGAAGGAAGCCATAAAAAGAGCAAGGAGGGGTGATGGTCCAACGCTCATTGAATGTAAAACCTACCGCCATAAAGGTCACTCAAGATTCGACCCGGCTAAGTATAGGCCGCCAGACGAGGTTAAGGAATGGCTGAAGAGGGACCCGGTTTTGCTGTTTATGAACCGTCTGGTGAAAGATGGCATTCTGACGGTTGAGGAGGCAGAAGAGCTGGACAGACAGGTTACCGAGGCTGTTGAGGAATCTGCCCGGTTTGCGATTGAGAGTCCCCTTCCAAACCCAGAGTCGGCACTCGAGGATGTCTACGTCAAGTCGAGGTGAACATGATGAGGGAACTGGCGTACGCGGAGGCATTGAACGAGGCGTTAAGAGAGGAAATGGCGAGGGACGAACGGGTCTTCATCCTAGGCGAGGACATTGGCCCTTACTGGGAAGGGGCCTTCAAAGTAACAAAGGGGCTGGCTAAAGAATTCGGAACAGACAGGGTTAGGGACACACCTATCTCGGAATCCTGCATAGTTGGCACCGCGGTGGGCGCAGCTATGACGGGCATGAGGCCTGTCGCCGAGATCATGTTTGGGGATCTTCTTGCCCTAGCGATGGACCAGATAGCAAATCAAGCGGCTAAGATTCATTACATGTTTGGGGGGCAGCTTAAGGTGCCGGTTGTCATCAGATCTCCCTTCGGCGCCGGAAGATCCATAGCAGCTCACCATTCTCAGAGTCTTGAAGCGTGGTTCATGCACACGCCGGGGTTGAAGGTTGCTGTCCCGTCGACCGCTTATGACGCGAAGGGGCTTTTGAAAACCGCAATTAGAGATGACGACCCGGTCATGTTTTTTGAGCACAAAATATGCTATACAACCAAGTCTCAGGTTCCCGAGGAAGAATATCTTATACCATTCGGGCAAGCTGACATAAAACGGGAAGGAAGCGATGTAACCGTCTTTGCCACATTCTGGATGGTGCACCAAGCACTCGAGGCAGCCAACGAGCTCGCAAAGAAGGGCATCGGGGTTGAGATACTTGACCCTAGAACACTTGTTCCTTTGGACAAGGCTGCACTTGTAAAAACCGTCAGAAAAACTGGTCGACTTCTTATCGTGGAGGAAGACTGCAGAACATGCGGCATAGGCGCGGAGATAGCAGCAATAATTGCGGAGGAAGCCTTCGATTATCTGGAATCGCCTATCAAACGCATAGCAGAGCCGGACACGCCGATACCATTCAGTCCCGTCCTCGAAAACTACGTGATTCCGGACGCGAAGGCAATAATAAAAGGGGTAGAAGACCTGCTAGGAAGCTAGACTCTGACCATGTATTTCCAAAGGTAAATGTTATGGTGACCGATGTCGTAATGCCGAGATATAGCCTGACTATGCAGAAAGGCACAGTCGTCAAATGGCTGAGGAGCGAAGGAGACGCCGTTGAGAAAGGGATGCCCATAGTAGAGGTTGAGGCGGACAAGGTGACAACCGAGATTGAGTCGCCGGTCTCAGGCATTCTGCTCAAAAAATGCGCGGAAGAACAAACCGAGGTTCCCGTCGGCGAACCCTTAGCCTTCATCGGGAAACCGGGAGAACCAATACCTGAAACCGTGAAACCTAGTAAAGCTCCGGTGGCTCTGGAACAAATGCCACCCATTAAACTGTCCGTTGTTGAGGAGGAACGCGGTGAGGATGCGGATAAAGTTCGGGCTTCGCCCGTAGCTAGAAAGCTCGCTAAGCAGCATGGCGTAAATTTGTCTCAAGTGCTGGGAACCGGTCCTAGAGGGAGAATTACAGGTGAGGATGTCCTCAAGCATATAGAGAGCCACAGAGACCCAAGAACAGTAAAAGAAACAGTCTTGGTTAAAGGCATACAGAAAACCGTGGCTGAACGCATGACCCAAAGCATAAAGACAGCTGCCCACTGCTCGGTGATGGTAGAGGTTGACGCCTCACGGATGATTGCTCTTCGAAAGGAATTGAACGCTAAGCTTGAATCTGAATGCAAGCCAGGTATCTCCTACACAGACATTCTCGTCAAGGCGCTGGCAACCGCACTGAAGGACCACCCAGTGCTGAATTCGTCTTTAGAAGGCGACCAGCTTAAAATTTTCGAGGATGTCAATGTTGGGATTGCTGTTGAGGCTGAAATCCACGGTCAATCCGGGCTGATGGTTCCCGTGGTCCGTAAGGCGGACAAGAAATCGTTGATAGAGATCGCTGGCGAGTCTAGGGGCTTGATTGAACGGGTGAGGGAAGGCAAAGCCTTACACGAAGACCTTTCAGGAGGAACCTTCACGATAACGAACCTTGGCATGTACGGCGTAGAAATATTTATTCCCATCATCAACCCTCCAGAAACAGGAATCCTCGGAATAGGAGCCATCATAGAGCGACCTGTTTTCACAGACGACGGAATGCATGTCAAACCAGTGATGCGGCTAACCTTGTCCTTCGACCACCGTGTCGTCAACGGTGCGCCGGCAGCAAGGTTTATGCAGAAGCTGAAAAGGGTTTTAGAGGAAGAAATCTGAGAAAGTTGTTAGATAAGAATTATTATTGTCTTAATATACATGGTGGATGAGATATGACTGAACCTGTGCAATATGATGTTGCCATGATTGGTGCAGGAATAAGAGGCTACGTGGCTGCCATCCGTTCATCCCAACTCAGCCAGAAGGTGGCTCTAATCGAAAAAGCTGATGTCGGATGCACATACCTTAACCGCGGCTGCATCCCCACTGAGGCTTTGTTGGCAACAGCTGACCTGTTAGAGAATAGTTCGAAGGCTAAAGAGTTTGGAATCAGAGTAGGCGATGTCACAGTGGATTTTGATAGGGTCATAGCGAGAAAAGATGCTGTTGTTAGCTGGCTGTCGATCCCATCAGAACTGCAATCTCTACGCAAAGAAGGGGGCACATCATACATCAAGCCAAAGTAGAACATCTCAATGAAGGCTAAGCGATGCTGGCTGTGGAAGAGCATGTAAGTCTCTTCAAGCTACATTAGCATATCTTCAATATGTTCTACAGGCTTCTTCCACGAGTTGAAGTTAGCTGGTACTCTCTGAAAAGCTTGGTTGTGGAAGTCCTCAGAAGCAGAACAATCCAGACCGTAAAGCATAGATCCGGTCAAAAATCACCTGCTACAACCTCGTCTGGGCAATCAGAGGATGCTACGGATTTTGAGCTAAAGCCCATCAATGGAATTGAAAAAGGCTTACGTGGAGATTATTCACTTTAAAGGCAATTTCTGATTAAGTGCCAAAATCCCATCAAGGGAACAAAATCTTTAAACATATACGTCCAGAATTGGCTTCACTTATATCATCATACCCAGTCCATGCGCCTTCCTGTAAGATTCAGAGACGATACATCCAGTCCCAATTATTTAGTTACCTAGGTAGCGAAAGAAGCTGAGTTAGCGTTGCTATGTGGGTAAGGTTGAGCATATATTTTTATGTTAAATGCTCTTTTAGATATCTGTATAGTTAGCAAAAGCTTACAAAGAGGTGTTTGAATGACTTTGATTTTGGGTTACAAGACGTGCCATGAGCAGTATCAGCCTGATGATCTTCTCACACATGCCGTCTTGGCGGATAAGTATGGTTTTGAGACACTTTGGACAAGTGATCACTTCCATCCTTGGGCGCATACTAACGCAGCTGGTGGTTTCGCTTGGGTATGGATAGCTTCTGCAGCAGAAAGAACCAAAAGCATAAGAATAGGAACTTCTGTAACCGCACCTATTCTTAGATATCATCCTGCGATTGTGGCACAAGCTTTTGCAACGCTTGCCTATATGTATCCAGAGAGAGTCTTCCTTGGGCTTGGTGCGGGAGAAGCACTTAATGAATCTCCTCTTGGTTATATTTGGCCCTCTCCAAAGCAACGTGTGGAGATGCTTAAGGAAGCCATGATTGTGATTGAAAGGTTGTGGAGTGGAAATTCCATAAACTTCGAAGGAAGATATTACAAGCTGAAGAAGGCTAAGTTGTACACAAAACCCGACAAACCGATTAAAATCTATGTTGCAGCTGGAGGACCAAAAGTTGCAGAATTAGCTGGCGAATATGCTGATGGGCTTTTGTTGGATTCCTTAGATCGGGTGAATCTTTTCAAACCATTTGAGAAAGGTGCTAAGAAAGCAGGAAAAGAATTTGATTCATTAGAGAAAGTTGCAGAGATCATGGTATCCTATGATGAAGATTACTATGCGGCATTAAAATCATGTAGGTTCTGGGCAGGTTGCATGTTACCTGTATTCTTTAAGTATGACATATATGATCCTAGGGAGATAGAGGCGCACGGAGAGTATGTGGGCGACGAAGCCTTGGCAAAATCATGGATAGTGGGTACAACAGCTGAGGAACATCTTAAAAGAATAGAAAAGTACATCAAGGCTGGTTTCAATCATATTTATTTTACCAGCTCAAGTCCAGATGAACCAAAGTTCATAAAGTTCTATGGGGAAAAAATACTGCCGTATATAAAAGATACATATAAAGACAAATAGATTGTGGTAGATAAAATGTTGGATATGGAATACCCGCTCAAGGTTGGCGAAAGTAGAAGGTACCTTGTTGATCAGAAAAATGTGCCCTTCCTTCTTCAAGGTGATGCTGCTTGGTCGTTGATTGTAGGTTTGACTAAAGCGGAAACAGAACAATATCTGAAAAATCGCTGTCAAAAAGGCTTTAACACAATCCTTGTGAACCTCACCGAGCATAAATTCTGTAGGAACCCGCCGAAGAATGCCTATGAGGAAGAACCATTTACTAAACCTGGAGATTTTTCCACACCAAACGAGAAGTACTTCACTCATGTAGACTGGGTCATAAAAAAGGCAGCTGAGTATGGCATACAGGTACTCTTAGCTCCGATTTACTTGGGATATGAAGGAACCGATGAGGGTTGGATCAAAGAGGTCATGGCATCAAACTTAGAAAAATGCTTTAACTATGGCGCATACATCGGCGAACGCTACAAAGACTTTAATAACATCATCTGGATAATGGGTGGCGATCGAAACCCAGGTCCAGCATTACAACATGTCAACATGATAGCCTTGGGCATAAAAAAATATGATAAGCGCCATCTGTTCACTGCCCATTGTCATCCTGAGAATTCACCCGTGGACCAATACTGTAGCGGCGGATGGCTGGACTTCAACACCACCTATACCTACGCGATTGTTCACAGCAAATTGCTCTATGATTACAACCGAACACCCATAATGCCCTTTCTACTGATAGAGTCAACATACGAGGGAGAGCACAATGCATCCGAGGTGCAAATTAAGCGCCAAGCATATTGGGCTGTCCTATGCGGAGGTTTTGGTCACGTATTCGGGAACCGACCCATCTGGCTTTTTGAAAAAGGTTGGCAAGCTGCTATGGACATTCAGGGGTCGACTAGCATGATGCACTGGGGAAGGCTATTCCGTTCACGAAAATGGTATGAACTCGTTCCTGACCAGCAGCATGAAGTCGTAACAAAAGGTTTAGGCGAATTCAGAGGGCTGGACTATTTATCTGTTGCGCGAACTATGAACGGTTGTAGGGTCATTGCCTATATGCCGACAAGCCGCACAATCACTATTGACCTATCAAAAATAAATGGCGATAGAGTAAAGGCATGGTGGTTTGACCCACAGACGGGCATCACAACCTCTAGGGGCGAATTTGAGACACACGGGCTAGAATTTTTTACTCCTCCCAAAGAAGGCGACTGGATACTTGTCGTAGATGACGCATCCGAGGACTTCCCTCCACCTGAAGGGGCATAACTCAAAAGTAGTTTGATATAACGACAAATATTAAAATATGCACTCTGTTAATTGAAGGTATTGAAGTAGAAGTCGCGCATTTTTCTACCATGAAGTTCTCTCTTCTGAAATCGAGAAGGAGAGCTGATCAAGGGGTGGCTTCAGGGTTGGTAGTAATGGAGATTTATATACAAGCCCCTTCATTCTCTCCTTCCATTCATACTTGGCTTCCCTGAGCAACTTGGGCTTCGTTAGCAAGTCAATGACTGAAGTAGCCATGACTTTTGAGGCAAAAACAGTTGATTTGTGACCTATGCTCATGCCTCCAGATGCCACGTTCTGCCAAGAATGACCTGGAGAACCCACAATGAACATAGCTGTACCGAATTCTTGGGTCGGCATGTTCCAAGCAACATCCGCTACATCTGATGAGAAACCACCATGCATACTCTCACCCCAAGGATCAAAGATCTCTGTGCAAAGGTCAACGCCAACTAGTTTCATGGCATTGGGGATGCCACTTCTTCTCAGCGCAACTATCTTTTCTTGCCGCGATATCGTTTTTCCCAACTTTTTTGCGAATTTTAGTTCTTCCTCAATGTATTTCGGGGGTCTTATCTCCCTCATGTTGGCAATTATCAGTTCGGCCAAGGTGCGGTTTGGCATTCCATTGTGAACTCCAGTTAGGAATCTTGTCTTGTGCGTTGTATCAGCCATGAGGTCAGCGCCATCTGCAATTCTTAGCACCCTTTCATAGTACTGGTCAACTAAATCCCTTGTCGGTGCTCTAATATAGTACCAAACCCTTGCATACGCTGGAACCACATTAGGTTCATGTCCCCCTTTTTCTATGACGTAATGAAGCCTTGCATCCTGAACCACATGCTCTCTGAGGTAGTTTACACCTATGTTCATCAGCTCCACAGCGTCGAGGGCACTCTTTCCCTGCTCCGGCGACGAGCCAGCATGAGCTGGAACCCCGAAAAACTCAAACTTAACAGAGTTCATCGCATTCCCACTTTGAAGGTTTGCGCCGTTAAATTGGCTCGGATGATGCCCTAGACAGGCATCCACGTTAAAGACACCGTCCCGAACCATGAAGACCTTTCCAACTAGGGTTTCCTCAGCTGGACAGCCGAAGTACTTAACAGTACCTGAGATACCTAATCTTTCCATCGCCTTCTTTGCCGCGATGGCCCCACCCAATGCAGCCGTGGCATAGCCATGGTGACCACATCCGTGGCCTGGTGCGCCATCTTTTAAGGGTTCTCTATAGGGCAGGGGTTTCTGAGACAATTCAGGTAGAGCATCTAACTCCCCCATAATCCCGATTGCAGGTTTACCTGAACCATAGGTCGCCACGAAGGCTGAGGGGATTCCTGCAACGTAATGATCAACCTTAAAACCTTCCTTCTCAAGGATGTCTGTTAGTAGTTTTGCAGTATGGATCTCTTGAAGACCGACTTCTGCTAAATTCCAAATTTTGTCGTGAACTTCGATGAGAATCTTTTTATTCTCTTCAATCCAATCTAAGACGATTTGCTTTGCTTTTTTAGTCATAAAATTCCCAAAATAGCATTGTTCAGATTCGTAAAAAAAGATTTCTCAATGCGATAGTTTTTCAGTTGTCTATGCTCTAGAACTAAATGAATATCATGTAAGAATGAGATTTGAACTAGATTGAATTTTAAAAGTTAGTTGGTAAAAACTGCGATAAATGGAGTCTGGGTAGAAGATTGGTAAACATAATTGATGAGCATCCAGAGAAGATAAAGAGGTTAGCATTGCTCTTCGACCAATATTATAGACATGTTGGTGGCAGAAGCTTTAAAAGTGTTCAAGACTGGTATATGTAGCATCTGGAACCCTGGATTTGGCAACACTTCAGTTTATTATTTAGGTTCATAAGGATTTGTCTTCTCTTTTTCCTGTTCTCGGTCTTTTCATATCTCTGCTTGTCAGGGTGGTTCTTGTCCTAAAGAACATTGATTACGGACTGGCGTTGTTGATTTGTAGCCTTATATTGAGTGTCTTCTCGGGGTTTTCACTTCGGCAGTTCGAGGCTGACTTTGTATCCACTACAAAGGACTATAACACGTATGAACTTGCATTAGTCATTTCTTTAATTCCTATTCTTGCGAGCTTCATGAAAAAGACAGGAATGATTGATTGGCTGATCGCAGGCATTAAGGGATTCATTTTTGGACGCGCTGTGTTATCTATTCTACCTGCCTTGCTGGGAGTATTGTCTATGCCTGGTGGGGCTTATACTCTCTGTACCGCTGATCGATGACGAAGCGAATAATCTAAACCTAAACGACGAGGATAAAAGCTACATAAACATCGGGTTCAGACACTGGACTTTCTTCGTTAATCCTCTATCTCCTTCTCCAATACTGTTGTCTAGGCTGACGGGAGTCGGCCGATGCACGGCAATTTCTCTTCAGATTCTCCTGACCACTATCTATTTGGTGGTGGGTTATCTACTTTCAATCCGCGAGTACAGAAATTAGAAATCCACGAAGCCAAAGGGAACGTGGAGAAGTTTCGCAGATTCTGCTAAGTATCTTGCCTATTCTTTTGGTGGTTAGTCTGAATATATTCAGCATCGATATGGTCTTTGCTTTGATCATTGGAATATCAATTGTCATAGTGATAAAACAGGCTAAGCTGAAAGAAGCTTGGAACATCATTAAAGAAGGCTTCAACTGGAAGCTTCCCCTTGCTATTTTCGGCGTGATGTTATTTCGTTTCGTAGTCGAATATTCTTCGACAGTTTCACCTTTACTGCCGTTCATCAATAGCTCAGGAGTACCAGCGACCATTATTCTGATTTCGATTTCATGGATCATAGGATTAGTAACGTCAATGCCTATGGCGGGTATAGCACTGATTGTACCTTTGGCAGCCGTCATGCTGGAAAATATGACCGCAAGTATCGTCAGTATTATATACTTGGCAGTGACCTATGCCTACATCATTTCACCTATGCACCTTTGCTTGATACTCGTAGCTGGCTATTACAGATCAGGGTTAACTCGAGTCTACAGAAAACTGATTCTTCCGTCATAATCTCATACATGGTGGCAACTGCAATCGTTATGCTACTACAATTTTAGGCTTCTCAGGGGTTTCAATGGAACTTTTTTGACATGCGTAGAATATTGAGTTTCGGCCCTTTTTACTGAACCGATAAATCCTAAGAATCCGGTGGCAATCGGACCCCTTTCATGTATGTGAGAACAAGGTATAACGTATTAACAAAAATCTATTAAAAAAAAGGGGATTTTTAGATTACTTTCTTCGCAATATTACTACTATCACTGCGATCAGTACCACGACTTGTAAACCGACTGTAACATATAGGAGTGTAGTCAAAGAGGCAACATCAGGCATAGCTTCTATTTTCTGGCTTAACGAATTGATCGACGTTTGTAGGTTAGTTACGCCTGCGGCGATAGCCTCTATCATCTCTGTTGGTATGGTTGGTGTTGGTGGTGTGTAAGACGCGTATCCCATTCTTATCCAAAATTCTGCATCGTCTGCTGGTATCCTGGCGGCGTCACCACTTTCAAATGGTCCGTACCAGACAGCATCTACACCTCTAAATCTTCCACTGGGTCTAAAATCTGTTGTATCCTTAGTGAAATACACCGTGGTCACGGGTATATTTCTCGGTATTATATGCAACATCATTTGAAGTCCTGAACCAGCGTATACGGTGAATGGATACTCGTAAGGATTTTCTCTTGAAGGTTGGTTAGTCCAGTAATAAGTGTTATATGGGGTTATATCTGCACATTCAATCATTGATATTACTGGCATTTGTTCGAATAATATGTCACAAGCTTCACCAAAAAGCCTCATATATTCCGGATTATCCGGATAAGGCCATTGACCATACATCTCATCTACAATTGAGTCAAACGTTGCATTAGACCATCGAGCTCGATTGGCTGCCGAGTCGTTTCCTACAGGTACCACGTATTTGGATGTCATAGCTTCGAGCGGACCCCACACGTCCCCCGCGCTGGCGCCCATTGGGCCGCCAAACTGCCACGTGGCAGCAAAGTCCCAAAGTCCTTTGTTATGTGCGTCCGTTCTCGCAGCTGAAACCAAAGTTTTTTCATAAACATCAAATCCTGCTTCTCTAAGCTGATCACAAATTTGGTCACCGTAGTAAATCATGTATGAACCGAAGTCGCCGAATACTAGAACCTCAGCTTTAACTCGTGTTCCGTTCTCCGTAACCCATACACCGTCACCGCCTTTACTCCATCCTAGACTTGTCAGCATCGCGTCAGCTTTAGACGGGTTGTATTCTAATGCACCCCGCTGTTCCCCTTTTTCTATTTGAAGAGCTGCAAATTCAGGCATGATTAAAGGACCCACAATGCCGGCATGTGGGGGGGAAACTCCACCTTGGCTAATCTCGTTGATTGCGTCTCTATCGAAATAACGAGAGATAGCTTGTCTCACCAAGTAATTATTCCATGGATATTTTAAGCAGTTAACGGTGAGAATGAATGGCACATTTTCAAAGAAGGCTGGGTTTTCCAAGTCCCAACATCTGATGTAAGCGTTTTGCTGTCGCATAGAGCGGAATGTACCTGCGTCAAGAAGTGGGCACATGTCCAAGTTGTTAGAAATCATCTGTTGCGCTATTGCGTCCCATGCTTCATAGAAAACGAATACCATGTATTTTGCAGCTGGTCGAATTCCCAACACCTTTGTTCCCCAGTAGTCATCTCGACGTTCGTAAACTACCCAATCACCAGTTGGTGAAGCATCGATAATTTTGTAGGGTCCAGTATACACGCAGTCTGGGTTTTTGAAAGTAGTTACGTCTTCAACATCCTTGTAAATGTGCTCTGGAACAATAGGTAAGTGAACTGTCCAATCAGGGCATATTAAGGAACTGCCAAGGAAACGGGGATCCGGCTTTTTTAAATTAAGTCTCACTGTATAATCATCTATAAGGTCAACACTAGCGATCTTTAATTGCACGGCTCCTTCAGATCTCAGAGGTGGTGTGTGACTTTGCAGAAGCAAGTTGATGGTGAAGGCAACGTCATGTGCTGTAAAATCTTCTCCGTCGTTCCATTTGACCCCATGTCTCACCTTTATTGTGCATGTTAGGAAATCTGGGCTCATCTCTATACTTTCCCCTAGCCAAGGATATAATGTGCCATTTAATAGATTATAGTAGAAAAGGCTCTCAACCACACCTTGATTCAGGCCTGCTTTCAGCATATCGCTAGACTCGCCAGAGAGTGCATTATATTGAGTTACATCGGAGATTCTTCCGCCATCTATGTGATGATAGAAGGTTTCTTCACGAGGTAGAGTTGTTATTTGTCCATTTACCAATTGTACAGTTGAACTAGTTTGAAGATTGGTAATCACAGGGAAAACCAGAAGCATTATAGCAATAATTCGAATGTACTTTAGTGTTTTCTGCATTTTTCTCATTTCCTTTTTTTTACGTTGTTTTAATTTATCATGTCATTCTTATAAAATTTTCTAAGATGATGCTATCCTCAATAAAATCTGTCACAATCCATCAGGGACTATTACCAGAATCCTTAGCTCGCTTTCTCTCTCATCTCGATTACCATGAGAAGATTCTTTTAGGATTATCTATTAGCATGTTCTTGATCTGTTTGTCAGTTACCCCTTCATGTTTTAACGATGGGACAATGTGGTTTAGAATGTGAGCGTCACCAAATCCCCCCCATTTTGTGAATTGTATCTTCATGCAGTTGTCGTGCGAAAGCATCAGGTTCTTGTCGTATCCTTCCTTACAATACTGTACGATGGCGGTGATGCGTTCTGAATCAGTTGGTATCTCACGTGCACCGGGGAAAATCCAATCGTCATAAATACTTTCCAAACCAAAACGATCGTATGAAAGGGTTACACCTTTGTCCATTATCCTCCTCTGATTATCAAGCTGTTGTAGAACATCTGGAGTATCCATGTGGCTCAAATACACTTTTTCCAATATGCCTCCGCCTTTTTCAAGAATGTCAACGTACTTGTCAGCTTCCCTCGCAAACTTTTTCGAAATATAATCAAAATGGGGGACATGAACTGTGAGTGGAGCGCCCGTTTTCCCTTGAGCTTTTGCACCAGCCAGCAAAACTTTCTTCTCATCTGGATGTAAAGGTGCACTGCAGCCTAATTCACCAATAACGCCAGCCTTGATCCCCGTTTGGCCTATTCCTTCGGTTAACTCCTTAATCATTATCTTTGACAGATCATCAATACTTGTTTTGCTCACTAAAGCCGGATGAGTAGTATTCAGGTACCAACCAACTGATTTAATGACATTCACTTTAGTAAGGCCAGAGATTTTCCTATACAGGTCTAGATCCAGAGTCTCTCTCCCTTTTGTATAGGTTGAAACTTCTACTAAACTGCTCCCCCCAGCCATTTTATATTTAGCAAGCTCAGAAACTGCGTTATCAAAGGAATCCACATGAAGATTGTCCAAGTTAAGACAGATCTCTCTTCTTATGTCTCCCAATATCTCTGATGTAACAGGGGCTAGTGCAATGCGAAGCTTCTCTGGGTCCTCGGGCTTTTTCCAGTAGGCATCTAATGTATCGGGCTCAGGTTTGCACGACATATTAACGCATAGATGTTCATGTGGCAACGTTACTCTTAACTTATCAGGATGGATTTCGCCCAAAATGGTTTTTACATTCATTTCACAATTCCTCTTTAAACGTATTCAAAACATCTTATCTTACGACTATCTTCTATAAGATTCACTAAGTCAGGATTTTTCTCTCGGCAAACTTTTTTTGCTTGTGAGCACCTGTTGGAGAATTTGCATCCTTGAATCTTTTCTAGACGAGCTATTTCTACATCTTGAAGCTTTACCTTGCTGTCCCATCTATTTTTAGGGTTGGGTTTCGGTATAGAGTCGATCAGCATCTTCACGTATGGGTGTTTCGGATTCTTAATTATGGCTTGGAAGTCTCCCTCCTCCATTACTGATCCGAGGTATAAGATGATGATGTAGTTACTTATGCAGAATGCGTTGGAAAGATCATGGGTTATATAGACACAGGACATCCCAAATTCTTTCTGAAGTCTTTGGATAATCTTGAGAATATCTGCTCTCAAAGAAATATCAATCATCGAAACTGGTTCATCAGCCAATAGAATCTTAGGCTTAAGAGCAAAAACTCTAGCAAGCATAACTCTTTGCCTTTGTCCTCCACTTAGCTCGTGAGGATACTTGTTTAAAATCTCATCTGCATTCAAACCTACACTCCACAATGCTTCGGTTGCGATCTTGACTGCCTCATTATGGGTTTTAGCTAATCTGAATTTCTTTATGGGAGTTATCAGTGAATGATCCATTTTATAGAAAGTGTTATATGATTCATAGGGATCTTGAAATACGGCTTGTACTTCTCTTCGATATGTTTTCCACTCATCCGGCTTTAACTTCCAAAGGTTCTTTCCACGGAAAATGATCTCGCCAGATGTTGGTTTAATAAAGCCTAAGAGTAAATTGGTGATTGTGGTTTTTCCACTTCCACTTTCGCCAGCAAGCGTAATAATCCTCTGCTGGTCTTCTGGTATCTCTAGAGAAAAGCTATCAACCGCAATGACACGCTTCTTTCTAATTATGCCGCCAAGTGGGAATATCTTTGAAACGTTTTTTAATTCCAACAAGTTTGTCATTATGTATTCCCCTATTAGAATAAGTGGCAAGCCACAATTTTTCCCGAATCTATCTCCTTCAGTTCTGGCTCCTTTTCTCTACAGATGCTCATAGCCTTTGGGCATCGCGGATGGAACCTACAGCCTGAAGGTGGGTTCATCAAGTTTGGCGGTAACCCAGGTATGCTTTTAGGTATTTCTTGTTTATCAAATGTTGGAATTGAAGATATAAGTCCTTGCGTGTATGGGTTTAGAGGCTCATTGAAAATTTCGTATACGTCTTGGATTTCTAAGATTTTGCCTGCATATATAATTGCCAGTCTGTCTACAACTTCTGCGAGAATCCCTAAATCGTGTGAGATCAGTAGAACTGAAGTACCTTGCCTTTCTTTCAGTTCAGCCAATAGCTCTAGGACTCCTCTCTGGACAACGACGTCCAACGCGCTTGTAGGTTCGTCGGCGATGATCAATTCGGGGCTAAGTACCATCCCCATACTGATGATTACTCTTTGTTTCATACCTCCACTGAGCTCGCATGCATATCCATCTAATATATGAGGGGACAAGCCAACATTTTTCATAAGATTTGAGGCAATGATCTTAATCTCCTCTTTAGGTCTCTTAAAATCATGGTCTTCCATAGCGTCCTGGATTTGACTAAGAATTTTTATTACGGGATTAAGAGAGTTCATAGATGCTTGAGGCGAGAAAGTAATTTTTTTCCATCTGATCTGTCTGAGTTCCTCTTCACTCATTTTTAACAGATCTCTACCGTGGAATAATACTCTACCTCCGGCAATATATGCAGGTGGAAAAATCATTCTAATTAAGCCATTTGCTAAGGTGGACTTACCGCACCCTGACTCTCCTGCGATACCAAGTATCTCTTTTTCTTCAATCGCTAGGTTTATGCCATCAACTGCCTTTACTGGTACGGTAGAGGTTCGGTAATAGATTCGTAGGTCCTGCGCTTCTAAAAAGGGTTGCTTCATCTTCTACCTCCTAGCTTTAAGTTTGGGGTTTCCAATTTCATCGAGGCCTACACTTATCAGTGCCACACCTAGAAATATAAACATCAAAACAAGACATGGTGGAAGCCACCAGTTGATCAATCCTCTAGTGAAAGCAGCTAAGGTGGTAGCCCAGTTAAGCATCACTCCCAGGCTTACCGAAGTCTGAGGACCTAGTCCTATTAATTCAAGACCTGCTTGTGCACCCATTGCTCCGACTATAGCAAAAGCAATCCACACACCAATGAACGGAAGCATGTTAGGAATAATCTCTCTAATGATTACCTCTAAATTATGGGTTCCTGAGAGCAGAGCAAGCTTGATAAACCCCCTTTCCTTAAGGCTAAGGACTTGGGCTCTTAGAATTTTACACGGAAACGCCCAGCCAAAAAACGCTAAGATTATAGCCATCATATGTAGTTCCACCCTACCAAATACTGCAGCGATAAGTATCAGAATAGCAAGACTGGGCAGCGTAATGAAGACTTCAGTAACCATGCTTATGACACTATCGACGTATCCTCCATAGTAACCTGCCAATATTGCGAGTAGGATAGATATTGTAAAGGACATCATTGCCGCTGCAACACCAACTTGTATGGATGAAACGGTGGCATAACATAGTTGTGTAAGGATGTCCCTGCCCATAGGATCAGTGCCTAAAGGATATTCCGGAGATGATGGCATATTTACAGGTACATCTCCAATTTTTCGTGGCGAATAAGGAGACACCCGAGTGTATATAAGAGAGCCAAAGTATATGACAAGAACTAAACACAAGCCAATAAAAATTTTTTTATTTTCCACAATTACCTTCAGTCCTTTCAATTTCCCCATGATTCTATTATCCATTATCATTTTTCACCTATCCTCGGATCGAGTAATGGATAGAATAGGTCAATAATCAGAGCTGCAGTTGTCACTGTGAAAACTATAATAAGAGTTATACCTTGTATCAAGGTATAATCCAGCTGTTTTACTGCACGGAACAACAGATTTCCTATTCCAGGATATGAAAAGACTGATTCCATAATTATCGATCCTCCTGTAATCGTTCCCAACGAAATGGCAAGATCCGTCACCTGTGGCAGAAGAACGTTTCTAACTGCATATCGTGAAAATATTCGTCTTTCCTTTAGCCCCTTTGCCTTGGCTAAAAAGAGGTAATCTTCGCCAAGGACTGATACTAATAAACCTCTTACTGACATGGACCAGCCGCCGATTTGAACTATTACAATACAAAGTGCAGGTAAAAACGCGTGCCTTAATATACTAATATAGTAATCAATTGTGCCTGGTACTAAAAGTGGGTCTATACCCCCTCCATATGGGAAAAGGGGAAAAATAAAAGTTAGTAAAAAGACCAATATCATCGCAAATATATAGAACGGTATATTACTAAGAAAGAGAGATAATAACCAGATTGACTCCATCCACTTTGATTCTCTTCCCTCCCTTTTAAGCCAACCCATCAATGATCCTAAAAGGATACCACAAGTGAAGCTTATCATCAAAGATGTAAAGAGTAGACCTATTGTCCATGGAAGAGCTTTCATTATTAAATCGATGACAGTTGACGGAAAATATGAGATAGAAAAACCCAAATTCCCGCTAAGAAGACCAGAGATATAATAAAAAAATTGCACTTGTAATGGCTGATCCAGATTAAACAGTTTCTCATATTTTTCAATAAATTCAGTGCCACCCATGGTCTCTCCCATGCGAATCAACTCAGCAAATTTCTGTTGTATCGGGCTGCCAGGTATTAACCTAGGAATTAAAAAGTTTAACGAAATTGCCAAAGAAAGTGTGATTAAATACATTACAATTCTTCTAATTAAGTATTTGAAAGTGTACATTTTGCACCCGATACTAATAACATTATGGGCTATAAATATCTTGTGAGTGACATATCTAGCTCTGCAACCCCAAAAATCACTTATCCTTCATAATTTGTTTTCCCAGTTCTGTCTCCTGTAAAAAGCTTGCCTAATAATGACATAGGGGATCATGAATGTTAGAGCAACGATGCATAATGCTCAAGTTCCTAAATCTATGCCATACAATCCAATTATGTAGCCTGCTATAGGCGTAGAAATCGAGCCGATATTATAAATAGCTGCGATAACTCCAAAGATGCCTGCCCCATACCTAGGGGTTATGTCTTCGACAAGCATGCATTGCTAGACAGAGTTGATGATAATAGTTAGGCTTTCAAGTATATAGGCAATGAGCACAAACCATAAGTTGTGAGTTACAATCCAAATTATAGATGATAGCCATCCGAAGCCGTCGAACAACATTAGGACTCTTTTCCTATCGAATCGGTCAGCTAGGTGTCCTCCAGCTAATGGTGAAATGATAGAGGAGATTGTTACAACCATGGAAAGGAGCCCAATGGCTTGCAAATAATTATTTCTCTTTATGAAAGGCTTATATATAGTCTTTTATGATATGTTTAATCCTCATGGTGGCATTTTTTATGATGAGTTGGATTACATACAGCTTTATCGCAATATGTTGCTGGGGTATGTGGGGGTTCTTAATGAAACTAGCACTTAACAATCTTGATTGGCGACAAGTTTTCATAATTCAGGGTATTTTCACATTGATAACATCTCTGCTGATTTTGTTTTTTCTAAAACCTTCAATGAATCTTCATTTTCCTGATATTGGCTACGCATTTTTAGCCAGCATAGCTAGTTCCTTAGCAGTTGTAGCATTTTACCAAGCTTTGGAAGCTGGAAAGGCAATAATTATAGTTCCATTGACTGCTGCGCTTTATCCTGTTGTGACAGTAATATTATCATATATAATCCTTAACGAAAAAATAGGTATGTTTAAAGGAATCGGTATAATATTAGCTTTAATCGGTGTCTTTTTGATTTCTATTGAGGAATAAGAAAAAATATTATGAATGCCAAATCTCTAGACTTTATCTAACGATGATATCAAATCCTTTTTTTATGATATAGCTAGATATTACATGGAACTCAAATAGTGATAAATAGGTCATCGATTTATGAATGAATGCCTAAAAGATAATATGAGATATCCTTAAATAAATACAATGAAATTTATGGCATTAATAGAATTACTATTGGATAAGATCCCAAAAACCGGTGTAAGTCGTGCTGAAAAAAGCCATGGTTTGAATATTTAGGAATTTCTTGATATCAATGAAGATTTATAATAGATCATTTCACTTATCTAGCTGGCTAATTAGCTTATATATCATTTATATAATCTTCTAAATTTCATAATTATGAGAATCATGGAAACTGAAGAAGAAAGAAAAAATATATATACCATATTAGAAGGAATAGTTAACGCAGCAATTCTTGTACGGAACCACACTAATCCAGGTGATAAAAATAGTTCCGTGTTCTGTTGAAGGAATATCATTAGAAAGAAATTTAGAAAGAATGGTAAGACAAGAGCTAGTATGATACCATTAAGTAAAAGTCCGATTGCCATAAAAGGTGTATAGCGCGGGAAACCATATAGATCTGTATTCTTTCTCCATAAATTTACTTTATAAATAGTTCTATTTAATCGCCATCCAATAACTCCTCCAACAATACTGCCACAACTCCCAATCCAGATAGAATAATCAAGAAAACCCGGGGATAATAATTCTGAAAAAACATAGCTAATAGCAAAAAAAAGAAAATTGAATAACAGTGGCATAAAAAACCAAGCAGCGGAAATCTTCTTAACTATTTGCCCACAACAATAATTATCTTTATGAATGTCTACTGCTTTTCCGCAAAATTGACATACCTCAGTTGTTTTCTTTCGATCCAAATAAGATGCATAAATTTGTACAATACTGCTAAATCCCCAAGAAAAAACTAATACATAAAACAAAGGCATATAAATCGTTGTTCCATAATAAAAAGACCCAGTTACAGAGATCAATAAACCAGATGTGAGAAGCCAAAAATAGCAGCTAAGAAAGGCAAATTTCACTGATTTATCGGGATTTTTCATATTTAACATGTTAGTTAAGAAAGTTGTGATAATGAAAAAAGCAATAAGAATTAAGAGCCAAAACCATTCTTGGTTCCAAGGAGGAGAATCCTTTAATACCGCTAAAGAAAATTCTCCCCTTCCTTCTTTTGAGTCTATAATAATATAATATCTTCCACCTAAATCTGCTGTGAAGGAAGAAGGTTTTGAAGAGCTTTGTCCATATATTTGAAGAAAATAAAAAACTTCCTTTGGTGTAAATTCATTATATAAAACGAATGTGTCATATCTTGGATTAAAATGATTGATATCATTCAAATTAATAAGCACTCTATCATCTTTTCTCAAATCAATATGAAAAGCAACTTGGCTACCTTCAAAAGGTAATAACTTCGAGTTTGCCTCGTCTAATGTTTGACTGGTATCTATATAAAATCTGTAATATACAGTATAGTCCTGAGGATTATTAACCGAAATAAATGTGTCACCTTCGCTCCCTACATAATATATATTCGATTGAGACAACCATTGTGCACTTATTCTTGTTTTATTCACAGGTCCATCAACTGTCACTTCCAATTTTGCCTTTTCAGTGTCTACAAAGTATGAGAAAAGCAAAAGAGAATTTTCAGATACTTTAACTACATACACCTTTTTTACAAAGGGCATGAGATAATCATTAAGCAACATATCCATTTCTGTATAATTAACCAATATCATTTTTTGACTTGACTCAATATTCGATGAAAGAATAGGCGAAGATTTAAATATATCATAAAACGACTTACCTTCCATAATTTGCATAGCACTACTAAACAAAATAATGCCCAAAACCATAATCAAGAAAGTAAATGTTTTTGGAATTTCAAATCGCCTCGAAGCATTTTTAGGTTAGGGTTTTTAATCATCTTTTCTCTTTTCCATGATGACAATCATATAGGGATAAAGGCTCAGAGTCATATATATTATATTAGGGTCAAATTAAGAAATTCATTATTCCTTTTTAAGACTCTACGAGAAGAAACGTTCACTCTGCTGAGTGTTTTTATTTATTCTATGACTACTACGTTGTGGATTTCCAGTTTCGGTACTTTAACGCTTAGTTCGCCCTTGCCCCATCTGCTGCTGATCTTCGCGTCAGGCGGCACGAGCGACACCTTGCCCGGCCGCTTGGGCAGACGGACCCTGAGTTCCAACGGCCCAACCGGCAACACGTAGTCTGGCACATTGTTGTTCGGAGCCCAGTACTTTCCAGCCACATTGACCAGGTGCACCATCAGCCTGCCGCCTTTGCGACGGAGAACCACATCGACGCACGGCGGACCCGACAGGCTCACCATGGGCTCAAAGACACTGCCCACCACGTCGCCAAGAAAGTTTCTGACTGAAGGGTTATGCGACCGGCTGAACACGTCGCCCAACGGGCCGTAAATCGCCGCGACTGTTCCCTTACCGAACTTGGCCACCGTCGCCGCGCACTTGCCGTTCTTGCGCGTGTCCGAGTTTGGAAACCGCAATCCAACGCTCCTCGCGGACGTAGGTGTCACGTCCTGCCAGACCCCTCCCAGCCACCCCTCCATCTGGCGAGAGTAAACGTACGTCTGCTCCTCCGTCGGTTCGCCGTTGAACGTTATGCCTAGATGCTGTCTGAACATGCCTGACGTGGCTGCGCCTATGGCTAATAGGGCGCCGCCGTTCTTAGCATAGTCTAACAGTGCCGTCCGGAACTCGTCGGTGAGCACCTCACACTCGGGCACAACGATCACTGGGTAACCTGACATTTTCCCCCGAAACTGATGCTCAGCAAGAACATCCACAGAGTAATGAAGCTCAAGCAGCGCGTGAAGCACGCCCCTAAGCTCCCTGTACTCGCTGATTGGCTGTAAACCGTCAGGCGACGTCCCTCTTCCCGGCGCGTAGAGCTGTCCTTCTTGGTCAAGCCTGTCAAAATAGCTGGTTGAAGAAAGCAGAAGGGCCACCTGCGGCACCGTGACGCTCCTGTGCGACACGGCTTGGCGTGCGCGGCAGAACCGCCCAACCTCAGCTATGATCCTGATTATCCAGTCGTCCCACCAACCTGCAAATGAAGGACCGGGTACGATGGGACCAACCACGCCATAATCTATCTGGAAGCCGCCTCCCTGCGAAATGACGATCGCCGCTTCCTGCATCAGGTCACAAACATGTACGACAGAATATTCGCAGTTCTCGCCAAGTTCTGTTCCCCAAGGCTCCAAGTCCCACAACACGCCTGTGGACGCTAGATACCTAGACTCAAATCTCAAGCATCTGGCATCACCATGATAGCGACCACTGCTGGGAACATCTGAACCTAAATAATCTACCGTTGTCGCTGCGTCTATTGGTTCTGGATTACAATAGCTGTTGTACAGCCCGATAATGATAGGTTGGAACCCATGTTTGTGCGCGCGTAAAGCAGTGAAAACCCTTTTGACATGTTCGATGTACTGGCGTCGGTGAAAAACCATCCATTCATGCCAGTGAGGATCGCCAGGCTTTCTCGGAATCTCCTTAATTCCAGTAGCAGCTGTGAAAGCTTTCTGAGCCCTTTCAGACCAGTCCAACCTGGCTGAAAAGACATCGCCATCAATCCAAAACCCGTCTAGATCATAAGCATCTATTGCCTCCTTCGCCTGTGGAATAGCTATTTCTTCATCGTATGGGCTGAAGGTGCTCATGACTGGACGAGTATACGGTTTTCCTTCCGCATCTACACTGACCCAGTCAGGATGAAGTTCAGCAGCCTTCCCATCACTCAATCCCATCCATTCAATAAGCAAGGGTATGTTGTGGTGTGCGGTTACTTTACGAAAAATAGCTAACTGATCCTTCTTTAATCCTGGAAAAGTCCATCCAATCTTTGTATGAAAAGATACATTTCCCGATCCATGTTTGCCATCATATTGAATGTAGTCAGGCTTCGTTTCACGTATTAGTCTCTCAACCATCTCTTCAGTAACATCTGTTCCCTTCTCAATAGACTCATCTCTTGAATGGGCATCATGATGAAACCCAAAAAAGGCATCTTTACGAGGAATACGAACTTTTCGTTTAGCCCTATCTTCCAAAAACCTTCACCCACATCGAATTTATTTATTTGATATTTATGACTTGTGTTCTCACTGAAAGAGAAAGAGGTTATCGTGGAAGCGTCGCGTTTGCTCTTTCAAGCTTATTCGCCATTACAATAGTGTAGGATGAGATCAAGCCTTTTTAAAGGTTCGAAATCAATTCAAGGTTATATGCGACGGCGGGGAAACAGTACGAAAAATGTGTAATGGAGGAAAAAATATTTAACAGCAAGAGTATATTAGAAAGCTGATTGTTTGGTTGGAGTGTTGAAGTTATGAAGGCAGCTAAACTTTATGGAGCTCGCGACTTGCGTATTGAAGAGGTTGAGAAGCCTGTTCCGAAAGAGGATGAGGTACTAATTAAGGTAGGTGGTTGC